>Ga0207747_1000009_pt1 | contig 241360 bp, 221 predicted proteins | sample HigsolmetaGSP11D_FD_184839 | JGI IMG/M metagenome (GOLD analysis project Ga0207747, IMG submission 184839) | High solid enriched microbial communities from the Joint BioEnergy Institute, USA - SP1-1-D (SPAdes) | ecosystem: Engineered > Bioreactor > SSF (Solid state fermentation) > Aerobic >... | reverse complement strand
CCAGCTGGTGCTGAAGGGCGTCCTGAACCGCGACAAGGAAAAGCTGCTGGCGCAGATCGACCTCGCCCTGAAGGCGCCGGAGAAAGCCAACCTGCGGCCGGTCTGGATCCGGCCGTTCTGAGCGGCGCCTGCCCAGGGACCCCTTTCTCGACGCGCCCTTACCCGTCCTCCAAAAAAGAAAGCCGCCCGCTCGACCGCGGACGGCTTTCACCCGGCGTCCAGCCGGATCTGAGTTTCAGCCCTGCTGACGCTTGCGGCTGCCGGCACTTTGCGGGCTTTGCTGCGAGGCCTGTTTGGAGGTGCGGCCGGAGGAGCCGGCGGCCTGCATGCCGCTTTTGCTGCCGGCCTTGCTCTTGGACTCGGCCTGTTTCTGCGCTTTGCGTTCGACCATGCTGGCCTCCATCGCGGGACACGGCACATGCCGTAACCCGCGCGCCTGCATGCGATATGCCCAAGGCCGGCGGCGGCGCGGCGGTACAATCGCCCATCCCCTATCGCACGGCCTGCCGCCGTATGGAAAGCACTATGCAAACCCCTCAGGAGAATTTCGAGGAGCGCCAGTTGTGGCTCCAGGAGCAGAACGCCCGCCGGCTGCGGATGCTGAAGAACGCGCTCAACCGCGCGCAGACCCTTCGCCGCAACGTCTGGCGGATGCTGCGTAACACGCGCCGAGGCTGATGCGCCGGGTCGATCTGGTTTGCATCGACGTCGACGGCACCCTGCTCGACAGCACCGGCGCAGTGCCCGACGAGGTCTGGGACGCGCTGGGCGAGCTGCGCGAGCGCGGCGTGCGGCTGGCCATCTGCTCCGGCCGCCCGGCTTTCGGCGTGACGGCGGAATACGCCCGGCGGCTCGATCCGGCCGGCTGGCACATCTTCCAGAACGGGGCGAGTGTTGTCCGCCTCGACACCGGCGAGACGCGCTCCATGGCCATTCCCCGGCCCGTCGTCGAACGCACAGTGGCCGCGGCGCGGCGCACCGGGCGCGTGCTGGAGCTCTACACCGATTACGACGTGGCGGCCGAGCAAGACGCCGACCGGGCACGCCGCCATGCCGAGCTGCTCGGCGTGCCGTTCCGCCCGCGGGCGTTCGAGACGTTGCAGGGGCCCGTCGTGCGCGCGCAGTGGCTGATCCCGCACGAGGAGCGCGAGGCGGTACTGGCCGAGCCGCACGAAGGCCTCAACCTCTGCCCCTCGCTCGCGCCCCTGATGCCCGACACCACCTTCGTCAATATGACAGCCGCGGGCGTGCATAAGGGCAGCGCGCTCGCGCGCGTCGCCGCCGCTTACGGCATTCCGCTCGAACGGGTGATGATGGTGGGCGACGGGGAGAACGACATCGGCGCCATGCGCATCGCCGGCCTCGCGGTGGCGATGGGCAACGCCGAAGCCGCGGCGCTGGAAGCCGCCGACGTCACGGTCGGGCACGTGGACGAAGGCGGGCTGCTGGAAGCGCTGGCGCTCGTTGGCTAGCGGGGGCTACTCGGCGTTCTGCCCGCGCGCCCAATAGCCTTCGGACGCCGCCGGGCGCGACCGCACGATCTTCTCCGGATTGCTGTACCTGCGGCGCGCCTCCTCTTCGGTCAGGGCGCCTTTGACGCGCTCGCGGGTTCCGTCCGCGCCGTCCACCATCCATTGGTAGCGCCGGTTGACCGAGGCGCTGGTGACGATGGCATAACCCGGCCTGCCGTCGATGCGGGTTTCCTGCACCGCGTAGAGCTTTTCGCAGTCGGGACAGACGTAGAAACGCGCCCCGCAGCGCAGCACGGTGTCGCTTTCGCGGATGTCGGGCAGCGGCGCATGGGCGGCCTGGAGGTTGTGGCAGCTTCGGCAAGGCAGGCTGTTGATCGGCATGATGAGGGGCTCCGAAGGGCAGGCGTGCCTGCCCGGGTGGGTGAGCGGCCGAAGACTGATCCGGGCGGCCTGCCCGGCAACGGGACGTGTCGGGCCATTGTACGCACCGTGGCGCCGCCGTGCGCTCCAGGCGGGAAATAAATTCCCTAACCGCGTTCGAACCCGAGCGCCTTGATCGCCTTGGCGAGCGTCTGTCTGCCCGCGGCCTTGTAGCCGGCCCAAGGGTCGTCGCGCCCGAGCCGTTCGTCGATGGTGCGGATGGTCCAGTGGTCGCCGCTCTTCAGTTGCGGCAGTTCGTCCCACGCGACCGGCACCGAGACGCCGATGCCGGGGCGCGCACGCGCGGACCACGCCGCGACCGTCGTCGCGCCGCGGCCGTTGCGCAGGTAGTCCACGAAGATCCTGCCCACGCGGTTCTTCGGCCCGCTCTTGGCGACGAAGCGCTGCGGGATGTGGCGCGCGAGGTGTTCGACGATCCGCTTCGAAATTTCCTTCACCTCGTCCCACCCGAGATCGGGCTTGACCGGCACGATGACGTGCAGGCCCTTGCCGCCGCTCGTCTTGAGGAAACTCTTCAACCCCAGTTCCTCCAGCAGCACGCGCAGGAGCTCCGCGCCTTCCTGCATCTGCGGCCATTTCAGGCCCTCGCCCGGGTCGAGATCGAAGGTCATGCGGTCCGGCTGCTCGATCGCCTTGGTGGTGGCGTTCCAGGTGTGGAACTCGATGCAGTTCTGCTGCGCGGCGTTGAGCAGCGCCTTGGCGTTCGCCACTTCCATGAGCGGATCGTGATCGGGGTCGTACTTGGGATCGAGATGCGTAATGCCGGGAATGGGCGCGCCGTGCTTCTGGAAGATCTTCTGTCCCTCGATGCCGTCCGGCGCCCGCACCAGCGATACCGGCCGGCCTTTGAGATGCGGCAGGATCAGCGGCGCGACCCTGGCGTAGTACTCGACGAGCTCCAGCTTGGTGATGCCGGTCGAAGGATCGATCACCCGTTCGGGGTTGGTCACTTTCAGGCCGGCGGGCAGCGCCGCGCGCTTCGGTTTTGTGTCTTCCAGCGGCATCGGTTTCTCCCGGGTGATCGCCTTCGCTGGCTTGTCGCTGCGCAGACCGTGAAAAACGGCTTGGCGGATACGGCCGTCGCGGGTCCATTCGCTGAACACGATTTCGGCGACGAGCTTCGGCTTGACCCAATGCGGCTTGCCGCCGGCAAAGCCCGCGCCGCGCGCAGGCCGTTCGGCGAAAGGCATCTCCTGCGTGTCCAGCTCGCGCAGTTTCGCGGTCAGCGCCTTGAGCGTCCGGTCGTCGAAACCGGTGCCGACGTTGCCGACATAACGCAGCTTGCCCGCCTCGTCGTAGAGCCCCAGCAAGAGCGAACCGAACCCGATGCGTCCGCCCTGCGGTTCGGTATAGCCGCCGATCACGAACTCCTGCCGCTGGATGCACTTCAGCTTGACCCACGCCGGCGAGCGGCGCGAGACGTAGGTCGAGTCGGCTTTCTTGCCGATCAGCCCTTCCATGCGCAGGTCGCACATGGTCTTCAGCAGTTCCTCGGGCGGCACGTCGAAGTCTTCGCTGTAGCGCACGCGCGGCCGCGTATGCGCTTCGATCAGCCGCTTCAGCACCGCTCGCCGTTCGCGCAATGGCACCGGGCGCAGATCGTGGCCGGCGCAGTAAGGCAGATCGAACACGTAGTACACGATATCCTGCGTGCTCGCGGTGTCGAAAGCGTTCTGCAGCGCCTGGAAATCCGGCACGCCCCGTTCGTTCTGCACCACGATCTCGCCGTCGAGCCAGCAGTCGGGCAGTCGCATCTCGCCGAGCGCGCGCGCCAGCGGCTTGAGCCGGCTCGTCCAGTCGTTGCCGTTGCGGGTGTAGAGCCGGACGTCTCCGCCTTCGACGCGCGCAAGCAGCCGGTAGCCGTCGAACTTCACTTCGTAGATCCAGTCGCCGCGGCGCGGCGGCGCGTCCACGAGCGTGGTGAGCATGGGCGCAAGCATGAGCGGCAGCTTCGCTTTGACGGCTTGCGAGGGTAACGCGAGTTCCGGTGCGCGGCGTTTCGCGCCGGTTTTGCGCGCGGCGGTTTTCTTCGTCCTGGCGCCTTTGGCGCCGAGCACGCTGTCGGGCAGTTCGTCGACGATGCTGTATTCGGCGGCCGGCCGCGCCGCCTCGTCCTGTTCCTTGATGAGGAGCCAAGGTTCCTGCTTCCCGCCCTCGCGGCCGTGCATGCGCACCAGCGTCCAGCGGCCGCGCAGCTTCTCGCCGTGGAGGTCGAATTTGAGCTTGCCTTTGCGATAGCCCTCGTGCGGATCGCCCACCGGCTCCCAGATGCCGCGGTCCCACACGATCACCGTGCCGGCGCCGTAGTGGCCTTCCGGAATGATGCCCTCGAAGCCGCCGTAGTCGAGCGGATGATCTTCGACGTGCACCGCCATGCGCTTGTCGGCCGGATCGAGACTCGGACCCTTGGGCACCGCCCAGCTCTTCAGCACGCCGTCGAGCTCCAGGCGGAAGTCGTAATGCAGGCGGCGGGCGGCGTGCTTCTGCACCACGAAGGAGAGCGCCTCACCGGCCGCGGCGCCGCCCTGCGGTTCGGTGGTGACACGGAAGTCGCGCTTGTGGCGATAGCGCTGCAAGGGATCGGGCATGGCGTACGCGGCACAGCTCGGGACAGTGCCGACATGGAAACGCCGTGCCGAGCGACGCTACGGTTCGGCGCGCAGGCGCGAGCGGTATTTCTGCTTGAAGGTCTTGTTGCGCGGACGCGGGAAGTCGCGGCCCTGCGTCCAGCCGCCGCCGATCAGGGGCAGGCTGTTGATGCGTTTGCCGCTTCCCGCCTTGAGGCGCAGGAAGGCCGAGATCGCCCGCTGCGTGAGCTCGTAAAGACGCGGCCGCAGCGCCACGAAGGCCCAGGCCCGCAGGGCGAGCATCTCGGTCCACGGACGCATGCCGCGCTCGACCTGCTTCTCGCGCAGCTTGCGCAGCAGTTCCGGCAGCGGGATGCGCACGGGGCAGACGACACCGCACTGGTTGCACAGCGTCGCGGCATGCGGCAGGTCGGGCGCGTTCTCCATGCCGGCGTAGCTCGGCGTGAGGACCGAGCCCATCGGGCCCGGATAGACCCAGCCGTAGGCGTGGCCGCCGATGGTGCGGTAGACCGGGCAATGGTTCATACAGGCGCCGCAGCGGATGCAGCGCAGCATGTCCTGCATGTCGGTGCCGTAGAGACCGGTGCGGCCGTTGTCCACCAGCACGAAATACATGTGCTCCGGCCCGTCCAGATCCTGTGCGCCCTTGGGCCCGGTGAAGATGGAGACGTAGTTGGAGATCGGCTGTCCCGTGGCCGAGCGCGGCAGCAGTCGCAGGAGCGTCGCCGCGTCTTCCAGCGTAGGCAGCACTTTCTCGATGCCGGTGATGCAGATGTGCACGCGCGGCAGCGTCGTCACCATGCGGCCGTTGCCCTCGTTGGTGACGATCAGCCCCGAGCCCGTTTCGGCGATGAGGAAGTTGGCGCCGGAGATGCCGAGATCGGCGCTGAGGAAGTGCTGGCGCAGCACTTCGCGCGCCTCGCGCGTGAGCGCTTCGGGTTCGCTCTTGGGCGGCGTGCCGTGCTTCTCGGAGAAGAGCACCGAGACTTCGTCCTTGCCCTTGTGTACGGCGGGCACGATGATGTGCGAAGGCGGCTCCTGCGCGAGCTGGATGATGTATTCCGCCAGATCGGTCTCGATGGGCGTCACGCCGTCGGCGACGAGCGCCTCGTTGAGACCCACCTCCTCCGACACCATCGACTTCGACTTGATGGCTTTCTTGAGGCCGTAGCGGCGGCAGATGTCGAGCACCAGCGCCTGCGCTTCTTCGGCATTGCGCGCCCAGAGCACGGTGGCGCCGCGGCGCGTGGCTTCCGCCTCGAAGCGCTCCAGCCACACGTCGAGATTGGCGAGCGCGCGGTTGCGGATCGCCTCGCCGGCCAGCCGCAGTTCCTCGAAAGCGTCCCTGCCGTAAGCCTCCACCGCGCGGGCGCGCAGCAGCGCCAGCCCACCGGTGCCGAATTTGTGAAGGTTCACCTGTAACGTGGGGTTGGCCAGGGCCGCCGAAGCGAGGGCCTTGAAATGGATGGAGCGGATCTGCATAGGTGCCGTTCTGCTAGCGGTTCAAAACGTACGCGGCGTGCCGTCCTCAGATACCGAGCTTGGGCAGTTCGAGCCGCATCACGACTTCGCCCGCGTCGTCGAACTCGCCGGTTTTCCTGAAACCCAGGCTCTCGTAGAGCCGTTCGGCGGCGACGTTGTCCGGCATGTAGCTGATATAGACCTCTTCGCACTCCGGATGCTGCGCGAGCTGGGCGATGAGCTGTTTGAGCGCCTCGCGCGCATAGCCGCGCCGCTGGTACTGCTCGCCGATCATGAGCCGCACGATGTGCCAGCGGCGCGTCTCGATGTCCTGCCCGAACATGAGAAAGCCCACCACGGTGCCGTGGTTGTGGATGGCGAGGGGAACGAAGTTCGGCGCGACCTTGGACTGCGCGATCGACAGCACGTTGGGCGCGATGAAGCTCTCCTGGCCGGGCGCCGGCTGCAGCCGGACGACGTCGTTGAAGTTGTCGATGGCCACCTCGCGCAACGTGATGGCCATCGTTTCCTCATGCCTGTCGCCTTGCGTCAATTCCACTTCCCGTAGCGGCCGCCGACGCTGTAGCGTCCCGCACCGAGCAGCGCGACGGCGAGTGCGCCGAACAGGAACATGCCCTGCAGTTCCAGTGCCCATCCGCCGCTCTTGGTCAGGGTGAAGAGCTCGTTCATGTGCACCAGGCCGATGGCGACCAGCATGTTGACGACGATGATGAGCGCAGCGGGGATGGTGAACAGACCCAGGATGACCAGGACCGGCGCCACCACTTCGCCCACATAGACCAGATAGCCGAGCACCTCGGGCAGGCCGGCCTTGTCCACCATGGCGAGGATGTGCCCCGGTCCGTTGACGACTTTCGCCAGCCCGTGCAGCAACACCAGGATACCGACCGCCAAACGTAGTACCAGCTTGCCTGCGTCTTCCGCCATGCCTTCCTCCTCTTCGCTTATCAGGTGGGAAATACCGGCGACCGCCCCGGCGGGGCTCATTCTAGGTCCGGGGCGCGATCGCCCGCCAGCACTTCGGCGACGTGCAGCACCTGGGTTTGCTCGTCGCCGCGGCGGCGCAGCCGGCCTTCGATGTTCAGCATGCAGCCCAGATCGCCCAGTACCACGGCGCGCGCGCCGGTGGCCTCGATGGCCTTGCACTTGCGCTCCACGATCTCGGTGCTGATCTCGCCGAACTTCAGCGAGAAGGTGCCGCCGAAGCCGCAGCACTGTTCGCACTCGTCCATTTCGGCGAGCCGCAGCCCGGGCACGAGCGCGAGCAGCTTGCGCGGCTGCGCCTTGACGCCCAGTTCCCGCAGGCCCGAACAGGAATCGTGATAGGTGACGGTGCCGTTGAAGGTGCCCGGCACATGGTCGAGCCCGGCGACGTTGACCAGGAAATCGGTGAGCTCGTAGGTCTTCGCGCAAAGCCTCTCGACGCGGGCGCGCAGCGCCGGATCGGCGTCGCGGAAGAGATCCGGATAGTGGGTGCGGATCATCCCGGCGCAGGAGCCGGAAGGCGCGACCAGGTAGTCGAAGCCCTCGAATTCGGCGAGCAGCTTCTCCGCCAGCTTGCGCGCCGATCTGCGGTCGCCGGAGTTGTAGTTGGGCTGGCCGCAGCAGCTCTGGGTCATGGGCACGACCACCTCGCAGCCGGCCTCCTTCAGCAGCGTCAGCGCGGCAAACGCAATCGAGGGCCGCATCAGGTCAACCAGACAGGTAACAAAAAGGCCGACTTTCACGTGCAGACAGGCATGGGAGCTCGAAAATGCGCGGATGGTAGCACGGAGGGCTGCGCCGCCCGGCCCGGGGCAACCTGGACCGCATCCCCGCCGGGGCCGCCGGCCGTCCCGCCCACTGGGCAGGACTTATGGCCGCTGCCGATTCCGGTATGCGATGTAGAATTTCGGCGGGACATCGCGGAAGAGGCCATGAGCGGGGCTGGAAAGGAATCCAAGAACTCGATCCAGGTCATCAAGCGGATGATGAAGCTGCTCGATGTCCTGGCGCAGTCACCCAATGCCGTCAGCCTCAAGGTGCTGGCGGCGAGCGCCGAGCTGCATCCGTCCACCGCGCACCGCATCCTCACGGCGCTGGTGAACGACAACATGGTCGAGCGGGTGGACCAGGGCAGCTACCGGCTCGGCATGCGGCTGCTGGAACTGGGCAACCTGGTGAAGTCGCGCATCAGCGTGCGCGAACAGGCCCTGCCGCTCATGCGCGAACTGCATGCCCTCACCAACGAGGCGGTCAACCTCTCCGTGCGCCGGGGCGACGAGATCGTCTACATCGAACGCTCCTCCAGCGGCCGGCAGCTCATGCGCGTGGTCAACATCATCGGCGACCATGCGCCCCTGCACATCACCGCCGTGGGCAAGCTCTTCCTGCTCGAGGACGGACCGGAGGGCATCCGCGCCTACGCCGAGCGCACCGGGCTGCCGACCTTCACGAAGAACAGCATCGGCACGCTGGAAGCGCTGGAGCGCGAGCTGGAGGAAGTGCGCAGACAGCAGGTGGCCTACGACAACGAAGAGGCCGAGCTGGGCGTGCGCTGCATCGGCGCGGGCATCCGCGACGACACCGGCGCACTGGTCGCGGGGCTGTCCATTTCCGCGCCGGCCGAGCGGCTGAAGCCCGAATGGGCCGCGCTCGTGAAGGACACCGCCGATCGCATCTCGCGCGCCATCGGCTACCGCGGCACGCAGATCTAGCGGTGCGCTCCCCTACAGCAGCTTGAAGGCCGCCAGCGCGACCAGCGTCGGCAATGCCGCCGCGACGAGCAGTCCGAGCGCATTGATGGCGCCGTTCTCGAAGTCGTCGCGCAGGATGGCGAAGCCGGCCGGGTTCGGCGCATTGGCGATCACCGTAAGCCCGCCACCCGCCACCGCGCCCGCGACAAGCGAGTACTTGAACTCGTCGCTGAGGCCCTGCACCAGCGAGCCCAGATAGGTGAGCGCGGCGTTGTCGGTGATGGCGGTGAGCGCCGCGGCCCCGTAGTACACCGCATCCGCGCTCATGCCGCCGAGCAGCTCCTGCAGCCACCATTGCTGCATCCCGCCCAGCGTCACCAGCCCGCCGAGGAAGAACGCCACCAGCAGGCCCTCGCGCAGGATCAGCCGGTCCTGGAAGCGCTCGTAGGCCGTCGCCACCCCGAGGAAGAACAGGAACAGGCTCATGAACACCACGGGATGGTGCGCGAACACCACGATCGCTGTCAGGAAGGCCAGATGCACGGCGATGAGCGGGATCGGCATCGGCCGCTCGTCCTTCGGGTACTTGGCGTCCAGGAAGGCGGTGAGCTTGTGCAGCGTCTTCAGCTCCCTGTGGAACAGCAAGGTCACCGCCAGGGCGTTGAAAGACACCGCGAGCGCGGCCTTCCAGCCGAAGTGGGTCAGCATGAAGCCGATGTCCCAGCCCCAGGTCGCCGCCACCATCAGCACCGGCGGCGCGGCGAAAGGCGTCAGCACGCCGCCGATGGAGACGTTGACGAACAGCACGCCGAGCGTGGCGTACTTGAGTTTGGTCGAGATGCCGCGCCGGTAGAGGTTGTCGCGCAGCATCAGCGCCGCGAGCGTCATCGCCGCCGGCTCGGTGATGAAGGAGCCGAGCAGCGGCACCACGGCGAGCGACAGGAAGTAGATCGCGGTGGTCGAGTTGACGGGAATGAGGCGCGCCAGTCCCGCGACGATCATTTTCGCGAACACGAGGATGGGCCGCGAGCCCGCCACCACCATGATCACGAACACGAACATCGGCTCGGTGAAATTGCGGCTGTCGAGGTATTCGACCGCGCCGTCCTTGCCGAGATAGACGGCCATGAACAGCATGAGCACCATGGCCCAGAAGCCGAACACCACCTCCACTTCGCCGAGCAGGTGCCAGATGCCGGCATGGCGGGGGTGCCGCTCGGCGATGATCTCGAAATACTTGGTGGAGAAGGTGTGCACGACGGCCAGCGCGAACAGGACCGTGGCCACCACTTCGACGAAGCCGGGCGAAAACGCGGACATACTCCTCCTCTCGCGGGGGCGCTTGCGGACGCCTTATCGGTTTTGGATGGCCGACATTGTAACGGCGCACGCCGCCTTTCCGGCGTCTTTCGGCCGGGCCCGCCTCAGGCCGCGACGGCGCGCAGCACGCCCTCCAGCGGTTCCGGCCGGGCGAGCAGATAACCCTGCGCGTAGTCCACGCCGATCGCCTCCAGGTGCGCGAGCTCCTCTTCGCTTTCCACGCGTTCGGCGACGGTCTTCATCGACAGCAGCCGGGCGATGTTGTGGATGGCGTAGACCATCGAGCCGTTGACACGGTCGTTGGCGATGCCGGTCACGAAGCTGCCGTCGATCTTGAGGATGTCCACGGGCAGATCGCGCAGTTGCGCGAGCGAGGTCATGCCCACGCCGAAATCGTCGAGCGCGAAGCGCAGGCCGCGCGCACGCAGGCTCTCCATCAGCTTGCGCAGCGCTTCGAGGTTTTCGATCGCGGCCGTTTCCGTGACTTCGATACAAACGCAACGCGGCGGCACGCCGTGCCGTTCGAGCTGCTCAAGCAGATAGTCGACGATCGAGGGATCCTGCAGCGAAAGCGGCGAGAGATTGATCGCCACGGTGTCGAGCCGGGACCAGCGGTCGGGACCGAAGTGCCGCGCGCAGGCCGCGAGCGCATGGGCGATGACCCAGCGGTCGATCTGATCCATCAGGCCGTAGCGCTCCGCCGCGGGCAGGAACTCGCCGGGCGGCACGAGCTGCCCTTCCTCGTCGATCATGCGCACCAGCACCTCGAAATGCAGGGCGTCGCCGCCGCCGGAGATCGGCATGATGCGCTGCGCGTAGAGCTGCAGGCGGTCCTGTTCGATGGCGGCATGGATGCGCGACACGGTCTGCATCTCGGTGCGCAGGCTCTGCAGTTTGTGGTCGCCGTGCGAATGCAGGCACAAATGACGCGGATCGCGCTTGGCCATGTAGCAGGCGATGTCGGCGGCCTGTTGCACCGCCTGCGCGTCCGGATAGGAATCATCGACCGCCACCAGGCCGATGCTGGCGCCGACACGATAGGTCTTGTCCTCCCAGACGAAGCGCAGGTTGAGGATGTCCTGGTGCAGGGCCTCGGCGATGCGCAGCGCCTTCTCGGGCGGGCAGTGGTACATGATGAGCGCGAATTCGTCGCCGCCCAGGCGCGCCACGAGATCGCTCTTGCGCGCGCGCGAGGCCACGATGCGTGCCACGCGACGCAGCAGCTCGTCGCCCGCGGCATAGCCGCAGGTATCGTTGACGATCTTGAACTGGTTGAGATTGAGCATCAGCACGGCGTGCTGCTCGCCGGGGCGGCGTTCGCGGCAAAGCCGTTCGAGCGCGATTTCGTAGGCGAGCCGGTTGGTGAGGCCCGTCATGACGTCGTGCCGCGCACGCCAGTTGAGCTCCGCCGCCGTGGCGCGTTCGTTGGCGAGGTCGCGGAACACCACCACCGCGCCGTCCACCGCGCCGCTCGGATCGTGGATGGGCACGGCCGTGTCGTTGACCGGCACCATGCGTCCGTCCCTGGCACGCAGGGCGGTGGTATCCGAGGGGCTGATGGCGGCGTTGGCGTGCATCGCCCGCATGGCGATGTTCTCCAGGGGCTCGCCGGTCTGTTCGTGCAGCGCCTGGAACACGGTGCCGAAGGGCTGACCGCGCGCCTCTTCGTCGCGCCAGCCCGTGAGCCGCTCGGCCGCGGGGTTCATCGAGGTGACGCGGCCGCTACGGTCGGTGATGATCACCGCATCGCCCACCGAGCGCAGCGCCGCGTCGGCGCGTTCCTTCTCGTACCTCAGCGCCTGCTCGGCCATGCGCCGCGCCCGTACGATGTCCGCGAACTCGCCGGCCACCTGGCTGAACTCCTTGCTCCAGCCGCTCAGGTCGGCGCGCAGATCGAGCGGCCGGCCTTCCCTGATGGCGGCGAGCTGCGCGCGCATGTGATCGAGCGGACGCAGCAGCACGGCCACGACGATCCAGATCGCGGGTACGAGGAGCAGCGCAAGCAACGCGCCGCTGAGCAGCATGCCGTCGGAGAGGCGTTCGACCGAGGCGAGCGCTTCGTCCTGCGGCTGGATACCGATGAGCATCCAGTCGGACTGCTGCACGGGGTGGAAGGAATAGAGGCTTCTGGCGCCTTGGGCGTCTGGGCCGATGAAGCCGCCCCTTTCCTCGGCCAGCGCACGTTCGATCATCGCCTTCGCCGGGCCGAGCGCGTCGATGGAACGCGCGACCAGCGTGCTGTCGGGATGCAGCACGATGGTGCCGTCGCGGGTCGCGAGCACGAAGTAGCCGCTGCGTCCGATGTGCGTCCGGCTGACGGAATACAGCAGGTTCTCCCGGTCCAGCCGCAGCGAGCCGACCAGCACGCCGCGCAACGCGCCCGCCGCATCCTGGATCGGGACCGTGATCACGACGACGGGAAAGTCGCGCAGCCGGCTGATGAACGGCGGCGAAACGACCGGATTGCCGCCCTCGGCGAGGAATTTGCGGAACCAGGGACGGTCTTTCAGCTCGACCATCTGCCGGTCGGCCGAAAGAGCCGGCACGGCGGCGACCAACTGCCCTTCCATGCTGACCACGGTCAGCGTCTGGAACAGCGGTTCGAACCCGACGCGGGTGGTGAGGTAATGCTCGACTTCGTTGCGGGCGTGGAGGAGATCGGCAGGCAGTTTGGCCGCGATTTCGGTGAGCGCGAGGCGTGCGAGCCGGAGCCGCTCGTCGATATCGGCCGCCACGCGCGCAGTATAGGCCTGGTGCTGACCCACGATGGCATCGAACGCCGCCTGTCTGGACAGGTACGACTGCAGCGCGGTCGCAATCGCCACGCCGAGCGCAATGACAATGGCCGCCGCGAGCGCAACACGCCCCTTGAGGCTGTGCAGCAAAACGCTCCCTCGTTGTGTTGTTTCAATGTGTTGTAGTTATGCGGGCGAGGATAGCGGGCGACACCGCAAAGAGCCAGAACTAAAACGGCAAAATGCGGCGTACGTTGCATCCGCGCCAAATGCTGCGGCGCGGCAAGCGTCCTATGCCTGCATCCAGAGCCGGCTCGCTTCGCGCACGACGTCGTTCAGCGAGCCCTTCTTCTCCATCACCTCGCGCAGCGTGCGCGCACCGTTGAGGCGCGCGGCCGCCATGTGCATCAGGCGCTTGATCGCTTCGCCCGCCCCGCGCGCGACGGCGTAGGGCATCACGGTCGCCAGCATGTCGATGAGTTCCTGCGCGAGCGGTACCGGCTGTTGCGTCGCCGGATCGATCAGCGTGCCTTCCAGTCCGAAGCGGCAGGCCTGGAACTTGTTGTAGGTGTAGACCAGCGTCAGTCCTTTGTCGGGCGCCAGCTCCGGATGTTCGAGGAAATGCGCGCAAAGCGCCTGGGCGTAGGCGGCCAGATCGGCGGCGATCTGGATGGTGAGCGGCGTGTCGCAGACGCGCAGTTCGATGGTGCCGTACTCGGGCTTGGGCCGGATGTCCCAGTAGAAATCCTTCATGCTCTTGACGATGCCGTAGCCGCGCATCGTCTCGAAATACCGGTTGAAGGCCGCCCAGTCCTCGACGAAAGGCATGAAGCCCGACAGCGGAAAGGCGTTAATGACGTTCAGGCGCGAGGAATCGAACTGCGTGTCGGCGCCGAGCGAATAGGGCGAGGAGGCCGACAGCGCGATGAAATGCGGCACGTAGCGCGACAGCAGTTGCGTCACGCGCACCGCCTCGTCGCCGGTCGGCACGCCGATGTGCACGTGCTGGCCGAACACCGTGAACTGCTTGGCCAGATAGCCGTACAGCTCCTGCAGGTGCAGAAAGCGCGGCGTGTCGTAGATGCGCTGTTCGCTCCATTTCTGGAAGGGATGCGTGCCGCCGCCGGCGATCGCGATATTGAGCCGCTCGGCCTCGTCGGCCAGCAGCGCGCGCAGGATGTTCAGCTCGTGCAGCGCCTGGGCGTGGGTATCGCACACGCCGGTGCTGATCTCGATCATGCTTTCGGTGATCTCGGGCTTGATCTCGCCCGGATGCTCGCGCTTGGCCAGCGCCGCGAGCAGATCGGGCGCCGCGCGCGTGAGGTTGTAGTCGCGCGTGTTGACGAGCTGCAGTTCCAGCTCGATGCCGAGGGTCAGCGGCTGCGAGGGAGTGAATGCCAGCGTTTCGCTCATGTCAGGCCCTCGTCTCGGGACTCGCTTCGCCGGCGCGGCGCAAGGCGTATTGTGTCGCGATCGGTCCCAGCAGTTCCAGGATCACCACCGCGGCCAGCACCACCGGCGCGATGCTCTCGGCGAGCTGCGGATAGAGGCCGGAGGTCTCATGCACCATCACCACCGCCAGCCCCGACATCGGCGCCAGCGCTACCGCAAGCAGCGTGGCATGGCGCAACGACAGGCCGACCAGTGGGGCGAGCAGCATGACGCCGACCGCCTTGCCGATCCAGCGGACTATCACGAATGCAACCGCCGCACCGCCCACCGCGGCGAGCAGCCGCAGATCCAGCATCGCGCCGGTCACCACGAACAGGATGACGTAGAAGAGCTGCCCCGCGCGGCCGAAGTCCACGACGAGGAAATGGTGTTCGCGGTCGAGGTTGCGCACCATCGCCCCGAATGCGAGCAGCGCGAGCAGCACCGGCACTTTCAGCGCCACGGCCACGCCGACGGTCAGCACCACCATGGCGATCACGACCGCGTACTGGCGCTCCGCCCCCTTGCCGACGAAGGCGACGATGCGCAGCGTGATCCAGCCGGCGACGAACGCCACCAGCAGCGAGGCCGCGAGCAGATAGAGCGGATGCAGCAGGATGGAGGCGATGCCGCCCTGGTATTCGAGATGCACCCAGGGCAGCAGCATGGTCAGCACGACGAAGGCGAGCACGCTGTTGATGGCGACGAGGATGAGCGCGCGTTCGGTGATCTGTCCTTCCGCACGCAATTCCGCGGAGACGCGCATCACCACCGCCGGCGAGGTGGAAGCGGCAATGGCGCCGCCGACCGAAGCGGGCAGCGCGGCGTAATCGAAGGCGTAACGCAGAACGAAGAAGACGGCCAGCGCCGCGCACAGCGACTCGACCACGCCCATGAGCACCAGAGCGGGCGTGCGCCGCAGCCAGCGCAGATCGATGCGCTGCCCCAGCTCGAACAGGATCATGCCCATCGCGATGTCGATGAACACCCGCAGTTCGCCGAGCAGCGTGGTCCCGATCAGGCTGAGCGCGCCGGGACCCAGCAACAGGCCCGCTGCGGCATAGCCGGTTATGCGCGGCAGGCGCAGATAGCGGTTGACCGCCTCGCCGCCGGCGATCCCCGCCAGCAGCAGCACTCCCACCCAGATCATCGGGTTGGCGGGAATGGGCCAGCCGGGAAGAAAGAACGTGTCCGCCATGCTCGTCGTTGTTGGAACCGTGTGGAGCGGTCGAATCCGTACGGATCGGCGTCGCGCCGATCCCGCCGCGGTGCGCAAGTTGAGGCGCGCGGAGAAGCGACGGGCAGGGCCGGATCATAACCGACACCGGCGCGCGAGGCGCGAAAAGATTTTCCTGTGCGCCGAAGAGTCGACTAAGTATCGATGGCGAAAAAGCTTTCGGCGCGGAAGCAGGTTGCGGGCCGCGCTATTCGCAGCGGAATTCGACCGCCTCTTCGGCACCCGCGCCGGTGGTGCTCAAGCCCAGTCCGATGCGGCCGCTGCCCCGCAGGGGCACGAAGGAGCGGCGCAGCAGGAATTCCCGGTCGCCGTCGAAATGCACGAAGGTGCCGTTGGCGGAAAGATCGAGCAGCACGAACACGCCGCCGCGATATTCGATGCGGCCGTGCAGGCGCGAAGCGCGCGGCTGCGGCGTGACCAGATCGCAGCCCGGCTCGCGGCCGATGGTGAACTCGCGGTCCGCGCAGCTCAGATGGTGTTCGCGGCCGCGGTAGCGCAGCCACAGCCTGGCGTTCGGCAGCGGCTGCTGGGTGACCGGATTCTCCATCACGGTCAGATCCTCGCTCCAGCGCCAGATGACCTCGTAGGAATCGACGGGCAGTTCCTTGCCGCGCACGTCGATCTGTCCCACGCGGCGCACGCCGTGCTTGAGATATTCGGGCAGCATGGCCACGGTCGGGCCGGTGGTGAGGATCTGTTCGCCCTTGGCCATCTCCTCGATGCGCGATGCGACGTTCACGGTGTCGCCGTAGACGTCGCCGTCGCGCAGGATGACTTCGCCGGCATGGAAGCCGATGCGCAGTGCCAGACCGTCGTCGCGGTCGGCCTGTGCGATCTGCATGTCCACCGCCGCGCGCAGGGCGTCGGCGGGGTTGGGGAACAGGCACATGATGCCGTCGCCGATGCTCTTGATCACGCGCCCCTGCCCGCCCACGACGATCGCCTTCATGCGCGCCATGCACGGGCCGATACGCGACAACGCGGCGGCATCGCCCAATCGCTCGTAGAGCGCGGTGCTCCCTTCCACGTCAGCGAACAGCACCGCGGCCGTCAGCGTTTGATTCATGGATTGCCGTCGGCGTCGGGCATCGTGCCCGACGGCTCTTCCCGCCTTGAGCAACGAGAATGCGATCTCGTCACGTTGACCACCTCGAACACTGCATCGCCTCACCGGCCGCAGGTACGGCGTCTCGCGCTGCGAGGGCGACGGCATAGATTAGCGCGACCGGCCGGCCGTTGACCAGGACAGCGGGCCCGCTTTGCAACCGCCCGCGCCGCAGCGTGCAGCTTAAGGGTACGAGACGCAAAGACAGCTACGAAGTTGGTGCCGATTTTCCGCACTGTTTTGCGCTTATGTGTCGCCGACAACGATGATGTGGACGCGATAGGGGCCGTGCGCGCCGAACACGATCTGCTGATCGATGTCGGCGGTACGCGAAGGACCGGAGACGAGGTTGACGGCCCGCGGCAGTTCCCCGCGTTCGCTGCGCAGCAACGCCCAGGCATCCTCCATGTGCGCCACGATGCGGTCGGCGCGCACGACGGCGACGTGGGTCTCGGGCAGCAGGCTCGCGCTGGCCGGCGTGTCCGGGCCGGAGAGCAGGACCAGCGTGCCGGTCTCGGCGATCGCAGCGTAGGCGCCGGTCACGCCCACCGGGTCGCCGGGGGATGCGGCGCCGCTGCGCAACGCGAGTCCCGCGCCGGCCCAGTCGAGCGCCGCGAGCTGAGGCGCGACGCAGCCGCGGGCCGGCAGTCCGTTGCGTGCCAGATAGGCGGCAACGGCGGCGGGCACCTCGGCCTCCGACGCGACCCGGTCGGTGCTCGCCTGCATGGCCTCGGCCTGGTTGCGGAAGCGCTCGACCAGGTCGCCTTCCACCGCGGGCAGCGGTCCGCGTGCATGGGCGCGCAGATACGCCTCCGTTTCGCCTGCGTCGGAGGATGTATGGGCGGCCTTGGCGGCGCGCAGGCGCGCCAGGATGGCCGCGCGGGCTTCTGCACTCTTAGCGATGATCGTCTGCCTGTCTCAAAAAACCGGCCCGAGTGTATGCGCTTCCGGGCGGTGCGATCAATGCGGGGCAAGCGGTCAGGGCGTAGGCGTCTCCTGCGGCGGCAGGCGGTTGACGATGAGCTTGTCGACACGGTTGCGGTCCATGTCCACCACTTCGAACTCGTACTGCCCCCAGCGGAACTTGTCGCCCGCGAGCGGCACGCGCCCGAGCTGCATCATCACGAAGCCGCCGATGGTGTGGTACTCGCCCGTATCCTCCTCCGGCAGCTCCTCTTCGATATCGAGCACGTCCTTGAAGCGCTCGATCGACACTCCGCCTTCGACGAGCCACGAGCCGGCGCTGCGCTCGACGATGTCGCGTTCGGCGTCCTCGTCGAGCGTGGCGATGTCGCCGACCAGCGCTTCCATGACGTCGTTGAGCGTCACCAGACCCTGCACTTCGCCGTATTCGTTGACCACGATCGCCATGGTCTGACGGTGCTTCTTGAACGCCTCCACCGTCTCCATGACCGTGAGCGTCTGCGGCACGAACAGCGGCTTGACGAGCTTGGAGGCGATGTCGAAGGGCCGGCCCGCGACCGCGTCCTCGATCAGTCCCTTGACCGGCACGAAACCGATCACATTCTCCGGCCCGCCGCGCACCACCGGAAAGCGCGAGTGATTGCTCTGCGCGATGCGCTGCATGTTGGTCTGCAGGTCCTCGTCGAGGTCGACGTAGACGATGTCGCTGCGCGGGGTCATCACGCCGGTGACGCGCATTTCGTCGATGCGGAACACGCGCTTCACCAGCGCCTGTTCATGTTCCTCGAACACGCCGGCCTCCGCGCCCTGCTCCATCATCGCCTGGATCTCGTCCTCGGTGACCGGCGGCTCGGTGCTCTCGCGCAGCCGCAGCAGTTTCAGCGTGCCCTCGGTCGCGAGGCTCAATATGCGCACCACGGGATAGGCGAGCGCCGAGAGCATGCGCATCGGCCGGGCGACGGCGCTGGCAATGGCTTCGGGGTTGAGCAGCGCGAGGCGCTTGGGCACGAGCTCGCCGATGATGAGCGAGGCGAGCGTGATGCAAATGACCACGATCGCCGTGCCGAGGGGCTGCGCGGCCTCGGCGAACAGCGGCCAGCGCGCGAGCCATGCGGCCACGTCGCGCGAGAGCGCCGCCTCGCCGAACGCCCCCATGGTGACGCCGATGACGGTGATGCCGACCTGGATGGTGGAGAGAAAGTTCGAAGGCTCTTTGGCCAGGGCCAGCGCCGTCTGCGCCCCTTTGCGCCCGTCCTCGGCCCACTGCTGCAGGCGCACTTTGCGCGAGGACACCACCGCCATCTCCGACATGGCGAAGGCGCCGTTCAACAGGATGAGGAATAGCAGTATGAGTATTTCCATGGCGACAGCCCCGAAAGCGGCGCATACCCGTCCGCACCGCGCAGCAGTTTGCACCGGGCGCGGCCAGGACAAAAGCCATTTCCGCACGGACCGGCGTCCGGCCCGCACAGCCCGCGACCCGAAACGCGGACGCCGCCGGGTACCGCACGCCGTTCAGGCGCCGCGGCCCGATCCGGACACAAAAAAAGGGAGCCCGGAGGCTCCCTTTTTGCGCAAGTGCGATCGGCCGTCTATCAGTAGTCGTCGAGCGCCTTGACGATGTCTTCCACGACCTTCTTGGCGTCGCCGAAGACCATCATGGTCTTGTCCATGTAGAACAGCGGGTTGTCGATACCGGCATAACCGGCCGCCATCGAGCGCTTGTTCACCAGCACGGTACGCGCCTTGTGCGCTTCGAGGATCGGCATGCCGTAGATCGGGCTGCCCTTCTCCAGCGCCAGCGGGTTCACCACGTCGTTCGCGCCGAGCACGAACACCACGTCGGTGTCGCTGAAGTCGCTGTTGATGTCTTCCATTTCGAAGACCTGGTCGTAGGGCACTTCCGATTCCGCGAGCAGCACGTTCATGTGGCCGGGCATGCGGCCCGCGACCGGGTGGATGGCGTAACGCACCTGCACGCCCTTGGCCTGCAGCTTCTCGGCCATTTCCTTCACGGCGTGCTGGGCACGCGCCACCGCCAGGCCGTAACCGGGCACGATGATGACACTGTCGGCGTTGGACATGAGGAAGGCCGCGTCCTCGGCCGAACCGGAACGCACCGTCTTCTGCTCGCCGCCGTCCGCCGCGGCGCCGCCCTCGGCGCCGAAGCCGCCGAGAATGACGCTGATGAACGAGCGGTTCATGGCCTTGCACATGATGTAGGACAGGATCGCGCCCGAGGAGCCGACCAGCGAACCGGCGATGATCAGCAGCGAGTTGTTGAGCGAGAAGCCGATACCCGCGGCCGCCCAGCCGGAGTAGCTGTTCAGCATCGAGATCACCACCGGCATGTCGGCGCCGCCGATCGGGATGATGATCAGCACGCCCAGCACGAAGGCGATGGCGGTCATGATGATGTAGGGCGTCCAGTGGCTATCCGGCGAGGACACGAAGAACGCGATGCCGAAGCCGATCATGGCGATGGCGAGCAGCAGGTTCACCCAGTGCTGGCCCGGGAACACGATCGGCGCGCTGGAGAACAGGCGGAACTTCTTGCCCAGGCCGGCCAGCTTGCCGAAGGCGATGATCGAGCCGGAGAAGGTGATCGCGCCCACGAAGGTGCCGATGAACAACTCCAGCTTGTTGCCCGCGGGAATCTCGGCCGGCAGGTTGAACGCCGTCGGGTTGTTGATCACCGAGATGGCGATGAACACCGCGGCCAGACCGACCAGCGAGTGCATGGCGGCGACCAGCTCGGGCATCTGGGTCATTTCGACCTTCTTGGCGATGACCGCGCCGATGGCGCCGCCGATGACCAGCGCGACGATGATCGGTACCAGGTTCTGCGTCATCGAGAACGTGGTCAGCACGGCGATCGCCATGCCGATCATGCCGAACAGGTTGCCGCGGCGGGACGTGGTGGGGTGAGACAGGCCCTTGAGCGTCAGGATGAACAGCACCGACGCGACGAGGTACAGCAGGGCCACTTGGTTGGCAGACAGGCTAATCATTTTTCTTCAGCTCCTTGTCGCCTTACGCGCCCTGATCCGACTTGGGCTGCTTCTTCTTGAACATCTCCAGCATGCGCTGGGTGACGAGGAAGCCGCCGAATACGTTCACGGCGGCAAGGCCCACCGCGACCGCACCCAGGATGGCGCCGAAGTCCGTTTGCTCGGGACCGGCTGCGAGGATCGCGCCGACGATGATCACGGAAGACACCGCGTTGGTCACGCTCATGAGCGGCGTGTGCAGCGCGGGCGTCACGTTCCAGACCACGTGATAGCCGACGAACACAGCCAGCACGAACACAGTCAGGTTGACGATGATGGGATCGATATCCATGGCTTAACCTTTCTTCACTGCTGCGCCATCGATGCACACCAGCGTACCGGCGATGATTTCGTCCTCGCGGTTGATGTTCAACACACCGGTCTTCGGATCGACGAGCAGATTGATGAAGTTGAGCATGTTGCGGGCGTAGAGCGCGCTGGCGTCGGCCGCGAGCATGGCCGGCAGGTTGCTCCAGCCGACGATCTTCACGCCGTGCTTGACCACGACCTTGTCCTTCTCGGACAGCGGGCAGTTGCCGCCCTGCTCCACCGCCAGGTCGACGATGACCGAGCCGGGCTTCATGGTCTTCACCACGTCCTCCGGGATCAGCACCGGAGCCGGACGGCCGGGGATCAGCGCGGTGGTGATGATGATGTCGGCGAATTTCGCGCGTTCGGCGATCGCCGCGGCCTGACGGCGCTTGTAGTCCTCGCTCATCTCGCGCGCGTAGCCGCCGGCGTTCTTCTGCGCTTCGAGCTCTTCCGGCGACAGCGGCACCTCGATGAACTTGGCGCCCAGCGACTCGGCCTGCTCCTTGGTTTCAGGACGCACGTCGAAGGCTTCGATCACCGCCCCCAGGCGCTTGGCGGTCGCGATGGCCTGCAGGCCCGCGACGCCCACGCCCATGACCAGCACGCGCGCGGCTTTCACCGTGCCCGCCGCGGTCATCAGCATCGGCATGAAACGGCCGTATTCGTTGGCGGCGACGATGACCGCCTTGTAGCCGGCGATGTTGGCCTGCGAAGACAGCACGTCCATCGCCTGCGCGCGCGTGATGCGCGGCAGCCACTCCAGGGCGAAACCGGTGATGCCCTTGGCGGCCATGGCCTCAATGCCGGCCGTGTCGTAAGGATTCAACAGACCGATGACGATGGCGCCGGACTTGGTGAGCCCGATCTCTTCCTGCGTCAGGGCCCGTACTTTGAGGATGATGTCCGATTGGCCAAAGACCTCGGCCGCCGAGCCGACAATGGTCGCACCGGCCTCGGCAAAAGCCTGATCCGGAATCGCGGCGGCCACACCCGCGCCCGTTTGGACGAGCACTTTGTGATGCCCCCCTGCGACGAGTTTCTTGACGGTCTCAGGGGTCGCTGCTACGCGCGTTTCACCCGCGCGAGTTTCAGCGGGTATCCCGATCTGCATGGATGCTCCCCTTGTTATTGAAATAGACGCACCTCGGCCACGTACGTCGATCCTGTTACGTGGGACGAAGCGGAACCCGAAAGGCCTTGCACAAAACGCCCCTACGCGCAGAACGCGCTAGCGGGCGTGGATTCGAACGACTGCGGAACGGGCATCCCCCGCGACGGAGTTCGACGAAGCGCCTGGGACGGCCTTCCTAAAAAACTGCGGGATGATACCTCAGTCAAGATTGTTTTGACTACGTGAGCCTACTTATGAGCTGATAATCCACGGTTGTTTTCTCGCAACCGCCGGGCTTGACCCATGCTAAACCGGCCTCCGCCGGACATGCGTGTCCTGCATGCGGGCAAGCGCCGCACCGGCCAGGCAGGGCGCGACAGCCGCCTCGCTCACCCCGTACAGGCACGCAAGGCTGGCGGCGGTCGCGACGCGATCCGGCGGCCCGATCGCCTGCAGGTGCCGGGCCTAAGACCGCCCGGTTGCGGCACTCGGCGTGCGGCGACGGCCTGAAAATGTTGCGCCGCCACATCTCGCGCTTGCGAATCCCTGTGGCCATTCAAGCCCCCTTTGCCGCTTTGCGGCCAAGCATACCCCGAAGGCGGCCGGCGGCCGCGGCGTCCTCAGTCAGCCGGTGCGACGTCGAGGAACTGCAAGGCAGCCGAACGCGCGTACAAGCCGCCCGCACGCATGAGCTCGGCGTGCGTGCCCTGATCGACGATACGGCCCTGGTCCATCACCACGATGCGGTCGGCGCTTTGCACCGTGGCCAGACGATGCGCCACCACCAACGTGGTGCGCCCGCGCATCAGGCGTTCCAGCGCGAGCTGCACATAGCGCTCGCTTTCGGCGTCGAGCGCGCTGGTCGCTTCGTCGAGCAGCAGAATGGGACGGTCCGCGAGCAGCGCACGCGCCAGCGCGAGCCGCTGGCGCTGCCCGCCGGACAGCCGCACGCCGCGCTCGCCCAATTCGGTGTCGAAGCCCTGCGGCAAGGCTTCGATGAATTCCAGGGCATAGGCCGCCTCGCAGGCCGCGCGCACTTCCGCCATCGACGCGTCGGGCCTGCCGTAACGTACGTTCTCCGCCACGGTCGTCGCGAAGATCACCGGTTCCTGCGACACGAGCGCGATCTGCCGCCGCACCGCGCGCGGATCGCAGCGCGCGAGTTCGAAACCGTCGATCTCGACCCTGCCCTGCTGCGGATCGTAGAAGCGCAGCAGCAGCACGAGCACGGTGGACTTGCCCGCGCCGGAAGGTCCGACCAGCGCCACCCGTTCGCCGGCGCGTACGTGCAGGCTGAAGCCGTCGAGCGCCGGCCGGTCGGCGCGGGCCGGATAGGCAAAGCGCACGCCCTCGAAACGCACTTCGCCGCGCACGCGCCGCGGCAGCGCGAGCGGCTGTGCGGGTGCAATCACGTCGGGTCTGGTGTCGAGCAACTCGACAATGCGCTCGGTCGCGCCGGCCGCGCGCAGCAGATCGCCCCACACTTCGGACACGGTGCCCGCGCCGCTGGCGACGATCACGGCGTAGAACACGAAAGCGGACAGTTCGCCCGCGGTGAGTTCGCCCGCCAGCACGTCGCGCCCGCCGACCCAGAGGATCACGCCGACGGCGGAAAAGGCGATGAGCATCACCGAGGAGAACAGCAGGCCGCGGTCGCGGATGCGCCCGACCGCCGAGCGGTAGGCCGCTTCCGCGCGCTCGCCGAAGCGCCTGCGGTCGATGTCCTCGTGCGCGTAGGCCTGCACGGTGCGCACTTCGTGCACCGCTTCGTCCACGTAGGCGGAGACGTCGGCGATACGGTCCTGCACTTCGCGCGACTTGCGGCGCACGCGTCTGCCGAGCACGAGAATGGGCGCGAGCGTGAGCGGCACGCCGAAGACGGTGAGCGCGGCGAGCTTGGGACTCGTCACCACCAGCATCGCGGCCGCGCCGATCATCATCAGCGCGTTGCGCAGGAACATGGAGAAGCCCCAGCCGATCACCGCCTGCACGAGCGTGACGTCGTTGGTGAGCCGGGAAATGATTTCGCCGGTGCGCGTGCCTTCGTAGAAACCGGGCGAGAGATCGAGGATGTGATCGAACACCGCGCGCCGGATGTCGGTGATGACACGCTCGCCGGTGGTCATCATGAGATAGAAGCGCGCATAGCTCGCCGCCGCCATCAGTGCGGCGACGGCGACCATGCCGACGAGCGCCAGATCGAGCTGCCGCGCGTTGCCGGTGCCGAATCCCGCGTCGATCACATAGCGCAATCCCTGCCCGAGCGCCAGCACCGAGCCCGCGGCGACCACGAGTGCCGCCAGCGCCGCCGCGATCCGCCCCTTGTAGGGAACCAGGAAACGCAGCAGGGGCAGGAATCGGGGCGTGCGGTTCATCGCGGCTCCGTGAATCGGAAAGCGGTTGTCATACAGGTCGATGATGCTTCATGTGCGCGCAACCGACGCGGCATGAAACTTTTGTTTGACGCAAGTCAACCCTTCCTCCGTGCGTCCCGGTCAAATAGCGTCGTGTATGCCTGTAAAGGAGATGTCCATGCGGAAACTGCTCACCCTTTCTTCCTGTATCGCGGCGTTGTTGATCGCCGCGCCGGTCGTCGCCCAGACCGGATCGGTGGAAGAACTGCGCAAAACGGCGAACACGCTGTTCAAGCCGATTCCGCCCAAGGTGACCGAAGTCCGCGGACAGAAGATCACCCAGGAGCAGATCGACCTCGGCCGCATGCTGTATTTCGATCCGCGGCTGTCGCGCAGCCACATCATCAGCTGCAACACCTGTCATGCCATCGGTACCGGCGGTGCGGACAACGTGCCGACCTCGGTCGGTCACGGCTGGCAGAAAGGTCCGCGCAACGCGCCGACGACCCTGAACGCGGTGTTCAATGTCGCGCAGTTCTGGGACGGCCGCGCCAAGGACCTCGCGGAGCAGGCAACGGGCCCGGTCGAGGCGAGCGTGGAAATGAACAACACGCCCGACCGCGTGATCGCCACGCTGAAGAGCATCCCGCAATACGTCGAAGCCTTCAAGCGCGCCTTCCCGGGCAGCGCCGACCCCGTCACCTATCAGAACATGGCGCGCGCGATCGAGGCGTTCGAGACCACGCTCATCACGCCCAACTCGCGTTTCGACCAGTTCCTGCTGGGCAAGAACAGCCTCGACAAGGAAGAGCTGGAAGGCCTGCAACTGTTCATCAGCAAGGGCTGCGCCGCCTGCCATTCGGGCATCAACCTCGGCGGCCAGGCCTACTTCCCGTTCGGTGTGGTGGAACGCCCCGGCGGTTCGATCCTGCCTGAAGGCGACAAGGGCCGCTTCACCGTGACGAAGACCGCCACGGACGAGTACGTGTTCCGCGCCGCGCCGCTGCGCAACGTCGCCCTCACCGCGCCCTACTTCCACAGCGGTCAGGTGTGGGATCTCGAGGAAGCGGTGCACATCATGGGCTCGGCGCAGCTCGGCCAGACCCTCAACAACGAGGAAGCGCGCCTGATCGCGACCTTCCTGCGCACGCTGACCGGCGAGCAGCCGAAGATCGAGTATCCGATCCTGCCGCCCAGCACCATCGCCACACCCAAGCCCGAATAAGCGTCGTCATCCTGAGGTAACCGCCGCGACTGCTCTCCGCACAGTCCGCGGCGGCTTTTTTTAAGCAACCGCTCACCGCCGGTCCGCCTTCAATTCGGCGATGACCTTCTCTGCGGCGGTATGCATGGGCACCGCGAGTCCCAGCAGCGCAGTGTCCGCCGACACTTGCGCGCCCTGCGCGCTGCCGCGCGCGACCAGATCCTGTCCGCGCCCATAGACCAGGCGCGTGATCGCCGCGACCTCGGAATCGCTCATGTCCGCGCTCACCACCAGGATGGCGGCGGTGGCGACGGTCGGCACGGCCGTGTTCTGATGCGGATAGGTGCCGCGCGGCAGGCTCAGTTTGAAGTACGCCGGGCTTTGCGCGACAAGCCTCTCCAGCGCCTGTTCTTCGAGCGGCAGCAGACGCAGCGGCACGGAAGCGGTCGCGTCGCGAATGCTGTCGGAAGGAAAACCGATCACCTGGATCAGCGCGTCGATCTCGTCGCGGCGCAAAGCCACCAGCCCTTCGTTCAAGGGGAAGTCCACCACCCTGCCGAGTTCCTCCAGCGCGATGCCGTGCGCTTCCAGCACCGCGATCGCCGTGGTGCGCGAAGCCGCGCCCGGAACACCGATGGACACCCGCCTGCCGGCAAGATCGGCCATGCCGCGGATGTCGCTGTCGGCCCGCACGACCACATGGACGGCTTCGGGATAGAGGCTGCCGATCGCACGCAGACTGGTGTAGCGCCCCTCGCGCGCGAACGGTCCGCGCCCTTCGTAGGCCATCAGCGCCGAATCGCCCTGCACCATGCCGAGCTGCGCCTGCTGCGCGTGCACCATGCGCAGATTCTCTTCGCCGCCCGCGGTGACGAGCGGCACGATGCGCAACCTGCCGTCGCCCAGCGCCTGCGCGAAACGCAGGTATTGTCCGCCCGCAGGCCCGGCCGCGAGGGCGTAACCGTAATTGATGCGCGCCAGCCGCGCCTGGATGGCGGCATGCGCGCTTTGCAATTCCTGCGCGATGACTTCGTGCGTCGCGGCCGTCGTTTCCGGCGGCGCCGTGGCGATGACGTTGCGCATCGCTTCCAGCAGCACCTCGGGCGCAGGACGCGGGGCGCCGCTGGCGAAAGCGGGCGCGACCACGTTGCGGAACCCTTCGGGCGCGACGGCGGTCCAGCGGCCGTCATCTTCGCGCTTGTAAATGGCGGTGCCGTGGGCGCGGAGGAGATCGCCGGCGCGATTGCCGCCGCTCACGATGCCGGACAGTCCTTTCGGCCCCGTGCCGAGCGCGCTGATGATGCCCGCCACGCCGGGCGAATCCCAGGCGCCGAAGTCGTAGTCCTTGAGGAGTCTGAGATCGACGTCGAAATAGACGATGCGCCGCGCCTCCCCCGGCGGCGCCTTGATGTCCTTCTGCGAACCGCGGCGATGCAGCGCTTCGAGCTTGAGCGTGCCGGCTGGCAGCGCTTCCGCGAGCCGCGCCTCCACGTCGCGCCGCAGGACGTCGGCATCCGGTCCCCGGCTGCAGGCGCCGAGCAATGCGAGCAACAGCAGACAAAGAAGCCGCCGCATATCAGCCTCCCATGAAGCCGAGCGAAAGGAAGACGGTCAGCACGGCCGCATTCATGAGGTCGACGAAGAAGGCGCCCGCGAGCGGGACGATGAGGAAGGACTTGGGCGCGGGCCCGTACCTGGCGGCGATCGCCTGCATGTTGGCGATGGCGGTTGCCGTCGAGCCGAGATTGAAGCCGATGAAACCCGCAGTGGTCGTCACCGCTTCGTAGTCCCGTCCCATGACGCGAAAACAAATCCAGATCGCGTAGATCACGATGAACACGACCTGAAGCAGCACGATCACGACCAGCGGCCCCGCGGTCAGCACCACCTCGACCAGGTTCAGCGCCATCATGGTCATGGCAAGGAACAGCGCCAGGCTCACGCCGGCGATCAATTCGGTCGCGCGGTCGTCGAAGTGCAATCCGGCGAGCGGCGCCAGGTTGCGGATCGCCACGCCGACCAGCAGGCACCACACGAAACCGGGAATGGTCACCGGCAGATCCTGGAAACGTTCGGCCAGCCACTGGCCGGCGAGCACTGCCGCGAGGATGCCCGCCAGCGCGCCGATGAAACCGAGCGCCGTGACGGCACCGCGCTGCGCTTCGGACCGCGTCTCGGCCGTCGCGTGACCGGACGCGGCACCGCCTCGCAACCGGTGACGATTGAGCAGATACTGCGCCACCGGTCCGGCGACGATGCCGCCCAGCACCAGGCCGATGGTCGCGGAAGTCATCGACAGCTCCATGACCGACTGCAGGTTGTTCACTTCCGCGAAGCGCTCCGCATAGGCGGCACCCGTACCGTGGCCGCCCACCAGGGTGATCGAGCCGGCGACGAGACCGAAAATGGGGTGCAGATCGAGCGCGCACGCGGCGGCGACACCTACCAGGTTCTGCAGCACGAGAAAGGGGAAAAGCACGAGCATGAACACGCCCAGCGCCTTGCCGCCCGCCTTGAGCAGGCGCAGATCCGCGCCCAGGCCCACGCCGGCGAAGAACATCAGCAGCAGCACCGGCTTCATGGTCGCGTTGAGCGACACCTGCGCACCGCCCCACTCGGCGCCGACGGAAACGAAAACGGCGAACAGCAGCCCGCCCGTCACCGGATCGGGGATGTTATAGCGGTTGAGGAAAGCGACCCGGCGGTTCACCGCCGCGCCCGCGAGCAGGCAGACGATGGCGGCCAGCAGCGATTGCAGCGGATCGAAAGTCAGCGACATCGGCACTCCTCGTGACCGGACCGGAATGCAGCATGCCACAGGCGCCGCGGCCCCGGCTCAGCGCGTGCGGCGGACGCAAACTTCAAGCCTGCCCTCAGGCGCTCTTGAAACGCGTCAGCTTGACGATGCCGATGGCGGCGAGCGGCACGACGAAGCCGGCGAGGATCACGGCGATAAGGAGTTCGCCCAGTTGGCTGTAATCGGCCGCGACCAGGATCGCGCCGGTCTGCGGATCTCTGACCTCGCGGGTAACGACCCAGATCTCGTTCACGTATTTCGTCAGCAGCTGCGAGGCTGACAAGGCCAGGTTGGTGAACGAGGCCATGACCGCGAAGAAGGTCGCCTTGAGATTCTCGGGCGCCGAGTTGGCGATCCAGGCGAGCATGGGAATCATGGCGATCTGTCCCAGCGGCGAGGACAGCGCCGTATCCACCAGCGCGATGAAGCGCGCGTCGACCACGCCGCCGGTGTGCGCGGCCGTCCACTCGTGCAGGCCGTAGTACATGCCCAGCGTCGGAAGCGACAGCAGCGTGCCGGCGATGGTGAGCGCGCCCACGACGTAGGCGATGGAATGATCCGCCATGAAGCGGCGGAACAGGAACATGCCGAGCAGCGTCAGGCTGCTGGAGATGAGCGACAGCACCGAGATGAACTGCTGGTCGAAACCCAGCACGTCGATCATCCACCACGTCGAGCCTTCGCCGGTGGTGGGCATGGCGCGGTAGACGAAGATGACGATCGCCGTGCCCACGAGCACGTTGCGCGCCTGCGGTTCCAGTTCCCGCACCAGCTTGACGATCATGAATACGATGATCGACATCGAGGCGAGGAACACGATCTCCTCGCGCAAGGGGAAATCGCCCAGCCCGACGAGCACCGAGAACGCGGCGAAACCGAAGCCGCCGCCGAGGATCCACCAGTTGACGCGCGGCCGTTCGACGTGCGGATGCAGGAGCGAACGCGCTTCCTCCTCCGACAGGCCGTGCGCGCGCAACCGCCGCACTTCGCGACGCCGCACCCAGTGCGCCACCGCGACGCCGCCGATCGAGATCACCGGAATGACGAGCGCCAGCGCGTAGATGCGGGCGTAGGTGGCGACCTTCTGCGCCTCCGGCATCGCGGTGGCATCGCGAAAAAGGTAGACGTTGGCGAGCGCCACCAGCACCGTGCCGCCGATGATGGCCACGCGCCCCAGCGTCTGCATGGTGACGTGCATCGCCTTGCGGTCCCGCTCGGACACCGGTGTGCCGTCCGGATGCACGCGCGGCACGGCTTCCACCGTCATCGCGTCGGCCACCACGTCCTGAATCACATAGCCGACCGGCGAGAGCAGGGCCGACAGCACGAACCACGTTTCCACGCTCATGACCGCCGCCATCGCGTCGCGATGCGCGATAAGGCCGATCATGATCAGCAGGCTGAGCGCGATCAGTCCCGCGCCCAGATAGATCAGCCAGGACTTCCAGCGCCAGATCAGATCGACCAGATGGCCGAGCGGCATCTTCAAGGCCCAGGGCAGTCCGGCCCAGAAACCCAGCGCGGCGAGGAAAGCGGCCGAGAGGCCGAGGTACTCCTTGACGAAGAAAGTGCCGACGATGCCGGTGAGGCCCGATACCCCCGCCGCCATGTAGACCATGAGCGGCGGCAGATAGGACCAGCGCATCTGCCGGCCCAGATCGAGGATGTTGCGGTCGAACCAGCGCCACAGCAGGGCGTGGAGCGCGGTGCGGGTCTGTGCGGGCGTCGGTGCGCTCATGAGGAGAACGTGCGCGGCCGGCCGCATGCCGGCCGCGCTTCAGGCAAAAGCTACTTGCAGTCGCCCAGGCGCTTGTAGGTCATGGTGGTCGAGCCCTTGTGCCGCTGGCCTTCCATTTCCATGTCGAAGTCCTGCTTCATGGTGAAGCTGTCCGGGCCGTTCGAGGTCAGCGTGGTATGCGTGTTCATTTTCTGCGGCCGGGTGCAGCTCATGGTGAAGGACGTGGTGTTGCCCGAGACCTTGGGCTTGGAGAACTTGCAGTCGTGGTCGGGCATCTGCGCATCCTGGCCGAGCCTGGTCGGGTCCTTGACCATGTCCGGCGTGATGCACACCTGTTGCTTCATCGGAATGCCGGACATGGAGAACTCCCACAAGCCGGGACGCATCTGCGCCCCTTGCGCGGCGACGGCCGCGGACGTCAACGAGGCGGACAGCAGGACCAATGCGCGTGCGAATGACATGGATACTCCCTGAAGTCGAACGTGCCGCAAGCGTATGCGGGAACGGCCGCTGCCGCAACGTCAGCGCGCCGACAGCCGCTCGTCCAGATCGACGATCCAGTGTTTGACGGGGATGCCGTCCTCGGTGGCGAGATGCGTCTGGCAGCCGACGTTGGCGGTGAGGATGACTTCGGGCATGCCGGAAGAAAGCGCCGCCAGTTTGTTGCGCTTGAGCTGCTGCGAGATCTGGGGGTGCAGCAGCGAATAACTGCCCGCCGAGCCGCAACAGAGGTGGGCGTTCGGCACGTGGGTGAGCCGGTAACCGAGCGCCGTCAGCAGGCTTTCGCCGACGCCGTGCAGCTTCTGCCAATGCTGCAGCGAGCAAGGCGCATGGAAGGCGACGAGCGGCTTTTCGCGCAGCAAGGGCGTGCCCGTGCGCTTCACTTCCCCGGCGATCACCTCGGTGAGGTCGCGGGTCATCGCGCTGATGCGTTGCGCCTTCCCAGCATAACGCGGATCGCCGTCCAGATGGCGGGCGTATTCGCGTACCGTGGCGCCGCAGCCGGAGGCGGTCATCACGAAAGCTTCGACGCCCTGCTCCACGTAGGGCCACAAGCGGTCGATCATGCGCCGCATGTCGTCGAGCCCGTCTTCCTGGCGGTCGAGATGGAAGCGCAGCGCGCCGCAGCAGCCGGGCACTTCGAGCAGGCTGATGCCGAAGCGGTCGAGCACCCGCGCCGCGGCGGCGTTGGTGTCCGGCGTGAGCGCGGGCTGAACGCAGCCGCTCAGGGCCACCATCTTGCGCGCGTGGGTGGATGCGGGGCGCGCCGGCGCGCGCGGAATCCGCGACGGCAGTTTCTGCGCGAGGCGGACGGGAAGCAACGGCCGCAACGCCATGCCGCTGCGCACCAGCAGCTTGAACAGCGTCGTGCGCGTGAATACCTCGCCGATCGCCCAGCGCAGCAGACGGTCGCCGAACGGACGCTCGACGCGTTCGCTCGCCACCGCGCGGCCGATATCGACCAGCCGGCCGTACTCGACGCCCGAGGGACAGGTGGTTTCGCAATTGCGGCAGGTGAGACAGCGGTCCAAGTGCAGCTGCGTGCTGCGCGTGACCGGCTCGCCTTCCAGCATGGACTTGATCAGGTAGATGCGTCCGCGCGGTCCGTCCAGCTCGTCGCCGAGCAGCTGATAGGTCGGACAGGTCGCGGTGCAGAATCCGCAATGCACGCATTTGCGCAGGATCGCCTCGGCGGCGCGGCCATGCTCGGTATCGCGGATGTAATCGGCGAGTACGGTCTGCATCAGAGTTCTTTATACATCCGGCCGGGGTTGAGGATGCCGTGCGGGTCGAATTCCCGTTTGAGACGACGGTGGATGTCCATCGCCACCGGCGGCAGCGGATGGAAGACCGGCGTCTGGCCGTCGCCGCCGCGGAACAGGGTCGCGTGGCCGCCGCGCGCTTCGGCCGCGGCACGCACGGTGCGCGCATCGGCCTCGGTGACCAGCCAGCGCAGCGCGCCGCCCCATTCGATGAACTGCGCACCGGGCAGTTCCAGCGGCTTGGCGGTCGAGGGCACCGACACGCGCCACAACGGTTCGTCGGTGCGGAAGAAGGCTGCGGTGTGATCGCGCACGCTCCGCCAGTAATCTTCCGCATCGTCCACACGCTCGCCGCCCAGGCGCGCGCAGGCTGATTCCACCGCGACCCGGGCGCCGGAGAGGCGCACGAGCAGTTCGCCGTCCTGCCAGGCGCTGGCGCTGATGGGCAGCGGCCGCGCGAGCCAGGTGTTGATCGTCTGGATGGCGACGGCCTCGGGCATCTCGAAACGCAGCGTCGCCTCCGCGGCCGGACGCGGCAGCACCTTGAGCGAGATTTCGGTGAGCACGCCCAGCGTGCCGAGCGCACCGGCCATGAGCCGCGAGACGTCGTAGCCCGCCACGTTCTTCATCACGCGGCCGCCGAAGCGCAGATCGTTGCCGCGGCCGTCGAGCATGCGCACGCCGAGCACGAAATCGCGCACCGCGCCCACCGCCTGCCGGCGCGGCCCCGAGAGACCGCTCGCCACCGCGCCGCCGATGGTGCCGCCGGGCGCGAAACGCGGCGGCTCGAAGGCGAGCATCTGATTGCGTTCTGCGAGCGTGCGCTCGACCTCCTCGAGCGGCGTGCCGGCGCGTACGGTGATCACGAGTTCGCTCGGCTCGTAATCGACCACACCGCTGTAGCTGCGCACATCGAGCGGCTGCGCCTCGACGGCATGACCGTAGAAGCGCTTGGTGTCGCCGCCGCGGACGTAGAGCGCTTCGCCCTTCGAGGCGGCGGTGCGGATGGTTTCGGCCAGTCTTTCGATCATCAGAAACGCGGCAACTCCGGATGCGGCAGTTGGCCGTTGTGCACGTGCATGCGGCCGAACTCCGCGCAACGATGGAGCGTGGGGATGTTTTTCAAGGGATTGAGCAGTCCTTGCGGGTCGAAGGCCCGCTTCACGCCGTGGAAGCGTTCCAGCTCCTCGCTCGAAAACTGCAGGCACATCTGGTTGAGCTTCTCCACGCCCACGCCGTGTTCGCCGGTGATGGTGCCGCCGACCTCGATGCATTTCTGCAGCACTTCGGCGGCGAAGGCCTCGGTGCGGTGGAGCTGGTCGGGGTCGTTGGCGTCGAACAGGATGAGCGGATGGAGATTGCCGTCGCCGGCGTGGAACACGTTCGGGCAGCGCAGCCCGTATTTACGCTCCATCTCGGCGATGAAGAGCAGCACCTCGCCCAGGCGCTTGCGCGGGATGGTGCCGTCCATGCAGTAGTAGTCCGGCGAGATGCGCCCCACCGCGGGGAACGCCGCTTTGCGGCCGGCCCAGAAGCGGATGCGTTCGGACTCGTCGCGCGAGACGCGCAGGTTCGTCGCGCCCTCGCGGCGCAGCACCGCTTCCATGCGCACGATCTCATCCTCGACCTCCTCGGGCGTGCCGTCCGATTCGCACAGCAGGATGGCGGCGGCGTCGAGGTCGTAGCCGGCGTGCACGAAGTCCTCGACCGCACGCGTGGCCGGCTGGTCCATCATTTCCAGGCCGGCGGGGATGATGCCCTCGGCGATGATCGCCGCCACGGCATCGCTCGCCTTGCGGACATCGTCGAAGGAGGCGAGGATCACTTTCGCCGTCTCCGGCAGCGGGATGAGCTTGACCGTCACCTCGGTCACCACCGCGAGCATGCCTTCGCTGCCGATCACGCAGGCGAGCAGGTCGTAGCCGGGGCTGTCGAGCGCCTCCGAGCCGAACTCGATCAGGTCGCCCGCCATGGTGTAGCCGCGCACGCGCAGCACGTTGTGCACCGTGAGGCCGTACTTGAGGCAGTGCACTCCGCCCGAGTTCTCCGCGACGTTGCCGCCGATGGTGCAGGCGATCTGCGAAGAGGGATCGGGCGCGTAATAGAGCCCGTAGGGTTTCGCCGCGTCGGAGATCGCGGCGTTGCGCACGCCGGGCTGCACCCGCGCGATGCGCGCCACCGGATCGACGGCGAGGATGCGGTTCATCTTCGCCAGCGACAGCAGCACGCTGTCCGGGGCGGGCAGCGCGCCGCCCGACAGCCCGGTGCCGGCGCCGCGCGCGATGACCGGCACCATCATTTCGTGACAGGTGCGCAGCACGAACGCCACTTCCTCCTCGTTGGCCGGCAGTACGACGGCCAGGGGCAGCTCGCGATAGGCCGAGAGGCCGTCGCATTCGTAGGGCCGCGTGTCCTCGGGACGGTAGAGCACCGCCTCGGCGGGCAGGCGCTCGCGCAGGCGGGAAACGACGTCGATCTGGCGGTCAGGGTCGATGCCGGGCAGCGTTGCGCCCGTGCTCTTGGTCAGGCTCTGCGTATTCACGCGGTCCATATAGCCTCATCTGCATGCGTCCGTCAAACGCGGACTGTGCCAAAGTCACGCTCAGGACGCGTTGTGTTCGACAAGACCGTAGACGGCGTCGGCGATGCCGGGCCGCAGGTCCTTGCAATCGGCCTCCTTCTCCCAGGCCAGCAGCGACACGATGCGTTGCACGCCGAGGTCGCGCAATTGATGCGGAACGCCGTAGCCGTATTCCACATGGCCGCGACCCATGACACCGACGATCAGCGCGTCCGGATGAGCCTGGCGGGCCTGCGCAAGCGCCTGCGCCATGGCGCGATCCCACAGGAGCTGCGCTTCGACGAAGCGCTCGAACCCGCTCCTGTTCGCCGCGGTCTTGGCGCCGCGCCGGTGCTGGGCGTAGATCTCGCGCAGGCGTCCGACATAGGCCCGGGCGGGCTTGGCAGGCGCCGACACGCCTTCACGCCGTTCCGGCGGGACGGCGGCGAAACCGTTCGCCCCCGTCTCGCGCACCAGCGCCTGTTCGACGTTGAGGGCGAGCATGGGAATGCGCTGCGCCCGCGCGTATTCGAACAGCGGCCGGTAGAGCTCGAAATCGTAGCGCCAGACCTTGTCCCAGTCCGATTCGCGCACGAAGTCTTCGACCGTCAGTTCGCCCGCCACCCAGCGGTCGAGCACGGGCTGCACGCGGCGCGGGAACATCTCGAAACCGATCGCCATCTGCGGCCGGCGCGCGTGCAGGGCGTGCAGGGTCTCCAGTTCCCAGCGCTGATGCGGCGCATGCGCGTGCCGCTCGCCCAGCAGCACGACTTCGGCGCGCGCCGCCACCGCCATCATCGCTTCGGCGGCGATGGGGGAACGGTCGGCAGGCCGGATCCACGCGCCCGGCGGCACGCAGGTCTGCGCCGCCGCGACGGGCCACACAAGCAGTGCGAACAAGGCGCAGAAAAAATTGCGGGCCCGCAAGGCGCGCCCCTTCAGCGGCGGCGCTTGCGCGGCATCGCGGCCGCGGAGACGCCGTCGATCACGCCGCCCTCCTGCATCAGCTCCGCCAGCACCTGGCGGAACCACGCCTGGGCGGGATTGCGATGGGTGCGCTCGTGCCACACGGCGGCGAAGGTGAGATGCGGCACGTCCACCGGCACGTCGAAAGTCTGCAGCCGGTCGGCGTAGCTGCGCGCCAGCCGCTCGGGCAGCACCGAGATCATGTCCGAGCGCGCCACCAGCTCGGGCACGAGCAGGAAGTGCGGTACCGACAGCCGGATGCGGCGCTTGCGCCCTTGCGCTGCAAGGGCGTCGTCGATCTGCGCGCCGCCGCCGAAGACGTGGCCGTGGCGCGCGACCAACACGTGATCCACGGCGCAGAAATCGTCCACGGTCATGGTCGAGCGCTTCAGTTGCGGATGGTCGCGCCGCGCCACCACCACGAAGCGTTCGGCGTACAGGGGCCGCGAACGGCCGGTGCTGGGCGCGTTGGCGGCGTTCATGACCACCAGGTCAACTTCGCCGCTTTCGAGCTGCCGGATGATGCTGGTGTAGTCCGAGGGCTGCACCTCCAGGCCCACCTGCGGGGCATGGCGCTGCAGATAGTGGACCAGCCGCGGCAGCACGGCCCACTCCACGTAGTCCGAAGCCGCGATGGTGAAGGTCACTGTGGCGGTGGCCGGATCGAAGCCTTCGGAAGGCTGCACCAGCCGCGCGATGTCCTCCAGCACCTGCCTGACCGGACCGGCGAGCTCCTCGCCCCGGGTGGTCGGCATCATGCCGTTCGAAGTGCGCAGCAGCAGCGGATCGTTGAACACCGCGCGCAGCCGCGCGAGCGCGGCGCTCATGGCCGATTGCGAGAGATTGAGCCGCGCCGCGGCGCGGGTGACATTGCGCTCGGACAGCAGCACGTCGAGCGCGACCAGCAGATTGAGATCGACGGAGCGTATATCCATGACGCCGATACCTTACCCGATTGGCATCGATATGAAAAATTTTTATCGCCCTATAACCGCCCGCGTCCGGCACGGTGTCTCAAGAATGAGACAGCGTACCGGCAAGCGCAAACCCGGGTAACAATTATCGACTTTATCGATATACGAAATCCATCCAATTTATTGGACAGATACCTCGCCGGACCCTAAACTGCGCGCCGTGATTGATGGATGTGCGGTCCTCCTCCTCTGCCGCACGTCATCAGTGCCGCAGCCGGTGACTCCTCTGCCTGGTTGCGGACACAGGTCTCCTCTCCTGTGGACCCTCGGGGCGGTACCCTCCTCCTCCTCTTGCCGCCCCGAGGTTTCTTTTTTTACACCTTTCCCGAGCCGCCTCAGCGGGCGTCGTTCAGGCGCCAGTCGTATGGCAGGTACTTCAGCTCGAAATCCTGCGCCGTGAGCGCCGCGCGCGCTTCCGGACCCGGCGCGAGCGCATCGGCATAGCGCGCGAGATAGGCCTTCACCGAACCGGCCGCGCGCGTGAACGCGTCCGCGTACCACTCGAAGATCGGCGATACCAGGGCAGTCCGGGTGCGCACGTCGAAGCGGTTGCGCGTGCCATCGGCCAGAAATTGCCTCGCCTGCTCCTCCAGTTGAGCCTCCAGGCGCTCGGCCACATAGGCTTCGTTGCGCAGCATGGGACAGCCGGCGGCCGCACGGTAGAGCGCGAAGTGCACCCGCGGCTCGGCGAAGGCGCCGATCAGTTGTTCGAGCTCCTCGAGACTGCGTTCGGCGCCGAGCAGACTGAAGAAGCGGCGTTGCCAGGGGTCGCCGATCACTCCTTCCACGTCCTTGATGGAATGGATCGGGTAATGGTCCAGCACCAGCTTCACGGCATGGGCGTTGTAGGCATTGATGAGAAAGGCGAGCTGCTCGGCGCGGCGCCAGCCGTTGAATTCGGACGCCGGCACCGCGGAAAGCGCGCCGAGGTACCAGTCGAGCGCATGCCGCGCGTTATGCCCGCCCAGGCGGTTGTAGCGCACGGCCGTCGCCTTGTTCTCGTTCAAGGGCACGACGCTTCGCTGCAGCAGCGCATTCCAGGTCTTGTGGCTGTGATCGAACTCGGCATGCGCCAGACAGGCGTGCAGCAGCGCGCAAACGCCGAGCAGCCAGCACAGCAGATGCCGTCCGCATGCCTGCCGCATTTCATGCGGCACGGGGCGCTGAGGCAACGAGCTTGCTTCCATCGCGGCTCCTCCGGGGTGATCCAGGAAACGGTTTTCGCCGCCCGGCAACGAGGTGGCGGTACATGCGACGCAGCACAGAAGAGACGATCGCGGTCGACGAGCGAGCTGTGGCGTCGTGCGTCGGGACGGCGGCCTGCCGGTGCTTGAGATATCGCAGATCGAAGTAAGCCCCGGCGTCGAAAGCGGAACAAGCGAGCACAAGCGCGACGACTGCCGTCGCCGACAGCAGCCGCCCATTCATGACGCCGAGCCGCGACGATCGCGCAGGCGCGCGGAACCGGACGTCGTCGATTGCAACAAACTGTGGGCATCGTGCATGAGCGGCCTCGCGGTGCCGTGGAGCGGGCAATCCGCGTGCCGCGCGCGGCGGCCGCGCGGCGCGTGCTATAGTCGCCGCGCCTCGAGCGAAGCGATATGGGACACCGTCTTTCCAGGATCACCACACGCACCGGCGACAACGGCGAGACCGGGCTCGGCGACGGCTCGCGCGTCGCCAAGGACGATGCGCGCATCGTCGCGCTCGGCGACGTGGACGAGCTCAACGCGGTCCTCGGCCTGCTCGCCGCGGAAGCGCTGCCCGAGGACGTGCAGGAGGTGGTGCGCTCGATCCAGAACCGGCTGTTCGATCTGGGCGGCGAGCTTTCCATTCCCGGCCACGCACTGGTTCAGGCGGATCACGTCGCGCAACTGGAAACGCTGATCGGCCGCTACAACGCCGATCTGCCGCCGCTCAAGGAATTCATCCTCCCCGGCGGCACGCGCGCCGCGGCGCTGGCGCATCTCGCGCGCACTGTCTGCCGTCGCGCCGAACGCGCGCTGGTCGCGCTCGGCCGCAGTCAGCACGTCTCGCCGCATGCGCGCGTCTACTTGAACCGGCTCTCCGATCTGCTGTTCATTCTCGCGCGCGTGCTCAACCGGCGCGCGGGCGTGGCCGACCTTGCCTGGCAGAAACCCGCACCGCCGGCACGCTGACCGCGGCGGATTGATTTGGGTCGGATCGCGGCGGGATTTGGCACTTAAAATCGAAGCCCGGATTGCGATGGGAGGCCGCCTTTGCTCCAACGCCTGCGAGACCACGCGCATCGATTGAAGCGCGAGACGATGGCGCTCTACTACGCCGCACGCGACCCGGCCACGCCCTGGTATGCCAAGGCGGTGGTGGCTTTCGCGGTCGGCTATGCGCTCTCGCCCATCGATCCCGTGCCCGATTTCATTCCCGTACTGGGCCTGCTCGACGAACTGATCCTGTTGCCGCTTGCGCTGGCACTGGCCGTGCGACTGACCCCGGCGCCGGTCATGGAACGGGCGCGCCGCCGCGCGCAGGAAGCCGCGAGCGGCACGCGCCCCCGCAGCCGCACGGCTGCAGCGTTCATCGTGCTGACGTGGCTCGGTCTCGTCATGCTCGGCGCCTGGGTGGTCGTCCGTGTCCGCTGAACACGCAACACCGTACATGCGCCCGCCGCTCGCGCGCTTCGCGTGGCTTTCGGTCGGCGCGGCGGGCGCGACCATCCTGCTCAAGCTGCTGGCATGGTGGCTCACCGATTCGGTCGGCCTGCTGTCGGACGCGCTCGAATCGCTCGTCAACCTCGCCGCGGCGCTGGTAACGCTCAGCATGCTCATCCTCGCCGCGCGGCCGCCGACCGAGGAACATGCCTACGGCTACAGCAAGGCGGAGTACCTCGCCAGCGCCTTCGAAGGGCTGCTCATCCTGATCGCCGCCGCGGCGATCGCCTATGCGGCGGTGAAGCGCTTCATCGAACCGCGGCCCATCGACCGTGCCGGTCTGGGGGTGGCGGTGTCGATGCTCGCTTCGTTCATCAACTTCGCGGTCGCGCGCATCCTGCTGCGTCAGGCGATGCTGCACCGCTCGATCGCGCTGGAAGCCGATGCGCGCCATCTGATGACGGACGTCTGGACGTCGGTGGGCGTGGTCGCCGCCGTCGGCGCAGTGGCCTTCACCGGCTGGTGGCGCCTGGATCCCGTGATCGCGCTGGCGGTGGCGGCGAACATCGTCTGGACCGGCGGCAGTTTGCTCTACCGCTCCCTGCGCGGCCTGATGGACGAGGCCATCCCCGGTCCGCAACGCGAGGCGATCGCGAGCCTCCTCGAGGGCTATCGCGATCTGGGCGTGAGCTACCATGCCCTGCGCACACGGCAGGCGGCCGGCCGCTCTTTCGTGTCGGTCCACATCCTCGTGCCGGGCGACTGGACGGTGAGCCGCGCGCACGATCTGGCCGAGGAAGTCGAGGGCCGCATCCGCGCCCTGGTGCCCGGCTGCTCCGTGGAAACGCATCTCGAACCCATCGAGGACCCCAGTTCCTACGCCGACATTCCGCTCGACCGCTGAACGGGTCTAAGTCGCGTCCTGGACGATCGGTCGTCAGGTAAGGGCCGGTTTTTTGCACGGCGGCGAACGCACACCGCCGCAAGGAGGCCCGGATGGAAGCCGATCCGCTGTTCCTGTCGCGCCTGCAGTTCGCCTTTCTGATCGTCTTCCACTTCCTGCTGCCGGCCTTCACCATCGGCCTCGCTTCCTACATCGCCGTGCTGGAGGGCGTGCATCTGTGGACGCGCAATCCGGTCTATCTGCGCCTGTCCAATTTCTGGATCAGGATGTTCGCGGTGTCATTCGGCCTGGGCGTGGTCTCGGGCATCGTCATGCCGTTCCAGTTCGGCACCAACTGGAGCCGGTTTTCCGAAGCGACGGCGAACGTCATCGCGCCGCTGATGGGCTACGAAGGCCTAATGGCCTTCTTCCTCGAAGCGGCGTTCCTCGGCGTGCTGCTCTTCGGCCGCAAACTGGTGCCGGCCTGGGCGCATTTCGCCTCGGCGCTGATGGTCGCTTTCGGCACACTGCTGTCCGCGTTCTGGATTCTCGCCGCCAACAGCTGGATGCACACGCCCGCGGGTTTCGAGTACGCCGACGGCTTCGTGGTGACGGAATGGCTGGCGGTGATCTTCAACCCTTCCTTCCCCTACCGCTTCCTGCACACGGTGACGGCGGTCTATCTCACCACCGCCTTCACCGTCATCGGCGTGGCGGCCTATCACCTGCTGCACGACCGGCACGTGGAGGAAAGCCGCATCATGCTGGTCATGGGCTTCGGCCTCACGACCGTGCTCGCGCCGCTGCAGCTCGTGCTCGGCGACCTGCACGGCCTCAACACGCTCGAACATCAGCCGGCCAAGATCGCGGCGATGGAAGCGATCTGGGAAACGGGCCCCAGACAGCCGGCGGTGCTGTTCGCCATTCCGGACGAGGACGCCGAGATCAACCGCGCCGAGATCGCGATTCCGAATCTCGCCAGCCTCTATCTGACCCACGACATTTCGGGCGTGGTGCAGGGACTGAAGGACTTCAAGCCCGAAGACCGGCCGCCGGTGCTGCCGGTGTTCATCGGCTTCCGCGTGATGGTGGCGATGTGGGCCGTGATGATGGGGCTGACGATCTGCGCCTGGTATCTGGGTATGCGCGGCGAGCTCCACAGGCGGCGCGGTTTCCTGCGCGCCTGCGTATGGGCGATTCCTTCGGGCTACATCGCCGTCACCGCGGGCTGGATCACGACCGAGGTGGGCAGGCAGCCCTGGGTGGTCTACAACCTCATGCGCACCGCCGACGGTCTCACGCCTTCCATCGACGGCGGCGATGTGGCGGTGTCGCTCGCGCTCTACGCGCTGGTGTACGCGGTCATCTTCGGCGCGGGCTTCTACATTCTCGTCCGGCTCGCAAGACGCGGTCCGCACATGCCGGCCGAGGACCGCGGACCCAGATTGAGCGAGCGTCCCGCACGCCCGCTCTCCGCCGCCACCGAATCGGAGGCGCCATGACCCTCGATCTCGTACCGCTGTGGACGGTGATCCTCGCCGTGGCGGTGTTCATGTACGTGCTGCTCGACGGCTTCGATCTCGGCGTGGGCATTCTCTTTCCCTTCGCGCCGGACGACGAGGCGCGCCTGCTGATGATGAATTCCGTGGCACCGGTCTGGGACGGCAACGAAACCTGGCTGATCCTCGGCGGCATCGGCCTGTTCGCCGCCTTTCCGGTGGCCTTCGCGATCATCATGCCGGCGCTGTACTTTCCCATCCTGCTGATGCTGCTGGGACTGCTCTTCCGCGGCGTGGCGTTCGAGTTCCGGCCCAACGCCCGGCGCAGCCGTCGCCATTGGGATCGCGCCTTCTTCCTCGGCTCGCTGGTCGCGACTTTCGCCCAGGGCTGCGTGCTCGGCCAGTATGTGCACGGCTTCCCGGTGCGCGACGGCCAATACGCCGGCGGCACGCTCGACTGGGTGAATCCCTTCGTGCTCGCCGTGGGCGTGGGGCTGGTGTTCGGCTACATGCTGCTCGGCGCGACCTGGCTGGTGATGAAGACCGAAGGCCCCTTGCAGGACTGGGCGCGCGGCAAGTCGCGGCTCGCGCTCGTCGGCGTGCTGGCCTTCATCACCATGGTAAGCGTCTGGACGCCTTTGCTGGAACCGCGCATCGCCGAACGCTGGTTCGCCTGGCCGAACATCGCCTTGCTCTCCCCCGTCCCGCTCGCCACGGTGGCGCTCGCCTGGCTGCTGTGGCGCTCGCTTGCACGCGGCGACGACTACCCGCCCTTCTTCTACGCCATGGGCCTGTTCGTGCTGTGCTATCTGGGCCTGGCGATCAGCCTCTTCCCCTATGTCGTGCCGCACAGCATCACCCTGGACGAGGCCGCGGCGCACCCCAACTCGCAGGCCTTCCTGCTGCTCGGCACACTCTTTCTGCTGCCGGTCGTGTTCGGCTATTTCGGCTGGTCCTACTGGGTGTTCCGCGGCAAAGTGCGCGCCGATATCGGCTATCACTAGCGGCTGCTGGTAGCATTCGGGTCCCGATCACGCGCACCCGGAGCTGGCATGGCCACATCCAACACCACCCAGAACATGGCGGTGTTCTGCGATTTCGAGAACATCGCCCTCGGCGTACGCGACGCCAAGTACGACAAGTTCGACATCAACAAGGTACTCGAGCGCCTGCTGCTCAAGGGCAGCATCGTGGTGAAGAAAGCCTATTGCGACTGGGAACGCTACAAGGCCTTCAAGGCGGCGATGCACGAGGCCTCGTTCGAACTGATCGAGATCCCGCACGTGCGCCAGTCGGGCAAGAACTCCGCCGACATCCGCATGGTGGTGGATGCGCTCGATCTCTGCTACACCAAGTCGCACGTGCGCACCTTCGTGCTCATCACCGGCGACTCGGATTTCTCGCCGCTGGTGTCGAAGCTGCGCGAGAACGACAAGATCGTCATCGGCGTGGGCGTGAAGAAATCGACCTCCGACCTGCTCATCGCCAATTGCGACGAGTTCATCTACTACGACGATCTGGTGCGCGAGAAGGCGAAGCCCAAGGCGCGCAAGAAGCCGGCCAAGCAGAAGAGCGCAGCCAAGGACGAGCCGCCGCAGAACGGCGAGGCCGCCGCCCCCACGAAGGAAGAGGACAAGCGACAGGAAGCGATCGATCTGGTCATGGAGACCGTCGAGGCGCTGTTCGCCGAGCGCGGCGAGGAGGAGAAGATCTGGGGCTCGATGGTCAAGCAGGCGCTCAAGCGACGCAAGCCGGGCTTCAATGAGTCCTACTACGGCTTCCGCTCGTTCTCCAAACTGCTCGAGGAACTGCAGGCGCAGAAGCTGCTGGAACTGGAAGACGACGAGAAGTCGGGGGGCAAGATCATCCGCGGGTTCAATCCCGACTGGTAAAAACGGCACGGCCCGCATCGCTGCGGGCCGTGCACCACGGAACCGACCGGCTTACTCCTGGAACGCTTCTTCGCGCTTCTTGCGGATAGCCGGCAACGCGATGGAGAGCATCAGCAGTACGGCGACCGCCAGCATGGCGGCGCTGATGGGCTTCTCCAGGAAGATCATCGGATCGCCGCGCGAAAGCAGCATGGCGCGGCGCAGATACTCTTCCATCATCGGCCCGAGGATGAAGCCGAGAATGAGCGGCGCCGGCTCGCACTCCAGTTTCGCGCAGACATAGCCCAGCAATCCGAACAGCGCCATCAGATAGACGTTGAACTCGGTGTTGTTGAGCGTATACACGCCGATGCAGCAGAACATCAGGATCGCCGGATACAGCGCGCGGTAAGGCACGGTGAGCAGCTTGATCCACATGCCGATCAGCGGCAGGTTGAGGATCACCAGCATCAGGTTGCCCACCCACATACTGGCGATCATGCCCCAGAACAGTTCGGGCCGCTCGTTCATCACCATCGGGCCCGGCACGATGCCCTTGAGGATCATCGCGCCGATCATCAGCGCCATCACCGGGTTGGACGGGATGCCCAGCGTGAGCAGCGGGATGAACGAAGTCTGCGCGCCGGCGTTGTTGGCCGACTCGGGCGCCGCGACGCCGCGGATATCGCCCTCGCCGAAGTGCTTCGGCGGGCGGGCGAGTTTCTTCTCCATGGTGTAGGAGGCGAAGGAGGCGAGCAGCGAGCCCCCGCCCGGCAGGATGCCGAGCACCGAACCCAGGGCGGTGCCGCGCACGATGGAAGGCCAGGCCAGCTTGAGATCCTCCTTGGTCGGGAGGATGCGCGTTACCTTGGCGACGCTGACGTCGCGATGCTCGGTCCGCTCCAGGTTGACGACGATTTCGGCGATACCGAACAGCCCCATCGCGATCACGACGAAATCGATGTTCTCCGCGATTTCCGGAATGCCGAAATTGAAACGCGGCACGCCGGAGTTGACGTCGGTGCCGACCATGCCGAGCAGCAGCCCCAGCACGACCATGCAAAGCGCCTTGACGAAGGGACCGTGCGCCAGCACCACCGCGGCGACCAGACCCAGCACCATGAGCGAGAAGTACTCCGCGGGGCCGAACTTCAGCGCCAGCTCCGCAAGCGGCGGCGCGAACACGCCGATCACCAGCGTCGCTACGCAGCCGGCGAAGAAGGAGCCGATCGCGGCGATACCCAGGGCCGGACCGGCGCGGCCCATGCGCGCCATCTTGTAGCCGTCGATGGCTGTCACCACCGAGGCCGATTCGCCGGGCAGGTTGACGAGGATCGCGGTGGTGGAGCCGCCGTACTGGGAGCCGTAGTAGATGCCGGCCAGCATGATCAGCGCCGCCACGGGCGGCAGCGTGAAGGTGACCGGCAGCAGCATGGCGATGGTGGCCGTCGGCCCGAGGCCGGGCAGGACGCCGATCAGCGTGCCGAGCAGCACGCCGAAGAAACAGTAGAGCACGTTCTCGAACGAGAGCGCGACGTCGAAACCCAGGGCAAGGTTGGCAATGAGATCCATCGTGTTCCCTCCTCGATATCAATGCCCCGGGTAGAGCTTGAAGGGCAGCCCCAGCCCGTAATGGAAAACGACTACCGAGAAAGCCGCCAGGCCGACGGCCAGCAAGGCCGCGTCACGCCATTTGAACTCGCTGTGCGCGATCGAGCTCACCACGATGAGCGCCAGCACCGCGGGAATCAGGCCGGCCGAACGCACCAGGAAGCCGAACAGACAGATGCCGACCAGTACGATGGCGAGCGGCCCCAGCTTGAACTTCGGCACCTCCGGATCGCTGACCACCAGTGATTGTCCGAGCACGACCAGCCCGAGCACGGCGAGCAGGCCGCCCAGCAGGGTGGGGAAGTAGCCGGGGCCCATGCGGATCGCCGTACCCATCTCGTAGTTCTGGGCCACGAACGCGAAGCCCAGCCCGAAGGCGATAAACATCAGCCCCGCCCAGAAGTCCTTGGGCGATTTGATTTTCACGGTTTCTCCTCCTCCTTGTCCGAGTCGGATGCCGGCGGAACCGGGCCTCCCTGCCTTGCCGGGCACGGCCTGCCGGCAGTCCGCCCGCCGGTTGCTTGGTATCGGCGCCGTACGGCGCCTCAGTCGTTGCCCTCTCCCTCGTCTTCCTCGACCAGTCGGCGCTTGCGCACCGCTTCGGCGAGTTCGTTCAGCAGCATCTCCGTGTCGTCCCAGCCGATGCAGGCGTCGGTGATGCTCTGGCCGTAGGTGAGCGTCTTGCCCGGCACCAGATCCTGGCGGCCCTCGCACAGGTGCGACTCGATCATCACGCCGATGATGCGTTCGTCGCCCGCGGCGATCTGACCGGCGACGTCGCGCGCGACCTCGACCTGGCGCTTGTACTGCTTGGCGCTGTTGGCGTGCGAGACGTCGATCATCAGGCGCTGGGCCAGACCGCCGCTGGCGAGTTCCTTGCAGGCGGCGTCCACGCTGGCGGCGTCATAGTTGGGCTGCTTGCCGCCGCGCAGGATGATATGGCAGTCCTCGTTGCCGTTGGTCGAGACGATGGCGGAATGGCCGCCCTTGGTGACGGACAGGAAATGGTGCGGCGAGGAAGCCGCCTTGATCGCGTCCACCGCGATCTTGACGTTGCCGTCGGTGCCGTTCTTGAAGCCCACCGGGCAGGACAGTCCGGAGGCGAGCTCGCGATGCACTTGCGATTCGGTCGTACGGGCGCCGATCGCGCCCCAGGACACCAGGTCGGCGTAGTACTGGGGGGTGATCATGTCGAGGAACTCGGTGCCCGCGGGCATGCCCATCTCGTTGATGTTGAGCAGCAGCTGGCGGGCAATGCGCAGGCCCTTGTTGATCTGGAAGCTGCCGTCCAGGTCCGGGTCGTTGATGAGCCCTTTCCAGCCCACCGTCGTGCGCGGCTTTTCGAAGTACACGCGCATGACGACGACCAGATCCTTCTCCAGCGCCTTCTTGAGCGCCAGCAGTCGCTCCGCATACTCCAGCGCCGCCCTCACGTCGTGCACCGAACACGGCCCCACTACGACGACGAGCCGGTCGTCCGCCCCGTGCAGCACGCGATGGATCGCCTGCCGGGTCTCGTACACCACCTCCACGGCCTTCTCGCGCAGCGGGAATTCGCGCAGCACGTGCGAGGGCGGCACGAGCTCCTTGATTTCACGGATGCGTACGTCGTCGACTTTGGAGCGCATTTGGTGGTCCGAGAAAAGGGATTGGACGATTGCGGAGGACATGGCGGTACAGCGTTGATTCGAGGGGCTGGATTATATCGCAATGCAACATCGGCCTCGGAGGGGCTTGGGCATGGTTTTGTCAATCGGCGCCATAGCCGCCGCCTCAGGGGGGACCGGGACCCTTTTCATTAGCAATTCCCGCCTGCTGCTGCCAGCGCCAAAGTGCGATGAAGGGGGCATAAGTCGCGCCTTTCGCGTTGTTGCTGTCAAAGACGCATGGTAGCTTTCTTGCAAGGGCTTCAAAGGAGGTACGACGATGTCCGCCACTGCCAATCTTCCCGTCAGACACGACAAGCCGGCGGTGGATATCCCGATCGCCGGCTTCAAGGAGATCTACGACGTCGAAGCGGTGGATCGCGCCCTGCAGGAACTGCCTCCCGGCGCGAGCGAGGCCCTGAAAAGCACCTACGAGAAGATGATCAAGGTCGGGGGCCAGCGATTCACCGTCAAGCCGGCCGGCATCCCGGCGATGGCGCATCTGTACGAAGAGCTGCCCAACTTCAAGGAGGTGCTCGACGACATCAAGAAGCAGATTGCCCTGTGCGCCAACACCGAGGACGAACTGGAGCTGACGCCCATGCTGCTGCTGGGCGAGCCGGGCGTGGGCAAGACGCACTTCGGCCGGCGCATCGCCGATCTGCTGGGCACCGGCTTCGGCTTCGTCTCCATGAGCTCGATGACCGCCGGCTGGATCCTCTCCGGCTCGTCCTCGCAATGGAAGAACGCCAAGCCGGGCAAGGTGTTCGAGACCTTCCTCAACGGTCAGTACGCCAACCCGCTGATCGTGGTCGACGAGATCGACAAGGCCGGCAGCGACCAGCAGTACGACGCCCTCGGCGCGCTCTACACCCTGCTCGAGCACGACACCGCGGCCCGTTTCGTCGACGAGTTCGTGGAACTGCCGATCGACGCCTCGGGGACGTTCTGGATCGCCACGGCCAACGACGCCTCGCGCATTCCCGAGCCGATCCTCAACCGCGTGAACGTGTACGAGATCGAGCGCCCGGACCACGACGGCGCCGCGCGCATCGCGCAGGCGATCTACCGCGACATCCGCAATTCGCACGAGTGGGGCGCCGCCTTCCCGCCCGAGCTGAAGGAGGACGTGCTCGACCGGCTGGCGGAGCTGTCGCCGCGCGAAATGCGGCGCGCCATCATGAACGGCTTCGGCAACGCCAAGCTCGCCGGCCGCGACGAGATCGAAGTCGAGGACGTCGGCGAAGTGCGCTCGGCGCGCAAGCCGCGCATCGGTTTCTGAACCCGGGCCGTCTGCGCCGGCGCGGGGCACGCGGCCTTCAGGGACGGCCGTTCCGGCCGTCCCGCGCGGCGCGGCTTACAGCCGTTCCTCGGCCCACTTCGCGACTGAGGCCAGCGCCGCGGGCAGGTTCTCCGGCTGCGTGCCGCCGGCCTGCGCCATATCCGGGCGCCCGCCGCCCTTGCCGCCCACCTGCTGGGCGACGAAGTTCACCAGTTCGCCTGCCTTCACCTTGGCGGTGAGATCCGGCGTCACGCCGGCCACCAGGCTGATCTTGCCGCCCTCCACCGCAGCCAACACCACCACGGCCGACTTGAGCTTGTCGCGCAGCTTGTCGAGCGTCTCGCGCAGGGTCTTCACGTCCGCGCCGTCGAGCGTGGCGGCCAGCACCTTCACGCCCTTGATGTCACGCGCCTGCTGCGCGAGCTCATCGCCCTGCGAGGCCGCCAGCTTGGACTTGAGGCGGTTGAGCTCGCGCTCCAGGCTGCGCACGTTCTCCAGCATCTGCGCGATCTTCGCCGGCAGTTCGGCAAGCGGCGCCTTGAGTTCGCTCGCCGCCTGCAGGAGCAGCGCGTGCTCGCGCTGGATGTGCGCCAGCGCCACGTCGCCGCAAACCGCCTCCACCCGGCGGATGCCCGCGGCCACGCCGCCTTCCGAGACGATCTTGAACACGCCGATGTCGCCGGTGCGCGCCACGTGCGTACCGCCGCACAGCTCGCGCGAGCTGCCGATGTCGAGCACGCGCACCTCGTCGCCGTACTTCTCGCCGAACAGCATCACCGCGCCGGACTTCTGCGCCTCCTCGATCGGCATGATGCGCGCCTGGGTGGCGGAGTTGGCGAGGATCTCGGCGTTGACGATCTGCTCGACGCGGCGGATCTCCTCTTCCGTCATCGGCGCGTGATGGGTGAAGTCGAAGCGCGTCTTGTCGGGGTCCACCAGCGAGCCCTTCTGCTGCACATGCGGGCCGAGCACTTCGCGCAGCGCCTTGTGCATGAGGTGGGTGGCGGAGTGATGCCGCATGGTGCGCGCCCGCGCCTCCATGTTGACGCGCGCCTGCACCTTGTCGCCGCGCCTGATTCTGCCGGTCTTCACCACGCCGTGATGGCCGAACACCTGGGCCTGGATCTTCTGCGTATCCTCGACAGCGAAGATGCCGCTGCTCGCGCGCAGCTCGCCCTGGTCGCCCACCTGGCCGCCGGACTCGGCATAGAACGGCGTCTGGTCGAGCACGATCACGCCGAGGTCGCCTTCCAGCAGTTCCTCGACCGGCGTGCCGTCCTTGTACAGCGCCAATACGCGTCCCTCGGTCTCCAGCTTCTCGTAGCCGTGGAAGACGGTGGGCTCGCCCTCGAATTCGAGGTTCGCCGCCATCTTGAACTTGCCGGCGGCGCGCGCCTGTTCGCGCTGGCGCGCCATCGCGGCCTCGAAGCCCTGCTCGTCCACGCGCACGCCGCGCTCGCGGCAGATGTCGGCCGTGAGGTCGAGCGGGAAACCGTAGGTGTCGTGCAGCTTGAAGGCCGTCTCGCCGTTCAGCAGTCTGGTGCCGGACTTGAGCACCTGCTCGAGCTCGGCGTCGAGGATCGCCATGCCGTTCTCGATGGTGGCGAAGAAGCGGTCCTCTTCCTGTTTGAGCACCTCCATCACCCGCGTCTGGCTGGCAGTCAGTTCGGGATAGGCCTCGCCCATTTCCTTCACCAGATCGGGCACCAGGCGATGGAAGAAGGCTTCACGCGCGCCGAGCTTGTAGCCGTGGCGGATGGCGCGGCGGATGATCCGGCGCAGCACGTAGCCGCGCCCTTCGTTGCCGGGGATGACGCCGTCGGCGATGAGGAAGGAGCAGGCGCGGATGTGATCCGCCAATACCCGCAGCGAGGGATTGTCGAGCTCCGTCTGCCCGGTCTCGCGCGCCGCGGCCGCGACCAGGTTGCGGAACAGGTCGATCTCGTAGTTGGAGTGCACGCCCTGCAGCACCGCGGCAATGCGCTCCAGGCCCATGCCCGTGTCCACGCTCGGCTTGGGCAGCGGATGCATCACGCCCTGCTCGTCGCGGTTGTACTGCATGAACACGAGGTTCCAGATCTCGATGTAGCGGTCGCCGTCCTCCTCGGGCGAACCGGGCGGGCCGCCGGGCACTTCGGGCCCGTGGTCGTAGAAGATCTCGGTACACGGGCCGCAGGGGCCGGTGTCGCCCATCATCCAGAAGTTGTCGGAGGCGTAACGCGCGCCCTTGTTGTCGCCGATGCGCACGATGCGCTCGGCCGGCACGCCGATGTCCTTGCGCCAGATGTCGTAGGCCTCGTCGTCCTCGGCGTACACCGTCACCCACAGCCGCTCGGGCGGCAACTGGAACTCGCGGGTGAGCAGCTCCCAGGCGTAGGCGATCGCTTCGCGCTTGAAGTAGTCGCCGAAGCTGAAGTTGCCCAGCATTTCGAAGAAGGTGTGGTGCCGGGCGGTGTAGCCGACGTTCTCGAGGTCGTTGTGCTTGCCGCCCGCGCGCACGCACTTCTGCGCCGTGGCCGCACGGTTGTACGGGCGTTTGTCGAAGCCCAGGAAGACATCCTTGAACTGGTTCATGCCCGCGTTGGTGAACAGCAGCGTCGGGTCGTCGTGCGGCACGAGCGAGCTGGACGGAACGATCTGATGCCCTTTGGCGGCGAAGAACTGGAGAAACTTGCTGCGGATGTCTGCCGACTTCATGGAATACGCGCCTTGGCGCCTATGCAAATGTTTGAAAGCCGGACATTTTCGCCGGAATGGCAGGCCGGCGCAAATCAGGCTGTCAGAGGTCGCGGACCAGGCGGATGCCGCTGAACTGCCAGCGCGCCTCGGGCGGGAAGAAGTTGCGGTAGGTCGGACGGATGTGCGAGGCAGGCGTCGCGCAGGAACCGCCGCGCAGAACCTGCTGGCTGCACATGAACTTGCCGTTGTATTCGCCCAGCGCCCCCGGTGCCGGCCGGTAGCCGGGATAGGGCGCGTAGGCGCTGGCGGTCCATTCCCAGACGTCGCCGTAGAGCTGGGCCATGGCGCCATCCGGCGCCTGTGCCGGACGCGGATGCAGCGCGCCCGAGTCGAGGAAGTTGCCGTCGATCGGTGCCTGCCGCGCCGCGTGCTCCCACTCGTATTCCGTCGGCAGGCGCGCCCCGGCGTAGCGCGCGTAGGCGTCGGCCTCGTAATAGCTCACGTGGCAGACGGGTTCTTCCGGCTGCACGGGCCGCAGGCCGTGCAGGGTGTGCGTCATCCAGACACCGTCGCGCTTTTCCCAGTAGAGCGGCGCGCGCCAGCCCTGTGCCTGCACGGCGTCCCAGCCGGCCGACAGCCACAGCGTCGGCCGCTCGTAGCCTCCGTCCTCCATGAAAGCCAGGAACTCGGCGTTGGTGACGGGGCGCGAAGCGAGGCTGAAAGGCCGCAGGAAAGCGCGGTGGCGCGGGCCTTCGTTGTCGAAGGCAAAGCCCTCACCCGCATGCCCGAAGGCGTACAGCCCGCCCTCGTAGTCGTGCCAGCGCAGTGCGGGCGCCGGGCGCCGCAAGGCCTCCGCGCCCGGCTCGCGATAAGCGGGACGCAGCGGATTGCAGCCGAAAAGATGCTTGATGTCGGTGAGCAGCAGCTCCTGATGCTGCTGTTCGTGATGCAGGCCGAGCTCGACGATCGCCGCAAGTTCCGGTTCCAGGCCGCGCGCGAGCAGCGCATCCATGTGCGCATCGACGACGCGGCGGTAGTCGAGAATCTGCCGCCGGCCCGGGCGCGTCAGCAGCCCGCGGCGCGGCCGCGCGTGCTGCGCGCCCACCGACTGGTAGTAGGAGTTGTAGAGCACCCGGTAGGCCGGATCGTAGAGGCGATAGCCGGGCTGGCGCTCCAGCACGAAGGTTTCGAAGAACCAGGTGGTGTGCGCGAGATGCCATTTGGCGGGGCTGCAATCGGGCATCGACTGCACGGCACAATCCTCGTCCGTGAGCGGCGCGGCGAGCTCGACGGTGGTACCGCGCACGGCGTGAAAGCGTTCCCGCAGCGTCTCCCGGTCTGTGATCGATGGTGCGACGGCGGCCATGCGCCCTCCTCATAAGCGTTCGATTTCGCGCACGCGCAGGCCGAAGGCCCTCCCCTCGACGATCGCCGCGCTCTCGACCACGCCGCGCAACGCGACGCGCGTGCCTTCGGCGGGCAGCGGACCGGCGGTGATGACGAGCAGATCCTGTCCGCCCTGCTCGATGAGGAAGGTGCGCAGGTCCACGAAGGGCATCTTGGTCGTGGCGCGCACCACGCCCCGGATTTTCACTTCCTGGCCTTCGTAGCGGCCCGGCGCGGCGCGGATGTCGGCAATCGAGGTGTAACCGCCGAGCTGCTCGCAGGCGGCCAGCGCCAATGCGCAAACGATGAGGAGTTTTTTTGCAAGGCGGGTGCCCATGGCAGGCTCCGGAAAGGCCATCGCCCGCCTGCGGGCAAGAAGCGTGCGCTAGTCGTCGGCGGCGCCGCGCAGCACGGCGCGGATCGTCTCGCTGTCGAAACCGCGCGCGGCGAGGAAACGCATCTGCCTGGCGCGGGCTTCGGGCGTGTCGGGCAGTACGCCGAAGCGCTTCTGCCAGGCTTCCCGCGCGCGCGTCACTTCGCTGGCGCGCATTTCGCCGGCGACGCGCCGCACGATGTCTTCGGCCACGCCCTGGCGGCGCAGCTCATGCTCGATGCGGGCGGTGCCGTACTTGCGCGCCAGGGTATGGGCGCGCGCTTCGGCGTAGCGTTCGTCGCACAGGAGCTTGCGGGCGGCGAGCTCGTCGAGCAGGGCGTCGAGGTCGTCCCCTTCCTCGACATGCGGCGCGAGCTTGCGCGCCAGCTCCGCCCGGCTGTGTTCGCGCCGGGCAAGCAGGTTCACGACGCGTTCGCGCAGGCCGAGTTTCTTCATCTACCGAACGGACAACGGGGGCAACGCGCGTTGCCCCCGGGCGGATCGCCGAAGGCCGGTCAGGCCTCGGCCGGCGCCATGGCGGCGGCAGGATTGCGCACGCCGACCTTCTCGCGGATCTGCGCTTCGATCTCGGCGGCGATTTCTGGATGCTCGCGCAGGAATTCGCGTGCGTTGTCCTTGCCCTGGCCGATGCGCTCCTTCTTGTACGAATACCAGGCGCCGGACTTCTCGACGATGTCGTGCTGCACGCCCAGCTCCAGGATCTCGCCTTCGCGCGAGATGCCCTCGCCGTAGAGGATGTCGAACACCGCTTCGCGGAAGGGCGGCGCGACCTTGTTCTTCACCACCTTCACGCGGGTTTCGTTGCCGATCACCTCGTCGCCCTTCTTGATCGAGCCGATGCGGCGGATGTCGAGGCGCACCGAGGCGTAGAACTTCAGCGCGTTGCCGCCGGTGGTGGTCTCGGGGCTGCCGAACATGACGCCGATCTTCATGCGGATCTGGTTGATGAAGATCACCAGCGTGTTGGTGCGCTTGATGGTGGCGGTGAGCTTGCGCAGCGCCTGGCTCATCAGGCGGGCCTGCAGGCCGGGCAGCGCGTCGCCCATCTCGCCCTCGATCTCCGCCTTGGGCACCAGCGCCGCGACGGAGTCGATCACGATCACGTCCACCGAGCCGGAACGCACCAGCATGTCGGCGATTTCCAGCGCCTGTTCGCCCGTGTCCGGCTGGGAGATCAGCAGTTCGTTGATGTTGACGCCGAGCTTCTGGGCGTATTGCGGATCGAGCGCGTTCTCGGCGTCGATGAAGGCCGCCGTGCCGCCCATTTTCTGGACCTCGGCGATGACCTGCAGCGTCAGCGTGGTCTTGCCCGAGGATTCCGGACCGTAGATCTCCACCACCCGGCCGCGCGGCAGGCCGCCGACGCCGAGGGCGATGTCCAGGCCGAGCGAGCCGGTCGAAACGACGTCCACGTCGGCTGCGGCCTCGGCGTCCATGCGCATGATGGACCCCTTGCCGAATTGCTTTTCGATCTGAGCCAGCGCGGCCGCCAGGGCCTTGGATTTGTTCTCGTCCATGATTTGCGTGAGGTCCTTATCAGAGTGCACGGTATTCTCCCATGATCAAGCGTCCGAACAAGGGGCTCGCGCCCCGCGCTTTCCGGCAACCGCGGCAGCCCGCGCTTTCCCGACGGCGTCAGTGTGCGGGGGCTGCTGGCTCAGGGGATGAGCCGGCACATCATAGCACGAGCCCTGTAAGTTTATACAGGCCTCGTTTTACCCCGATGTTGTGGACCCTCAGGCCGCCAGCCGGACGGGCATGCGGCGCGGCCCGAACGCGCCCTCGAAGCGCTGGAAGCGCCCGGGCAGGGCCGTGCCGCAGGCTGTGCAGCGTCCCTCGTCGTCGAGACGGTAGGCGAGGATGCGGTACCAGTCGCGCACGATCACGGGCGTCTGGCAGCCCGGGCAGCGGGTGGTGCCGCCCTCCGGGTCGTGCACGTTGCCGGTGTAGACGTAGTTGAGACCGCGGTCCAGCGCGATGCGCCGCGCGCGCGCCAGCGTGGCAGCGGGCGTGGACGGGAGGTCGTTCAGCTTGTAGTCGGGATGGAAGGCGGTGAAATGCAGCGGCACGTCCGGCCCCAGCTCGCGCTCGATCCAGGCGCACATGGCTTCGAGCTCCGCGTCCGAATCGTTTCTGCCCGGGATGAGCAGCGTGGTGATTTCGAACCACACTTCGGTCTCGTGCTTGAGATAGACCAGGGTGTCGAGCACCGGCTGCAGATGCGCGCCGCAGAGCTTGAAGTAGAAGGCGTCGGTGAAGGCCTTGAGATCGACGTTGGCCGCGTCCATCTTGGCGTAGAACTCGCGCCGCGCCTGCGGTCCGATGTAGCCGGCCGTCACCGCCACGGCCTTGATGCCGCGCTCGCGGCAGGCGTCGGCGCAGTCCATGGCGTACTCGGCGAAGATCACCGGATCGTTGTAGGTGAAGGCCACGCTCTTGCAGCCCAGTTCCTCGGCCGCGCGCGCGATCGCCTCGGGCGAGGCCTGATCCATCAGCCGGTCCATTTCGCGCGACTTGCTGATGTCCCAGTTCTGGCAGAACTTGCAGGCCAGGTTGCAGCCCGCCGTGCCGAAGGACAGGATCGGCGTGCCGGGATAGAAGTGGTTAAGCGGCTTCTTCTCCACCGGATCGACGCAGAAACCGGAGGAACGGCCGTAAGTCGTCAGCACCATGCGGTCGCCTATGCGCTGTCGCACGAAACAGGCGCCGCGCTGACCCTCGTGCAGCTTGCAGTCGCGCGGACAAAGGTCGCACTGGATGCGGCCGTCGTCCAGCCTGTGCCACCAGCGGGCGGGAAAAGCTTCGGTCGATGCAGTCATGCCCATGCAGACCGGCGCCTCAGGACTTCGTTCCCGCCGCGGCGAAATCGGCCTCGCGCCACTTGCGCACGGTGTAGCGCCGCACCGTGCAGGCGCGCAGCGGCAGGTCCTGCAGCCCCGCCTTGCGCTGCAACTGCGCCATGAATTCCATCGGATCGGGCAACTGCTCCCACACCTGCGGCAGAAAGGTCGCGCGCCGCGGACCGGCGGACAGGATCACGCCGTCCACGCCGGGGCGCAGCCGCTCGTACAGCTCCTCCTCGTCCGCGAACAACAGCGGCTCCGAAGACGAAAGCAACGAGACTTCGATATCGACCGACTCGTATTCCTCGGCCGTGAGCGGCTCGAAACGCGGATCGCGCAAAGCGCACGCGCGAGCGTTCTCCACCACATCCTCCGCGAGCGGCCGCCAGGCTTCGAGAGTACCGATGCAACCGCGCAGGGCACCCTCGCGCATCAGCGTTACGAAGCTCGCGCCGGGCGCCTGCAGCCAGTCTTCGCGCGGAATGCGCACCTCGGGTCCGCCCACCGCGGCATGCACACCCGCGCGGGCGAGCCTGAGCAGTGTCAGCCCCTGTTCGGACGTCATGCCACCGCTCCAGCCTCGCGGAACGCGAAGGCGGCATAGCCCACCACCCGGCGGCGGTCGCCCGCCGTATCGCCGGAATTGCGCAGATCGAGCAGTTCAGGCTTCATGCCGCGGCGCCGCGCCTCGAGCAGCAGCCCGGCGACGGGCGTGGCGCCGCAGGCCTGTTCGTGATCGATCCGCGAATCCAGCGCGAGAATGGACCGGCAGGTGTGGGCATCGATCGCCTGCGCTTCCTCGTAAGGGTGGTAGTGCGAGAGATCGGAGCTCACCACGATCAGCGTTTCCTCGCCGCCCCACAGCCGCTCGAGCACTTCCGCGACTTCCTCCGGCGAGGCATCGCCGACTGCGAGCGGCACGACCGCGAAGTCGCCCAGCACTGTCTGCAGGAAAGGCAGCTGCACTTCCAGCGCGTGTTCCTGCGCGTGCGCGAGCGGCGAGGTCAGCACCTGCGGCAGGTCTTCGATCGCCCGCACGCCTTCCGCATCCACCGGCACAGCGCCGAGCGGCGTTTGCAGCGCCGCCGCGCCGGGCAGCGCAAGACCGCGCACCCGCACACGGTGACAAGGCCCGAGCAGCACCACGCGGCGCACCTTGCCGCGCGCCGGCCGCAGTTGGGCGTAGGCGCGCGCGGCGATGGGACCCGAATAGACGTAGCCCGCATGCGGGGCGATGACGGCCTTGGGCCAGGTCGGCGACGCAGGCGTTTCAACCTCCGCCATGAGCGCGCGCAGCGTTTCGGTCAGCACTTCGGGTGCGGCGGGATAGAACAGCCCTGCCACTGCGGCGGGTCGGATGTTCATCTTCGCGGCTTCCTCCAGACGCGATCGGATAAACAAGGGACCCCCGGCGCAATGCCGAAGTTCAGCCTTCCAGCAGATCGAGCACGCCCTGCAGCGCCGTTTCGATCGAACGCCTGCGCACTTCGGCCCGGTCGCCGGGGAAGTGGCGGGTGGCGGTCAGGGTCTCGCCGTCCGCGCGTGCCCAGCCGAAGCACACCATGCCGACCGGTTTCTGCGGCGTTCCGCCGCCGGGGCCTGCGATGCCCGTCACCGACAGCGCGACCTGGGCGCGGCTATGGGCGAGCGCGCCTTCGGCCATGGCGCGCGCAGTCTGCTCGCTCACCGCACCGTATTGCGCCAGCGTATCGGCCGGTACGCCGAGCACCTCCCGCTTGGCCTCGTTGGAATAGGTGACGAAGCCGCGCTCGAACCAGTTCGAGCTGCCGGCGATGGCCGTCAGCGTATAGGCGATACCGCCGCCCGTGCAGGACTCCGCGGCGGCGAGCATCAGGCCGCGCGCCTCCAGGGCCTCTCCGACCCGGCGGGCGAGCGCTTCCAGATCCGTTCCCATGTTCAGAACAAGACCGTGGCGAGCGCCAGCACCAGCAGCGTGAAGAAGGCGGCGCCCAGATCGTCGAGCATCACACCGATCCCTCCCTCGAAGCGCTTCTCGAGCCAGCGCAGCGGCGCCGGCTTGAGCACGTCGAACAGCCGGAACAGTACGAATGCGGCCGTCTGCGCCTGCCAGGTCGTGGGAAGAAAGGTCAGCACCGCGAGGAAGGCGACGATCTCGTCCCAGGTCATGCAGCCGTGGTCGGCGACGCCCAGATCGCGGCCGGTCCGGTCGCAGGCCCAGATGCCTGTGGAAAACAGCAGCACGCAAAGCGCCAGCACTTCCAGCGGACTGAAGTGCTGCAGCAGTACGGCGTAGAACGGGATGGCCAGCAGCGTGCCGACCGTGCCGGGCGCAACCGGAGACAGGCCGGTACCGAAGCCCATGGCGAGCAGATGCGCCGGATGCGCGAGCATGAATGCCGGCGTGGGACGCACGCCTTCAGGACGCGAAGTGGTCGAAACCATGACGCTCGATGGGCATGGCCGCGCCTTCGGCGTTCAACAGGCGCACGCGCGGCGTGCCGCGGACGATGCGGCCGATGCGCGTCACCGACACCCCTGCGGCGGCGCCCGCCGCTTCCACGGCGTCGCGACGGGCGGGCGGCGCGGTGAATACGAGTTCGTAGTCGTCCCCGCCCCCTGTGAGGCAGGCGGCGGCGATGCTCTGGTCGGTGCAGGCCCGCAGCGCCGCCGAGCGCGGCAGGCGGTCGAAGCGCACGTCCGCCTGCACGCCGGAGCGTCCGGCGATGTGGCCGAGATCGGCGAGCAGGCCGTCGGAGACGTCCGCAGCGCTGGTGGCGATCCCGCGCAAGGCGAGCCCCAGCGCCACGCGCGGCTGCGGGCGGTGCAGACGCTCCAGGCAGTAGGCGGCGGACTCGGCCTCCAGCTGCACCCGCTGCTCCAGATGCGCCAACCCCAGCGCGGCGTCGCCCGTCGCGCCCGAGAGCCAGATGTCGTCGCCCGGCTGCGCGCCGTCGCGGCGCAGGGCATGGGCCGGATCGACCGTGCCGGCGGCGGTGATGGAAATGGTGAGCGGACCGCGGGTAGTGTCGCCGCCGATGAGCTCGATGCCGTGCTGATCGGCCAGTGCGTACATGCCTTCGGCGAAGGCGGAAAGCCAGGCATCGTCGACGGCCGGCAGCGCGAGCGCCAGCGTGAACCACAGCGGCTCCGCGCCCATGGCGGCGAGATCCGAGAGGTTGACTGCCAGCGCCTTGTGGCCCAGCGCACGCGGGTCGGTATCCGGCAGGAAATGCGTGCCCGAGACCAGCATGTCGGTGGTGATGGCAAGCGCCTGGTCGGTGCGGCTCAACGCGCAGTCGTCGCCGACGCCCAGCAGCGCCTTGCTCGCCGGCCGCGTGAAATGGCGCCGGATCAATGCGAACTCGGGCGTCAGCGGCACTTCGCTCATGATGCCTGTCCTTTGGGGCGCGAGGCGCCCTTTTCGTGCGGCCGCAAGACCGGAGCCAGCTTGTCGAGCACGCCGTTGACGTACTTGTGGCCGTCGGTGCCGCCGAAGGTCTTGGCCAGCTCGATCGCCTCGTTGATCACGACCCGGTAGGGCGCTTCGGGCGAATGCATGAATTCGAAGGTCGCGAGCATCAGGATCGCGCGCTCGACGGGCGACAGCGCCTCGGCCGGACGATCCAGCACAGGCTTGAGCTGCTCGAGCAGCGTATCGGCATGCCGGATGGTGCCGCGCAGCAGATGCAGAAAGTAGTCGTGATCGGCCTCGGTGAAGGCTTCGTCCTCCGCCAGCGTGCGCTCGATCTCGCTCGCCGTGGCGCCGGCGAGCTGCCATTGGTAAAGCCCTTGTAGCGCGTATTCGCGGGCCCGGCGACGTGCAGACTTCATCGTTGCTGCCTCTTTCCTGTTTGCACGCCGGCGTGCGCTTCAGCGCGATCCGATGCCGCGCAGCAGCCGCGCCATTTCCACCGCCACTTCGGCGCAATCGCGCCCCTTGACGGCGGCGCGCACCGCCGCCTGCTCGTCGGTGTCGCAGGTGAGAATGCCGTTGGCGATGGGCACGCCGGTATCGAGCTGCACGCGGGTAATGCCGGCCGCGGACTCGTTGCTGACGACTTCGAAATGATAGGTCTCGCCGCGAATGACCGCGCCCAGCGCAATGAGCGCGTCATAGCGGTTGCTGGTGGCGAGCGCGCGCAGCGCGAGCGGCGCTTCCAGCGCGCCGGGCACCGACAGCACGGTGATGTCGCGTTCGGCCACGCCCAGTTCCTTGAGTCGCGCCACGCAGGCGCCGAGCGCCTCCAGGCCCACGCTTTCGTTGAAGCGCGAGCGCACGATGGCGATGCGCAGCCCGGTGCCGTCCGTGGTGGCGTGGATTTCGTTCATGCCTGGTTGCTCGTCTCGGGTTGCAGGTAGCCGGCGATTTCCAGCCCCCAGCCGGCCATGCTCGGCATTTTGCGTTCGGCGGCCATGAGGCGCATCCTGCCCACGCCCAGGTCGCGCAGGATCTGCGAGCCGATGCCGTGGGTGAGCAGGTCGACCTTCGCCGGCGTCTTGAAGGGCGGATTGGCGGCCGCCCGTTCGATGAGCTGGCCCGCGCTTTCGGTGCAGTTGAGCAGCACCATCACGCCGCGGCCTTCGGCCGCGATGCGCGCCAGCGCCTGCGGCACGGTCCAGGAATGGCCGGTCGCGCCGGCGTCGAGCAGATCGAGTACCGACAGCGGTGCGTGCACGCGCACCAGCGTTTCGTCCTCCGCCCTGACCGTGCCGCGCACCAGCGCCAGATGCGTTTCGCCCGAGATCTTTTCGATGTAGGCGACAAGGCGGAAGGGACCGTAGGCGGTTTCGATGTCGCGCTCGGCCACACGCCGGATCAGCGACTCGTGCCGGCTGCGGAACTGGATGAGATCGGCGATGGTGCCGATCTTGAGGCCGTGGATGCGGGCGAACTCGATCAGGTCGGGCAGCCGCGCCATGGTGCCGTCGTCCTTGAGGATTTCGCAGATCACTGCGGCGGGGGTCAGGCCCGCGAGTTGCGCCAGGTCGCAGCCCGCTTCGGTATGGCCGGCGCGCACCAGCACGCCGCCGTTCTTCGCCATCAGCGGGAAGATGTGGCCGGGCTGCACCAGATCCTCCGGCCTCGCGTCGGGCGCGACGGCGACCTTGATGGTTCGGGCGCGGTCGTGCGCGGAAATGCCGGTGGTGACGCCGGTCGCCGCCTCGATGGACACGGTGAAGGCGGTGCCCAGCGGCGCGCGGTTGTCGGGCACCATCAGGGGCAGGTTGAGCTGCCGGCAGCGCTGTTCGGTGAGGGTGAGGCAGATCAGCCCGCGGCCGTACTTGGCCATGAAGTTGATCGCCTCGGGCGTGACGTGGTCGGCCGCCAGCACCAGATCGCCCTCGTTTTCGCGATCCTCGTCGTCGACCAGCACGACCATGCGGCCAGCTTTGATTTCCTCGATGATTTCCTGGGTGCTTGCGAGGCTCATGATGCAATGAAGCAAGGGCGAGGCGTGATTCTATCAGGCTCCGCCTGCCGGAACGGCGCGCGGCACTCCGTTAGAATCCTCCGCTCGCGCCGCCAAACGAGGTTTCCGGGGAATGCGTCACTGGTGCGTCAGCGCCCTGCTCTGCTGCCTTGCCGCCTTCGCCCCGCCGGCAGCGGCCGCCGCCTTGCGCATCGCCATGGCGGCCGACGTCGGCTCCATGGACCCGCATTTCGCCAACATCTCGCCGAACGTGGTCGTCAGCTCGCACGTCTTCGAGACGCTGACGACGGTGGACGCGGACGCGCGCCTCATGCCGGGCCTCGCGGAGTCCTGGCGCGCGGTCGGACCCACGACCTGGGAATTCAAGCTGCGCGAAGGCGTGCGCTTCCACGACGGCACCGAGCTCACGGCCGATGACGTGCTGTACTCGCTCGACCGGCCGGCGACGATCAAGAACACCCCCGGCGGGTTCACCACCTTCACCAAGCCCATCGTGCGCAAGGAGGCGGTGGACCGCTACACCGTGCGGCTGCACACGGCGGCCCCCTACGCCATGGTGCCTTACGACCTGGTGTCGGTATTCATCGTCTCCCGGCGCGCGGCCGAAGGCGCGACGAGCCGCGACTTCGACGACGGCCGCGCCATGGTCGGCACCGGCCCCTACCGCTTCGTCCGTTTCAACCGCGGCGAATCGGTCGAACTGGTGCGCAACGAGGATTACTGGGGTCGCAAGCCGCAATGGGAAAGGGTTTCCCTGCGCATCATTCCCAGCGATCCCGCGCGCATCGCCGCACTGCTCGCCGGCGACGTCGACATGATCGAGAACGTCCCGCCCGCCGACGCCGCGCGCCTCGAACGCGACCCGCGCTTCCGCGTCGAGCGCAAGGTGTCCTGGCGCACGATCTTCCTCGTGCTCGACCAGGATCGCGAGCGCTCGCCCTTCGTCGACGCGGGCGGACGCCCCAATCCCTTGCGCGACGCGCGCGTGCGCCTGGCGCTTTCCAAGGCCATCGACCGCAAGGCGATCTGCGACAAGCTGATGGACGGTTTCGCCCTGCCGACGGCGAACATCGTCGCGCCGCCGGTGTTCGGCCATGCGCCCGCGCTCGAAGCGGAAGCCTACGACCCGGCCGCTGCCAAGGCGCTGCTCGCCGAAGCCGGCTACGGCGACGGCTTCGCGCTCACCCTGCACGGACCCAACAACCGTTACATCAACGACGAGCTGATCGTGCAGGCCGTGGCGCAGATGTGGGCGCGGATCGGTCTGCGCACGGCGGTGCAGACCATGCCGGTGAACGTGTATTTCCCCAAGGCGCGCGCGCGAAGCTTCAGCGTGGGACTGCTCGGCTGGGGTTCCTTCTCCGGCGATCTGGCCCTGCGTTCGCTCGTTATGAGCGAGAACGCCGCGGCCGGCACGGGCGTCTGGAACTGGGGCCGCTACAGCAACCCCGAAGTGGACGAGCTGGTGCGCAATGCATTCGCGGCGCTCGACCCAGCCGTGCGCGAAAGCCTGACGCGCGAAGCCACCATCCGCGCCATGCGCGAGACCGCGATCATCCCGCTCTATCACCAGATCGCGAGCTGGGCGCTGCGTCGCGATCTCCGTTACGTGGCGCGCACCGACGAATTCACCCTCGCCTTCGACGTGCACAAGGAGGAAGCGCCATGACCGCTTTTCTGCTTCGCCGCGCGTTGCAGGCGCTGGCCGTGCTGTTCGTGATGTCGCTGCTGCTGTTCGCCGGTATCTACGCCATCGGCAATCCGGTGGAGATCCTCATCAGCCCGCAGGCCGACCAGCGCGACATCGAGGCGGCGACGAAAGCGCTGGGCCTGGATCAACCGCTGTGGCGGCAGTACCTCGCCTTTCTCGCCCATGCCCTGCGCGGCGATCTGGGCCAGTCCTTCGTCTACAACGTGCCGGCGCTGGAACTGGTGCTGTCGCGTCTGCCGGCGACGCTGGAGCTCGCGGTCGCGGCCATGGTCATCGCCGTCGTGATCGGCCTGCCGCTCGGCGTCTGGGCCGGCATGCGGCCCGACTCCTGGCTCGCCAAAACCATCATGGCGGGCTCGATCCTGGGCTTTTCGCTGCCCACCTTCTGGGTGGGTCTGCTGCTCATCATGTTCTTCGGCGTGCAGCTCGGCTGGCTGCCCGCGAGCGGCCGCGGCCCGACCACGGAATGGTTCGGCGTGCCGGTGAGCTTCACTTCGCTCGAAGGGCTCGCCCATCTCGCGCTGCCGGCGTTCAACCTGGCGCTGTTCAAGCTTTCGCTGCTCGTACGACTGGCGCGCAGCGGCACGCGCGAAGCCATGCTGCAGGACTACGTGCGCACGGCGCGCGCCAAGGGCTTGAACGAAGGCCAGGTGGTGCGGCGGCATGTGCTGAAGAACATCATGCTTCCCGTCACGACCGTGATCGGACTGGAGTTCGGCTCGCTGGTCGCCTTCGCGGTCGTGACCGAAACCATCTTCGCGTGGCCGGGCGCGGGGAAACTGCTGATCGACGCCATCAACGTGCTCGACCGTCCGGTGGTGGTCGCCTACATGCTGCTCACGGTGCTGCTGTTCGTGCTCATCAACTTCGTGGTCGACGTGCTCTACGGCCTCCTCGACCCGCGCGTACGTGTGGCGGGGCGGACATGAGCGCATTGCGCCGCTTCGCAGCGAGCCCCCTGGCGCTGGGCGCGGCGTTCGCGCTCGCGCTCATCGTGCTGGCGGCCGTATTCGCGCCGCTTATCGCGCCGCAGGATCCTTACGATCTCGCGCAGCTCGATGTGATGGAAGGCCGCCTGCCGCCCGGCGCCGCATCGCTCGACGGCGGGCGGCGCTACTGGCTCGGCACCGACGAACAGGGCCGCGACATGCTATCGGCGATTTTCTACGGCCTGCGCAGCAGTCTCTATGTCGGTGTGAGCGCGACGCTCTGCGCGTTGGCGCTGGGTGCGCTGCTCGGCGTGGCGGCGGGTTATTTCGGCGGCTGGTTCGAAAGCATGGTGATGCGCATCGTCGATCTGCAGCTCTCCTTCCCGGCCATCCTCATCGCCCTCATCCTCATTGCCGTGCTGGGTCAGGGCGTGGAGAAAGTGATCGTCGCGCTGATCGCGGTGCAATGGGCCTATTACGCGCGCACCGCACGTTCCGCCGCAGTGGTGGAAAGCCGCAAGGAATACATCGAGGCCGCCGTCTGCCAGGGTGTGGGCACCGCGCGGGTACTGATGCGCCATCTGTTGCCGAACTGCCTGCCGCCGCTCGTGGTGGTGGCGACAACACAGATCGCCGCGGCCATCACGCTGGAGGCGACGCTGTCCTTCCTGGGGCTCGGGCTGCCCATCACCGAACCTTCGCTCGGCCTGCTGATCGCCAAGGGCTACAACTATCTCCTCTCCGGCCATTACTGGATCAGCGTCTTTCCGGGCCTGGCGCTCGTCGCCACCATCGTCAGCATCAACCTAGTCGCCGACCGCTTGCGCGACCTGCTCGACCCGCGCCTGGCCCGTTAACGATCGTCGCGCCGGCCGGTCCGGCAGGGGGATCGGTGTAACATCGGACCTTTCCACCGTCCGACGCAAGCGATGCAAGCCGAAGCCGTCCTGCCGATCCGCGACGAGACCTGGGAGATGATCCGGCGTCTCATCGCCTTCGACACCACCAGCCGCGAATCCAACCTCGGCCTCATCGAATGGGTGCGCGACTGGCTGAAGGGCCACGGCATCGAATCGCGCCTCACCTACGACGCCACCGGAAAGAAAGCGAATCTGTTCGCCACCGTGGGCGAAGGCCCGCGGCCCGGCATCGTGCTCTCCGGGCACACCGACGTAGTGCCGGTGGACGGCCAGGCCTGGGACAGCGATCCCTTCCAGGCCACGCTCGTCGGCGACCGCATCTACGCCCGCGGCAGCGCCGACATGAAGAGTTTCATCGCGGTGGCGCTCGCGCACACGCCGAAGTTCCTGCAGGCGGGGCTGAAGGCGCCGGTGCATTTCGCGCTGTCCTACGACGAGGAGGTGGGCTGCATCGGCGTGCGCGGGCTGTTGGAGGATCTGGCACGCAACGGCATCCGTCCCGCGGGCTGCATCGTCGGCGAGCCGACCGGCATGCAGCCGGTGATCGCGCACAAGGGCATGCGCACCTTCAAGTGCCGCGTACACGGCAAGGAAGCCCATTCCTCGCTCACCACCCAGGGCGTGAACGCCATCGAATACGCGGCGAAGCTGATCGTCTTCATCCGCCAGCTCGCCGAACGCATGCGCGATCTCGAGTCGCGCGACTACAACTTCGACGTGCCCTTCACGACCTTGCAGACCGGTCTGATCCAGGGCGGCACGGCACCCAACATCGTGCCGCGCGAATGCCTGTTCCATTTCGAGTTCCGCTATCTGCCGGGCGCGGACCCCGATGCGCTGGAGCGCGAAATCCGCGACTACGCCAAGAACGTGCTCGAACCGGAAATGCGCAAAGTGGCGCCGGAGGCCGGCATCGAAATCGAAGGCAAGTCGCAGATCCCCGGCCTGTCCACCGCGGAAGAGGAAGCCATCACCGCCCTCGCGCAGCGCCTCGCGCGCGCCGAACGGGTGCGCAAGGTCGCCTACGCCACCGAGGCGGGCCTGTTCCAGAAAGCCGGCATTCCCTCGATCATCTGCGGGCCGGGCTCGATCGAGCAGGCGCACAAGCCCAACGAGTACATCACGCTCGAACAGGTGGCGCTGTGCGAGGCCTTCATGGACCGGCTCACGGCCGAGTTGAGCCGCTAGCGCCGAAAACAAAAAAGGACGCCCGCGGGCGTCCTTCTCTGCCGGTGAAGCGCGGTTGCAGTGTTATTCCGCCGCAGCCTGCTGGGCCTGCTTGGTGACCAGCTTTTCCTTGATGCGGGCGGACTTGCCGGAGCGTTCGCGCAGGTAGTAGAGCTTGGCGCGACGCACGTCGCCGCGGCGCTTGACTTCGATCGAGGCGATCAGCGGCGAGTAGGTCTGGAAGGTCCGCTCCACGCCTTCGCCCGAGGAGATCTTGCGCACCGTGAAGGAGGAGTTCAGGCCGCGGTTGCGCTTGGCGATCACCACGCCTTCGTAGGCCTGCACGCGCTTGCGCTCGCCTTCCACCACGTTGACGTTGACGACCACCGTATCGCCCGGGGCGAATTCGGGGATGGTTTTGCCGAGACGGGCGATTTCTTCCTGCTCGAGTTGCTGGATGATGTTGCTCATTGCTAGCTCGCTCCTTCACCGTGCAGGAAGCTGCGCTTCCTGCTCTTCAAATCCTCAGGCCTCGCGACCCGCTTCCCACTCCGCGCGGAACTCCGCGAGGAGTCGCTGTTCTTCCGCGCTCAAGGCGCGGCCTTCCAACAAATCCGGCCGCCGCAGCCACGTGCGGCCCAGCGCCTGCTTCAGCCGCCAGCGCGCGATCTCGGCGTGGTTGCCCGAGAGCAGCACCGCCGGCACCGCTTCGCCTTCGTACACCTCCGGCCGGGTGTAATGCGGACAGTCGAGCAGGCCGTTCACGAACGAGTCCTGCGCCGCCGACTGCGCGTCGTTCAACACGCCCGGCAGCTGCCGCACCACCGCGTCGATCACCACCATCGCCGCGAGCTCGCCGCCGGACAGCACGTAGTCGCCCAGCGACAGCTCCTCATCGACGCAACGGCGGATCAGCCGCTCGTCCACCGCCTCATAGCGCCCGCAAAGAAGCACCATGCGCGGCAACTGCGCCAGCTCGATCACCTTGCGGTGGTCGAGCCGCGCGCCCTGCGGCGAGAGGTAGATCACCCTCGCCGGCACGTCCGGCACCCGCGCCTTGGCAGCGCGGATCGCCTTCTCCAGCGGCTCGGCCAGCATCACCATGCCGGGTCCGCCGCCGTACGGCCGGTCATCGACCGTACGGTAGTTGTCGGTCGTGAAGTCGCGCGGATTCCACAGCGTCAGACTCCACTTGCCTTCTTCCCTCGCCCGACGGGTGATGCCGTATTCGCTCACCGCGTCGAACATCTGCGGAAACAGCGTGATGCAGTCGAATTGCAGCATCACCAGTCCGCTCCCCAGTCGACGACGATGCGCCGCCCGGGCAGATCCACTTCCCGGATCACCGCGCCGACGTACGGAATCAGTTGTTCCGCCTCGTCGCGCGCCACGCGCATGATGTCATGCGCGCCGTTGGAGAAATGCCCGGCCACCTTGCCGAGCACTTCGCCCTGCAGATTCACCACCTCCAGACCGATCAGGTCGGTCCAGTAGTGTTCGTCTTCCGCCGTCGGAGGCATGGCCTCCCGCGGCACCGCGACTTCGCGGCCCTTCAGCAGGGCCGCCGTTTCGCGTACATCCAGCCCTTCCAGCTTCGCCAGGACCGTCGCCCCGTGCACCTTCGCCTGCAGGACCTTCCATTCCTGCCAGTTCCCCGCCGACCCGATCCACCAGCGGCCGTATTCGGCGAGGTTTTGCACGGATTCGGTATAGGGCTGCACCTTGATCCAGCCCCGTACCCCGTAGGCGCCGGCGACGCGGCCCATCACCACCATTGCGCTGCGGCTTTGCTCAGCCACCACGCCCGGCGACAGGCTTAAGCGGCGGCAGCGGCTTTGCGGGCTTGCTTGACCAGGCGCGCCACCGTCGGCGACACCTGCGCACCCTGGCTTTGCCAGTAGGCCAGACGCTCGCCGTTCACGCGCAGGTTTTCGCGGCCTTCCGGCGCCTTCGGGTCATAGAAGCCGATGCGCTCGATGAAGCGACCGGTGCTCGCGAACCGCGAGTCGGCGGCTACGATATTGAAAAACGGGCGCTTTTTGGCGCCACCGCGAGCAAGACGTATAACGACCATGGGTACCAACTCCGGAGGCCGCCGGACCTAGACCGACGGCCAGTCGAAAAAAGACCGCGATTGTACGGGACCGGACGCCGACTCGGCAAGCCGGGTGCTCGAAAAACCCCGTTCCGTCAAGGCGCAAAAGGGCCTAGCGCAGCCCGGGCAGCAGGCCCTTCATCGAGCGCATCATCTTCTGCAGGCCGCCCTTCTGCATCTGTTTCATCACCTTCTGCATCTGCTCGAACTGGTTGAGCAGGCGGTTGACCTCCTGCACCGGCACGCCCGCCCCGGCGGCGATGCGCCGCTTGCGCGAGGCCTTGATGATCTCCGGCTTGGCGCGCTCCAGCGGCGTCATGGAGTTGATGATGCCCTCGATGCGGTTGAGCGCCCGGTCGTCCATGGCCTGCGGGCTCTTGGCCGCGGCCTGGGCGAACTGCGCGGGCAGCTTGTCGATGAGCGAGGAGAGCCCGCCCATCTTCTTCATCTGCACGATCTGGTTGCGGAAGTCCTCCAGATCGAAGCCCTTGCCTTTCTTGAGCTTTTCGGCGAGCCGCTTGGCCTCGCGCTCGTCCACCCCTTTGCGCGCCTCCTCGACCAGGGAGAGGATGTCGCCCATGCCGAGGATGCGGGAGGCCATGCGTTCCGGGTGGAAGGGCTCCAGGCCGTCGAGCTTCTCGCCCACGCCGGCGAACTTGATCGGCTTGCCGGTGACGTGACGCACCGACAGCGCCGCGCCGCCGCGCGCATCGCCGTCCAGCTTGGTGAGCACCACGCCGGTGAGCGGCAGGGTCTCGTTGAAGGCCTTGGCGACGTTGACCGCGTCCTGACCCTGCATGGCGTCGACCACGAACAGCGTCTCGGTCGGCGCGAGCGCCTCGTGCAGGGCGGCGATCTCCTTCATCATCGCCTCGTCGATCGCCAGCCGGCCGGCGGTGTCGACGATCACCACATCGTTATAGTGACGGCGCGCATGGTCGACCGCCGCCCTGGCGATCTCGACCGGCTGCTGCCCCGGCTGCGAGGGGAAGAAGTCCACGCCGACCTGCTGGGCGAGCGTCTTCAACTGGTCGATGGCGGCGGGGCGGTACACGTCGCAGGACACCAGCAGCGGCTTCTTGCGCAGCCGCTCCTTGAGCAGCTTGGCGAGCTTGCCCGCCGTCGTGGTCTTGCCCGAGCCCTGCAGGCCGGCCATGAGGATGATCGCCGGCGGGGCGACGTTGAGGTCGAGCGAGGCGGTCTCGCCCCCCATCAGCGCGGTGAGTTCGCGGTGCACCACGCCGACCAGCGCCTGGCCGGGCGTCAGACTGCCGATCACCTCCTCGCCTAGCGCCTTTTCCTTGACGCGGGCGGTGAAATCCCGCACCACCGGCAGCGCGACGTCCGCCTCCAGAAGCGCCATGCGCACTTCGCGCATGGCGTCGGCGATATTGTCCTCGGTGAGACGCGCCTCGCCGCGGAGGGTCTTCACCACGCGCGCGAGGCGTTCGGTAAGGGTGTCGAACATCGGTTTTCCTGTGGGGACCGCCTCCGGCAACGCCGGGCGGATGGGATAAACTGCCGCAATGGAAGGCAACATTCTACTGCACGCCGTCACGGCGGCCTTGTACCTCGCGCTCGGCGCCTACTTCTGGCACACCCGCTGGCGCGCTGCGGCGCCGTCCACGGAAAAGCGCTGGGCGGACTACGCGGTGCCGGTGCCGCTTGCGCTGCACACCTGGCTGCTGTGGACAGAACTGCTGCAGGCCGAAACCCTGCATTTCGGTTTCGGCCAGGCGTTGTCCGTGACGCTGTGGCTGGCGGTGGCGATCTACTGGGTCGAAAGCCTGTTCCTGAACGTGCAGGGCATGCACGGGATCGTGCTGCCCGTGGCGGCGGTGTGCGCCTTCCTGCCGGCGCTGTTCCCCGGGCCGGTGACGCCCGCCTACACCCAGCACCTCGCCTTCCGCACCCATCTGCTGCTGGCGATGGGCGCTTACAGCCTGTTCACCATCGGCGCGATCCACGCCCTGCTGATGGCCGTGCTCGACCGCAACCTGCACGGCGACGCCCCGCGCTCCAGGCGCAACGGCGACCGTTCTAAGGCCGCGCTGCTGCACGGGATGCTGGCGGGCATGCCGCCGCTGCTGACGCTGGAGCGGCTGCTGTTCCGCATCCTGGGCGTGGGCTTCATCCTGCTCACGCTCACACTCGCCAGCGGCATCCTGTTTTCGGAGGAACTGTTCGGGCAGCCGCTGCAGTTCAACCATAAGACCATCTTCGCCTTCGTCTCCTGGTTCATCTTCGGTGCGCTGCTGGCGGGCCGGCGGTTCTACGGCTGGCGCGGCAGGCGGGCGCTGCGCTGGACCACGGCCGGCTTCGCGGTGCTGCTGCTCGCCTATGTGGGTACCCGCTTCGTGCTGGAAGTGCTGCTCGGGCGGACCTGAAGCGCCGGCCTGCGGTTGACAGCGGCTGCCGCAGGCACTGATACTTCGTCGCTCCTCATCCCGACCGTTCGAGTTTTGGACGATCTACCGCTTGCGCCGCAGTTTGCCGCGCTGGCCGTTCTGCTGATTCTCTCCGCGCTGTTCTCCATCGCCGAGACGAGCATGATGGCGTTGAACCGCTATCGGCTGAAGGCGATGGTGCGCCTGGGCAACCGCGCCGCGCAACGCACCGCCAAGCTGCTGGAGCGCACCGACCGGCTGCTGGGCGTCATCCTGCTGGGGAACAACCTCATCAACGCGGCGGCCGCGACGCTGGTCGGCGTGATCACCATCGAGCTTTTCGGCCAGAACGAGATCGCGCTGAGCGCCGGCACCCTGGTCGTGACCTTCCTCATCCTGGTGTTCTCGGAGATCACCCCGAAGGTCATCGGCGCGGCCTATCCGGAGAAGATCGCGCTGCCGCTGTCCTACCTGCTGGGGCCGCTGCTGCGCCTGCTCTATCCGGTCGTCTGGTTCGTCAACCTGTTCTCCTCGGCGCTGCTGTGGGTGCTGCGCATCAACCCCAACACCGGCAGCACCCAGTCGCAGCGGCTCAGCAACGAGGAACTGCGCTCGCTGGTGCTGGAACACGGCCATTACCTGCCGAAGAAACATTCCTCCATCCTCGTCAACCTGTTCGACCTGGAACGCATCACGGTGGAGGACGTGATGACGCCGCGCGCGCAGATCGAGGGCATCGACCTGGAGGCGCCGGAAGAGGAGCTGATCGAGAAGCTCACCACCAGCTATCACACCCGGCTGGTGGCCTACCGGCACGAACCGGGCAACGTCGTCGGCATCCTGCATCTGCGCCGCGCGCTGTCGGTGCTGCGCGAACGCGAATTCTCCAAGGCGGCACTGGAAAACATCCTCACCGAGCCCTACTACGTGCCGGCCGACACCGGCGCGCTGGCGCAGTTGCAGTATTTCCAGGAGAACCGCCAGCGGCTGGCGCTGGTGGTCGACGAATACGGCGAGCTGCAGGGCCTGGTGACGCTCGAAGACATCATCGAGGAGATCATCGGCGAGTTCACCACCAGTGCGCCCGTGCGCGCCTCGCATTTCGACTGGGGCGAGGACGACAGCGCGCTGGTCGAGGGTTCGAGCAGCCTGCGCGAGCTGAACCGTAAGCTCGGTCTCGAACTGCCGCTCGACGGGCCGAAGACGCTGAACGGCCTCATCCTCGACTATCTGCAGGACATTCCCGAAGCGGGTGTGAGCGTCAAGATCGCCGGCGTGCCGATGGAGATCGTGCAGACGCAGGACCGCGTCATCAAGACCGTGCGCCTGTTCAAGCCCAAGCGCAAGGAAACCGCCGAAGTCGACTGAGGCGACTTGCCAATGTCATAGCGCCGAGTGTGACGAGGTTCCCTTTACAGCGCTCCTCCCCCAACGCATCATCGCCGTGCCGGCCACGGCGCCCGTGAAGCACCCGCCGCCGTGATCGAGGTCACGCGCCGCGCGAGCTTCCGTGCCGTGCGGCGGGCCGTGGACGCGACAATAACGACGGCCGGCCGCATCCCGTCCGCCGGCGACGAACAACGAGGCCCTCTTATGGCGACCGCAGCGCTCAAACGCGGCTCCAAACGCGATGCCGTGAAGGAATACATCTTCCTCTGGGAAGGCAAGGACCGCTCCGGCAAGCAGGTCAAAGGCGAGATGCGCGCCAGCGGCGAGAACGTGGTCAACGCGACCCTGCGCCGCCAGGGCATCCTGGTCACCAAGGTCCGCAAACAGCGCGTCGGCGGACGCAAGAAGATCACCGAGAAGGACATCACGCTGTTCACCCGGCAGCTCGCCACCATGATGAAGGCCGGCGTGCCGCTTCTGCAGGCTTTCGACATCGTCGGCAAGGGGCATTCGAACCCCAGCGTGAGCAAGCTGCTGCTGGACATCCGCACCGAAGTGGAGACGGGCTCGAGCCTCGCGGCCGCGTTCCGCAAGTTCCCGCTCTATTTCGACGCGCTGTTCTGCAACCTCGTCCAGGCGGGCGAACAGGCCGGTATCCTGGAATCCCTGCTCGACCGGCTCGCGACCTACAAGGAAAAGATTCTCGCCATCAAGAGCAAGATCAAGTCGGCCCTGTTCTATCCCACCGCAGTGATCGTGGTGGCTTTCGTGATCACCGCGGTGATCATGATCTGGGTGATCCCGGCCTTCAAAGAGATTTTCAACAACTTCGGTGCCGACCTGCCCGCCCCGACCCTGATGGTCATCAGCATGTCGGACTTCTTCGTCGAGTACTGGTACGCGATCTTCGGCGGACTGATCGGCGGCATCTGGGGTTTCTTCGCGCTCTGGAAACGCTCGCGTGCCCTGCAGATCGCGCTCGACCGCTGGTTCCTGAAGCTGCCGGTGTTCGGCGACATCATCCGCAAGGCGGTCATCGCCCGCTGGACGCGCACGCTCGCCACCATGTTCGCCGCCGGCGTGCCGCTGGTGGAGGCGCTCGATTCGGTGGGCGGCGCCTCGGGCAACCACGTCTATGCCGAAGCGACCAAGCGCATCCAGCAGGAAGTGAGCACCGGCACCAGCCTTACGGTGGCGATGCAGAACGCGGCCGTATTCCCCGCCATGGTGGTGCAGATGACCGCCATCGGCGAGGAATCGGGCTCGCTCGACGCCATGCTGACCAAGGTGGCCGATTTCTTCGAACAGGAGGTCGACGACGCGGTCGCCTCGCTCTCCAGCCTGATGGAACCCATCATCATGGTGGTGCTGGGCACGCTGATCGGCGGCATGGTGGTGGCGATGTATCTGCCGATCTTCAAGCTCGGCCAGGTCGTGTAAGACCGCCGGGACGGTCGAGGGCTGCCACGAGGCAGCCCTTTTTTGTTACAAGAACGACTATGCTTTCGACGAGCCTGCATCTGGATCCCCTCATGCTCAGCGTCCTAGCCCTGGTCGTGGGGCTGGCGATCGGCAGCTTCCTCAACGTCGTCATCCACCGGCTGCCGCGCATGATGGAGCGCGACTGGCAGGCGCAATGCGCGGAGTTGCGCGGCGAGCCTGTCCCGCAGAAGGAACGCTACAACCTCGTCGTGCCGCGCTCGGCCTGTCCGCATTGCGGCCACCGCATCGGCGCGCTGGAGAACATCCCGGTGCTGTCGTACCTGATGCTGCGCGGCAGGTGCTCGGGGTGTGGCGCACGCATCAGCCTGCGCTATCCGGTAGTGGAACTGCTGACCGGCGTAGCGACCGCCTACGCGGCCTGGCGCTACGGCCTGAGCTGGGCGGGGCTCGGCGCGATGGTGTTCCTGTGGGCGATGATCGCGCTCACCTTTATCGACGCCGACACGCAACTGCTGCCCGATGCCATCACCCTGCCGTTGCTGTGGCTCGGGCTGCTGCTCAATCTCAACGGCACCTTCGTCGACCTGCATTCGGCCGTCATCGGCGCGGTGAGCGGCTATCTGGTGCTATGGTCGGTGTACTGGCTGTTCAAACTGGCGACCGGCAAGGAGGGCATGGGTTTCGGCGATTTCAAACTGCTTGCGGCGATCGGCGCGTGGCTGGGCTGGAAGATGCTGCCGCTGGTGATCCTGCTGTCCTCGCTCGTCGGCGCGGCGGTGGGCATCGTGCTGATCGTGCTCGCGAAGCGTGGCCGCGAAGTGCCGATGCCCTTCGGCCCCTATCTCGCCGCTGCCGGCGTCATCGCCCTGTTCTGGGGCGAGACGCTGGTCAGCCGCTATCTGGACGTGCTGTACTGATGTTCCGCGTGGGCCTCACCGGCGGCATCGGCAGCGGCAAATCCAGCGTCGCCGAACGCTTTGCCGCGCGCGGCATCAAAGTCGTCGACGCGGACGCCATTTCGCACCGGCTCACGGCCGCGGGCGGCGGCGCGATCGAGGCCATCCGCGCCGCCTTCGGCGACGAGATGATCACCCCCGAAGGCGCGCTGGACCGCGCCAGAATGCGGGCGCTGGTATTCGCCGATCCGCAGGCCAAGCGCAGGCTGGAGGCCATCCTCCATCCCCTGATCGCCGCCGAGGCCGAACGCGAGATCGCGTCCGCCGGCAGCCCCTATGTCGTTCACATGATTCCGCTGCTCGTCGAACGCGGCAATGCGCGGCGGCGCTTCGACCGGGTGCTGGTGGTGGACTGCCCCGAGGAGACGCAGATCGCCCGCGTCATGGCGCGCAGCGGTCTGAAGCGGGAAGAGGTCGAAGCCATCATGGCGACGCAGGCCACGCGCGCCGAACGCCTGGCGCAGGCCGACGACATCGTGGACAACTCGGGTCCGCTGGAGAACCTCGATGCGCAAGTACAGCGTCTTCACGAGATGTATCTGCGCCTCGCCGCGACGCATTGAAGTCCGCGGCCTCGGTTGTCATGCCCTATCGATTGGTTCAGAATCGACGTCAGCTTCTCATACGGGTCGGGCGTGATCACTTACGAGTACCCACTCATCGAACGTGTCCGGACACTGCTGCGTCTGGAGGATCTGTTCGATCGCGCCGACTACTTTCTGCATAAGACGGAAGCCCCCGAGCATCACGTCGCCCTGCTGACGCTGTTCGAGATCCTCGAGGTGGCGGGACGCGCCGACCTCAAGTCGGATCTGCTGCAGGAGCTCGAGCGCCAGAAGCAGATGGTGTATGCCTTCCGCGACAATCCGGAGGTGAACCAGGAAGCGCTGGCGCGCGTGCTGCACGAGCTGGAGTCCACCTATGCCGCGCTGCACGCGATGACCGGCAAGGTCGGCCAGCACGTGCGCGAGAACGACTGGCTGATGAGCGTGCGGCAGCGCACCACTATTCCGGGCGGCGCGTGCGAGTTCGACCTCCCTTCCTACCATTACTGGCTCAATCAGCCGGCCGAAGAGCGCCTGCAGGCACTGTTAGGTTGGATCACGCCGCTCTACCCGATCCGCGACGCGGTGCAGATGGTGCTCAAACTGCTGCGCGAAAGCGGCAAGCCGGTCATGGTACGCGCGCATCGCGGCACCTTTCAGCAGATGATGAGCGGACGCTCGGCCCAGATGGTGCGCCTGCGGGTGCCTCGCGCCCTGATGTGTATCCCGGAGATCAGCGCCAACCGCTACGCGCTCAACATCCGCTTCATCTCCGCCTCGGAAAGCCCGCGTCCCCGCACCTGCGACATCGACATCGACTTCGAGCTGACCTACTGCTGTCTGTAGCGATGAAGTCCAAGCCCCGCGAAGTCGCTTGTCCCCAGTGCGGCAAGCTGGTGCCCTGGACCAGCGCGAACCGCTACCGCCCCTTCTGTTCCGAGCGCTGCAAGATGATCGACCTCGGCGCCTGGGCGAACGAATCCTACCGGCTGCCCGCGCAAGAGGACGACGAAAACCCGAACGCCGCGGACGAATCCTGATCAGCCGATCGCCCAGCTGCCGCGGATCATGGCGATGCCGTGCGCACCGTGCGCCCGGGCTTCGTCGAGCAGTTCGGGCCGCATGCCGCCGATCGCGTACACAGGCAGTTGCGCATCGCGCGCGATGCGTTCGAAACCGGCCCAGCCGAGCGGCTCGGCGTCGGGATGCGTCGGCGTGGCCTGCACCGAGCCCAGTACGGCGAAATCCAGGCCCAGCGCTTCCGCGTGGCGCAGTTCTCCCGCACTGTGAACGGAGGCGCCGACCAGATCGAAATCGGGACGCGCCCTGCTCGCCATGAGCTCGCGCGCGCTCAAGTGCACGCCGTCGGCGCCGATCCGCCGCGCCAGGGCGGCGTCGCCGTTCAGCAACACCCGCGCGCCTGCCGCATGCGCACGCCGCACCACTTCCCGCCCCAGCGACTCGAGCGTGCCGACGTCCAGCGCGGGTTCGCGCAGTTGAACGAGCCGCAGGCCGCTTTGAAGCCGCCGCGCCAGCCGCTCGAGAAAGACGTCGGCACCAACCGCCGCCGCGTTGGACACAGCGTATTCCTCGGGCAGCGCGAGCGCACGCAGAATGGGCGCATTCGCGGGCAGCATCGGCTCGACCTCGATCGCATCCGGCCGCTGCCAGGCGAGCGCCTGCCCTTCGCGGCCGTGCGGCTCGCCGCGCCATCGCCGCACGCGGAAGAAATGCAGCCGCACCGTGGCATGCGGATAGGTGTAGGTGCGCACGAGCCAGGGATCGGCGCGTTCAATCTCGACCCCGAGCTCTTCGCGGAGCTCGCGCCGCAACGCCTCGGCCGGCGCTTCGCCGGGCTCGACCTTGCCGCCCGGGAATTCCCAGTAGCCGGCGTAAACGGTACGCGCGGGACGCTGGGCGAGCAGAAAGCGGCCGTCGGCGTCGATGAGCACCGCGGCCGCGACAGCGACCACCTTGTCCATCAGCCCGCAGCCTTCTTGCCGTGCCGGCCGGCCCAGTCGCGCGCGAAATGCCAGGCCACGCGGCCGCTGCGCGAGCCGCGGCTGAGCGCCCATTGCAGTGCCTCGGGACGTGCGCGTTCGATGTCCGCCTCGTCGCAGCCCAGCTCGCGCAGCCAGTGCGCGACGATGCGCAGGTATTCCTCCTGATCGAAAGGATAGAAGGACACCCACAACCCGAAGCGCTCGGAGAGCGAGATCTTTTCCTCGCTCGTCTCGCCCGGATGGATCTCGCCGCCCAGATGCTTGTACTCCAGGTTCTCCTGCATGAACTCGGGCATCAGATGGCGGCGGTTGGAAGTGGCGTAGATCAGGACGTTGTCGGAGGACGCGGCGACCGAGCCGTCGAGCACCGTCTTCAGCGCTTTATAGCCCGGATCGTTGGCCTCGAAGGAAAGGTCGTCGGAGAAGATGATGAAGCGCTCGGGCCGCGACGCCACCAGTTCCACGATCTCCGGGAGATCGAGCAGATCGAGCTTGTCCACCTCGATGAGGCGCAGGCCTTCCTCGGCATAGCGGTTCAGGATTGCCTTCACCAGCGAGCTCTTGCCCGTGCCCCGGGCGCCGGTCAGCAGCACGTTGTTCGCCGGCAGACCGCGCACGAACTGGCGGGTGTTCGCGTCCACCAGCGCCTTCTGCCGGTCGATGTCCTGGAGATCGTCGAGCGTGATGCGGTGCACATGCTTGACCGGGACCAGCGTGCCCTGCCCCTGACGGCGTCGCCAGCGGAAGGCGACGCTCGCCGACCAGTCGACCGGCTCCGGCGGTTTCGGCAACATCGGTTCCAGCCGATCGACCAGTCGTTCGAGACGGGCGATCAGGCGCTCGAGCGCGGCGGAAATGTCGCTCACGTACGGTACTCCGCGTTGATCTTGACGTAGTCGTAGGAGAAATCGCAGGTCCACACCACGGTGGAGGCGCTGCCGCGGTTCAATTCGACCCGCACCGTGATCTCCTCCGGTTTCATGACCCGCACCCCGTCGTCCTCACGGTAGCTCGCGGCACGGCCGCCGCGCTCGATCACCTGCACATCGCCGAGGAAGAGATCCACGCGCGCGGGATCGAAGTCGCGGATGCCGGCGTTGCCGATCGCCATCAGCAACCGGCCGAGGTTCGGGTCGGAGGCGAAGAACGCGGTTTTGACGAGCGGCGAGTTGGCGATGCTGCGCGCCACGCGCAGCGCCTCGTCTTCGTCGGCCGCGCCGTTGACGCACACCGTGACGAACTTGGTCGCCCCTTCGCCGTCGCGCGCGATCGACTGCGCCAGCACCACCGCGACTTCGGTGACCGTTTCACGCAGGCGCGCATAAGCGGGCGAAGCCTCCGCGATCTCCGCAGCGGGCGCCTGCCCGGTGGCGATCAGCACGAAGGAGTCGTTGGTCGAGGTGTCGCCGTCCACGGTGACGCGGTTGAAGGAGGCATCGGCCACTTCGCGCACCAGCCGCCGCAGGGCCTTGCTCTCCACCTTGGCGTCGGTGGCGATGAAGGCGAGCATGGTCGCCATGTTGGGCTGCAGCATGCCCACGCCCTTGGCCATGCCGGTTACCGTGACCGTGACGCCGTCGATCTCCACCGTGCGGCTCGCCGCCTTGGGCACCGTATCGGTGGTCATGATCGCCTGCGCCGCATCGGCCCAGTTTTCCGGCCCCAGGTTGGCGACGCACTGCGGCAGCGCGGCGACGATGCGGTCCACGGGCAGATGTTCCAGGATCACGCCGGTGGAGAAAGGCAGCACCTCGTCGGGCGCGCACCCGAGCTGCTGCGCCACCGCCTCGCAGGTGGCGCGCGCCGCCTGCAAGCCCTGCTCGCCGGTGCCGCAATTGGCGTTGCCGGCATTGACGACGAGCGCGCGCATTTGATCGCGGGCAGCAAGCCGCTCGCGGCAGATCCGCACCGGTGCCGCGGCGAAACCGTTTTGAGTAAACACGCCCGCGACGCGCGCACCGGGCGCCAGGCGCATGAGCATAAGATCGCGCCGCCCCGGCTTGCGGATGCCGGCCGCGGCGAACCCCAGTTCCACGCCCGCCACGGGTCTCAGCGCGGCGGGATCGGGAGCGGTGAGATTGACAGCCATAGGGAAACGAGACGTGGATGCGGCCGCTCAGACGAGCTTGCCGTGACAATGCTTGTATTTCTTGCCGGAGCCGCAGGGGCAGGGTTCGTTGCGGCCGACCTTGCCGGTATTGCGGATCGGCGCGGCCTTGGGCGGCGCGCCCGCGGCGAGCGCCGCCTCCTCGGCCTCGGCGCCGACCAGCGCCTCCTCGAAGCTTGGATGATGGTATTGCAGCTTCTCCGGCGCGGGCGCCTTGGGCTCCAGCGTCTCGGGCCGGATCTGCTCGGGCGCCTGCAGCTGCAGGCGCATGAGAATGCGCGTCGTCTCCAGCTTCACCGTCTCGATGAAGGTGCCGAAGAGCTCGAAGGCCTCGCGCTTGTATTCCTGCTTGGGGTTCTTCTGCGCATAGCCGCGCAGATGGATGCCCTGGCGCAGGTGGTCGAGCGCGGCCAGGTGCTCGCGCCAGTTCATGTCGAGCGTCTGCAGGAGCACGCTGCGCTCGATCTGGTTCACGATCTCACGCGGCGCCACCGCCATGCGCTCGTTGTAGTGCCGGTCGGCCTGCTCGATGATGCGCTGCAGGAGGTCTTCGTCGGTCAGCTTGCTGTCTTCCTCCAGCCAGCGGCGCACCGGCACCTCCAGGCCCAGCTCGGCGCGCAGTGCGTTCTCCAGCCCTTCCAGATCCCACTGCTCCTCGACGCTGTCCTCCGGCACATGGGCGCGGAAGATGTCGGTCACGACGCCGTCGCGCAGCGACTTCACCTGTTCGCTCACGTCCTCGTGTTCGAGGATCTCGTTGCGCAACTGATAGACGTTGCGGCGCTGGTCGTTGGCGACGTTGTCGTATTCGAGTAGCTGCTTGCGGATCTCGAAGTTGTGCGCTTCGACCTTGCGCTGCGCCGACTCGATGGAGCGCGTCACCAGCGGGTGTTCGATGGGCTCGCCCTCGGGCATCTTCAGGCGTTCCATGATCGCCTTGATGCGGTCGCCGGCGAAGATGCGCAGCAGCGGGTCTTCGAGCGACAGGTAGAAACGCGAGGAACCCGGGTCGCCCTGCCGGCCCGCGCGCCCGCGCAGCTGGTTGTCGATGCGGCGCGATTCGTGGCGCTCGGTGCCGATGATGTGCAGGCCGCCCGCGGCGACGACCTGGTCGTGCAGCGCCTGCCATTCGTCGCGCAGCGCCTTGATGCGCCGTTCCTTCTCGGCGGGATCGAGGTCCGGATCGGCCTCGATGAACTCGATCTGCTTCTCGACGTTGCCGCCCAGCACGATGTCGGTGCCGCGGCCGGCCATGTTGGTGGCGATGGTGATCATCTTCGGCCGGCCGGCCTGGGCGATGATCTGCGCCTCGCGCTCGTGATGCTTGGCGTTCAGCACCTGGTGCGGCAGCTTCTCCTTGTCGAGCATCTTCGACAGCAGCTCGGAGTTCTCGATCGAGGTCGTGCCGACCAGGACCGGCTGGCCGCGTTCGTAGCAGTCCTTGATGTCGGCGATGATCGCCTCGTATTTCTCCCGCGCCGTCTTGTAGACCTGGTCGAGGCGGTCTTCGCGGATCATCGGCCGGTGGGTGGGGATGACGACCGTCTCCAGACCGTAGATCTGCTGGAACTCGTAGGCTTCCGTGTCCGCGGTGCCCGTCATGCCGGCGAGCTTCTCGTACATGCGGAAGTAGTTCTGGAAGGTGATCGAGGCGAGCGTCTGGTTCTCGCTCTGGATCGGCACGCGCTCCTTCGCCTCGATGGCCTGGTGCAGGCCCTCCGACCAGCGCCGGCCGGGCATCAGCCGCCCGGTGAATTCGTCGACGATGATCACCTCCCCGTTCTGCACCACGTAATGCCGGTCGCGGTGGAACAGGTGGTGCGCGCGCAGCGCGCAGTTGAGGTAATGCATCAGGCTGACGTTCTGGGGATCGTAGAGGCTCCCCGAAGTCAGCAGGCCCGCCTCCGCCAGCAGTTGCTCGGCGCGCTCGTGGCCTTGTTCGGAAAGCAGCACCGTGTGCGCCTTCTCGTCCACCCAGAAATCGCCTTCGCTCTCCGGCGTCTCCTGGCGTCTGAGCTTGGGCGCGACGGCGTCCATACGCTGGTAGATCTCGGTGCGGTCCTCGGCCTGGCCGGAGATGATGAGCGGGGTGCGCGCCTCGTCGATCAGGATCGAGTCCACCTCGTCCACGATGGCGAAGTGCAGGCCGCGCTGGAAACGCTCCTCCACACTCATCGCCATGTTGTCGCGCAGGTAGTCGAAACCGAATTCGTTGTTGGTGCCGTAGGTGATGTCCGCGGCGTAGGCGGCATGCTTCTCCGAGTGCGGCATGCGCGACAGGATCACGCCCACCGACAGCCCCAGGAAGCGGTACAGCTTGCCCATCCATTCGGCGTCGCGGCTCGCCAGGTAATCGTTGACGGTGACGATGTGCACGCCCTTGCCGGTGAGCGCGTTGAGGTACGCGGGCAGCGTGGCCACCAGGGTCTTGCCTTCCCCGGTCCGCATCTCGGCGATCTTGCCGTCGTGCAGCACCATGCCGCCGATGAGCTGCACGTCGAAGTGACGCATTTTCAGCACCCGCTTGCCCGCTTCGCGCACCACCGCGAAGGCTTCGGGCAGCAGCTGGTCGAGCGTCTCGCCGGCGGCGTAACGGGCCTTGAATTCGCCGGTCTTCGCGGCCAGCTCGGCATCCGAAAGCGCGCTGATCTGCGGCTCCAGCGCGTTGATCCGCGCGACAGTCTTGCGGTACTTCTTGATGAGCCGGTCGTTACGGCTGCCGAAAATGGTCTTGAGGACCCGGGAGATCATGGAAATGGACAGGGAAAACGCGGGAAGGCGCTAGTCTATCACGCGGCCCCGGCCGCTCCCGCAGCCCCCTGCCCCGGACGGCGGCATCCGGCACGCTTGCCGCGCCGCCGGTCCCGCTCGACAATGCGGGCTTCTTCGACTACGGGTTTTCGTCGTGCGCGCCAAGCCTCTCAGTGACTTTCTGCGTGCGGGCCAGGGCGTCGGCGAACTCCTGCCTCAGGCCGAAAAGCTGCTCGCCCTGCGCAAGGCGGTCGCGCGTCTGTTGCCGCCCAATCTGCGCACGCTCGCGGAGGTCGCCAATCTGAAAGGCGACAAGCTCCTCATCCAGGCGGCCAACAGCGCCGCAGCGGCAAAATTGAAGCTTTACGCCCCCGGTCTTCGGGACGGGCTGGCCCGCGCGGGCTACCATATCGCCGCCATCAAGATCGAAGTCCGTCCGGCGGCGCCGGACCTTGCCAAGCGCACGCGCAGCCGCACCCTCCCGGAGCCGGCAGCGAAGGCGCTGCAGCAGCTGGAAGCGGAGTTGTCGGACGACTCGCCGCTGCGGCCAGTCATCAGCCGCCTGGCAACCAAGACGCGTTGAAGCTGCTTTTCAATGCCGGGGCCTGCGCGCCCCGGCCCAAGGAGTACGGAAATCACATGCGGAAAGTTCTGTTAACAGGTCTCGCGGCCGCCCTGGCGCTGGGCGGCTGCGCGAACATGGGCGATCGTGAACGTCATACCGCAATCGGGGCCGGCATCGGCGCCGCGGCGGGCGCGGCGATCGGCGTCGCGACGGCAGGCGGCAACAAGGGCCGCAGTGCAGCAACCGGTGCCGTCATCGGCGCCGGCGTGGGCGCGCTCGGCGGCTACATCTGGTCGCAGCGCATGGAAAAGCAGAAGGCCGAGATGGAGCAGGCGGCCGCGGGCACCAACATCAAGGTCGAGCGCACCGCCGACAACCGTATCAAGGTCCACATCCCCAGCGATGCCGGTTTCGAAGTCAACCGCGCCACCGTCCGGCCGCAGCTCGCGCGGGTGCTCGACGATTTCGCCCAGAGCATGCGCAACAATGCGACCACGCAGATCTGGATCGTCGGCCACACCGACAGCACCGGCACCGATGCCATCAACGATCCGCTGTCGCGCGAGCGCGCGGCCAACACGCGGGACTATCTGGTGGCAAGGGGCGTCGCGCGCGAACGCATCAGCATCGACGGCCGCGGCAGCCGCGAGCCCGTGGCCTCGAATGCCACCGCCGAAGGCCGGGCGCAGAACCGCAGGGTGGAAATCTATATCGGCGAACCGGCGCAGTAGGCTAGATCGCGAGCACCAGACGCTCGAGGAAGATGAAGGCGACGATCAGCGCGCCGACGATCAGCCCGTACTTGAATACCTGCACGCCGAAGCGCAGATAACGGCGGTTGCCGGTCAGGAGGTAGACGACCGCGGAGGCGCCGACGATCAGTACGACCAGGAAGCCGAGCAAGCGCAGGACGAGCACTTCGGGCTCCCGGTCGGCGCCCTTCAGACGGGCAGCGCGTAGAAGCGGCTCAGCGCCGGAGGCGCCTCTTCCGCCTTGTCGAAGCTCACGATTTCCCAGGCATCGGCCTGCGCGAGCGTGGCGCGGAGCAGCTGGTTGTTGAGTCCGTGTCCGGACTTGTGGGCGGTGAAGGCGCCGATGATCGGATGACCCACCAGATAGAGGTCGCCGATCGCGTCCAGCACCTTGTGCTTCACGAACTCGTCGGCGTAACGCAGGCCGTCGCTGTTCAGCACGCGGTATTCGTCGAGCACGATGGCGTTGTCGAGACTGCCGCCCAGCGCCAGACCGTGGTTGCGCAGCATCTCCACATCCTGGGCGAAACCGAAGGTGCGCGCCCGCGCGACCTCCTTGATGTAGGACGTCTCGGCGAAATCCACCGTCACCTGCTGGCTCGATTTCTCGAACACCGGGTGGTTGAAGACGATGGAGAAGGTGAGCTTGAAGCCGTCGTAAGGATCGAAGCGCGCCCACTTGTCGCCGTCGCGCACTTCCACCGGCTTCTTGATGCGCATGAAGCGCTTCGGCGCGCGCTGCTCCTCGATGCCGGCCGATTGCAGCAGGAACACGAAGGGGCTGGCGCTGCCGTCCATGATCGGCACTTCCGGCGCGTCCAGATCGATGTAGACGTTGTCGATGCCGAGGCCGGCGAGCGCCGACATGATGTGCTCGACCGTACCCACCTTAACGCCGTCCTTCTCGATCAGGCTGCACAGGCGGGTATCGGTGACGGCCAGCGCGTCGGCCGGAATGTCGACCGGCTGCGGCAGGTCGATGCGGCGGAACACCACGCCGGTGTTCGGCGCGGCAGGACGCAAGGTCATGGTGACCTTCTTGCCGCTGTGGAGTCCGACGCCCGTCGCCTTGATGGCCGACTTCAGTGTCCGTTGCCTCAACATCTACATCTCTTGATTTCGTAAGGGGCTGAATTCTAACACGGCCGGCCCGACGCCGCCTTCCGGCACCGGGCGTCTGTCACATTTTACCTATCGAGTCAGCCATCCCGATAGGCACCAATGGGCCGACGCCTGCGGTCCCGCCGCATCGCGTTCGCCGGTGATGCGCAGCGCACGACGACAGCCGGCATCCAAGCCCTGTGAAGCTTAGTCCGCTGTCACCCGTCCGGGTTCAGCGCGCCTTCCGCGCGCCGACCGGCGTGGACGCCCGTTCGGGCGGCCCACGCCTCAATCGGCCTGCTTACGCAGGAAGGCCGGGATGTCGTACTTGTCCATCCCGCTCTGCGAGAGCGCCTCCACGGCCGAGCTGCGGTTCTTGCGGAACACCGCCGGCGCCGCATCGGCGAGCCCGAAGTTGTAGTCGAGACCCGGCGCGGCCATGTTGTCGGTACCGGTCTTCTGCGCCACCACCAGTTGCGGCTTGGGCGCGCGCATGGCGGCCTGCCCCAGACCCGTCGCCACCACCGTGACACGCAGGTTGTCGCCCATCGAGTCGTCGTACACGGCGCCGAAGATGATCGTCGCCTCGTCGGCGGCGAAACTGCGCACGGTGTTCATCACTTCGTTCACTTCGCGCATCTTCAGGTCTTCGCTGGCGGTGATGTTCACCAGCACGCCGCGCGCGCCGGAGAGGTTGACGCCTTCCAGCAGCGGGCTCGCGATCGCCTGCTCGGCGGCGAGGCGCGCGCGGTCCACGCCGCTCGCATAGGCCGAACCCATCATCGCCATGCCCATCTCGGCCATCACGGTCCGCACGTCTTCGAAGTCCACGTTGACCAGCCCCGGGCAGTTGATGATCTCGGCGATGCCGGCCACGGCGTTGTGCAGCACGTCGTCGGCCGCGCGGAAGGCGTCCTTCATGCTGACGTCGTCGCCCAGCACTTCCATGAGCTTCTCGTTGAGGATGACGATCAGCGAATCGACGTGCTGCTGCAGCTCCATGATGCCCGCCTCGGCCGCGCGCATGCGGCGGCCTTCGAAGGCGAAGGGCTTGGTCACCACGGCCACGGTGAGGATGCCCATGTCCTTGGCGATCTCCGCCACCACCGGCGCAGCGCCGGTGCCGGTGCCGCCGCCCATGCCCGCGGTGATGAAGCACATGTGCGCGCCCTGCAACGCCTCGCGGATCGCGTCGCGCTGCTCGAGCGCCGCGGCGCGGCCTACTTCCGGCTTCGCACCGGCGCCCAGGCCCGAGGTGCCGAGCTGGATCTGGTGCTTGGTCAGGCTGCGCGCCAGCGCCTGCGCATCGGTGTTCGCGGCGATGAAGTCCACGCCGGTCACGCCGTTGCGGATCATGTGGTTGATCGCGTTGCCGCCCGCGCCGCCGACGCCGATGACTTTGATGACGGTCCCGCTCTGTTCCGTATCGAGAATCTCGAACATTGTCTACCTCCAACAAATCAAAATTGACCGAGCCCGCGAAGGGTGAAGGGTGAAACGAGTGACAACGTTCGCATCGCCCCACTCTCTTTCACTCTTCACTCCTCACGTAGCGAAACGCCCTACGCCGGCGGGGTCGCGCCCGCCGTCCTCCTTTCCGAGCGCGCATGCCGCGCGCTCAGAAATTCCTTTGAAACCATTCCTTCATGCGCCGCAGCGTGGCTTTGAAGCTGCCGCTCTGCCGCGCGATCACGCCGCGTTCGATCTGCGACTTGCCCTCCAGCAGCAGGCCCATCGCCGTCGCATAGCGCGGGTTCTGCACCACTTCCGCCAGGCCGCCGGTGTAGCGCGGCACGCCGAGCCGCACGGGCATGTGGAAGATCTCCTCGCCCAGCTCCACCATGCCCTGCATCACCGAGGAGCCGCCGGTCAGCACGATGCCGGAGGACAGCAGATCCTCGAAGCCGGACTGCCGCAGCACCTGCTGGATCAGCGTGTAGAGCTCCTCGATGCGCGGCTCGATCACTTCTGCGAGCGTCTGCCGCGACAGCAGACGCGGACCGCGGTCGCCCAGCCCGGGCACTTCCACCATCTCGTTCGGATCGGCCAGTTGCCGCAACGCGCAGCCGTAACGCAGCTTGATCTGTTCGGCCTCCGGCGTCGGCGTGCGCAGCGCCATGGCGATGTCGTTCGTCACCTGGTCGCCGGCGATGGGAATCACCGCTGTGTGACGGATCGCGCCCTCGCGGAACACGGCGATGTCGGTGGTGCCGCCGCCGATGTCCACCAGGCAGACGCCCAGCTCCTTTTCGTCCTCGGACAGCACGGCGATGCTGGAGGCGAGCGGCTGCAGGATGAGATCGGCCACTTCCAGGCCGCAGCGGCGCACGCACTTGACGATGTTCTGCGCCGCCGACACCGCGCCGGTAACGATGTGCACTTTCACTTCCAGACGCACGCCGCTCATGCCCAGCGGTTCGCGGATGCCGTCCTGGCCGTCGACCACGAACTCCTGGGTGAGGATGTGCAGCACCTGCTGGTCGGTCGGGATCGGCATGGCGCGCGCGGTCTCGATCGCGCGCTGCACGTCTAGCGGCGTCACTTCCTTGTCCTTGACCGCCACCATGCCGGTGGAGTTGAAGCTGCGGATGTGACTGCCCGCGATGCCGGTATAGACGCGGTCGATCTTGCAGTCGGCCATCAGCTCCGCCTCCTCCAGCGCGCGCTGGATGGCGTTCACCGTCGCCTCGATGTTGACGACCACGCCCTTCTTGAGGCCCTTGGACTCGTGCGAGCCCATGCCGATCACCTCCAGCGTGCCGTCGGGCTGCAGGTCCGCCACCAGGGCCACGACCTTCGACGTGCCGATGTCGAGGCCCACGATCAGATTCTTGCTTTCCTTGGTTGCCGGTCTCATTTTTGTAATCAGACGCTCCCCGCCTTCTTGTGCTGCGTTTCGAATTGCTCCAGGCCGGGCACGCGCAGCGCGAATCCGTTCGGATAGCGCAGGTCCACGTGTCCGACGTTGCCCCCGAGCTGGGCCAGCGCGTGGGGATAGAGGGCGACGAAGCGCCGCAGACGATTCAGCGCGTCGTTCGGCGTCTGGTCGCGTCCCAGCATCACCGTGAGCCGGGCGTCGTCCTTCCCCACGAGCTGCAGCCGCCACGCTTGGCGCGCCGAAAGTTCGAGGCGCGCGATCTCGAAACCGAGCGGCGCCACCAGTTCCGCGAAACGCCGGTAGTGCGCCGTCATCGTCGCCTCACGGCCCGCCGGCCCGACGAAGCGCGGCAGCTCGGCGTCCAGCCGCCCCTGGAAGCGTTCGCCGTAGGTGTTCACGAGCTCCTGCTCGCTCCAGCGCGCGAGCGGCCGGTGCTCTTCCACCGTGGCCACCAGCGTGTCCGGCCATTGGCGGCGCAGCTCCACGCGCCGCACCCAGGGGATGCTCTCCAGCGCCTCGCGCACGGCCAGCAGATCGACGCCGAAGAAATTCCCCTTCACGCGGCCGTCGAGGACCTGCTCGACCGCCGCGGCATCCACGTGCGCGAGCTCGCCGCGCAGCTGCAGCTTCTTCAACGGAAACAGGTGCGAATTGACGAGCGCGATCACCGCGATGCAGAAGACGATGAAGGCCGCCACCCCGTACAGGGCGCTCGCGGTGAGGTTCATCAATCGCGGGTTATGCCACACGCTTCCTCCTTATCGCCCCGTGTCGTCCGGCTGCGCGCGTGACTTGGTCGACGCCAGCGACAGCACGCGCAGGCAAAGGTCCTCGTAGGAAATGCCCGCATGGCGCGCGGCCATCGGCACGAGCGAGTGATCGGTCATGCCGGGCGCGGTGTTCACTTCGAGGAAATAGGGCCGGCCGTCGTGGTCGAGCATCAGATCCACGCGTCCCCAGCCGCTGCAGCCCAGTGTCTCGAACGCGCGCAGCACCTCCCGCCGGATCGCCGCCTCCTCCTCCGCCGGCAGACCGCAGGGGATGATGTAGCGCGTGTCGTCGGCAAGGTACTTCGCCTCGTAGTCGTAGAAATCGCGCGGCGTCTCCAGTTTGATCAGCGGCAGCGCCTCCTCGCCCAGCACCGCGCCGGTGAGCTCGATGCCTTCGATGAACGCCTCCGCCAGCACCAGCGGGTCGTAGCGCGCCGCCAGCTCGTAGGCTGCGCGCAGGTCTTCCGCCTTGCGCACCTTGCTCATACCGATGGAAGAGCCTTCGTTGGCGGGCTTGACCATGATCGGCAGCCCCAGCCGCGCGGCGACGGCCTCGAAGTCGGAATCGGCGCGCAGGATCTCGAAAGGCGGTGTCGGCACACCCGCCGACTGCCACAGGAGTTTCGTGCGCCACTTGTCCATGGCCAGCGCGCAGGCGAGCACGCCTGAACCGGTGTAGGGGATGCCGAGCACCTCCAGCGCGCCTTGCATGGTGCCGTCCTCGCCGTGACCGCCGTGCAGGGCGATGAACACGCGCTCGAAACCCTGCGCGACGAGCTGCTCGAGCGGCCGTTCCGCCGGATCGAAGGGATGCGCGTCCACGCCGCGGCTTCTCAACGCGGCCAGCACCATCTCCCCGCTTTTGAGGGACACGGCGCGCTCGGCCGACCGGCCGCCGTACATCACCGCGACTTTGCCGAACTCATTCATCACTGCGTTTGCCTACGATGCGGACCTCGGGATGCAGCGCGATGCCGAAGCGTTCGAGCACCGTCGCGCGGACGTGCTCGATCAGCGCTTCGATTTCCGTCGCCGTGCCGCGGCCCTGGGGATTGACGATGAAATTGGCGTGCTTTTCCGATACGCGCACGCCGCCGATGGCATAGCCCTTCAGACCGCAGGCCTGGATCAGGCGCGCGGCGTAGTCGCCGGGCGGGTTGCGGAACACCGAACCGGCATTGGGCAGATTGAGCGGCTGCGAGGCCACACGCGCGCTCAGCAGCTCCTTGATGCGTTGCCGCGCCCGGCGCGTATCGCCGGGGTTGAAACGGAACCAGACGGCGGTGAACCACTCGTCCTCGCCCAACCTGCCGCGCTTCGACGCCACGTGGCGATAGCCGATCTCGTAGTCCTCCGGCGTGCGCTCGAGGAGCTCGCCGCCACGCGTGACCACCTGCACGCGCGCCACCGTCTCCCAGGTCTCGGCGCCGTAACAGCCGGCGTTCATCGCCAGCGCACCGCCCACCGTGCCGGGAATGCCGGCCAGAAATTCCGCGCCTTCGTAACCGTGCAGCGCCGCGAAGCGCGCCACCTTGGGGCTCGCCACGCCCGCTTCGGCGTACACGAGCTCGCCTTCCATGCGCATCTCGCCGTGGGTGTTGTGCAACAGCACCACGGTGCCGTCGAAACCGCCGTCGCGCACCAGCAGATTGCTGCCCAGTCCGACGAACAGCACCGGCTCGTCCTCGGGCAGCGTGCGCAGGAAGGCCGCCAGATCGGCGATGCCCGTCGGCACGTAGGCGCGCTTCGCGCGGCCGCCGGCGCGCCAGCTCACGTGACGCGACATCGGCTCGTCGCGCAACAGGCGACCCTGCGGCGCGGTGAATTGGATCGGCTCAGTCATGTGCATCGCCTCACCGACCTCCTCCCAGCTTCACGACCTGCGCCGGGACGTTGCCGATCGATCCCGCGCCCATGGTCACCACGACGTCGCCGTCGAGCGCGGTCTGCATGATCGCGGCCGGCATGTCCTCGATGCGCTCCACGAACACCGGCTCGACCTTGCCCGCCACGCGTACGGCACGCGCCAGTGCACGCCCGTCGGCGGCCACGATCGGCGGCTCGCCCGCGGGATAGACCTCCGCCAACAGCAGCGCGTCGACGGTGGACAGCACCTGCACGAAGTCCTCGAACAGATCGCGGGTGCGCGTGTAGCGGTGCGGCTGGAAGGCGAGCACGATGCGCCGTCCCGGAAAGGCGCCGCGCGCGGCGGCGAGCGTCGCCGCCATTTCCGCCGGGTGATGGCCGTAGTCGTCGACCAGCGTGAAGCTGCCGCCGCTCGCGAGCGGCACCTCGCCATAGCGCTGGAAGCGGCGCCCGACGCCGCGGAACTCGGCGAGCGCCTTCTGGATCGCCGCGGCCGGGATGTCGAGTTCGCGCCCTACGGTGATCGCCGCAAGCGCGTTCAGCACGTTGTGCCGGCCCGGGAGATTGAGTTTCACCGGCAGTCTGCCGTCGATGCCCTCGCCCAGCGCCTCGAACAGCATCGAGCCGTTGCTGTGCCGGATGTTCTCCGCGCGCACCATGGCATCGGGCGAAAGGCCGTAGGTGAGGACCGGTTTGGAGACGAAGGGCAGGATTTCGCGCACGTGCGGATCGTCCACGCAGAGGATCGCGCTGCCGTAGAAAGGCAGGTTCTGCAGGAAGTTCACGAAGGCCTGCTTGAGCTGCGCGAAGTCGTGCTGATAGGTCTCCATGTGGTCGGCGTCGATGTTGGTGACGACCGCCATGACCGGTTGCAGATGCAGGAAGGAGGCGTCGGACTCGTCGGCCTCGACCACGATGAACTCGCCCGTTCCCAGGCGCGCGTTGCTCGCCGCGCTGGTGAGCCGGCCGCCGATGACGAAGGTGGGATCGAATCCGCCCTCGGCCAGCACGCTGGCGACCAGGCTGGTGGTGGTGGTCTTGCCGTGTGTGCCCGCGACCGCGATGCCCTGCTTGAGCCGCATGAGCTCGGCCAGCATCAAGGCGCGCGGCACGACCGGAATGCGCTTCGCGCGCGCCGCGATCACTTCGGGGTTGTCGCCTTTCACCGCGGTGGAGATCACGACCGCATCCGCGCCGCCCAGGTTCTCGGGCGCATGGCCGATCGTCACCTGCGCGCCGAGCGCGGCCAGGCGTTCGGTCGCAGCGTTCGCGTGCAGGTCGGAACCGCTGATCTTGTAGCCGAGGTTCAGCAGCACTTCGGCAATGCCGCTCATGCCGGAGCCGCCGATGCCGACGAAATGGATGTGCTTGACCTTGTGCCTCACTTCGCTGCCTCGCTACAGATCTTTGCCACCGCGGCGGCCGCATCCGGTTTGCCGAGCGCGCGCGCCTTGTTCGCCATGTCCAGCAACTGCTCGCGCGTGAGCGCCTCCAGGCGCGCCGCGAGCCCGAAGGGCGTGAGCTCCGGCTGCGGAATCAGGATCGCCGCGCCCGCATCGGCCAGATAACGGGCATTGGTCGTCTGGTGATCGTCCACCGCATGCGGATAGGGCACGAGGATGCTCGCGACACCCGCCGCCGCGAGTTCCGCGACGGTCGTCGCGCCCGCGCGGCAGATCACCAGATCGGCTTCCGCATAAGCGCGCGCCATGTCGTCGATGAAGGCCACCGTTTCCGCCTCCACGCCCACCTTGGCGTAATTCGCGCGCAATTGCTCGATGTGTCGCGTCCCCGCCTGATGCACCACGCGCGGCCGCCGTTCGACCGGAATCTGTGCCAGCGCCTGCGGCACCACTTCGTTCAGCGCCTGCGCGCCCAGACTGCCGCCCACCACCAGGAGGTGCAGCGGCCCGCTGCGGCCGGCGAAACGCTCCGCTGGCGCCGGCACGGCAACGATGTCATCACGCACGGGGTTGCCGACGAAGACGCTCTTCTTCAACGCATCGGGGAACGCGACCAGCACGCGGTCGGCGACACCCGCCAGTACCTTGTTCGCCAAACCGGCGATGCTGTTCTGTTCGTGGATCACCAGCGGCCGGTTGAACAGCGACGCCATCATGCCGCCCGGGAAAGTCACGTAGCCGCCCATGCCCAGCACGACGTTGGGCGCGATCTCTCGGATCACCGCCGCCGCCTGCTTGAAGGCGCGCAGCAGGTTGAACGGCAGCAGCAGCTTGGTCGCGATGCCCTTGCCGCGCAGACCGCCGAAACGGATCCAGCGCATCTCGTAACCGTGCTTCGGCACCAGCTCGCCTTCCATGCCGCCTTCCGCGCCGAGCCACACCACGCGCCAGCCTTCGCTGCGCAGCCGCTGCGCCACCGCCAGCGCCGGCATGATGTGGCCGCCCGTGCCGCCCGCCATGACGAGGATGGTGCGACTCATGCCGGCAACCCCCGCATGAGCTGACGGTTTTCCCAGTCCACACGCAACAGCACTGCCAGCGCGATGCAGTTGGCCAGGATGCCGCTGCCGCCGAAGCTCATGAGCGGCAGCGTGAGCCCCTTGGTGGGCAGCACGCCCATGTTCACGCCCATGTTGATGAAGGCCTGCACGCAGAACCAGGTGCCGATGCCCTGCGCCACCAGGGCCGAGAACGGCCGTTCCAGCGACACGGCCTGACGGCCGATGGCGAAGGCGCGCAACACCAGCCACGCGAACAGGCCGATCACCACCGCGACGCCGACGAAACCGAGCTCCTCCGCGATCACCGCGAGCAGGAAATCGGTGTGCGCTTCCGGCAGGTAGAAGAGTTTCTCCACGCTCGCCCCCAGCCCCACGCCGAACCATTCGCCGCGGCCGAAGGCGATCAGGGCGTGCGACAACTGATAGCCCTTGCCGAAGGCGTCGGACCACGGGTCCATGAAGCCGAACAGGCGCTGCAGCCGGTAAGGCGAGGACAGCACCAGCACGACGAACCCGACCGCGCACAGCAGAATGAGCCCCGCGAACCAGCGCACGCTCATGCCGCCGAGGAACAGGATCGCCATGGCGATCGCCACGATGACGACGAAGGCGCCGAAGTCCGGCTCGCGCAGGAGCAGCCAGCCGACGATCAGCATCGCGCCGAGCATCGGCAGCAGCCCCTGCTTGAAACTGTGCATCAGTGCGCTCTTGCGTACGGTGTAGTCGGCGGCGTAGAGCACCACGGCGAGCTTCATGAACTCGGACGGTTGCAGGTTCAGGAAGCCGAACGAGATCCAGCGCCGCGCGCCGTTCACTTCGCGGCCGATGCCGGGAATGAGCACCAGTGCGAGCGCGGCCAAACCGGCGAGGAAGAGCCACGGCGCCAGGCGCTGCCAGACGCGCATCGGCACCTGGAAGGCGACCGCCGCGGCGATTACGCCCAGCGCCAGGAAGAAGGCCTGGCGCTTCAGGAACCAGGTCATGCTGCCGCTGGTGTAGCCGCTCGCCTCAGCGGTCGAGATCGACGCGGAATACACCATCACCAGACCCATGATGAGCAACAACAGCGCCGACCACACCAGCCCCTGATCGTATTCGTCCAGTTGCGTGCGCACGCCGGCGATTCCGCCGCCATGGACGTAGCTCATGGAAGACAGACCGGAACGTGCGAACGTTTTCTTTTTGCGGCTCATGTGCGCGTCACCCGTTCCAACGCGGCGCGGAACGCCTCGCCGCGATGCTTGTAGTTGCGGTACATGTCCAGACTGGCGCAGGCCGGCGACAGCAGTACGACGTCGCCGGCGCAGGCGAACTCGCGTGCACGACGCACGGCTTCGTCCATATCGGCGGCATCGACCAGCGGCACGCCGCTGCCGGCCAGGGCGGCGCGCAACGCCGGGGCATCGCGCCCGATCAACACCACGGCCCGCACGACCTCGGCCACCGCCGGACGCAACGGCCCGAAATCCTGTCCCTTGCCTTCGCCGCCCGCGATCAGAACCACTTTGCGCGGCGTGCCGGCGAACTGGCGCGCGAAGCCGTTCAGCGCCGCGACCGTGGCGCCGACGTTGGTGCCCTTCGAATCGTCGTAGTAGACGACCTGCTCCGCTTCGGCGACGCGCTCGACGCGATGCGGCAGACCGCCGAACGTCTTGAGCGTTTCCAGCAGCGGTTTGAAAGGCAGACCGATCGCCCGGCACAGGCCCAGCGCGGCGAGCGCGTTGGCAGCGTTGTGCAAACCTTCCAGGCGCATGTCGCGCACCGGCAGCAAAGGCGTCGTGCCCTGCGCCAGCCAGGTTTCCCCGGCCAGACGCAACAGACCGAAATCGTCGGAATCGGGCGCGGCATCGAGACCGAACGTGATGCGTTTGCGGCCCGGGATGGCCATGGCGAGGCTGTAGCGGTCCTCGCGGTTGAGCACCTGCGCCCCGCCGCCGTAGAAGATGCGCGACTTGGCGTCGGCGTAATCGGCCATCGAGCCGTGCCGGTCGAGATGATCCTCGGTCACGTTGAGCACCGTTGCCGCGTCCGGGGCGAGCGTGGAGGTGGTCTCGAGCTGGAAGCTCGACAGTTCCAGCACCCAGACCTCGGGCTGGCGGCCGGCGTCCTCGCGCCGCATGAGCGCGGTGAGCGCCGCAGGGCCGATGTTGCCCGCCACTTCGCAATCGCGACCGGCCGCCGCGCACATCGCGCCGGCGAGCGAGGTCACGGTGGTTTTGCCGTTGGTGCCGGTGACGGCGATGATCTTCGGCCGTTCCAACTGCGGCAGCGCGCGCGCGAACAGTTCGATGTCGCCGACCACCGGGATGCCGCGTGCACAGGCCTGACGGACCACCGGCTCCTTCGGCGACAGACCGGGACTGAGCGCGAGCATCTGGATATCGTCGAGCAGCGCCTCGTCGAATGCGCCCAGACGCAAGTCCGCGTCTTTCACCGTCGCGCGCAGTTCCCCGAGTCCGGGCGGCTCGGCGCGCGAGTCGGCCACGCGCACGCGCGCGCCATGGCACGCAAGCCACTGCGCCATGGACAGACCGGATTCGCCGAGCCCCAGCACCAGGACCCGCTTACCGTCGACGAAAGGATGCGCGCTCGCCATTTATCTCAGTTTCAGAGTCGAAAGTCCGAACAGCACCAGCATGATCGTGATGATCCAGAACCGCACCACGACCTGCGTTTCTTTCCATCCGCCCAGTTCATAGTGGTGATGCAGGGGCGCCATGCGGAAGATCCGCCGGCCGCCGGTGAGCTTGAAATAGAGCACCTGCAGCATCACCGACACCGTCTCGGCGACGAATACGCCGCCCATGATGAACAGCACGATCTCCTGGCGGGTGATGATCGCCACCGTGCCGAGCGCCGCGCCGAGCGCGAGCGCCCCCACGTCGCCCATGAACACCTCGGCCGGGTAGGCGTTGAACCACAGGAAACCGAGGCCGGCGCCCACCAGCGCGCCGCAGAACACCGCCAGCTCGCCCGCGCCGGGGATGTGCGGCAGGAAGAGGTATTTGGCGAACACCGCGTTGCCCGACACGTAGGCGAAGATGCCCAGCGCGCCGCCGACCATGACCGCGGGCATGATCGCCAGTCCGTCGAGACCGTCGGTCAGGTTGACCGCGTTGCTCGTGCCGACGATGACGAAGTAGCTGAGCAGGATGAAACCGAACACGCCCAGCGGATAGGCGATGTTCTTGAAGAAGGGCACGATGAGGTCGGCCTGGGGCGGCAGGTTCATGGAGAAGCCGCTCTGCACCCATTGCGCGAACAGGCTCCAGACCTCGGCGTTGCCGGGTGCGGGGACCGCGAACGCCAGATACACCGCCGCGACAAGGCCGATCACCGACTGCCAGAAGAACTTGGCCTTGGCCGAGAGCCCCTTGGGATTGCGGTGCACCACCTTGCGGTAGTCGTCCACCCAGCCGATGGCGCCGAAACCGAGCGTGACCAGCAGCACGATCCAGACGAAGCGATTGGAGAGATCCGCCCACAGCAGCGTCGTCACGCCGATGGACACGAGAATGAGCGCGCCGCCCATGGTGGGCGTGCCCGCCTTGGTGAGATGGGTCTGCGGCCCGTCGGTACGCACCGCCTGGCCGATCTTGTAGGCCGTGAGCTTGCGGATCATGGGCGGGCCGGCCAGGAAGGAGATGACGAGCGCCGTCAGCGCCGCCAGCACGGCGCGCAGCGTGATGTAGCTGAAGACGTTGAAGGCGCGAATTTCCTCGGCCAGATATTGCGAAAGCGTCAGCAGCACAAGGCCTCCCTCAAGGCGCGGACCGGGCAGCGTGCGTTCATGGCTGCCCCGCTTCGAGTTGTTCGACCACCCGTTCCATGCGCATGAAGCGGGAGCCTTTGACCAGCACGCAGGGGCGTTGCGGCAGAAGCGCCCGCACGCGCTCCACCACCGCTTCGATCGATTCCAGATGCTCGGCCCCTTCGCCGAAGGCGCGCGAGGCGTCGGCGGACAAGGTGCCCAGGGTGTAGAGGTGTTCGATGCCGAGGCGCTTGGCGTAGAGACCGATCTCCTGATGGAAGGCCGGTCCTTCGCTGCCCACCTCGCCCATGTCGCCGAGCACGAACACGCGCGGCGCGTCGTGCTGCACCAGCACGTCGAGCGCCGCCCGCACCGAATCCGGATTGGCGTTATAGGTATCGTCGATCAGCGTCGCGCCCCGCTGGCCGCGCTTGAACTGCAGCCGGCCCTTGACGGCCTGGAAGCCGCCGAGACCCCGCGCCACCGCCTCCAGCGGCGCGCCCGTAGCGGTCGCCGCGGCGCTGGCCGCGAGCGCATTGCGCGCGTTGTGCAGGCCGGCGACCTGCAGCACGACGTTGACCCGGCCTTCCGGGGTGTGCATGTCGAGCTCCGAGCCCGTCGCCGTGAGCCGCGGCGTGGCGTGCACCGCGCAACGGGAATCGAGGCCGAAGTCGCGCACGGTGCGCGTGCCGGCCGCCTGACGCCAGATGTGGGCGTAATCGTCGTCGCCGTTGAACACCGCGATGCCGTCGGCCGGCAGCGCTTCGATGGAAGCGGCGTGTTCCTTCGCCACTTCCAGCACCGACTGCATGAATTCCTGATGCTCGCGCTGCGCGTTGTTGACGAGCGCCACGGTCGGTTGCGCGATATCGGCCAGATAGCGCGTCTCGCCCGGATGGTTCATGCCGATCTCGATCACGGCGCAGCGGTGCCCGGGGCGCAGGCCCAGCACGGTGAGCGGCAGACCGATGTCGTTGTTGAAGTTGCCCGCCGTGGCGAGCACCGCCTCGTTGCCGTGGTGCGCGCGCAGAATCGCCGCCGTCATTTCCTTGACCGTCGTCTTGCCGTTCGAACCCGTCACCGTGATCACCGGGATGTCGAAGCGCCCGCGCCACCAGCGTGCGAGCTGCCCCAGCGCGCGCCGGGTGTCCGGCACGCGTACCAGCGGTACGGTCCAGCGCGCATCGTCGCGGCCCTCCTCAACCAGCGCAGCAGCCGCTCCGGCCTCGATCGCCGTATGCACAAAGTCGTGGCCGTCGAAACGTTCGCCACGAAGCGCGACGAACAATGCGCCCTCGGTAAGCGTGCGCGTATCGGTAGAGACGGAGCGGATCGTCACATCCGCTCCGTCGAGCGAGGTGGCAAGCGCCGCGGCGGCCTCCTTCAATTGCATCATCACGATTGACGCTCCTCGAGCGCGCGACGCGCCTCGTCAAGGTCCGAGAAGGGCAGCCGTTGTCCTGCGATTTCCTGATACGGTTCATGGCCCTTTCCTGCGATCAGGATCACGTCGCCGCGCCGGGCTTGCGAAACGGCCAACCGGATGGCGGCTCTGCGATCGATTTCGATGTCGTGCGTGATACTGAGGCCGGGCAGAATCTCCGCAACGATGGCCAGGGGATCTTCGCTGCGCGGGTTGTCGCTGGTGACGATCGCGCGGTCGGCGTAGCGCGACACCGCTTCGCCCATGAGCGGACGCTTGCCGCGGTCGCGGTCGCCGCCGCAGCCGAACACGCACCACAGCCGCCCCTGCTGCTTGCGCGCGACGTCGCGCAGCGCGCCCAGCACCTTCTCCAGCGCATCGGGGGTGTGGGCGTAGTCGATCACCACCAGCGGCATCTCGCCGCCGCCAGCGCGCTGCATGCGACCTGCCGCGGGCTGGAAATGCCGCGCCGCCTCCGCGACCTGCGCGAGACTGAAACCCGAGACGAGCAGCGCACCGGCCACCGCGAGGATGTTGGCCACGTTGAAGCGCCCGAGCAGTGCGGTCTCGATGCGGGCGTTGCCCCAGCTCGATACCAGGTCGAAGGAGACCCCGTCCGCCGACAGCCGCACGTGATGCGCTTCGACGAAACGCTCCAGACCGCTGCTGCGCGCCACATCGCGCGTCAGGCTGTAGGCCACGCGTTCGACGCCCTCCGCTTCCAGCGACTGCGCGATGCGCACGCCCGCCACGTCGTCCATGTTCAGCACGGCGTGACGCAGGCCGGGCCGCAGGAAGAGTTTCAGCTTGGCCTGCGCGTACGCCTCCATGTTGGGGTGGTAGTCGAGGTGGTCGCGCGACAGATTGGTGAACACCGCCGTGCGCACCCGCACGCCGTTCAGGCGGCCTTGCTCGATGCCGATGGACGAGGCTTCGAGCGCCACCGCCGCGGCGCCGTCGTCGGCGAAGCGCTTCAGGGCTTCCTGCAGCACGACGGGGTCGGGCGTGGTGTTGGGACTGGGCTCGTATGCGCCGGGATAGCCGATGCCGAGCGTGCCGATCACGCCCGCGCGCCTGCCGAAATGCGCATAGGCCTGCGCGATCCATTGCGAGCAGGTCGTCTTGCCGTTGGTGCCGGTGATGGCGATGACCGCCACCCGCTCGGAAGGATGGCCGTAGATCACATCGGCCAGCGCGCCCGCGGTCTGCCTGAGTCCCTCGACCGCGAGATTGGGCACGCGCCACGCCTCGTTCCACGCGTAGCCGTTCTTCTCCCACAGCACGGCGCTCGCGCCGGCCGCGATCGCATCGCCGATGTGGCGACGCCCGTCGGAGTGCGCGCCCGGATAGGCGAGGAAGACGTCGCCCGCGCGCACCGCACGGCTGTCGGTACGCAGCGCATGGGCACGCACGCCGAGCGCTTCGAGTTGCATGGCGATCTCTTCCACGTACGTGCTCACTTGGGCGTCCTGTCGTTCGAGAACATCAGATGCTCTCCCTGATCTCCGCACCGGGCGGCGGCAGCTTGATCGGCTCCATCGGCGCGTCAGGTTGCACGCCCAGCGTGCGCAGGCTGCCGGCCATCACCTGGGCGAACACCGGTGCAGCCACCTGGCCGCCGTAGTACTGACCCGCCGACGGCTCGTCGATCATGACCGCGACCACCAGGCGAGGGTCCGAGGCGGGCGCGAAGCCCACGAACGAGGAAACGTATTTGTCGCGCGCATAACGGCCGTCGACCAGCTTGTGCGCCGTGCCCGTCTTGCCCGCGACGCGATAGCCCATGATCTGCGCGCGCGGCGCGGTGCCGCCCGGCTGCACCGCGAGTTCCAGCATCTGGCGTACCGCCTGCGCCGTCTGCGGCGACAGCACGCGCTTGCCCTCAGGCGGCGTATCGACCTTGAGCAGCGACAGCGGCATCAGCTCGCCGTCGCGCGCGAACACCGTGTAGGCGCGGGCGAGCTGGATGAGGCTGACGGTGATCCCGTGACCGTAGGACATCGTCGCCTGTTCGATCGGCTTCCAGCTCTTGTAAGGCCGTACCCGGCCGGCCGCCTCGCCGGGGAAGCCCAGCCGCGGCGGCGAACCGAAACCGATCTCCTCGAACATCTCGTACATGGCCGCGGGCGGCATCTCGAGCGCGATCTTGGCCGAACCGACGTTGCTCGAACGCTGGATCACCTCGGCCACGGTGAGCACGCTCTTCTCCTTGTCGTAATGGGAGTCGCGGATGGTGTTCGGGCCGATGGTGAGCGAACCGGGCGCGATGTCGATCGCGGTCTTGGGCGTGACCTTGCCGCGCTCCAGCGCCAGCGCGACTGTGATCGGTTTCAGGGTCGAACCGGGCTCGAACATGTCGGTGACGGCGCGGTTGCGCAACTGCGCCCCGGTCAGCCCGGCGCGGTTGTTGGGGTTGTAGCTCGGCAGGTTCGCGAGAGCCAGCACTTCACCGGTGCGCACGTCGATCACCACGACCGCGCCGCCCTTGGCGCGGTGCTGGCGCACCGCTTCGCGCAACTGCCCGTAGGCGAGACTCTGGATGCGCGAATCGAGCGCGAGCACCAGATCCTTGCCGTCGCGCGCGGCAGTGATGCTGCCCGCGTCCTCCACGATGTGGCCGCGCCGGTCCTTGATGACGCGGCGGCTGCCCGGCACGCCGGCAAGATGCGACTCGAACGCGAGCTCGATGCCTTCCTGACCGACGTCGTCGGCATTGGTGAAGCCGAGTACGTGCGCCATCACTTCGCCCGCCGGGTAGTAGCGCCGGTATTCGCGACTCAGGTGAATGCCGGGAATGCGCAGCGCGGCGACCTGCTCGGCGACCGCCGGTTCGAGCTGCCGCTTCAAGTAGACGAAATCGCGCTGGCTCGCGAGCCGCTTCTGCAGCTCGTCCCTGGACAGGCCGAGCAAGACAGCGAGTTCCTGCAATTGCTTCGCGGTGGCTTTGACGTCCGCGGGAATCGCCCACACCGCCTTCACCGGCGTGCTGATGGCGAGCGCCTCGCCGTTGCGGTCGAGGATCTTGCCGCGCGTGGCCGGCACTTCCAGCACGCGCGCGTAGCGCGATTCGCCCTTGGCCTGCAGGAAGTCCTCGTTCATCGCCTGCAGGTAGGCGGCACGGCCGAGCAGCACCAGGAAGGCGGCACCGAAGAGCGCCAGCACCAGACGCGCGCGCCATACCGGCAGACGCAGTTCCAGCACCGGGCTCTGGCTGAACTTCATCGCGCCGCCTCCTCGACGAGACGGACGACCTGCACCCGATGCGGCGCGGGACGGTCCATCTGCAGTCGCTCGCGCGCCAGCCGCTCGATGCGCTGGTGCGTACCCCAGGTGCTCTGCTCGAGCTGCAGTTGGCCCCATTCGATGTCGATCAGATGCGCACGCGCCTGCTCGCGCTCATGCGCGATCACGAGCTTGCGCGCCTTGTGCTGGGAGGTGACGAGCCCCAGCGCGCAAAGCGTGAGGACAGCCAGCAGAAGCAGATTAAGCCGCGCCATTGTGGCAAACCCCGGTCTGCTTTCTGACGCAATTCATGCCGCCACCTTTTCCGCAACCCGCAGGATCGCGCTGCGCGCACGCGGATTGGCCGCGATCTCCGCGGCGCCCGGCCTGATCGGCCTGCCGACCACGCGCAGCACGGGCTTGGGCATCTGCGCTTCCGTAAGCGGCAAGCCTTCGGGAACTTGCGGTCGCGACTGCTCGCGCAGGTAATGCTTGACGATGCGGTCCTCCAGCGAATGGAAGGCGATCACCGCCAGGCGCCCGCCGGGCGCCAATGCTTCGACGGCCTGCGGCAGCGCTAACGACAACTCCTCAAGCTCCTGATTGATGTGAATCCGTATAGCCTGGAACGTGCGCGTCGCCGGATCCTGACCGGGTTCACGCGTGCGGACGGCGGCAGCCACGATACGGGCAAGCTCTCCTGTCGTGCGTATCCCGCCTGCGGACCGAGCAGCAACAATCGCCTTTGCAATCGGCCCAGCAAACCGTTCTTCGCCATAATTCCTGATCACTCCCTTCAGTTCCGCTTCGTCCACACGTGCCAGCCATTCGGCGGCCGTCTCCCCCTGTGTGCGGTCCATCCGCATGTCGAGCGGCGCGTCGGCGCGAAAGCTGAAACCGCGCGCCGGCTCGTCGAGCTGCGGCGACGACACCCCCAGATCCAGCAGCACGCCGTGCACCGCGCGCACGCCCAGCTCTTGCAGCGTCGCGCGCAGACGGCCGAAACGCGCGTGGCGGATCACGAAGCGCGGATCGTCGATCGATCGCGCCGCCTCCACCGCTTCCACGTCGCGGTCGAGTGCGATCAACCGGCCGCGCGGCCCGAGCCGGCGCAGAATCTCCCGGCTGTGCCCGCCTCGTCCGAAGGTGCCGTCCACATAGACGCCCTCGGGCTTGATCGCCAACGCATCGACCGCCTCCTGCAACAGGACGGTCCGGTGTTCGCTCACATGCCACCCGTCAGAGAACGAAATCTTCTGTACCGGAGGGCGGCTTCGAAGCCACTTCATCCATCGCCGCACCGAGCTGCGCTTCCCAGCGCTCCAGGCTCCAGAGCTCGAAGTGCGTGCCCTGTCCGACCAGCATGACGGACTTCTGGATCTCGGCCAGTCTGCGCAGTGCGGGAGGAATGAGGATGCGGCCGGAGCTGTCCGGCTCCAGCTCTTCGGCGTAACCGATGACCATGCGGCGCCACCAGCGGGCGTGCGCCTCCATGGTGGGCAGTTGGGCGATCTTGGCGCTGATGGGCTCGAAAGCCGCGCTCGGAAACAGCAACAGGCAGCGGTCCGGGTGGCCGGTCAGTACGACCCTGCCGGTCCCGGACAACAGCGCATCCCGATGCTTGGTCGGCACCGCAATGCGGCCCTTCGCATCGAGACTCAGCTCGCTTGCCCCTTGAAACAAGATGTTTCCTCCGCCCCTGGGAAAGTGGCTTTATGCCACTTTCCGCCACTTATTCCCACGTTTTGCCACTCTAGTGGAGAACCGATGGAGGGTCAAGCGCCTTCTGTAAATTTTCTGCTGTTGTGACAATGACTTAGCGGCACTTGTTGAGACCAAAACTCGTTGAAAATAGGTTCAAGGAAATGAAGGAGATAGCCCACAAACCGAAAGTATTTTGTGAGCTTTTGGGCGGTTCCGGCCCGCAACGACGGGGCAATTTGCGCAAGCGCACGACGGACGGATCGGCGGAGCGGCCGGGCGGCCGGCACCGCGGCGGACGGGGCGACTAGAATCCCGCCCTGAAGGAAGGAGCTACTCCATGTTAAAAACCGCCGCTATCACGTTCGGCCTGGGCGTAGCGCTCGCCTTCGGCGAATGGCTGCTCGCCCGGCGCAAGAAAGAGGGCGTCACCCCCGCCGACCGGCAACGGATGTTCGGCATCCTCCGGATCAGCGCCGCACTGGCACTCCTGGCCGGCTGGATCGCCTGGATGATGGCCGAATAATTCACCTGCGGCGCCGCCGCATCCCGGGGAACAAGCATGCACTGGTTCTATCTCGCCCTGGCCGGGGCGCTGGAAATCGTCTGGGCCGTCGGGCTCAAGTACACCGAGGGCTTCACCCGCCCCATGGCCACCCTCGTCACCGTCGCGGCAATGGTCGGCAGCGTAGTGCTGCTCGGCCTCGCCCTTCGCGCCATCCCTGTCGGCACGGGCTACGCTGTCTGGACCGGCATCGGCGCGGCCGGCACCGCGATCCTCGGCATCCTGCTGTTCGGCGAGCCGGCCACGGCAGCGCGCCTGGGCTGCATCGGGCTCATCGTCGCGGGCATCGTCGGCCTGAAACTAGTGTCGCCGGTCTGAAAGCACGCGCGGCGTTGAAGCGCCGCCCGCGCTCGTGCGATCATCGCCGCATGAGTCAACTGTCGCGCGTACGCATTCCCTTCGTCGAACACCTCGGCATCCGCCTGCTCGAACAATCCAAGGAACGCGCGGTGATCGCGCTCGACAAACGGCCCGAATTGCTCAATAGCTGGGGCTCCATGCACGGCGGCGTGATCATGACCATGCTCGACTACGTCATGGGCGCCGCGGTGCGCGGCCACTACGAGGCCGACCAGAGCGTGCTCACCGTCGACATGTCGCTCGGCTTCATGAACGCGGCCTTCAGCGAGAGCATCACCGCCGAGGGCAGAGTGCTGCACAGCGGTCGCTCCACCGCCTTCTGCGAAGCCGAGGCGCGCGACCACAACGGCACCCTGCTCGCCAAGGCGATCGGCACGTTCAAACTGCTGCCGAAGGCGGGCGGCCGGGAAGAAATGCGCAGCGAATCCTGAGCGTGCAGGCTCGGCGCTCAGCGCGAAGCGCGCTTGGTGACGATCCCTTCGGCGCCCATCTGCCTGCCCGCGAGCGTACGCAGCTGGAAGCGGCCGTCCTCGCGGAACAGCCAGGTTTCGAGATAGCTCACCGCCCGGGCATCGCCCAGCAGCTCGGACGAGGGCTTGGGAAGAAGACCGGCCTTGCGCACGCTTTCCACCGCGGTGCGTTCCAGATCCTTGAAACCGTTCGAACGATGCACCGCGACGTCGACGGGACGGCCCTCCTCGTCCACGGTGATCTTCAGTACCACCACGGATTTGAGCAGCGGCGGCAATTCGCCGCCGAAGGTCCGCTTGGGCTGCGCGGCGTAAATGCGTTCCGCCACGGCACGCTTATAGGCGTGGAGCGCCGCGTTGTGCGGCGCCGGTTTCGCTCTTACGACGCGCGGTCCGGTCTGCGCCGGCGTCTCCTGCGTCGCTTTGCGCGGTTCCTCGGTAGTCGCGCAGCCGGTCAGAATGGCAAGGATGACGAGCGCCGCGCGCAGACGTTCACTGTGCCGCATGAGAGTCTCCAACATGAATGCGCGCAGCCTAGCACGGCCGCAGTTTATGCTGTTGTCATAGACGTGAACTGCTTCACGCATGCGTGCAAGAATGAGACGCTGACTGTCGTGCATCGCACACACTTCGCCTGGCATGCGGTGCCTGCGGCACAGGGAGGACCACGATGAGCATGACGGAATGGATGGAGATGGCCAGTTATGTCGTGACCGTGTTCGGCCTGCCCTTCGCCATCTACGCCTTCATCCGCGAACAGCGCAAGGAGCGCGAGAACGAGGACGAGGAAGGGTGGCAGCGGCTGTCCGACGCCTACAACGACTTTCTCAAACTGGTGCTCGCCAATCCGGACCTGAAGCTGCTCACCGGCGAGCGCGCGTTCGATCTCAGCGAGGAGCAGCGCGAACGCCAGCGCGTGATCTTCGAAATGCTGATCTCGCTGTTCGAACGCGCCTACATCCTGCTCTACACCGAACCGCTCACCGGCCGTCGCAAGCGCCGCTGGCATTCATGGGAGGACTACATGCGCCACTGGTGCGCACGGGAGGACTTCCGCGAGCTGCTGCCGGAAATGCTGAGCGGCGAGGACGAGGAATTCGCCGCGTACATCGAACGGCTGGCGCGGGAGGAAGCGACGCGCAGGCCGCGGTAGCACGCCGGCCGCGTCCGGCAATCAGGCGGCCGGACGCTTGCAGCCGCTGTGCGTGCGTTCTCCGCGCATCTCCAGCCAGGCGCCCTCGTCGCCGGCGTCGAACGTGGAAATGCCGTTGGTGTAACGACCGCCGTCGGTGCGATCAAGGCGGAATTCGCGCTCCGGCAGGATCACCATGACCGAACGTCCCTCGTCCATGAAGCGCACGGCCAGCTGTTTGCCCTTTTCGCATTGATAGACGACGGCATCGCTCGGAATGCGCGACTGTTCCTGCGGCCCGCTGAACGGCCACCAGCTGCCGCAACCCGCCAACGCGAGCAGCGCGGCAACAGCCAGCAAGTGTCTCATCCTCTACTCCTCGTTATCGTTCGCTATTCGAAAACCGCCAGTACCGGCTGGTGATCCGACGCCGTGGTCCGCAGATCCACGTACACCTTCCGCAGCCGCTGCAGCAGATCCTCCGTAGCGAAGATGAAATCGCAGCTCAAGGGCTGCGGCCATCGTTCGCGATCGTGCACGCCGAGGGTGTGCGGATGCGGCTCGCCCGGGTGCGCGTGCGCCCACGCGTCGCGCAGGCGGCTGGCCGTGCCGTTGTCCGCCTGCAGCCGTTCATAAAGCGGATCGTCGGGACCGAAATTGAAATCGGCGGTGAGGATCGCCGTACGCGTCTGCGGCACATGCCGGAACGGCCCCTGATCCTTGCCGCCGGCCGGCGCGTCGACCTCGGCCCACGCACAGGCTTCGGCATGCCATGCGCGAATGGCTTCCACCTGGGCGCTGCGCTGGTGCGCGGAATAGTACTCGAGATGCGTGGTCATCACACGCACCGCCCCCAGAGGTGTGTCGATGCGCGCCTCGATCAGCATGCGCGGCATGCTCGGCCGCCCGGCGTCCGGCGGCGAGGGCAGTTGCATGCGGCGCACCGCAAGCACCGGATAACGGCTGAGAATCATGTTGCCGAACGCACGACGGCTACCGTCGGCGCCGCGCACGTCGACCGCCGCGCCGGGAACGGCTTCGAAACCGGGCAAGGCCTCGGCCAGAACGGCGAACTGGTTTTCGCCTGCGCTGCCCGGCAGCTCGGGAAAATTGGCCGCGACCTCCTGCAAGCAGAGGATGTCGAAATCGGCGATGCGTCGCGCTTCGCGCACGATGCGCAAGGGATCGACCCGGCCGTCGAGGCCGCGGCACCACTGCACGTTCCAGGTGATGAGCTTCATGCGACCCTTCCCTTCGCCGGCACGGCGCGACGGCGTTGCGCCCCGAACCAATCCGCGAAACGCACGCGCTGCGCCGCGTCGAGATGCAGTCCCGCCTTGGTGCGGCGCCACAGCACGTCTTCCGCCTCGCACGCCCATTCGTGCGCGACGAAATGCCGCACCTCGCGCTCGTACAGATCGGCGCCGAAATGCACCCCGAGGTCTTCGAGATGCCGCGCGTCGCCGAGCACCTGCTCCGCCTCGCCGCCGTGCCGTGCATAAAGGCGCCGCAGCAAAGCCTCAGGCAACGCCGGATAGCGTGCGCGCAAGGCATCGAAAGATCCGTCGGCACCGGGCAGCGGCGATGCGGCGGTCCACGCGCCGCGCCGCACGGCGAGCCACGGCGCGAGCTTCTCCAGCGCCTGCTCCGCCAGGCGTCGGTAGGTCGTGATCTTGCCGCCGTACACCGTCAGCAGCGGCAGCCCGCGCGCCGCGTCGAGCGCCAGATGGTAGTCGCGCGTGGTGGCGGAAGGATCGGCGGAACCGTCGTCGTACAAGGGTCGCACCCCGGCGTACGTCCAGACGATCCGCTCCGCCCGCAGCGGCACGGCCAGATAGCGATTGACGGCGTCGAGCAGATAGCGGATCTCGTGTGCTTCGATGCGTGCGCCGGCTGCCGGCGTGTCGACCAGCACGTCCGTCGTGCCGATGAGACTGTAGTCCCGCTCGAACGGCAGGATGAAGACGATGCGCCGGTCGTCGTTTTGCAACAAATAGGCGTGGTCGCCGGCATGGACCCTGGGCACGACGATGTGGCTTCCCTTCACGAGCTGTACACGCGTACCACCGCCGCTGCGACCTTCGATGTTGCGCGCGATTTCCTCCACCCACGGCCCGCCGGCGTTGATGAGCGTGCGACTACGCAATTGCAGCGGCGCGCCGTCCGCGTCGAGCGCCTCGATCCGCCAACATTCCGCATCGCGGCGCGCCCGCAGGAAAGCCGTACGCGGGAACAACGCGGCACCGAGCGCCGCAGCCGAACGCAGATTGGCAATGACGAGCCGCGCGTCGTCGACCTGGGCGTCCCAGTAGGCGAAGCCCCGCCTCAGGCCCGGCCGCAACGGCGCGCCTTCCGGCGTGCCGTCCAACGCCACCGCCCGCGAGACGGGGAACGCCGAGCGCCCGCCCAGGCGGTCGTAGAGCCACAGTCCCGCACGCAGCATCCACGCCGGCCGCAGGCCCGGCACATGCGGCAGCACGAAGCGCAACGGCCTGATGAGATGCGGCGCGAGGCGGGCCAGTACCGCGCGCTCCCTGAGCGATTCCGCCACCAGCCGGAATTCGTAATGCTCCAGATAGCGCAGTCCGCCGTGAATGAGCTTGGTGCTCGCGGAGGAGGTCCCGCCCCCGAAATCGCCGCGCTCCAGCAGCGCGACGCGCAAGCCGCGACCACTCGCGTCGCGCGCGATGCCCGCGCCGTTGATGCCGCCGCCGATGACGACGAGATCGAAGTCCCTGGCCATATCTCCTTGTAACCGTTGGCGGCTGCGCCCGCAATCCCGCCCGGTTCGACCCAGCGGCGAAGCGGCTCTATAATCGGCACGATGCTTTCTACGCCTTTCGACCGTTCGTCGCCCTTTCGTGCGTTCCAGATGAGAGCCGCAGCGCTTGTTGTCCCGTTCTTTCTGTTGATCGGCATAGCCGGTCCGACACCCGTTTCGGCCCAGAGCGCCCCTCAGGCTCCGCTCGAGCAGACGCCGAAAGCCGCCCAGCGCACCGGCTGCCAGACCGGCACGCCGGCGGGCGAGCTCGCCTGCCTGGAGCCGGACCTGCGCGAGGTCGAGCAATCGCTCGAACGCCAGCTGCAACGACTCGACCGGCTGCTGCGCAAAGCCGAGCGTTCCAAGGGCACGCGCGCGCCTGCACGGCTCGCCGCTTCGCAGGCGGCGTTCTACGACTACCGCAGCCAGTTCTGCAAACTCGAGGGCGTGGCCCTGGCCGGCGTCAGCGAATGGCTCGACGTGCGCATCAAGGAATGCGAGATGCGTCTGACCAAGGACCGGCTCGAATCCCTGCGCGACATCGAAGCCTATCTCGAGAGCTGAATCCGGCCCGCAGCGGCTAGTGCTTGCCGCCGTAGCCGAACCAGCCGATCAGGAAACGCGCAATGCCGTAGGCGATCCAGATCCGCACGCGCGTCATGAGCGGCTGCTTGTGCCAGTGCTCGCGCTCGACGGGCGCCGCGCCTTCGCGCATATGTTCGATCAGACTGTCGCGCAGCTCGCGCGCGAACGTCTCGTCGTCCACCACGATGTTGGCCTCGCGCGCGAGCAGCAGGCTGAAGGGGTCGATGTTGGACGATCCCACGGTGGCCCAGCGCCCGTCGATCACCGCCACCTTCGCGTGCAGGAAACTCTTCCGGTATTCCACGATCTGCACGCGCGCATCGAGCAGCGCGCCGTAGAGCGCCCGTGAAGCGTAGTGCAGAAGCGCGTATTCCACGCGCCCCTGCAGCAGCAGGATCACGCGCACGCCGCGCGCCGCCGCGTTCATGAGCGCGTGGCGGAAACGCACGCCGGGGAAGAAATAGGCGCAGGCGAGGATGATCTCCTCGCGCGCGGCCTCGATGGCGGCGAGATAGGCGTCCTCGATGTCCGAACGGTGATGGAGGTTGTCGCGCACGACCAGCGCCGCGCGCTGCGTGCCCTTGACGCTGTAATCCCCCGTGTGCCTGGTGTCGCCCATCCAGCGCTGGCGGAAGTTGGCCCAGGCGACCAGACGCCACAGACGGTCGGCTTCTTCCGTCAACGGTTCGAGCAGCGGGCCTTCCACGCGCACGGCGTAATCGTGACGCGGAGGCGTGTGGCCCGGCGTGTTCATGTCGTCGATGATGTTGATGCCGCCGACGAATCCCACGGCTCCGTCGATCACCGCGATTTTGCGATGCAGGCGGCGCAGACGCGAACGCTTCAGGTTCCACGGCGTGAGGTCGGGACGGTAGATCAGCAACTCCACGCCGGCGTTGAGCAGCCGCTCGCGCAGACTGCCGAAGTAGCGCTTGGAGCCGAACCCGTCGACGATCACGCGCGTACGCACGCCGCTCGCAGCCGCGTCCATGAGCGCGCGCGCGATCATGCGCCCTGCCGCGTCGTCGGCGAAGATGTAGGTCTCGAGATGGACGAAATGGCGCGCCGAGGCAATGGCCGCCAGCAGCGCGGGGAAATACTCGGCTCCGCTGCGCAGCAGCTTCAGCCGGTTGCCGGTGCGAAATTCACTGTCCGCCACGGCGGGTCGCGGGAAGTGCCAGTTGCGCGGTCAGCATCGCATGGTCCGAGATGCGCGACCAGACATGGCCGTGATGCACCTCGGCATGCTCGATGTCGAAACCTCGTACATAGATTCTGTCCAGCCGGAACAGCGGCAGGCGGCTGGGGAAGCTGCGTGCGGAACGGCCGTAGCGCACACGGAACACCTCCTGCAAACCGAGCTCTTCGTACAGACGCGGACCGACGCGGTTGCGCCAGTCGTTGAAATCGCCCGCGACGATGACCGGCGCATCGTCGGGCACCGTTTCCCGGATGCGTTCGATCAGCGCGTTCACCTGCCGCCTGCGGCCGTGCTCGATCAGGGCGAGATGCACGCACAGGCAGTGGACCCGCACGTCCTGCCTGGGCAGATGGATCTCGCAATGCAGCAGGCCGCGGCTTTCGAACGGATGGCTGGAGATATCCAGATTCTCCACCGAGACGATGGGGTAGCGCGACAGGATCGCGTTGCCGTGATGGCCGTGGTCGTAGACGGCGTTGCGGCCGTAGGCGTGGTCCGTCCAGACGCTATCGGCGAGAAACTCGTATTGCGGCTCCTGGGGCCACTCGGCGAAGCGGTTGGCGTGCAGCACGTGCTCGCCCTGCACTTCCTGCAGAAAAACGATGTCGGCGTTGGTCGCCCGCAAGCGCTCGCGCAACTCGTGCAGCACGATCCGGCGGTTGAACTGCGAAAAGCCTTTGTGGATGTTGTAGGTTGCGACGTGCAAATTCATGCAGCCGTTGTTCGGTTCTTCTGCATCCCGGCCATGCCCGTTCGGACACGCATCAGGGCTTCCGTTCGGCATGCGCCGGCTGCGCGGCGATCTCGTTCGCGACTTCGATCAGGTTCCCGTCCGGATCGCGGCAATACACGGACCGGATCGGTCCCCGCGCGCCGGTGCGCATCACCGGCCCTTCCACCAATTCCACGCCACACGAGCGCCAGCGGTCGATGACTTCTTCCACGGGCGTCGCCGTGATGAAGCACAGATCGGCCGATCCGGGCGTGGGATGCGCGGCCTTGGGCTCGAATTCCTTGCCGTATTCGTGCAGATTGATTTTCTGCACCCCGAAATGCAGCGCCTTGCGGCCGGCACCGAAAGTCGCAACCCGCATGCCGAGCGCCGTCTCATAGAAGCGGCACGCGGCGTCGATATCGCGGACGGTCAGCACCAGGTGGTCGAGTCGCTCGAGTTCCATGAACACTACTTTATAACGTCTGCGGCCGGCTGACGGCGCCGCCGTCCGCAAAACCGGGCCGGAGGGAGACAGCATTTATGTGCGGGTGCGGGCGGCGCGCTTCAATACGGCACCGGCCGCCGGCACGGGCTTCGGGCTACGAGGCGGATTTTGCCCGTGCCGCCATGCGCTCGGGCAGCATCAGGATGGCGTCGCGGTTGCTCCAGGAGAAACACTTGTCGGCCGCCTCGCGCCAGGGCAGCCAGATGTAGCCGTAGTGCTCGGTCGGGGAACAGCGGATGGGCAGGGGTTCGGGCACCATCAGCCCGAACACGTGCTCGACGTTGTGCGTGACGCCGGGCGCGTAACGGCTGCGCCAGTTCTTGAAGATCTCGAAGCGGTTCTCGATGCCCCAGTCGGTGAGTTCGTACTTGGTGGCGTCGAGGCCGGTCTCTTCGGCCACTTCGCGGACCGCCGTCTCGTAGAAGGGTTCGTCCTCGTAGTCGACGCTGCCGGTAACCGACTGCCAGAACCCCGGCCAGGGCACCCGCTCCATCAGCAGCACCTGCAGATCCGGGGTGTGGATCACCACCAGCACGGATCGCGGAATCTTGTAAGGTCCAGTCATTCCTCACCCAGCACGGGCAGATCGAACTCGTCCGCGTCGACGCCCTCGATGAACACCCAGAACGGGATGTCTTCGTCGTAACTGCTTTCGGCCACGCTGTCGAGCACCTCGAGCAGTTGCTCGAAATCGTCACCGTCCTCGCGCGCCAGCGCGCCGCATCCGCCCAGCGTCAACGCGACGCCGGCGGGCGTCTCCAGCGCACGGTCGGCCAGCACGTCGTACAAGGCATCCCAGTTGGCGCCGAAGCCGTCGGCCAGACCCAGTGCGTGCTGAAAGGCCGACATGATATCGGCCTTGTTGCGCGCCGCACCGAGATCGACCCGCCAGCGTTCCAGTCCGGCGCGGTCGGCTGCCGCGTCGAGCGCCTCGGCATCCGGGGGGCTGAGGAAGATGCCGGCCTCGCCCGGGTTGGTCAGCAATTCCGCGTAGTCCATCGCTCACCTCCTGCCGGATGGCTCGACGCGTATGCGCCGGAAGGAGTTGTAATGATCCTCGGTGTAATAGTACTCGCCGCTGGTGCGTACGTCGCCCGTTTCGCCGGCGCCGGCGACGATGCGCCGCGCGCCGCGATGCCTGAGTCCCGGCGTGGGCACCGTGTATTCGCGATAGTAGCCGCGCGGCCTGACCGGCAGCCGGCGTTCGAAATTGTTGAACACCGTACCGTCGCGCTTGTAGGGAAAGGGGCCGCCGCGCTGGATGAGGGCGAGCGTCTCGCGCGCCTCAGGCGGCAGCTCGTCGAGCGTGACGGTGGGCAGCCCGGCCGCGGCGCACGCGCACGCCCACCAGAACAGTCCGGCGAGCAGAACCCGCAACGCGCGCGTCATCGTACGCCCTTGCGGCCGTGCGGCCTCAGTCCTTCTTGGGCGGGTTGCGCAAGCGGATGTGCAACTCGCGCAACTGCTTCTCGTCCACCGGGCTCGGCGCGTGCGTGAGCAGACATTGCCCGCGCTGGGTCTTGGGGAAGGCGATCACGTCGCGGATCGATTCGGCGCCGGCCATCATCGTGACGATGCGGTCCAGACCGAAGGCGATGCCGCCGTGCGGCGGTGCGCCGTAACGCAGCGCATCGAGCAGGAAGCCGAACTTCGCCCGCGCTTCCTCTTCTCCGATGCCGAGCGCGCGGAACACCTTCGACTGCACGTCCTCGCGGTGGATACGCACCGAGCCGCCGCCGATCTCCCAGCCGTTCAACACCATGTCGTAGGCCTTGGCGAGCGCCTTGGACGGATCGGTGGCGAGGAAGTCCTCGTGCCCGTCCTTGGGCGAGGTGAAGGGATGGTGCATCGCCACCCAGCGCTGCTCCTCCTCGTCGTACTCGAACATCGGGAAGTCCACCACCCACAGCGGCCGCCACCCCTGCTCGGCGTAGCCCTTCTCGTGGCCGATCTTCACGCGCAACGCACCGAGCGAATCGTTGACGATCTTGGCGCGGTCGGCGCCGAAGAAGATCAGGTCGCCGTTCTGCGCGCCGGTGCGCTCGAGGATCGCCTTCAGCACCTCGGGCGGCAGGAACTTCACGATCGGCGACTGCAGCCCTTCCTCGTTCGGCTTGGAGGCGTCGTTGACCTTGATGTAGGCCAGTCCCTTGGCGCCATAGATGGCGACGAACTGGGTGTAGTCGTCGATCTCCTTACGCGTGAGCGTCCCGCCGTTGGGAATGCGCAACGCGGCAACGCGCCCGTCTTTCAGTTCGGCGGCGGAGCGGAAAACCTTGAAGTCCACCGATTTCATCAGATCGGTCAGTTCGGTGAACTTGAGCGGCACGCGCAGATCGGGCTTGTCCGAGCCGTAGTCGCGCATCGCCTCCTCGTAGCGCATCACCGGGAACGGATCGGGCAGCTCGACGCCGATCGCCTGCTTGAACACCGTGCGGATCATGCCCTCGAAGATCGCCCGGATCTGCTCCTCGGTGAGGAACGAGGTCTCGCAGTCGATCTGGGTGAACTCCGGCTGGCGGTCGGCGCGCAGGTCTTCGTCGCGGAAGCATTTGGTGATCTGGTAGTAGCGGTCGAAGCCCGCCACCATCAGCAACTGCTTGAAGAGCTGCGGCGACTGCGGCAGCGCATAGAACATGCCGTCGTGCAGCCGCGACGGCACGAGATAGTCGCGCGCCCCTTCCGGCGTGGACTTGGTGAGCATCGGCGTCTCGATGTCGATGAAGCCCTGCTCGTCGAGATAGCGCCGCGCCGCCATCGCGACCCGGTAACGCAGCATCAGGTTGCGCTGCATCTGCGGCCGGCGCAGATCGAGCACACGGTGCGTGAGGCGCACGGTCTCCGAGAGGTTTTCTTCGTCGATCTGGAAGGGCGGCGTGGCCGAGGGATTGAGCACCTCGACCTCGTCCGCGAGCACTTCCACTTCGCCGGAACGGATGCCGGGATTGGCGGTGCCTTCGGGCCGGCGCCGGACCTTGCCGCTGATGCGCAGGCAGTATTCGCTGCGCACGCTCTCGGCGATCCTGAAGGCTTCGGCGCGGTCCGGATCGAACACCACCTGCACCAGACCTTCGCGGTCACGCAGGTCGATGAAGATCACCCCGCCGTGATCGCGACGGCGGTGCACCCATCCGCAGAGGCTGACCTGTTGATCGAGAAGGGCCGTATCGACGTGACCGCAATAATGGCTTCGCATGATTTCTGTCTGTAACGGTTAAGGCGGCGCGAAGGCCGCGTCATGATTTGTTGGCGATGTCGCGCGGCGCCACCACGCCCATGGAGATGACGTACTTGAGCGCCTCGTCGATCGTCATGTCGAGTTCGATCACTTCGCTGCGCCGCAGCATCACGAAGTATCCGCTGGTCGGGTTGGGCGTGGTCGGCACGTAGACGCTCACGTATTCGCCGTCCAGATGATTCACCACATCGCCGCCCGGTTTGCCGGTCAGGAAGGCGATGGTCCAGCTGTCGCCGTGCGGCCAGCGCACCAGCAGCGCCTTGCGGAACGCCTGTCCGCCCGGCTTGAAAAGCGTGTCGCTGATCTGCTTGACGCCGTTGTAGATCGAATTGACCACCGGCACCTTGAGCAGCGCCCTTTCCCACAGCCTGAGCAGGCGCTCGCCGAGGATGTTGGAGGCGAACATGCCGGTGAGCAGGATGACCAGCAAGGTCAGCAGCGCGCCGAGGCCGGGGATGTTGCGGCCGAACCAGGACTCCGGATGCAGCGCCCGCGGCAGCAGTTCCAGCGACTGGTCCATGGTCGCGACGATGAAGGTCAGCACCCAGATGGTGATGACGAGCGGGACGAGAACCAGCAGTCCGGTGACGAAATAGCGCTTCAAGGGAGGGTCCCGTTAATCGTGTCGAGGCTTGCCGGAGCGACGGCCCGTCACGGCCGGGCCGTGACGGGTTTCAGTTGCAGGCGCAGGTGCCGCCGGAACAGGTATGCGCCCCGCCGCCGTCGGATTTGGACTCTCCGCCGCCCGAGTTCGCGTTGGAGGACTTGGACCCGCTGCCGTTGTTCTTGAAGTCGGTCACGTACCAGCCCGAGCCTTTGAGCTGGAAGCCGGCCGCGGTCAGCATCTTGCTGAAGGTGTCCTTCCCGCACTCGGGGCAAGTGGTGAGAACGGGGTCGCTCACCTTTTGCAGGTATTCCTTCTGGAACCCGCAGGACCCGCAACGGTACTCGTAAATCGGCATGGAATGCTCCGAACGAAGCAAAACTCGAGAAAGTCCGGGATTATACCGGTCGCCGGGATCCCTGCCGCGGTCGCCTGGTTCAGGCAGGCGGCCACGGCAAAGGACGTCGCCTCATGTCGGTACGCCCGGGCACTTTTTCAAGTTCGGAGACTAGGCCGCGAGGCGCCAGAATCCGTCGTTTGCGGGGTCGCCCTGGAACGCGGGCCCGTTCCAGGACAGCGGATCGTCCGGAGCGCGCACCTCCTCGGCCGGCGCCTGGCTCCGGGCCCGTTCTATCATCATCCAAGCCCGCTCGACGTCCGGCGTCATGGGGTTCTCGAGACCGATGCGGTTCCCCGTCTTGATGTCGCGCCAGATCCTGCCCTGAGCGTCCTCGCCGCCCACCTCCACGATGGTCGTGTAATTGAGGTTGAGCCCGTTGCGCTGGAGCAGATCGACCGCCTGGTCGAGCTGTTCCCGGTCCGGACGGTAGTGGCCGCTGAGGTTGTTGACGTGCAGCAGCCAGCCGTCCTGTACCACCATGTGCCCCGCCATCGCCACAGGCTCGCCGCCCGTGAAGCTCGAGTGGTGGAACCGGCCGGGCTCGTTCTCCATGCTGGCGTAGATGCGGCCGTCGGCGTCGATCACGAAGATGGCACCGTCGTGCTTGGTGCCGGTGCTGAACGGCTCACCGGTCTGCTTGTAGAACAGCCTGCCGTCGACGATGACGAGCTCGCGCGCTTCACGCTCCTCGGCCGTCAGGTACTTCACCTTGCCGTCCTTCGGATTGCCCGCCAGGTCGCGCTGCCAGTCCTTGTGCAGGCTGTTGCCGCGCGAGATACCGTGCTCCTCGCCCTTGTAGTCGTTGCCGATGCCCTTGAGCTTCAGGCCGTTGGCCGGGTTGACGTAAACCGTGCGGCCGTCGTCGGCGGTGCCGACCACCCGCAGCTTGCCGTCGCGCTGCATCGCCCGGATCACATCCGGCCGGATGGCGTCTTCGAACGTCCTGACGGAAGGATCGTTGATCGGCTTGCCGGCCGTCCAGTCGTGCAGGCCGCCCGGGCCATACCCGACGACACGCGCCTCGCTCAGGTCCGCGCCGCTTTTCTGCAGCAGCTCGTAGCCTTGTTTGAGCTGATCGCCGTCGGGCCAGTAATGGCCGCTCAGGTTGTTGATGTGCATCAGCTTGCCGTCGCGCACGACGATGTGGCCGGCCAGCGCCACCGGCTCGCCGCCGGTGAAGCTGGAATGATGGAAGCGGCCCTGCTCGTTTTCCGCGCTGGCATAGATGCGGCCGTGCGCGTCGATGACGAAGATCGCGCCGTCCGGCTTGTCGCCGGTGTCGAACGGCAGCCCGGTCTGTTTGTTCACCAGCAGGCCGGTGGCGGGATCGACGGCAAGCTCGCGGGCCGCGCGGTCGGCATCGTTCAGATAGCGCACACCGCCCTTCCCCTGCCAGTCGGGGTGGGTCGTGTGCCCCTTCGAAATGCCGTGCTCCTCGCCCTTGTAGTCGTGCGAAATCCCGGTCAGCTTCAGACCGTTGTTCGGATTGAAGTAGATCTCGCGGCCGTTGACCGTGCCCTGGTATTGCAGTTCCTCGATGCCCAGCTTCTGCGCGACGGCGCGCAGCGCGTCAGGACGCATGAGTTCGACGATGTCGCGTGCCGTCCCGGTCAGGTCGGTGCCGGTGGTCAGATCACGAACGTAGTCCGGGCCTCGTTCGACCACACGGGCCGAGGACAGATCGGCGCCCGCACGACCCAGCAGATCTACACCCTGCCTGAGCTGCTCGCCGTCGGGACGATAGTGGCCGCTCTGGTTGTTGAGATGGAGGATCTTGCCGTCGCGCACGACGATGTGGCCTGCCAGCGCCACCGGCTCGCCGCCGGTGAAGCTGGAATGATGGAAGCGGCCCATCTCGTTTTCGGCGCTCGCATAGATGCGGCCGCTCGCGTCGATGACGAAGATCGCGCCGTCCGGTTTGTCGCCGGTATCGAAAGGCAGGCCGGTGACTTTGTTGACCAGCCTGCCGCTTTCCGGATCGACCACCAGCTCGCGCGCCCGGCGTTCGGGCTCGCTGAGATAGCGGATTTCGCCCGCGTCCTTCCATTCCGCGTATTTGCGATGGGCTTCTGAATTGCCGGTGTTCTCGCCGACGAATTCCGACCCGATGCTGATGAGTTTCAGCTTGTTAGCCGGATTCACATAGACGGTCCGTGAACCGTCTTCGGCCGTGCCGATCGGCTGCAGCGACGCCAGCACGGCGGCACGGTCACCGGTGGACACGCCGTGGTTCGCTGGCGGCACTTCCGGACCCGCGGCGTCGCGTGCCTCGGGCGCACGCGGTCCATCGTCGCTCGTCGGCGCCTGCCTGCGCGTGACATCCGGAGCGACGCTCGCGACGACCTGACGTTCGCCGGTGCCGTCGCCAAGCGGCCGTGCAGCGGGCTCGCGCCGGGACACGTTGTCGGCCGGCGCGCCGGCATCGCGCGGCCGGGACGCGTCGGGCTCGCCGCCGGAACGCGTAGGCGGCTGCGGCGCATCGTTCGTCGCGACACGCGTGAACGCCGCGTCGTTGCGACCCGCGGCGCCGGTTTCGGGCCGCGCGCCTTCCGCATTGGGCTTGCGCACCTGGGCGGCACTCGACATCGGCGAGTTGTAGCTGCTCGGCGGCTGCCCTAAGCCGTCGTGATCCGGACGCAGGTTCGGCGTCGCGTCGGCGACCGGCTTGCGCTCCGACGCGCCAGGCGCGAACGCGACATTGGTGTCCGGACGAAGACTCGTAGCAACCGGATCGGTGCCGCCCGGTTTGCGCAGTTGCGCCGTGCCCGACGCCAGCGAGTTGTAGTGCGCAGGCGGCGCGCCAGACGCATCGGCATCCGGACGCGTCGTGCCCGGGGCCATATCGGCGCCCGGCTGACGGACCGGCGCGCTCGACGCGGTCGCGACGCTGGTGTCCGGACGCGGCGGCACAGCGCCCGTATCGGTACCGCCCGGCTTGCGCACTTGCGTCGTACCCGACACCAGCGAGTTGTAATGCGCGGGCGGCGTGGCGGACGCATCGGCATCCGGACGCGCACCGGGGGCCGCATCGGCGGCGGGCTGACGCGCGACGACAGTCGTGTCGGGACGCGCCGCCGTATCGGTAACGGGCTTACGCTCGGGAGCGGTGACCGGAGGCATCGCCCCATAGCCGGACGCCGGCTTCGTCGCGCCCGTGACGTTGTCGGTATCGGGACGCGGGCGCTTCGGCGCGTCCGTATCCGGCTTGCGCGCCGTAAGGGTCGGGCCGTCCTGTTGCGGACGAGCGCCGCCCGGGTCGGCGGCAGCGCTCGCACGATGCGAGCCGATCGACACCCCACCCGTGTCGGCACTGGTGCGGTGCGAGCCGATCGACACGCCGCCCTGGTCGGCATCGCGCGCGCCCGACTTGTTGGAAGGTTGGGCCGACTGCCAGGTGCTGGAATCGTTCGCCGGCTTGGCGGACCCGCTCGCTTTGAACAGCTTGCCGCTCACCTGGCCGGCCTTGCCCTCGTCCGAACCGAGCGCGCTCGCCCCCGTGCCGCGCAGCTCGAAGTCGACGCTCGACTCCTTGTGATGCGTCTCGACGTTGCTGACAGTCGTCGTGCCGCGCACCGTGACGTTCTGCGTCTCCTCGGTCGCGCCCTTGAGGGTGGCGTTGCCCCCCACGACCAGCCCGCTCACGCCGCCCTGCCCGCCGGAGATGCCGCTTTGCTGACCGATCGTCACGCTGTCCGTCTTGTTGGAGCTGGCGTCGATGAAAACGCCGGTGGTGGCCAGTTGGTTGGCGCGGTCGACGCCGCGATCCTGGTAGTAGTCGATCTTCTCGCCGGTCGACATGCCCTTGGTGCTGCCGCCCTTGTCGGTATTGACGGTGCCCAGACCGGCATAGATCGAAACGTTGGTGTTTTCCTCCAGCTTGCGGTCGGTGCGCGTTTCGACGACGAGATTGCCCTTGATCTCGCCGCTCACGCCGCCCCCGGCGTCGATGTTGGCGCCCGCCAAGGTGGCATCGCCGCCGACGTTCAGCGTCGTGCCGCCGGTGGTGCGGATGAACGCGTTCTGGTTGGTGAGGTTGTCCTTGTTGTCCACGCCGACGTCGAGATCGACGCTGCCGCCGAAGGACTTGCTGCCTTTGCCGTCGTTACCGTCCTGGTCGATGCCCAGATCGATTTCGGTCCTGCCCTTGACCAGATGGCTGTCGCGTTTTTCCGTGCTCTGGGCGGACTCCATCGTGAAGTTGCCCTTCACGTCGATCTCGGCCGTGGACGCCACGACCTGCGTACCTTCCAGACGCGTGTCGCCGCCGGACTGGATGGTGAACTTCCCGCCGGCCGTTACGCCGCCGCCCTGACGGTTGTCGGCCTGGTACTCCTCGCGCCCCTGTTCGAAGCTCACGCCGACATTGAGCGCGCCGTCCTTGAGCATGTTCATGCTCTTGCCCACCGACGCGCCCAGATCCGCGCCGCCGCCGTCCGAGGACGAGGTGCGCGTGACCGAGCTCGAAAGCGCCTGGAAGTCGATATTGCCGCCTGCGATGAGCGAGGTGTCGCCCTTGGACGTGATGTTGGTGCCCTGGAAGAGCATGTCGTCGCCCGACTTGAGCACGACATTGCCGCCCGCGTTGATACTGCCTGCCACGCCGGTACGCGAGGTTTCTTCCATCTCCGTCGTGCGGGCCGAGGCGCCGACATTGGCGGACGCGCAAGTCAGATCCGCGCACGCGCTGGCGGACACGTTGGCGCTGCCTTCCTGCGACGCCGACCGCGTGGTGAGGAAGTCGTTGGCCTGCTTGAACTGCAGATTGCCGCCGGCATCGACGACCACATCCTTCCCGGCATCGATCTTCGTGCCCTCGAAGACGGCGTCCTCGCGGGTGCGGACGATGACGTTACCTCCGGCGTTCATGCTGCCGACGACCGCGGTCGAGGAACGCTGCCAGTCGTCCTGATTGCTGCCATGCGCGCTGGCGGCCGCCGTGACTTCGGTCGCGGCGTTCACGCCCACCGTGAGCATGCCGCCGCCGCTGGTGCTGCTGGAGGAAGTCTCCAGATGGTTGTAGGCGGCCTTGGCCTCGTAGCTGCCGACGTCGAGTCTGATGTCCTGGCCGGCGGTGTACTTGGTGCCTTCGTCGGTCAGCTTGCCGCTCACCTGGTAGTTGATGTTGCCGCCGGCCTTCATCTCGGTGACGACCGCGTCGTCGCGGTTTTCCGTCGCGCTGCTGGTGCCGGCGTTGACGGTGATCCGGACCTGGCTCTCCGGAGAGGCGATGTTGATCTGACTGCCCTGTCCGGTCGCGATATCGGCGATGGACTGGCCGATACCGCCCGTGGTCACGCCGGACATCAGACCGACCTCATAGTTGTCGGCGCTCTGCATGGAGCTCGTCTGGTTGCGCGCGGCCCTGTTCTCGACCTCCGCGGCGGCGATGTTGATGTCCTTCGCCGCGTCGTAGCGCGTGCCTTCGTTGGTCAGCTTGTTGCCGGCGATGATCGTGATGTCGCCGTCCGACTTGAGCGAGCTGGTGCCGGCGATACGGGCCGATCCAGTAGAATCCGAAGAGCCACCCTCGATCTTGAAGCCGGTGAAGGCCCCCTCGGGACTGGCCTCCGCGGCCACGCCGATGCGAATCCCCTCGGAGCTGCTGGTGGTGTTGGAAGTGTGATAGGCCGCCGTGATGTCCACGTCCTTGGCGGCCTCGATCCAGATGCCTTCCTCGCCGGCCGTGATGTTCGACCCCTGGATGGCGACGCTGCCCTTGCCGCTGAGGATCTGGACGCCCTTGCCCTCCACCATGCTGCCGAGCTCGTAGGTGTCGGTGGTCGAGCTGCTGCTCTTCTCGATCATGAGCCCGGTGAAGGCCGAGGCCTTGTGCGCATCGGGATCGGCCGACTCGCGGTTATTGATGGTCGCACGGTCGTTCCTCGCGATCGTCTCCGGACCGCCCGCGGAAGTCTCGCCGGAGGCGCTGCCGGCCTGCGCGTCGGCGAAGAAGCCTACGCGCTCGCGCGACTCCTCCTTGGAGTACTTAAGCGTCAGCGTGGTGATGTTGACGTCGCCCTCCTCGCTGTAGAGCGTCGTGATGCCTTCCGTGCTGCCGACATAGGCGCCCTTGAGCTCGACGTTCCCTTTCGCGGCGAGGGTGGTGTCGCCCTTCGCGCTCACCCCGGCGACCAGCGCCTCCTGCGTCGTCTCGGTGGCCTGGTAGATGTCGCGGCTGAACATCGTCGATTTGTTTTCGTACGTGGTCTTGCGCGACTCCAGGATGAGCGAGCTCACGTTGATATCGCGGCCGGCGAACAGCGCCGCCTCGCCGTCCGAATACACCAGACCGCCTTCGATGGAAATATCGCGGCCGGCGGACAGGATCAGGTCTTCGGAGGCGTAGATGCCGCCGGTACGGCCTGCGACGGTGACATAGTCGCGATCGTTGCCGTAACGGAAAGTCTCCGTGCGGTTGACGATGTCGCCCTCCTCCGACGCCAGATAGACCTTGTTACCGGACAGCGTGCCGCTGATGTTGACGATGTCCTCGCGCGTCTTGACAACGAGCGTGCTCGCCGCCGAGACCGTTCCGCCCTGGTTCAGGAAGCTGTCGCCGGTGATGACGGCGGTGTCGGCGAGGATCGCGCCTGCACTCACGCTTGCGCGGGTGGCGCTGGAGAGATACACCACGGGCACGAGCACTTTCTTGCCCTGTACCTCCTGCTCGACCATCCAGACGATGTCGTGCTTGAGCGCGGCGACCTGCTCGGCCGTGAGCGCCGTGCCGAAGTTGAGATTGAGCCGCTCCGCTTCCAGCACCGCGTTGTCGTAAAGCATCTTCTCCTGTTCGAAGACGTTGGACGCGGTGCGCAGCAGCGCCTGGCCGGTCTGTTCGATCAGCTGGTCGCGGATCAGCTTGTTCTCGTAATACGCGTCGCCCAGGCGCAACGTAAGCCCGTCCGGATCGAGCCCGAGCTGCTGGGCGAGATAGTCCGCGCCGAGGAAGGGGTTCTCCGCGCTCGCGTAAAGCGGGTTGGTCTCGATGAGATAGCGCGCGTTCGGATTCTGCGCCGGGACGAACAGCCCGTTCGGGCTCGTCGGCAGCGTGACGTTCACGCCGCCGACGTAAAGGGTATCCGGATTAATGGTCGAGGGCGCCGGCGCATTGACGCCACCGCCCGCCTGGTCGCGCTGGACGGCATTGCCGTGCGTTGCCCGTTGGGTCGGGTCGACGGTACGTGTCGTCGTCTGCTGCGTCAGGCTGCCGATCTCCGACTGGAACAGGCCGGCCGCCTGCAGCACCCCGCCGCGCGCCTCGATCGACTCGACGTAGTACAACTCGGGCACATGGTCATTCAGTTCCCAGATTTGTTGATCTTGCAGCCATTTATAGCTGTAAAGATCGTCGAGGCAGGCCACGTTGGCATTGTTGCACTCGTATTGCGAACGGCCGTAGGTCCGATAGAAATACTTGTTGAGCGTGACAGCCTGATTGAGGAAGCTCGCCGCACCGGTGGTGTACGGTTTAAGAAAGAGATTCCCCCCGTAAATCGTGCCGCCGATGTTCTCTCCGTTATTCGTCCGAATAGTGAGCGTACCGTTCGCTGCGATATTCGGTGCCGTTGCACTCACACTGTCGAAGTACTCCAAGACCTCCCACGTGTTGACGTAATCGCGATACATGTGCCATCCGTCAAGGGTCACGTGGTAGAACGGGGTGTCGTCGAACTCACGGCTATGGTGCTCGCCGCCCGCTCCGGAAATCCTTTGCCGGTCGTAGTCGACGTACCGTCCCGAATCGGCATTCGGGTGATATTGCTTGTCCCGTTGGTTCTGGACGACGGTCTCGATTCGGTGGGTCAGGTTGTTCCTGAATCTATAGGCATTGATCTCGCCGTTGCCGCCGATGTCGATCGTCCCCTCGTTGCTGAACACGCCGTTGGCGCCCGTCACCGTGATCGTCGCGTGCCGCCCCGTGGCGATGGTCCCCGCGAAGTTGTTGTATGTGCCGTTGTAAAAGTCCGTGCCTACCGTGGCGAAGAGGTCCCGGCCCGCGTATAGCGTGCCGTAGTTTTCGATCCGCCTAGCGACGAGCGCAAGATCCCCATACCCCGAGGAAATCGCCGCCGTCTCCGTGTTGACCAGCACGGCTTCTTCGCCGCCGACCTCCAGATCGCCCTGGGCATAAAGAAGCCCCAGGTTGAACAACATGCTGCCGATCTTGAGCGTGGTCTTCGACGGCGCCGTGTCACCCCAGACGTTGCCGATGAATTTGGCGTACGGCGCGTTGACCATCGTATTGACATCGACCGTCCCGCCGCCGGTACCGCCTTGCACGAGACCGTAGGCGGTCGCGCTCGTGCCCGAGATGCCCAGCGAGTCGGCATAGATGTCGAGCGCCTCGCCGACCAGCCGGCCGCCGTCGGCTACTTCGATCTTGATCGCCCGGGGCAAGAGGTCTGCACCTCTGATGGATAGCGTTCCACCCGACATCAGATCCCCGGCCACATCGACCGTGGCGTTCCCCGCCCCGTCTTTACCGCGCAGGCTGATGTCGCCGTTGGCCAGCATGGCGCCGGACACATCGAGCTTGCTGAACGTGGCGGCAATGCTGCCCTGCGCCTGGATGCTGCCGCCGTTCGTTCCGCCCGCGAGTTCGATGGTATGGGCGTCGATGCGGATATCCCCATCCGATACCACGGCGCCGACTGCGGCCGACGAGCCGAGTTCGACTTCGCCGGCGTAGATGAGAGTCTCCGCGCCCGAGCTGAAATAGGTATGGCGCGCCCCCGCCCCGGTCGCCAGCCTTAAGGCAGTCGTCTCCACGGCGAGCCTGCCGCCGACGTCGTAGACCTGACCGTCCTGCAATTCGATGTCGTTGCCCAGCACCGACAGCGTCAGATCGCCCGCCGCCATACGCAAGCCGTCGGCGCCATGATCGTCCAGGGTCGGCGTGACGATGGTCAGGTCGCCGCCGGCGTACAGCGTGCCGGCGCCCAGACGCGTCACGTTGTTCGCGCGCAGGCTCAGATCGTTTTCGGTGTAGAGGAGGCTGCCGGCATCACCGGTTTCGATCGTGTTGGCGTGAATGCTGGCGCTTCCGGCCTGCAGGACGCCGGTGTTGGTGAACGTGTCGGCCGTGACCGTCTGATCGCCCTCGGCGTACCAGACGCCTGAATTGGCGAAGCTGCCGAGGTTCAGGTCCGTCGCCGCATGGCCCAGAATGTAAACATCGCCGCTATTGTCGATCGCAGCACCGTCGGCGACAGCAAGTTCTTCCGTTTGCAGCGTGCCGGCGTTGTCGAGGCGATGGGCATTGATGACCGTCTGCGAGCCGGCCGCGACGGCACCGGCGTCCTGTTGGAAGCTGAACGTTGCCGCACCGCCGTTCCGCCCGATCTGCAGCGTACCGCCGGCCTGCACATAGGCCGAGGCGCCGCTGTTGACGAAGCTCGCGGCACCGGCGCCGGTGTTGCGGACGCGCACGTCTTCTTCGGCGTAGATCAATCCACGGTTGACGCTGTCTCCCGCGAAATCGAGCGAAACGCTGCCGCCTGCGATCACTTCCGCGTTCGTACCCAGATCGACGTCGCCGCCGCTCGTCAGAGCGATATTGCCCGCCGAGTAGACCATCGCGTCATGCACGTCGAGCCTGCCGGCGGTCGTCACCGTCAGAGCGGCGGTCGCGTCGCGGCTCACCAATGTCGCACTGCCGAGATCGGCGCTGCTCGCGGAAACCGACAAGCCGCCCATCGAATCGTAGGTCGCGCCGCCGAACACGGCCTGCCCCGCGACTTCGACCGTCATTTCACCATCGGCGAAGCGGTAGTCCGTCGAGCTGCCGGTGTCGGCGAGCGTCGCCCCGCGCAAGTGCAAGTCGCCCCCCGCGCCGACATCGGCCTGCGCGAGCGCGAAACCACCGTCCCCCGCGTCGATCGATGCGTTGCCCGCGGCATAGATTTGCGCCTCGCCCGCGCCGCCGATTTCCACGGAGGTCGTTTGCACGCCGCCCGTATAGCGGACGTTGACGTCGCGCTCCGCGCTCATGCGGTTGGCGAGTTCGATCTTGCCCGCGGCAGTGATCTCGATGTCGTCGACGGTCGCCGCCACGTCGCCCAGCATTCGGACGCCCACGCCCTGCTCGGTTGCGATCAGGCGGATACGATCCACATACATGCCGCCCAGCGCAGAGGAATCGATCGCATAAGCCGGCGCGTCCGCGTCGGGCGCGATGGCGGACACCGCGCGCGTGTCGTAATCGAAGCTGTTCGTGCCCGCGACCAGATTGAGCGTCTGGGCGTTGATCTGCCCCTCCACACGGATCGAACGCGCAACGATGTCGAAGTAATTGACCTCGCCGGCATTGAGCCCGTCACCGGTGATCAGGACGTCGCCCTGCCGCACCGAGAAACCGCGTAGCGCGCCGCTGCCGTCGATTTCCGGGATGCCGGTCGTCAGGGTGGCCCGCGGCGTGTTGATGAAGCCGCAGCCGCTGCAGGTGATGCCGTAGGGATTGGCGAGAATCAGCTCTGCGGCCGGACCGTTCACCTCCTGGAAGCCCTGCAGCAGCGAACGGTTGGGCGCGACGACTTCATTGAGGATGATCGACGCGCTGCGCCCGTTGAGGTTCGGGTTGCCGAGCAGCATGCCGGCGAGTTTGGACTGCGTCGGGTCGGTGGCATTGTTGAGGACCAGACCGTTCGGACCGACGTCGTAGCGAGTGTATTTGTTGTGCGAAATCCCTTTGGCGTTGGGTGCCGCGATGTTCACCACCGGTACGCCGTTCGCCGAGACGTAGGCGCCGGTTTTGGTATGTCCGGAGGGCACAGGCGGATTCGCCAGCACGGCAGGCGAGGGCATCGCCATAAGGGCCGAGACCAGTATCGCCAGCGCCTTGCGCGTGCGCGCACCGAAACCAAGACGAGTCGTGTTGTGGTGGTCCATATCCCTTCCCTCCCGACACCGAATGGCACCGTTCAGAGATCCATCGCGATACGGAAATAGAAACTCTTTTCGTTCGAGTTGAAGTTGCTCGGCATCCGGTCGGCAATCGAGTACGCGATCTGGATGGAGAACGGCCCCGTGTACAGATCGACGCCCGCGGTAAAGCCCGTCAGGGTTCCGCCCGGCGATTCGCCCCGCGCGTTGATATGGCCGACGTCATAGCCGAGGAACGGCCTGATCCGGCCGGGCGGCAAGCCCTCGCCCAGCACGGACAATTGCAAAGGCACACCGATTTCGTTGCGCCAGAACCAGCCGGTATCGCCCGCAATCGAGGATTTGCGATAGCCGCGCACCGTGAACGGACTGCCAATCGAGATCTGCTCCGTGCCGTGCAGCACGTCGGGCGAATACTGGCCGCTGAACATGCTCTGCCAGACCAGTTGCGTCTCGCCGGCCTGCATGGGCATGCTGAAGCTCAGCCCGTATGTGAAGCGCTCGAACTGCGCTTGCGGCGCGTCGGCGGGCCAGCCGTCCGGGTCTTCCAGGGCGCCGAAGGACTTCAGCCCGCGGCCGTAGCCGAGATCGAAGGACCAGAATGCGCCCAGGGCGTTGAGCGACAGGTTCGCGCCGATATCAGCGATGGTGAGCCTTCTGCTGCCCGCCTCGATCAGCTCGTCGTTGATGTAGTTCTTGTTATCCTTCAGCGTGAGCCCCGCGGAGAGCGAGAACTTGGTGCGCTGATCGCGGTACATGTTGCGCTCGACGCGCAGCGCCTGGGTGCGCGAAGTGCCCGAGGTATCGAAGTCGAAAAACTGCCCGTGGACGATGCTCCGGTACTCGAAGTCGGTGGCGTTGAAGGAGAAAGTCCAGGGTCCGTAGGGCACCGCGTAGTACGCGGCGATCGCGCGCGACAGTTTGTCGCCGCCCGCGTCCGGGTTGATGCGCAGCGAAAGGTTCAGGTAGTCGTTGAGGCCGAGCGGGTCGTCCAACCCCAGCGTCAATGAAGTCTGGTGACGGCCCGTGGACTTCGAACCGGTGTTGTCGTTGGCGAGAGTGAGCCACCAGCGCTTGCCCGGCGAGTTGCTCACCTCGATGATCGAGGTGCCCGGCGCCGAGCCGGGCGCGATGTCGATAGTCGCGTTGTTGGAGCGCAGCCTGTTGATCTGATCGAGCCCTTGTTCGATCTCGCGCAGGTTGAACAGCTTGCCTTCCAGTCCGGGGAAGGCGGTGGCCAGGGAAACGCCCTCCCCTTTGAGCATGATCTTTTCGACGATCCCCTCCAGCACCAGAATGCGGAGGACACCGCTGCTCATGTCCTGCTCGGGGATATAGGCGCGCGTGGTGGTATAGCCGCGCGCGATGTAGTGATTGGTGATGTCCTGGAGCAGTTGATTGATTTCGGCCAGACCTACGCACCGGCCGAGATAAGCGCGCAGCAGGTTTTGCCTGTCCGCGTCCGAAAGCGCCGTCGCGCCTTCGAGTTCGACGCGCTCGATATTGACGCAACGTTCCGATGGGGCGGCGGGTTTCTGCGGCGCTTTGGGCGTCAGGGTTTCGCCGCGCGGCGTGCGCATCCGCTCTTCGAGTTCGCGACGCCGGATCTGCTCGCGTTGCTGCTCTTCCTGGAGAATGCGCTGCGCTTCGCGTTGCGCCCGCTCGATATCCTGGGGAGCCTGCGCATAGGCGCGCGGACCGCCTACCATGGAAACAAATAAAAGCGCAGCCACGCAGTGGCTTACGCCCCCCTTACGCGCCCGGTACTCATCTGACTTTTCTTATTGTTCTTGCGGTGACCGCCCCTTTGATTGGGCGCGATCTTATATATGCCCCGGGCACGGAAAAATACTGCTATTGCAGTAGTTTCGGAGCTTAGTCCGAACGGTATAGGCCGTGCCTGATCGCAAAGGCGGCGATATGGGCGGCGTTACGCAATTCCAGCTTATGCATGAGATTCTGGCGGTGCTTGCGGACTGTCAGAACGCTGACACTCAACACGCCAGCAATCTGAGGATTCGTCAGTCCCTGAGCAATCAGCCGGATGATTTCCACCTCGCGGGGAGTAAGCGAGGGCACGATGGTCCGCGCTCGCCGGGTGTGCGACGGAACGGCGTGCGGCGCCCCCGGTTTCCCGGCCAACGCCTGCCGTACCGCCTGACGAAGCAGATGGACGCCATGGTCGCGCAACACATATGCGTCGACCGCTTGGTCGAGGCCGGGCACGTGCCCGAGCCTTCCGCGCGTCAGCCCCACGATCCCCAGACGCGGCAATCTGCGCCGGATCTGATGCAGCATTCTCGCTATCGAAGCGTCCACGTCATGCAGGTCGAGCACGAGCAGATCGGGAACGGTCGCGGCGGCCAGACTCGCGATCTTCTTCCCTACGGTCGTCTCCGCAATGACATGCGCGTTGAGCTCCTCCTCGAGCAGCAACCTGAGCCCTTCGCGCGTCACGGCATGGTCGTGAGCGAGAAGTATTCTGATCATCCGGGAAAACGCTGGACGCCCGCCTCGTCGTCGTGATCGGTATGGCAATAAGGCCCGAATCCTACACCGGCCCGAAAAGGAATGCGCGGGACGACAACCGGCACAGGCAACGCGGACAACGGATTCGATACCGTGATCTGATCGTGCCGATGGATGCATCGTCCATCGACCACCGTATGAAGCATCCGATCATGCACCGGGAAACGGCGCGCGATCGTACGCCCGATCCTGGAATCCGCTAACGCGCCTGCGTCAGGACCAGACGCCCCAGATCCATCCGCTTCGACAATGCGCGCGAGCCGTCGTAGGACAGATGTCCGCTGTCGCGATAGAGGAACACGCCGTTGAGTACGGATTCGCAGTGGCCTTCGTTGCACAGCACGTCGTCGAAACGCACGACCGGGATGCCGAGGGCTTCCACGCGCGCAAGAAACTCGTGAACCCGTCTTTGCCGCTCGGTCACGTGCGACAAGGCGATCCGGCAGTCCCGCCGGTCGCCCAGCAGCAGCTTCCCGCTGGCCGCTCGTTCCAGACACGATCCGACGTCGAATCCGGGCGCCGGGGGCGGACCGACGATCACCACCCGTTTGCCGTAGGCGCGCAAAGCCTCCACCGTTTCGCGGAGCGACGCGACGGCGGTCTCGACGCTAGGCGCCTGCTCGACGAGCTCGCCGTCCTGCAGGCTCAGGACGCGCGAGCGCCGCGCCGTCCGCTCGCCCACGTACGGGGCAAGCGAACCAGACATGACCACCACTTCGATGGAAGGTGTGGCCTTGAGATATTCCACCACGGCAACGTTGAACGCGAGGCAGCCCGTCGCGCGATCGTAGTTCGCATTCTTGCGGTCCACGACAACCAGGTTGAGGAACGGCGCGCACAGGCTTCTCGCCGCCTGCAATATGCCCGCATCGCTCGTGGCGGCGAGTCCGGGTATGAGGTGCATCGCATAGGAATCGCCCCAGACGAGGATCCTTGGCGCCTCGGCGTTGCGGCACTCCGGTTTGGGTACGAACCCCTCACGATAGGAACACCCCTCGAACCCGCGGTTGGCCCTGCGCACGTATCCGCAATCCACGCCGCCCAGTGCATGCAGCCACACACTGCTGTAGCCGAGCGCCACGAGTCCGATCGAGGCACCGACGGCCGCCCGGAACGCCGCCCGTGACGGCTGCGAGGGCATGCGCCTCACCGGCGTTTCGACATACCGATAGAGCAACCACCCGAGCACAGCGCCGACGGCCAGTGCGGCAACGCGTGCGCCGACCGGCGCCACGCCCACATAGGCGTTGTTGACGAACGCGAGCAACGGCCAATGCGCCAGGTAGAGCGAATACGAGCAGTCGCCGATTTTCGCGAACAGGCGGCTGATGTGCGCGCGTTCCCAAACAGGGTGCCGACGCAGCAGGACGACCAGGGTTGCGCAGCAGACCGCCAGCGCATCCGTGCCCGGGTGCACCGAACCGAGAGGAAAGAGCGGCACCACCAGCAAGGCTGCGGCGGCCGGCCAATGCAAGGCCTTCAAGCCCCGCTGCATCCACGGTGCGTCGAAAGATGCGAGCGCGCCGATCGAACCGACGGCCAGCTCCCAGGCCCGGAAAGGCGTGAGGAAGAACGCGTAGTCCGGATCGGTCGCGGCCATGAGCACGCATGCGCCGAAACTGAGCACCGCGATCGTCACCGCGCCACGCAGCCAGTAACGCGGGGGCAGGAACACCATCGCGGCCGGAAGCAGCAGGTAATACTGCTCCTCGATCGCCAACGACCAGACGTGCAGCAGAGGTTTGAACGCCGCCTCGCCGTCGAAGTATCCCGATTGACCGAGCAGCACGAAGTTGCCGGTGAAGCTGACCGCCCCGAGCAGTTGCTTGGCGAAATTCTTCAGTTCCGCGGTGTCGAGAACCAGCGGCGCGAGCACGGCGGTGGCAAGGAAGGTGACGTAGGCGGCGGGAAGCAGACGTTTGGCGCGCCGGAAATAGAACTGGGAGAAGCTGAAGCTGCCGTCCTCGATCGCACGCTTCACAATCCCGGTGATGAGATAGCCGGAGATCACGAAGAAAATGTCCACGCCCAGGTAACCGGCCTCGAACGGGCCGATCTCGGCGTGGTGCAACATCACCAGCAATACCGCCAAGCCGCGCAGGGCTTGGATATCCGTCCGGAATTTCACGTGCGAGAAGGAATGTGAACCCGAAAGCCTCGAACGACGGCGCTGCTGCCGCCCGCCCGTCCCCGTACAAGCCGGGCGAATGCTACCTCACGATTCGCCGGACCGTCCGGATTTGTGCACCTCCGCGCAACGAACCGGCGGCCGCACGACGGATACAGTCCGTTTCCCTCAGGCGGCATGCGCCAGCCGCTCGTCGGGCTCCCCCGCGCTTTCCGCTTCCTCGACCGGCAAGGCGATATGGTCGCAGCACTTGTGCAGCAGTCGTTGAGATCCGTCGTATCGATGCAGGCGGCACCGTTCGCGCAGGTCCGCGACAATGGCGATCGAGCCCGGACAGAGCGATGGGCTCGACGTACCGAAGAAGCAACGGGATCCACCTGCCGGCCGATACGATGAAGCGCTGAAGATCAGACCGGAGGATGGCGCGCTACGCGCGGATTATGGAGAACTCCGGATGCCCACCTACAGAAGCCCTCGGTTGCGAGCGCCATTGCGGCGGGAACGGGGTTCTCTAGCGCAACTCAAGCCAAGGTTGCCGGCCTGGACAACGAGGGGAAAACAATGAGGCCGAAGCGGGCTTCGGCCTCATCGTCCGGTCAATGCGCAGACTCAGAACGGAATGTCGTCGTCCATGTCCTCGAAGCCGCCGCCGGCCGGCGCTTTCTTCTCCGGCGCGCTGCGCGGTTCTTCGAAGTCGCGCGACATGTCGCCGCCGCCCTGGCGGCTGCCGAGGAGCTGCATGTTGTCGGCGATGATTTCGGTGGTGTAACGGTCCTGACCGTTCTGATCCTGCCACTTGCGGGTACGCAGCCGTCCCTCGATATAGACCGGCGAGCCTTTCTTGAGATACTGGCCGGCGACTTCCGCCAGGCGGCCGAAGAACGAGACCCGGTGCCATTCGGTCTGTTCCTTGAGCTCGCCCGTTTGCTTGTCGCGCCAGCGCTCGGTGGTGGCAAGCCGGATACTGGTGATGGCGTCACCGCTGGGCATGTAGCGGGTTTCCGGATCGGCGCCGAGGTTGCCGACCAGAATCACTTTGTTCACTGAGGCCATTGTCCGTTCCTTCCTCCAAAATAGCGGAATCCAGCATGACGCCGGTCGCGCGCCGTGCCGCGCACTATAGCTCCACTTCGCGGGGGGCGATATGGGTTTGTGTCCTTTCGCCGCTGCGGCGCGGCGGCGGAACGTGCATCCCCGCGGCGAACACGAGCCAGCCTACCATGATCAGCACGCCGGCCAGAAAAACGGCGTCGTTACCGTGATGTTTCGCGACCCACCCGCCCAGTGCGCCGCCGAAGAACAGACCCAGCGACTGCGTGGTGTTGTAGACGCCGAGCGCGGTGCCTTTCGCCGCCGCCGGCGCCACCCGCGACACGAGCGAGGGCAGGCTCGCTTCCAGAATATTGAAGCCGACGAAAAACACCAGCAAGAGCGCCACCTGCGCCGCCAGACCACGCGCGCCCAGGAAATAACCCAGCTGCACGAACAGCACGAGACCGATGGCGCCCAGGAACACCCGCTTCGCCCGGCCGTGCCGTTCCGAAACCAGGATCGCCGGCACCATCAACAGGAACGAAGCCAGCACGACCGGCAGATAGACCATCCAGTGATCCGTGACCGGCAGTCCGGCGCCGTCCACCAGCAGCCCGGGCACCACCACGAACATCGCCATCTGCACCGTGTGCAGCGCGAAGATCCCGACGTTCAGGCGCACGAGCTCGATGTCGCCGAGCACGCGTCTCAACATGCCGGCCTGCACCTCCGGCCCTGCCGCATGTTGCACCGGTTCGGGCGGCACGACCTTGTAGAGCACGTAGACCGCGGCGAGCGACAGGAATCCGGTCAGCGCGAAAATCCCCGCCATGCCGACGTAGCGGTATAGCGTGGGCGCGCCGACCAGCGACAGGGCGAACATCAGGCCGATGGAACTGCCGATCACGGCCATGGTCTTGGTCCGGTGTTCCTCGCGCGTCAGGTCCGCGGCGAGAGCCATGACCGCCGCGGAGATGGCCCCCGCGCCTTGCAGGCAGCGCCCGACGATGGTCCACCAGATGTCGGTCGCAAGGGCCGCCACGAAGCTGCCGGCGGCGAACAGCAGCAGGCCGATCAGGATCACCCGCTTGCGGCCGAAGCGGTCGGCTGCCATGCCGTAGGGAATCTGCAGCAGGCCCTGGGTCAGGCCGTAAATGCCGAGCGCCACGCCCACCAGCGTCAGGTCTTCGCCCCCTCGCAGCTGCGGAGCGTGCACCGCGAACACCGGCAGGATGAGGAACAGCCCCAGCATGCGCAGGGCGAACAGCGATCCCAGCGAAAGTGCGGCGCGAATCTCCTCGCGCGACATGCGCGTCGCGGAAGCGGCAGACGACATCGGGGTGGCACTGAATCAGGCGAGTTGCGTATAGTAGCAGGTTTGCTTTTTGTTTCCAGCATGTCTGCCGCATGCCGGTCACCGCAGCAAGGCTGATGGACACCATTCGTATCCGCGGTGCGCGCACGCACAACCTGAAGAACATCAATCTCGATCTGCCCCGCAACAAGCTGATCGTGATCACCGGCCTGTCCGGTTCCGGCAAGTCCTCGCTCGCGTTCGACACCCTGTACGCCGAGGGGCAGCGCCGCTACGTCGAATCGCTGTCCGCCTACGCGCGCCAGTTCCTGCAGTTGATGGAGAAACCGGACGTCGATCTGATCGAGGGGCTTTCGCCCGCGATCTCGATCGAACAGAAGGCCACCAGCCACAACCCGCGTTCCACGGTCGGCACCATCACCGAGATCCACGACTACCTGCGCCTGCTTTACGCGCGCGCGGGCACGCCCTACTGCCCCGAACACGGCCATCCGCTCACCGCGCAGTCGGTATCGCAGATGGTCGATCAGGTGCTCGCGCTGCCGGAGGAAACCCGGCTGATGATCCTCGCCCCGGTAGTGAGCGGCCGCAAAGGCGAACAGCTCGAGCTCATCGACGAGCTGCGCGCGCAGGGCTTCGTGCGACTGCGCATCGACGGCGAAATCCATGAAATCGACGCGCTGCCCAAGCTCGCCAAAAGCAGCAAGCACGATATCGACATCGTGATCGACCGGCTCAAGGTGCGCCCCGACCAGAAGCAGCGCCTGGCCGAATCCTTCGAAACGGCGCTGCGCCACGCCGACGGCCGCGCCGTCGCGGTGGACATGGACCGCGGCGCCGAATACCTGTTCTCCTCGAAGTTCGCCTGTCCCGTTTGCAGCCACTCGCTGCCGGAACTGGAGCCGCGGCTGTTCTCTTTCAACAACCCGATGGGCGCCTGCCCGGAATGCGACGGGCTGGGTACGATCACCTTCTTCGATCCGAAGCGGGTGGTCGCCCATCCGGAGATGTCGCTCGCCTCAGGCGCCATCCGCGGCTGGGACCGCCGCAACCAGTTCTACTTCCAGATGCTGACCAGCCTGGCGGCGTATTACGGCTTCGACGTCGAGCAGCCCTTCCAGCGGCTGCCGGAGCAGATCCAGCAGATCATCCTCTACGGCACCAAGGAGAAGATTCCCTTCTCCTATCTGAACGAGCGCGGCCGCACGACGGTGCGCGAGCATCCCTTCGAAGGCATCATCCCGAACCTCGAACGGCGCTACAAGGAAACGGACTCCGTCGTCGTCCGAGAGGAGCTGGCGAAATACCTGAACACCAAGCCCTGCCCGGCTTGCAACGGTACGCGCCTGCGGAGCGAAGCGCGCCACGTGAAAGTGGCCGACCGTGCGATCTACGAAATCAGCGCCATGCCGCTGCGCGAGGCGCAGGCCTTCTTTAAGTCGCTCACCCTGCCCGGCCACAAGGCCGCGATCGCCGACAAGATCGTCCACGAGATCCTCGCCCGGCTCACCTTCCTGGTGAACGTGGGTCTCGACTATTTGTCGCTCGACCGCTCGGCCGACACGCTCTCCGGCGGCGAGGCGCAGCGCATTCGCCTCGCCTCGCAAATCGGCTCGGGTCTCACCGGCGTCATGTACGTGCTCGACGAACCCTCGATCGGCCTGCACCAGCGCGACAACGACCGCCTGCTCGAAACGCTCAAATACCTGCGCGACCTCGGCAACACCGTGATCGTGGTCGAACACGACGAGGACGCCATCCGCGCGGCCGACTTCGTGGTGGACATGGGACCGGGCGCCGGCGATCACGGCGGGCAAGTCGTCGCGACCGGCACGCCGCAGGAAATCGAACGCTCGCCCGCATCCATCACCGGCCAGTACCTCTCCGGCAAGCGCAGCATCGCCGTACCCAGACGGCGCGTGCGCCCCGATCCCGGGCGCGTACTGCGTATCGAAGGCGCGACGGGGAACAACCTCAAGGGCGTCGATCTGGAAATCCCCGTGGGCCTGTTCATTTGCGTGACCGGCGTCTCCGGCTCGGGCAAATCGACGCTCATCAACGACACGCTCTACAACGCGGTCGCGCAATTCCTCTACGGCAGCGCGACGGAACCGGCGCCCTACGAGGAAATCTTCGGGCTCGAGCACTTCGACAAGGTGATCAACGTCGACCAGAGCCCCATCGGCCGCACCCCGCGCTCCAACCCCGCGACCTACACGGGGCTCTTCACGCCCATCCGCGAACTCTTCGCCGGCGTGCCGGCGGCGCGCGAACGCGGTTACGGCCCCGGCCGCTTCTCCTTCAACGTCAAGGGTGGACGCTGCGAGGCCTGTCAGGGCGACGGCGCGCTGAAAGTGGAAATGCACTTCCTGCCCGACATTTACGTCCCCTGCGACGTCTGCCACGGCAAGCGCTACAACCGCGAGACGCTGGAGATCCAGTACAAGGGCAAGACGATCCACGACGTGCTGCAGATGACGGTCGAGCAGGCTTACGAATTCTTCGAGAACGTGCCGATGGTGGCACGCAAGCTGCAGACCCTGCTCGACGTGGGCCTCGGCTACGTGCAGCTCGGCCAGTCGGCCACCACGCTCTCGGGCGGCGAAGCGCAGCGGGTCAAGCTCGCGCTTGAACTCTCCAAGCGCGAGACCGGGCGCACGCTCTACATCCTCGACGAGCCGACCACCGGGCTGCATTTTCACGACATCGAGCTGCTGCTCAGTGTCCTGCACCGGCTGCGCGACCACGGCAATACCGTCGTCGTGATCGAGCACAACCTGGACGTCATCAAGACGGCCGACTGGATCATTGACCTCGGCCCCGAAGGCGGGGACGGCGGGGGACAGATCATCGCCCAGGGCACGCCGGAGGAAGTGGCGGAGAACGAGCGCAGCCACACCGGGCGCTATCTCCGCCCGCTGCTCAAGAAACGTCCGACCAGGCAGGCAGCGACGGCCTGAACGCGATCAGCGCCCGCGCGCCTGTTCGCCGCGCAAGCTCATCACCGCGCTGGTGACGCTCGCGGCCAGCTTGCCGTCGCCGCGCAGGATCTCGCAGCGGTAATGGCTGAGGTTGCGGCCCAGATGGATCGCCTTCGCCTGCGCACGCAGCGTGGTCCTGAACACCGGACGGAAGAAACGGATGTGCAGCTCGATGCTGGCGAAGGACTCACCCGCCTCGACCACGGTGGAATGGGCCGTGCCGATGGCGGCGTCCGCCAGTTCGCACAGCAGGCCGCCGTGCACCGTACCCTGCTGATTGCCGTGCAGCGCCGGATCTGCATCGATCTCCACCGTGGCGGACGCCTTGTCCACTTCGCAGATCCGGATGCCGAGCAGCCGTGAAATGGCCGTCGGATAACGCATGTGCGTGACCGCGTCCGCAGGCAACGCATCGGCCAACTGCAGCTTCAGGTAATCGAGCACCGGCAAAAACACCATGAGACCTCCTCGGGATCGAAACGGTGCGTACCATAGCGAACGCCGGTCAATAAGAATAATTGTTTATTATCCGAGTCCGATATAAATACCTGTTTATGAAACTCCAGCATCTCAAAGTCTTCGTCGCCATCGTCCAGTACGGCGGCGTCATCAAGGCGGCCGAGCAGTTGCACGTCACGCAGCCAGCCTTGTCCGCCAGCCTCAAGGCGCTGGAGGACGATCTGGGCGTGAAGCTCTTCCTGCGCTCGCGCGGCAACCGGGGAATGCGCCTGACGCCGGAAGGACAGCGTTTCCACGCACGCGCGTTGGCCATCCTGCGCGAGTGCGAAATCACGCGCGCGGAGTTGCGCAGCGAAACGCGTCCGCCCGAACGCCTGCGACTGGGGCTGCTCGATACCCTGCTCGCGGCCTGGGTGGAAGACTTCCTTTCCGCGCTTCGCGATGCGCTGACTTCACACTCGATCGTGCTATGGGAAGGTTCGGCGGAACGCATCGCGGCCTGGCTGGAACAGGGGCGGCTCGATTGCGCGGTGACGACGATCGCGGAGAAGAGCGCCGGGACGCATCCCTTGTGGCGAGAACCGTTCGTGGCGGTCTTCCCGCCGCATCATCCGTGGGCGGGCCGTTCGCGCCGCACAGTGAGCTTGCGCGAGCTCGCGCAGACGCCGTTCGTGTTCCGTTCGAACTGCGAACTGAGCCCGGTCGGCGAAGCGCAATTGCGCGCCGCGGGCGTCCGCCTCGATGTCGCGGTCCGCGCCGCCGGAGAAAAACTGGCGTTCGCGGCGGTGAAGAACGGCTACGGGGTCACGCTGGCGCCGCGCACGATGGTGCCCGCGGAACTGGCAAGCGCGGCCGTCAGCGGGCTCTCGCTGTCGCGTACCATCGGTTTGCAGTGGCATGCCGGTTTCGACCCTGCGCTCGCCGCCGCGCTGCGCAAGATCGCCGTCCGGGCCGGACAAGTACAGCGCGGACGAGCGGCCGCCAAGCGATCCACGCGGTCCGGCGCGGCCGGGTCGCGATGAACACAGGCGGATCGAGCGTCGCAGCGACGAGCACCACTCATCCGGACGATGGAAGCATGAGAATCAGAGCGCTGTCGCACTCGGATCTTGCGGATGTCGCCCGCATCCAGCGGGAATGCTATGGCCACGGCTTCATCGAGTCGGTGGATTCGTTCGCCGCCAAGCTTGCCGCAAACGCGGAATTCTCGTTCCTCGCTACGCGGCAGAACGTGGCCGTCGGCTATGCGGTGGCTTTTCCGTGGGCCTTCGGCGAGATCCCGGCCTTGAACGGCCTCGAATACTCCATTCCGCCGAATGCGGACAGTCTCTATATCCACGACATCGCCGTGGTTCCGACAGCGCGCGGCACGGGCACTGCTAGGCTTCTGCTCGACACTGTGTTGAGCACCGCCCGCTCGAAGGGCTACCGGCGCGCGTTCCTGGTCGCGGTCCAGGGGGGCGCCGCGTATTGGAGACGCCATGGCTTCGAGCCCGTGCCACACGACGAGAAACTGGCGCGTTATCTCGCCGCTTACGGCGAAGGCGCCGTATGCATGACGAGCGTCGACGAGACCGGTTGAGCCCTACGATGCGCGGATATGCGCAACCGCGCCGTATAGCCCGCCGAGCGATCCCCTAGCCTTGTCCGCCTCGCACGACGCTTGGTGGCTGCCGACAAGGAACAATTCATGACCGTCAAGCGTATGGACAATGTAGGAATCGTGGTCGAGAACCTCGATGCCGCCGTCGCGTTCTTCACCGAGCTCGGCCTCGTGCTCGAAGGTCGCGCGCTGGTGGAAGGAGACTGGGCGGACCGCGTCACCGGATTGCAGGGCATGCAAGTCGAAATCGCGATGATGCGCACTCCGGACAGTGATGCGCGCATGGAGCTGTCGCGTTTCCTCGCGCCCGCAGCGGTTGCGGATCATCGCACCGCGCCCGTGAACGCGCTCGGTTATCTGCGCGTCATGTTCGCCGTGGACGACATCGACGATACGCTGCGCCGTCTCGGCAAACACGGCGCAACACTGGTCGGCGAAGTGGCGCGGTACGAAGACATGTACCGGCTGTGCTACATCCGCGGACCGGAAGGCATTCTCATCGGGCTCGCCCAGCAGCTCGGGCAGCGGACTTCCCGCACGGATCCGATGAACCATTGAGTCCGGGGGCGACTCGTTCCGGCCGCAAAGGCGTATATTGCCGGCCGGCGCCCGCTGCGCCCGCTTGGGATCGGCTCTAGACAACTGGACAGGCCCCGGAAATGCCTCCCCATACGCTGCCTTATTACTTCGATCTGGCCGGCGTCGCCGTATTCGCGGCGAGCGGCGTGCTCGCCGCGCGCGACCGGGATCTGGACCTGCTCGGCATCATGGTGGTGGCCGCCATCACCGCCATCGGCGGCGGTACGCTGCGCGACGTGCTGCTGGACCGCCATCCCATTTTCTGGATCGTCGATCCGACCTATGTGGTGGTGATCCTCGTCTCGGCGCTGCTGACCGTCGCCTATCTGCGCGCAAGGCCGGCGCCCGGTATGACGCTGCTGGTCGCAGACGCCTTCGGACTAGGGCTCTTCGCGTTGAGCGGCGCACAATTGGCGGAAGCCGCGCAATGCCCGCCTTTGATCGTCGTATTGATGGGTACCATGACCGGTGTGACGGGCGGTGTCCTGCGCGACGTGATTACGGCGCAGATCCCGCTCATCTTGCGGCGCGAGATCTATGCCACGGCCGCCATCGCAGGCGTCTGCGCGTATCTGGCTTTGCAGGCCCTCGGCATGCCGCGCACATCGGCGTTCTGGATCGGAATGATCGTCGTCGTGACGCTGCGCCTCGTGGCTATCCGCTGGGGGCTTCATCTGCCGGTCGTGAAAAAAGCCTGAGCACGCCGCAAAAGGCGTACGGCTTTGCTACGATGCGGTGGTCGATCACGCTCGTCGTCGGCAGGAGCGCCGCATATGACCCAGGCACGCCTGATCCCTTCCGTCACCGGCGAAACGCTGGAAAGCCCGGTGTGGTCGCACGCCGAGCGATGCCTCTACCTCATCGACATTCCCGCGCGCGAGCTGCTGCGCTATACGCCGGACAGGGACGCGGTCAAGCGCTGGCCGCTGCCGAGCGAGCCGGGCGCGCTGGCGCTCTGCGAAGGCGGCGGCCTGCTGGTCGCGCTGCGCACCGGCATCTTCCGCTTCGACACCGCGACCGGGACGCTCACGCACGTGGCTGATCCGCCCTACAACCCGGACCGCACGCGTTTCAACGACGGACGCTGCGACGCGCAGGGTCGTTTCTGGATCGGCAGCATCTACGAGCCGCGCGACCGCGCGGAAGCCGCGTTCTACCGTCTCGACACCGACGGGACGCTGCAGCGCGTCTTCGACGGCGTCACGACCGCGAACGGCCTGGCGTTCAGCCCGGACGGACGCACGGGCTATTGCGCCGACACGCCGGCGCGCAAGGTGTGGGCGTTCGACCTCGACGCACAAGGTCATCCGTCCGAGCGGCGGCTCTACATCGATTTGCAGGCCGCGAACATCGACGGCCGTCCGGACGGCGCGGCCGTCGACAGCGAAGGCTGCTACTGGCTCGCGTTGATCGACAGCGGCCGCATCGGTCGCTTCGACCCGCAAGGCCGGCTGCTGCAGACGGTGGAACTGCCGGTGCGCTGGCCCACCTGCCCCTGTTTCGGCGGTGACGACCTGCGCACGCTGTACGTCGCGAACCTGCGTACGGGCCGCAAACCCGAGCAACTGGCCCAGTGTCCGGCGGCCGGCACGCTCGTCGCCGTCGAAGTCGATGTCGCAGGCCTGCCGGAACGCACCGCCGCCATCGGCCCGGATTCGTTCTGACCCTGCAACCGGCGGCGCGCCACAGTTGGCGAAGCCGGCAAAACCATCTATCGTCCGCCCTAAAAGCCTCATAAGAATTCCAAAAGGAGCTTTTGCATGCAGCCCATCCGAGTGCCTGTGACCCGATTCACCACCACCGATGTGGTCGCCGCCAAAGAGAACATGAACATCGACGAGCTGCAGCGTCTGATGGAGCGGCACAGCATCCGTCACCTGCCCGTCGTCCGCGACGGCGTGGCCGTGGGCATCATCAGCGACCGGGATGTGCGCCTGATCGCCGGCATGAGCGTGGCGGAGAAATTCCAGATGACCGCGGGCGACCTCATGACGCCCGATCCCGTGGCGGTGAAGGCAAGCGCGACGCTGGATGAAGCGGTGGAGCTCATGGCCGAAAAGAAGGTCGGCAGCGTCCTCGTCAACGACGAGGACGGCCGCCTGATGGGCATCTTCACCGCCACCGATGCGCTGAAAGCGCTGGTGGACATCATCCGCAACGGCGGCAAGCTCCCGGCCTGAATGCGACGCAGCATGCCCGACGGACACCGGAACCGGGAACGCGGCACTTCGGTCTCAACCTCCGACATTCGTCGGTCGGAAAGGAGCGCACCATGGACGCTTTGAATGAAAGCCCGGACACGAACCTGCGCCGTTGGCGAAGGCTCGCCTTGCTTTGCGGCGCGGCAGTCGCGTTCTGGAGCGGCGGTGCCTTCGCCCACCACGGCTGGTCCTGGGCGGAGGAGGAACAGTCCACGCTCGAAGGCACCATCGAATCCGTATCGATGGCGCCGCCCCATCCGACCCTGCGCGTGAAGGCTGCGGACGGACGCGTGTGGCAGGTCGATCTCGGGAATCCGTATCAGACGGAACGCTCGGGCTTTCGCGGCGATACGGCCAAGCCCGGCGACCGTGTGACCGTGCTCGGCAACCGCACCAAGGAGCCGAACAAGCCGCACATGAAAGCCGTACGCATCACCATCGACGGCAAGCACTACGACATGTATCCGGAGCGGATCCGGGAATGACGGAGACGTTCCTGCTATGGCTGGGCGGTTGGCCGGGCGCGCTCTGGCTGCAGGAATCGTGGCGCGCCTATCTCTTCGTCAACGCCGCGCACATCCTCGGAATCGGCTTGCTGCTCGGCGCCATCCTGCCTCTCGATCTGCGCCTGATAGGCTTCATGCGCGGCGTGCCGCTCGGCACCATCGCACCCATTCTTGACCGGACCGCCACGTTCGGCGCGGCGCTCGCGATCGCCACCGGCCTGTGGCTCTTCACGGTGAAACCGCTCGAATACGCCGGCAACGCCGCCTTCCTCGCCAAACTCGTGCTCCTCGCGCTGGCCTTCGTCAACGTCGCGTTCCAACACTCGGGCGGCGACTACCGCACCGCGCTTGCCGGCGGGCCTGTGAGCGCAAAGGTGCGAACCGTTGCCGCGCTGTCAGCGCTGCTGTGGCTGGCCATCCTCATCGCGGGGCGCTGGATCGGATTCATCTAACGCAGGTCGCACCGGCGTTTCTTTACCAGTAATCGCGACTGGCATCCTGGAAAAATGCGCTTCGACTACGGCCATTACGTCATCGAGGTGTCGCGCGAAAACGGGCGCTGGCGCGTATACCGTTGCGGCACGGGGCTGCGCACGCCGACGAATGACGTGTCGATTCCGCCCGAGGTCGGCGAGGATGAACTGCACGGTTGTCTCGACGAGCCGTGCCACGCGCTGCGGCGGCTGGATTGATGGCGGCTGGCCCAAGCGCTCGCTTGTCGTCGCAATCGTTATCGGCGGGACGTTATGCGTATTCGCCTTTGTTGCAACGCCTGCATCCTGCGAATGGGGATTGAGCGCTTATGTATGGTCCGGCGTTGCGGCAGGCGTTGTACTGTTCGCTGCGCCGTTTCTTCTGGAACCGCAGCTCGAGCCCGGACGGCGAGCACTGTGGGGTGTGCTCTATGTGCTGGGCGGCGCAGGCGTATGGTTCGCGGCGCTGCTCGCGTCCGGCATGCGGGTCGTCTGCCGCCTGTTCTGATCTGCGCCGCCATGCGGCGGCGCATCCGGCTACTTCCCGGAAGTCTGGTCGCTCTGCTCGCGGATGGGCGTGCTGTAGCTGTGCACGGCGCCGGGCTGCGGCATGTTCTCCGACTCTTCTTTCTTACTCAGGTCATTGGGCGGATTTGCCGTCGTTTCCTGGGCGGTGTTGGTCGGATTGGCGGGCGCGACGACATCCGAGGCCTGCGGCACGGAGGGATCGGCGCCGATGCGGCCGCCGAACGCCTCGCCCGGCGAACCGGCGCTGGGCGCGGGCGACGTCGTGGTCTCGGGCGCACTCGTCGCGGGCGCGCTCATCTGCTCGGAAGCGCGATCGTCGTCGCCGCAGCCCGTCAAAACGAAAGCGGCAAAGGCGGTCGCGACAAGGATGGTGGACTTCTGCATGGTTGTTCCTCACTGAAAGGTTGCCCTGAACACAGCAAGGAACGATCCCGGCGGCGCACGCAGCGCCGCCGGTTCATTTGTTCAGCGGATTGCCGGGCGTGGGAATGTCGGAGACAGGCGCTTCGGGCGCCGCCTGTTGCCGGCGCCCGCTGTGATCGGACAGGCCTGTCCACTCGCGGAAGACAGGCCCCATCCCGCCGGGGGTGTTGATCGCGTCGAGAAAGAAGTAGATGCCGAGCGCGATCGCGATCAGCCCGATCAGCTTCCTCTGCCAGCGGCCCATCAGCCTTCCCAGCTCGCGAGCATTTTCTTCAGCGGTTCGACGAAGAAGGGGGCCGGTTTGAGGATGCGGTTCTCCATTTTCACCAGCAGCGGGAAGATCTGCGTCAGATACTCCTTGAACTGGGGGTCGGCGTAGAGACGCGCGCGGCGTTCCTCGCGATCGTCCAGGCTGGTATAGGCCCACAGGTGCACGACCTGGTTCAGCTCGCCGATCTCGGCGGTGTACCAGCCCACCGGCGGGCCGAGGATTTCGCGCTGCGGCCCGTAGCCCTTCTCCTCGTAGATCTTCAGAAAGGCGGGCAGTTTGCCCGGATGCAGGGTGTAGATGCGTTCTTCGACGTACATGTGCGGCTCCTCGATGAAGCGGCGATTTTACACGCCGCCTCCCCGGTAAACCGGCTACCAGCTCGAGCGCAGGCCCACCAGGGCCGCGACGCCGTGCTGACGCGAGTTGTAGTTGAACTGCACGTCACCGAACAGGCTCACGCCCTTGCGCACTTTGCCCGACACACCGAGCCCCGCGATCAACGAGTCGCGCTTCACCTCCGCCCCGTAGCCCTGGAAGCTGCCCGCGGCCGGCGCCGCAGCGAGGCGCGCCTTGACCGGCTCGTTGATGTCGCCGAAGTCGTGCGACCACACCAGCCGCGGCTCGATGCGCAGCTTGCCGAAGTCGTGCACCGTCTTTGCGCCGATCAGCGTGCGCACCGAGGTGCTGCTGTCGGCATCGACCTTCAGGTTGAGCCCGCCCGCCCCTTTTTCGGTGAAGCCTTCGCTGCGCGCATGCAGCACTTGCACACCGAACAGGGGTTGCAGCGTCCAGCCGCCCATGGGCAGATCCACGCTCGCCTCGCCGTGCACGAGGATGGAGTGCGAGTCGAAGTCCGACTTCGCGGTGTTGCGCAATGCGCCCACCACGACTTCGCGCTCCATGCGGTTGTCGTACCAGGCGTAGGCCAGATGCCCTCGGTAAGTCCAAGCGCCGCTGGTAAAGCCGGCGTAGGCGCCGATGGCGCGACCGCGTGCATAACCGTCGTCGTCGATGCCGTCGAATTCCAGATTCGTCCTGCCGGCGGAGAACGAAACGCCGACCACCCAATCGTTTTTCAGGCGCGTGTCGGCACCGATGGTCAGCGCGCCGCCGGAGAGCTTGCTGCCGGCCATGTCGCGATCGCCGTCGTAGTCCTGCCACAGGCCGTGTGCACGCATCCAGAGGCCGTGACGCGCGGCCGGTTGGCCGGACATGCCGTAGCCGGCCATGCCGATGTCGGAAGGCCGATCCACCGCGGCCAGCATGATCGGTCCGTTCGCGCGTGCCGCGTCGGCGGTGGCCATCGAGTGGAGTCGGCGACTCAGCATATCGCCGAAGCCGTTCACAAACGCGACGCCCGCACGACGCAGATGTGCGATGGAAGCGCCGCCGATGGAATTGAACGCTGCGCGTGCCTGCGCCGCCGACAGCGAGTTGAGCGTGCTGATCACCGTCTGCAAATCGCCCGTCGCGCCTCCGGCGGCGTTTTCCAGCACGCCGCACAGCGCGTGTTGGTTGCGGGTCGTCGCAACGTCGCAATAGTTGCCGCCTTTGATCAGCCTGAGATAGACGCTGTTCGCGTCGTAGTTCAGCGTCGGCGACAGGAACGCGAGATCCGTCGTGACGTTCGTGAACTTGCCGCTCACACCGTCCGTCGCGTTCAGGATGGTGTACTGGATGGCGGTATCGTAGGCCGCGCCGGTGGCTCGCACGTCGACCGTGCCGCCGTTGATGGTCACCTTGCCGTCGACGTCGAGCAGGTCGGCATTGCCGGCGTCGTCCGCCTCGACGCGGAAGACGGAACCCGCGCGGAACGTCGCATCGCCGTCGACGGTCAGCGTGCCGATGGAATTGCCCGGTGCCAGTACGCCGCCGGATTGCACATCCACACCGCCCACCGTGCCGCTGCCCATCAGCGTGCCGCCGTTGTTCACGACGGCGGCCGACAAGAGAGAACCGTTCACTTCCAGCACGCCCGCATTGATCGTCGTCGGCCCGGTGTACGTGCTGTTTCCGGTGAGGGTCAGCGTCCCCGCGCCGTTTTTGATCAAGCCGGAACCCGCAGCGCCGGTGATCGTTCCGCCGAACGTGCTGCCAGCGTTGCCGTCGATCGTGAGGTCGCCGGCTTCGATCGTGAGCAGGCCGTTTCCGGCGAGCGCGCCGAAGCGGCTGGATTGCATCGCCCGGAACTCGGCGCCGGCGGCGATGGTAAGCGCGCCGTCGCTATCGATCTGGCCGCGCAGCACGCCGCCGTCGATGGTGGTCGCGCCCGAGTACGTGTTGCCGAGGCCGATCGAGGCCATGTTGCCGCCCATGACCGTCAGGGAACCCGTGCCGCTGATGCCCGCGGAGGCGTTGTAGGTGAAATTGCGCGTCGTGGTGTCGATCACCAACTGGCTGTTGTTGACGATGGTGGACGGAAAAGCCAAGGTGGTCAGGCCGGTCGCATCGCCGAGGCGCAGCGTGCCACCGTTGATCGTGGTCGTGCCGTTGTAGAACAACTGCCCCGTGAGCGTCAGCGTACCGCTGCCGGTCTTGACCAGGCCGCTGCCGCTGATGCTGAGAATCATGCCGCCGAACGTCGTGCTGGTGTCGTCGCTGCCGACGGTGAGATCGCCCCCGAACATCCGAATGGTGCCGGTGCCATGCAGCGAGCCGAAGCGGCTCGCGCCCCTCATGTAGAAAGAAGTGGTGCCGTTCGCGAGGGTGAGCGCCGCGTCGTTGGCGATCGCGCCCACGAGCACGCCGCCGTTGACGGTCGTCGGTCCGGCGTACGTGTGGGTATGGGCGTCTCCCAGGTCGGCGGTGTTGTCGCCCTCCTTGGTGAGCGAGCCCGTACCGCTGATGCCCGCGTCGCCTTTGTAGAAAAAGCCGCCGGTCGTGCCGCGGGCGTCGATGATCAGCGCGCCGTTGTTGACGATGGTCGATTCGAAGTCGTCGTTCATGATGCCGGTCGCGTCGCCGATCTTGAGCGTGCCGCTTTCGATGGTCGTCGTGCCGGTGTAATACAGCATCCCGGAAAGCGTCAGCGTGCCCGTGCCGGTTTTCACCAATCCGCCCGCGCCCTCGATGGTGCCGCTGAAAGTGCTGTCGGTATTGGCGCCGCCCGCGGTGAGCGCGCCGGCCTCCATGACGAGCGTGCCCGAGCCGGTGAGCGTCCCGACGCGGCTGGACGCCAGTCCGCGAAAAGTCGCGCCGCTCTTGATGTCGAGCGTCCCGCTGCCGTCGATCTGTCCCCGCAGTTCGCCGCTTTCGATCGTAGTGTTGCCCGTGTAGGTGTTGCCGAGGCCGATCGAGGCGATGCCCGTGCCTCTCTTGATCAGGGCGCCCGTGCCGCTGATGCCCGCCGCGCCTTTGTAGTTGAAATCGCCGTGGGTGGTGTCGATGACCAGTGTGGCGTTGTTGACGATGGTCGAGACGAAGTCCTTGCTCGTGATGCCCGTGAACGCGTCGCCGATCTGCAGCGTTCCCTGCTGGATCGTGGTCTGTCCCGTGTAAGTGAGATCGCCGGTCAGGGTCTGCATCCCGGCGCCCGTTTTCACCAGGCCGCCGTCGCCGTCGATGGTGCCCGAGAAACCCGGGAAGCCCGTTGTGTTCAGGGTCAGGTCGCCGCTGACCAGATCGATCTCGCCCGAACCGCTCAGTCCGCCGACCGTGCTCGAGCCCAGCATTTCGAAACGGGTGTTCGCATCCGAGATGGTGAGTGTCGCACCGTTGTCGATCCGGCCGCGCAACGTGGCGCCGTCGCCCAAGGACGTGATGCTTTCATGGTTCGCCAGACCCACGGACACGTCCAGATCGTCGAGCTGCAGAAGCCCCGTCCCGGACAGGGTGGCGGCGCTGAAATCCCAACTATGGCCGTTACCGTAAATCCTGAGCGCGTCGCTCTGGACGTCCACGGTGATGCCGGGCTTGGCCGTGGGCAGGTCGGATTGAAGCGAAATGATGTCGAACGTGTCGAGATTCACGACGATGGTGTGCGGTCCCGAATCGTCGGCGTTCGCCTGCTCGAGCGCCCAGCGCAGCGTATTCGCTCCGGCATCGTTCGCGCTCGTGACGTACCAGGTACCGGCCTGCGCAGGCGCGGCGAATACGGAGGCCAATGCCAAGGCGATCGCCTTGCGCCCCCCCACAGCGACTGCTCGGTTTTTCATCTTCTTCTCCTCCCCGTGTGCCATGGCGGGGCGGGCGGATGGTAACAAAAGTGCGATCCGGCGGCACATCGCACGGGAGCATGCTCCGGACCAAACCTGAGTCGCGCGAGGAAAACCTGCACCTTCCTTGCGGCAGGCGACCCGATAACCTGCTCTCCGGGAACGCCGGCCGAGCCGCGCCGGTACAATACGGCTCCCGGTATCGAACGGACTTCAGCCATGACCGACGACATCGAAGGCCTGCGCCGCATCCTCAGCACCTATCGCACCGTCGCGATGGTCGGTCTTTCGGCGGACTGGTTCCGGCCGAGCAACTTCGCCGCCAAATATTTGATCGAGCACGGCTACACCGTCATCCCGGTCAATCCGCGCTACGAGGAGATCCTCGGGCAGAAGTGCTACAAGTCGCTGCGCGACATCCCCGTGCCGGTCGATGTGGTCGACGTGTTCCGCAAGACCGAGGACGTGATGCCCGTCGCCGAGGACGCGATCGCCATCGGCGCCAAGGTGCTGTGGCAGCAGATCGGCGTGCTGAACTACGAAGCGGCGGCGAAGGCCGAGGCGGCGGGCCTCGAAACCGTCATGGACCGCTGCATGAAGATCGAGCACGGCCGGCTGTTCGGCGGCCTGAAGTGGGTGGGCGTGAACACCAGGGTGATTTCCGCCAAACGCCCCCGTCACCTGGCGTATTGATATGGCAGACAGAAATTTCGGCTTCGAAACCCTGTGCCTGCATGCGGGCCAGATTCCCGACCCGGCCACCGGCGCGCGCGCCACACCGCTGTACCAGACGACCTCCTACGTCTTCGATTCGGCCGACCACGCCGCGAGCCTGTTCAACCTCGCGACCTTCGGCAATGTCTATACGCGGCTGTCGAACCCGACCACGGCGGTGTTCGAGGAACGCATGGCGGCGCTGGAGAACGGCCGCGCCGCGGTCGCGACCGCGACAGGCCAGGCCGCGGAGATGGCCGCCGTGCTGACCATCCTCAAGGCCGGCGACCACATCGTGTCCTCCAGCACGCTCTACGGCGGCACGCACACGCTGTTCGACGTCAACCTGCGCAAGCTCGGCATCGAGACGACTTTCGTCGATGCCGACGACCCCGAGAACTTCCGCAAGGCGCTGCGTCCCAATACCCGCCTGCTCTACGCGGAGACCATCGGCAATCCGGGTCTCAACGTGCTCGACATCGAAGCGGTGGCGGCGATCGCCAAGGACGCGGGCGTGCCGCTGATGATCGACAACACGGTCGCCACGCCCTATCTCTGCCGGCCGCTCGACCACGGCGCCGACATCGTCGTGCACTCGGCCACCAAGTACATCGGCGGACACGGCACCACCATGGGCGGCGTGATCGTCGAGTCCGGCCGCTTCAACTGGGCGAACGGCAAGTTTCCCGAGATGGTCACGCCCTCGCCCGGCTATCACGGCGTGATCTTCTACGAGACTTTCGGCGACTTCGGCTACACCATGAAGGCGCGCATGGAGACCATGCGCGTGTACGGTCCCACGCTTTCGCCCTTCAACGCCTGGCAGCTCCTGCAGGGACTGGAGACGCTGCACGTGCGCATGGACCGCCATTGCAGCAACGCGCTCGCGGTCGCCGAATTCCTGTCGCAGCATCCGCAGGTGGCGTGGGTGAACTACCCCGGCCTCAAAGGCAACCGCTATTACGAGCTCGCGCGCAAATACATGCCCAAGGGCGCGAGCGGCCTGCTCACCTTCGGCGTCAAGGGCGGCGCCAGGGCCGGCGAGAAGTTCATCGAGGCCGCGCGCTTCATGAGCCACCTCGCCAACATCGGCGACGCCAAGACGCTCGTCATCCATCCCGCATCGACCACCCACCGCCAGCTCTCGGAGGAGGATCAGCGCAAGGCGGGCGTCACGCCCGACATGGTGCGCATTTCGGTGGGTATCGAGACCCTGGACGACATCCTCTGGGATATCGACCAGGCGCTCGCCGCGGCGGCGAAAGCTTGAACGAGTCGACGACATGAGCGGCCAGACCTCTGTTTATCCCACGCTCCACCGCCCGGTCTTCGCGCGCAACGTCGTCTCCACCTCGCAGCCGCTCGCGGCGCAGGCGGGACTGGCGGTGCTGGCGAAGGGCGGCAACGCGGTGGACGCCGCCATCGCGACGGCGATCACGCTCACGGTGGTGGAACCGATTTCCAACGGGGTCGGCAGCGACGCGTTTGCGCTGGTGTGGGACGGCGAACGCCTGCACGGTTTGAATGCCTCCGGCCGCGCGCCGGCGGCGTGGAAACCGGAGTATTTCCAGCACCGCATTCCCGTTCGCGGCTGGAACAGCGTCACCGTGCCCGGCGCGGTGGCGGCCTGGGTGGATCTGTCGGAGCGCTTCGGCGTGCTGCCTTTCGCCGAGCTGTTCGAGGCCGCGGTCCGCTACGCCGAAGAGGGCTTTCACGTCTCGCCCTTCGTCGCGCAGCGCTGGGCCTTGCAGGTGCCCGATCTGCAGAACCAGCCGGGCTTCGCGGAAGCCTTCATGCCGGGGGGCCGCGCGCCGCAGGAAGGAGAGCTCTTCCGTCTGCCGGCGCTCGGCCGCACGCTCGCTCGCATTGCCGAGAGCAAGGGCGAAGCGTTCTACCGCGGCGAATACGCGCTGCGTCTTGCGCAGCACGCCGCGCAGCATCGCGGCGCCATGACGCCGGACGATCTCGCCGCGCATACGAACGACTGGGTGGAGCCGCTGTCGATCGACTACCGCGGCCTGCGGCTTCACGAGCTGCCGCCCAACGGCCAGGGCATCGTGGCGCTGATCGCGCTCGGCATCCTGCGCCATTTCGACATGGCGGCCTACCCGGTGGACGGGCCGGACAGCCTGCATCTGCAGATCGAGGCGCTGAAGCTCGCCTTCGCCGATGCCTATCGCCACGTTGCCGATCCTGGGGCGATGGAGCTGCCGCCCGCGGCGCTCCTCGATCCCGACTACCTCGCCGAACGCGCACGCCTCATCCGGCTCGACCGCGCCCAGGATTTCGGTCACGGCGAACCGCCGCGCGGCGGCACGGTCTATCTCGCCGCCGCCGACGAGCACGGCATGATGGTGTCGTTCATCCAGTCCAACTACATGGGATTCGGCTCCGGGGTGGTGGTGCCGGGCACCGGCATCAGCCTGCAGAACCGCGGCGCGGGCTTCAATCTCGTCCCCGGCCATCCGAACTGCGTGGCGCCCGGCAAGCGGCCGTTCCAGACCATCATTCCCGGCTTCGTGACCAAGGACGGCGAGGCGTTGATGTCGCTCGGCCTCATGGGCGGCACCATGCAGCCGCAAGGCCATGTGCAGCTGATGGTGCGCATGGCCGATTACGGCCAGTCGCCGCAAAGCGCGATCGATGCGCCGCGCTTCCGTATCGAACAGGGGTTGAAGGTCAATTTCGAGGCGGCGTTCGCGCCCGAAACCATCGCCGAGCTCGCGCGCCGCGGCCATCAGCCCACGGAGCTGCCGCCCGCCTATCACGACTTCGGTTGCGCGCAGATCATCCGGCGCATCGACGGCGGTTACGTCGGCTGCTGCGATATGAGGCGCGACAGCCTATCGGTCGGTTTCTAGCCGCCCGCGCAGCGCGCAAAATTTCTCTCTGCATACGGCGCCCCCGCTTGCGGCCGGTATGCCAATCGCTATGCTGTGCCGCAATAAGTTGAAATAACAACAGCGACGCACCGTGGCTCGCGGCTCGTCGCGGGGAGCCGCCTTGGACCGTTACGAATACGAAGGCCTCGTCAGACGGCTGGAAGCGCAGGCGGACAACGCGCCGGAGCGTTTCCGCAGCAAGGTCGTGATGCTGAGCGTCTTCGCCTACGTAGCCGTTTTCGCGGTGCTCGTCGGCGGTTCGGCGCTGGTGGTGCTGGCGCTCGTCTGGGCGTACCAGAGCGAGCGCACCGCCACGGCCGTCAACTTCGGTCTGCTCGCGCTGACGCTGCTGCCCGTGCTCTATACGGCGCTGCGCACCTTCCTCATGCGCCTCGATCCGCCCGAAGGCCGTCCGCTCACTCGCGCCGAGGCGCCGAGGCTGTTCGATACGCTGGACAAGATGCGCAACCGTTTGCGCGGACCGGCGATCCATCACGTGCTGATCGACGGCGAGTTCAACGCCGCGATCATGCAGCGGCCGCGCTGGGGCCTGTTCGGCGGACATACCAACTATCTCGTTCTCGGTCTGCCCTATCTGCTCGGCGTACCGCCGAACGAAGTGCTCGCCACCATCGCGCACGAATACGGCCATCTGTGCGGCAACCACGGCAAGCTCGGCGCCTGGGTATATCGCCAGCGGCGCACTTTCGATGCGATGTACCGGAAGCTTCAGGACTCGACCGCACGGAGCTGGACGCTGGCGGCCATGGCGACCGTGCTCGGCCGGTTCATGCCCTATTACAACGCCTATACCTTCGTACTGTCGCGGCAGAACGAATACGAGGCCGACCGTACTGCCACCGAGCTCGTCGGCGCGCCGGTCAACGCGCAGGGATTGGTGCGCGACACGCTGCTCGGCGAATGGATCCACGAGCGCTTCTAGCCCAAACTTTACGCGCAGGCGGACGAGCGTCCGGCACCGGCGTTCAAGCCCTACGCCGCGATGCGCATCGCTTTTTCGGCAAGCTACGACGAATGGGCCACCCAGGAACGCCTCGCGGCGGCCCTGCGGCGCGACTCCGACCTGCTCGATACCCATCCGTCGCTGCGCGACCGCCTCGATGCGATCGGACAGCGCGCGACCCTGCCTCCGCCGCTCGAACGCTCGGCGGCCGAGGTCCTGCTCGGACCGACAGCGAGGAAACTGATCGAGGAATTCGACCGGGACTGGTGGACGAGGGAGCGTGCGAACTGGGAGGCGCAGTTCCACCGTACCTCGCGCGCCAGGGCGCGGCTCGCGGAGCTGTCGAAACGGAATCTCGCCGAATTGCAGAGCCACGAGCTGCAGGAGCTGGCGCTGCTCAAGGCCGATCTGGAATCGGGCGCTAGCGCGAAACCGGTGCTGGAACATCTGTTGCGCCTGCCCGGCGGGCCGTATCCCAAAGCGGCGTATCTCTACGGCCGCATCCTGCTCGCCGAGCGGGACGAGAAGGGGTTGCAGTATCTCGTCAAGGCCGCCGATGCCGATCCCAGTCTGGCAGAAGAAGTCGGCCGGATCGGCTACGGCTATCTGCGGCAACACCACGGGGAGGCGGCCGCGGCGCAATGGTGGGAACGGTTCATGTCGCGGCACGAGGCGGCTGCGGCCTGAGGCCGCGCCACTCAGAACCGGTACTGGACCTTCGCCCAGATCTGCGGATGATTCTGGCGCGAGTCGCTCTGCGCCCTGCCGCCGTGATGGCGCCAGGCCGCCGCGGCATCGACGAGCCAGGGTCCTTGCTGGAAGCGCACGCCGACACCGCCGCCCGCGAGGCTGCGATGGTTGGTGCCCGGCACCCACGGGTTGTCATTGATGCGCACCCTGCCCGCATCCCAGAACGCATAAGGCTTGAACGCGCCCGCCTGATAGCGCAGCTCGACCTGTCCCAGCACGCCTTCGTCGCCCGAACCCTCGCCCTGCGGATAGGCGCGCACGCCGTTCGCGCCGCCGAGGATCATGCGTTCCGATGAATCGAGGTTGCCGTTCGCCCATTGCGCGAACACGCGCCCGTACAGGCTGAAACCACCAGGCAGCGCCTGGATGCGCGCCACCTCTAGATTCCATTTGCCGAAGCCGCCCTCGGTTTTCGCGTTCACGTCCTGCGCGCGCAGCCCCGGCGTATCGAGGGACAGTTCGCCGACGGTCCAGGTAAGGCTGCCGTAGGTGATCCCGCCGCCGAACAATTGATCGCGCACGTCGAACTGCAGCGCAACCGGCACGCTGTGGCTGGATTTCTCGTTGCGGACGTCGAGCCGTTCGTACTCGTCCACCAGGTCCTTGTACTGGTAGCGCGCCGCGATCACGAGGTTGGCGCGGTTGCTGCGCAGGATCGGATAGCTCAGGCCGACGCTGAAGACTCTGGCCGTGCCGGTTGCGCCCAATGCCGCGAATTCCTCGCCGAGATCGTAGGCGCTTTGCGCAATCCCGATGTCGCCGCGCAGCCCAGAGGTGCCGAGCGGCAACGCGTAGCCGACGCTGCCGAAGTAAAGCTCCTCGTCGGTGGCCATAAGCGCGGCGCTCAACTGGTCGCCCAGCATGAAGGGGCTGTTCCACACGCCCTGCGCCGTCAGCCGGTAGCTACCCGAATAGCGGTTGCCGTAGTTGTCGAGCGAGACCGCGCCGGCGAAAGGCTCGGTACGGGTGACGCGCACATCGAGATCGCCGGTACCGACCTGTTCGCCCGGACGCACCACCGGACGCACTGCCACGCCCGGGAGATCCGAGAGGATCAGCACCGTGCGCTCGAGCGGACCGCTGCTGATGACTTCGCCGCTTCGCAGGCGCGAGAGGAAAGATTGCGCCTGCTCCGCCAGCCTGGCATCCGCGGAGGAAGCGGCCACCTTGCCGTAGCGGCCCTCGATCACCTGGATGGTGAGTCGTCCTTCGATCATCTTCTGCGCGGGCAGGAAGGCGCGTGCGAAGGGATAACCGTTCTGACGGTAGTACACCGTGATGCGGTGGCTCAGCGTCTGCAGCTCGCGCAGACTGTGTTCCTTGCCGATCGCCGGTGCGATCAGGGCATGCAGCGTCGCTTCGTCGAAGCGCGTCACGCCGGCGAACTGCACCGACTGGAGCAGCACCTTCGGTCCCGTGTCGGTTTCGGCTTCCGCAGGTTTGGGCACATCGACTTCGATGTCCACGCTCTCGGGCAGCTCCTGCTTGGGGATCTGCAACTCCTGCAGGATGCGGCCCGCGTCGGGAAGCGTTTGGGCGTGAGCGAAGGGCGCCGTGGCGAACGCCACGGCCACCGCGATGCGAGACAGCTTGAAATGCATGGATGTGCCTTCTTGTTCTCCGTGGTGCGGGCAGCCGGAGCCGCCCGCACGCGTTTTTTCTGAGCCGGTCGGATCCGCTTACCTCGGCAGACGTATCCCGCCCTGGACGACGAAAATGGTTTGCGACGGTTGCGCGCCGCATGCGGCGCCGCTTTCACCCTGGCTCACGCACACGTCGCGGTTTTCGTTCTCCGAAGCCGCATCGGACTGATCGCCGCCCTGATCGGTCGCGTCGACGAGACGCAAGCCGCCGCTCGTCGTGCCTTGCGCGCCGTCGTCCGAAGAATGGGGCGAATGCGGCTGCTGATTCTGGACACCGGAGGTCGTCACATCGCTGACGCTCGTCCTCGCGCCCGTATATTCGTGATCGGTGTCCGTCCCGACGATTTCGAGCTCGGCATTGGCGGGATCGCTCACTACGCGATAGCCCAGTTCGCCGAAACCGGAGATGAGGATCGGATGCCTGCCCGGTTCGGCCGAAACCGTGGAGAACACCGGCTCGCCCAGCATGGCCTTGGTATCGCCGTTCACCAGCCCGCTGACATCGACAGCATCGATGCCACCGCCGTCGAATTCGGTCTTGCCGTCGTAGACTTTCAAGGTCACGGTCTTGTCATTGGTGGAGGCGATGAGGGTCGGCTGTTCGCGATAGACCGCATAGATGCCGCTCGTGCCCAGCGCCTTGCCGAAATTGCTTTCCGACTCGTCGCTACCGTAACGGAAGTTGCCGCTGCCGATGCCGACCAGCTCCGCAACGCCCTCGCTGTCGTCCAGGCTGCCGGTATAGATCACGGCCCGGCCGCCCGCGCCGGTGGTCACGGTAACGCCCGCATCGGCGCTCACGCTGCCGCCCGCGGCATCGCCCGCCGCGGCCGACCGGCCGGCGTTGATGACGATCGCGTCGATCGACTGGCTCGCCGTATGCACATTCTCGGCGAGCGAGATATCGCCGGTGGTTGTCGCAAGCGCGAGATCGCCCGAGTTGTCGATGCCGACGACCGTACCGAGCACGCCCACGGTGAGCGCGCCCGTGTTGAGGAACGCGACGGCGCCCGCGCGGCTCGCGAACGTACCGACGAGGTTCAACGCGCGGTCGAGCACGAAATCACCGCCCGTCAGCGCAAGCCCCGCAGCCGCGATCGCGCCTTCTTCGCCCTGCACAGCCATGCCCGCCACATCGAGGAAGATGTTGGCCGTGGTCTTCAACTGCTCGCCGATGTAGAGATCGGCGTTAGTGGCGATGCTCACGTCGCCGCTGTTGTTCACCCCCGCGAGCACGCCGACCGTGCCGATTTCCAGCGATCCGTCGTTGACGAACGCCAGCCGGCCCGCATCGCCTGCGATCACGTTCACCGCGTTGGCCGGGCTGGTGAGCTCGAAGTCCCCGCCACTCAGCGCGAGCCCTTGGGCGATGATGTACCCGTCATTCATGTCCTGCGTGACGGTGCCGCTCACGCCGAGATGGATATTGCGATGCGCGCTCAGGGCCTCTTCCAGATGCAAGTCGCCGTTGACGCGGAGGCTGATATCTCCGACCGAATACACGCCCTCCACCCGCAGGTCGCCGTTGTTGAAGAAGGCGATGTCGCCCGTATTGACGCCGGCGAGCGCTTCGACCTTGTTGTCAGCCTGGGTAAGATCGACGCTGCCCACGAGACCCAACTCCAACCAGGCGGCCGTGATCGCCCCTTCCGCGCTCTGGGTGACATCGCTAATCGTCATCGAGTTGACTGTCACGTCTCTGCCGACGGCCTTCAACTGCTTCCCGATGTGGATGCTGCCAATCGAGGCCAGCCAGACATTGCCGCTGTTGTCGATGCCGACGATGTCGCGACTATTGCCGAAGCGGTCGGCGACCGTCACTGCGCCGACTTCCAGGTCATGGTAAGTATGGAAAAACAGCTCGCCCGCGTTGCTCGCGATCTTGCCGACCTCATTGCCGACGCCGTCGAGGTGGTAATCGCCGCCGCTCAGCGCCAGGCCGGCCGCCTTGATGGCGCCGCCCTCCTCTTGAGACGTCACGCCCGTCACGTCGAGGAAGACATTGCCGGCGGACGCATCCAGCACCTCCTCGATGTTCAGATTGCCGTTGATATGGAGGCGGATGTCTCCCCCGCTGCTCAGGTTCTCGAAGAAGGGCGCGCCCTCCACCCGTAAATCGCCGTTGTTGAAGTAAGCGATATCGCCCGTCGCACTGCCGCTCAACGCGTTGACCTTGTTGTCCGCCTGGGTCAAATCGGCGCCGCCGCCGATGAGATTCAGTATCAACGCGGCCGCCGTGATCGCCCCGTCTGCGTCCTGGGTGACGTCGCCGTCCGCCGAAATGAACACGTTGCTGCCGGCGACCTTCAGTTGCTTGGCAATGTGAACGCCGGCAGAGCCGCCGTATGCACCCAAGCTGACATCGCCGCTGTTGTCGATGCCGACGATGTCGCGGCTGTTGCCGAGGCGGTCGGTGACTGTCACTTCGCCGACTTCGAGATCGCCCGCGTTCGAGAAGAAGAGCGTACCCGCATCGCTGGCGATCACGTCGACGGCGTTATCGCCGTTGAGGAAGTAATCGCCGCCGCTCAGCGCCAGGCTGCCCGCCTTGACGGCGCCGCCGACCGCTTGCGGCGTCACCCCCGTCACATCGAGGAAGACGGTGCGACCGGCTGCGTCCAGATTCTTATTGATCGTCAGATCGCCGTTCACCTCGAGGCTGACGTCTCCAGCGGTCGTCAGCCCCTCCACCGTGTTGGTACTGATTTGGAGGTCGCCGACGTTCCTGAACGCCACCGTACCGGCATCGCCGGAAAGCAGCGCCACCGTGTTGTCCGCGTTCGCGAGCGCGAAGTTTCCGGAGCCATAGGACTTGCGCAACACCAGTCCGTCGGCCTTGATCGCTGCATCTTCGTCCTGGCTCGCTTCGCCGATGACGATGAGGGTGACGTTCTGGCCCGTCGCGAGGATGCCCTGTTCGAGTCGCAGATCGCCGTCCACGTTCAGGATCAGCTCGCCGTCGTTTTTCAGGCCGGCGACGCTCGAAGTACTGCCGTCGGCCGCGGTAGCCGTCAGCGTACCGACTCGCAAGTCGTCGAGATTGCTGAAATGAATCTCGCCGGCCTCGCCGGCAATGACGTCGATGAGATTGTTCCCGCCCTGATAAAGGTCGAAGTCGCCGCCCATCAGCACCAGGCCGTGCGCCGAGAGGTTCGCGGTAACGGCTTTGGCGGCCTGACCTGCGACCTGCAGCGTGATGATGTCCGTCGCCTCACCGCCGGAAATGGCGATGGACCTGTCGATCTGGAGGTCGCCGGCGGTCGTGAGCGATACGAAGTCCTGCGCGGAAATCCCTGCCACGCCGGCCACCTCGCCGATCGTCAGCGTATCGGCGTTCTTGAAGAGCAGCGATCCGACGTCCGCCGCAAGAGTGTTCACGAGGTTGCCGGCGCCGCCGAGCTGGAAGGCGCCGCTGCCGAGCAGGCGCAGCGCGTCCGCCTTGATCGCCCCGTTCTCGCCCTGACTGACGCCGTTCGCGGCATTGAGCGTGACGCTGTTCCCGGCGTTGCTCAGCACGCCGTTCAAAACGATGCGGTCGCCGTAAAGCGTGAGCTCATCCCGGAACGTCGCGTTGCGCACATCGACGGCGCCGGTACCGTCTGCCCGGCCGATATGGATCGCCGAGAAGCCGTCGGTCAGACGCTCAAGCTCGGTGGTGTTGAGATTCAGCGTGCCGGTCGCGCCGTTGCCGAGACCGATGGTCGTTGCAACATTGAGCGGCCGGATGTGGAGTTCTCCGGCCGACTGCACGTTGAGGTTGCCCGAGCCCTGCAGATTCATCGTGTCGGCGATGAGCGTGATATCGCCGGTCATGGTGCTGCTGCCGATGCGGTTCGCCGTGCCGCCTGTCACCCTGATACCGTCGCTGTCGGTGCCGCCTCCGCCGGTGCCGGTGATCTCGATCGATGCCGCGCCGAGCGATTCGATCACGCCGTTGTTTTCCGTCAGCACGCCCCAGTTGCCGGAGTTGCTGCCGCCGCCCGTACCACTGATTTCGATACGGCCGGTCGCGTCAGCGCCCATGCGGACGGTACTCTTGAGCACGTTGACGCCGATGTTGTATTGGGTGCCGGTACCGCCGACGCCGGTGATGGAGAGTGTGCGATCGGTGCCCGTCTGGATCTCCACCAGGGAATCCTCCTGCACTTTCACGCCTTCGTTATTGGTACTCGATCCGTTCGTAGCGCCCCGGCCGCGCAGTTCGATGTTGCCCGAGACGGCGCGGATGGCCGCATCGTTCACCGCATAGACACCGTGCTTGTGCCCGCCGCTGCCGCCGCCGAGGCCGTACATCACGATGTCACCCGCGCCGGTAGTAACGCTCGCGTTGTCGAGGCGAACACCCGTGCCATTCGTCCCAGCGCCGTAGATCGCAATGTCGCCGTCGCCCGAGGTGGTGACGCTCGCGCCGTCGGTGAGGGCGACGCCTTCGCTGCCCTGGCTGCGGATTTCGATATCGCCGCCGCCAGCATCCACGGTCGCGCCGGTGATGGTGACGCCCTTCGCGCCCGTGCTCGCCAAAGCGCTCGAGAATGCGTCGTAGTCGTCGGTCGGGGCCGTCAAGACGCTCAACGCCGCGGACCCGCCGCGCATGAGAATGTCGCCCCCGTGGGAGCGAATGGCGGCGCCGGACTGCACTTCGATCCTGCCTGTGCCGTTGGCATCGCGATCCGCGTTCAGCGTGATGTTGCCGCCCTGCGATTCGACCGTCTTATCCTTCGCGATCGAGATATGGTCCGCGGCCTGTAAGGTGATCGACGCGCCGTCGCCGGTCGTCCGGACGTCTTGGTAAACCGACAGATCGCCGCCCCTGACGTCGATCAGCACGTCGCCTGTCGCGGCGATGCCGGCGATCGTCAGCCCGTTGCTGTCGGTATAGGAGAGCCCGCCGTCGACGTTAGCGGCCAGGATGTTCACGTTGTTGCTGCTGTTCGTAAGCGTGAAATCGCCTGCGCCCAACAGACTGAGATTCGCAGCCGTTACGCCGCCGGAAGATTGGCTGATTCCCTCGCCCGCCTGCAGGACGAGGTCATTGCTGCCGACGGAAAGCGAACCGTTCAATGCGATCGAACCGCCGGCATCGATGACCAGATTCGCATTGATCGTCGCGTTGCCGCCGACTACGGCATTGCCTGCGCTTTCGAATTCGACATTCGAAAAGCCACCGGCGCTAATTAGTCCGAGCCAGCCGTTCTTGAGGAAATTATTAGTGTCGTTGCTGTCGCCGAAGCGGAAGACCTTTGTCGGATTGGAGCTGCGCACCGTCAGTTGGCCGTTACCCTGCAGCGTTCCGCGACCGCGCTCGTATCCGGCCGCAGCGGTCAGAACAATGTCGCCCGTACCGCTTGCGCTGATTTCCCCGAAACTGCCGGCCACACTGCCGCCGAGCCATATCGCCTCCGACCGGCTGGTCAGATAGATATTCCCCGCGCCGGTGGATCGATATGCGCCGTCCCAGATCGCTTCGACACGCGCAATCGCCTCGACATCGAGGTCGCCATCGTTGACCTGCAACGTGCCCTTGTTGAGCAGGATCCGGTCGGTGGTACGCAGGCGGATATCGCCCGTGCCGGTCGCTTCGATTCCCGGGCTCGTCTCGTCGTGATTCCAAAGCTCGATACGATTGCCGCCGCCGAACAGCTCGATGTCGCCGTCTTCGGCGTAGATCTGCGCACCTTTTTCCAGATAAACGGCGCCGTGGTCGCCCGCACTCGTGCTGCGTCCGGCAATCGTCACCGTGCCGCTGCCCGAAGTTTTCACTTCGGCGTTGTTGAGGAGATGGACGCCGTGCCCGGCATCATGGTCGCCACGCAGACGGATGAAGCCGCCGCCCGCGTCGAGCGTCGCGCCATCGATCCGGATACCGCCTTTCGTCGCGTATGCATCCATGGCGGCTTGGAACGCTGCCAAATCTGCGAGCGGATCGATCCATCCATCGGCGTAGCCGCCATGACCGCCCAAATAGATATTGCCGCCCGCGGTTTCCAGACGGGCGCCGTTGTTCACGACGATGCCACTGCCGGCGTATACGTAGAGGTGTCCACCATTGGTGGAAATCGAATTGTTGAACGTGACACTGCCCGTACCGTCCGGCATAAGGGCACGCGTGGCATCCGCAAACATGGAAATGTGCAGGACGTCATCGCCGGGATCGCTGTCGAAGATTTTTCCCGAGTAGGTGATGTCGTTGCCCGCCCAAAGCCACAGCACTTTGCTGCCCAGGCCGTCGTAATCCAGCTCGGCGCCGGCTTGCCAAGTGAAATCGTTATCGGCCTCCAACTCGATAAATCCGTTCTCGAGTAACAACTGGCGAAGCTGCGCAACGCCGATGGTATTCACACCGTCACCGTTCGCGGCCTGCACGGTGATGTTTGTCGGGTCGATCAGGAGCAGTCCGCCGCCCGTGTTGACGCCGCCGGTGAAGCGCAGCGTCTGTTTGCCCGACACTTCGACCTTGCCGCCCTCGCCGCCGCGTGCCCTGATGTCGCCCGCAAAGCGCGTTGCACCGTCTGACCAGACGACGACCGTGCCGCCGTTGCCCGCTGAAGTGGCCGATGCGTCGAGCAGCGCCGTTTGCGCAATCTCCGTTTCGGTCGACTTGGCGATCGACGCATCCTTGCCCTGCCAGCCGCCGCCCACATAGATCTCGCCGCCGCCGTTCGCGCCCGTGGCGTCGATATGCGCGCCATCCGCGATCAGCACGCGCTCGCCCGTGACGACCGCCTTACCGCCTTGCCCTTCGAGGGCCGACACGTCGATGGCGCCCGCCACTTCCACCGTGCCGTTCTCGCCGAGCAGGATGACTTCGCCGCGCTCGCCCGTGACGAGCGACCGGGCTTCGATGAGGCCGTCGCTGTTGATGACCGTGCTCGCGAGATCCTGGGCCGCCTTGGCCGTCAGCAGAACAGTGCCGCCGTCGGCGCGGATGGCGCCGCCGTTTGCGATCAGCGCTTCGAGCGCGCCTTCTTCGATTTCCAGCCCGACCGGCCCGCCCAGATCGAGGGTAACTTTGCTGCCCGCGCCGAGCAGCACGCGGCCGCCGTGCGCTTCGATGCTGCCGCTGTTCTCGACCTTCGCCGCGACGAGCGCCACGGTCCCGCCGTTCGCGCGGATGACGCCCTGGTTGACGACGGCGTTGAGGCTGTCGCCGCCGAAGCGGTAGTTGCCGGCAAGAAAATCCTCGTTCGTGATGTTCAGCGTCGAAGCCACCAGCCCGCCCACATCCACCTGCGCGGTCGGGCTAAACAGCACGCCGTTCGGGTTGACCAGAAACACCTGGCCGTTCGCGCGCAGCGCGCCCTGGATGACGGAGGCGTCCGAACCGATCACGCGGTTGAGCGCCACCGCGCTCGCCGAAGGCTGGTTGAAGTTGACGGTATGGCCCTGCCCGATGGAAAAGCTCTGCCAGTCGATGGCGAGCTTGCCGCTGCCCTGATTGACGGTCAGCGTGCTGCCGCTCTGATGGATGGCGCCGGAACCGGCCGTGATGGAGCCGCCGGTCGGCAGATCGGCGGCCTGCGCGCCGCCAGCCGCGAACACGATCGCGAGCGCAAGGCTGCGCAGGCGCGTCGACTTGGTCTTGCCGCGCGCGCGCGCATATTCCGCGACCGCTTGCCATACACCCAGCGCCTCATTCCATACCACGCGATAGATGTGATTCATTGCCAATCCCGTCTCGAATTACTTATGCAATGCCGGCGTGCGCACGCCGGCCGGCCGCGCGCCGCGGAATCCGTTGTTCTCAGGAAAGTGGGGAGGGACGTATCGAAGCGCCGGCAGCCGCGGCGCTTCGATACCTTTGCAGGATGGCCCGGTGGGAGAAAAACGGCTCTTCGGTGTGCAGTCGTTATTGTGCTGATTACGGAAAATTCTACCGGGTTGTCCTGGCGCTTTGCACAGTGGGCGCCCGGGGAAGCGGATCCCATGGACGTCACGACGGGGGACCGGCGCCCCCGCATGTACCGGAGTGCCCTCGAAGCCGAGGGATGAACGCACTCCGCCCCCCGCCGCAGCTTGTCGCTTGTTCATGGTTTTGTGGTTTTTTAAAAGATGCACCGTACGTCCTCCCCGAGACGTACGGCGCAGCATGCCCTCCGAGAGCGCAATGTCGCGGCGCAACAAAACGCCCGATATGCGCTTCGATTATGAGATGTTCCGACCAGCGCGGCTTGCCTGCGCGTCTCGCGTTTTTTGACACTGCGTCTCAATGCGACGCGGATGCGACGAATCCGGGGCGACAGGCGGATGAATTCTTGACATCCGCGCTAGCGCGCCCCGGGACAGGATTACGGCGGTGGAAAGGGATACCGGACACGCGTCCGGTGCGACTCAGCGTTCGACGGGTTCGGCCTGCGCGCTCGCGGTGAAGCGTCCGCCTTCGGCCTGGATGCCCGTTTCGGCCTCCGCCAGGGCACGCCGCGTCGCGTGCAAGGCGGCCAGCCGGGTCTCCCGCAGCGCCTTGTCCTGGGCCGCCAGGGCGCGTACCGCCGCGTAGAACTTGGGCATATCGCCTTGCGCCTGTTGCAGCAGTACCTCGAAGGCGGGAACGTGTTCGGTATAGGCGGCGAAGGAAGCGAACAGCGCGTTGTTGACACCCTTCGCGAACCAGCGGTCGTAACCGGCATAGCCGCCCCAGCTCGCTTTCAGTTCGCGGTAGGCCTCGCCCATTTCGGCGATGATGCGCGCCTTGCCGGCACGCATTTCCGCTTCGCTCACGGGCGTGGCATACCACCTCGCCAGCTTGTCGCGATAACGCTGTACCAGATCGATGAATTCGGCGCGCCGCTGACGGTGGGCGAGATAGGCTTCCAGGTCCGCAGGTGTACCGTGCTTGCTCAGCCAGCGGCGCACGCCTTCCTGCTCCACCGCCACCGCGAAGGATTCGTTGAATTGGGTATCGCCCTTCGCGAACGCGATCTGGTGCGCAAGCTCGTGAAAGATCAGCCGCGCCAGCTCCGCTTTGGGATAGCCGATGAAGGTGTTGAGCACCGGATCGTCGAACCAGCCCAGCGTGGAATAGGCCGGCACACCGCCGATGAATACGTCATAGCCCGCGCGCTTCAGCCGTTCCGCCTCGCGCTCGGCGGCCTCGAAGTCGTAATAGCCGCGATAGGACACGCAGCCCACCAGCGGAAAACAGTTCTGGTGCGGCTGCAGCGAGAACTCCGGCGCGGCAAAGACGTTCCACACCACGTAGGGACGGCCGATGTCGGCATAGCTGCGGTAGCTGCCGTTGTCGGGCAAGGCCAGCTCGCTGACCGCGAATGCGCGCACGGCCTGCACGTATTCCAGCCTTTGGCGCAGCGTCTCCGGGGTATCGGGCGCGGCGATCACTTGCTCGATGGGACGTGCGCGCTGCATGACGTCCAGGTGTCCGGACACGGCTTGCGCGTAGTACTGCACCGTGCTGCAGCCGCCCGCGAGCAGCAAGGTGGCACCGATCGCAACCAGGCGTCTCATCTCAGAAATCGTCCCGTCCTCAAGAACTGCACGATCTGCCGCGCCGCCTCCGGCGCGAACAGCATCCCCGTGTGACTGCAAGGCAGAACGATGTGATCGCACAAGCCGTCGATGCGCGTCTCTTCGACCGTCACCACGCCGTCGTTCGGCGCGGGCAGGTCGGTGAAGAAACGGCCGAGACCGAAACGACGCGTGCCGGCGATGACGCCGGCTTCGATCCCTTCCCCGCAGCGTAACGCCGGGAAACTTTGCCACAGTTTGGCGCTCGCGCCGATGCAAAAGCGTCCGAACGCGTGACGCATGAACTGCTTTGCGCCGAGCGAACCGCGCAGGGGCGAACCCAGACAGACCACGCGGCCGATGTCCAGGTCAGAAAGCCGCGGCAGGGCGGAGAACACCAGTACGCCGCCCAGGCTGTGCGCGACGAAGTGCAGGCGGCGATACCGGTATGCGCGCATTCGGGATACGAAGCGGCCGAGCTCGTGCTCGAAGGAACGCAAAGCCGGAAAGTACCCGAAGCTCGCCGTGGCGTAGCCCGCGCAGCGCAGCTTGTGCGCGAGATAGCCCATGACGCAGCGGTTCATCCACAGGCCGTGTACCAGGACGACCAGTTCCCGCTGCGTTGCCGGCACGGGATCGGGGTCGGCGCCGCTCACGAGCGAAACGTGTTACATGTGCGGGACCGGGCGCGTCATTCGATTTCGATCGTCCCCACCGCACCCACGTTCACCTGGCTCGTGCCGCCTTCCAGCACCGGTTCGTAGCTTTCGGCTTTGGCGGCGCGCATGGTCATCATCGGCCGCGGCGGCGCGCCGTCGGAGGTCTGGATGGAGAGTTTGCGCAGCCGGTAGCGCTTGCCTTCCAGCGCTTCGGTCAGCACCTGTGCGCGCTGGCGGAAGCTTGCGACCGCTTCCTTCATCAGCTCCTCTTCGGTTTTCTTGCGCAACTCGGGCGACACTCCGAAGCTGATGCCCCCCAACTGCATGCTCGGCTGCAGGCGCGCGATCAGCTTCGCCATCGAGGGGAAGTCCTTGCTTTCCAGACGCAGCTCGGTGCGGCCGCGCCAGGCCACCAGCTTGTTGTCGCGGTCGTAGACGGGGTAGGTCTGGTTGTAGCCGGTGCGTACTTTCACACTCTTGAACTCGCCCGCGATCTTGTGGGCTTCCTGGGCGATCTTATTCAACGCGTTCTGCAGCTCGGCAGGATTGGCTTCCTGCAGCTCCGCGTACAGTGAGGCGAACATCTGGTCGTTCTGCACCTCGCGCATGACCTCGGTCTGCAGATCCACTTCGTTGTAACGCACCGCCTCGATGCTCTCGTGCGCACGCGCGGCGGTCGCACCCAGCAGGACGAGCAGTACGGAACCGGTCGCCAGCACCGCGCGCGAACGGACGGCAGACCAAAAACGACGCAGCATCATGCGTTCTCCTTTCCGAGCGATGTATTCAATCTTCCTAAGGCTACCGCAAGCCGCGCAAAGTTCGCGCCGCGGCGCCCTGCACCCGATTCGGCGCGGTCCCGGCGTCGGGCTTCGCGCCATTCGTGCGCCGCTCGTGACAAATGCCACTTGCATCGCAATCCTACCGGACGCGGCGCGTGTCGCGGTCCCGACACGAGCATAACGGCGCAGATATTCCGCTTCGGCACCCCGGCCGAGCGCCCGTTCCGCCTCCGTATCCGATCGCGCTGCGCCACAGAGCGGCGCAGCGGAATACCAGCTGATGCGCCGCAGCATGTCCGCGCGACTTCTGCACTCGCGTCCGGACCGTCCGGCCGGTTGGGCCGTTGTGACAAATTTCTTGACGCTTCAATGAACTGCACAACGACAATAGGTCCGACACGATTCATTCAAGATTGCGCGATTCGTGCCGATTTAAGACGGTATGGTGCAACACGCTCACCAATATCTCGAGGGCGATCAATCCGCCGAGGCCGGTCTGCCGCGCGCGCTTCGGGTCCTGATCGTCGAGGATTCCGAGGACGACGCGTACCTGCTGCAGCGGCAGATCGAACGGCGGTACCCCGGCTCGTACTGCGAACGCGTGGACTCGCAGGAAGCGATGCAACGCGCCCTGGCCTGCCAGGACTGGCATGTGGTGATTTCCGACCACACCATGCCGTCGTTCGATTCGCTGGCCGCCTTGCAGACCTTGAAGGCGAGCGGCAAGGACATTCCCTTCATCATCTATTCCGGCGATCTGCCGGAACAGGATGGCGTCTACGCCATGCGCGGCGGCGCCCAGGACTTCGTCTACAAATCGGCCCCCGAGCGGCTGCTGCCGGCCATCGAGCGCGAGCTGGCGCATCGCAAGGCGCGCGAGGACAAGGCCCGCGCCGAACGCTCGGCCCAGCGGCTGGCACATTTCGACGACCTGACCGGGTTGCCGAATCACAAACTGTTCATGGAACGGCTGCGCCAGCAGCTTGCGGAAGCCTCCCCGGCCGGGATGCGAACGGTCGTGTGCTACCTCGATCTCGACCGCTTCATGCGCATCAACGAAATCTTCGGCTACGCGGCCGGGGACGTGCTCATCCGCCAGGTGGGCGAGCGCCTGGCGCACGAGATCGGCGACAAGGGCCTGCTCGCCCGCGTGGGACGCGACGAGTTCGCCGTCTACATGAGTCTGCAGCCGCACGAGCACGAAACGATGCTCGCCAACCGGCTGATGCAATGCTTCTCCACGCCTTTCACCCAGGGGGGGCAGGAACTGTATCTCACGCCTTCGCTGGGCGTGGCCGTATGGCCCGATCACGGCAAGGACGCGGCCACGCTGGTGCGCAACGCGGAAAGCGCGATGTACGAGGCCAAGCAGAACGGCCGCAAGACCTACCAGATCTACCGCGCCGAGATCAGCGCCGACGTGCGCCGGCGCGTGGCGCTCGAAGGCGCGCTCTGCCACGCCATCCGACACGGGCAGTTGCACGTGCTCTATCAGCCCATCTACGACGCCGAGCGCAATCTGCTGATCGGCAGCGAAGCGCTGGTGCGCTGGGAGCACCCGGAATTCGGCAGCATCTCGCCGCAGGAATTCATTCCCATCGCCGACGACACCGGCCTGATTCTGCAGATCGGCGAGTGGGTGCTGCGCGAGGCGTGCCTGCAGACCGCCGCCTGGCATGCGCAGGGGCACCGCCATCTGCGCATCGCCGTGAACGTGTCGGCGACGCAGTTCCACGACCCGGCCGTGGTGGAACGCATCGAAGCCATCCTGCAGGAATCGGGGCTCCCCCCGCACGCGCTGGAACTGGAGATCACCGAAAGCATCGCCATGCAGGACGCCGAACGCGCAGGCGAGATCATGCATCGCCTCAAACGCCTGGGGGTGCGGCTGGCCATCGACGATTTCGGTACGGGCTATTCCTCGCTCGCCTACCTCAAGCGCTTCCCGCTCGACATCCTCAAGATCGACCAGTCCTTCGTCGGTGACGTCAACGACAACGAGGACGATGCCGCCATCGTGCGCGCCATTCTCGCGCTCGCCCGGTCGCTCAAGCTGACGGCCCACGCCGAAGGCATCGAAACGCGCGAACAGATGGTCTTCCTGCTGGCCGAAGGCTGCAAGCGCATGCAGGGTTATCTGTTCGGCAAGCCCGTGACGGCGGCCGCACTGCTGAATCGTTGAACGAGGACTCAGGACAGAGGCAACCGGAACCAGAACGTGGCGCCCTGATTTTCCGCGCCGCTTGCGCCCACCTCGCCGCTGTGGCGTTCGACGATGCGCTTGACGACGCTCAGGCCGACGCCCGAGCCTTCGAAATCTTCAGCCCGGTGCAAACGCTGCAGGGGCTGGAACAGCTTGTCGCCATATTCGGGGTCGAACCCCACCCCGTTGTCGCGCACGTAGCAGCGCAGCGCACCGTTTTCCCGCACGCCGCCCAGCTCCACGCGCGGCGCAGCGGCGCGGCGGGTGAATTTCCAGGCGTTGTGGAGCAGATGCTGCAACAGCGCTTCGAGCAGTTTCGGATCACCCCACGCGTTGAGCTCCGCCGGCGCGTCGAACTGCACCGCCCGTTCGCTTTGCGCATCGAGTCGCGCGGCGATTTCCCGCCCCAGCGCGGCGAGATCGACCCAGTCCGGACGCATTTCGGCGCGGTTGAGGCGCGCGAGCTGCAGCAGGTCGTCGAGCAGTTGCGACATCCGCCGCGTGGCCGCCACGATGCGCGGCAGGTATTGCCGGGCGTTCGCCTCCAGCGTACCGGGCTCGCTTTCCAGCAGGACTTCGCTGAATCCGCCGATGGCACGCAGCGGGGCACGCAGATCGTGCGAGACGGCATAGGCGAAGGCGTCGAAGTCGGCACGCGCGGTATCCGCGGCACGCCGCAACGCCGCTTCCTCGGCGCGCGCCCGCGTGAGGTCTTGCACCATGCCCCATACCGTTCGCGCGGCGTCCTGTCCCGCGGCGGCAGCACACACCTGCAGCACGCCCCCTGTCGCGGCTGGGTAGTCGCGCGCGAAACTGCCGCCGTTCGCGGCGATGCTCCGCAACGCCGCAGCCAGGTCCGCCCGCACCGACTCGTCGACCAGGGCGAGCAGACTCTGGAAATCGTCGACGGTGGCCCGCCAGGGCGCATTCGGGCGCCAGTTCACCTGCCCGGTCGCGGGCGTCCATTCCCAGTACGCGAAAAACGCCTGGGCGGCTTGGGGGTCGGGTGAGGCGGAAGCGGGTTCCATGTCGAAGCGGATTTTGCCTCGGCCGTCAGCCAAGCAAGTTTAACGCCGGTCGAAGCACCTAAATCTCCATCGGTTCGAGCAGGTGGTTGGCCCAACGCATCGCCGCCCATTCGAGCCGCAGCAGCTCGGACTTGGAAAGCCGGAAGGCCTCGAGCTGCGCGTCCACTTCGTGGCGGCGGTCGCTTTCCAGCGTTTCGATCAGTTTCAACAACCGGCCCACGCGGCCGCTGCCGTAGAGCAGCGCGTCGCGCACTTCGTCCGCCACATTGAGCTGTTCGATGATATGCGCGCGCGGAAAACCGAGCAGCACGTCCACCAGCGAAAGCATGCCGGTCATGAACGCGTAGTCGCGGTACTGCTCGCCGGCCGGATCCTCGTGCCAGGCGATGCTCTCCATCAGCTTGCCGCGCATCGCCGCCGTCTGCAGCAGCGGCGACGCCACGAAGCGGTCGGTGCGTTCGCCGGTGTACAACAGGAGCTGCAACCACACCTGCAGTTGCCGGCGACCGAGCAGGATCAGGCCGTGCTTGATCGAGGTGATCTTGGTCGACAGGCCGGCCGCGGCCGAGTTCACGAGCCGCAGCAGGTTGTACCCCAGTTGCGGATGGCGCTTGAATTCCTCCTCGATCGCCGGCAGCTCGGCATCGTTGTAGATCAGCGTGAGCAACCGCAGCATGCTGCTGCGCGCGCGCATGGAGCGCTTGGCGCTCAACAGCTCGGGGCGCGCGAAGTGGTAGCCCTGGAAGAGGTGCATGCCCAGTTCGCGGCAGCGCTGGAACTGCGCCTGCGTTTCGACCTTCTCGGCGACGAAGACGATCGGCCGGCCGCGCAAGGGCTCGCATATCGCCTCGACCCGGTCGAGCGGCACGAGACCCAGATCGACTTTCACCATGCTGATGAACGGCAGCAACGGTTCGATGCGTCCGTAGTCGCCGGAATAGTCGTCGATCGCGATCTCGAAGCCGCGTTCGCTTAGCGTCCGGCAGCGCTCGACCAGCGCCGCGTCCACCGGCGTGGACTCTAGGATCTCGAGCACGATGCGCTCCGGCGAAAGCAGATCCAGCCATTCGCTGTGCAGGAAATCGCCGGTGACGTTGAGGAAACCTCGCAGCCGGCCGAGCACCTGCTGCAGGCCCAGTTCGTTGAGAACGTTGCCGACCACCACGCCGGTCGCATGCAACCCGTCGCTGATCGCGTTCGTGTGCGTGGCATCGTTGCGGAACAGCAGTTCAAAGCCGTGCAACTCACCGTCGCGATCGACGATCGGCTGCCGCGCCAGATAGACGTTCTCGATCGTGACATCCTCCTCCATCCCGCTCCTCCAATCGGCTGCTCCTTATACCCGGATGCCCTGCTTGCTGCTCGCGCCGAGATGGGCGAACACCCGTTCGGCGATCTGGTGCAGCGGCACTACTTCGTGGACCGCGCCGAGGGCCACCGCTTCGCGCGGCATGCCGTATACGACGCAGGTCGCTTCGTCCTGCGCGATGTTGTAGGCGCCGGCCTCCTTCATCTCCAGCATGGCCTGCGCGCCGTCCTTGCCCATGCCCGTCATGATGATGCCGACCGCGTTGGGACCGACCTCCTGCGCCGCGGAACGGAACAGCATCTCCACAGAAGGCTTGTGACGATTGACCGGCGGCGCATCGGACAAGGCCGTGACGTAGTTCGCGCCGCTGCGGCGTACCAGCAGATGGTGCGAACCCGGCGCGATGTAGGCATGCCCGGGCAGGATGCGTTCGTTGTGTTCGGCCTCCTTCACCGTGATGCGGCACAGGCCGTTCAGCCGGCGCGCGAACGCCGCGGTGAAACCCGCCGGCATGTGCTGGGTGATCAGCACCGCCGGCGAATCGGGCGGCAACTGGGTGAGGAACTCGCGCAGGGCCTCTGTCCCGCCGGTGGAGGCGCCGACGATGATGAGTTTCTCGGTCGAGACGCGCCGGTTGCGGACCGCCGCCGGTGGCGATGTGGACGCCGCGGGCGAAGCCGATGTGCGGATGCGCGCCTTGGCGGCGGTGCGGATGCGCTCGACCAGGGCCTCGGCCGCTTCCGTCATGCCTTTGGCGATCTCCAGTTTCGGCTTGGCGATGAAGTCCACCGCGCCCAGCTCGAGCGCACGCATGGTGACGTCGGAGCCGCGTTCGGTCAGCGTCGAGACCATGACGACCGGCATGGGCCTCAGGCGCATCAGCTTCTCGAGGAAGTCCAGCCCGTCCATTTTGGGCATTTCCACATCGAGGGTCAGGACGTCCGGGTTGTGCGTCTTGATCAGCTCCCGCGCCGCGTAGGGATCGGCCGCCGTGGCGACGACCTTCATGTCGGGCTGTGCGTTGATGATCTCGGTCATCAGCCGGCGGATGAGGGCCGAATCGTCGATCACCAGCACTTTGATGGGTTGCATGGTCTTTCCTCGAACAGTTCCACGCTGCCGGCGAGCCGGGTCCGTTGCAGCCGCTGCCGATAGTCGTATTCGCGTTTCAATACCGTGTCGTTGGGCAGCGACCGCAGTTTCTTCACCAGTACCTTGCCCGTACGCGGGAAAAAGTAGATCTTGCGCGCGTAGTCGTCCAACAGATCGGCGGCGGCGAGATTCAGCCGCTCGCGTTCCACGTAGTCCAGCACGAATTCGGCATTGCGCTCGCCGACGCGGGCCTGCGTCATGCCCGGCAGAACGTTGCCGCCGCCGAACACCTTGACCTCCAGCCTGTCGCGGCGGGCGCCGCGCTTGAGCAGCTCGTTGATGAGCAGCTCCATCGCGTAGATGCCGTAGCGCGCCGAGGAAGTGCAAAGGTTTTTCGCATCCTCGCCGCTTTGCGGCAGCATGAAGTGGTTCATGCCGCCTATGCCGGTCGCCGTATCGCGCACGCAGGCCGCGACGCACGAACCCAGCACCGTCACGAGCACCATGTCCCGGGAGGAGACGTAGTACTCCCCGGGTAGGATCTTCGCCGCATATACGCCGAAGCGCGCGTCGAAGTAAACGTTCGGCACCGGCCCTTCCGCCGCCGGACCGGCCGGATGTTCAAATGCGCCGCTCATCGATGGCTCTGGCATAGACCGTCTTGCCGCGCGGCACGAACAGATCGCGCGCGTGATGCAGGCTTTCGGAATGCCCGACGAACAGCAGGCCGCCGGGTTTCAGCAACGGCAGGAATTTCCCCAGCACGCGCAACTGCGTCGGCTTGTCGAAGTAGATCATCACGTTGCGGCAGAAGATCGCGTCGAAACCGCCGCGCACGTCCCATCTTTCGTCGAGCAGGTTCACGCGCCTGAAGGTGACCATGGCCTGCAGCTCGGGCTTGACCCGCACCTTGCCTTCATAGGCGCCGCGGCCGCGCAGAAAATGCCGCTGCCTGAGACCGGGATCGAGCTGCGCCACCCGCTCGGCGTCGTACACGCCGGCGCGCGCGACTTCAAGCACGCGCGTGTCAATGTCGGTGGCCAGAACGCGCACACGCGAGGCCGCGGTGGGCAGCGTGTCGAGGGCCGTCATGGCGATCGAGTACGGCTCCTCGCCGGTCGAGGCGGCGCAGCACCAGATGGTGATCTCCGGTTCGTTCCGCCTCGTGCGCAGCAGATCGGCGAGGATGGGGAAATGGTGCGCCTCCCGGAAGAAAGCGGTCAGGTTCGTGGTGAGCGCATTGACGAATTCCTGCCATTCCGGCGAAGCGGGATTGCGTTCAAGGCCGTCGAGATAGGCGGAAAAGCTGGACTGGCCCAATGCGCGCAGCCGGCGCGCGAGCCGGCTGTAGACCATGTTCTCCTTGCTGGCGTTGAGGCGGATGCCGGCGCGCGCGTAAATGAGCCGGCACACCCGCTCGAAATCCGCCTGGGTAAAGCTGAATTCGCGGTCGGTCGGCTGTTGCGCCGCCGTGCCGTTCGGGGAAAGTGCAGTGCTCACGCTCCGCTTCGTATGACGATCCGTTCCCGATGGTAGCTCAAGCCGGTTCGGTCTCGGACCGGCTCCCGTACGAATCGGCCATCTGCGCCACCGCCTGGGAGAGCGCCTCGGCCTGCTCGCGCATGGAATCGGCTGCCGCCGCGGCTTGCTCCACCAGCACGACGTTTTGCTGAATCACTTCGTCGATCCTGGCGATGGTCTGGTTCACCCGATCGATGCCGATGCTCTGTTCACGGCTCGCGGCGGCGATCTCCGTCATGAGCTCCGCCACCTGCCGGATCGAGTCGATGATGTCCGTCATGGTGCGGCCGACGGCCTGCATCTCCTTCTCGCCCTGCCCGATGCGGTTCACGGAATCCTCGATCAGGGCTTTGATCTCCCTGGCGGCCCCGGCGCTGCGCTGCGCCAGGCTGCGCACCTCCGAAGCCACCACCGCAAAGCCGCGTCCCTGCTCGCCCGCACGCGCCGCCTCCACCGCCGCGTTCAGCGCCAGAATGTTCGTCTGGAACGCGATGCCGTCGATCACCCCGATGATGTCGGCGATCTTCTTCGAGCTTTGCGCGATCCTCTCCATGGATTGCACCATGCCCGCCACCGCCACGCCGCCCTTCTGCGCCACGTCGAAGGCGCCGGCCGCGAGTTGATTGGCCTGCGTGGCGCCGTCGGCGTTGCGCTTCACTGCCGCGCTCAATTCCTCCATGCTGCCGGCCGTTTCCTGCAGCTGCGAGGCCTGCTCCTGCGTTCTGCTCTTGAATTCCCGGCTGCCGGCGGCGATGTCCACACTGGCCCGACGGGTGGCTTCGGAAGCGCGGCTCACTTCGGCAACCAGGAAGCCGAGCTTGGTTTGCATGGTGTTGAGCAGTTGCAGCAGACGGCCGAGCTCGTCGTCGCGGCCGACGTCGATCGGGACGTTGAAGTTGCCTTCGGCCATGCCGCGTACCGCGGCGGTCGCTGCGCGCAAAGGCGCGCACAAGCCGCGGTAGAACCACGCCGCCGCGAACGCCTGCAGTACGACATAGCCGAGCAGCAGGGAAATCGCCTGCTGCGGACCGGCGATGCCGAACAGCGCGAGCGGCATTCCGATCAGCGCCGGCAAAAGCAGGAGGAGCAGCTTGTGGCGCAGGGCGCAATCCTGGATCGCACGCGCCAGCCTCGCCCACGGCAGGGTCGAAACCGCCCGGCCGTAGAGGATCACGACGTGCCGCGCCTGTCCCTTATTGATCGCGCGGTAGAGCCTGTCCGCGGCATCGATGTCGGCCCGCGACGCGCGTCGGCGCAGGGACATGTAGCCGACCACCTTGCCGTCTTTCCACAGCGGTGCGGCATTGGCGTCCACCCAGTAGTAGTCGCCGTTCTTGCAGCGGTTCTTCACCAGGCCGCGCCAGGGACGCCCGGACTTGAGCGTGCGCCAGAAGTCGGCGAACGCGGCTGGCGGCATGTCGGGGTGCCGCACGATGTTGTGCGGCTTGCCGAGGAGCTCTCCTGAGGTAAAACCGCTGACTTCGATGAAGTCGGGATTGACGTAATCGATTACGCCTTTGAGATCGGTGCGCGAAACGATCATGTGATCGTCCCGCAATACCACTTCCTTGTCGGTGACCGGGTAATTTTTTCTCATCGTGTCTTCTTCTTTTCAAACCGGGCATCGTCGGACCAAGGGCCTGCACCCCCCGGACAGGCCCCGCCTGCGATCGCCCGCGACTAAAGTCCGGGCGGATATCTGCCTTTTGCCTGATTGAAGCCGTACATCCCTGTCACTTCCCCTTGAACGAATCCCACTCTCGGAAGCTCAGAATTCTTCCCACTCGTCGTCGCCGCCCGCCGCGGCCACCTTGCGCGCGGGCAGTTTCGGGTTAGCCGCCGGCGCCGGCCGCACCGGCAGGCGCTCGACATTGGCGGCGCGCGCGGTCTCGCGCCGTTCGAGCTCGGACAGCAGCACCGCGTCCGCGCGGCTGTAACCTTGCGCCACTTTGAATACGGCCACTGCTTTGGCGAGCGTGGCCGCCTGCGCCTTCATGGATTCGGCCGCGGCCGCCGCCTGTTCCACGAGCGCGGCGTTCTGCTGGGTGACCTGATCCATTTGCGCGATGGCCTGGTTGACCTGCTCGATGCCCGAGCTCTGCTCCATGCTAGCGGCGGAGATCTCGGCCATGATGTCGGCAACGCGCTTCACCGACGTGACGATTTCCTCCATGGTGCGGCCGGCGATGTCCACCTGCTTGGAGCCCTGCTGCACCTTCTCGACCGAATCCTCGATCAGGGCCTTGATCTCCTTGGCGGCCGCGGCGCTGCGCTGCGCCAGGCTGCGCACCTCCGAAGCCACCACCGCAAAGCCGCGTCCCTGCTCGCCCGCACGCGCCGCCTCCACCGCCGCGTTCAGCGCCAGAATGTTCGTCTGGAACGCGATGCCGTCGATCACCCCGATGATGTCGGCGATCTTCTTCGAGCTTTCGGTGATGGCGTTCATGGTGTTGACGACCTCTGCCACCACGGCACCGCCCTTGGTCGCCACTTCGGACGCGCCGGCGGCGAGCTGATTGGCCTGTCTGGCGTTCTCGGCGTTCTGCTTGACCGTGGAGGTGAGTTCTTCCATCGCGCTGGCCGTCTCTTCCAGGCTGGAGGCCTGCTCCTCGGTACGCGAACTGAGGTCCTGGTTGCCCGCGGCAATCTCGGCAGCGGCACGGTCGATCGCGTCGGAAGCTTCGCGGATGTCGCCGACGATGCGCGTCAGCGTGTGCACCATCTGCTGCATCGCGCTTTCGAGCTGCCCGGTCTCGTCCTTGCTCTTCACGACGACGTCCTGCGTGAGATCGCCCTTGGCCACCGCTTCGGCGACGGCGATCGAGTCGCGCAGCGGCCGCACGACGGCGCGCGTCACGTACCACGCGCTGAAGGCGGCAAGCAGTGCCGCGACGATGACGCCGCCCACCATCAGCGTTCCGGTGCGCGCGTTGCCCGCCTGCATTTCGGCGGACTGCTCGTCGATGCGCCGCTCCTGATAGGCCGAGAACTTGTCCAGGCTCTGCTTGTACGCCTTCACCACGGGCAGCAGTGCGTTCATGTAGACGTGCATGGCCTCTTCGAAGCGCGAGGCGCGCAGCAGGTCGATGACTTCGTTACGCTTCTCGATGAAGGTCTGGCGGTCCGCCTTCAGCTTGTCGTACAGCGGCATCTCCTCGGGCTCTTCCACCAGCCCGTCGAGCTCCTTGAGCAGCTTGGCGTTCTCCGCCCGGTTGGCGTTCATCTGCTCGGCGAGTTTCTCGATGTGGCCGTAGTCCTGGCTGATCATCATCTCGGCCACGATCTGCATGTTGCTCTGGGCGTTGTCGGCGATCGACGTGGCGTTCTTCATCTTCACCACGTTGCGTTCCTTGATCGCCTGCGCCCGTTCGACGTTCTCGATGTTGCTCTGCAATGCTATTGCGACGACGGCGATGAACAGCGCCACCACCACACCGAAGGCAACGCCGAGCTTCGCGCCGATCTTGAGATTAGAGAATTTCATTCTTCATGCCCCTTTCAAACGCGCACCCGTCAAGCGACCTCGTTCTTTTCGGCCGCGGCGTCGTCGAACAACGCCATGTCCGCGCTAGTCAGCAACATTTCGATGTCGAGCAGGATCAGCATCCGCTCGCCCACCGCGCCCAAGCCCGTCACGTAACGGGTATCGACCACAGCCCCGAAGTCGGGCGCCGGCCGGATCTGCTCGCCGGTGAGCGCGATGACGTCGGAGACGCTGTCCACCACCACCCCGACCGTGCGTCGCCCCAGGTTGAGGATGATGACCACGGTGAACTGGTCGTATGTCGGCTCGCCGAGATTGAACTTGATGCGCAAGTCGACGATCGGCACGATCGTTCCCCGCAGATTCATCACGCCTTTGATGTACGGCGGCGCGTTGGCGATACGCGTGACGGCTTCGTAGCTGCGGATCTCCTGCACCTTGAGGATCTCGATGCCGTATTCCTCGGGGCCGAGCGTGAAGGTGAGGTACTCGCCGCTCGCGGCCCGAATCGATTCCTGACTGTCGTGCTGCGACATAAACGTCCTTTCAGTGTCGGCTCATACGTACCAGGCTCGGTACGTCGAGAATCAGCGCGACCTGGCCGTTGCCGAGGATGGTCGCGCCGGAAATGCCTGGCACCTTGCGGTAGTTCGCCTCCAGGCTCTTCACGACGACCTGCTGCTGGCCGAGCAGCTCGTCGACCAGGAAGGCGTTCTTGATGCCTTCCGATTCCACCACCAGCATGATTCCTTCGTCCGCTTCCGGTCCCCGCGTCGAACCGGGGAAGAGGTCGCGCAGCGAAACCAGAGGCAGGTATTCGTCCCGCACTTCCACCACATGGCCGCCGCCCGCGACCGAGCGCACGGTGCGGTTGGAAAGCGGCAGGGTTTCGACCACCATGGCGAGCGGGATGATGTAAATGTCCTCGCCCACGGCCACGGACATGCCGTCGATGATCGCCAGCGTGAGCGGCAGCCGCACCGTGACGCGCGTGCCGTATCCGGGCGCGGACTCGATGTCCACCGAACCGCCCAGCTCGGTGATGTTGCGCTTGACCACGTCCATGCCGACGCCGCGGCCCGAGATGTCGGTGATCGTATCGGCCGTGGAGAAGCCGGGCTCGAAAATGAGCTGCCAGACTTCGTTGTCGCTCATGTGGTCGTTCGCCGGCAGTCCGCGCTCCCTCGCCCTGGCGAGGATCTTGTTGCGGTCGAGGCCCTTGCCGTCGTCGATCACCTCGATCAGGATGCCGCCGCCCTGATGGGCTGCGCGAAGCGTGATCGAACCGTGCGCCGGCTTGCCCGCAGCGATGCGCTGTTCGGGCGCCTCGATGCCGTGGTCGACCGAATTGCGGATGAGGTGGGTGAGCGGATCGGCGATTTTCTCGATCAGCCCTCTGTCCAGCTCGGTCGCTTCGCCTTCCATGTGAAGCTGGACCTGTTTGCCCAGTTTGGCCGCCAGGTCGCGCACCATGCGCGGGAAGCGTTTGAAGACGAAGCCGATCGGCATCATGCGGATCGACATCACCGATTCCTGCAGATCGCGCGTGTTGCGCTCCAGGTCCGCCAGGCCGTTGAACAGCGCCTGATGCGCCACCGGATCGAGCTGCGACACCGCCTGTGCCAGCATCGCCTGCGTGATGACCAGTTCGCCGACCTGGTTGATGAGCTGGTCGACCTTCTCCACGCTCACGCGGATGGACGCGGCTTCGGCGGCCGCGCTGTAGACGATCTTGTCGGTCTCGCGCCGGCCGGCGCGCATGCCGTCGGCGTCGGGCAGGTCGGTCGCGCGGCGGCCGTAGGGCATGGGACCGGGCGCCGCTTCAGGCGCCGGCGGCTGCGGCGCGGGCGCTTCTTCCGCCGCGGGCGCTTCCGTCGCGCCCGCCACGTCGGTGAAGAAGCCGTAGTCCTGTCCCTCGACCGCCTTTGCCGCCGGGGTGCCCGGCGCGTCGTCGAAGAAGCCGTAAGCCGCTTCGCCTTCCGCCGCGGACGCGGGTACCGCGTCGAAGAAACCGTAACTGCCGTCGGCCGCGTCTTCCTGCACCGGTTCGATGAGGACGGCATCGGGATCGCAGATCAGCGCGAACAGGTTGCGGATCTGCTTTTCGGCCGCCGTGGTGCGGAAACGCAAACGGCGCATCGGTCCGTCGTCCTGCGTGGGCGTACCGATAACCGTGCCGAGGGCGCCGAGCATGTCGAGCACCTCGGCGAGCGCCGCATCGTCCACCGTCTCCAGGACCGGGAAGCTGACGAGCAGTTCACGCACCCGTTCGGTTGCAGGCGCATGCTGCGCCGTCTGCGCTTGCAGCAGCGCGCGAATGCGTTCGCAAATCGCGGAGGTATCCGGCACTTCCCCGCTGTCGCCGCGATGATAGGCGAGCTGCGCTCTCAGCACGTCGCCGGCGGCGAGCAGCGCGTCCACCATCTCGTGCGTGAGGGTGAACTCGCCCTTGCGCACCTTGTCGAGCAGCGACTCCAGTTCGTGGGTCACTTCGGTCATGTCGGTGAAACCGAAGGTGCCGCTGCTGCCCTTGATGGAATGGGCCGCCCGGAAGATCGCGTTGAGCTCCTCGGTGGTCGCGGCAGCGGGATCGATGGACAGCAACAGGCTCTCCATTTCCGTCAGGTGTTCCTGAGCCTCCTCGAAGAACACCTGATAGAACTGGCGCATATCCACGGAGGACGGCTCACCTGGCCGCAGGCTGCTCATGGCGCTCCCTAGCCGATCACTTTCTTCACCACTTCCAGGAGTTTGGCCGGATCGAAAGGCTTCACCAGCCAGCCCGTCGCGCCCGCAGCCCTGCCGGCCGCCTTCATCGCGTCGCTCGATTCGGTCGTCAGCATCAGGATGGGCGTGGCGGCGTACTGCGGCATGGCGCGCAGCGCCTTGATCATGGTCAGGCCATCCATCTTCGGCATGTTCTGGTCGGTCAGGACCAGATGGACGCTGGCGGTCTTGGCCTTGGCCAGACCTTCTTCGCCGTCGGCCGCCTCGATCACACTGTAGCCTGCACCTTTGAGTGTGAACGCCACCATCTGGCGGATGGAGGCCGAATCGTCCACGGCGAGTATGGTCTTACTCATGTCACCCCTGCTCTGATTGCGATTCCTTTCGGTACTTCAAAACAACTCCACTTCGCCGCTGGCGATCTCGTCCTGCCGGACCGGGCTGCGCGCGGTCCGGTTGCGGATCTCCCCGAGGCGCGCGTGCATCTGCTCGATGACGGCATAGGCCTGGGCCAGCGACTGGTCGTCTTCCATGGACTCGGCGACGCGGGTCAAGGTCTCCGGCAGGCGCACTACATCCGCGAGGCTTGCCTCGATCTCCGCCACGCGCTTGCGCGCGTGGTTGATCAACTGCGCGGCCATGTCCTGGAACTGCAGCGCGGTGACCGCCGTATTGACGTCGGCCTCCACGGCGCGGGCGATCTGCCCCAGCTCCTCGACGTGGCGTTCCATGGTCGCGTTGACGCGCTGCACTTCTCCCATGGTCTGATCGACCCGCTGCTTGCTCGCCATGGCCGCGTCCATGTCGCGGGCGGCCATTTTGTGAATGTCGCGCTCGGCTTCCTGGATGGAGGCATGCATGCGCTCCATGTCGTCCCGGATCTGGGCGCTGAAATCCTTGGTGCGGTCGGAGAGCGCGCGCACCTCCTCGGCCACGACCGCGAACCCGCGGCCCATCTCGCCGGCGCGCGCCGCCTCGATCGCGGCGTTGAGCGCGAGCAGGTTGGTCTGGCTGGAAATGCCTTCGATCTCGCTCAGCACGGACAGGATGCGGTCGACCTGCTGGCGGATGCTGCTCACGCGCGCCACCAGCGTCGCGGCCGTCTGGCCGTTCTCCGTCATCGCCTCGACGAAGCTGTGCAGCGTCTCGGAGGTTTCGCTGATGAAGCGGTCGAGCGAGACAGCGTTCGCGCTCTTGCCGTCGGCCAGCTCGCCGCGGGTGATGGAAACGGCGACGTTCTGCTGGTTGACGCTGTGGCTGTGCAGCGAATTGAAGCTGCTCACCAGTTTTTCGATGGCGTCGCTCAGGATGCCTTCCAGCTGAGCCAGTTCGGCCTTCACAGCGTCGCACTGTGCGCCGAACTCGCCTGCGTATTCCGCCAGCGCCTGGCCGGTTCGTTCGGCGATTTGCGCCACCCGCTGGCGGGCTTCGGCGTTGCGCGCGGCCTGTACGGCCTGGTGCCGGCGTGCATCGAGCGCCGCCAGCCCGGCCCATCCGGCACAGGCCGCGACCAGCATCGCCAGCGATACGGCCACGCCGCCGTCGGCCAGGACGATCGGTACGGCCGCCGCGAGACTCAGTACCAAACCCTGAAGGGACAGTTTTTTGCTCATGCTAGACTTGCTTTCGTTTGGATGAAACGCTGCACAAGGCGCGCGTCAACGCTGCGCCGACCCGGAGGCGCAGTCAGGCAACACGATTGTTTTCCGGGGTATCGGCACGTCATCGGGAAAATAAAGGGTGGATACGGGGCAAATCGTGCTGCCGTTCACGTTCATATTCAGGCTTCCGCCGTTCGCAACCGCCTGCCGTTTCGACGCCGCACACCGGGCTTCAGGACCGATGAAGGGGAGCGCCGGGTTCCGGGATAGCCGAGCCGGGACGGGAGACCGGCATGACTGAAGCTCGGCCGTTGCGCCCGCTGCGCGTGCTCGTGGTCGAGGATTCCGAGGCGGACTACGAGCTGCTGCTCTATACCCTCAAGCGCGCCCGCTACGACGTCCAGGCGCGGCGGGTCGACGACGAGCGGTCGATGCGCGAGGCGCTGGCCGACGGCCTGTGGGACGTGGTCATCTCCGACCACAGACTGCCGACTTTCTCCGCCAGCGCCGCCCTGCGCACCCTGCAGTCCTGCGGCTGCGAGGTGCCCTTCATCATCGTCTCCGGCGCCATCGGCGAAGACATCGCCGTGGAAGCGATGCAGGCCGGCGCGGACGACTACATCCTGAAAGACCGGCTGGCGCGTCTCATCCCGGCGATCGAACGCTGCATGAAGGCGAGCGAGGCGCGCCAGCGCCAGCGCGCAGCCGAGGCGGCGTTGCGCGAATCGGAATCGCGCCTGCGCGCCATCACCGCCAACCTGCCCGGCATGCTGTTCTGCATGCATACCAATGAAGAAGGCGAGCCGCTCGCCTTCACCTATGCGAGCGAAGCGTCCGAGCGGCTGTTCGGCGTGCCGCCGCAAACGCTGCTCGAAGATCCGCATTCGCTGCACCGCCTGATCGTCGAAGCCGACCGTCTGCGTTTCGACACTGCGCTGGCGCATGCGGCGCTCGCCCGCGTCCGGCTGGGCTGGGAAGGGCGCGCGACCGCGCGTACGCCGCAGGGAACGGTGGAACGCTGGATCCAGATCGAGGCGAGTCCCCGCCAGGGGGATCGACCGGGCGATCTGGTCTGGGACGGGCTCATCAGCGACATCAGCGCACTCAAACACGCCCAGGCCGAGCTGTACGCCTCGCGCGACGAACTGCGGCGGCTCTCCGGCCACCTCGAGCGCGCCAAGGAACAGGAGCGGGCACGCATCGCGCGAGAAATCCACGACGATATCGGCGGCACCCTCACCGGATTGCGCGCCGATTTAGCGTGGATCAAAAAACGCTACGGTCACGATCCGAATCTGGCGGAAAAACTCGAAAGCATGAGCGCCCTGCTCGACAGCGCCATGCAGGCAAGTGTGCGAATTGCCCGCGACCTGCGCCCGCCGATCCTGGATTTCGGTTTCACTGCCGCCATAGAATGGCAGGCAAAGGATTTTCAGAAACGCACGGGCGTGCAATGCCGCTTTCGGTGCGACGGCGACATCACGCTCGATACAGATCGGGCCACAGCGGTGTTCCGCATTTTCCAGGAACTCCTCACCAACATCGCCAAGCATGCGCAGGCGAGCCGCGTCAACGTGCGTCTGGAACAGAACGGCAGCGTGTTGCGCCTGGAAGTGGAGGACGACGGCATCGGTCTCACCGAGGAGGACCGCGCCAAGCGCGGGTCGTACGGCATCCGCGGCATGTTGGAGCGCGCGCGGGAGCTGAACGGCCGGCTGGTCTTCCATCGCCCGCCGCGCGGCGGGACCCGCGCCATCCTGGAACTGCCGCTTGCCTCGTCGACGGGGGAGTGAAGTGATCCGAGTGCTGGTGGCGGACGACCATGCGGTCGTCCGCAAAGGCCTGACCCAGATTCTTTCCGATACCGAGAACATCCGCGTCGTGGGCGAAGCGCCCAACGCCGCGGAAGCCGTGCGTCTGCTGCGCCAGACGCCGTGCGACGTGCTGCTCATGGACGTCGCTATGCCGGGCAAGAACGGCATCGAGGCGATCAAGATCATCAAAGACGAGTTCCCGCAACTGAAGGTCCTGATCCTGTCGATGTATCCGGCGGACCAGTTCGGGGTGCGGGCGCTGAAAGCGGGCGCGGCCGGCTATCTGACCAAGGATTGTGCGCCTGACGTGCTGGTGGAGGCCGTCGAGCGCATTATGTCCGGCAAACGCTACATCACCGAGGATCTCGCCGAGCTGCTGGCCGAGAGCATGGGGCCGGCAAGCGAAATCCCGCCGCATCAGATGCTCTCGGACCGCGAGTTCCAGACGCTGCGGCTCATCGCCTCCGGCAAGAAGCTGTCCGAGATCGCCAGCACGCTGGCTCTTTCGCCCAAGACCGTGAGCGTCTACCGCACGCGCCTGCTTGAGAAGATGCGGCTCAGCAACAACGCCGAGCTGACCCACTACGCCATCAAGCACGGACTGGTGGATTGAAGCGGTCTCGCCGCCGCCTCTCCGCCGGCGGGCGCGGCCACGTCCCGCGACGTGGTCAACCCTGCCCTTGTTCGGCTTTCACCACCTGGTTCTTGCCCTGCCGCTTGGCGACATATAGCGCCGCATCGGCACGGTCGATGAGCGCGTATTGATCCTCGCCGGGGCGGTATTCGGCCACGCCGGCGCTGAACGTGATGAGCAGGCGCTCGTTGTCGTGCAGGAAGAAGTGGCGCGTGAGTTCGCGCTGCGCGTACGGCGCATCACCTCGGCGGCCATATCGATCGGCGTGTCCGGCATCAGGATGACGAACTCCTCGCCGCCGTAGCGGGCGACGATGTCGGTCGGCCGCAACGCCTTGCGCATGATGTTCGCCAGATAGACCAGCGCCTCGTCGCCGGTGGCATGGCCGTAGCGGTCGTTCAGCAGCTTGAAGTCGTCGACGTCGAGCAGCGCCAGGCACAGTGGCGCGTTTTTGCGCTCGGCGCGCGCGACCTCCGTCACGAACGCTTCGGTCAGGCCGCGACGGTTGAGCGCGCGCGTGAGATTGTCTTCGCGCGCCTGCTGGCTGATCGCCTGCAGTTCCTGCTCCAGCGCGCGCACCCTCGCCTCGTGCTCGGCGGCGAGGCGGCGCGCGCTCTCCAGCTCGTCGTAGTTGCGCTGCACGTCGGCGTGCATGTTGCGCGTGTCCTGGGTGAGCTTGAGCACGATTTCGTTGATGCGCAGGATATCGTCTGTCCGGGCGAGCTCGGCGGCGTAGCGCGCCATGCGTTCCTGGTAGTTGCCGGTCACCGCCGCCATCGTGCCCAGACGGTCGATGAAGGTGGTCAGCACGCCTTTCAGCGCGTTCTTGGCTTCGTCCAGCGACAGCTTCACCGCCGCCTGCCGGTAGAGCACGCGCCGGAACGTGCGTTCGGCTTCGCGCAGGTTGCGCTCGTTGATCGGCCCGGCCAGCACTTCGCGCATCTGTTCGACCTGCGCCGCCACCCAGGCTTCGTCGCCGACGAGTTCGCCCAGGTTCTCCACCACCAGCCGCAACAGCGCGCCCATGCTGGCGATGACGCGGTCGGGCGACTCGCCCGAAACCTCCAGCCGGTACCAGAAGTGTTTGAGCGACTGCGACAGGCGTTCGATGTCGGCGGCGGTGCTTGCCCAGTTCGCGGCATGGATGATGGCCTGCGCCTCCTCCGCGAGCTTGGGCGAGTGTTCGAGCTTCGCCAGCACGCCGCGCTCCAGCACGTCCGCCATCAGCCACAGCACTTTGCGCATCAGCTCGCGGCTGTTCGGCAGCGGCACGGCCTCGTTCTGCGCCACGATGCGCAGCTCGCCCGAACGCGACAGCTCGGCCGCCGGCCTGGGCGGGGGCGGCGGCGCGAGCTCCAGTAGCGGTGCGAGCGGCGCCTCGCTCCAGGACTTCAGCATGCCGCTGAGGCGCATGTACAGCTTGTTCGAGTCGCTCGAGAACGCGGTCAGCACGTGCTCGAGCATTTCGCGCTTGCGCGCCTCCGTCAGCCCGGCATGGCGCGTGTCGAGCTGCTTCAGCAGATTGCGGAACAACTGCGCCCATTCCGGACCGCGCGCCACGGCGTCGATCGCGTCTTCGAGGCGCCGGGCCGCCTCGTCCCAGTCGCCCCCGGCGATCGCCCGCGCGAGGGCTTCGCCGTGCCGCTGCAGCGGCCCTTCGCGCTTGCCCAGTTCCTGGGCAAACCTTTCCATCAGGCGTACTGCAGCCTGAGCGGGCACCTCGCGCCGTCCGGCGATTTCGCCGTAGACCTCGGCGTAGTTGTCCGGCGTCGGCGCAATGCGCCGCTGCGCCAGACGGCGCAGCGCTTCGCGGGCGATCTCGGAAGGCGACGGAGGTCGGGGGTTGCTTTCCATCTTGCCAGGCCGGCGCGGCGCCGGTCCGCCCTCCCGGTCAGAGGTAGTTGAACAGCGACAGGGACGTGATGCGCTGGTAGCTCAGCTGGGCCGCTTCGAGCGCCATCTGCTCGCGCGCCAGCTTGGTGATGGCCTCGGCATAGTCGAGGTCGAGCAGTTGCGACAGCCGTTCCTCGTAATGCAGAGCCTTGTCCTGCACGGTTTCGTTGAGCGCTTCGAGCTGACGCAGGCTGGCGCCCATCGCGGTGCGGACCACCAGCACGCGGTCGAAAGCCTTGTCGACGTTGGTGAGGCCTAAAGCCATCTGTTCGCCGAAACGGGCACGCGCGGCCCCGTCGAGCAGCGGCTCCTCGAGCGCGGCGATCAGCTCGTCCAGCATGGCGAACACGTTTTTCTGCGCCGCCGGACGAACGGTGAAGCTGTCGCCGTCGGCCGGCTCGCCGCTGATCGTGAACTCCATGTTGTCGATCACGATCGGCTGCCCGCTGGTGTAGGGGACCGGCGCACTGACGTCGCCCGTGTTGTGGTTCGTCACCGTGTAGGTCGTCACGCCGCCTGCGACGCTGAAGGTGATCGAATAGTTGACCGGCTCCGTCTGGCCGCCCAGCGTGCGGCCGATATCGGCCGCCGCGGTGCCGCTGTTGCCCGGATCGGCCTGGGCCACGAAAACGCCGTTGCCCTCGCGCAGGCGCTCGAACAATTCCGCGCCGTTCTCGCTGATCGCCACGGTCTGTGCCGGGCCGACCTGCAACGAACGGTTGCCCTGATCGCCGACGTACTGCACGCCCGTCACGCTCTTGACGAAAGGCGCCTTGTCGGCCGCGTAGCCGGCGAACAGGTAGTTGCCCGCGCCGTCGGTGGAATTGACCAGTCCCAGCAGGTGTTCGTACTTGCCGCGCAGATCGATGGCGAGACTCCTGCGGTCCGCATCGGTGAGCGCGCCGCTGCCGGCATTGAGCACGAGCACGCGCACATCCTGCAGCACGTTGCCGATGTCGGCGAGCACCGATTCCGTCAATGCCAGGGTTTCGCGCGCGGCGGCCTGATTGGCGCCGTACTGGGCATTCAACGCCTTGGCCTGCGACGTTTCGATGGCGCGGCTGGCAGCGACCGGATCGTCGGAGGGACGCAGAACACGTTTGCCCGCGGCGATGTGCTGTTGGGTATCGAGCGCGGCCGCCTGCTGCCGCTGCAGGGCTTCCAGCCCGCGCTGGAAGATCATTCCGGTACTGACGCGCATGCTTATCTCAGGATTTCCAGAATACTGTCGAACAACGTACCGGCGACGGCGATGACCTTGCCCGCCGCCTGATAGGCCTGCTGATAGCGGATGAGGTTGGCGGCCTCCTCGTCGAGGTTCACGCCCGCGACCGATTCGCGCGCCGCGAGCGTGTCCTTGAGCAGCAGGTTCTGCGCCTCGCTCGTCACCTGCACTTCGCGCGTCTTGTTGCCGACGGCCGAAACGAGTTGCGCATAGCCGCCCTGCAGCGTCGCCGTACCGCCTGCCATGACGTTCTTCGTCTGCAGCGCGGCGAGCGCGAGTGCGTTGCGATTGTCGGCCGTGCCGTCATTGGGCGAGACGGTGAAGCTGTCACCGTCGGCGGGCACGCCCGTGATCTCCACGTGGATGCCGAGATCGTCGAGGAAGTCGATGGTTGCACCGCTGGTGTAGGTGCCGGTACCGAGCCCGCCGGAAGTGGGCACGGTATCCACGGTATAGGTCGTGGTGCCGCCGGACACGGCGAAGGTGATGACGTAGGTCGTGTTGCTGTGCGTGTAGCCCGCGTCCACCCGGCCGGCGCTGATGGTGGCGTTGCCGGTGTTGTCGAGCGCGGCGGCGGTCTTGATCGGCGCCGCGGCGGCGATCGCCTGGGTGTCGTGCACGAGCGCCGCCAGTTGCGCCGCGCCCGCCCGCGTGGGCTGGATGACGAAGCTGTCGCCCGGCGCCATGGTGCCGCCCGCCACCTCGATGCGCAGGCCGTCGACATCGACGGGCAGCGCGGCGAAACTCTGCGTGGTGTTCTCCGGCAACCGCGTCAGGTGGTACTGCGTGCCGTCGTAGGTCAGCCGGTAATCGCTGGCGGTCAGCGCGCCGTAGTCGCTCACCGTCACTTGCAGCTGGGCATTGCCGCCGTTCAGGATCGAGGCATGAACGAGCGGCTGCGCCAAGGCGAAGAACTGTCCGCCCGGCTGGCCGTTGAGATCCAGCCCGAGCGCATGCTGGGCGTTGAACTCGGCGGCAAGCGTCATGGCGATGCGACCGAGCGCATTGTGCGCGACGTTGAGGGTCTGATCGCGGAATTCCAGCAGACCGCCCACTTCGCCGCCGGTCAGTTGCGCGGCGGTCAACGGCACGCGCAGCCCGTTGGCGTCGAGCGCGATCTGCTTGTCGCCCGGCACCGCCGGATCGTCCTGCAGCACCAGCCGGTTGGCGCGGTCGCGCACCACGAGCGCCTGGCCGTTGCCGATGAAGACGTTGTAGCTGCCGTCGTCCTGCTCCACGACCTTGGCACCGATGAGCTTGTTCAGCTCGCGCACCAGGGTATCGCGCTGGTCGAGCAGGTCGTTGGGTTCCTGCAAGCCGTTGCCATGCGCGCGGTGCAGCGCGATGCGTGCGTTCAGCTCGGCGATGCGGTTGGCGATGGAGTTGATGTTGGCGACGTTGATCTCGAGCTGGCTGTTGACGTCGCGCCGCGCCGCGACCAGCTCGGCCTCCAGTGCCTGGAAGCGCGCGACCAGCGCATTGCTGGCCGACAGCATGCTCTGCCGCGCGGCGGCATCGCGCGGATAGGCGGCGACCTCGTTGATGCTTTCGAAGAACTCGTCGAAGGCCTTCGACAACCCGCCGTCCAGATCGGCGAGCAGCTGGTCGAGCCGGCCGATCTGCGTCGCATAGCGCTCGAGATGGCTGGCGGCGGCCTGGGTCTGGCGCGCCTGGATTTCCAGGAAGGCGTCGTATTCGCGCTTGACCGTCTGCACGTGCACGCCGGTGCCGAAATAGCCGGCGCCGGTGTAGAAGGGCGCGTTGGTCCCCTGGACGACGACCTGACGGCTGTATCCGGGAGTGTTGACGTTAGCGATGTTGTGACCGGTCGTGATCAGCCCGGCCTGCGCGCTGTTGAGGCCCGAGATGCCGATACCGAATAGGGAGCTCGCCATGTTGCCCTCGTCAAATTGTCATATCGGCACGATCGTCCGCAAACTTGAGCCGCACGTGTTCCATCCTTCACCCCTGCCCGTCCGTTTCGCGCTGCGCCAGTTGCCGGTTGATGATGCGGGTCAGTTTTTCCGCGTAGAGCGGATCGGTGGCGTAGCCGGCCTGCTGCAGCCCTTGCGCGAACTCGGCGGCGCCGGTCGCATTGCGGGCCTTGGCATAGCGCGGATTGTTCGCGATCAGCTGCGCCCAGTCGGCGAAGGCTTCGGCGTAGGACGCGTAGGCGCGGAACTTCTGCACCACTTTCTGCGCGCGACCGTCGACGTACTCGGTGGTCAGCACGTCCACCGTCCGGCCGGTCCAGCCGGGATCGGCCTTGATTCCGAACAGGTTGTAGCTCGGCGTGCCGTCGCTGCCCTTTATTTCGCGCCGGCCCCAGCCGGATTCGAGCGCGGCCTGGCCGAGGATGAACTGCGCCGGCACGCCGGTACGGCGCGCCGCCTCGTGCGCGTGCGGCAGCATGCGTTCGACGAAGGCCTGCTGCGCATCGCGCTCCATGGCGCCCATCCTGCGCAGTTCCGGCGCGCGCTGCGCCGCCGGCGCGTTCGCCGCAGGCGCGGCGTTGCCTTGCGCGCCGTACGTGGCGGAGAGCTGCTTCACCATCATGTCCGCGAGTCCCAGGCTGCCGCGCGCGGCGAGCGTCTGCGCAAGCTGCTGGTCGAGCATGCCGGTGTACATCCGCGTGGCGTCGGAATCGAAGGGGCCGTCCTGCGCCAGGGTCTCACGCATGCTCTTCAGCAACATGTGCATGAACACCGACTCGAACTCGCGCGCCGCCGCCTGCAGCGCGCGGTCAGGCGACTGGCGCGCCTGGGTCTTGAGGTTTTCCAGCGCCCCGGCGTCCAGCGCGAGGCGCGAGGACAGCGCGGGATCGACCGCCATCAGATCACCTCCAGCTCCGCGCGCAGCGCGCCGGCCGCTTTCATGGCCTGCAGGATCGCGAGCAGATCGATCGGCGTCGCGCCGAGCGCGTTGAGCGCTTTGACCACGTCGGCGAGCTGCGCGCCGGCGGGAACCATCATCAGATGGCCGCCGTCCTGGCGCATCTGGATATCGGCCTGCTCGGCAACGACGGTGCGGCCTTGCGAGAACGGCGCCGGCTGGCTGATCACCGGTGTGGCGCTGACGACGATGGACAGGTTGCCGTGGGCGACCGCGCAAGGTTCGATGGTGACCGCCTGGTTCATCACCACCGAACCGGTACGTGCATTGATGATGACCTTGGCCGCCGGCGGCATGGACTGGATGGGCAGCGCCTCCAGCTCGGCGATGAAAGCCACGCGTTCGTTGGGCGATTGCGGCGCGCGCACTTCGATGACGCGGCCGTCGAGCGCGGTCGCCGTGCCGTCGCCCCAGCGCTGGTTGATCGCCTCGGTCACGCGCCGCGCCGCATCGAAATCGGTGTTGTGCAGTTCCAGCCGCACGCTGTCGGAGGCCATGAAGGGCGAAGGCACGGCACGCTCCACCGTCGCGCCGCCGGGAATGCGGCCGACATTCAACTGATTGACCTGCACGCTGGAGCCCCCGCCGGAGGCGCCGGCCCCGGCCACCACGACGTTGCCTTGCGCCATGGCGTAGACCTGGCCGTCGGCGCCCTTGAGCGGCGTGAGCAGGAGTGTGCCGCCGCGCAGCGACTTGGCGTTACCGAGCGAGGACACCGTCACGTCTATGGTCTGTCCGGGCTGCGCGAACGGTTCGAGCATGGCGGTCACCATCACCGCGGCGACGTTCTTCAGTTGCAGGTTGACGCCGGGCGGCAGGTTGATGCCGAGCTGGCTCAGCATCGACTGCAGCGTCTGCGTGGTGAAAGGCGTTTGCGTGGTCTGGTCGCCGCTGCCGTCGAGGCCGACGACCAGGCCGTAACCGATGAGCTGGTTCGCGCGCACCCCCTGCACCGAGGCGATGTCGCGGATGCGCTCGGCGGCGGCCGGGGTCGCGATCAGCAGGGCGAAGAGGACGAGCAGCAGGCGGCGCATATCAGAACGGCAGGAAACTCAGGAAGAAACGCGACAGCCAGCCCATCACCTGCGCTTCGTCGATGTAGCCGGAGCCGCGGTAGTCGATGCGCGCATCCGCGACCTGGGTCGAGCTCACGGTATTGGGCGGCACGATGCTCGACGGGTTGACGACACCGGAGAAGCGCAGCGTCTCGGTGTTCTTGCTGATGCCGATCTGCTTCTCGCCCGAGACGACCAGGTTGCCGTTGGGTAGCACCTCGACCACGGTCACGGCGATGGTGCCGGTGAACAGATTCGACGATTGCGTCGAACCCTTGCCCTCGAATTCGTTCGCGCTGCGCGCATCCAGCTCCGCGCCCTGGAAACTCTTGCCCGGCAGATGCCTGACGATCGGCACCGCCATCGACACGCTGCCGCTCTTGTCCACGCTGGAGGCGGCGTTCTTGGAGGCGTTGAGCTTCTCGTTCAGCTGGATGACGAGAATGTCGCCGACGTGGCGGGCGCGGCGATCCTCGAACAGCGGACGGTAGGTGCCGGCCTGATAGATCGAGCCGGTCGGCACCGGCGGCTGCTGCGGCACTTCGGGACGCGCCGTGGTCGGCTCCAGCACCTCGACGTGCGGATGGATGACGCTGCAACCGCCCAGTAACGCGACACACAGCAGGGCGATGCGTCTCATCGCGGCGTCCTCACCTTATAGCTGCCCCAGGCGCTGCAGCATCTGGTCCGATACCGTGATGGCCTTCGAATTGAGCTCGTAGGCCCGCTGCGCCTGGATCATGTTCACCAGTTCCTCCACCACGTTGACGTTGGAGGTCTCCACGTATTTCTGGTTAAGCACCCCAGCGCCGTTGGTGCCCGGCTCGGTGACTGTGGGAACGCCGGAAGCGGCGGTTTCCAGATACAGGTTCTGCCCCATCGAGCTCAGGCCGGCCGGATTGATGAAGGTGGCGAGCTGGATCTGGCCCACCTGCACGGGATCGACCTGGCCCGGCTGCTGCACGGTCACGGTGCCGTCCGGCGCGATGTTGATGTCCGTGGCATTGGGCGGGATGACGATCGCCGGCTGCAGGGGATAGCCGTCGGAATTCACCACCTGGCCGTTGGCGTCGACATGGAAGCTGCCGTCGCGCGTGTAGGCCGTGGTGCCGTCGGGCAGCAGGATCTGGAAGAATCCCTGGCCGTTGATCGCGACGTCGAGCGCGTTGCCCGTGAGCTGCAGATTGCCCTGGGTGTGGATGCGGACCGCGGTCACCGTCTTCACGCCGGTGCCGACTTGCAGGCCGGTGGGTACGTTGGTCTGCTGCGAGGATTGCGCGCCGGGCTGACGCACCGTCTGATAGAGCAGATCCTCGAACACGGCGCGCGAGCGCTTGAAGCCGTTGGTGCTGACGTTCGCCAGGTTGTTGGAGATGACGTCGAGGTTGGTCTGCTGCGCCTCGAGCCCGGTCTTGGCGATATAGAGCGAACGGATCATACGTCGTCCTTTCTTGCGGTCCGCGTCACGCGGCACTTGGTCTTGCTCGCAGTGTGCCGCGGACCGCGTCAAACGAAGCGGTGATTACCGGGCAGGATTCGCTTCAATTCCGCTTTTGGCGAAAGCGGTCTTTAGCCGTTGACGTTGAGCAGTTGCTGCGCCGTGCGCGCGTCTTCGTCGGCCTTCTGCAGCACTCTCATCTGCATGTCGAACTGGCGCGCGGCGGCGATCATGCCGATCATGGCATCGACGACGTTGACGTTGCTGCCTTCGAGCGTGCCGGTCATCACGCGGACCGTTTCGTCGAGCGGCAAAGGCTCGCCGCTGAGCGTACGCAGCAACCCGTCATCGCCCTTGACGATGTCGGCGGCATCGGCCTTCACCAGCTTGAGCCGGCCGACGATGGTGGTGGTCTCCTGCGCGCCGGTGAGCGGCGAGACGGAAATCGTGCCGTCGTCGCCGATGGCGATGCGGCTCTCGGGCGGGATGGTGATGGGGCCGCCGTCGCCGATGACGAGCAGTCCGGTGTTCGTGCGCAGCATGCCTTCGGCGTCCACCTGCAGGCTGCCCGCGCGGGTGTAGGCTTCGCGGCCGTCGCGCCCTTCCACGGCGAGCAGCCCGCCCTCGGAGAGCGAGACGTCGAGTTCGCGCCCGGTCTGCTGCACCGGTCCGGCGGAAAGATCCACGCCGGGCGTGGACTCCAGGCTGAAGACGCGCGTGCCTTCGCCGACGCCGCGCACGGGTACCGCGCGGAAGGCGGTCAGGCTGGCGCGGAATCCGACCGTGTTGGCGTTGGCGAGGTTGTGTGCAAGCGTGTCCTGCCGCGCGAGCGCCTGCTTGGCGCCCGTCATGGCGGTATAGATGATCCGGTCCATGGTTCAGCCGTAAGCGGCCGGCGGTGCGCGGCGTGCGCGCACGCGGCCGGTCATTAACGCAGGTTGACGATGGTCTGCATGAGCTGGTCCTGGGTCTTGATGGTCTGCGCGTTGGCCTGATAGGCGCGCTGCGCGGTGATCATGTTGACCAGTTCCTGGGTGAGATCGACGTTGGATTCCTCCACCGCACCGGCGCGCAGCGCACCCATGCGGCCGGTGAGCGGCGCCCCGGGAATGGGCGTACCCGAATCCGGCGTCTCGGCAAACAGGTTGTTGCCGATCGGCTGCAGGCCGTTGGGGTTGCGGAAATCCACCAGGCGGATCTGACCGACGATTTCGGTGCGGCCGTTGGAGTAGCGTACCTGGATGAGGCCGTCCTCGCCGACCGCGATGCCGGTCATGCGGCCCATGCCGTAGCCGTTCTGGCCGAGATCGACGATGCCCGATTCGCCGGCGTACTGGGTCGTGCCGGTGAGATCCAGATCGAAGACGAAATTGCCGGCGTCGATGCCCGTCACGCGCAGCGAGGGATCGCCGTCGGGAATGCGCCCGTTGGTGAAGTTGAGCACGGTGAGCGGATCGAGCTCGGGCGTGGCCGGATCGTCGTTGAGCGGCGTGTTGCCGTTCATGCCGTACACCGCCCACTGGTCGCTGCCCGTCTTCACGTAGTAGAGCGCCACGGTGTAGCGGCGGCCTTCCGCGTCGTAGCAGGTCAGCGAAGTCGAATAGGTGTAGGTGCGCGGATCCTGGGGATTGAACGGCGTCACCGTGACCGCTTCGGCCTCCGCGTCGAGGTTGGCGACGACGTTGGCCTCGGTCGTGGCCTGCGGCTGCCCCGCGCCGTCGAACGCGATGCGCAACTCCGTCTCCGAGCCGGCCAGCTGGCCGTTCACCGCCTGGATGCCCGTCAGCCGCGCGCCGCTCGCGTTGACGATGTAGCCGTCGGCGTCGAGCCGGAACTGGCCGTTGCGCGAATAGACGATGGCGCCGTCCTGCGACAGCCGGAAGAAGCCGTTGCCGTTGATCGCAATGTCGAGCGGATTGGAAGTGGTGGTGATGTTGCCCTGGGTGAAGTTCTGCATCACGCCCGCGACCGCCACGCCGATGCCGACGCGGTCTGAACCGGCGCCCGCGAGCGAGTTCGCGTAGACGTCGGCGAACAGCGTGGTCGAGCTCTTGAACCCGACGGTGCCGACGTTGGCAATGTTGTTGCCGATGACGTCGAGGTTGCGCGACGCCGCGTTGAGACCCGAAAGTCCTTGCTGGAAGCTCATGCTGATTCTCCGTTGACTGCCTCGAGCATCGCTCGCGTTACAGGAATTGTTTGATTTCGGAGAGCCTGGTGGGCGGCATGCCGCCGATGGTGAACGTCAGCTCGTCCTGGTCCGGTACCACGCCGTCGATGCGTCCGATCGAAAGCGGCGTCACCGCGACTTCCTCCTCGCCGGTCCTCGCAATCACCTCGAAGCGGTAGTTGCCGTTCACGGCGGTCTCGCCGGTGCTGGTGGTACCGTCCCACATGAAGGTATGCAGCCCCGCATCGTGCGCGCCGAGCTCGGCTTCGTACAGCATCCGGCCGGCGCTGTCGTAGATCCTCACGGTGACGGAGTCGGCGTCCTCCGGCAGCTCGAAGCCGGCCGCGGACTGCCCTTCGTAGAGTGAAATCTTCTCGCCCTCGACCAGGGCGAACCTGCCCACCGCGGTGAGTCCCGCCAGTGTTTCGTTGTTGCGTACGCGGCCCATGAGCATCGCCACCGTTTCGTTGAGTTTCTCAATACCGGTGACGGTATTGAGTTGCGCGAGCTGCGAGGTGAGCTGCGCGTTGTCCATCGGATTGAGCGGGTCCTGGTTGCGCATCTGCGCCACCAGCAGGGTCATGAAGCGCTCCTGGAGTTCATCGGCCGCGCTCTTGGTCGTCCCGCCCGTCTGCTGATACGCCGCGGCCGCGTAGACGGGATTGGTGCTCGCCAACGCCATGTTCCCTCTCCTCAGGAGCCGAGCGAGAGCGTCTTAAGCAGCAGGCTCTTCGCGGTGTTCATCACTTCGACGTTGGTCTGGTAGGAACGCGAGGCGGAGATCAGGTTGACCATCTCCTCCACCACGTTCACGTTGGGCATTTCGACGTAGCCTTCCGCGTCGGCCAGCGGATGCTGCGGGTTGTACACCCTGCGCAGCGGGCTCTGGTCTTCGACGACGCCCGCCACCTTGACGCCCGCGGTGGTCGCGCCTTGCGCGCTTCGCGCGGCCTGGGTATCGCCCACGGGCAGCATCTGGAACACGACCTGGCGGGCGCGGTAGGGCTTGCCGTCCGGCCCCGTCACGCTCTCGGCGTTGGCCAGGTTGCTCGCCACCACGTTGAGCCGCTGGCTTTGCGCGGAAAGCGCGGAGCCCGAAATCTCGAACACTTTGGAAAGCGACATGCCTGCTCCTTTCTATGCGCTCAATCCTGAATGGCCGAAAGCATGGTCTTGATCTGTCCGTTGAGGAACCGCAGCGACGCCTCGTAGCGCACGGCGTTGTCGGCGAAGTTCGCCTGCTCGATGTGCATCTCGACGGTGTTGCCGTCCACGCTCGCCTGCGTCGGCGTACGGTAGAGCAGCTTGACCGTGGACAGCGTCGAGCGGTCCGGACCGATGTGATTCGGGTTGGTCTTCAGCAGCGCGGGCGCGCCGCCGGTACTGCCCGCCGCGCCGGTCGCCTTGCGCAAAGCCTCGGCGAAGTTGAAGTCCACGGCTTTGTAATGAGGCGTGTCGGCGTTGGCGAGGTTGGAGGCGATCACTTCCTGACGACGAGCGCGCAGCTTGAGCGCCTCGCTCTGCAGGTGCAGCAACTGGTCGAGCTTGCCGGTCGTCATGCGGCCTCCCCGGTCTGGTCAGTGACGCTGCCATTATGCGAAGCGCGTCAAGGACCGATCCGCGAAGAAGGCCGGCTTTTGCACGGCTATTCCTTCCTTGGCCGGCCCGCGTCCGCCTTAGTCTTGCAGGCGTTGCAATGGCGACTGCGAGCCAACCATGAAGGCTTACGCACTCCTGCTGTTGGGCGCCGCGCTCGGTGCCGCCTGGTCATCGTCCGCGCTGGCGCTCGACGAGGCCGCGCTGCGGCGCTACGTCGAAGCCCAGATCGGCGATCCGCCCGGCCGTGTCGAGGTGGACGTCGGCACCCTCGATTTCCAGCGCCGCGCCGCGTGCGCGCGCATGGAGCCCTTCCTGCCGCCGGGCGCGCGGCTGTGGGGGCGCACCTCGATCGGCGTACGCTGCGTCGAAGGGGCAAGCTGGAGCACTTACGTGCCCGTCGTGGTACGGATTTACGGTCCGGCGCTGGTCGCGGCACGCGGACTGGGCGCCGGCCAGGCCCTGCAGCCCGAGGATCTGAAGCTGGACGAGGTCGAACTGACCCGCTACCCGCCGGGGCTGTTGACCGACCCGGCCGATGCCGAAAACAGGGTGTTGCTGCGCACGCTGAACGCCGGCGAGCCGATCCGCGTCGCCCACCTGCGCGGACGCCAGGTCATCGCCTCCGGCGCCCTGGTCAAACTGAGCTACAGCGGCCCGGGTTTCACGGTTTCGGTGGAAGGACGTGCGCTCTCCGCAGCGTCCGCGGGCCAGCCCGTGCGCGTGCAGACGACTTCCGGGAAAATCCTCACCGGCATCGCGCGCGAGGACGGGGTCGTGGAAATCCGGTCGTAATGCGCTAAAGAATTCGTGAAGCCGGCCGATAATGTGCACAGGATGCTTATACCCGGCCCCGTCGGGCCGCGGTGCGCATAAGCAGGAGAGCTCATGAAAATCAACGGCAACGGCGACGCATACCGGATCGACCGCCCGGCCACGCCCGCTTCCGGCGGCGCGCAGCGCAACGGCAAGGCGGAGGCCCCGCAGCAGGACACGGTCCGGCTGTCCGGTCTGGCCGAGCAGCTGGCCAGGCTGGCGAACGAAGGCCCCGCCGGCGCCTACGACCCGGCGCGCGTGGAGGCCATCAAGGCGGCCATCCAGCGCGGCGAATTCCATGTCGACAGCGGCGTGGTGGCCGACAAGCTGCTGCAAAGCGTGCAGGAACTGATCGCCAAATAACCCACTATCCGAGGCGGAGCAGCATCGTGACGACCGAGCAAAGTCCTACGTTCCAGGCCCTGGCCGAAGTGCTCGAGCATGAATCCCTGCATCTGGCGCAATTGATCGACCTCTTGCAGGAAGAGCGCACGGCGCTGATCGAAGCCCTGGACGAACGCATCAACCAGCTCGCCGCCGAGAAGCTCCACCGCATCCAGGCGCTCGACACCTATGCCGCGCGCCGCAACGCCCTGCTCACCGGACTCGGCTATACGCAGTCCAGCGAAGGCATGGAGCAGGCCGTTGAAGCGAGCGGCGAGCTCGCGCCGCGGCTGCGCGCGCTGTGGTCGAAGATCGCCGACCGCGCGCTGGTGGCGCGCGATCTCAACGACCTCAACGGCAACCTCATCCGCGCGCGGCTGTCGAGCGTGCAGGGCCGCCTGTCGCAACTGCAGCGCTCGGTGATGGGTGCGGCCGATGGCCTGTATAGCGCGGACGGCCTGTCGCAGGCGGTGCGCGTCTCCCGCCCGCTCGGCAACGTCTGAACGCACGCATCGCAAAAGAAAAAGGGCCCGTCGGCGGGCCCTTTTTCTTTACCCCTTCCCCACGCTCAAAGCGCCGTCTGGGGCAGCTGGTTCAGATCGTTCCAGTAGCGCCCCACCTCCGAGATGGTGCGCATGTACTGCTCGAAGCCCACCGGTTTGACGATATAGCTGTTCACGCCCAGGTCGTAGCTGGCCATGACGTCGCGCTCCTCCTTGGAGGATGTGAGCACCACCACGGGGATGGTGCGCGTGCGGGCATCGGCCTTGACCCGGCGCAGCACCTCCAGGCCGTCGATCTTGGGAAGCTTCAGGTCCAGCAGGATGAAGCGCGGCGGCTTGGCCCCGCCGAACAGGAACTCGATCGCCTTCGCCCCGTCGTCCACATGCAGCAGCCGTTCCGCCACGTTGCTTTTGCGAAGCGCGCGCAGTGTCAGTTCTGCGTCATCCGGATTGTCCTCAACGAGGAGGACATCGACCTCGCTCATGCCTAAAACTCCTCTCGCCCGTTCCGCTCACCCGGAACGGCCGCCCCACAAGCCGGGATGCACGGACCAAACCATTGCGCTGAGAAGCTGAAAATACTAGCCCGTTTCGGCTGCCGCCGCCATGGCGTGCACGGCAACCGAACCGCGGCGCCGGCCGACGTAAGGGTCTTTGACACTTGCACGCGGCGCGGCATGCTGGAAGCAAGGCGCAGGCCCGGGCCCCGAAGCGGCGCCGCGTCGGAACTTCGACTTTCAGCTTCGCCAGTGGCGCAGCTTCACCCGCAGCCGCGCCACCGCCTGGCTGTGCAGCTGACACACCCGGGATTCCGTCACCCCGAGCACGGCCGCGATCTCCTTGAAGTTCAGCTCCTGCTCGTAATAAAGGCCCATGAGCAGTTTCTCGCGTTCGGGCAGGTTGTCGATCGCCTCGATCAGCGCGGCCCGGAAGCGCGCATCGTGCAGAACCTCGGGCGGCTGCGGCGAGTCGTCGGGGTGATTGTGCTCGAGATAGTCGTCGTCGTAGTCGCCTTCTCCGTAGTAGAGCAGCGCCCCGTGCGCGTCGCCGAGTTTTTCCTGATAGTCGCGCAGACTGATTCCCATTTCGGCCGCGACCTCGGATTCCTGCGGCGGACGCCCGAGCTTCTGCTCCAGCCGGGTGATCGCTTCCTCGATTTCGCGTTGCGCCTTGCGTGCCCCGCGCGGCAGCCAGTCGCTCGCGCGCAGTTCGTCCAGCATCGCCCCGCGCACCCGTTGCATGGCGTAGGTCTCGAACTGCACGCCCAGCGATTCCTCGAAGCGCGCGGCCGCGTCCATGAGGCCGATCAGCCCGGCCTGTACCAGATCGTCCACCTGCACGCTCGCGGGCAGGCGCGCGGCGAGGTGGTAGGCCATGCGCTTCACCATCGGCGCATAGCGGCGGACGGCGTCTTCCTTGTCGAGTGTTCCGGCAGCGGTGTACATCTCAATGCGTCACTGCAAGACGGGGCAGCTGCCATTGATCCAGCGCCCTTCCGAGTCCGAGCAGCGCACGCGCGGACGGGGCCGCCGTGTCGATGTCGAACACCGGGCGGCCGCTCGCCTCGGCGCGACGCAACGGGGCATCGTGCGGAACGAAGCCCGCCCAGTCGATCGCCGCACCGAGATAGCGTTGCGCGGTTTCGTCGAGGGCGCGATGCACCTGCCGTGCATCCTCCTCATCGACGGTGCGCGCCACGATCAGTCGCAACCTCCCCCGGCTGTGGTGTTTCATGCGTTTCAGTTCGGCGTAGGTGCGCGTGAGATCCTCACGCGCGGGCGATGCGGTGACCAGCAGATCGCCGTCGAGCGCCTCGGTCGCATTGCGCTGATAGACGATCACCAGTCCGGGAACGGACTCGCAGCGTTGCACCAACTGGCCGAGCCAGGGTTCGAGCCGCCCGGTGTCGCGCAGCATACGCGCAGCCGGCACGATGCGCACGCGTTCGCAGGGCTCGAGCGTGATCTGATCGAGGCGCTTGTCGCCGGCGAATACATGAGCGAGCTCGTAACGCGCGCGCAAACCCGTTGCCGCCGCGACTTCCCCCGGTGTCCCGTCGACCACCAGCACTTCGCGGCCGCTGCGGGCCGCAGCGATGGCGAGGTTCGCCACCAGCGCTCCCTGTCCGCCGCCCGGAATGAGTATGGGCAGCACGCTTGGACAGCGCCTGGCGAAGAGCTGCCGCAGTCCTTCGGCCTGATCCGCCATAGTCCTCAGCTTGCGGCGGGCACCGGCTGCAGTTCGCGCGGCGCGCCCACGGCGGCGAAGCCGATTTCTTCGTCGCGCAAGACGTAGGGCGCGGCGGGCGCGGTGCGCAGCGCGCGGTGGATCAGATAAGCCCGGTTGGGCAGATGCAGGTCCTCGGGCACGCGCTGGCCGTTGGCGACGTAATGCAGCGGCAGACGGTGGCGCACCAGCACATCCAGCGCGCTGCCGAGCTTCACCGCTTCGTCGATCTTGGTGAGCAGGCAGCCGGCCAGGCCACCGGCGCGATGCACCGCCACCACGTCTTCGAGCGCTTCGGCCTGCGAAGCGGCGTTGAGCACCAGCAGGCGCTGCACATTGTTGGCCATGAGGCTCTGGCGCTGCTCGGCGACGCGATCGTCGCGCTGCCCCAGTCCGGGCGTGTCGATCAGCACCAGATGCTTGTTGCCGATCGCGACCAGCACGTCGCGCAACGCATCGGCATCGTGCGCGGTGTGCACCGGCACGCCGAGGATGCGGCCGTAGGCGCGCAAATGGTCCTGCGCGCCGATGCGGTAGGTATCCATGCTGATCAGCGCGAGGCGCTTGACGCCGTGCTTCATGGCATAGCGCGCCGCGAGCTTGGCGATGGTCGTGGTCTTGCCCACGCCGGTCGGCCCGACGAGCGCATACACGCCGCCGCGGTCGATGATGCTGTCCATATCGGCGACCACGAGCCGCTGTTCGAGCGTTGCCGCGAGCCACTTCGGCACTTCGCGTTCGGTCACTTCCGCCGGTACCGCATCGCCCAGTTCGCGCGCCAGCGCGGGGCTGAAGCCTGCGTTCAGGCCGCGGCGTACCGCTTCGGCGCGTGCCGGACGCTGGCGCGTCATTTCGCTCCAGGCCAGCCCGCCCAGCTCGCGCTCGACGAGTTTGCGCAGCGTGCCGATCTCCGCGGCGAGGCGCGCGTTCTCGGCCGCCAGATTGCGGTCGGCCAGCGCCTTCTGCGCCTGGGCCGCACGCATGAGCATTTCCACTTTCTGCTGGAACTCGGCGCGCAGCGATTTCAGTTCGGCCACCAGCTCGGCGTCGGCCCGCTCGGCATGAAGCTGCGATTCGGACGCGGCCGGCCGCCCGGCGGCGCGCCCTGCGGCAGCCTTGTCCGCCGATGCGCGCGAGGAGCCGATCGGCAGCTCGTGGTTGACGCGGCGCTTGGTGCTCTCGTTCTTGCCTTCGAACAGCACCCTGCGCACCTCGAGCTCTTCCTCATCCACCGCTTGCGACGCGGGCATCGTCTGCATACCGACGATGCTCGCCATGTCCCGCTCGGCGACGGCAAGTATCTCGACGCCCGTGGGCACGTTGCGGTTCGACAGGATGATCGCGTCCGGGCCCAGCGCCTGGCGCACCTGTCTCAGCACCTCGCGTGAATTCGCACCGTGAAATCGTTTGACCTTCATGCCTACCTCGATTTTTCGCTGCGGCATGCATACGCATCGTGCATACCACCGGTCATGATCGGATTATTCGCGCTTGCGCGCCGAACGATCGCCGGATATGAGCGAAGGGACGGCCGCTGTTTCGCAAATTGCGCTTCGGACGATGAATGCGGAAACGGCGATGACGCGTGACGGCATGCGGCAACGCGGCGCGCCGAACCGCAGCCGTTGTGCGGTAGCGGTACGGCGCTAAGCCGGCACCGCGCCGAGCACGGTGCTGACGCGCACGCTGCGGTTGTCCGGGATCTCGGCATGCGCGAGCACGCGCAATTGCGGCAGCGCGCGGCGCAGCAGACGCGAAAGCTGCGGCCGCATGCGGTCGGGCACCAGCAGCGCGGCGGGCTGACCGAGCGCCTCCTGACGGCGCACCGCGGCGCCCGCTTCGCGCAACAGCGTCTCGGCCAAGCCGGGTTCGAGGCCGAAGCCCTCGGCGCTCAGGGCCTGATTGAGCACCTTCTCCAGCTCCGGCTCGATGACGATCACGTTCAACTCCGGCGCCGAACCGTAGATCTGCTGCACGATCGAGGCGCCGAGCGCCACGCGCACTGCGCTCGTCAGCTCGCTCGCATCCTGGGTGCGCGCGGCATGATCGGTGAGCGTCTCGATGATGGTGCGCAGATCGCGGATGTGCACCCCTTCGGCGAGCAGGTTCTGCAGCACCTTCTGCAGCGTCGACAGCGGTATGAGCTTCGGCACCAGATCGTCGAGCAGTTTCGGCGTGCTGCGCGAGAAGTGGTCGATGAGCTGCTGCAGCTCCGCGCGGCCCAGCAGCGCCGCGGCGTTCTGCGTGACCAGGTGCGACAGATGCGTCGCGACCACCGTGCTGGCGTCGACCACCGTATAGCCTGCCGCCACCGCGCGGTCGCGTTGCGTCGCGTCGATCCAGATCGCCGGCAGGCCGAAGGCCGGATCCTGGGTCGGCGCGCCCGGCAGCGGGGTGGTGGCGCGGCCGGGATTGATGGCGAGGAACTGGCCGGGGAAGGCTTCGGCCTCGCCGATGACCACGCCCTTCAAGGTGATGCGATAGCCGGCGGGCTTGAGCTCGAGGTTGTCGCGGATGTGCACCGCCGGCGGCAGGAAACCGATCTCCTGCGCAAACTTCTTGCGGATGGCCTTGATACGGCGCAGCAGCTCGCCGTCCTGGGCCTTGTCCACGAGCGGGATGAGACGGTAGCCGACTTCGAGGCCGAGGGTGTCCACGGGCACGATGTCGTCCCAGCTCGCTTCCTGCGCCGTCTCGGGCTGAGGCGCGGGCTCAGGTTCGACCGCCGCCTGCGGCGCCTGCCGCTGACGGAGCTTGAGCCAGTACGCGAGTCCCGCGATTGCGATGCCGAGCGAAATGAATGCCACGTGCGGCATGCCGGGGATGAGTCCGAGCAGGAACAGCACACCGGCGGCGAGATTGAGCACATGGCCGCGCGCGAAGAGCTGGCTCAGCACCTGTTCGCCGAGATCCGCGCCGGTGTCGACACGGCTCACAACCAGACCCGCGGAGGTGGAAATGATGAGCGCGGGAATCTGCGCCACCAGGCCGTCGCCGACGGTCAGCAGCACGTAATTGTCGACCGCTTCGCCGAGCGACAGACCGTGCTGCAGCACCCCCACCGCCAGGCCGCCGATGATGTTGATGAACAGAATCAGGATGCCGGCGATCGCGTCGCCGCGCACGAATTTCGAGGCACCGTCCATGGAGCCGTAGAACTCGGCTTCCTGTGCGATCTCGGCACGGCGCCGGCGCGCTTCGGCTTCGCCGATCAGGCCGGCGTTGAGATCGGCATCGATGGCCATCTGCTTGCCGGGCATGGCATCGAGTGTGAAGCGCGCGCTCACCTCGGCGATGCGTCCCGCGCCCTTGGTGATGACGACGAAATTGATCACCACCAGGATGATGAACACCACCAGACCTACGGCGAAGTTGCCGCCCACCAGGAAGTGGCCGAAGGCCTCGATCACCTTGCCTGCCGCGTCCGGACCGGTATGGCCCTCCAGCAGCACGACCCGCGTGGAGGCGACGTTGAGCGACAGCCGCAACAGCGTGGCGAGCAGCAGGATGGTCGGAAAGGCCGCGAAATCGAGCGGCTTGGTGGTGTACATGGCCGTGAGCAGCACCACCAGCGCCAGCGCGATGTTGAAGGTGAACAGCAGGTCGAGCACCAGCGGCGGCAGCGGCAGGATCATCATCGCGAGGATCATCACGATGAGCAACGGCCCCGCCAGCGCCTTGAGCTGTCCGTTCCCGAACAATCCGTTCAACACTGCGGCATTCATCGTTGTTCACCTTCGTCGTGCGTGCCCGGGTCCATCTCCGGCGGCACTTCCAGATCCTGCGGTTGCTGCGGATACGCACCGCCGTAAGTGCGGTAACGGCGCAGCTGATAGACATAGGCGAGCACCCGCGCCACGGTGTGGTACAGCGCTGGCGGGATTTCGTCGTCGAGGTCGCAGCTCGCGTAGAGCGCGCGGGCGAGCGGCGGCGCCTCGAGGATCGGCACTTCGTGCTCGGCGGCGAGGCTGCGGATCTTGAGCGCGACTTCGCCGCGACCCTTGGCGACGACGCGTGGCGCGCCGTCGGAGGCTTCGTTGTAGGCCAGCGCCACCGCGTAGTGCGTCGGGTTGGTGACCACCACGTCGGCCTTCGGCACCTCGGCCATCATGCGTTTACGGGCGATTTCGCGCTGCTGGCTGCGGATGCGCGCCTTGAGCTGCGGATCGCCTTCGGACTCCTTCAGTTCGCGCTTGACCTCCTCGAGGCTCATGCGCAGCGACTTGTAATGGCGCCACAGCACCAGCGGTACGTCGATCATGGCGATGAGCGCCAGCGCGGCGGCGAGTGCAAGCAGCGCGCGCTGCACCATGCCGCCCAGTTCGGCGAGTCCCAGCTTGGGATCGAGCCCGGACAGCGCGAGCATTTCCTCGCGGTAAAGCCACAGGAACAGGCCGCCGATCGAACCGACGAACACCGCCTTGGCGATGGCCTTGAACAGTTCGGCCAGTCCCTCCACGGAGAAGATGCGCTTGAAGCCCTTCAAGGGGCTCATCCGGCCGAAGTCGAACCGGAAGGCTTTGGGAGAGAACAGCCAACCGCCGACGAGCAGCGAGGACAGCACCGCCACCGCACAGACCACCACCAGCAGGGGCAGCAGGCCCACGAAGGCCTGAACGCCGAGCGACAGGAAGCGTTCGCCCACGGACGCGGTGCCGAGCACCGCCTCGCGGTCGAGCATGAGGCCCTCGCGCAGCAGCCGCTCGCAGTATTCGATGCCCGCCGCACCCGCGCCCCAGGCGAGCGCGGCACCGGCGAGCACGACCGCGCACGCGCCGAGTTCGCGCGAGCGCGCAACCTGCCCTTCCTCACGCGCCTGTTCCAGCCGTCTTGGCGTGGCTGGTAGCGTCTTTTCCTGATCGCTGTCTTCTGCGGCCATGCGCCGTAGATATTCTTCGGGACGGCGCCATTATTCGCGCCGGCAGGTCCGGCAAAGCCGTGGATTAACGCGACTTTAGGCCGCGATATCGGCGCTTCGGCGCGCCGGGTCCTGCGCCCCGGGCACGCCCGCGGCAATAAAAAAGGGCGCGGCTTTGTGCCGCGCCCCTCGCAAGAAGGAAGCTTCCGGACTGCCCGTCAGGCCGGGTTGAGGCGGAACTTCGCGACCACGCCTTCCAGCGTGCGCGCCATCTCCTCGAGCTGCTTCGCCGAGGAGGCCACCGATCCCACCGCGGTGGCGTTTTCCTGCGACATGCGCGCGATCTGCTCCACCATCTGCGCGATCTGGTTGCTCGCCGCCGACTGCTCCTGCAGCGCGTGGGTGATTTCGTTCACCACCGCCAGCACATCGTTGGCGCGCGCCTTGACGTCGCGCATGCATTCGCCGGCGCCGCGCGCCTTCGCCATGCCGTCGGCCACGCGCATGCTCCAGCTCTCCATGTGGCGGACCGCCTGGCCCGTGCCGTCCTGGATGGCCTTGATCATGTCGCTGATCTCGCGCGTCGATTCGGTGGTGCGCTCGGCGAGTTTGCGCACTTCCTCGGCCACCACCGAGAAACCGCGCCCCTGCTCGCCCGCGCGCGCCGCCTCGATCGCGGCGTTGAGCGCCAGCAGGTTGGTCTGGTTGGCGATTTCCTGGATGACGTGGACGATGCGCGAGATCTGCGTCGACTGCGCACCGAGCGCCTCGATGATCTGGGTCATGCTCTCCGCAGATGCGGCAATCTGTTCCATCTCCGCCGCGGCGCTCTGCACCACCTCGTCGCCGCGGTTGGACAGCTCGCCCGAGGCGCGCGAGATCGTCAGCGCTTCGTTGGAATGCTCCGCCACCTGCCCGATGCTCGCCGTCATCTCCTCGATGGAAGAGGCCATCGAGGAGGCTGCCTCGTTCTGCTGCTCGGAGGCGGCGGCGATCTGCACCGAGGAGGCCGACAAGGCGGTCGCCTGGCCGGACAGCGCACCGGCGCTGTCGCGCAGGTGCTTGATCAGGTCGCGCAGATGCTCCTGCATGTCGGCGATGGCGGCGAGCAGGCTTTCGCGGTCGCCGGGCTGCAACTCCACCGCTGTGGTGAGGTCGCCGTCGGCGATGCGGCGCGCGATCGCGACCGCATCGGCGGGATCGCCGCCGAGCTGACGCATCAACCCGCGCGTGATCCACGAGAACACCACCCAGTAGGCGATCATCGCCACGATCGTGGAGAGGATGAAGAACACCACGGTCAGGTTGAACCTGTGCGAGGCGGAGGCCGAATCCGCGGCCGATTGTTCGATGAGTCGCTGCTCGAACGTGTCGCGCAGCGCCGTCAGCGCCTTGTCGATCGGGGCATCCTGGCCGCGCAACATGCCGTCGATCAGGATGGCCGAGCCGAGGGCGTCGTAGTACTCGTAGTGCTCGAGCGCCTCGTTGTAGCGCTTGTTCAGCTCGGCGTACTGCTTGATCAGGTTGTCCAGGCGCGGTTTATCGTCCTCCGATGCGATCTGCCGCAAAGCGGCAAGCTCTTTCTGCGCCGCCTCGTAGTTCGCGTTCATGGCGGCGATGTGCCCCTTGAACAGCTCCTGGTCGCTGCCGCGCAGGGTCGCGTCCTTGAGCTCGATCCGCTGCATGTAGAAATGCGTGCGGGCGGCCTCCGCATGCCGCAACATGGTCAGCGCGCGCTCCTGCGCGCCCAGCACGTCGCCGAGCTTGGCGTTCTGCAGCCACACCCCGAAGATGCCCACGCCCGCACCGCCGCCCAGCATGGCGATCAGCAGCAGGCCCAGCAGCATGAACCGGGTTTTGATTCGCATGTTGTTGAGCATGATCGCTCCTCTCCCTTTACCCTGTAACAGGTCCTTTGATGTCCTCGAGCAGCTCGTGCAGCTCGAGCACCAGCACCAGCGCCCCCTCACCCGATATGGTGGCGCCGGCCACGCCGCGCGGTTTGACACCGATCAGCGGCTTGATCATCACTTCGTCCTGGCCCATGAGGCCGTCGACGCCGAGCACCAGCGTGCGCTCGCCCACCGTCGCCACGACGCCGAGCGGAGAAAGTCCCTCGCGCGGACGGTTGAGCAGATGGGCAAGTTCGAAATAGGGCAGCACTTCGCCGCGCATCAGGATGTGCGGCTTGCCGGATACGTGCTTGATGCTGTCGTCGGTGAGCTCGATGATCTCGCGCACCGCCACCAGCGGCACGGCGAAGGCCTGGCCGCCCAGGCGCAGGTTCAGCACCGGCAGGATCGCCAGCGTGAGTGGCAGGATGATGCTGACCGTCGTCCCCTTGCCCGGCACGGATTCCAGTTCGATGCGTCCCTTGAGGCGCTGGATGTTGGTCTTGACCACGTCCATGCCGACGCCGCGACCGGAAATGTTGCTGACCTCGCTCTTGGTGGAGAAACCGGGCGCGAAGATGAGCTGCAGGCTCTGCCGGTCGTCCAGTTGCGCCGCCTCCTCCAGGGTGATGACCCCTTTTTCCACCGCCTTGGCGCGGATGACCTCGGGGCGCATGCCTTTGCCGTCGTCGGCGATCTCGATGATGATCTGATCGCCCGTCTGGCGTGCCTCCAGCCGCACGACGCTTTTCGCCGGTTTGCCCGCGGCGATGCGCTCCTGGGGCATTTCCACGCCGTGGTCGACGGCGTTGCGCACGAGGTGCACGAGCGGATCGTTGAGCTCCTCGAGGATGGTCTTGTCGACCTCGGTGTCTCCGCCCACCAGCACCAGTTCGACTTCCTTGCCCAACTGACGGGCAAGATCGCGCGTCAGGCGCACATATTTGTGGAACACGCGGCCGACCGGCTGCATGCGCGCCTTCATCACGGCGTTCTGCAGATCCGAGACCAGCATGTCGAGCTCGTTCACGGCCGCATCCAGCGCCTTGAGCACTTCGACCTCGCCGTGGCTGCGCAGCAGGTCGCGTTTGAGGCACATCAGGCGGTTCTTGGTCAGGCCGATTTCGCCGGACAGATTGAGGATCTGGTCGAAGCGCTGGGTATCGACCCGGATAGTCGTTTCCTTCTGCGCGGCCTGCGGCTGCGCCGCGCCCGCTTTCGGAGAAGCGGGCTTCGCCGCAGGCTTGGGCGTCGGCGCGGGCTGCTGCGCCGTCTGTCCGCTGCCGCCCTGGGCCACCGGTTTGTCGGTCAGCGCGGCGTAGAGCTGCGCCCAGTCCGGCTCGCCCTTCTGCTCGCCGCGCTGTTCGGCGGGCGCGGCGTTTTGCGCAGGCGACGCGGCCGGCTTGGCCGGCGCTTGAACGGGCTGCCCGGCTTCGCTTTGCGCGTAGGCTTCGAGCTGGGCGATCAGTTCGTCGGGCGCGGGCGTGGGCTGGACGAGGCCCGCCATCTCGCCGAACATGCGCCGCACCTCGGCCGTCGCGGCGAGGATCACGTCCATGATCTCGGCGGTGAGGACGAGCTTGCCGCTGCGCAGGCGGTCGAGCAGCGTTTCGGCACGATGGCAGACCGTGACGAGCGCCGTCGCCTCGAGGAAGCCTGCCCCGCCCTTGATGGTGTGGAAACCCCGGAACACCGCGTTCAGCAGCTCGAGGTCGTCCGGGCGGCTTTCGAGCTCGACGAGTTTCAGGTCGACATCTTCCAGGAGTTCCCCGGCCTCGTTGAGGAACTCCTGCAAAAGGTCCTGCATGTCGGTAAAGGCGTTCATGCTCCGCTTCGCATCGCTTCAGGCCTCGGCTTTTCAGAAGCCGAGGCTTTCGAGCAGCTCGTCGACCTGCTGCTGATTGGTGACGACGTCGTCGCGGTTGGCGGCGTTCATCGCCGGTCCGGACAGCCACTCGCTGTCGGCCGCCGGGCGCTTGTCCGGCGGCGTGGCGTCGATCAGCAGCTTCACCAGTTGCGACTCGAGGTTCTGCGCCAGCTTGAGGATGCGCTGGATCACCTGGCCGGTCAGGTCGTGGAAGTCCTGCGCCATCATGATTTCGGTGAACTGCGCATAGGTCTGCTCGGTCTGCAGCGGCAGGTTCTTCAGGAAGGTGCGGGTCTCGACCGCGGTGTGCTTGAAGTCCTCCAGGGGCAGCTCGCCCGCGAAGACGCGGTCCCATTGCGCCGCCAGGCGCTTCGCCTCTGCCTCGAGCGCTTTCTGATACTGCTGTCCGAGCTCCACGGCGTTGAGGGCGCGTTCGGCGGCCTTGCCGGTGAGCTCGGCGATGTAGCTCAGGCGATCGCGCGCATCGGGCAGCTTGTTGACGGCATCCTCGACCGCCTTGTCGTATCCCAGCTCGCGAAGCGCGTCGTGCAGCGTGCGGGTCAGCATGCCGATGCGCTGGAACATTTCCTCCGGCAGCGGCATCTCGCCGTGCGCCGCTTCCTGACGAGGCTCGGGCGCCGGCACGGCGGCCGCCTGAGCCGCGGCCTGCGCGGCCACTTCCTCGAACAGGGCTTCGAGTTCCGGGCTGTCGCCCGCATGCGTCACGCTTTTCTCCGCCGCAGGCTCGGCATCGGCCTGACCGGTCCCGGCCGCCGGGGACGCGGCAGCCGCGGCGGACTGCGCCGCAACCTCTTCGAACAGCGCTTCGAGCTCCGGGCTGTCGCCCGACTGCGCCGTTTCCGCCTGTGCGCGCTCGGCGGCGACCTGATCGAACAAGGCTTCCAGGTCCTCGCTGTCGCCCGATTGCGCCTGCTCCGCCGCGGCACGCTCGGCGGAGATCTGATCGAACAGCGCTTCGAGGTCTTCGGTGTCGCTCCCGGACATGATCTAACTCCCTCTGCTGCCCTGTCGGCTGGTCAAACCGCCAGCTTCTGCAGGATCTTGTTCACTTTCTCTTCCAGCGTCGCCTTGGTGAAGGGCTTGACGATGTAGCCCGAGGCGCCGAGCTGCGCCGCGGTGATGATGTCCTCCTTCTTCGCTTCGGCGGTGACCAACAGCACCGGCAGATGCTTCAGGTCCGGATCGGCACGAATCTGGCGCAGCAGTTCGAAGCCGTTCATGTTCGGCATGTTGAGATCGGACACCACGAAGTCGAAACCGCCGCTGCGCAGCTTGGTAAGCGCCACGACGCCGTCCTCGGCCTCGTCGGCGTTGCTGTAACCGAGCTCCTTGAGCAGGTTGCGCACAATGCGGCGCATGGTGGAGAAGTCGTCGACGATCAGGAATTTCATTTCTTTATTCATGTTGGCTCCCTTGCTCGCCGCCAGAACGCAGCATCCCGGCAATCGTGCTGGCCAGTTCTTGGAAATGGAATTTGGCGACGTAGGCGTCTACGCCGACTTGTTGCCCCAGCTTCTTGTTCGCCACCGAAGACAGGGAGGAATGCATCACCACCGGGATGCCGTTGAAACGCGGGTCCTGCTTGATGTGGCGGGTCAGCACGTAGCCGTCCATTTCCGGCATTTCCGCGTCCACCAGCACCACGCCCAGCCGCTCCTTGAGCGGCACCCCCTCTGCCTGCGCCTGCGCCGCCATCTGATGCAGCCGCTCGAGCGCCTCGCGGCCGTTGACCGCGTGCTGGTGCGGCAGCCCCATACGGTCCAGGACCTGGGTGACTTTCTTGCGCGCGATCGCCGAGTCGTCGGCGAAGAACACCATGCGCGAGGTGTCGTGCACCGCCGTCTCGAGCGGCGGCACTTCTTCCTCGCCCATCACGTCGGCCAGGATCTGTTCGACGTCGAGGATCGACACCAGCCGGCCGCCCGGCAGCTCGGTGATCGCCGTCACCAGACCGGAACCACCGGTCACAGTGGACTGCGGCGTCTTCACCTGCTCCCAATCGACGCGCACGATGCGGTCCACTTCCCCGACCAGGAAGGCCTGGGTGCTGGAGGAGAATTCGGTGATGATGAGCTTACGGTGCTCCGACTGCAGCTCCATGCCGAGGCAATGCGCGAGGTTGATCACCGGGATGATCGCGCCGCGCAGGCTGATGATCCCCTCGACGCCGTGCGGCATGTTGGGCGTCGGTGTGATCGGCTTCAGTTCGCAGACCTCCCGCACCTTGAAGACGTTGATGCCGAAGGTTTCGCGCCCGCCAAGCGAGAACAGCAGCAGCTCCATGCGGTTGGAACCGGCCAGGCGGGCCTTCTGCTCCACCAGACTCATCAACAGGTTTTCGTTCGTGCTCATGCTCGTTCTCCTCGGCCTAGCGGCCTTCGCCTGCCGCGTCTTCGAGCGGGGTCGCAGCTTCGCCGTTCATTTCCACGGCATGGGCGTTGTCAGGGGCTCTCACGGCAATCCCCTCGTTCGAGATCATGTTTTCGGTCGTCTTTTTGTTGAGTACCACGATACTGATGCGGCGATTGATCGGATCGTAGGGATCGTCGGCGTTGAGCGGCACCGACGAGGCGAGTCCCACCACGCGGATGATCTTGTCCTCGGCCATGCCGGCCGCCACCAGTTCCCGGCGCGAAGCGTTGGCGCGGTCGGAGGAAAGCTCCCAGTTGCTGTAGCCGCGCTCGCCCCTGAAATAGGGCTTCGCGTCGGTATGCCCCGCCAGGGAAATCTTGTTGTCGACCTCGTTCAACAGCACAGCCAGTTCGCGCAGGATGTCTTTCATCCAGGGATGCAGCTCCGACTTGCCGACATCGAACATCGGCCGGTTCTGGTCGTCGACGATCTGGATGCGCAGACCTTCGGAAGTGATGTCGAGCTTGACTTGGTTGCGATAGGGCGCGAAGCGGTCCTTGGATTCGAAGATCTGTTCGACGCGCGACTTGAGCTGCCGCAGCCGTGCCGCCTCGTCGCGCGCGACCTGAGCTCTCGCAACCTCGAGGTTGAAGAATTCGGTGCTGCTCGACTTGGTCTGCTTCGCCTCGCCCTCAATGCGCGTGAGATCCTCGCCGCCGCCCGGGACGATGGAAGTCGCGTCGCCGTGTTTCGTTCCGCCGCTCAGCGCCACCGTGAGCGGCGTACGGAAATACTCCTGAATACCTTCGCGATAGCCCTTGCTGGTCGAACCGAGCAGCCACATCAGCAGGAAGAAGGCCATCATCGCGGTGACGAAGTCGGCGTAGGCGATTTTCCACTGCACGTTGCCTTCGCGGCCGCGCGGCTTCTTGATCCGCTTGATGACGATGGGCTGCAGCGTGTCGCGCTTCATGGCTTCATGGCTTCATCGCTTGATGGCCGCCTTCACATACTGCTCGAGTTCCGCGAAGCTCGGCCGCTCGGTGGAGTACAGCACCTTGCGCCCGAATTCGACGGCCAGCGCCGGCGGATAGCCGTTGAGGCTCGCCAGCAGCGTCACCTTGATGCATTCGAGAATCTTGGTCGATTCCGCCACCCGCTGCTCGAGCTTGCCGGCGATCGGTCCGACGAAACCGTAGGACAGCAGCACGCCGAGGAACGTCCCGACCAGGGCATGGCCGATCAGCTTGCCCAGCTCCGCCGGCGGCAGTCCCACCGAGCTCATGGTGTGCACCACGCCCATGACCGCCGCGACGATCCCGAACGCGGGCAGCGCTTCGGCCACGCGCTGGATCGCATGGGCCGGCACCTCCCCCTCCTGATGGCGGGTCTCGATCTCGTTGTCCATCAGGTTCTCGATCTCCAGCGGGTTGAGGTTTCCGCTCACCATGAGTCGCAGGTAATCGGTTATGAATTCCACCAGGTACGGATCTTTTGCGATCGCAGGATACTTGTTGAACATGGGGCTTTCTTGCGGCGCGTCAACATCGCGCTCGATCGACATCAGCCCTTCCTTGCGTACCTTGGTGAGGATTTCATACAGCAACCCCATCAGCTCCATGTACAGGGCTTTGCTGTACTTGGAGCCCTTGAACACCGTAGGCAGCGCCTTGAACGTGGCCTTCAGCACCTTGCCGTTGTTGCTCACGATGAAGGCGCCCAGCGCAGCACCTCCGATGATCAGCAACTCTACCGGCGCCACCATGACAGCGAAGTGACCGCCCGCCAGTGCGAAGCCGCCGAATACCGACAGCAGGACGATCACATAGCCGACGATGACCAGCATTTATGCGTTTTCCTTTTTGCCCAGAACCTTTACCGGAGCGCGCGCTCGCCTTCCCGGGTGCGGCGGACGCTCCGATACAGGTTTTTACTCGGCACGGCACGCGATTTCTTGAGATCGTCGGACACGCTTGCGTGGAAGAGTAACGCCCCGCAAACGAACGACAGTCGAGGAAAAGCGGCCGGATTAGGCGCCAATTCCCGGCCCCGGGTGGCGCCTCGGACGCTCGGCCAAGGGCCTGCCGTGAAAGGATTTTTGCGGGAGGTCGGACGGGACGGGATGCAGCGGCCCCGGCAGCCGCCCGGATCAGACGGCCGCGAGCTGCTCCTGCAGGCGGCGCTTGGTCTTGCCGGCCCGGGACGGGACGTTGCAAAGACCGCAGACGTAATCGTCGGTGAGCTCGAAAGTGTGGACCACGAACTGGCCGCCGCAGCCGCGGCAGGCGGTGGTCGTCAGCATCCCGGCGTCGAAGAACTTCACCAGCCGCCAGGCGCGGGTGATGGACAGCACCTCCTCCATGCCGTGCGCCTTGATGTGCTCGCGGTACAGCCGGTAGGCCTTCAACACCACCTCGATCTGTTCCAGCTCCATCGACTTGTCGATATAGCGGTAGATGCTCATGAACAGCGAGGCATGGATGTTCGGCTGCCAGGTCATGAACCAGTCGGTCGAGAACGGCAGCATACCCTTGGGCGGGGACTTGCCCTGGATCTCCTTGTACAGGCGCAGGAGCTTTTCCCGCGACAGGCGCGTCTCGGCCTCCAGGACCTGAAGCCGCGCACCCAGTTCGATCAGCTCCTTCGCCAGCTGGATATCGCGGGCCTCGGCAATGACGGACTTGGCCATTTTCTTCGCTCCCCTGTTCCGGAAAGTCTCAGGCCGGCGTCGCCTCGAGTGCGGGCGCGCCGGCCATCAGCAGCGAGGCGTGCATGCGCGCGATTTCGGCGTTCTTGCCGTGGCTGGTGAGGAGGTTCCAGATCACGTCCTCGTTGAAACGGAAACCGCAGATCAGCAGGTTGCTGGAGGCGATCTTGATGATCTGCGCCATGGTGAGCTTTTCGATGATTTCCACGACCTGTTCGCTCAGCCCCAGACGGTACATCGCCTCGGCCCGGTCCTCGTGGATCATGCGCTGGGCAAGCAACAGATAAGAAAGGTTTACTTCACGGATTTCATCTAGCAATTGATCTCGGCTCATGCTGCACCTCGTTGTTCTCTTAGCCGAACCGAACTTCCGGTGTGTCGCTGTTTGACGACACGGCGCCATAGTCGGCGCAACGGGCCGAAACTTGAATCAGCCGAACGGCTATTTTTGAGGTGCGACTATTTGGATATGCCGATGTAGGAAAAAGCCTTACAACGCCGTTTTTCCCTTCCCGCGGCCCACTTTAAATCATTGATCGGCAAGAATTCGTTTCAACCGGCTCGTCAATGTTGCGCGGGTCCGTGCCGATAAATGGAAGTGGTCGTATTTCACATTCGTGCCAATTGTCACGGCGCGCCCCGCACTCCGGTCCCCGTCCTGCGGTATCGCACGAGAACGCTAAAGTTTGGCGGTCCCGAAACCGATAAGCAGGGTGTAGACGGCGGTTTGAGTCCTGCAGGGCAAACCAAAGTGCACCGGCACTCACGCCGGAAGATAGGTAGTCAAGGTAAAGAAAGGGACCAACGATGCCTCAGATCATCAACACCAACATTGCGTCGCTCAATGCGCAGCGCAATCTGAATACGTCGCAGACTTCGCTTGCGCAGTCGCTGCAGCGCCTGTCCTCCGGCCTGCGCATCAACAGCGCCAAGGATGACGCCGCCGGTCTGGCGATTTCCGAACGCTTCACCACGCAGATCCGCGGCCTCACTCAAGCCGCGCGTAACGCGAGCGACGGCATCTCGCTGGCGCAAACCGCCGAAGGCGCGCTGAGCGAGCTGACCAACAACCTCCAGCGCATCCGCGAGCTGGCCGTGCAAGCCGCCAACTCGACCAACTCGCCTTCCGACCGCGCGGCGCTGAACCAGGAAGTGCAGCAGCGCCTGGAAGAGATCAACCGGATCGCCACCCAGACGTCGTTCAACGGCCAGAAGATCCTCGACGGCACCTTCGGCGACGCCACCTTCCAGGTCGGCGCCAATGTCGGTGAAGTCATCACCATCGGCCTGAACACCAGCATGAAGACGACCGACATCGGCGCCTTCGTCAATGCGACCAGCGATGCCGGTGGCGTGTCGGCGGAGGTCGGCGCGCCGGCCGGCAGCGGCGGGCTCGCCGCTCCCACGGCAGCCGTGGCCACCTACACGGGCGTGGACGGCAACTCCTTCGCCGAAGGCCAGCTGCAAATCAACAGCGTGAACGTCAAGGCCTCGACCGACTACGCGGTGGCTGGCGACGCTTCGCGCGACGGCACCAGCGCCTATGCCAAGGCGGCGGCGATCAACGCCAGCGACATTGCCGGCGTCACGGCCTCGGCGACGACCCAGGTCACCTTCAGCGCCGTCGGCGGTGGCGACCTCTTCATGGACGCCTCGAGCCTGGCGGGCAGCGACGGCCTGGCCTACACGTTGATGATCAACGGCGAAGCGATCTGGACCAATACTGCGGTCACCTCCGCCGGCATCACCATCGACGAGGCGATCGCCGCCATCAACAGCAAGCAGTTCGACACCGGCGTGGTGGCCTCCAAGGACGAAAGCGGCAATCTCGTCCTGACGGCCAAGGACGGCCGCAATATCCAAATCCAGGAATCGATCGAGTTCGCCGACGGCGCGACGGCCGCCGATGACTCGAGCGGCAATGTCGACACGGTGTTCGGAAGCACCGCGATCACCGACGACACCACCGCCTCCGACGACGACGGCACCGCCACGCAGACGCTCGTCTACCGCGGCACGGTGACCCTGCAGGCGAGCAGCGACGTGACCATCAACCAGGGTCAGGCGTACATCGGCTTCTCCTCCGGCACGCTCCTGGCCGGCAGCTCCTTGTCGGCGGCCAGCGTGGTGGATGTGCAGAGCGCGCTCAACACCATCCTGTCGGTTGACGCGGCGCTGACGCAGGTGAGCGAGCTGCGGTCCACCCTCGGTGCGATCCAGAACCGCTTCGAGTCGACCATCGCCAACCTGCAGACGACCACCGAGAACCTGACTGCCTCGCGCAGCCGGATTCTCGACGCGGACTTCGCCGCGGAGACGGCCAACCTGACCCGCGCGCAGATCCTGCAGCAGGCCGGTATCGCGATGCTGGCGCAAGCCAACGCGCTGCCGAACAACGTGCTGGCGCTCCTGCGCGGCTAAGAGAAGCCTGATGCGTAACGCACCGGCGGCAATCCAGCGGCGGACCCTCCTCCGCTCCGGGTTGCCGCACGGGCGTTCGCACGCGCTTGAGTACAGGGAGCCAAGGCCATGAAAATCGATACGATCGTCACCGCGACGCAGGCGCAGGGACGACCGGTCGAGCCCGAGCCTCGGCGCGCGGCGGCTGCACCTGGCACGTCCGAAACGGAAATCCTGCACAACGAACAGGCGCTGCGGGCCGCCGTGGCACGGATCAACGAGACCCTGCGCAGCCACGACAGCCAATTGCAGTTCGAAATCGACGAGGAAACCGGCAAGACCATCGTCCGGATCGTCGACAAGGAAACCAACGAGGTGCTGCGGCAAATTCCATCGGAAGAAGTGCTGGCGATCGCCCGCGCTATTCCGCCGATCAGCGGCGCGCTGATCAGGGATACTGCCTGAGTTTCGGTATTTCGGCCCGGATGGGGCTTCACCCCGGGAATTAGCACATGGCGATCTCCGCTAGCGGCATCGGTTCAGGACTGGACATCGAATCGATCATCAGCCAGCTGATGGCGGTCGAGCAGCGTCCGCTGCAACAGCTTGCAGCCAAAGAAGCGAGCTACCAGGCCAAGCTTTCCGCCTACGGCTCGCTCAAGAGTGCGGTGTCCTCCTTCCAGAGCGCCATGCAGGCGCTCACCTCCACCAGCAGCTTCGTCACCAGCAAGGTTTCGGTCAGCGCGAGCGACGTGCTGAGCGCGCGCGCCGACGCCTCGGCCGTGCCGGGGAAGTACAGCATCGAGGTCAAGTCGCTGGCCGAAGCGCAGAAACTGAGCTCGGGCCTCTACGCCTCGACTTCGGACATCGTCGGCAGCGGCACGCTCACCATCCAGTTCGGTGCCTACGAGGACGGCACCTTCGTCCCCAATTCCGAAAAGAGCAGCCGCACCATCGAGATCTCCCCGCAGAACGCGACGCTTGCGGGCGTGCGGGATGCCATCAACGCCGCCAATGCCGGCGTCACGGCCACCATCGTCAACGATGGCCAGGGCTACCGGCTGGTGATCGCCTCGGGCGAGACCGGCCTTGCGAACGCTCTGCGCATCACGGTGAGCGACGACAACGGATCGGGCCTGGATGCGCTCGCCTACGACGCCAGCGCCGGCGGGGTCTCGAACCTGAGCGAAACGGTGGCCGCCCGCAACGCCGAAGTGGTCATCGACGGCATCACCGTCACCAAGTCCGGCAACCGCATCACCGACGCCATCGAAGGCGTCACGCTCGATCTCCTGCAAGCCGACGAAGGCAAGACCGTCACGCTGTCGATCACGCGCGACAACAGCGGCGCGAAATCGGCGGTCGACAACTTCGTCAAGGCCTACAACGAACTGTGGACGACCTTAAGCAGGCTCTCCGCCTACAACGCCGAGACCAAGCAGGCCGGCATCCTGCAGGGCGACAGCACGGTGCGGCAGATGCAAAGCCTCATGCGCGGCATGATGAGCACCGCGCTGGAGACGGCAAGCGGCGGCCTGAACCGCATGTCGGACATCGGCGTCACCATCCAGACGGACGGCACGCTCAAGCTCGACAGCAGCAAACTGCAGAAGGTGCTCGACGATCCGTCCAAGGACGTCGCCACCTTGTTCGCCTCGATCGCCAAACCGAGCGACAGCCTGGTGTCCTTCGTCGAGGCGAGCGCCGACGCGAAGGCGGGCAATTACGCGCTCAAGATCACGCAACTGGCGACCCAGGGGCGGGCCACGGGCAGCCAGGCCGCCGCCACGACCATCACGGCCGGCGTCAACGACACGCTGACCCTGAAAGTGGACGGCGTCGAAACGACGGTGACGCTGAATGCCGGCACCTACACCGCCGCCACCCTGGCCGCCGAGCTGCAATCGAAGATCAACGGCACCACCGCCTTGCGCGACAACGACGTGCAAGTCACCGTGACCGAATCCGGCGGCGTCCTGACGATCACTTCGAACCGCTACGGTTCGGCCTCGAAGGTGGAAATCGTCGGCGGCAATGCCGCGGCGGATCTGTTCGGCACGGCGGAAAGCACCGACGGCGTCGATGTGGCCGGTACGATCGGCGGACAGCTCGCCACCGGCAGCGGCCAGAAACTGACGGGCCTGGGCATTTCGGTGCTCGTCACGGGCGGGCCCCTGGGCGAGCGCGGAACCATCAGTTTCGCGCGCGGCTTCGCGGAGCAGTTTGCCAATCTCGCCAAGCAGTTCCTCGCCGACGACGGGCTGCTGGACAGCCGCACCGACGGGCTGAACCGCTCCATCAAGGACTTGAACACCCGCCGCGAAGCGCTCATGCAGCGGCTGGAGCTGGTCGAAAAACGCTATCGCGCCCAGTTCACTGCACTGGACGCCATGCTCGCGTCCATGCAGCAGACCGCCAGCTATCTGCAACAGCAACTCGCCAACCTGCCGAAGATCAACAACGACTGAGCCGTAAAGAATTCCTGAATGCTGCCGATACTCAAGGTATCTCCAACTGAAACGGCTCCAGTCATGTTCGGCTCCTTCGGCACCGCCGCCTATACCCAGGTCAATGTCGAAACCGGCGTCGCAGCCGCCGATCCGCACAAGCTCATCGGCATGCTGTACGAGGGCCTGCTGCAGTCGCTGGCGCGGGCGCGCGAAGCGATGCGCGCCGGAGAAATCGCACGCAAGGGCGAATCGATCTCCAGGGCGATCCGCATCCTGGAAGAGGGGCTGCGTGGCAGCCTCGACATCGCCCGCGGCGGCAGCATCGCGCAGCAGCTCGATGCGCTGTACGAATACATGATCAACCGGCTGCTGTTCGCCAATCTGAAAAACGATCCGGCGACGGTGGAGGAAGTGGTCCGGCTTGCGACCGAGCTGCGCGATGCCTGGCAGGCCATGCCGGAAGAAGCGCGCACCTCGATGGCCGCGGCGTAAAAGTCCGGCATGCGAGGCGGAATCAATGGAACGGGGGACGCTGAGATGGGTGCGGAAGTGCTGAACCTCTACGAGTCCATCGCCGATGCGAGCGCCCGTATGCTGGCCGCGGCGCGGCGCGGGGACTGGGACGCGCTCATCGAGGCCGAAAAGGAATGCGCGCGCCGGGTCGAGCGCCTCAAGGCGCAACGCGTGGACGGTCCGCTCGGCGACGAGATCGACCGCCGCCGGCGCGATATCATTCTGACCGTGCTCGAGCATGATGCCGAGATCCGCGAGCTCACCCAGCCGTGGATGGCCCGGCTGGAGTGGCTGCTGAACGCCGCGGCCGCGGGCCGCCGCGTTGAGCAGGCGTATCGTTGAGCCGCGTCGTATGAGGAATCGCAGCGATGTTGGAACGCACGCCCGCGCAGCCCGTCACGCCGGCCGTCCCGGCGGTTCCGGCTGTGCGCCGCGAGCGTGATCCGCGCGAGCAGCCCCGCCCTCATCGCCATCCCCGCCGCGAGTCCGAACGCCGCCCGCCGGCCCCGCCTGCGCATCCCGACGGTCTGCCGCACATCGACGAATACGCCACGCCGCACGGTTGAGGTGCAGCCATGGCCGACCCGGCGAACGCGCTTTCCGCCCTCGCGTCGCGAATCAAATTCGACAAACTCGAAACGCTGCTCGACCTGAACGCAGCGGCAGCCAAAACCGCACCCACAGCCGGTCCGCAGGAACCCGTCAACCCTTTAAGCGGCACAGAAAGCGTCAAGGCGCATCTCGCCCCGCCCAAGGAAGACGCGGCTGCCGTCACGAAAGCGCCTGCCGGGACGGCGCCGGCGCCACCGCCCGCTTCCGCCACGACGCGCCTGAGCGCCGATGCCGCACTGATCAGCGCCTTGCTCGCCGAGACATCCGGAAAACCGCGCCCGGCAATGGCCGGCATCGACGTCTCCACGGCCCCGCCGGAACTCGCGGCCCGTGCGCTGCTGCGCTCGCTTTCCTCAAGCGGCCTGTTCTACGAAGCGCATCTGGAGGAATGGGTCAACGGCGAGCGCACACTGGACAGCCTGCGCGCCGAACCGCAGAATCGCTTCATTCCCGTCCCAGCACGCACGGGTCCGCTGCCGCAACCACTTCCGCTGCCGGCTCAGGAAGCCGCCGACGCGCCGGACGCCCAATCGGGTACGCAGCCGGGTGCGACGAGTCACGGCGCGGTACCGGAACCGCTTCTTTCCATCGTGCGCGAACAGCTGGATGCGCTCGATCTGCGCCGGGTGCACTGGCAGGGCGAAGTCTGGCCGCGGCAGCAGGCGGAACTGGAAATCGCCGAGGAACGCGCTTCCCCGGAGCGGGCAGCGCAGGAGGCGCGCGCCTGGATCACCACGCTGCGCATCGAGCTGCCGCAGCTCGGCGCGATCGAGGCGCGCATCGCTTTGGACGCAGCGGGTGTGCGTCTCAGTCTGCGCGCCGCGCCGGCGACCATCGAAACCCTGCGCGCCCATCACGACGGTTTCGCCGCCGCCCTCGCGGAAGCGGGCATCGCATTGCGCGCCACGGAGTGGCATAGCGATGAGTGAACAGGATTTCCAACCGCTGCCGAGCGCCGTCGCCCTCGCCTACCGCGAAGGCGACATCGCGCCCCGCGTGGTCGCCAAGGGCCGCGGATGGCTCGCCGAAGAGATCATGCGGCGCGCCGCCGAGGCCGGCGTGTACGTGCACCAGTCGCGCGAGCTGGTGAGTTTGCTGATGCAAGTGGATCTGGATCGACACATTCCGCCGCAGCTCTATCGCGTGGTCGCGGAACTGCTGGCGTGGCTTTATCGCATGGAGCAGGCTGGCAAACTGCCAGCCGCGCCCGAAGGGAGATTGAAATGACAGGCATGGTGGAGCTGTTCAAGCAGCGGCTCCAGTCCGAACTGTACGCGCGTTATCGCATCGACTCGCAGGTCGAGATCCTCGCGCTGCTGCGCGCGTTGCGCGACGCGCGCAGCCAGATCGTGCTGCACTTCGGTGCCCAGTCCTACATCGTCAGCCGCCTGCTGGAACTGTGGCCGGACAAGCGCCGCGCCGCGCTCGACTTCGGTCCCGACGAAGCGGCCAACGCCGCGCTGCTCAGGGCCGGGCGGGCGGTGGTCGAAACCCAGCTGCACCAGATCTCCATTCAGTACGAGGTGGACGGCTTTCGCCGCATCGAGCTGCCCGACGGCCCCGCGATCGAAGCGGCGTTCCCCTCGTGCGTGCTGCGCCTGCAACGCCGCGAGGCTTTCCGTGTGCCGACGCGGATCACCCAGCCGCTCCATCTGCACGTACCGGCTCAGGACAACTGTCCCGAGGAGGTGAAACTGCGGCTGGTGGACATCAGCGCAGGCGGTATAGGCGTCCTCGTGGAGGAAGGAAGCAGCTTTGCGCCCCAAACAGGCATGGTGCTGCGCGGCTGCCGGCTCGACTTGCCGCAGGTCGGTCTGGTGGTGGCCGACGTCGAGGTGCGTCACGTGATCCAGCGCGACAGCGAGCCCAAACCGCAACTGCAGTGCGGCATGCGCTTCCTCGCCCTGCCGCCGCAGATGTCGAACTTCGTCCAGCGCTTCGTGATGCAGCTGGAACGCGAGTGGCGCAAGCTGCGGTGAAGCGCCCTCAGCTCAGCGCGCGGCCGAGCTCCTCGCGCAGGTTCTCCACGCCGTTCTCGTCGAGATCGAGCACGCTCAAAGCCGTGCCGCCGCCCAACGGCCATTCCGGGCAGGACACGTCGCGCTCGTGACGCGCGTAAACCTCTTCCGCGACCAGACCCATCGCCGCCGTGCGCACCGCGAGCTCGCGGGCACGGCCCGGCCACTTGTCGTAGTCGTGATGCAGGAGGATGGCTTTCCAGACGCTCTCGTTCAGGTGCCAGCTGGTGCCGAAGTAGGCGCCGACGTGCGCATGGGTCACGCCGTAACGCGCCATTTCGACGGCGGTGATCGGCGCGCTGCCGTCGAAAGCCTCGCCGGTGAGGATGTCCTCGTAGGAGGCATGCTTGTCCCGCATGGCCGCCATGCCGGCGTCGCGGAACAGGCCGAAGGTGTAGGCCTGATTGGGATCGCAGATCTTCAGTTCGCGCGCCACCAGCATGCAGGCCGCCGCCATGCCCGCGGAATGCGCCCAGAAATGGTCCATGGACGGGCTCTTGGCCACGGCGAAGGCCTGGCGCAACAGCAGGCCGGTGATGAGCTGCGCGACATTGTGCAGCCCGAGCAGGATCAAGGCCTGCATGACCGACGTCGCCTTGTAGCGCAGGCCGTAGAGCGGCGAATTGACCGTCTTGAGCATCGCCGCGGCGAGCCCGACGTCGGCCGCCACCCATTGCGACACCTTGTTGAGGTCGGGTTCGGGGGAATGCATCTCGCGCACGATGCGCGTCAGGATGGACGGACAGGGCGGGATCCGGATCTGCCGGACGAGGCGGTCGACCTCGCTGTCGATCCCTTCGACGGCTGGCACGGCGTCGTTCATGTCGCGGTCCTTTACGGGCGGATCGGAGAATTTATCGGCCGTGCGCCGCCGAACTTGAGCGTACGGCGGTGCGCGGCGCTCAGATCTGCATGTTCATGATGTCGTGGTACGCCGAAACCAGCTTGTTGCGCACCTGCACCAGCGCCTGGAAGCTGATGTTCGCCTTCGAGGCCGCGATCATGGTCTCCTCCAGGCTGACGTTGGGATCGTTCATGGCGTAGGCGTTGGCGAGCGCGGTCGCTTCCTGCTGGCTCGCATTGACGCGGTCGAGCGCGGCCTTGAACACCTCGGCGAAATCGGCCCTGGCCGGCCCCGGCGCGGCCCGTCCCGGCTGCTGCAGGTAGGCGCCCGGGTTGATGCTCGAGATCCTGGTTTCCCAATCTGCCATGCCCTGTCTCCTTTTCGATGCCTGCGCAGACTAGCAGCGGCTTCGTCAAAGTCGAGCGGGGAATTGCAGCCGAAAGGGGCGGCTATTCGCGCATTGGCCGCGCCCCGGGGGCGCCCATAATCGGCGCGAGCCCAGGGGCCGCTCGCGCCCCGCCACGCATGCGTCTTTGAATATGGCCGAACCAGGAACTGTCGTCGCCCAACACGCTTCCCAGCCGCCGCAGCTCGGCGGCGCTTTGCAGAGCTTGCGCACCCTGTCGCCGCAACGGCTGTTCGCGCTGCTCGCCGGCGTGGCCGGACTGATCGCCGTCATCGTCGGTCTGCTGTTGTGGAGCCGGACCCCGGACTACCGGGTGCTGTTCTCCAACCTCGCGGACCGCGACGCCGGCGCCGTGGTGCAGGCGCTGCAGCAGATGAACGTGCCCTACAAGTTTTCCGAAGGCGGCGGAATCATCTACGTGCCGAGCGACAAGGTGCACGACGTGCGCCTCAGGCTCGCCTCGCAGGGCCTGCCGCGCGGCGGCGTGGTCGGCTTCGAACTGCTGGAGAACCAGAAGTTCGGCCTCACCCAGTTCCAGGAACAGGTGAATTACCAGCGGGCGCTGGAAGGCGAGCTGTCGCGCTCGGTGCAATCGCTGTCCGCAGTCGAAAGCGCACGCGTGCACCTGGCCATTCCCAAGCCCTCGGTCTTCCTGCGCGAACAGCAGAAACCGAGCGCCTCGGTGCTGCTGACCCTCTACCCGGGGCGCACGCTCAGCCGCGAACAGATCGCCGGCATCACCCATCTGGTGTCGTCCAGCGTGCCGGACCTGCCGGTCACGGCCGTGAGCGTGATCGACCAGCACGGCAACCTGCTGTCGGCCGACCTCAACCGCAAATCCTACGGCGAGCTCGACGAGCAACAGCTCGCCTATCGCCATCAGCTCGAGGCGAGCTACATCAAGCGCATCGTCGACATCCTGGAGCCCGTCGTCGGCCCCGGGAACGTGCGTGCGCAGGTCACGGCCGACATCGACTTCAGCGAATCGGAAGCGACGGACGAAATCTACCGGCCCAACCAGAACCCGGGCGAAGCCGCGATTCGCAGTCAGCAGACGCAGGAGTCCGTCACAGGGCCGCAACAGCAGCCGCAGCAGACGGCGGCCGCGGGCGGCGTGCCGGGCGCGCTGAGCAACCAGCCGGCGCCGGCCGCGACCGCGCCGATCACCAATCCGCCCGAGACGCAGGCCGAAGCGCAGGCCAACGTCAGCACGCACCGCGAGTCGGTCACCAATTACGAGGTCGACCGCACCGTGCGCCATACCCGCACCCCGACCGGCAGCATCAAGCGCCTGTCGGCGGCGGTGGTGGTGAACTACCGGCGCGTGGTCGATCAGGCGGCCGCGGCCAACGCCGATTCTGCCGAAGCGGAGGCCGTGCCGGCGGTGCGCTTCGAGCCGCTCGCCGCCGACGAGCTGGCGAAGATCGAAGCGCTGGTACGCGAAGCGATGGGCTACAACGCCTCGCGGGGCGACTCGCTCAATGTGGCCAACGTGCCCTTCACCGTGCCCGACACGCCCGCGTCCGCACCGGACAAGGAGCCGCCGTACTGGAAACAGCCGCAGTTCATCGAGCTGGCGAAGGACATCGGCAAGAACCTGCTCATCGGCGCCATCGCGCTGATCGTGCTGTTCGGCTTCGTGCGGCCGCTGCTGCGCCGGGCGAGCCGGCCCGAGCCGGTGCATGAAGCGCTGCCCGACGCACGGCCGGCCAAGGCGCCCGCTCTCGCCGTGGCCGACTACGATTACGAGGATCGTCTGGAAGCCACGCGCAACATGGCCCGTAAAGATCCCAAGATGGTGGCCAGCGTGGTCCGCAACTGGGTGACCCAAAATGAATGAGGACGGTGTCAACCGCGCGGCCATCCTGCTGCTCGCGCTCGGCGAACAGGAGGCCGCCGAAGTCTTCAAGTTCCTCGGTCCCAAGGAGGTTCAGAAGCTCACCGCCGCGATGGCGAAGCTGAAGAACGTCAAGCGCGAAATGATCGAGGAAGTGCTCGACGCGTTCCACGCCGACACGGCCGTGCAGACCTCGCTCGGCATGGACTCGAACGAATACATCCGCGCGGTGCTCACCCGCGCCCTCGGCGAGGACCGCGCCAATCACCTGCTCGACCGCATCCTGCAGGGCAGCGACACCAGCGGCATCGAGGGGCTGAAATGGATGGAAGCCGGCACGGTTGCGGAGCTCATCAAGAACGAGCACCCGCAGATCATCGCTTCCATCCTGGTGCACCTGGAACGCGACCAGGCGGCGGAGATTCTCAAGTACTTCAACGAGCGCCTGCGCGCCGACGTGATGCTGCGCGTGGCCACGCTCGACGGCATCCAGCCCGCCGCGCTGAAAGAACTGAACGAAGTGCTGAGCCGGGTGCTCTCGGGCAACGCCAACCTCAAGAAGAGCGCCCTGGGCGGCGCCCGCACCGCGGCCGAGATCCTCAACTATCTGGCCGGCTCGGTCGACACCGCGATCATCGACTCGATCAAGGAGCACGATCCCGAACTCGCCCAGCAGATCGTCGATGAGATGTTCGTGTTCGAAAACATCATCGACATCGACGACCGTGGCATCCAGCTCCTGCTGCGGGAAGTGCAGTCCGACTCGCTCGTCATCGCGCTCAAGGGCACGAGTGCGCAGCTGCGCGAGAAGATCTTCCGCAACATGTCGCAGCGCGCCGCCGAGCTGCTCAAGGAGGACCTGGAAGCCAAGGGGCCGGTGCGCGTGTCGGAAGTGGAAGCCGAGCAGAAGGAAATCCTCAAGATCGTCCGGCGCCTGGTCGAGGAGGGACAGATCGTCCTCAGCGGCAAGGGCGAGGAAAGCTATGTCGTCTGACACGGCGCTTTAGCGGATGTCGAGCATGTTCATTCCCAAGGAAGAATCGTCCGTCTACCGGCGCTGGCAGCCGGATTCGCTCGAGGACGCGCCGAAAAACGACGACCGCGGCGCCCAAGCGCAGCCGAAGAAGGAAGTGCCCTCCTCGATGGAAGCGGAGCTGGAGCGTCTGCGCGCCGAGGCGCGCGAAGCGGGCTATGCCGACGGCTTGCGCGAAGGTCGCGCGCAAGCCGCGCAGGAAGTGGCGCGGCTCGCCCGCGCCGTCGCGCAGGCCGAACACCTGGTCGGCCAGGAAGCGGAGCAATTCGCCGGCGAAGTGCTGGATCTCGCGCTCGAGCTCGCCCGCCAGATGGTGCGCACAGAACTGAAGGTCCGGCGCGAGACGCTGCTTGCCGTGGTGCGCGAAGCGCTCGGCTGTCTGCCGCACGGCAGCGCCGGCGTGCAGCTGCTGATGAACCCCGCCGACATCGACCTGGTGCGCGCGCACGCCGGCGACGAGCTGCAGGCCAACGCCGTACGGCTGGTCGAGGACCATCGCATCGAACCCGGCGGCTGCCGGATCGTGTCGCCGGTATGCGAAGTGGATGCGACGCTCGCAACGCGCTGGAAACGCCTGGTCGCCACGCTCGGCGTGGACCATAGCTGGCTGGATCTGCCGTGACCGACGCCCGCGCCGCCTTGCATCGCTACCTCCAGGACTGCCGGGCCTTCGCCGCCACGGCCAGTCCGCTGCAGACCTACGGCCGCCTGACACGCATCGCCGGACTGGTGATGGAAGCGGTGGGGCTGAAGCTGCCGCTCGGCAGCACCTGCGTGGTGACGCAGGACGGCGGCTATCAGGTCGAGGCCGAGGTGGTCGGCTTCGCCGGCGACCGGCTGTTCCTGATGCCTTCCACCGATCCCTACGGCCTCACGCCGGGCGCGCTGGTCAGCCCGCTGGAAATCAAACCGCCGCCGCCCGCCTTCGGCCGGCCGCGCCACCCCTGGCGGCGCGCCGGCGACCGCACCAAGCTCATGCCCGTCGGACCGGAACTGCTCGGACGGGTGGTGGATTGCGCCGGACGCCCGCTCGACAATCGCGGGCCGCTCGAGGCGGCCGACCGCATTCCGCTGCACAGCCGCCCCGTAAACCCCATCGACCGCGAGCCCATCACCCACACGCTCGACGTCGGCGTGCGCGCGATCAACGCGCTCATCACAGTGGGGCGCGGCCAGCGCATGGGGCTGTTCGCCGGCTCGGGCGTCGGCAAGAGCGTGCTGCTCGGCATGATGGCCCGCTACACCAGCGCGGACATCATCGTGGTCGGGCTGATCGGCGAGCGCGGCCGCGAAGTGAAGGAGTTCATCGAGGAAATCCTGGGCGCCGAAGGGCTGGCGCGCTCGGTCGTGGTGGCCGCCCCGGCCGACACGCCGCCGCTGTCGCGGCTGCAGGGCGCGGCCTACGCCACCTCCATCGCCGAATACTTCCGCGATCAGGGCAAGCACGTGCTGCTGATCATGGATTCGCTCACCCGTTACGCCATGGCGCAGCGCGAAATCGCGCTCGCGATCGGCGAGCCGCCGGCGACCAAGGGCTATCCGCCCTCGGTGTTCGCGAAACTGCCGCAGCTGGTGGAACGCGCCGGCAACGGCGCCGCCGGGCGCGGCTCGATCACGGCCTTCTATACCGTGCTGACCGAGGGCGACGATCTGCAGGACCCCATCGCCGACAGCGCGCGCGCCATCCTCGACGGCCACATCGTGCTGTCGCGCAGTCTCGCCGACCAGGGCCACTACCCGGCGATCGACATCGAAGCCTCCATCAGCCGGGTGATGCATTCGCTCACTTCCGAGGAACGCATGCAGATGGTGCGCGAGTTCAAGTCGCTCTATTCGCGCTACCAGCGCAACCGCGACCTCATCAACGTCGGCGCCTATGTGGCGGGCAGCGACCCGGTGCTCGACCGGGCCCTGGCGCTCTACCCGCGCATGGAAGCCTTCCTGCAGCAGTCCATGTACGAGCGCGCCACCCTGGCGGACAGCCAGCAGGCGCTGGCTGCTCTGTTCGCCATGCCGGCCCAAGCCGCTTGAACGGCCGAATTGCGGCAGGAATCGGCCCGATTCCCGCGGATGGGGCCGTGCCGCCGCCCCGTATCGTATGGGCCATGGGCCCCGGCCAGCGCCGGCGGTCCGATACGGAGGAATGAAGCGTGGTCCGTCACGACCCCATGCAAACCTTGCAGGAACGCGCCGAACAGGCGACGCGCGAGGCGCTGCAGCGTCTGTCCGAACTGATCAGCGCCTGCCGGGAAAGCGAATCCCGGCTCGGCCTGTTGCAACGCTACCGCGACGAATATCGCGCCAAGCTCGAAGCGGCCACACGCAAAGGCGTGTCGGCGCTGGAGCTGGCGAACTTCCGCAATTTCCTGGCCAAGCTCGACGAGGCGATCGCGCAGCAGCGCGCGGACGTGGCGCACCGGCAGGCGGCCGTGATGCGCGGCCGCGCCGACTGGCAGGAAGCCGAACGCCGCGCGCGCTCCTACGAAGTGTTGCTCGAACGCCGTGCCGAGGCCGCGCGCACGCATGCGCTGCGCGCCGAGCAGAAACAGACGGATGAATACGCCGCGCGGCTGGCCGCCGCGGCGCCGCGCCGGATTTGAGAAGCATGACGACCCTGCCCATTCTCCCGGCCGCGATGAGTGCGGCGGCGCCCGACGCCCCCGCCTCCGCGCCGGCCGAAGACAACCCGGAAGCTTTCGCGGCCGCCTTTGCCGAGCTGCTGGACGAGCGCATCCGGACGGAATCGCCGGCCTGGCTGCCTGAAACGGAGCGCGACGCACTGGCGGAGACCGAAGCGGACACGCAGGCGATTGCTGAGCCGCTCTCTTCCCTCCCGCTGCTGCCTGTCGCGCTGGCTTCGCCTCCGGCCGCCGTGGATGAAAGCGCCGCAAACGCCGCGACGGCCGTCGTCGGCGCACCGCAGCCGGCCGGACGCAGTGTGCTGCCGGAAGCGGCAGCGTCCGATGCGCCGGCCGTCCCGTTTGACGCCGTGGCGGCCGAGGAACGGGCGGACGCCACCCTGAGCGCATCCTCTACCGAGCCGGTCGCGACCAAACCCGGCGAAGCCGGTTTGAACCCGATCGCGGCCACGCCTGCGGCGCCGCAAGCGGCGCGGGCGCAGCCGCTGCACGCGCCGGTCCAGTACACGCTGCAACAGCCGCTGGGCAGCGAACGCTGGCAGGGAGAATTCGGCCAGACCGTGCAGTTCCTGGTGCGCGCCGAACAACAGAGCGCGATCCTGCACGTCTCGCCGCCCGAGCTGGGGCCGATCGAAGTGCGCATCGATGTGGCGGGCGACCGCGCCAACCTGAGCTTCACCGCCCAGCACGCCGATACCCGCCAGGCGCTGGAGCACGCGTTGCCGCGTCTGCGCGACATGCTGGCCGAAAGCGGCATCGCCCTGGGCGACGCGCAGATCCACGCGCAGACCCGCGACCGGCAGGAGGCCGAACAGCCGCAACGCGCCGCGCGCGGCGATCACACGGCGACTGCCGCCGTGCAGGCGACGGCGATCGCGTCCGCCCCGGTCCGCGTGGGTCTGGTGGACACATTTGCCTGAAGGAATTGGCGTCCTTTACTCACCCTATTTCTTTCATTGCCGGGCGGCATGGCTGCCGATAATTCCACCATCGGCATAGCGGCCGACGTCACGGACGGGGAACGATGACCCTGCGCCGCCGCGGTGCCGCGGTCCGGCAAGACGCATGCACAGCAACATGAGCAAGAAATTCTGGTTCGCAACGGCATTGATCCTCGTTCTCGTCGCCGCAGGCGCAGTCATCGCCCTGCTCACGCTTCCGAGCGAAGCGGGCAACGATTCCAAGCCCGGCAAGGCTGCGGCTCCGGAGGTGCGCGCGCCCGTGTTCCTGCCCCTCGACCCCTTCGTCGTCAATCTGCGCGAGGACGAGTACGGCGCTCAGTTCCTGCGTCTGGGCGTGGTGCTGGAAGGCGCCGACGAGCAGGCGCTGGAGCCCGTCAAACAGCACATGCCGCGCATCCGCAACGACATCCTGCTGCTGCTGTCGGCCAAGAGCGGCAAGGAGCTCGCCACGGTGGAAGGCAAGCAGAAGCTGATCGAGGAGATCCTCGCCGCCGTCCGTGCGCCGATGACCAAGCCCGCCGCGGCCAAGGACATCAAGGGCGCCTATTTCTCCGAATTCATCATCCAGTAGGTCGAGTCCCGGTCGATCATGTCCGAGTATCTCTCCCAGGAAGAAGTCGACGCCCTGCTGAAAGGCGTGACGGGCGAAGTCGACGAACCGCAGGAGGTCGAGGTCACCGACGGGCCGCGTCCCTACAACCTCGCCACGCAGGAACGCATCGTGCGCGGGCGCATGCCCACGCTCGAGATCATCAACGAGCGTTTCGCGCGCCTGCTGCGGCTGGGCCTGTTCAATCTCATGCGCCGCAATCCGGAGATTTCGGTCGGTCCGGTGAAGGTGCAGAAGTACAACGAGTTCCTGCGCAATCTCGTCATCCCGTCGAACATCAACATCATGCAGTTGAAGCCGCTGCGCGGCTCCTGCCTGATCGTGTTCGATCCCAGCCTGGTGTTCGCGGTGGTGGACAACATGTTCGGCGGCGACGGGCGCTTCCACACCCGCGTGGAAGGGCGCGATTTCTCGCAGACCGAACAGCGCATCATCCAGCGCACGCTCGCGGCCGTGGTGGAGGATTACAAGAAGGCGTGGGCGCCGGTCTATCCGCTGGAACTGGATTACGTGCGTTCCGAGATGCACACCCAGTTCGTCAACATCGCCACGCCCAGCGAAGTCGTCATCACCACCTCGTTCTCGATCGAGCTCGGCCAGACCGGCGGCAGCCTGCACGTCTGCATCCCCTACTCGGTCGTCGAGCCGATCCGGGAGGTGCTGTATTCGCAGACCCAGGGCGACAGCTACGAGCCCGACCGGCGCTGGCTGCGCATGCTGTCGCGCCAGGTGCAGATCGCCGAAGTCGAGATGGTGGTGAACTTCACCCACATACCGGCCACCGTCCGCAGCCTGTTGAGCATGAAACCCGGAGACGTGATACCGATCGAGTTGCCGGAACACGTGGTCGCGGAAGTCGACGGCGTGCCGATCTTCGAATGCAAGTACGGCACGCTCAACGGCCATCACGCCATCCGCGTCGAGAAGATCCTCGCCGTGTCGGCCAAGGAGAACAATCTGGGAGAAGACAATGGCTGATTCCATCGAAGACGAATGGGCTGCCGCCCTGGCGGAACAGGCGGCCGCCGAGAACGCGCAGTCGGCCGCGACGGGCAACGCCGCGCCCGCGGCCACCCCCAAGCCGGCGAATTTCGAACCGCTCGCCAAGACCGAGAAAAGCGCCGGCGGATCGGGCGAGTTCGCCAACGACATCGATCTGGTGCTCGACATCCCGGTGCAGCTCACCGTGGAACTGGGCCGCACCAAGATCCCGATCAAGAACATTCTCCAGCTCGCGCAAGGCTCTGTGGTCGAGCTCGACGGCCTGGCGGGTGAACCGATGGACGTGCTGGTGAACGGCTGTCTGATCGCGCAAGGCGAGGTCGTGGTGGTGAACGAGAAGTTCGGCATCCGTCTGACGGACATCATCACGCCTTCCGAACGCATCCGCCGTCTGGCCAACATGAAATGAAAGCCGCGGCGTTCCTGCTCGGTCTCGTCGCCCTGCCGGCTGCGGCGCAGTCCGCCGAGGCGGCGCCGGCCACACCGGTCGGCGCGATGCTGCAGTCGCTGCTCGCCCTCGCGCTGGTGCTCGCGGTCATCGCGGGCACGGCCTGGCTGCTCAGGCGCATCCAGCGCCTGCCCGGCAGCGGCAACGAGGTGCTGCGCAGCGTGGCGGCGGTGGCGGTCGGACCGAAGGAACGCGTCGTGGTCGTGGAAGTCGGCGACACCTGGCTCATCCTCGGCGTCGCCCCGGGGCAGGTGCGCACGCTGCACACGCTGCCGCGCCAAGCGGTGAATCCCGCATCCTCCGGCACGCCGAAATTCGCCGACTGGCTCGCGCGCATGCGCAAAGGAGACGAGCGTGTCTAGACGCCTGTGGACGGTTCTGCTGGCGCTCGTCGCGCTGACGCCCTGGCCCGCACTGGCGCAACAAGGCATCCCCGCCTTCACCAGCGCGCCCGCGCCGGGTGGAGGACAGACCTACACGCTGTCGATCCAGACGCTGCTCGCGCTGAGCTTTCTCACCTTCCTGCCGGCGGTGCTGCTGCTGATGACCTCGTTCACGCGCATCATCATCGTGCTGTCGCTGCTGCGCCACGCCCTCGGCACGCAGACTTCGCCGCCCAACCAGGTGCTCATCGGCCTAGCGCTGTTCCTGACCCTGTTCGTCATGGCGCCCACGCTAGACCGCGTCTACGCCGAGGCCTATCTGCCGTACGCGGAGGACAAGCTCTCGTTCAACGAGGCGCTCGTGCGCGCGGAAGTGCCGATGAAGGACTTCATGCTGAAGCAGACGCGCGAGTCCGACCTCGCCCTGTTCATGAAACTCGCCGACCAGCCTGCCGTACAGAGCCCGCAGGAGCTGCCGCTGCGCGTCGTCGTGCCCGCGTTCGTGACGAGCGAGCTGAAAACGGCGTTCCAGATCGGTTTCCTGGTCTTCATCCCCTTCCTCATCATCGACATGGTGGTCGCCTCGGTGCTGATGTCGATGGGGATGATGATGCTTTCGCCGGTGCTGATCTCGCTGCCGTTCAAGCTCATGCTGTTCGTGATGGTGGACGGCTGGAACCTGCTGATCGGCTCGCTAACGGCGAGCTTCGGATAGTCGCTCCAACCCCGGATTGCCGACCATGACCCCGCAAACCGTACTCACCATCGGCCAGCAGGCGCTGGAGATGACGCTGATGATCGCCGGCCCGCTGCTGCTCACCGCGTTGCTCGTGGGCCTCGCGGTCTCGGTGTTGCAGGCCGCCACGCAGATCAACGAAATGACGCTGTCCTTCATTCCCAAGCTGGTCGGGCTGTTCGTGGCGCTGATCTTCGCCGGCCCGTGGATGCTGACGACCATCACGGAATACACGCGCCGGCTGATCGAGAGCATTCCCTTCGTGATCGGCTGAACCCGCCCGCATCGAGCCGCAGCGACAGCGCCGCGACACCAGCGGAACGGCCATGATCAGCTTCACCTACGAACAAGTCAGTCTGTGGCTGGGCATGTACCTGTGGCCGTTCGTGCGCGTGCTGGCCCTGTTCATGACCGCCCCGATCCTGCACGACCAAGCGGTGCCGGCACGCGTGAAAATCGCCTTCAGCCTGCTCGTATCGCTGCTGGTCGCGCCGCTATTGCCGGCCGAGCAGCACGTGCCGATCTCCAGTCCCCATGCGCCGCTCGTGCTCGCGCAACAGGTGCTGATCGGCGCCACGATCGGCTTCACCGTGCGGCTCGTGTTCGCCGCGCTGGAGCTGGCGGGCGACGTCATCGGCCTGCAGATGGGTCTGTCCTTCGCCGGCTTCATCAGCCCCGGCACGGGCGAGCAGACGCCGATCGTCGGCAGTTTCCTCGGCATGGTGGCGACGCTGATCTTTTTCGCCATCAACGGCCACCTGCTGCTCGTCGCCGCGGTGACCGAAAGCTTTCACAGCCTGCCGGTCACCGAAGGACCGGGGCCGCAGATCAACGTTGCCGCCATGGTGGCCGCGGGCGGCGAAGTGTTCCGCATCGGCCTGCACGTGGCGCTGCCGGTGCTGGCCACCATGCTCATCCTCAACCTCGCGCTCGGCGTGCTCGCGCGTGTGGCGCCGCAGTTGAACGTGTTCGCCATCGGTTTCCCGGCCACCCTGCTGGTCGGCATCATCGCGCTGATGTTCGCCCTGCCGACGCTGGGCCCGGTGCTGCAGCAGGTGCTCGCGCAAAGCGTGAGCTTCCTGCCCTTGCGTTGAGCGAACCCGGCGCGCGACCGTGTCGACCAGCGGCCGCAGCGCCGGGCCGGGAGACCCCGCGTCAGCGGGGCGTGGAATACGCTTCGCTTTAGCGGGCGCGGCGCGTGCGGCGCACCCCCGCCACGCCGAACAGCCCGAGCGCCAGCAGTCCCAGCATGTCCGGCTCGGGAACCAGCAGGGGCTGCGTGGTGATCGCGAAGGCGAACTGGATGGTGGTCACGGCATCCTCGTCGGTCACGATCCCGACGCAATTGGGCGCCGCGCCCGCGGCCGCGCACTGCTCCGGACCGAGCGTGGCGATGCTGCCGAGCAGGCCGCCCGCGGTGTAGGGGAAGATCGAGATCAGATACTCGATGCCCTCGTGCGTGAACGGCACGTTGAAACTCGTGGCCGAGACCAGTACGAAAATGTCGGCGCAGGGCTCGGGAGTGTTGTCGGCGCAGCCGGGATTGCCAGGCGGATCGTTGAGCGTCTCCACGAACAGGAAGTCGAACGTCAGATCGGGCAGTCCCACCACCGGCACGCCCTCGCTCGTCTCGAGCGTCAGCGAAGACGTGATCTGGCCGCTGCGCAGCGTCGCGTAGAGGTTGGAGATTTCGTTGTTCCAGTGCGTGATGGTGTTCGACAGGCCGATCCCCGGCACGCTGAGCGCGTTGGTCACGACGGTGCCGCTCACCGTTCCGCCGCCGGTGTGATTGTCGGGGCCGGTACCGATCGTGAGCGCGCTGCGCGTGCCGTTCGGCACGCCGAAGTCGCCGCCGCTTTCGCCCCACGACAATTCGAACTGCTGGTGGATCGGATCGCCCACGCCCGGTGTGAACGAAGCGTCCGTGAAGCGGAAAGAGATTTCGTAATTCCAGGATGTCACAGGCGCCGCCTGCGCCGGCATCGCCACGCCCAGTGCCGCCGCGAGGGCCGCCACGCCCAACCATTTGTTCATGCCGCACCTCCTTTGGGGTTGAAAGGCAGGGCGGCCAGAGCGAACGTCGTGCCAGGCGTCCAAGACATTGGCGCCATTGGCCTTTTTGCCCGATGTCCGGGACAAGCGCCGGCTTTCGTAAAAAAAGCCGACGCTATTGCAGCGTGAAATAGAACGTTGCACCGACGCCGGGTTGCGCCTCGGCCCAGATGCGCCCGCCGTGACGGCGCACGATGCGCTCGACCGTGGCGAGGCCGATGCCGGTGCCCTCGAACTCCCTCGGACTGTGCAGCCGCTGGAAGGGCGTGAACAGACGCCCCGCGTAGCGCATGTCGAAGCCCGCGCCTTCGTCGCGCACCACGAACACCCATTCGTGACCGATGCGGCGGCGGCTCATCTCGATCTTCACCACCGGTTTGTGGGCGCTGTACTTCCAGGCGTTGCCGAGCAGATTCTCGAGCACGCTGCGCAGCAGCGTCAGGTCGCCGTGGACCCGCATGTTCGGTTCGATGTAGATGTCCGTGGGACGCTCGGGTTCGGCTTCACGCAGTTCCTGGATGACGCTCTGCGCGAGCGCGGAGAGATTCACTTCCACGCGCTGCATCGGCTGCCGCGTCACGCGCGAAAGCTGCAGCAGGGCGTCGATCAGATCGGCCATGCGCTGGCTGGCCGCCGACACGCGTCTCAGCAGCTCGCGCGCATCGGCGTCGAGTTGCGCCGCGTGCTCCTGCAGCAGGATGGCCGAGAAGCCCGTCATCGCCCGCAGCGGCGCGCGCAGGTCGTGCGAGACGGAATAGCTGAAGGCTTCCAGTTCGCGGTTGGCCGCCTCCAGTTGCGCGGTGCGGTCGCGCACGCGCTGCTCGAGGGTTTCGTTGAGGCGGCGGATCTCCTCGGCGGCGCGCTGGCGTTCGGTGACGTCCTGCAGGAACGCCAGCACCAGTTTCTCGCCCGCGTATTCGAACAGCGAGGAGGACATGGATACATAGCCGGTGCGGCCGTCGCGGCAGCGGTACCAGCATTCCCGCACCGGCGAGCGTCCTTCCCCGTTCAGCACGGACGAGGCGGCGAGCTCGAAGGCGTCGGTCGCGAACAGCGCCTTCAGCTCGTCCGTGGTCATGCCGATCACCTCGTCGCGGCTGAAGCCGGCAATGCCGCACATCGCCGGGTTGACGTCCACCACCGTGCCGTCCTCGGCGCGAAACAGCACGATGCCTGCAGGCGTGCTTTCGAATATGCGGAAGAAGCGCACCTCGCTTTCGCGCAGCCACTCGCCGTGCTGGCGACGTTCGGTGATGTCCTGGAACGCGCCGTACAGACGCACCACGCGGCCTTCGCGCATTTCCGCCACGGTCTGGATATGTGCCCAGCGCGTATTGCCGCGCACGGTCACGAACGGCAGCTCGAGGTCGAAGGGTTCGCCGCATTCCACCGTGCGCGCCAGCGCCTGCTCGACGGTGCGGCGCGCATCTTCGCCGAAGGATTGCAGCAGCAGATCGATACCGACCTTGCCGTCCTCGGGATCGCGTTCGTAAATGCGGTAGAGCTCCTCGGTCCACTCCATTTCGCCGGTGGCCGGATCGAGCTCCCATCCGCCTACCTTGGCCACCGCGCCGGTCTGCCGCAGCAACTGGCCGCGGCGCAGCAGCTCGCGCTCCGTGCGGCGCTGCTCGGTGATGTCCGAGAGCGTGGACAGCAGCATCACCCGCCCGTCGAGCTCGATTTTCTCGAAGGAGCAGATCGCCTCGAAATGCCGGCCGTCGGCGCGGATGCATTCGGTGACGAAGTCGCGCATGGATTCGCCGCGGCGCAGCGCATCCAGCCGCGAGGCGCGATCGGCAAGATCGCCCCAGGCGCCCAGTTCGCGTACGCTGCGGCCGATGACTTGCTCGGCCCGCAGACCGAACAGGCGCTCCCAGGCCTCGTTGACGTCGATCAGCGCGCAGGTTTCCAGGTCGCTGATCGACATGGCGGTCGGGCTGGCGTGCAGGATGCGCTTCAGGTGCTCGCGCGCCCGGATCAGTTCCTGTTCGGCATGCTTGCGCTCCGTGACGTCCTGCACCGTGCCGTTGGCGCGCAGCGGCGTGCCGTCCGGCGCGTATTCGATTTCGCAGCGCTGTTCGACGTACTTGATGCGGTCGCCTTCGAGCAGCAGCCGGTGGCTGATCTCGTACGGCTTGTGTTGCGCGAGCAGCGTGGCGACCGCCTCGCGGTCCTCCGGATGCACGAGCGCGAGATAGCCCTCGTAGCTCGGCTCGAAAGTCGCGGGATTGCGCTCGAAAATGCGGAACACTTCGTCCGACCACGTGACCTTGCCGGTGTGCAAATCAAACGACCAGTTGCCGATCTTGGCGATGCGTTCGGCACGCTGCAGGCTCGCCAGCGCGCGCGCCCGTTCCCGTTCGGCCTGGTTGTGGGCGGTGACGTCCTGGAAGGTCGTGATGTAGTACTGCTCCCCGTCGATCTCCACCCGTTGCGTCCAGCGCTTGAGGTCGACCACCACGCCGTCCGGACGCTTGAAGGAAAATTCGTGGACGTAGTTGTCGCGCAGCATTTCGGCGCGCTGGGCAGCGTCTTGCCAGAACCCGAGCTCGACGGTGGTGCGGCCGACGAAGCGGTCGCGGGCATAGCCGGTCATGAGCAAGCCCGCGTCGTTCACATCCACGATCAGGCCGTCGTGATAACGCGTCACCATGATGCCGAGCGGCGAACGCTGGAAGATCACCTGTTGCCGCGCGCGGTCGGCCCGCAATTGCAGCTCGATCTTCTTGCTTTCGGTGATATCCACCATCGAGCCGGCGACGCGCGTCACCTGGCCGTCGGCGTCGAAGGTGGGCGCGCCGCTGATGCGCAGCCAGCGCTGTTCGCCGTCCGGGCGCGTGTACAGATGCTCGAAGGTGAACTTGCGGCGCCGCGCGATCGCTTCGTCGATAGCAGCCTGCAGGCGCGCGCCCGCCTCGGGTTCGAGGCTTTCGAGCAGCGCCTTGCCGGTCTGCGGCAGGGTGGCTGCCGAGTGGTGACCGAGGATCTGCACGTAGAGCGGTGACCGGTAGATGCGGTCGGTATGCGGGGTCCACTCCCAGATTCCCACCTCAGCACCGGTCACGGCCGCCTCGAAGCGTTCCTGGCTTTCGCGCAAGGCACGCTCCGCTTCCTGCCGCTCCCAGACGTCGCGCAGCACCACGCAGGCGTAATCCCTGCCGCGGTAGGTCATGTAGCGGGCGTGCGCCTCGGCCGGCCGCAACTGGCCGGTCGCGGTGCGGTATTCGAGGTGATAGACCTTGGCGCCCTGGGTCCGCAGCCGCTCGAAGACGTGCGCAAAGGCCTCCCGCGTCACGGCAGGAAAAATGTTGCTGATCGGCATGCCGATCAGCCGCTCGCGCGGAACGCCGAACCAGCGCGCGGCGGCGGGGTTCGCGAAGGCGAAGCGTCCTTCGGCGTCCACCCAGTAGATCGCGTCGTTGGTCTGATCGAGCGTAAAGCGCGTGACGTCGAGCTCCGCTGTGCTGCGTTCGATCTCGCGCAGCCGCTGCAGCAGGGAGCGCATGAGGCCCGCGGTGACGAGCAGTGCCAGCGCCAGCCCGGCGAGCAGCTCGGCCGCGCGCTTGCGCCAGGCCGTGTAGACGTCGGCGAGGGGCGTGGACACCACCACCGACAGCGGGCTTCTGGCGATCGACAAGGTCGCATGCAGGCGACCGTCGGCGCGCTCCACGCGGATCGCGCCGATCTGCATCGCCGCTTCGGCGTTCGGCGAAGACGGCAGCGCCTGCATCCCGCGCGGCAGATGGGCGACGAGCGCCCCGTCCGCATGACGGATGAAGATGTGGGTGCCGCCCAGATCGAGCTTGCGATGGATTTCCTCGATCGGCTGCAGCGTTTTCAGCACGCCCACGACACCGCCGTAACGACCGTCGGACAGCCGTACGCGGCGCGTGACTGCGATCATGGGCTGCCCGAACAGCTCCAGCGCCATGGGCGCGACGTGGATCGACGTATCAGCCCGCGCGGCATGCCAGGCATCCAGCTCGCGCAGGCGCTCGAGCACTTCGGGCTCCGCCCCTTCGGGTGTCATGTGCACGCTGCCGCCCGGTTCGATAATGAACGCCGGCCGCAAGGGTGTCCCACGCGTATCGAGGATATGCTGAATGACTGTCAGATCGGCGGCGCTGTCCGCGCCCGTCAGACGCCCCGCCTCGCTGGCGAAGCGCGCGAGCACCTGTTCCGCGCCGCCCACCTGGTAGGCGAGACTCGCACCGACCGTCTCGGCGAGCAGCGCGGTCTCGCGGGCGCGCGCCCCGATGCGGTCCTCTAGCTCGTGGCGGATGATCCAGGCAGCCAGCCCGATGAGGCTGAGCGCGATCACCAGGTAGCCGAGGAGAAAGCGCCGACGGACAGTGGAAATCGGGGTATGTGCCGGTGCGGCCGTGTCGTGCGCCGCTGCATGCGCTCCGGCGTGTCCGGCACTGTGATAAATGGCATTCATGCCCTTCGTCGCACGCTCCGCGGCAGCCCCCGGGGCGTATGCGTCTCCCTTCGCTAGCGGCAAATCAATGAACGCTGTGCTTCTATGCACTGGCGGCACAGTCGTACCGTGGCGGCAAAGGCGAAACTTAGCCGAGCGACACGCCGACGGCAGCGCAAATCTACCGGGGAAGCGGGTAAAAGTCAGGAGTCGCTTCGACTTATAATGCCCGCTGCCTGTCCCGGCCCCGGGCGGCGCACGTCGCGCCCTCGCTGAAAGGCCCATTAGCCACCTCATGCTGCAAGCGCACAACTTGGAATGCACACGCGGCGAACGCGTGCTGTTCCGCCATCTCGAATTCCGTCTCGGCGCCGGGGAGCTGTTGCGCGTGGAAGGGCCGAACGGCAGCGGCAAGACCAGTCTGCTGCGCATGCTGTGCGGCAGCCTCTCTCCCACCGCGGGCGAGCTGCGCTGGCAGGATACGGATATCCGCAAACTCGGCGAACGCTATCGCGCGGTGCTGGCCTACATCGGCCATCAGAACGGCCTGAAAGCCGATCTCAACGGTGTCGAGAATCTGCAGCTGAGCGAGGCCATCGCCGGAATGCCCGTCACGGCCGAGGCGGCCCGGCAAGCGCTCGCGCGTCTGGGGCTTGCCGCGCATGCCGAACTGCCCGTGCGCCTGCTGTCGCAGGGCCAGCGCCGCCGCGTGGCACTGGCGCGGCTCGCGTTCCGCGCACGTTGCCCGCTCTGGGTGCTAGACGAACCTTTCGTGGCACTGGACACGGCCGTGGTGCCGGAGATCGCCGCGCTGCTCGCCGCGCATCTGCGGCGCGGCGGCATGGTCGTCTACACCACCCATCAGGAGGTCCCCATCGAGGCGGCGGAGCAGCGCGTCCTGCGTCTGGGGCAAGCCGCATGAATCAGCCGAACACCGCGGCCACCCTCGACGCGCACGCCGAGATGCCGGAACCCCGCCTCGGCGCGGCTTTTCTTGCCGTGGTGCGGCGCGACGTGCTGCTCGCCATGCGCCGCCGCGCGGATCTGCTCACCACCCTGGTGTTCTTCATCATCGTGGCGAGCCTGTTCCCGCTCGGCATCGGCCCGGAGATGAACGTGTTGCGCGTCATCGGGCCGGGGGTATTGTGGGTCGCGGCGCTGCTGGCCGCGATGCTCGCGCTCAACCGCCTGTTCGCCGCCGATTTCGCCGACGGCACGCTCGAACAGCTGGCGCTTGCGCCCCACCCCCTGTCGGTGCTGGTGCTCGGCAAGGTCGCGGCGCTGTGGGTCACCACGGGGCTGCCGCTCGTCGTCATCGCCCCCTTGCTCGGCCTGCAGTACGACCTGCCGGCGGCGGCGCTCTACACCCTCGTCGCGGCGCTGGCGCTCGGTACGCCCACCCTGGCGCTGATCGGTGCGGTCGGCGCCGCGCTCACGCTGGGCGCGCGCGGGCGCGGCGTGCTGATATCGTTGCTGGTACTGCCGCTTTATATCCCCGTGCTGATCTTCGGCGCCGGCGCCGTCGACGCCGTCATGTCCGGCCTCGACGCCGGCGGCCACCTGTCTTTGCTGGGCGCGCTGCTGCTGGTCTCATTGGTCGTGGCCCCGCTCGCCAGCGCCGCAGCGCTCCGTATTGCGCTGGATTAAACGGAGGGCCCGTCAGACGCCTATCATTGGCAACGATCGATGGCTGAACAAAACAAATGAACCTCTTCAAATACGCCGCGCCGAGTACCTTCTATCCGCTCGCCGGCCGCCTGATCCCGTGGTTCTACGGCGCCGCGGCGGTGCTCACCGTGATCGGCCTGTACATCGGCTTCTTCGTCGCGCCCACCGATTTCCAGCAGGGCGAGGCCTACCGCATCATCTTCATCCACGTGCCCTCGGCCTGGATGTCGATGTTCGTCTATCTGGTGATGGCCTTCTGGGCGGCGATCGGCCTGGCGTTCAACACGCGGCTTTCCTCCATGATGGCGCTCGCGCTGGCGCCCACCGGCGCCCTGATGACCTTCATCGCGCTCTGGACCGGGGCGCTGTGGGGCAAGCCGATGTGGGGCACGTGGTGGGTCTGGGACGCGCGCCTGACCTCGGAGCTGATTTTGCTGTTCCTCTACATCGGGTTCATGGCGCTGCACGCCTCCATCGACGATCCGCGCCGCGCCGACCGCGCGGCGGCGGTGCTCGCCATCGTCGGCGCGATCAACGTGCCGATCATCTATTTCTCCGTGCAATGGTGGAACACGCTGCACCAGGGCGCCTCGGTCAGCCTGACCAAGAGCCCGAGCATGGCGACCACCATGCTGGCGGGCATGCTGGTGATGGCCGTCGCTTTCTGGATGTACTGCATCGGCGCGGCGCTGTCGCGCTGCCGCGCCATCATTCTCGAGCGCGAACGCAACGCCGACTGGGTGAAGGAGGTGGTGCTGTGATGGAATGGGGAAGCTGGAGCGCCTTCTGGGCGATGGGCGGTTACGGCGCCTATGTATGGGGTTCCTATGCCGTCACCGCCGTGGTGATGATCGCGGAACTCGTCCTGGTCCGGCGCCGCCATCGCGCCGCGCGCGAGGGCCTGAAGCGGGCACGACGCAACTAGGCCTCGCCTTCGGCGGAACCCGCCTGCTGCGCCCCGCTGTCCGCGACCGCGAACAGGGCCACCAGCTGGCTGCGGTTGGCGATCTCCAGTTTGCGGAAGATGTTGCGCAAATGCGTGCGCACGGTGTTGACACTGACGTGCAGCGTCTCGGCGATCGCGCCGTTGTCGACGCCGCGCGCCGCGACCCGCGCGACGCGGCGTTCCGCTTCGCTCAGCCGCTGCAACAGCCGCTCCGCCGATGCCGCATCGTGCCGCGTGCCTGCCGGTTCATGGATGCGCACCACCAGCGTCGGATGCGAAGCGAGCCGTTCTCCGGGCGGGACGATCAGTTGCAGATCCGCGTACCAGCCCGGCTGATGCGGATGCCTCACCGTGCATGGCTGCATAGGCGCCGCGCCCTCGGCAAGCAAGGCGTCGTGCCACTGTGCGACGAGCCTCTGCGCCGAGGTCGCAAGATCGGCCGGCAGGCCGGCCTCGTCGCGCGCGCCGCCCCGCCAACCCGCGCAAGCCCTGCTCCAGGCCCGATTGCTGTAGAGCAGCTTCAAACGGATATCGAAGGCGGCAAGCGGTAGCGAGGCGCGGTGCAGCGATCGCTCCAGCGACCGACGCGCCGCACGCTCCTCGTCGATGCGCATGATGCGCAATGCGGCACGTTCGAAATGCGGCTGCAAGGCGGCCAACGCCTCGAGTTCCGCGTCGCTGAAGTCACCCTGCTCCGCCGTCCGGATCGCGCTGAACAATCCGATGTAGCCGCCGTCCGCATTGCGCAAGGGCATCATGAAGGAGTAGCGCCAGCCGCCCGGCGCCATGAAATCGCGGTAGAGCGCCGTCTTCTGCAGGCTGTCCCCGGGAAACTGATCCGACAGACGCAGCACCCGTCGACCGGGGAACATCTTCATCGCATCCTCGATCGGCGCGGCGGCGTGGATGCGCGCGAAGTAGGCATCGCGATCCCCCTCCACCGGCAGGGTGGTGCGGATGAACACCGGCATCGTGCCTACCGAAGGCAAACCCATCATGTAATGGAAGCTCGGCACGACATGCCGCAGCAGTCGCAGACCGGCGCGCCAGACTTCTTCCGCCTCGATGGCCTGATAGAGCTCGAATACCAACTGCAGGATGCGCGGCTCCGTCGGACCGGGAAATGCGGACGGCTGCAAGCCCTCTTGCAGGTCGGGAGGTTCGAGCGACACGGAGTCCGGCATCCAGGCAGCCATCCGATAAAAAAATCATCGATTCGGACGATACCTCAAAGTCCTGTATGACGTCATCATCGCGCCGCCGCCGCGGGTCGGCCGCGCGGCATCCCCCAGCCGGACAGAAGCAGAAAAAAACAGGACTCGTCATGCGCCACATCCGCTCGAATGCCCTCCGTTCCTTCCGTCTCAAACCCGTCGCGTGCCGGTTGGCACTCGCCGCCTGCAGCGCCCTTGCTGCGCCGCATGCGGTCGGCGCTGAAATCCCATGGACTTCCGGCCTCCCCGGCAACTGGAGCGACGGCGCGAACTGGCAGGGCGGCACGGCACCTGGCGTGGGTGACGTCGCGGTGTTCGGTCCGCTGAGCGGCGGCAGTTCGACCAGCAACAGTTGGCGGCAGATCAATCTGCTGCGCTTCGATGCCGGCGCAATGCCACACAGCGTTTTCGTGACCGATTATCTGGGCCTGGAAGCGGGCATTCAGAACGACTCGGCCGATACGCAGACCGTCATCATCAATCCTACGACCGGACATCTGCGCATCAATACCGGCACCGTGACCGGTGCAGTGAACATCAGCAACAACGACGAGTTGACCTTCGCCAACACCGCGACCGCGGGTACGGCGCGCATTCTCAACAACGGCCTCGGCATGCTGAATTTCATGATGCACTCCAGCGCCGGCACGGCTGATATCACCAACAACTCGGCCGGCACGATCAACTTCAACTTTGAAACCAACGCGGGCCTCGCGACCATCCAGAACAACGCCGGCGGCACCGTCAATTTCCTCGAGCGCTCGCATGCCGGCAGCGCCACCATCGTCAACGAGGGCGCGGTCGATTTCTACGACGACGCCCACGCGAACGGCGCCCACATCACCACCCAGGCGAGCGGCACCACCATCTTCCGCAACAACGCCTCGGCCGCCGACTCGATCCACGACGTCAAAGACGGCATCCTGGGGTTCACCGATAACGCGACGGCAAACAATGCCCTCATCGATATCACGGGCGGAGGCGCCTTCGGCACATACTTCGAGGGGGATGCGACGGCCGGCAGCGCCACCATCAGCGTCACGAGCGGTTTACTGGTCTTTCAAGACAACACCGATGCCGGCAGCGCAAACATCACCAACGCCGACCGGGTCCTGTTCAGCGACAGCGCCTCCG
>Ga0207747_1000008_pt1 | contig 266813 bp, 234 predicted proteins | sample HigsolmetaGSP11D_FD_184839 | JGI IMG/M metagenome (GOLD analysis project Ga0207747, IMG submission 184839) | High solid enriched microbial communities from the Joint BioEnergy Institute, USA - SP1-1-D (SPAdes) | ecosystem: Engineered > Bioreactor > SSF (Solid state fermentation) > Aerobic >... | reverse complement strand
CTGTCGGGCCTGTCGCTCCTGTCGGGCCTGTCGCACCCGTCGGACCCGTTGCGCCCGTCGGACCTGTCGCTCCTGTCGGGCCGGTCGCACCCGTCGGACCCGTTGCGCCTGTCGGGCCGGTTGCTCCTGTCGGACCTGTAGCTCCTGTCGGACCTGTCGCGCCGGTAGGACCTGTAGCTCCTGTCGGACCGGTTGCTCCTGTCGGACCGGTTGCTCCTGTCGGACCTGTCGCGCCTGTCGGACCTGTCGCGCCGGTAGGACCTGTCGCTCCTGTCGGACCCGTAGCACCCGTCGGACCCGTTGCGCCTGTCGGGCCGGTCGCGCCGGTAGGACCTGTCGCGCCGGTAGGACCTGTCGCGCCCGTCGGACCTGTCGCGCCGGTAGGACCGGTTGCGCCGGTAGGACCTGTCGCGCCTGTCGGGCCGGTCGCGCCGGTAGGACCTGTCGCGCCGGTAGGACCGGTTGCACCCGTCGGACCCGTTGCACCCGTCGGACCGGTTGCACCCGTCGGACCCGTTGCACCTGTCGGACCGGTTGCGCCTGTCGGGCCGGTTGCTCCTGTCGGACCTGTAGCTCCTGTCGGACCTGTAGCTCCTGTCGGACCTGTCGCGCCCGTCGGACCTGTCGCACCCGTCGGACCGGTTGCACCCGTCGGACCGGTTGCGCCTGTCGGACCGGTTGCACCCGTCGGACCTGTCGCGCCTGTCGGGCCTGTCGCACCCGTCGGACCGGTTGCTCCTGTCGGGCCTGTCGCGCCGGTAGGACCGGTTGCGCCCGTCGGACCCGTCGCACCTGTCGGACCTGTCACACCTGTCGGGCCGGTTGCGCCGGTCGGACCGGTTGCTCCTGTCGGACCCGTTGCGCCGGTCGGACCCGTTGCACCCGTCGGACCGGTTGCTCCTGTCGGACCTGTCGGACCAACTACACCGGAATCAGACGCCGCCAGCAGCGATACGTCGTCCACCAGCACATCCGCGCTTACCGGACGAGGCAGTTTGTTCACCAGAACGAAGACAAACGCCGCATTTGCAGGAGCGGGACCTGTCGTCGCGTAGAACTCCGTCCAATCGTCCGTCTCTACGCTCGGCAGGCGGCCGTCGTCGATCACTCTGATGAGCTGATACTCGATAAAGTTGAATGCAGCATCATAGTATTCAACGCTCAGCGTGACAGCCGGACTTTCTCCCGGACCGCGCTTGGCCAAAGATACGATAAGTTCAAAGTTCTCGCCTGGATTCACTGGTGCAATCTGGAAGATGTATGAATTCTCCGGACCGCCGGGCATCAACACGCTGAAATATCCGAGATGGCTGTAATCAGTAGTGATCGTCGCATTAAACGGCACCCACGGATCAAATTGTCCTGTCTCGAAACTGCTGTTTATAAGTCGATTGTCGATCGTCAACCCGTTTTTCACCCCTTCTTGCATAGTGTTTCATGCTGTCATGCATGAAACCTTCTACACCATATGAGGCTGCAAACATACTTGTCCCGGCAAATCAATTAGGAAACTCGCGCATTTTTTATCCTTCTGAGAGCCCAAGTTTCGATTCCAACAGCTTCTTGTTGTGCAGCACATGCTGATCCTGTGGGCGATACTTTCTCGCTTCTTCATTGTGCTCATAGGCTTTCTGATAATCGCCCAGATAGTAATAGCAGACACAAAGATGCAGATGCGGATACCACGTATAATAAGCCGGATAGCTGAAACTCCATTGGTTGTTGTCCGGCTCATGCATCGTTGCCGCCTTGTACCAGTAGATGGCCGTTCGATAATCCTTCTTGCGGTAGAAATGATACCCGATGCGGGACAATGCCTCCGGCTTCGGCTTCCCGAAGCGGAAGCTCATGAGCAGCGCCTCCAGCTCCTTGTCCGTATTGCCCAGGAAGCGATGGCAATCGGCCATGTTGATGCAGGCGAAGATCTTATCCTCCACCCAGCCTTCCTTCATCTCGATATTTTTCATATAACTCTCGATCGCTTCCTCATAATGCTGGTTCTCCCGCAGTTCATTGCCATAGTAGAAATAATCCCGTGCGGTGAACTTGTCGCCGCGGGCAATCTTGTTCTTGTAGATGTTCAGGTTTCTGCCGACGGAATGCTTGATCTTCTTGTGCGTGATGGAAATGTCGGCGTTGATGATCTTGCCGTACACATTCAGATATTGATGGCAGTCCCCTTCCCAACGGAAGCCCCTGGACCGCTTGACGAGCCGATTGCGGCGATAGCGCAGCGTCACATTGCCGTACTCGTCGGTACCGGCATCGTAGAACATCGACACCGAATCAACGCTCGGATCAAGCGTCTCCTTAAGCTCGCGCAGCTTCTTCCGATCTTCCTCGAGGATGACATCATCTGCATCGAGATACAGGATATAGTCCTTCGTGGCATATTTGAAAGACTCGTTACGCGCATCGGCGAATCTCCCGTTCCATTCGAAGAAAAACACCCGATCCGTATACCGCTTGGCAATCTCGACCGTCCGGTCTGTCGAGCCTGTATCGACGATATTGATTTCATCGACGAGATCATATACGGTATCCAGACAGCGCGCCAACACCGCCTCTTCGTTCTTGACGATCATACACAGGCTGATCGTGATCATCTTTGCACACCCTCCATTGATCAAATTCGACTGTTACCTCGCAGCGGCCGTCTCCCTCTTATGCCGCACACACAATAAACGGCACGAACTGGACGAAGGCCGCAACGCGGCATTCCGTCTGTTCCACCAACCGCCTGCTAACTGTCCAACCCCTGATAAATCTCCAGAAGTTGATCAACGACCACTTCCTTCGCATGATACTTCTCTGCGTATGCGCGGCCGCGCAGACCAAGCTCGTGCCGAAGCTCCTCATTATCCAGGAGCTCTGCCAGCTTCTCCTCGATCGTATCTGGATTCGCATTCCAAACCGGGAGTTCGGGCGGGAATGTGGAGACAAGGTCATCTCGGATGTAAGTGATCACCGGCTTGCTCAGCGCCATCGCCTCCACACACAACAGTCCATAGGAGCCGCAGAAGATCTGGTCGATGATCAGATCGGCGTCTCGGTACAGGCGTATCGCCTCTTCATGATTCATCTTCTCGATTCGCCGGTAGTCAAAATCGTATTTCTTCTGCAGCTTGAACACAGCCTCCTCGATCGGCTTCGTCCCCTTGAACTCGGGATTCGTCGGGGCATGCAGGATGAGAAGCTTCTCCTTGTTGCCGTCCGGCTTCCGGTCTTGCGCTACGGGCTCAAACTTGTCCAGATCGATCGCGATTGGCAGAATGTGTACCTTCTCGTAGTAAGGCTCCACATAAGCCGCCACCTCCCGATCCTGAACGATCGCTTCCTTCACATATTGCGTGATCGTGCCAAGCCGCTCGTGGATCACTTCATTAGGCGGTGAATCGCCGGTATAGACATACTTGTTGTGGATGCGTGCCTGGTCGTGGAATCGGACATCATTGCCCCAATGGTGCATGATCAGCTTCTTGCCCCGCTCCCGCAACAACGGCAAGTCCTTGTAATCCGGGAGCAAGCTGCTGGCATAGTGAAAATGAAACAGATCAAACTCATCCATGAGCTGCTCATGTATCTTCACGATTTCTTCCTCGTTCGTATTGACAAGATGCTCTTCATAACCGAGGTATGAGTGAAAGATATTATAGGCCCGGGCATAAAAACCGCGTTTCATAAGTTCCCCGCACAGGATGCCCATCTGCCCTGCAATTTCGATCTTCCCGTGAAAGATTTTCAACCTACTTGCCCTCCTCTTGCAGCCATTCATGCGTTCTGCGCAAGCCCTCCGCGAGATCGATAGCCGGCTTCCATCCGAGAGTGCGTTTGAGGTGCGAAGCATCGAGGCATCGCCGCTGCACGACATCGATCGGCCGCTTCGCCACATGGATCGTCGGGTAATCCTGATGTCCGCTGACAGTTGCGATTAGCTCCGCAAGTTCGATTACCGAAGTTTCAATGCCAGTACCGACATTGAACACCTTCCCCGGTGCATCAGGATGAACCGCTGCCAGAGTGATCGCATCAAGTGCATCCTCGATAAACGTAAAATCCCGTGTCTGCTTGCCGTCACCATAGATCGTCATCGGCACTCCCTGCTGGATCGCTTCGAAGAACTTGGAGACGACGCCACAATACGGATTCGACGTAACTTGCCCAGGACCGTAAACGTTGGACAAGCGGAGCACGGTCACCGGCAGGCCATGCATGCGATGAAACACCTGGCAATAATGTTCCATCGACAGCTTGCTCGCCGAGTACGGAAGCGCCGTGTCATAGTAAGATTCCGGGGTCGGCAGGACCTTCGCATTGCCATAAACGGAAGCGGTTGAGGTGTAGACGAACCGCCGCAGCTTGCGGGCATGTTCGTGAACCTTGTGCAGCAACTTATAACCGCCGTACAGATTGACATGAAAATCTTCATCCATGTGCGTGGCAGACATCACAATGTTGCGGCAGGCCAGATGAAAAACCGTATCCACCTCAGGCAATACGTCATCGAGTAGCTGATCATCGACATAAGAGCGCTCGATCAACGTCAGATGGCCGGCCTGTGGCAACGCCTCGCGGCTGCCCGTCGTCATATCGTCGATGACCGTGATCCGCTCAGCATCCTTGAGCAAGCGGCGAACGAGCCTGGAGCCGATGAAGCCTGCTCCGCCGGTCACCAGCACATGGCCATATCCCGATGTCATGACCAACCCTCCGTTTCAGACATGATGTTCGTACTGAACGCCTTAAGCGGCAGAGTAATCTCCCGCCCGGTGCGCACCGATTCGTACAAGGCCATGATGATCTCCAGCGCCTTGCTGCCTTCCCGTACATCGACACCCATCGCACTATCGTCTCCCAACATCCTGCGCACGAAAGCTTCATACATCAGGAGATGCTCATCTGACTGCAGAGCCGATCGATCCGGCGGCAACGATCCGTCTTCGGTGTGCCAGCGGCGAATCTCATCCAACTTGATGCCGCCGATGCTGATCGTCCCCCGTTCGCCGAACAGCGTGATCGCGTTGTCGAAGTTGTTCGGCTGAGAGATCGTATTCGCCTCGATGACACCTATCGCCCCGCCGACGAAGCCGATCACGCCCGCAGCCACATCCTCCGTCTGCTTCGGCATATCCGTTCGCGCCATACGGCCGAATACGCTGGCCGCATCGCCGAGGAACCATTGCAGGAGATCCACGAGATGGATGCCTTGATTCAGCAGCATGCCTCCATCTTGGGTCCACGTACCGCGCCAGCGCGCCTCCTCGTAATACTGGCGTGATCGCTGCAAGCGGATCGTCGCTGCTCCCAGATAGAGCTTGCCGAGCGACCCCTGATCGATCAACTGCTTGATGCGAAGCAACAGCGGACGATAGCGTAACTGGTGGCATACCTGTACGCACCGCCCTTTCTCTTCCGCCAGCTCCGCGATGGTTCGGACATCTGCTGTGTCCAGCGCCAGCGGCTTCTCCACCACGATGTGTTTGCCCGCGCGAAGCGCGCGGATGGCCAGCTCCGCATGCAATGCCGAGTGCGTGCTGATCACCACCGCCTGCACTCGTTCATCCGCAAGCAGATGATTCACATCATCATATGCAGCAATAAGCGCCTTGCTGCCGGAACGGTTGCGATACGCCTCCACCGCCGCCTGCATCCGCTCCGGCAGGATGTCGCACACGGCGACAAGCTCTGCATCACCGCATGCCGCGAGCGATGTGATATGCTTATCCGCGATACGTCCGCAGCCGATCAGGCCGAAACCGATCATTCACGAGCACCTCCGGCTAGCCGCCACAGCGCTGCGATGACCTGATCCTGTTCTTCCAGGGTCAGATACGGACTCATCGGAATAGCGAACATCATCTTCGACTTCGCCTCAGCGACGGGGCAATCCCCAAGTTTGCCGCCCAGATGGCGATACGCCTCCTGCAGATGAAGCGGCAACGGGTAATAGACGCCGCTCTGCACGCCCGCTTGCTTAAGCCCCTGCACGATCTCCTCCCGCTTCTCCGACTCCAGGCAGAACAGATGGTAGATGTGCGTGCGACCCTCCGCTTGCTGCGGCAGGGAGAGAAGGGGATGACCCTTCAGATGCTCACGGTAGCGTTCCGCCAGCTTCCTGCGCGTCGCGTTCCATTCATCGATGTGCTCAAGGCCGATCCTGAGGATGACCGCATGCATCTCATCTAAACGGCTGTTGTAGCCGATGCGCTCATGGATATACTTGACCTTGCTGCCGTGATGCCTGAGCTGCCTGATGCGCGCAGCAAGCTGATCATCCGATGTCGTGATCAGACCGCCGTCGCCGAGCGTTGACAGGTTCTTTGTCGGGAAGAATGAGAAGCAAGCGGCATGGCCGAAGCTTCCAACTCGCTTCCCGCCATATTCCGCGCCAAACGCCTGGCAGGCGTCTTCGATGACGATCAGACCGTGACGGTCGGCGATCCCCATGATCTCGGCCATATCAGCCGGCTGGCCGAACAGATGGACCGGGATGATCGCTTTCGTTGCAGGGGTGATCGCCTGCTCGACCAGTTCAGGACGCAGGTTGTATGTCACTGGATCGATATCGACGAACACCGGCTTCGCCCCAACTCGTGAGACAGCTTCCGCACTGGCGAAGAAGGTATATGGCGTCGTGATTACTTCATCCCCTGGGCCGATGCCGTTTGCATCGAGCGCAAGAACCAACGCATCCGTACCATTCGCGACGCCAATCGCATGCTTCACTCCAAGATAGGCCGCCGCCTCCGCCTCGAACCGCTCTACATTCGGTCCGAGGATATAGGCTCCGGAATCGATGACATCCGCAAGCTGCTCCAGGATGCGAGCCTTCATCGCTTGAAACTGCCGCTGTACATGTACCAATTCAATCATGCATGACTCTCCTTCTTGTCTTCGCAATCTCTCTCCACATCCGGCTGGCACGATAGCCAGACAAGTTGTTTAGCAAGCTGGGCAGGCACTGCCTCCCATGCCCTTCTTTAGAGGATATGTGTCTGACAGGCGGGAAGGAACGGCATATGAGGAGATAAAACCATACTTGGCTGTTGCTTCCGGCGGCCATTCCGCCGTTTTTGTACGATTTTTCGTACAATCAGGCCGTCTCTAACCGCCAGCACAGCGGTTTTGTACGATTTTTCGTACACTTTGAACGCTTCCGGCAGCCATTCCGTCGTTTTTGTACGATTTTTCGTACAACCAAGCCGCCTCTAACCGCCAGCACAGTGGTTTTGTACGATTTTTCGTACACTTTGAACGCTTCCGGCGGCCATTCTGCCGTTTTTGTACGATTTTTCGTATAACCAAGCCGCCTCTAACCGCCAGCACAGTGGTTTTGTACGATTTTTCGTACACATTGAACGCTCCCGGCGGCCATTCCGTCGTTTTTGTACGATTTTTCGTACAACCAAGCCGTCTCTAACCGCCAGCACAGCGGTTTTGTACGATTTTTCGTACATCCTACTGCACCAACATCTGATACACACACACGGGCAACAAAAAAGACCCGGCCTAAGCCGGGTCCCATGCACTCCATCCATGCCTTTCCACGAATAGATGCGAATATTTCCCCTCTACCAATACCTGCCTATAACGCAAAAACCCGGCCTAAGCCGGGTCATGTACAGATATGAGATATCTATGGAACCAAAGGAACAAAGATCTGACCGCACGGTACTAACGAAGCATCTTGCCCATGAGCTGCGCCGACTCGATGATCTTCGGCGCGATCTCCTTCATCAATTGCATCGTCAAGCGATTGGTCGGCCCGGAAACGGACAGAGCCGCGGCCAGTTGGCCGGAACGGCTGATGATTGGCGCAGCAACCGCAGCCGCCCCCGGTTCTCTCTCCTCGATGCTCGTCGCATAGCCTGCCTTGCGAATCTCTTCAAGCTGTTCCAGATACGAAGCCGTGTCGATCGAAGTCGGCCAACGCGGGTCCTCGATGATGCTGCGGCGTACTTCCTCATCGGCGAATGCCAGCAGCACCTTGCTCGACGCGCCGACATACAGCGGCAAGCGTGCGCCGACCTCCGCAACCCTGCGGATCGCCTGGCGGCTCTGCACCGCCTGGATGCGAATCCGCTCCATGCCGTCCCGTATATAGAGCGTCACGGTCTCGCCGATCGCATCCCGCAGCTTCTCCATCTCCGGCAGGAACAACAGCGCCGGATTATCCGTCGGATCGATGCTGGCGGCCAGCTCCCAGATGCGGATACCAAGATGATATTTGTCCGTATCTGAATCGCGGACGACGAATCCTTTGCCTTCCAGCGAGGCGAGGAGACGATGCACGGTGCTCTTGTGCAGGCCGACCTTGCTGGAAATTTCGGTAAGGCTGAGCTCCCTTTTCTCCGAGAAGCAGAGCAAGACGTCCATCGCCCTCTCCACCGCGCGCACCGTCAGTTTCTGGTCCTCCACCGCCTTCGCTCCTCCCTCTGCCTAAGTGCTTGTGTAACATTCCGATTCTCAACCATTTGCGTGCAATTTCCAGATCTTATCCTTAACATGGTATATCCGGATGCCATGGAATATCTTCAACTGCCCAATCGGCACCAAGGATATACGGTATTTTCACATTCACAATCCCGGATAAACCGCCCGATGTGCAGCCATTCCAATCTCACCACATATCTCCAATAAACTCCGATGATAGGCGGCATATCCCGAATAGACCTCTATTGCGCAACTTTTCCGGTGTCACCGCATATCCCAGTTGGCGTTGAATTCGCGATTTCTCCGGAATGCGAATACTATCTTCAAAACCGCTCGACAGCACGGCTGTTATGCGGCATTCCTGGTCATTGCTTGATCAGCGACAGAAACTCCGAGCGAGCCGCCGCATCCTTACGGAAGATGCCGCGTACCGCCGAAGTGACCGTCATGCTGCCCGACTTGCGCACACCGCGCGCGCACATGCACATATGCTCCGCCTCCACGACGACCATCACACCGTGTGGCTTCAACACCTCGGTCAGGATATCGGCGATCTCCGACGTGATCCGCTCCTGCACCTGAAGCTTGCGCGTCACCGCCTCGACGAGGCGGGCGAATTTGCTCAGCCCGGCGATCTTGCCGCTCGGGATATATCCGATATGAATCTTGCCGAAGAACGGCGCCATATGATGCTCACACTGGCTGTAGAACGTGATATCCTTGACGATGACAAGCTCCTCATGCTGCTCGTCAAACGTAACTCCCAGCACCTCACGCGGGTCCAGGCTGTAGCCTGCGAAGATCTCCTCGTACATGCGCGCCACACGAGCAGGCGTATCTTGCAACCCCTCACGCTCGACGTCCTCACCGATCAGACGCAGGATCTCCCTGATATGCTCTTCAATCTGCTGTCTGTTTTGGTCTACCAGATGATTGCGGTATACGCCCAATGAATTAGACATGTGCGCTTCCACTCCTCTACTAATCGCATCACTTGAATTTTTGATTCTTCAACATTTGCTGCATCTTGTTGAGCTGTTGTTTGTTCACATTATACCCCATGCGCTTGGCCATCTCTTGAAGCATCTTCGGGTCGGACTGCATGCGCTCGATCTGCTTGCGCAGGTAATATACCCCCCCGAAAAATCCAATCACGATACCTACGATACCAGTCAAAATTGGGATAATCACATTCCACATATCCTGTTTACCTCGCTCTTCAATTAATTGACCACTTTCTCGATGAAGACTGTAGGGTTGCGCGCCAGATCGATCTCCTTGACCTGAATGTCATTCATCCCGTTATCCGCGCGCACGATGCGCACGATCGGCCGGCTCGGCAAGCCCCGATGCTGGCCGACGATCACGCCGGTTTCCTTGGTTGTAAGCTGCACGGTGATGCCGGTCGGATAGACCGACACAATCTTCAGAAACTCGATCACATATTCCCGATCAAGCTCGCTGCCGGCCATCGCCATGAGTCGCTCGCACGCCTCATGCGGCATGATCGGTTTAGCGGTTAACGGCGGCGGGGCGACCAGGTTATCGAAGGTGTTGGCGACAGCAACGATCTTCGCATACGGATGAATCGTATCACCGTCGATTCCTCTCGGCAACCCCTTTCCATCGACGCGCTCATGGTGTTGCAGCGCGACATGGGCAGACATCAAGCTGAACTCATGCTTGTTCTTGATGATCTCGAAGCCTCGCCACGCATGGTGCTTCTTGTCATTCTCGGCTTCTTCCTTCGGATCAAGGCCAATCTTGCCGATATCGTGCAGCAAAGCTCCGATCGCCAGTTCCTTGAGCTGCTGCGCATTGAATCCGCAATTCAGGCCAACGAGCACCGACATCATGCAGACGTTCAGCGCATGCACATATTGATAATTATCGTCGGAGCGAATATCTGTCAGTTGAACGAGCACGTCCTGGTTCTGAAAGATTTCCTCCAACAGCCTGTCTACCGTCACACTCAATTGCTTCGTATGAAACTCCTTGCCGGATCTGATCGCATCGAAAGTTTCGATCATCTTGCCCATCACAGCGCGCTTCGTTTCTTCGGAGACGATCTCCTCCAGCTCCACGTCATCAAACTGCGGGTCCTTGATGTAAACCATCGTCACTCCGACGCGCTTCAAGGTGCTGATCATATATACCGTCAATTGGACGTTCTCCGCCAGCAGCACCGTACCATTGCTGGAGAAAATGCTGCGTCCCAGGATCTGACCAGGCTCGACAGAGTTGACATCGATATATCTCACGTCTTGCTCCTCCCATCGGCGTCGTCTTTATTCATCTTATTGATTTCCACCGGTTAATTCAAGAACGAATCTTCTGCGGAGTCCATCGCCCGCAGAATCTCGTCCATCACTTCTTCGTCGCTCTCCGCATCCTTGGCCTTCTGCAGCGCTTGCTTGGCCTCTTCGCCGCCGATCTGACCCAGCGCCCAGGCAGCGGTTCCGCGTATGACCGGCCTTGGGTCTTGCAGGAGCAGCTCGACAAGCAACGGCACCGCTGAGCGATCCTTGAAGTTGCCGAGCGCGATGATCGCATTGCGTTGGATCGGCTTCTTGCCGCGCCAGGACGAGGCATTGTCCCCGTACTTGTCCTGATATTCCCGGTTGGACATCGTTAGCAGCGGCTTGAGAAGCGGCTTGACCAACTCTGGATCAGGCTCAAGCTCCGGATGATGAGTGAAATTCAACTTGCGGTTCTTCGGGCAGACAAGCTGGCAAGTATCACAGCCATACAGCCGATTGCCGATCTTCTTCTTGAGTTCGTCGGATATGAACCCCTTCGTCTGGGTGACGAACGAGATGCAGCGACGCGCGTTCAGCTCGCCCGGACCAACCAGGGCGCCTGTTGGGCAGGCATCGATGCAGATCGTGCAATCTCCGCAGCCTTCGGTCACTGGTTCATCCGGCGGAAACGGGATATTCGTGATCATCTCGCCCAGATAGACCCATGATCCATACTCGGGCGTGATCACCGAGCAGTTCTTGCCGGACCAGCCGATACCCGCCCGTTCCGCCACCGCCCGATCCACAAGAGCGCCGGTATCAACCATGCTCATCATGCGTGCCTGCGGCACACGCTCAGCGATCCAAGCTTCCAGCTTCTGCAGTCGATCGCGCAGCACATGGTGGTAATCCCGGCCCCACGCCGACCTGGCCAGGATACCTCGATAGGCGCCAGGCTCCGACTTGGGCGGATTCGCCATCTTCGAAGGATAAGCGACGGCTATCGCGATAATCGATCTCGCCTCTTCCATACTCAACTCTGGATAGACGCGTTTGTCGATATCCGGCTCCTCAAACCCGGATTCGTAACCTTTGTTGCGGTGCTCGATGAGCCTTTCCTTAAGCGTGAGGAACGGGTCAGCCGTCGTGATGCCGAGCTTGTCTATGCCAAGCATAGGAGCCGCTTGTTTCATCTCTTCCTTCAACCGCCGCCAAACGTCCTCTTGCCGGTGATCGAAGGCAGCAGTTGGGGTCATGATGTTTCCCCCTTTCCATCTTGATTGTTGAGAAGGTTGTTGTTTCATGCACCTCTGTTTAGCTATTCATTTCATTCGAACGTATCGATTTGATCGCTGCCCGCGCCAATTCGTCGCAACGGTTGTTCCATTCATTGTCGCTGTGTCCCTTGACCTTGATAAAGGTCACATCATGCTTCTCCAGCAGCTCAAGCAGGCGCTTCCACAGGTCCTGATTCTCCACAGGCTGGCCCTTGCTGTTCTTCCATCCATTTCTCTGCCAACTCACATACCAGCGATTGTTGAAGCAATTGACGAGATACGCCGAATCGCTGTACAGCAACACCTTGCAAGGGTATTTCAGCTTGCTAAGCGCTTCGATGGCCGCCGTCAGTTCCATCCGGTTGTTGGTCGTGAGGTTCTCCGCCCCGGATATTTCCTTGCTGTGACCATCATACATCAAGATGGCTCCCCAGCCTCCAGGCCCCGGATTCTCCGAGCATGCGCCATCCGTATAGATCGTAACTTCCTTCACGGGTTTCGCTCCTTACCTGTCAAACTGTTACCAGGTTGTCGGTCGCCTGAGGCATACCAGGCTGCTGGTTCTTCCTCCATGCCGCCTGGCTGCAGATTAGATATTGCCGATTTTGCCAAATGGCCACAGAATATAGTCCGCCTTGCCTTTGATCGATGAGTGCGGAACCCACCCGATATATGGATTACGGCTGTCGTTGCTCTCCCCTCGACGGCGATTGTCTCCCATCACGAAGAAGGTCCCTTCAGGCACCACTCCGGGGCCCCAATCTCCATCTTCAATCATCGAATCCGTATAAGGTTCGTCAACCGGCTCGCCGTTTCGGTACAGCTTGCCTCCCATGATCTCAATCTTGTCACCGGGCACACCGATGATTCGCTTCACGAGATATTTCTCCCTGCCGCCAAGCGGATTCTCCAGGATGACGATATCCCCCGCCTGCGGCTGCCGCCACAGATATACGAGCTTGTTGACGAACAGCCACTCTCCGTCCGCCAGCGTCGGGTCCATCGAATGCCCTTCCACGCGGGATAGATGAAAGACGAACTGGTTCAGCAGAAACACGATCACGACGGCTGCAACCAGCGCTTTCAGCCAATCCACCAGCTCGCTTATGACAGGAGACGCTTGTGAAGCTTTCTGACTCATCTGATCACCTGAAACTGGATTTCCATTGCGCATAATAATGCAAGGCAGACTGTTCATGAAAAGGAGGTTTATCTCCATTCACCCGGCTGAGCAGGTTGCTCAGGCCCCGCTCAACCTTCTTCTGCACAAGGGAAGAATAATGATACAACTTGCGATGCTCCTCATACTCGTCCCTGTCCACCACCATCACATCACCGTCAACGGTTCGTATGACATCGAGGTCGTAATCGATATAGGTGATGACTTTGTTCGTTGTGTTCTTGTATGGGGGTGATGCGACATTGCAATAGTAACGGACACCTTCCGATTCCAGAAGGGCCACGACGTTAAACCATTCGCCGGGAATAAAAAAAGAAACCCCGGGCACCTTGCTCGTCCACCGGCTCCCGTCCGCTTCAGAGATCAATGTTTGCTCGTTGATGACTACCATCATGTTCTCCGCCGCATGTTCCGGCAGGAGCAACCGTTCAGGCACCAGCCAATTCTCGAACCAGATGCGGTGGACATGGCCGTTATGCTTGAAGCTTTTGATTTGGTAACGTTCATAATCGGACAGCATACCCTTGCATCCTTTCGCCAAGTGCCGCAGCCCGCATCGATAGGTGAGGCGGCCAGCACTTTATTAATAGGAAATCACAATTAATTCGGAAAAGCAACACCATGTTCTGAGCATGGGTTCATCATACAAAAAAAGCCCCGCTGCTGGGGGCCTTAAGTTCGCGTGTTAACCATTCACGATGCGCAATTGTGCAATACCGGACAGGAAATCTTTGGCCTGATAACCAAGCGCTTCATAGAAAGAGCGCAAATGCTCGTTATGGCGATCAAGCGCAATCATGATTTTATTCACCTTACGATTCTGGAAACGCTTGTCCAAGCTGCGAATCAGCGATTGCCCGATTCCCCGGTTGCGATAATCACGATGTACGGCCAGACGATAATAATAACCCTTGTTATCATCAATCGTCCCGATGATAATGCCGGCCACTTGCTGCTCGACTTCTGCTACCAGGATCAATCCGCTGTCCAGAGACAATTGATTGGCAAGAGCGTCAATCGTTTCTTCGTAGCACTCCTCGGACAGCACATCCGCCAGCAGATTATTGATACAAGCGTGATCGGATAATTGGAAAGGGCGAATGATCATACTACCAAGCATCTCCTTCATTTCGGGGTGTATTCATCCATGGGAGTTTCTGATGCAGAACTCAGATGATTGCAGCATGGCTGGTACGAATCCAGATGCCGACATCTCTCGAACTTCATCAGGATTGCCGTATCAGTAGCGTAGAAATTGCTTAGCCAGAGGGAATAAGTTGTGCATCGTGTTATGCGTATAACGGCGAGAATATAAAAATTTAGACTTTTATATTATACGACATTTCGCGACATTGTCCTGCCTAAGATGAAAAAAAAGATAAAAAAACATCTGTTTTTTCTTGAAAACGCTTAATTCTAAGCGCTTTCATGCTTTTTCTATCAAGTTTTCGGGATTTTTCATTGGATCAAAATTATATAATTTGTTAGATAATGTCGGATTGATCGTGTATGAGATCGGCTTGTCCTGGGCAACCTATGTATGTTGCTCTGGATAATCCGTGGATAATCCACCCATGAATATCGGGTTACTTTTGATACATATGTATTGATTTATTATCTTAAGTAGGCGATAATATTTTACGTATAATACTACATACCATTAGGAGGTTGATAACGTGGCACATCAATTACCACCACTGCCTTACCCGAACAATGCGCTTGAACCACATATCGATGAAACGACGATGATGATTCACCATGATCGTCATCATAACACTTACGTTACGAACCTGAACAAGGCGCTGGAAGGACATCCAGAGCTTGAAAGCAAGAGCGTAGAAGACCTGATCGCCAACCTCGACGCCGTTCCGGAATCCATCCGCACCGCAGTTCGCAACAACGGCGGCGGACACGCTAACCACTCGCTGTTCTGGCAAGTTATCGGACCAAACGGCGGCGGTGAGCCATCCGGCAAACTCGCTGAAGCGATCAATGCTGAGTTCGGCAGCTTCGAGAAGTTCAAAGAAGCCTTCTCCGCAGCGGCTGCTGGCCGCTTCGGAAGCGGTTGGGCATGGCTCAGCCTGGACAACGGCAAGCTGGTCGTTCACAGCACTCCTAACCAAGACAGCCCGATCATGGAAGGCAAAACTCCTCTGCTCGGCCTGGACGTATGGGAGCATGCTTACTATCTGAAGTATCAGAACAAGCGTCCTGACTACATCGCTGCATTCTGGAATGTGGTCAACTGGGCAGAAGTTCAGAAGAGATACGAAGAAGCTGTAAAATAAGACAACTCCATCTTGTCCAGTCGAAACAACCAGCAGCCGGTATAGTACCGGCGACTGGTTGTTTTCTTTTTCTCCACACTTTTCGACAGTCTTATGCTATTATTTGGGTTGATAGCCGTTTGAATGCCTGCAGATTCGTATGCGCAGCCGAGCGGAAATAAGACGAAAGGTGATCAATGCATGGGTTTCTGGACAAATCTGCTTCTATCTTTCATCTTGCTGTTAACAACTGTTGCAACTCCACTGCACGGGAGCTCAGCATCGAACGGCAAGACATGGAATGCGATGAGCACATTCATGAACCGACTGACCTGGTCGCTGCTCGAGACGACGGGATACTCCTTCCAACTCGTCTACCGCGAGTCGAAACAGATGGAACTGGCGAGCAGCGAGACAAGAGTATGGCGCGCCTACGATGCGCAGCATGAGCTTGGCATGCTAACGGCTGAGGCATGGCAATTATGGAACCATGATCTCTATTATTTCATTCGTTATGAGCCTTCACAGACCTCCGATCAGATACTGACGGTCCGTCTGCCCTTTGGCATGGATCATTTCGAATATCGATACCTCTATTATCCGGAAGCTGTAAGCCATCAACTGTCACAGTGGTCCGATACATTCACGGGGTCGGCACCCGCGAGCTTGCCCGCACAGTCCGTGTTTATCAACGACGGTGCTATCCATGCTTTCCTGACCTACATTCAAATATTCGAAAAGAACGAAAACCAGGTGTACACGGAGTTGTGGGATGAGCGCATGGCTGTGCAGTTGAACGAGGAGGGCGCTGTGCTGCATCTTCCGCAGCGTTCGGGAACGGCGATTGAGCACTGGGGAATGCTTTCCAACTCACCGCTCGTTGATCTCACGCAAGAGCCTAATCTTGCACTAATCAGGCTTGCTGACCTGAACATGGCACGCAAGTGGACGAGAGAAGGTCCGCTGGAACCAACGCCAAGCACCTACTACCCCAGTTCTCCCTCCAGTTTCTTCATCAATCCGAGCTACGCCGTGGCGCAGCGTTTTCTGAAACTGGGGGAAGACCGATATTTCGAGAATATGACCGTCATCGCTTTGCACACAGCAGCACGGACGATCAACGAGGACGGTTATTGGCCAATCTCCACACGATCCGGGTGGCTGTACGAGGATTATGGCATGGAGGCAGGCTATTATGACACAAGGTGGAGCACGGATGCAGCGGTTTTCCTCCTGGATGGCTATCGGAGCAAGCGAGTCGCCGATTGGCTGGAAGCGGCCAAGCGCTATGCGGAATTTTACCTGAAGTATGCGGAGGACTATCATTACAGCACGCAGAACGGCGGCTGGCTGGTCTGGGACTACATGAAGTTCGACAGCCCCCAGATCAAGCCGGTGCATGTCTCATTGAACCATCTGCTGGCCGAGATGAACTTCCTGTATGAGATCCATCAGATCACCGGAGAGCAGCGGTACCTTGAGGGGGCGGAACGGCTGCGCACCGCTGTGCATGATACTGGGATGTCGTGGGTCAATGAAGCTGGAGATCTCCATTACCGTTACCAGCCTGACGGCAGTTACACGGGCAAGGATTATCCGCTGTTGACCTTGAAGGACCTTAGAATCAGCCAAGCGCTCATCCTGGAGCTCGAGGGACAGGCCGATCCGGTGATCGCCGGGCTGATTCAGGCGAAAGAAGCCTATCTGAAAGCAAATAATCTGCCGCTGTACGATTAGATGTGCAAAGGCTGCCACCTGCTTGCTGGTGGCAGCCTTTCTGTTGTCATCCGAATGTCGGGAATAACCTGAGGATGGACTACGGTCAACTTGGAGATCCGCTTCTGATCACGGGTATGACGGAGTCCGGGAATGGATGGCCGCTTCCTTCGTATGCCCGAACCGTCTCTTCGATGTTATAGCTGACGCGGCGAAGCGTTACGCTGCGGGAGTCCCCTTCCGCATCGATAATCGCGTAGGAGGAACGCGGGTCACCGTCAAACGGCAGACCAACACTGCCCGTATTCAGCAGCGTCCGCCCTTTGACCGTTCGGACGTACGGCTGATGGATATGGGCATAGGCAACAAGTTGCGCATCCGTGCCCTCGAACATCCTCTCGAACTGATCCAGAGGCGCATCCGGCAAGATGTTGTCGAGGATGTTCTGTGGATTGGCATGAACACAGCGAAGCTTCAGCACTGCTGTTAACTGCTCTTCATGCAGGAACGGCAGTTCTGCCAGATAGCGCAGTTGCTCTTCGCTCAGACGGCTTCTCGTCCAAGCCATCTCTTCAAGAAGAGCCGCTTCATGCTCCGGCGATTTGGCGAAGCCTGGCTGGATCTTCCCTGTTCCGACCAATTCATCGATATTGCCCCGGATCACCGGCACCTTCAGATTCCGCACCGCTTCCACGCATAGCTCCGGCTGCGGTCCCCTGAACACGAGATCGCCCAGCACAACGATCCGATCCGGCTTCATCTGCTCGATATCGTTCAACACCGCCTTAAGCGCCGTGTAGTTTCCGTGTATGTCTGCCAGCAATGCGATTCTCATCGGATATCATTCCTCCTGAATGCTATACTTTTCATCTGGCAAAGTACTGTCCAAGAATGCGCAAGAACACGTTCGGCAAGGCATAATTACGCCAAGTATCAGCGGATACCCAGACAAACTCCTCTTCATCCTCAGGCGTTTGTCCGGCATCATAGCCCGCTGCCGTTTCCTTTACGAACGCATCTTGAGGAACCTGCCCATGTCGGAGACCATCGGTCAAGGCACTGCCCCCCAGCAACTTCCGCTCTTCACGCAGCCCCCGGCTGCCTCGTGCTTCATCAGCCGTCTGGTCCGCAGAACTGCCCCGGCTCGCGGGAAGCGGCAGGCCCAGCACCTGGCCGGCTTCATGATCCTTACAAACATAGACCTTCAACTGCCATCGGATGTGGCTGAAGACATGCTCTGCATCCATGAAGAAACGCTCATCCAACCCGAATTGGCGCTGCGCATCAAAGGCAAGCCGCTCGTTGGGGAGCTCCCACATGCGGGCCAGCAGGCCATCCTTCGGCCTCCTGCGCAGCAGCACCTCACCCTCATGCTCGCCTGTGCCTTCTATGATATAGGCGGCCAGCTCCTCGCAACGAGGCTTCTTGGCCTTCGACTTCACCGGCAGCTCATCGACCGCCCCCGCCGCGTAGGCGGAGCACAGCGATTGCACCGGGCAATTGCCGCACTTCGGCGAGCGGGGCGTACATATCAGGGCGCCCAGCTCCATGAGCGACTGGTTAAAATCGCCTGCCGCATCCTCCGGAATGATGCCCTCGATAAGCTGTTCCACCTGGACGCGGGCAGCCGGCTTGGCGATATCCTCATACAGCAGGCAGATACGTGACATGACGCGCAGCACATTGCCATCAACCGCAGGCACGGGCTTGCCGTAAGCGATGCTGAGCACAGCTCCGGCTGTATACGGGCCGATGCCCCGCAGCTTAGCGATCTCCTCGCGCGAATCGGGCATCCTGCCGCCGTATTCCTCATTAATCGTGCGTGCAGCGATCTGCATGTTGCGCACGCGGGAATAGTAGCCCAGCCCTTCCCAGGCTTTGAGCAGGTCGGCCTCGTCCGCTTCAGCCAGCGCCCCGATCGTTGGAAACAGGCTGATAAACCGCTGAAAATAAGGGATGACGGTGTCCACTCTCGTCTGTTGCAACATGATTTCTGACACCCAGATATGGTACGGGTCCTTCGTCCTCCGCCAGGGCAGATCGCGCTGATTGGCCCTGAACCAGGTAACCAGCCGATCCGCGAGCTTGTGCTTGTCCTGCAGCCTGCTGTTCATCTTGATCTCTCCAACTCTGATTTATACTGCCTATATTGTAGCCGATCATGAGAGAAATTTTAAGCCGACCGCAGATGCGAGGATCAATGCGATGCACAGGATTCGGCGCCAGTCTGACGATTCCTTGTACAGAACGATGCCGATAAGCGCGCCGCCCGCAGTGCCGATGCCTGTCCAGATGGCGTAAGCTGTTGCCATCGGCAAGGTTTGCATCGCTAAAGTCAGGAAGAGAAAGCTCAGCCCGAAGCCCGCCATCATTCCCGCCGCCGCTTGAAAACTGCGCTTCTTATGCAGCTCATTGATCATCGCAACGCCAGTCATCTCACATAGTCCGGCCAACACGAGCCATATCCAACCCATTGATCGATCCCCCGTTTACTTGAGCGTTGTTCTGAATCACACCGAGCCTTCTCCAAACGTCTGCCCATCTTCCTGCTTCTCTTCCGTCGTGAGCAGTTTCAACCCGATCACTCCGGCCAATAGCAAACCGATGAGCAGCAGTTTACCTGGATTCACAGGCTCGTCGAACAGCAGAATCTCCGCCAACACCGTACCCGCTGTGCCGAGTCCGACGAAGACGGCATAGACCGTGCCTACCGGCAGATGTTTGCCTGCAGCGATCATCCCATAGAAACTGATGACGATAGCGATGATCGTCCCGATCCAGGACAGCACATCATCCGCATGCTTCAGGCCGATGACCCACATCACCTCGAAAAACGCTGCTACGATAACCTTGATCCATTCTCTGGTCATCCTGTTTGATCTCCTTTCCATCAGAATCCAGCCCTCCCCCAAACGGCGTTACCTCTCCACCTGCACGTTAGTCTTCCGCACAAGGCACTAATCTCTCGGATCACATGATAACCCTTCCCGCCGACGAAGAGGTCATATGGAAGACAGCCGATTCACTCCAATGCGATCGCCAGCTACACGCATACCCGCACCTACGCAGAAGGCGTCGCCATACATGCCGAAGACGAACGAAAGCCCGGGAGTTTCTTGGAACCAAGAATCCTCCCGGGCTTTTATCCCTCCGTGACACGTTCGGCTGCCAGACGGGCCTCCCGCGCGTTCTCTCTCGGTCCAGACCTGCGTGCTGCGCCGCAGCGGAACCCTAGAGAACTATGATGTTGTATTATACTTGATTCTCACCTTATGATCAACCGAAACAGCAGAGCGTTCCCGGACGTATGATAGAATATCCATGTATTTCCTGTGTCTGAGGTGGTAAAGCTATGCAACGCTTCAAATCTCGCAAGGATACGTGGCTGAGAGTCACGATCTGGATCTCGAATCTCGCTTTGCTGATTCTCGGTATGGTGCCGCTGCTGGATGAAGAGGTGCCGGCGCTTGGGAGCATGATTTACCTGGCCATCATGTGGGGCGTGGCCTTCTTCCTCTTGTGGATGTGGCATTCAACTGCCTATATGCTCTCGGCGGATCATCTGGTGATTCGCCTCGGACCATTTCGCAAGTCCATCCCATACAACAGCATCCGCAAGGTGAAACGCACCACCAGCCACATGTCATCTGCAGCACAATCTAGCAAGCGGATCGAAATCCTCTACAACCGATACGATCTGGTGCACATCTCCCCAGTCGATGAGGAACGCTTCCTGTCGATGCTGCGAGAACGTTGTCCGAAGGCCAGCTATGAAGTTTAAGGCAGCAACCAGACGATGAAGAGCCCGATGGCAACAGCCCATATCACGCTGCCGATCACAACTCCCAAGGCGATCCCCCGCGCGCTGCGCAACGGGTCCTTGTACAGCAGATCCTGTTCTTCAGGCCGATTCTCATCATCCATATGCAATAAAACCTCCCTATACCGCTATATTAGCAGTATCGGGAGGTTCCTGCATCCATATACATGCCGCCTGCTCATGCTGTTCCGCATGATGCGGCCTGTCTGAGTCCCGACAAGATGATGATCCTACTCTCTTTCTTTCAACGCGATCTCAAGCGCGAGGAGCGCATAGACCTTGGCGCAATTCATCAGATCCTCAAGCGACGGGGTGAATCGCGACGGGCCATAGGTCAGTGAGGCGACGCGATATTCGTTGAACACGCTGTGATCGCGCCACATGCTGGAGAAGCCGGGATCTGACATCTTGAGCTCGGTACCGATCACGTCGCTGTGGCTTCTGCCAAGAGCCTCTACAAGCGGCTGGATCTTCTCGTTGTCCGCTTCGTATCCTTGCCGGAACAGGAACAGTTCGATATCAGCGGTCAACCCCGTGCTGCTGACGACTTGCTTCAGTTCCCGGTAGACATCACCCGGTACATAGCCCGGCGGGATGCGCACGTCCAGGTAGAACTCGCAGATGTCCGTTCCGCCTATGACATAATGCGGCGTACCGCCGCGCACGGCGCCGATCTGCACTTTCGGGATCACCGTTCCGCCCGGAAGATGGACGGTATGCTTCGTCTCATATTCAAGCGCCCAGCGATGGAGCGCTTCGATGAGTACAGCCGACTTCACGATCGGGTTGCGATGCTCTGCCAGATTCTCGGCGTGCTGGAGCAGCGGCGTATAGGCTGAAGCTCCGCGCACCGTGATCTTGAAGAAAGCCTTGCCGGCCTCCACCCAGCTTACGCCGAAGTCCGTGCCCTCCGCAGCGATGCCGTAATCCGCCATGATCCCGCCATGGATCATCATGTATTCGGCTCCGACTTCCTTGCTCACATATTCGATGCCCTGATACTCAGATACCGGCTCTTGGCCCATCTCTCCCGGGCAAGCGGTCAGGTAAATGTCGCCTTTGAGCGGCACACCCGCATCTTTGATCGCCTTGGCGGCAATCATGAAGCACGCCATCGGCCCCTTGTCGTTCTCCACACTCTGACCGAAGAATACGCCATTCTCCAGCTTCGCCGTATGCCAGTACGGACTGTCCATCTTCTCCGGCGCGTATTTCCACGTATCTTCCACCCTGCCGCGCGGCCCGCCTGTATCAAGATGGCTGGAGAAGAGGAGGCTGTAGCCTTCCCCGCTTCCCGACAGTTTGCCGACGACGTTAAACCGCTCGCTGGTCAGGCCTACCCGTTTCGGCTTGAAGCCTTCCTTCACCATCCAGTCGTATACGTAATCTCCGGCTTCCTTCTCATACACGTACGGACTTGGGATATTGCACAGCTCAAGCACGAGCTGGATCAAATCTTCTTCGCGGATGTTCGCAAGCACCTTCTGTTTCCATTCTTCCAAGGTCGTGTTCATCGTTCATGCTCCTGTTCATCCAGATTATTCGCTGACCCAGAAGAGCTTGCCCCAGCTTATCGCCTGGGATGTCCAGCTCTCCTGGGTCGAGGCCATTCAGCCCATGATCATTCGCCGTACCAGAACAGCGTCTCCGGCAGTTCCTCGATGCCGAGCAATTCTCCGTGCCCGTTGTCCTTCAGCCAGTTGAACAGCGTGTGCGCATCTTCCTCCGCCGTTGCAGGCAGTTCCTGCTTGATCGATTTGCGCAACGTATCGCGCAGGTTCGCTACACCCGCTTCATCCGTGATATCGAACTTCACTTCGGCGATCTCCGTCCAGATGTCATCATTCGTGTACAGATATTCAACCGCTTCTTCATAGGCAGCGACAAATTGCTTCACCGTCTCCGGATGCTCATGGATAAATGTCTCCGTGAAGCCGTAGTACAGGAATGCCGCATCAGAGTTCATGTCCAGCTCTTTCAGAACATCCGCGACCGTGAAGACGACCTTGAAGTTGCCAGTGCCGGCCAGCTTCGTATTCATATCGCCATAGTTCAGGATCGCATCGACCTGATTCTGTTCGATGAGACCTACCATCAGGCCAGGCGCCCCTTCTGTCACCTCGTTCTCTTCAGCCGGATCGAACCCTGCAGCGCGCTCCGTAGCTGCACGAATCAACACCCAGTCGAGCGATTTGGTATTGTATGCGCCGATCTTCAGCCCCTTCAGATCCGCGACGGAGCTTACCTGGGAGTCGGCTGGTACGAGCACCCCGTTCGCCCAGCTTAGGAACGGAGCAACTGCATATACCGCCACCGTCTGATCACGATTGCGTCCAATATCCAGCCAGTTCGTGATGATGGCATCCGCCATATTCGTCTTGATCGCGGTCCAGTTGGCTCCGCCAGCGCCAGAGTTCTCGTTGATGGTCAGATTGAACCCGTACTTCTTGTCCAGCTCCAGCTTCTCCAGGACAAAGGCCGGGATCGACTGGGTGCCTGTCGCAACGACATCAAGGCGCAGATCAACAACCGGAACTTCCTTCTCCTGGGCTTGGGCAGAATTGCTGCCGCCGGATGACTGGCCCGATGATGAACTGTTGCTGTTCTTCGTGTTGCTTCCGCCGCAGGCTGCCAGTATCGTGGTCAACAACATCAACACAACTGCACCCAACATCCATTTCTTCATCCAATTTGCCATAGACTCTCCACTCCTCAATTTGTTCTTTGTCTATTCATGAAGTTGTTCGTGATGCCGTTATTAGATCTAGCCATGTTGCCCGTGCTTCCGTGATACAGGTCTTGATGTCATGTCAGGAACACGCCGTTCTGGATGCGGACATCCGGATGCAGTTCCTATTGCTTATATGGGTCCACCTTGCGGCAAACACCTTGGCTCATCAAGAGAGCGGCGACAGCACCAGATTCTCGTATTCATCCAGCTTCACCTGGAAGTCAGGCGCGATATAGATCGTCGTATGGTTCGAGATGATCACCGCAGGTCCTGCTGACGTGAACTTCTCTGGCAAATCATCAAATCGATAGAAAGGCACATCCGTCCAGCCGCCTGTTTCCCGCAGGTATACCGGGCTGTACTCGGGAGTCACTGACTCGGGACGACCGCTCTGTGCGAAGCGAAGCTGCGGCAGTCCGAGGCTGCCAAGGGCACGAATGCGGAAGCCGGTGAGAGCGACGGTCGCTTGCTTGAATGCGGTTCCCCGACCGTATATTTCCTCATATCTCGCTTCGAAGCGGCGAATGAGCTCTTCAACATCGGCTTCTGTCTCCAGGACTTGCGGCACAGCTACGGCAATCTCATGCTTCTGGCCCTGGTAACGCACGAGCACCTCCCGCTGCACCGATACCGCCTCGCCTGTCTTGCCGGAACGGGACAGCTCTTGAAGCGCCCGTTCGGTCAGGCGTTGCAGCGCCTGCTCAAGCACCGCGGGTTGTGCTGGCAGCGTCATCGCCGCCGATTCCTCAGCTACCGCGGCCAGATCCGACTGGGCGATGCCGAATGCCGAGAATACCGATGACATCCGCGGGATGATCGCTTCCTGTATGCCGGTTCCTCTCGTATACCCGCACACATGCAGTGGTCCTGCACCTCCAAACGCATACAGCGCGAATGTCCGCGGATCGTACCCGCGCTGGATCGTCATCTTCCGCACCAGGTCGCCCATATGCGCATCCGCGATTTCCACGATGCCAAGCGCGGTTTCTTCGATGGAGATGCCAAGTTGGTCGGCGAGCGGTTGGATCGCCTTTCTTGCGCCCTCCAGATCGAGCTGGTGCTTACCGCCGAGGAAGAACTTCGGATTCATCCGCCCAAGCACCAGATTGGCGTCGGTCACCGTCGGCAGCGTTCCGCCCCTTCCGTAGCAGACCGGACCTGGCAGCGCGCCAGCGCTCTTCGGCCCTACCTTGAGCAGCCCTGTGTCCGGCTGTATCCAGGCGATGCTCCCGCCGCCAGCGCCGATCGATACGACATCGATCATCGGGTAAGTTACGTGATATTGGTCAAATACCGGCGACTCAGCCAGCACAGGCTCGCCGCCCACGATCATGCCAACGTCGAAGCTCGTCCCGCCCACGTCAGTCGTCAGCACGTTGCGGTGTCCCATCATCTTGCTTAACGATAAGGCTCCATTTACGCCTCCCGCCGGGCCGCTGGTCAGCAGCGCCACCGGCGTTTCCATCGCCTGCGCAATCGAGGTGATGCCGCCAGAGGACTTCATAACGAGCGGTTCCTTCGCATACTGCGCCTCGCTCAGCCCGCTCTCCAGATCGATCAGATAGCTCTTCGTTTTCTTGCTCAGGAATGCATTGATCGCCGTTGTCGCTGTCCTCTCATATTCGCCGATCACCGGGGACAGCTCTGAGGACAGGGAGATGAACCAGTTCGGATTGCGCGAGAGCAGGTAGTCGCGGACGTACTGTTCATGCTTCGGATTGCGGAACGACCAGAGCAGGCTGACCGCCACTGCCTCCACTCCCAACTCCAGCAGCTTGTCTGCGATCTGTTCCAGAGATTCCTCGGAGATCGGCACGATGACCTGACCGGCGTAATCGATCCGCTCCGTGAGTCCGAAGATGAGATTCGGAGGCACGATCGGCACGGCCTTGTCGAGTGTGCTCATGTCCATGATCTGCGAGGAGTTGAGACCGGCGATCTTCTGGTGCGTGCGGCCGATGATGATGGCATCCTCATGGCCGGCTGTGGTAATTAATGCCGTTAAGCAGCCTTCGCGGGTGAGCAACGCATTCGTTGCAACCGTTGTGCCGTGCGAGAACAGATTCGCGTTCCTGAACAGCTCTTCGGCGGTCAATCCCATTACTTCCGCCGCATCCCTCACGGCATTCACGACTCCCCGTTCGAAGTGCGGCGGGGTGGACGGGGATTTGCCCGTCCACATTTCCCCCTCTTCACTGATCACTACACAATCGCTGAACGTTCCTCCCGAATCTACTGCAATATAATATTTCATGGTGTCTCTCTCCCATCCACTCGATAATGATGCGAACCTCTGGGCGTGACCCTCTCAAGCCCGTCTCCGCTCGTCTGTCTGGGCGCGGCGAGTTTCCGCCTCCCAGTCACGCTGTTGTCACGTCCTTGTTACGTTACTGGCGAAGCTGCCGACTCGTTTGTCTCCGTGAACGACAGCTCGATGCGGTCGCCCGGCAGCGGATCATCGCCTTTGCGCATGATTTCCGAATTCAACTGTGTGCCGCATTCCGGGCAGTAATACAAGCGGATGTAAAATTCCCCTCCGCCAGTCTCGCGCGGATCAACGTGCTTCCCGGTTTTCCGGAACGGCACATCAAGATGCGGCAGATGCTTCAAGTAGTCGCCTTCATACGCTGCCAGCGTGCAGCCGCAGTTGCAATAATAGTAAGGGCGGCCATCCGTGCCGAGACCGGTATACATCAAGTCGTGTATATGGCGGTGTTTCCTCGCAAGCGGCACCTGGTTGCATACTGCCGCCGGCTTCACCGCTAAGGCCAGCCGCCCACGGCGCTTCTGCTCGCGCAGCTCTGCCGTCTCTGTCTGCTGCCAATCGCCATCGCGGATGATCACGCCGTACAGCTCGCGCGCCGTATCCGCCGAGATGCGGCCCAGTCTCAGATCCTCAACCACCAGCTCCGGATCGCGGTGCAACGGATCTCCGTAACCGCCGCCACCATTGGAGATAGAGCGGTAGACATCGCCCCGCTTAAGGTTCGTGCGCGACATCGCACCGTGATACTCCGCAGGGGCATCCACCTGATCGAAGTCAAGCAACAGATTCCCGGAATGGAGCTCCTCTTCGATGTTCGTTGCCCGCTTGATCATGAACTGGTTCGTTGCCGCCGGATGACCGCCCGCGAGTCCCGCCGTGGCCGGAACTTTGGAACCGATCGAGTGCATGACGACATCGGGGATCTCTTCCTGATCGTGCACGATATACATGCGGTCGATGCCGTTGCCGCCGCGGAACATGCCGGCGCCCCCGGAGTCAGGCAACTGCCTGCGGTACAGATAGAGAAGCGGATACTGCTGCTCGTAATCCTCGACGTTGGCGATACCAACCTTCGGCGATCCGCCGAGTCCGCCAGTGTCGATGCCGTCCTTGTACGTGCGCGCTCCTCCCCCGCCAGCCATGCCATCGAGGATGTCGGCGCCGAAGTGCTGTCCGTATTGGTTGATGCCATGCAGCTCCTCCTGCGCCTTCGACCCCGGCCAGCCTGCCATCGCACGGTCCGCATACACGCCAGAGGCAAGCAACATCTTCGAGATGGCGAGGCGTACGACGCTGCCCATCAAGAGGCCGATGCTCGTCGTTGATTTGGATACGCCAGCCGGAAATCTCGGCCTGACAAGCGTCCCTTCCTCCGCCCGAATCTCGATGACCCTGGCGATGCCTCCGGTCGTCCACGGAATATCCCAACAGAGAGAGGTGACGACTGAGCCGCACAGATGCGCCTCCAGCGATTCGAACGTCATATTGATCGTCGCCGGAGCCTGCTCTGCGGTTCCGGTGAAATCGAAGATCATGCGCTCATCCTCTTTGGTGAGCGATACGACGATCGGGTAAACCTTGTCCTCAAACTCCATATAGGCTCGGGAATACCAGGTGCCGTTCGGAATATTGCGCAGCTTGGCGCGTATGAGCCGCTCCGCATCATTCAGGATGTCTTCGAAGAAGTCAAGCAGTCCGTCGCTTCCCAGTTGATCGGCGATCAGAGCGACGTTGTGGACGAGCCCGTTGCACGCCGCCAGCTTCGCCCGGAGGTCAAGCGCCACCAACTCCGGCACGCGGCTCTTGCGCAGGTAATTCCGCTCCACATCCTTCAGCAGCTTGCCGTTCTGCAGAATTTTCATCGGTGGCATAAGCGGCGCTTCACCGAAGATGTCCTTCGCGCCGAGCTGCACTTGGCCTGGTGTCGGGCCGCCGACATCGACCTGATGGATCTCCGCTCCTACCCAGGCGAGCAGCCGGCCATCGCGGAAGTATGGCATAACGAGGGCTACGTCGTTCTGGTGCATGACGCCGACATACGGGTCATTACAGATGAACGCATCGCCTTCCTGGATGCCGGGATTGTCCTGATAATGGCTCAGAATATCCTTCACGACCTTGGACAGCGTCGTGCCTTTGGCGATGCTGTACTGGCCAAGCAGTACGCAATCCCCCTTGTAATCCATGATCGAAACGTTCAGGTCGCCGATCTCCGTTGCCACCGGGGAGCCGGACACCCGCTTCATCGTAACCGCCGCTTCCTCAGTTGCAGATTGCAGACGATGACGCAAGATTTCATATTGGATAGGATCTGTTTTACGAGACGTTGTCGTTGTCATGCAGCATTCCTCTTTTCAACAATATATTCAGCTTATACACGGACACTGCGCCCAGAGCGCCGAGAGCAAGACCAAGCGTCATAAATCCGCCGCGGTTGCCCATCAGATGCACGGACCAACCTGCCGAGAGGGGGGATACAAACATCGCCAACCGATTCATCAGCACCCGTCCGGCCATCGCCGCTCCCCTCCTGCGCCGCGCGGCGCTCTCCACGATGAACAAGATCAGGATCGGTTCACCGATGCCTCCGCCCAGTCCGAGACACATGCTGGTGAACGAGTTCATCCAGCCTGCAGGAAGCCAGGAGATCGACAGGACGCCAACGGTCGTACATGACAGGGATACGATGAGCAAGAGCCGTCTCGACCACCGCAGCGAGTACTTCGTGTTGAGCAATACCCGTACGACCGCTGAAGCCAGCGCCCCGAACATCACGATCATGCCAATATCGTCCGCCTGCATGCCCGCGCCCCGCAAATATACCGACAGATAGCTGGCGCGCAGTTCGGCGCCGAACATCATGATGAACGAGCCGATCAGAACGATCGTGTATGCCGCTCCGCCGAGGTCAGCCCAGTTTCTGCCGAGCCGCTCGCGTATGCCGCCTACTGGCGCTGGCTCCTCTGCTTCCGGTAGCCCGGACTGTTCAGCAACCGCAGAAGACCCTTGACTGGCCGCGGCCGCTTCACCGCTATGCCCGGCGGCTCTCCGCCTGGCGTTCCAATACGTCAACAGCACACGCGACATCACATATTGCCATACCGCCAAAGCCGCGTACAGATACCACACCGAACGCATGTCGAGCCGTTCGATCAATTGGCCCGATACCAGCGGACCGAGCAAGCTGCCGGCGCTCATGACGAGCACGAGTTGCCCCACCGCTCTCCTCGCTCCAGCCCCGCTGCCTGATCCCGATGTCCCTTCCGAACCAAGCGCCTGGATCGCCACCCAGACGATCATCCAGGAGATGCCGGAGAGGATCTGGCCGACCGACAACAGCACGATGTACGTCATCTCTGTCATCTCGTCAGCTCCGGCAGCCAGGAAACAGATGCCGCTGATGACGGTGAGCCAAGAACCGGCATGCATGACCCGATCATGGCCATACTTGTCCCCGATCGACGACAGCGGAATCGCCAGCAGCAGCGGCAGGAACGATTGGATCGACAGCAGTGCTCCGACGAGCGCCGCCGAATCGATGCGATCGGTCAGCGCGATCGAGATCGTCGGCCTGGCCAATTCCCTGCTGAACCAGAAGAACAGGTTGTATACATTGAGCAGATAGAAAGCACTTCTGGGCGATAATCGCCTGATCATACGGCATCTCTTCCGATGATCTCCAGAAACCTCGTCACCACGGCCCGGTTCTCCTGGAACAGCTCCTCGCTGTCGTAATCCCGCGGACGTTCGAGCCGGATTTCCTTGGTTTCTTCTATCTCTCCCGGGTTCGCCTTCATCATGAAGATGCGATCGGCGAGATAGGTGGCTTCCATCGAGTTGTGTGTGACGAACAGCACCGTCTTGCGGTCTTCCTGCCACATCTTCAGCAGGCTCTGGCGCAAGCTTCTGGCTGTCAGTTCGTCCAACGCGCTGAACGGTTCATCCATCAGGAGGATGTCCGGCTTCACGGCGAAGGCGCGGGCGATCGCCACCCGGTGCTGCATGCCTCCGGACAACTGGTGAATATAATGCTTACGAACATGAGGCAGATTGACCATCTCAAGATATCTCTCCGTTCGCTCCTCCCACTCGCTTGAAGGAACCCTGTTCGCATCCAGGGCAAAGTGGATGTTCTTCTCCACCGTCAGCCATGGCAGAAGGCGCGGCTCCTGGAACAGATAGCTCATATGATAGTCCCCGCCCTTCAGCGGCTTGCCATCGATGAGGATATCGCCCTCATAGTCGTTATCCAGACCGCTCAGGATGTTGAGGATCGTCGACTTTCCGCAGCCGGATGGGCCGAGGAAGCAGATGAACTCGCCAGACTGAATATCGATGTTGATGTTGCTGAGCACCTTCTTGGCCGTACCGCCTACTTGGAACGACTTATGCAGATGTTTAATGCTGATTTTGCTGTTCGTGCTGGTCATGCTGTTCACCTACGCTTTCTTTGGCCGCCAAGCGAATAATTTCGGTTCGATCACTACATTCAGAATGATTTCGATGATGAGCATGACCACGATAAAGATGAACGCATAACCGAGGACATGCGACATGTTGTACATTTGATACCAGTAATTGATCATATAGCCGATGCCGTTCGACCGCCCCATCAGCTCTACGAAGATGACCATCTTCCAGGTCAGTCCGAGACCGAATCGCGCCGAAGCCATCATGTACGGATACAACTGTGGAAGGACAATCCTGCGGATCACCAGCGAACGCCGGGCCCTTAGCACCGTACCCAGCTCCAGCAGCTTCTTGTCAAGCGATTTGACGCCTTCCCAGATGTTCATCGTGATCGTGAAGACGGTCGTCATCATCGTGGCGATAATCGCCGAAGCCTCGGACAAGCCGAGCCACAGGAAGATAACCACGATGTAGACAAGCGCTGGAATCGATATCCCGATGACGACCCAGAAGCTGAAGAAGGATCGGAACCTCTTCGACAGACCGAGCAGACAACCGAGCGTGATGCCTACGATCATCGTCAGGAAGAAGGCAAGGAACACCCTGGACAGCGTGATGCCGAGATGGTTAAATACATTCCCTTTCTGGATGTCCTTAAGCAGCGTCTCCACCGTGAGCAGCGGCGAAGGCAGCACATGCTCGCCCAGATACAAGGACAGGAGCCACCATACAGCTACGAGCAATACGAGCGATATCAATTTGTTGGCAGAGCCGCCAACCCAGCCGAAGCTCTGTTTCTTGGGAGCAGCCATCGCCTTGCTGGTAATGACCTGGCTCACCATCGCATCTTGTTTGACATTCATCTCCTCCAGCACCCCTCTTCTAAGTAAAATAAATGGATCACTCCGTACCGCTGCTTTCGAGCAACGCCAGGATCTCATCCGTCGGCATCACCTTGCCGAAGTAAGTATCAATCACCTTCAGGCTGTGCTCATGGAAAGAGGCGTTCGATATTCCCACCGCATCGCCGGCTACTATCACGTCATAGTCACGCTGATAGGCATCTCTTGTCGTCGTCTCCACGCACAGCGTCGTCGATACGCCGCAGATGATCAGCATCTTGATCCCCTTCATGCGCAGCAGCGTATCGAGGCGAGTATCATAGAAAGAGCTGAAGCGATGCTTTCTGACTGTTTCCGTTTCGGGTCCGACAAGATCCTTCAGTTCGTCGATGAACGCGCTGTCCCATGTTCTGGCCAGAGCCGGCGCTCCCGTACTGCGCTTCGCGGTATGCGGCGTAATCTTGTGCGTGCGGCGGGTAATATCATCCGGGTAATGCTCCTGGATCGTCCAGATATCCAGAATCCCATGTTTCCTGCATGTTTCGACCAGTTTCCTTACCGGCCCTACGGTCGCTTGCATCAAACTCATGTTGGCTCCGGACCGCCCGATGCTCCCCTCGTCCTTGATGAAGCCGTTCTGCATGTCGATGACGAGGAGCGCCGTTTCCTCCGGGATGATGGTTAGCGTAGTTGCTTGACTCATTGCAATCCTCTCCTATCCGAAATTTTTGATGGATCTATCTGGTATCGATGAAGCCAATCGGATGAACCGCTCCATATACCTCTCCAACGTTTCGCCAAGAGGTCTGGACAAAGCGAATGCTCCGGCGAGATTAACTTCGTCTTCGATCACCCGCTGCAGGTGAAGCACGGCAGGCTCCGGGCCGGTCGTCCATATTCCGACCACCACATTCGTGCAATTCATATGATTATTCAGAATATTAAGAAAACGATAAATGATATCGGGCATCTCTCCATACTCCGTGTGTATGGCGAACAGGTACGCCCCGTCCAGCCGCTCGTTCCCGATACTTGCCAGATCCGTTAAGAACACCGCCTCAGGATGATGGACTTTCCGAAGCTGCTGCATCAACAGTTTGGCCGTCTCTCCCGACGCATCATCTGCCAGCAGGCGGATCATGGGAGAATCGCTGCTTCGCTTGTTGTCCGGCAGAGGCTGCTCATCGCCCTCGGTCGGCGACCGCTTGATGAACCCGTAGAGGATAAACTCTGTAATCTGCTCCACGATCTCTGCCTGCAACGCCTCCAGCTCGTCATCATAACCGACCACATCCGCCAGTTCCTCACGATTGCGATAGTAGAACTGGTGCATGATCCCCCACATCATGAACAGGAAGGTCTTACCTCCGATCCGTTCATTCACCTTGCCTAGCTGCTTCCATCTATGGATGATCTGCAATCTGTCCTGCATGTCCTTGATCCAGAATTCCGCAACATAGTCCTTCAGGATACCGCTGCTGCCAAGAAGTTCCCATTGAAAGATCTTGTACAGATTCGGATAACGGCATTGAAATTGGAAATGGGCGCGAATGTACTTGCGCAGCTCCGCCTCAGGTTCATCCTTGTGCCATCCCATCGAGTTCACATGAACCTGCCACCTGTGAAACAACCTCAGCAGAACTTCCTGGTACAGCTTCTCCTTGGATTGAAAGTAATAATGGATCAGCGCCTGGTTCACCTCTGCCCTGCGTGCGATGTCGCTCATGCGCGCAGCCGCAAATCCTTTCTCGCCGAATACTTCCTCCGCTGTTGTCAATATTCGCTCATGCGCCTGCAGCTTCACCTCTTCTGCCAAACCGGTCACATCCCCACCTCCCCGGCGATTCATCAATCCGTCTAACCATTTTGGATTAACCAACCAGTTTAACTATGCAATTAATTTGATACTCAGATTATACACATAACGTTCACTTTACGTCAATTAATATGACATAGATGTGACCATCGATCTTTTTTTGTGCTATAATCAAAAAATAAGATCATCATTATGTGTTAGGTTATATTACATTAAAAGCAAGTTGTAAGTTGGGTTCCGAAATCATGAAACCATGTGCGTATCACTCGAACATGCACCACACCCAGACATCAACCTGCAAGACCCCCATCCAGAAACCGAAAGGAGGCAACGGCTGTGATTGATATCATAGACAAATTCGGACGAAACAGAAGAGGCCCCCGGCGCAGTTTGACCTATGAAGAAGCTTATGAGGCCGCGGAACTGATCGTCAGCGGCCGGGCGAGTCCCGTGCAGATCGGAGCATTTCTCATGGCGGAGCGCATCAAGATGGAAACCGCCGATGAGATCGGCGCTTTTGTCGATGTGATGTTGAAGCATTCGTACAAGCAGAAGTTTCCTGTTTCCATCGATTGCACCGGCGGCGTGAACGGGCGCTCGCATTCCTTCATGGCCACCTTCCCGACCGCATTCGTCCTCGCTTCCTGCGGGCTGCCGGTAACGCTGCATGGCAACCTCAAGCCGCGGTACCGCAAGGCGGTTACGATCATCGATCTCTTACAACTGCTCGGCATACCGATCGAACAGCCATCCATCACCAACACGCTCATACAAGCCGGACTGGAGTCGGGCGTCATGATCGTACCGATCGAGGAGTGGTCGCCAGCGATCAAGAGACTGAGGCCGATCCGCGAAGAATTCGGGCTGCATTCGATCCTGGACATCGCCGAGCAATATCTGCGCCCAACCTCCGCGCCCTATATGGCAACCGGAGTGGAATCGGAGGCGGCTTTCGAGAGGACCGTGCAGATCATGAAGCGGATCGGCGTGCAACGCGGGATCATCGCGCAAGGAATGGACGGTTCCGAGGACATCGGCGTAGGATGCCGAACACGAACGATCATTTATGACGGAGGATTCCCGGAGTTGTTCATCGTCGACCCCGACATGTACGGTCTCGGTGCACACATGCCGGAGAAGGAATGGAGCGCTGGCGAGCAATTGTCGGCATCACTCTCCGTGCTGCGCAACAGCGCCGAACCTGAGCTGCGCAATACGGTTGCGCTCAATGCTGCGGTGCGATTATGGATGGCGAACATGGTGGATTCGATTGAGGACGGCATTCGTGTAGCGCTCGTGTCGATCGAGCAAGGAGCTGCCAGAAGGAAGTATGAGACCTGGATTTCGGCCGCCGGAAGGACGATTCGCGAAGATGTCGGATAACTGTAAAAGATTTGCAAAAGTTCTGTGAACACCGATTTACCTCTCTTGGAAAACCTTCTCAGAATCAGCTAGAATGAACGCATACGAAGCTTCTGAGAAATCCATCCTATGTATGTGCATTCCAGCAGGGTTCATCAATGAGAAGGGGATGAGTGTTCCATGTCCAAAAAGAAACGTGCAGCATTGATCTTTATCGCTGCTGCTGCGCTGCTCATGACCACAGCCTGCGGCGGTGGAAACAACAAATCGAGCAACAGCGGCGGCAACCAGGGCGGAGCAGCGGTAGCCGAGAAGCCCGCTGCGTACAACAGCCGCTGTCTGAGCTGTCACGGCACTGACCTGAAAGGCAACGTGGGCGGCAACAGCAACATCTCGAAAGTTGGCGCCAGACTGTCCCGTGATGAGATCTACAACACGATTGCCAACGGCAAGTCAGGCACCAGCATGCCAGCATTCGGCAATGTGCTGAGCGAAGAAGAGATCAACGAGCTGGCTGATTGGCTCGCATCGCTCAAGTAACGTTCTGCCACGGCGACTCATCTGCCAAACATCCAAACAGCCTCTCCGCTTGGTTGACTCTCATGTCGAACCAGGCGCGAGAGGCTGTTGCCATTGCTCCGGAACGTCCGGAATGCCCGTATACGATATTTTATGAGGTCATCTGCGAGGATCGATATTCCGAAGGCGTCATGCCAACGACCTTCTTGAATACCTGGGTGAAGTACTTCGGGTCTTGATAGCCAACGAGCGGCGCGATCTGGAACACCTTCACATCGGAATTACGCAAGATCGAACAAGCCTTGTCGATTCTGTATCGCGTCAGATAATCGAGGAAGGTGCTGCCGGTTTGTTGCTTGAACAACACGCAGAAATAACTGCAACTCACACCCGCCGCTTCCGCCACTTCGTCAATTCCGAGATCACGATGGTAATGGTGATGCACATAATCGATCGCCTTCTGCACGAACACGCGTCCGGAAGCCTGACCATCAGCACTAGCTGCCATCTTCATCCACTCATGGAACGTGCTCCTGAGCGCCTCGATCATCTCCTCCAGCGTGCTAACGATCGTCAGTTGCTTGAGCAGCGGTTCTGGTTGCGCGTTGCCCAGCACATGGAATGACTCCAGCTGACGATGCAGCACGATCGCGATCTGGATCAGTATCGGAGTGACTTCCGTTTTCGACGGCTGCTTAGCCTTAAGCTCCTCCATCAGCGCACTCAGTTCCTCGTCGAAGGCGGCTCGGTCAAGTGTCCTGAGCGCATCGGCCAGCGCTTTCTCCCGCTGCATCGGATAGACCAACTGACGCATGTTCGGGCTCTCTGTGCCTGTCTCCTCGTCCACACAGACAACCTCCCTGCCGAGCGTGAATCTTCGGCACAACGCGTTGCGGCAGCTTTCATAGCTTTCCTGCAAGGTGCTGATATGCTCGAATTGCCTGCTGATCCCCACCGATACCGACAAATTCGTGCATTGCTTGACGGTAGTGATGATCTCCTCGGCGATGCTCCTCATCTCCTGAACATCGGAGTTCTGCATGATGAACAGCCACTCCCCCTGATGGTACGGAAATACGGTGAAGCAACCCCGCAACGGAAGCAGTTCGTTCAGCACATTGCCAACGGCGAAGTACCAGAGCCGTTTCTCCTCCGAGCTCCAGATATTCTCCGCCTGCTCGCGGTCATCCAGGTTGACCAACCCCATGTAGTACGGCGACATGAGCTCCCATTCATCGGGCCAGTAGGCGGGTTTATGGTCCGGATTGTCCGTGCCGTCGATGATGCCGGCAAACATACGCTCGCGAACAAGCGACGCCAGCGACTGGACGGAACGGCGAAGGCGATCCTGCTCCATGATGGTCGCTCGCTGCTGCATGATGCGCTCCCTCGCCTTGACAACCGTCTCCTGCAGTTCATCATGATCGATCGGCTTCAGCAGGTAATTAAACGCGCCATGGCGGATCGCCTCTTGCGCATATTCGAATTCGCCGTAACCGCTGAGTATGATGAACAACGTGCCGGGATATTGCTCCATGACCGTTCGCATCAACGTGATCCCGTCAATCGAAGGCATGCGAATGTCGCTGATGATGATCTCGGGCTGAAGCTGTTCCACGATCTCCAGCGCTTCCTCTCCGTTCCTGGCAGTTCCCGCTACCCGCGTGCCAAGCTGTTCCCAAGGCACAGCCACTTGCAGGCTGCGCAGAATGATCGGCTCGTCATCAACGAGAAGCACTTTGCATTCATCTGTTGCGTTCATCGGCTATCCCCCTTTCTCCTCATCTGCTGTCCCTAAGCTTCCAATAGGCATTGGATGCGGCATCCAGTTCACGAAGCGCTTCCTCGCCGGTGATTTCCAACTTCAGAACACGATCAACAACCGACAGGAAGGTCTTGTTCACTTCCGGCGATAACACATTGTCATAAGCGATGAATGTTTCCTCGACCTGTTCCATCAGATTAACCACCTGGACGAATACCGGTCCGGCCAGAGACGGATCGATCGGAATCGCCATCGACGGCAAGCGCTGCCCTTCGTAGACGATGCGCGACTGCACCTCATCCGTATAGATCTCCTTCATCAACCCGTAGGCTGCCTCTCTCTGCGCCTCGGTCAAGTTCGACGAAAGGGCGATGCCGATCGTGTACCCTCCGGTGACGCTGAGCGTCTGGCCAGGGGAGACAACGGGGAACGGGATTACGCCGATCTGTTGCTCGAAGTCGCTTGCCCCGCTCGGGTCGCGGAACATCGTGATGTCCCAACTGCCGTTCACATACATCGCTGCCCTCTCTTCGGTAAACAGGCGTATCGCATCCGTCGTGGTCAGATCCGCTGCGTTGGAGTTGAACGCCCCGTCTTCCGCCAGCTTTCTAAGCGCCTCGAACGCTTGCAAGTACCCGATGTTATAAAACGAAGATTTGCCTTCATACGCCAGTTGCTCGATCAGTTCAGGCCCAGCATAACGATCCATCAAGTAATGCGCGAAGATCGCGCCAGGCCACAGATCCTCATTGCCCAGAGCGAAAGGAATGTAACCGCCTGCGCGAAGAGCGGCCGTCACGGCGAACAGCTCATCGATCGTCTCCGGCGGCTCAAGACCAAGCTCATCGAAGATACGGCGGTTATAATACAACGGCTCAGCATGTCCTTCGAACGGCAAACCGTATACACGGCCATCAAACGTCCACAGGTGCAGATCACGGAACTCAAGGTCCAGCTCTGCCACCAGATCAGTAAGGTCCATCAACCTGTTTGACGTCGCATACGGCTCCAGCTCGGCGCCGCCGAACAGGACGAACATATCCGGCGGAGTACCGGTCACCATCTCGCTTTTCAGCTTCTGTTCGCGGTGGATCGTCTGTTCGAGGCCTTCGAAGTTCACCTTCACATGCGGATGGTCTTCCTGATATTGGCTAACGACATCCTGGAAGATGCGGAGGATCGGCTGATCATGCTCCTGCGTCCACAGATGGCGGAAAGTGAGCGTCACTTTATCCTGATCGACGGTAACGGAACGCTCCTTCCCCATCTGCAGGCAATAGGCGATGAGTGCCGCCAGCACGCATACATACAGGAAGATCCAACTGTATCTCTTGAGGAAGGTCATGCGCCGCTCCCCCCTTCGCTTCCTGCTCCGCCACCATGGTCCGACGGCGCTTCCTGTTCCATCTCCATCTTCGGCACACGAATGCGCACGATCGAACCCTCGCCCGGCGAGGAACAGATCATCAGGCCATAAGGGCTGCCGAAGCGGATGCGGAGGCGTTCATGGACATTACGCAGGCCAACCCCGCTGTCCTTGTATTTCTTGTCCGCCGGCCTGTCCCAGAGGTTCATCAGCACCTTCTCATCGAACCCCGGACCATTGTCGATCACGTCGATCATGATCTGCTGCGCCTGTTCCATCGCGCGGATATGGATGAAGCCCGTCTGCTTCATCGGCTCAATCGCGTGATAAAGCGCATTCTCCACTACCGGTTGGACGATCAGCTTCAGCGTCCTGCAGTTCGCCAGATGACTGGGCAGTTCCATGCTGAACTCGAATCCGTCCTCGAAACGGTACTTCTGGATGTTCAGATAATGGCGCACATGCTCAAATTCCGTAGCCAGCGAGATCAGTTCCTGCGTCCCGCTGATACTGATGCGAAGCAACCTGCCAAGCGACACGACCATCTTGCTGATGTCCTTGTTGCCATGCATGACGGCCATCGAGTTGATCGATTCCAGGGAGTTGTAGATGAAATGCGGATTAATCTGTGCGACAAGCGCTGCAAGCTCTGCTTCCTTCTTCCTCTCCTGCTCCATCTTCACGCGCTGCAGCAGGTCCTCGATCTGGGCGCTCATCTTGTTGAAGCCCTGTACGAGCATATCCGATTCATCATGCTGCCGGCTGCTGGCGGGGATGCGCGTGAACACGCCCTGCTCGACGCGCCGCATCCCGCCTACCGTATTGCTGATGCTGCGCACGAGCCGTGAGACGAAGAATTGGTCGAACAAGAAAGCCGAGAGCAATGAAAAAAGTCCAAGTAGAATGGCCGTATTGCGGATCGGTACCGATTCAGCCTGCAGCACCTTCGTCGGGGTGATCGCAATGAGGACCCACTCGGAGTTATGGGAGGGCAGATAAGTGATCAGCGATTCTTCATCATGATATCGGTCAATGTAATAATTCCGGTCCTTGGTGCCTTCTGCATGAAGAAAAGGGAACGTCACCGTGTCGCCGGCGTGCATGCCTGACTTGTCGTAGACGATCTGCCCCTGGCGGTTGACGAGCAGCACATTGCCGCTCTCCATCGTTGCGGTGTCATAGAAAACCTGCTCGAGCATCTCCGGTTTGATCGTAATCACGATCGAGCCAATATCCCTGAGCGAATAATAATCCTTGATCACTCGGGCGTGAATCAGCACCGGATGGCCGCTTGAGAGGGAGCCGTTCTCGCCTGGACCAGACCAGACAGGACGCCCGTCGGCCGATCGCATGGCCTCGTACCAAGGCTCAGAGGCGATCTCCTGCCAGTCTCGCGAATCATTGTAGCTGTACACCAGCCTGTTCATGGCAAACAGACTGAAGGATCCAATCATCGGATGATGGATGAACAAGTTGTTGATTTCTTGCCGGATATCATGATTCAACTCGTTGTCGGGGTATTTCAGCGCACGCTGAATGACAGGCTGCGTGATCGCCGAATTCGAAATGGTCGTAATCTCGTTTAAGGCAAACATCAGTTTACGGTCCGTCTCTGTGAGAGACACCATATAGAAATCGCTCGATTGCTTCTCGATGGTACGCGAGAACATGAAATACGAGATCGTACCCATGGCAATAACCGGAATAAATACGAGCAAGATGTTGGCTAACAGTATCTTGGGTCGAAGCTTCAGGATGACCCTCTCCTTCGCTGAATACGCCTTCATCTTAATCTTTATCCCATCTTCGACAGGTTGTCAATGTTACCAAAATCACGCACACTCCAATCAACACGAATTCGCCGGAAGCTGGGCAGCTCCGGCGAACTCGGATCTGGATCTATATGAAAGTAGGAGGTTAAGCAATGGAAGACGCCATCAATCGTGCAGAACGAAGCGACGTATCTTCTCAAGCGCCGATTCCCATTCGGCATCCGGATCGGCCGCCCGCTCCTGAACGTTCCGCAGAGCTGCCCTGATATATGCGTCGGTCTGATCGTGCAGCGGACCGTAGTAGACCGGTTCGATGTTCAGTGCGGCCTTGCCGAACTCCACTGCTGACGCCTGACCGCCCAGGAATCCATCCTGGAAGCCCTGGAACTCCGGTTCGTCATACAGGCCAGGGATCGAGGGCATCTTACCTGCCTCTCGAAACGATGCCGCTTGTTGTTCCTGGCTTGCGACCCATTCGACAAATGCATACGCCTCTTCGGGATACTTGACTTGCTTGGGCAAGACGAGGAATGATCCTCCCCAGTTCACCGAGCCTTCCGGCAGTTGGGCGACTCTCCACAAGCCTGCGGTATCTGGCGCAAGGCTCTTGATCCTCTCCAGCAGCCAAGCTGGACCTGGCACGACGGCGAAGCTGCCGTCAGTCAAGCCTTGCACCCATGCCTCCGACTCGGGAACAGCACCGCTGATCCAGCCTTCCTGGATACCAAGCGCTGCCAGGTCATATGCCCGCTTCACCCGCGGATTCCGGTCGCCGATGAACGAGTCATCCGCCCGGCTGTAGTAAATCTCTCCATCCGCTTGATCGCGAACGGCGCGGAAGATCAACTCCCAGGAATCGACGAAGGCCTGGCCTGTCTGATCCTTGAACTGTCTGGCAACTTGGGCGAAGTTATCCCAGGTATGGATCGCTTCAGAGAACGAAGCCGGATCGGAGGGAAGTCCTGCCTGTTCGACCAGATCCGTGCGGTAATAGACCACCATCGGCCCAATATCCGCTGGCAGCCCGAGCTGGAACGAACCATCCGCGGAGGAGCCCTCCGCCCATACCCAGTCCAGGTACTGACCCCGCATGCGCTTTGCACCGAGTTCGTTCAGATTATAGAATCTGTCCTCAGCATGGATGAAACGCGCCACGAATCCGATATCCAACTGGAAGATGTCCGGTGCGCCAGAACCAGCGGCCAGTGCGGCTGTCAGTTGATTATGATGCGCAACTAGGTCGCCGGTGCTCCGAATGTTAATTCGGATATGCGGATATTTGTCCATGTATTCTTGTGCCAGTTCTTCATAGTTCGTGCTTCCGAACGTCCAGAACGACAGCTCAATCACCGATTCATCATCGGTCATGGAATCCTGGCTCTTGGAACTTGCGCTGATGACTCCCAGACCGACATCGTTGTAAGCCGTCAGAATGAAGCAGAGCGCTGCGGCAGAGGCAAGCAAGCCCAGTTTCTTCATGTCCCCGACCCCTTTAGTGAGTACGACCCGAGTCTCTTTATACCTTCATCATAGAAAAACCTCCTCATTTTGATGAGGAGGTAATCTTATGAATATAGGTTGAAATTTTTGTAAGGCGTTGTTTAAGTTTCCTAGCGGTTCCAATGGTTCAGACCAGCAAACGCCAAACGATGACAAACATGGCCTTTCGCAAGGGCCTAGACCTGCTCCAACACGGCGAAAGCAGCCGCAGTATGTTCACTGTGCGTGATCGTGACATGGATCTTCATGCAGATGGGATCGTGGCCGATCCTCCGCCATGCCGCTTCGCTGACGGTGCATACCGGTCTGCCCTGCTGGTCCGGCATCACCTCGATGTCCTCGAAACCGACGCATGTTCCGATGCCGGTACCCAGCGCCTTGGCGACCGCTTCCTTCGCTGCGAATCTGCCGGCTGCGAACTCCGCCAGGCGCGCCTGTTTCTTGCCCGCGAGATCAAGCTCTGCCGGGGTCAATATTCGCCGGAGAAAACGATCCGCCATCGGCTTATCCAATATGCGGGCAATGCGTGATATTTCCAATATATCCATGCCAATGCCGACAATCATCGGTCTACCGCTCCTATGCGCAATTTCTGCACGCGGCATCTGCCGCCTGCAATGCCGCGATCCACCCTGGACACGATCTGATGGATGGAACGCGTACAGTTGCTATGTGCAATCTCTGCACGCGGACTCCGCGGCCTGAACCGCCGCCAGCCGTCCCGTTCCGATCAGATGCCTGGGATCGGCGAGCGCTTATGCTCCGTCTTCTTGTATTGTTGCTCCAGCTTCTCACGAATCGCCGGGTCGATGTCCTTGCCTTCCAGGTAATCGCTGTTCGCTTCGTAGCTGATGCCAAGCTCGTCTTCATCTGTCTGACCTGCCCATAAGCCTGCTGTCGGGGCTTTCGTGATGACCTTCTCAGGCACGCCAAGGTACCGTGCGAGCATGCGCACCTGCCGCTTGTTGAGCGAGGCCAGAGGCGTTATATCGACGGCGCCATCGCCCCATTTGGTGAAGAATCCCGTGATGGCTTCTGAAGCATGGTCCGTACCGACGACGAGGAGGTTCAGGTCGAAGGCCAGCGCATATTGAACGACCATGCGCGTGCGCGCCTTGACATTGCCCTTGCCCCCACGGCTGATGTGCCGCGGTGTCCCCAGCGCCTTAAACGCAAATTCAACCTCCAGTGCGATCTCATCAACCGCCTCCTGGATGTTCGTCTCAACGGTATGCGTCAAACCAAGCGCCTCCGCCACGCTGTAACTGTCGCCGATATCCTCCTGCTCGCCATAAGGCTGAAACACGCCAAGCGTGATATATTCCTTGCCGGTTTCCGCGGTCAACTCATCCGTCGCGCGTTTGCACAGAGCCGCAGCCACCGCGCTGTCAACTCCGCCGCTGATGGCGATGAGCAGGCCGCTCATGTTGGCTTCCAGCACATGGCGCTTTAGGAAGTCCACCCGTTTGCGCACTTCTTCTTCTACGTTTATTGTCGGTTTGACGCCGAATCTCGCGATAATCTCCTGTTGCAGACTCATCGAATCCTCCACCCTTCCGTGTTTGTTTCCTCTGCATATATCATCAGCATAGATTATGTTACTAATCAGTATAAATCCTCGTCCTCATAATTCCAAGAAAATGATGAAGAATGGGTTCATGACCTAGGATGCCATATGTACAGGACCGTGATTCGGACGGCTTGTAACGGTTGATATGTTCGGGCGGGGATTAAGGAAGCATACGGGTGGTGGAGCTGGAGAACCCCCGGGATGTGGGATTTTCAATTGACCTGCGGCTAGGAATGTGCGATTTTTCGTACCCTTCCACCAGGTTCAGCGGCTTCTGATGCATTCTTGAACAATTATTCGTACACTTCTGCCGGTGCCAGTTCCAGCCTCACTCCGGCTCTTTCATGCACGGGATCTCGTACAACCAGCAACGATAAAGGCGCCCGATCCCGCGACTTGGTACTCATCGCCAGAATCGAGCGCCCTGTGCTCGCCTGATGCGCTTACACGTTGTTCGACGAAGCCTTGCCAAGCTTTCTCCCCATCACTTCGTACATCGCGACACTGCCGCTGATCACATACTCCGGCGGCTGATGATCCTTCTTGTTGCGGTGACCGGCGATATGCTCCGGGCTCTTCTCCCAATTCTTCCAAGCTTCCTTTGACTCCCAGCGAATCATGACCACCACTTCATCATGTTCCTTGTTGCGTGTGTTAACCATGATCGTTCTGTCGATCAAACCTTCCATCTGATCCACCGGGCGATCGGCGGTAAAATTTTCGATCAGTTTGTCAGCGTAACCTTTCTTCACGATCGTGGTGCGGGTTTGAATCAGCATCCCGACGCCTCCTTATATGAGATGACAAAAATGACGCGAATGTTATAACTCCACTTTATTCTAAATGATAAAGATTATCATTGTCAAAATTTTCGCCCATGTCCATCCGCAATCCCCACACCATGCATCTGCAATCCATCCACGATGATTTCAATAGATTCGAAATCACGTCTAAAATGTTCGCATCTAAAATACGTATAACCATATAAGCTTAGGGGGGATTGATCAAGATGGAACCGATTCAAAACAACCTGATTCACGCCATCCAGACGAACTGGCTTAGCTTTCTTACTTCTATTGTTGTATTCGGCCTGCTGTTCTACCTGGCCAAACGACGGGTTGGCTTCGGCGTACGGGTTCTCATCGCGCTCGTCATTGGGCTCATCGTGGGCTTCATCTTCCAACAGATCGGTCACGAGACCAAAGGGATCACGACGTTCGGCAGCATATACGTAAACCTCATTCGAATGCTCGTCATCCCGCTCGTCTTCGTGCTTGTGCTAAGCAGCATCTCTTCCTTGTCGAGCCTCGATTTCTTGCGCAAAATCGGCCTCAAGACCATCGCCTGGTTCCTCGGAACCACCGGCATCGCAGCGATCATCGGCCTGCTCGTCGCACTCGCAATAGCGCCGGGCAGCGGCTTGTCGATCGAACCTCCGCAAGGCTTTCAGGCCCGGGAGATTCCGACGATCAGCCAGGTCGTTCTCGATCTGGTGCCGAACAACCCGATCAGTGATGCGGCGAATGGCAAGGTTGTACCGATCCTGATCTTTGCGATCTTCATCGCCGTCGCAATCATCAAGCTGGGGGCGAAGGACCCTGAGACAGTGAAACCTGTACGTGATGTCATCTCTTCATTGACCCAGGTGATGCACCAGGTCGTCAAGTTTGTCATTCGGCTGACACCCTATGGCGTGTTTGCGCTGATAGCGGGCATCACCGCGCGTTACGGCTGGGAGACGCTGCAGGAGCTGGGAAGCCTCATCATCACTTCATACGTCGCATTGATCATTCATTTCGTGCTCGTATTCGGCGGTCTCGTGCTGTTCGTGGCCAAAGTGAACCCGTTCCGCTTCTTCCGCAAGATCTATCCGACCATCGCCGTGGCCTTCACAACCCGGAGCAGTTATGCCACATTGCCCGTTAACCTGGAAGTCATCACGAAGCGTTTGCATGTTTCGCCTCGCATCGCCAGTTTCGTCGCTCCTCTGGGAGCATCCGTCAATTTCAACGGTTGCGGCGGCGTCTGGCCGGCGGTTGTTGCCGTGTTCACCGCGCAGATATTCGGGCTTGAGTTGACGATCACGGATTATCTTCTCCTCGTGTTCATCAGCATCATCTCCTCGATCGGCGTGGCAGGCGTTCCTGGCCCGGCAGTGATCTCGACGACCGTCGTGTTGACTGCACTTGGCTTGCCTCTGGAGAGCATCGCCATCGTCGCAAGCGTGGAAGCGCTGATCGATATGGGCCGTACTGCAGTGAATGCTACGGGTACAACCGTCACCTCTCTCCTGGTGGCGAATTCGGAAGGCGAATTCGACAGAGAAGCGTTCAACCGCGGCGAGGATGAAGAGCTCCAATTCAGCGCCGTATAAGCTTCTCCGCGAAGGTGTGTCCGCCCCACAAACAGGAAGCGCCTTTCGTCTATATAAAGCAAAAATCCGCTCCGGCCATAGGACCGGAGCGGATGATGCATGCCCGAAATTAACGGCAATACTTATCAAATGCGGCAATCAGGTCAGCGGCGATCTCCTGCGCAGAACGGTCTTCAATGTCGTGCCGCTCGATGAAATGGACGAGCTCCCCGTTCTTCATCAGCGCGATCGACGGAGAAGACGGCGGATACGGCGCGAAGTATTCGCGGGCCTTGGCCGTTGCTTCCTTCTCTTGACCGGCGAAAACCGTGAACAGATAGTCCGGCTTCACCTCATGCTGCAAGGCGAGCACAACGCCCGGGCGGGCTTGGCCAGCAGCACATCCGCAAACGGAATTCACGACAACAAGAGCCGTGCCGTCCTTCGCTTTCTCGAAGTTCTCCACGACATCTTCCGGTGTAAGAAGTTCTTGTATGCCAGCGCGCGTCAATTCGTCACGCATCGGTTGAATCATATCTCTCATGTACAACTCAAAGGACATGTTCATGCAGATCACTCCTTCTCATGAAGTCATAGTACCGTAATCAAGCTTGCGGTCTACCCACATTATACACAACATGAAAAAGGAGCGAAAGACTGCAAGGACAAAAGTCACATGTGAAACCATTTTCCCTGCTAGGCATGCGGCGGGCTGTCATCATCGCCGGGATCGCGATTCGCTTCATAAGCCACATCCTTGTCGGGATGCGTGAAGATTCCTCCCTGCGGCGGAATCCCGCGCTCGAACAGATCCTTGTTCTCCTCCGTCTGAAAACCGATGTCCTTAAACGGATGCACCCACTGATCGCCCGCCATGATGGCCGGATCAGTGTCCTTGCTCCACTTGTTCAACGGAGACTCGGGGGAGTCATACATGTGATCGCCGATGACGACGCCATACTCGTTCACAAATGGCCCCTTCGGACCTCTGCCTTGCCGGAATTCCGGAAGAAACTCGATCTCGTAAGGGTCCAGATCCGAATCTTCAGCGGCAAGCTGCGCCAGCTTCTGATGCACATGCGCATCCGGAGCGCGATGGTCAGCCTGGGAAGCTTCATAAGCCGCATCCGTTTGCGCCTGTCGCTCGTCGTGCGCAGTTTGCGAGGCTTCTCTGGAAGCCCGTGAAGCTTCCTGGGCAGGGTACACCGCCTGGCCATCAGGCATGTGCCGCGCATCACAGGCTTTCCAGGCATCAGGTTGACTGGAATGGCGTGGATTGTCCATGGCGATTACTCCGCTGGACGGTTCGGGCCATCCAGCTTCTTGTCCACCGGCTGTGAAGCCTGGTGCGCCCGTCCCTCTTCCCGATTGGCCTCCGCTTGCTTGCGCTGCGCTGGTGAACTGCTCGCTGTTTCTTTGACCACATCCATCATCTCCTTTCCTCCTGTAGTATGTTCACCGGCAGCCTTTTGTATCAGCCTGGCCAGAGACGGCATCGCAACCCCGCATGCGACGAGCGCAAGCAGAAGCCACTGCTGAAGCGAGAGCATGAAGATCGGTGCGCTTCGGTCTGCATAGGTGACCACGAACCAGCCCATTCCGAGGGCGATGAAGATATCTCGGGCCACACTAGCCGTTCCCCATTTGTCACTGTTCAACAACATGACATAAATCAAGACGACCAGCCCGATAAGCCCCGCATACAAGTTGACCGGATGGTAGCGAATCAAGGAATCCGTTAGCTTAATGCCCCATGGCAACTCGGTGACCAGTCCGTATTCCCAGAACAGGAAGCGGTAAGGGATGCAAGTGATGAGAGCGGCGAATGCGAGCACGTCAAGGGCAAGCGGCTGCAAGAGGCCATGGCGGCGCAACGCCAGCCCTCCATAGGCGAGACCGCAAGCTATCCCAAGCGCAAGGCCGGGTGCGCCTCCCGTGTATGACAGCAAGCTGAGCGGCCGAGTCCACAGCAAGCTTGGATTCATGAGCATCGGGGTGAGCTTCCAGACAAGCGTCCCCAGAATGAGCGTATTGATCAACTTATCCAGCAGTATCCGGACAGTTGCATCGTCCACCTTCAGGCGGACGAGCTTCCATCTTGCGACATAATAAGCGAGGATGATGGATGCGATCAGGACGAGCAGCTTGGTTTGCACCATAACTGAACCGATCTTGATGATTTCCGGCACCGATATGATCTCCTTCCACAATTGCCCGAATGGATACAACGGAATCTCCTTTAACTGCATTGGCTGCGATTCTAACTTCATTGTAACTTGGCAGAACGCGGATTCCAATCATCGGCATACTTGATTCTTGCTTGCGAATTCAGGATACTACATAGCATAGAGGTGATCCCATGAACCGGTATGATGTCATCATCATCGGCGGCGGCCCATCGGGACTGATGGCCGCGATTGCAGCAAGCAAACTGGACGCGCGTGTACTGCTGATCGACAAAGGGGACAAGCTGGGCCGCAAGCTGGGCATATCCGGAGGCGGCCGATGCAATGTCACGAATAACAAGGAGTTGGACGAGCTGATCCGCCATATCCCAGGCAATGGCCGATTCCTGTACAGTGCGCTGTCCGTATTCAATAACAAACATATCATCGAGTTTTTCGAGGGGCTCGGCATCCGCTTGAAGGAAGAGGACAACGGCCGCATGTTCCCCGCCACCGACAAGGCCAAAACCGTCGTTGATGCGCTTGTCTCGCAGGTGAAAAGGCAAGGGGTGCAGATCATGACGAACAGCCCTGTGAAGCGCGTGTTGTACGATAACGGCGCGGTGGCTGGTGTAGAACTGAAGAATGGCGACATCTTGCGCGGCAACTGCGTAATCATCGCCACTGGCGGAAAATCCGTTCCGCAAACCGGCTCGACAGGTGACGGATACGCTTGGGCCGTGGAGGCAGGACATACGATCACCGAGCTGTTCCCTACCGAGGTGCCAATCACGCTGAGCGATTCCTTCATCCAGAACCGGGAGTTGCAAGGCTTGTCACTGCGCGACGTATCGCTCACCGTTTGGAATCCGAAGAACAAACCGTTCATCACCCATACAGGCGATATGATCTTTACGCATTTTGGCATATCCGGTCCGATCGCTCTGCGCTGCAGCCAGTTCATCCATAAGGTGAAGAAGCAGTTCGATGTACGCGAGGTGAAGATCACGCTCGATCTGTTCCCGCAGGAATCTGCCGAAGAAGTATTCCAGCGGTTGTTCGGTGCGATCAAGGAGCAGCCCCGTAAGGCTGTCAAGAACACGCTCAAGCTCTTCCTGCCGGAACGTCTCATCCCCGTCCTGCTGAGGAAATCAGGACTTGCTGGTGATATCACCGGCGATCATGCGGCCAAGGGAGCCGTGCTGACCTTCGCTCAGACTGCCAAGGCGATACCTCTGCATGCGACGGGTACACTCTCTCTTGAACAGGCGTTTGTAACAGGAGGAGGGGTTAATCTGAAGGAAGTGGAACCGAAGACGATGCAGTCGAAGCTGATGCGCGGACTGTATTTTTGTGGAGAAGTGCTGGATATCCACGGGTATACAGGCGGGTATAATATCACAGCCGCATTCGTTACCGGTCATACGGCGGGCACGAACGCGGCTTTACAAACAAGAGAACTACAGGCAAGCAGCCATCCCGACGACTGAGCCAAGCGATTCCAACGTCCTGGCCAACTCCCGGGCAGCAGTGGCTTTAAGCGCGGACATCGCCTGAGAAGTGATCGTACGTATCGGCAGAAACATCATACAGCGGCCCTTCGTCGCTGCCCGGGATCTCCGGCTCGGGGCCGGTCCGGTCCAACCGGTCTTGATCGGCGGACGCTGCATCCGGCTCATGCCTGGCATCGGTGCGTCCTTCCTCCACCAAGGCGGTGTCCGTTTCAGCCGTTGCAGCCTCGCGATTCGATCCTCCGAGATCGTAAGCCATGGCAAGCACCTCCTCTTCCCTCGCCTTGTGCTGCTCTTGGACAGTATCTAGCAGCCTGCCGCCGTAAGCCTGCCCGATCTCCAGCGCGGAAGTCAGGTCTTCATTGATCACACGTATCGCCACCTGAGGCTGCGGCGCAGCGCGGTCATGCCAGGATGGATCATATCCTAACTCCTCAAACGTCTCCATCGCATTCCTCGCCGTTTGTTCATCGGCAAACTGAAACACAATGGCCGGGATCGCCTTGTTCATCTGTGCATCAACCTTTCATCATTGCTATCCTCGATGATAATCGAATAGGTTGTCCAAATAGCGAGAAGATCATGCGACATCGCAATTCTTAGGAGTTCACCCATTAGGGGTATTGATGATATTCAACGTTTGAATGAATCAACAAATGGCCTGTCGTATAATTTTGCCGCCTCCCAGAAATGCTAGTCACACAAGAAGTGTCATTCCATCTATCAGGGGGCGGTCCTATGTTCCCGTTCAAATGGCTGCGTACGCATACATTCAGAAATCGGAAATCTGGCGTGACCAACTCCCCAGACCCTCCCGCGCCTGATCAAATCCTGAACATGTACAAAGGCAAGCTGGTCACTGAATCTCTTGAATATACTGAAAGGTTCATTCTGGATATATTGGGCGAGAACGACGATTTCGTCTTTCGCCACATTCGAATCTTAGCACGCTATCCTGCTACCGTTTGTTATCTGTCCACACTTACCAATGAGTCGAACCTGGAGCAGGAGGTATTCAAACCGCTGATGAGTGCACATGTGCCTCATCTGGTAGAGCAGCCTCTGGACAAAGAGCATTTGAAGAGAGCAATCCCTGAGCAGATCCTGTATCACAGCGATCTAAGCATAGAGACGAAGCTTGTGCGCGTTGTCGAAGCCGTCCTGCACGGCTATGTCGTCGTGCTCGTGGACGGGCTTGATACAGCTTATGTCCTCAAATCCAGATCAGTCAAAAATCGCTCCATCGAACAACCGCAAACCGAACAAGTCGTGCAGGGGCCGCGAGAAGGTTTTATTGAGATGCTCGAGACCAATCTCGCTCTTATCCGCTACCGGCTCCCGACCCCCGACTTCCGCATTAAGACGATGCGCATCGGCAAGTTGACCAAGTCGCAGGTAGCCGTTTGCTATATAGAAGGTATCGCCAATCCATCCCTGGTTGCCGAAGTCATGCGACGATTGAGCAAGATTGATATTGATATCCTGCTGGATGCGGGATATCTCGAGCAATATATCCAGGATCATCATCTAACGCCTTTTCCGCAGATCCATATTACCGAACGCCCGGACAAGGCCGTGGCCAATATCGCGGAAGGCAGGGTCATCATTCTCATGGACGGTTCCCCTTTCGCCCTGATCGTACCCAGTGTGTTCAGCCAGTTCTTTCATACCGCCGAAGATTATACGTCCCGCTACCTGCAAGGTAACTTCGTGCGCTTCGCGCGTGTTGTGGCGCTCATCTTCTCCCTTGTGCTTCCATCGCTCTACGTTTCGATGATCTCCTTTAACCCTGAGTTGATTCCGACAGAGTTTGCCGTAGCTGTGGCGGGCGGGAGAGCTGGCGTTCCATTCCCTTCAGTTGTCGAGGTGTTGATCATGGAAGTCTCGATGGAAGTGCTGCGCGAGGCCACGATCCGACTGCCGCAACAGGTGGGTGGGGCGCTGTCGATCGTCGGCGTGCTGGTCATCGGCCAAGCGGCCGTATCTGCCGGATTCGCATCTCCCATCACCGTCGTCGTTATCGCACTGACAACCATCGGATCTTTTGCGACACCTGCATATACGGCTGCATTTGCTCTTCGTATGCTGCGTTTCCCGTTGATCATCCTCGCCGGCATTTTCGGCTTATATGGTGTTATGGTTGGCCTTATCCTCATCTGCAACCACCTGCTCTCGCTGAAGTCGTTCGGGGTTCCGTATCTGACACCGATCGTCCCGGGAGATTACGAGGGCTTGAAGGATTCGGTCATCCGCCAACCGCTTTGGACATTATGGAAGCGTCCGACATTTCTATACACGCGCAATCGCATACGTGCCAGGAAATCAACGGATGTAAACAGCGAACAGAGCAGTGTGCTTGATCCCGGCCGCATGGATGGAAAGGAAGGTGAACATTGATCGTGCACGGAGGATTTCAAGCGCAAATCACACAGGCGCAAGCTGCTGCTGTGATCATCAGCACCGTGATCGGAGTCGGTGTATTGCATCTGCCGCAGTTGGCAGCGAGAACCGCTCTCTCTGCAGCGCCTATGGCTACCTTCATCGCACTCACGCTCAGCTTTGTCGGCTTGACCATCCTGTCCTTACTGAGCATGCGTTTTCCAAGGCAAACCTTGATTGAATACTCCGAGCTCATCGTGGGCAGATGGGCAGCCAGAGCTGCCAATACGCTGATCATCGTTTTCTTCATCATATTAACCGCCTACACGGCCAGAGAATTCGGAAGCGTGGTGATTGTTTCCGTGTTGAGGGATACTCCGCTTCAAATGACGGTTCTGATCATGTTGCTGTTGGCCGCTTTGTCTGCCCGTCACGACATCCGGACCTTCGCCCACATTCATCTCTTCTATACGCCTATTATCCTGGCGCCGGCACTGCTCATCACCCTCTTCTCGATGTCCAACTCGAATCTGTTATATTTGCAGCCCATATTCATTTATGATAACAAGCAATTCCTGCCTGGCATCCTGACCATGGCAGCCTTGTTTCAAGGCTCATTTGTCTACTCGATCATCGTCCCCAATATGAGGGAACCGCAGCAAGCGTTGCGATCAAGCTCTTGGGGCTTTGGCATCGCAGGGCTTCTCTACCTGATAATCGTGACGGTGATCATCAGCGTGTTCGGACCGCGGGAAACCGCGCTCATGGTTTGGCCAACTCTTGAGCTGGCCAAGACGGCGGCTCTTCCAGCTAATGTGCTGGAGCGGCTCGACGCGCCATTTCTTGCCCTATGGGTGATCGCCGTATTTACCACACTGTTATCTAGCTATTACCTTGCGATCCATATGCTCAGCAAGATGCTCCGGCTGGCTGATCAGCGGATGCTCACATTCACCCTCCTCCCGCTGATCTTTGTCCTGGCCATGCTTCCACAGAACATCGTGCAACTCTATCAGATAATCGAAGTCATAGGAATCATCGGACTCGTCCTTACAATTGGCTATCCGTTGATTCTGCTGTTGATCGCTGTGATCCGCAAGATGCGAGGGGATGCCAATGAAGATGACCAGAATGCTGCGGCAATCTCTTAGCACATCGATTGCCTTCATGGCGATGCTAATGCTCACCGGTTGTTGGGATCGGATGGAAATCGAAGAGAGAGCGATTATCCTTGGCATTGCTGTCGATTTTGTCGATGAGGGGAAGGATCCTAAGGAACATGAGGATCTCCTGTTAATGAGTGACGAATCTGCCCCTGACAACAGACTCATCCGCATCACCGCACAGATCGCGGTTCCTGGCCGCATCCCTCTTGGTCCGGGAGAAGGAGGCAGCACTTCGGGAGATAATCAGCCTGTCTGGGCTGTCAGTGCAGTAGGACGTACCATCGATGGTGCTTTTATGTCGCTTCAACAGGAACTGGCTGACCGAATCTTCCTTGGCCATCTGCGCTTAGTCGTCGTTTCGGAGCAATATGCTCGCAGCGGCCTCGAGAACCTGAACGATTTCTTCAGGCGCAACCCGCAGATCCGCCGAACCACATGGCTTGCGGTGTCGAATGGACCTGCTGAAGATTTCATGCGGGCCAAGCCGGAACTGGAGCGCGTACCGACGCTGTATCTGCTGACGATGTTGGAGAATGCCGTGGATCTCGGCAAGTATCCACCAGGCAATATGGGCATCTTCTGGAGCAAACTGTCCAGCGACGGACAGGAACCGAATCTGCCATATATCAAGTTGAAGGAAAAGGACAAAGTTATGATCGCCGGCATGGCTGTATTCAAGGGCGACCGGATGGTCGATATAACCGATGCCATCGAGATCGGGTTCTATATGGCGATCACCAATGTCCATAAAGGCGGCTACTCGGCATATACGACCGTCCCGGGATCGGATGCAGTTGCCATGTTCCATGCCACGGACCGTAATGCGAGCACCAGCATGCGCATCGTCGATGGCAAGCCTGAATTTACAGTTGCCATCACCGTTGAAGGCGATATATTGGAGAAAACGAAGAACCACAGTCTGGCGCACGACCATGAGATGATTGAGGAAATCGAGCGAAGACTGAGCGAATCGGCGCAACATGCCATGCAACAACTGGTTGAGAAGACGCAGGTGCTTGGCGCCGATATCTTCGGTTTCGGCGAGCATGTCAAAGCCCATGATTACGCCTACTGGAAACAACGGGTCAAGTCCAAGGAAGGTTGGAGAGAGTTGTATTCGCAAATCAACATCAACATAGAGCCTGTGATCAAGATTCGCCGCATCGGCATGGTGCAGCTCTGATGCGGTTGGAGCGGGCTGTAACCAATCGAGGGAGTTGATCTGTTCATGTTCCAGTTCTATATCAGCTACTGGTTCTATATCGTGTCTCTGTGTCTGGGCTGCGGTTGGTATGTCCTAGGCGTTGATGCCAGGCTATATGCGGAAGCGGGTTTAAATCGGGAAGCGAAGCTGTCGCGTCTGCTTGGTTGGATCCACATCGCCGCAGGTTTGCTGATCCTGGCTGTGCAGATGATTACTGGGATGTTCGAATAAGCAGGACACTCCCCAGACACAAGGAAAGGCATCGCCTGGCATAGGCAATGCCTTTCCTTGCATTACGCTGTATCCTCTGGGCTTCAGTATGTCCTACACCCACCACATGTCACCAAGCGACTCCTTGATCAGGACGGACTGGAGATTGTTCACGGCCTTCGTGAAGCCTTCATCGATCGACATCAGGCCGTCCTCATGCTCGATGCTGACCACATAGTCATAACCTACGAGGCGCAGCGCGCTGATGATATCCGCCCACACTTTCATGTCATGCCCATAGCCTACCGTCCGGAACTGCCAAGCGCGGCTGAGCATGTTCGTATAAGGCTGCATATCGGTGATGCCGTGGATATTTGCATTATTCACGTCAATTGACGTATCCTTCGCATGGAAGTGATGGATCGCACCAGCCTTGCCGAGGTAGAGGATGGCCTGCACCGGATCGATGCCTTGCCACCACAGATGGCTCGGGTCGAGATTGGCGCCGATCACGTCGCCAACCGCTTCGCGGAGACGCATCAGCGTGCCCGGAGTATGCACGGAGAAACCACCATGCAGTTCCAGGCCGATCTTCACGCCCAGCTTCTCCGCCTGGCGGCCGACTTCGTTCCAGTACGGGATCACTTTATTCTCCCACTGCCACGCCAGAATCTCTTGAAACTCATTCGGCCAAGGAGCAACCGGCCAGTTCGGATATTTCGCATCCTCCGAATCGCCCGGGCATCCGGAGAACGTATTGACAACCGGGACGCTGAGCCGTTTCGCCAACTCCAGCGTCTTGAGGATCGTCTCATGCGCTTCCTTCGCGATAGCTTTGTTCGGATGGAGCGGGTTGGCATGGCAACTGAACGCGCTGATGATCAGCCCGCGCGACGTAAATTCCCGCTCGTAATTTTTGAGCGCCGCGTCACTTTCCAGCAGCTCATCGATCGGGCAATGGGCATTGCCGGGATATCCGCCCGTTCCGATCTCCACCGCCTCCACCCCTTTGGATGCGACATGGTCCAGCATCTCGGGCAGAGATTTCTGCGAATACAACACCGTGAATACGCCAAGCTTCATCGCTTAACCCTCCTCTTGATCTTATCGCTTACGCCAAGGTAACAGCCTTGCCGGTTCTTGCGGATTCGTAGATCGCTTCCAGGATCTGTGTAACCACGAGCGCTTGTTCAGGCAGGACAAGCGGCGGCTTGTCGTTGATGATGGACTCGATCCACATGCGCGCCTCGCGTTCACCCTCCGACTCCTTCACGCCGTCGAAGAAGGCGACGCCGCCAACGTCCGTTTCGATCTTGTTCACATACAACCGGCTGAATCGTTCCCCGTTGATGCGCAGACCATCCCACATGTCAGCCCCCGCTTCGGTACCGTGGAGCGTCGTCTTCGCTTCACCGACATTGAGCGTATTGAGCGCCCAGCTCGCTTCCAGCATGATGGAGGCGCCATCTTCCATGGTGATGAAACCGAAGGCCGAATCCTCCACCGTGAACTTCTTCGGATCCCATGGCCCGAAAGCGTTGGCGGCATTCTCGCGCTGTCCGAGCTTGTGATACACGGCACCCAGAACCGTCTTCGGCTTATAGTTGTTCATCATCCACAGCGTCAGGTCAAGCGCGTGGGTGCCGATATCGATCAACGGACCACCGCCTTGCTTCTCTTCATCCAGGAATACGCCCCAGGTTGGCACGGCCCTGCGGCGCAGCGCGTGCGCCTTGGCATAATAGATCTCGCCCAAGCCGCCTTCATCGCATAGCTGCTTCAGATACATGCTGTCATCGCGGTAGCGGTTCTGATAGGCGATGGACAGCTTCTTGCCCGTGCGTTTCGCCGCTTCAACCATCGCTCTTGCTTCTTCGGTTGTCTTCGCCATCGGCTTCTCGCACATGACGTGCTTGCCGGATTCCAGCGCGGCGATGGAGATCTCTGCGTGCGAATCATTCGGCGTACATACGTGGACCACATCGATCGACGTATCTTCCAGCAAACGTCTGTAGTCCGTATACACCTTGGCATCAGGCGTGCCATATTTCGCAGCCGCTTCCGTAGCCCGTTCTTCCACGATGTCACAGAAAGCGACGATCTCCACTTGCTTCAGCTTCGAGAGCGACGGCAGATGCTTGCCACCTGCGATCCCGCCGCAGCCGATGATCCCGACTCTTACTTTGCTCAGTGCTGACACGATAATCAACTCCCTAATGTATATTGGTGTAACCTATTGCAGATTCGCCTTGATCCATTGATAGCTTGTACGAATGCTGTCCAGCGGCGGGTTCGTGCACACATCCTGCTCAACGATCAGCCACTGGCAAGCAGTTTCAGTCGCGGCTTCAGCGATCTCCTTAAGCGGCACGATCCCGGCTCCCAGCTCGACGGTCAGCGGACCATGCTCCGTCGGCCGGTAATCCTTGAAGTGCACAAGCGGCAATATGTCCTTGTACTTGCGCATATATGCCACCGGATCATAGCCTGCGGCATAAGCCCAGCATGCGTCCAGCTCCATATGCAGCACCCCGCTGGATATGCTGGCGAACATGTCGTCAAGGATCGGCTTGCCGTCGACATGCTCGAGGAATTCGAAATGATGATTGTGATAGAGTAGCTGGATACCTGCTGCCTGACAGCGCTCACCCAGGCTCGTGAGGTTGCGGATTACCTCCCGCCAGGCCTCTCCCTTGCGATAGCCTTCTGCGAGATAAGGAACCGCGATATAGCGGCCTCCAAGCGCCTTCATATACGCGATCTCTTCATCCGCCGCCTCCAGCAACCGCTCGTAAGGGACATGGCTGCCGATCGCCGCCAGGCCGGTCTCTTCCAGCAGCGCCTTCAGCTCCTCCGCCTTCATCCCGCCGTAGCCAGCGAACTCTACGCCCTGATAACCGATGGCCGCAACCTCGCGCAGCGTACCGGCATAATCGTCCTTCGTCAGATCGCGCAACGTGTACAACTGCAACCCAATTGAATAATTCGGCATGCCTCCTGACCTTCCCCCCAGCTCATGTATTCGCTTAACATTAAACCAGTTCTTGCAATCCATGAACATGAATGATCTAGCATAAACATGAACAATCTGGCTATTAACTGCAATGCGGCCACGGCAATCAAGCGTGTCCATCGAAGAAGTCATCGATTCCGCCATCCAAGCCTGATCCGGGTCGGGCGCTCGAAGTGCAGCCTCGTACAACCCCGGATGACGGCGTGCAAATTCAACTGCCCACCATGATACCGAGCCAAGCCCCCGCCAGACCCAATGCAACAGAACTTGTCACATAGCCAACCGCCATCGAATACTTCCGCTTCTCCAGCAGGCGGATCGCTTCCAGTCCAAACGTCGAGAATGTGGTGTAGGCTCCGCATACGCCGACCCCGAACATGAGCCACATTGGCTCCGACATGATCTCACGAATATGCAGCGCATAGAGGATGCCGAGCAGCATGGAGCCGGACAGATTAATGACGAAAGTGCCCAGAGGAAAATAAGCCGTGCGCCGCGACAGCCACAATCCGGCATAATATCTGGACAATGCGCCGATAATGCCGCCGCAGCCGACCCACCATATCGTGTTCATGGCTGCCCCTCCTTTCTGCTTATCCATCTTTGCGACAGACCGCCTGCCATCTTCCAGCCGATCCCCGCGAACAGCACGCCGCCCAACACGCTGATGAGCACATAGGCGACGGCCGAAGCCAGCTCCCCTGACTCGATCATCCGCAGCATCTCCACCGAGAACGTGGAGAATGTTGTAAACGACCCGATCAGGCCGACACTGATTCCGAGATGAATGGGTTTCGGGAATCCCCATCGTTCCGAAGCCGCTGCGAATGCGCCAAGGATCAGACATCCAGCGAGATTGACGACCAAGGTGCCATTGATAAACGGCGGCCAACCCCTCTCACCAAGCGAGAATTCCAGCCCATGTCCAATCAGATACCTTAGCACAGCGCCGATGAACCCCCCCGCTGCTATAGCCAGAACATGCATCCCCATTCCCCCTTCCATCATGGTATCTTTGGTATCTAAATTGACGATTGTTGCTACCACTGGATCAATAAACCATACTGGCCAGTACCGCAATCTGATCAGCGCAGCCCAGGTACGATGTGCGCTTCCCCATGACCGGTCAGTGCGGCAACCAGACTGCGGGCAGCTTCACATACATGCCGAGACAGTATGAGCTATGGCTCCCCGTTAAACTTAACTGTCATTATACCATGCGCTTATGGGCCAATACTTCGATCTGTGCGAAAATGTTTCTGACTTAACAATCTCACACCATTTCCATAAAGTAAGCTCCCGTACAGCCAGATGATCTGACTGCTCAGGAGCTTGAAATACGATATTCAATTCATGTCTTCGGTTAACTTAGCCCCCAAACACCGAGAGCTCAAGAATCTCCGCAATATCTCGCGCCTTCACGCGGGATTCGACTTCCTTCAGCTTCGTTCCGTCCTCCATCATCGTCAAGCAGTACGGACAGGCGGTGCTGATAAGCGTCGGATTCGCCGCCAGCGCCTGTTCCGTGCGCGCCAGATTGATGCGCTTGCCCGCCGCCTCCTCGATCCACATCATGCCGCCGCCAGCGCCGCAGCACATGCCGTTCTCCCTCGACCGCTCCATCTCCGCCAGCTCCACGCCCGGGATCGACCGCAGGATGTCGCGGGGTTGCTCATAGACGCCGTTGTAGCGACCGAGGTAGCAAGAGTCATGGTAGACCACCCTCTCCCGCACCGGATACCTCGGCTTTAACTTGCCGGACTTAACGAGTTCAGCGAGCAGTTCGCTGTGATGGATCACTTCCGCCTCCAGTCCGAATTCGGGATACTCGTTTTTCAGGATATTGTACGTATGCGGGCAGGCCGTGACGATTTTCTTCACGTTGTATTTCCTGAACGTCTCGATATTCTCCAGACAGAGCTGCTGGAACAGATATTCATTGCCGATACGCCGCGGCGTATCGCCGGAATTCTGCTCTTCGCTCCCGAGGATAGCGAAGTTCACGCCCGCTTCGTTCATCAGCCGGACGAACGCACGCGTCACCTTGCGGCTGCGATTGTCATAGGAGCCCATCGAGCCGACGAAGAACAGGTATTCGAACCGCGGATTCTCCGTAACATGCGGCACATGGAGCTTTCCCTCCGGGTCGATCTCCTTCACCCAGTTCCCCCGTTCCTTACGGCTGATGCCCCATGGATTGCCCTGACGCTCGATGTTCTGCATCGCCCTTTGCCCGTCATGCGGCATCGAGCCTTGGGTGAGCACCAGGTAGCGGCGAAGATCGATGATCTTATCGACATGCTCGTTACCCACCGGACACTGGTCCTCACAATTCCGGCAGGTCGTGCAGGACCACAGCTCATCCTCCGTGATCACATCGCCGATCAACTCCAGCTCGGCAGCTGGCCGCTCAACTGACAACCAGGAGGATTGCTGAAGCTGCACAGTCGTCGAGATATCCGTGATGCCCGTCCCGCTCCATTCGGCGGGCAGCTCGTACGGCTGCACCGCATGCGCATAACCGCTGACGCCGCCGAACAGATAAGCCGGCACCCATGGGGAGCGGGAGGTGATGGCCGCCCCCTTCTCCGTCAGGTGGTCGCGCAGCTTCGTGATCAGATGCATCGGCGATAGCAGCTTGCCCGTGTTTGACGCGGGGCAGACATTGGTACAGCGGCCGCATTCCACGCAAGCGTACAGATCCAGCAGTTGCTTGCTGGTGAACTCCTCGATGCGCGAGACGCCAAACGATTCCGTCTCCTCATCCTCGAAGTCCAAGGATGACAGCCGATGATCGGATTCCTGCCTGCGGAGCAGGATGTTAACAGGCGCGGTCAGTATGTGAAAATGCTTCGACTGGGGGACATAAACGAGGAAAGCGAGCAAGATCAACAGATGCGCCCACCAGAAGACATGGAAGCCGATCTCCGCGCCTTGTGGGGACAAGCCGTCTAGTGAAGCCGCCAGCAGCGACGTGACGGGCGTGAAGACCGACGCCTCCGCGCCTTCGCGAACCCTGTGAAAGGCCAGGGTGAGCAGCACGGACAGAAGCAGCGAGCAGATGAAGAAGACGACGATGCTCGGCTTCCAGCCGCGCTTCAGGCGCTTCAGCTTCTCGATGTAACGGCGATAGACCGCGTAACCCATCGCCAGCAGCACCAGGATGATCGTGACCTCCTGCAGCAGCTCGAATAGGCGGAAGCCCGGGACGGGCAGCCTGACTCCGAACAAGCCGAGCAGGATCAGATCGAGCGCTCCGAACTGCAGGATGATGAACCCGTAGAATATGATCACATGCATGATACCACTCTTCTGGTCCTTCAGCAGCTTGGTTTGTCCGAAGATTTGCGCGAGGAAAGCCTTCAGCCGCTTCTGCGCTTCCCGCTTCAGATCCGCCGATCTGCCAAGCTTCAGGTACAGATATCGATGGTATACCGCCTGGTAAAACAGATAACATGCATAGCCCACTACCGCCAGAAACAATCCAAACTGAACCGTCTGCCAAATCACGAACTTCTCCCCCCAAGATGCAAGCGGTTACATGCTGATCGCATATCGTTCCAGCTACTACCGGTCTTCTAAGAAATCAAGGCAGCAGCCCGGTATATGATATATATTTTTCTGGGAGGACGTACATGAATAGTTCCGCAGGTTCGCTTGATGTCCATCGGACTTACGGACTTACATGAGCGAAAAAGCTCTTGACCAGTCCCACGACCAATCAAGAGCTTTCCTTCACATTACTGTGCGGTCAACATCCACGAACCATCGCCTAGATGCCGTACGCCTTCATCGCCTTCCACAGCTCTTTGAGCGATGGGCGCTTGCCATACATGAGCACGCCGGTGCGGTAAATCTTCGCGGACAGCCAGCTTAGGCCCCAGATAGCCACGAGCTGGATCACAATCGACAGCCAGATCTCCCAGACCGCCGGATCGCTCATGCCGATGCGCACGAACATGATGAGCGGTGCCAGGAACGGCACATATGAAGTGACGTTTACCAGCATCGTGTTCGGATTCTGCGTGCCGGAGAAAGCGATGAAGAAGGCGATCACGATCAGCACCATCACCGGGGTGATCGCCTGATTCAGTTCCTCCGTACGGCTGACCATCGAACCGATCGCCGCGGACAACGTGCCATAGGTGAAGTAGCCGATGAGATAGAAGATGATGAAGTACAAGAACAGGCTCGGCTCCAGCTTGCTCAAGTCGAATCCGAGAGTTTCCAACATATCGAGGCTGCCCGGAACGACGGTTACGTTAACCGCGATGACGGCGATGAAGAACAGGAGTTGCACAAGTCCGAGCAGGCAGATGCCGAGCAGCTTGCCGGCCATCTGTTTGATCGGTGACACGGAGGAGATCAGGATCTCCATGACGCGCGAGCTTTTCTCCGCTGTGATCTCGGTCGCGATCATCTGTCCGTACATGATGACGGCCATATACAGGAAGAAGATCATGACATAGACGAGCACATAAGCCATCATAACTTCCTCCAGCGACTTGCCTTCACCTTCGGAGTTAATCGATACCTGTTCACTTGTCAGCATCACTGGCGCAAACAACTTCTCCATCTGCTCAGGGGTCAACTGTGCTTCCTGAATCGCGAGCTGCTGCTTAACCGTCGACAGTGCCGCCTGCAGTTCATCCAATGTGCTGAACTCCATCGTACCGCGCGACTTGTAAACGGCTCTCGGGAATGCCTCCCCTTGATCATACAACTGCAGGTAGCCTTTGATCTCACCATCTGCCAGATATTCACGCGCTTGCTCTTCTCCGCCCGTGATCTCCAGAATCTTGAACTTGGGATCATCCTGACTGCCATAATAATGGGTTAGCCCCTCGAGAATAGCCGGTGGAGCATCCAACACACCAAGCGTTTCCGCATTACTGCCTTCTTCGACGTCCAGCTTGCTGATGAGCGGAGGCAAAGTGAATACAGCGGTGATGAACAGAGCAACCACGATGCTCACGATAATAAATGTCTTGGACCTCATGCGTGTCGCAAAGGTAAAACGAATGATCGACCACAATGATTTCATGGTTCTCACCTGCTCCATTTCATGATTAGCGATACTTCATCGCTTTCCATACTTCTTTAAGCGCCGGCCTCTTGCCGTACATCAACACGCCTGCGCGATAGATCTTCGCCGCCAGCCATCCGATCAGCAGGATAAACACGATATTGATGGCAAGCGCCAACCCTACCTCCCAGATTGCCGGATTGCTGATGCCAATTCGCATAAACATCAGTATCGGCGAGAACAGCGGGACGAAAGACAGAACTTCCACATACGCGGCACCCGTATTGGACACGGAGAAGATCGCCACATAGAAGACGGCCAGCGAGATGATCGTTAGCGGTGAGATCACCTGCCCAACATCCTCGTTGCGGCTGACGATCGAACCGGCTGCAGCGAATATGACCGCGTAGGAGAAGTAGCCGATCAGATAGAACAAGATGAAATAGATGACCAGCGAAGCCGAGATCCCGCTTAGGTCCAGTTCAAAGTAGGCAAAAGCATCTCGGTTATGCGGCAGCATCAGGTTGATGGCGGCTGTTGCGATATAGATGAGCAGTTGCACCAGACCGACGAGGAAGACGCCGATCACCTTGCCGAACATCTGCGTCAGCGGCTTGACGCTCGTGATCAGGATCTCCATGACGCGCGAGCTTTTCTCCGAGCTGACTTCCGTTGCCACCATCGTGCCGCCACCGAATATGGACATGAACAGCAGCGACAACATGATGATGACAAACACGAACGTCATCGCGATCTGCTCCTCCGACTTGCCCTCATCCCCCTCCGATACGATCGTCGCATCGACGAGGAAGGATCGGTTGAGTTCGAGGAGATCGTCTCCGGTCAGCTCCAGTTGCTCTGCCACCAGACCAGTCCTGATGAGCTGCAGGGCCATCTGCAGATCCTGATGGACGCCGGAGTCGATATCCTTCGCCTTGAGCTGCGCGGCCGCTGCAAGCTGCGAACCCTCTTCCTGGAGGATCAGATAGCCGTCGATCTGGCCATCGAACAGCATCTGCTTCGCCAGTTCTTCGTTCGCCTCCTGGCTTCCCTGATCGTCAAGCAGGATGATCGATAGGTTCGAATCCTCCTGCTGCTCATAGAACGCCTGCAGAGCAGCGGGTATCGGCGAAGCGGAAGGCAGGACAGCCACCGTATCTTCCCCTTCGAGGTTGAATGCCTGAAGGATAAGCGGAAGATGAATGCCCACCGAGATCAGAATGATAAAGAATACCGTTCCGATTATGAAGCTTTTGGTACGAACCTGGCTGCGATATGTGAATCGTATGACGGAACCGAGCTTATTCACGATGTTCACCTACTGTTTTAATAAAGATATCATTGAGTGTCGGTTCCATAACCTGGAATCGATAAACAACGGTTTGCGCTGAAGCTAGGTTCAGAATCTCGCTCGCAGCGCTCATATCGCTGATCTGGATATCGTATCCGGATGCGGTCTGGCGCACGTTCTTCACGCCGACGATGCGATCCAGTCCCTCTACCGGGTGCTCCGTTTCCAGGATCACCTTTTCCTTCGGGAACTGTTTCTTAATCTCCTTCAGCTTGCCTTGCAGCTTCGTATTGGAGCGATCCAGGATGATGATGTTCTCGCACAGTTCCTCAACATGCTCCATCCGATGGCTGGAGAACAGGATCGAGGTGCCCTGGTTGCGCAATTCCTGCACTGTCGACTTCAGCAGTTCGACATTAACCGGGTCCAGTCCGCTGAACGCTTCGTCGAGGATGAGGATCTCTGGACGATGGATAACCGCCGCGATAAACTGGATCTTCTGCTGGTTTCCTTTGGACAACTCCTCAACCCGCTTGCTGTAATAGTCCGAGACATTGAACTTCTCCAGCCACTCCTTCAGGCTCTTGTCCGCCTCCCTGCGGTTCATGCCTCTGAGCTCGGCCAGATAAACGATCTGATCGCTCACCTTGATCTTCGGATACAAACCTCGTTCCTCCGGCAGATAGCCCATGATGCGGCGCAGTTCCTCGCGATAGCCCTGGCCCTTCCACAGGATCTGGCCTTGGTCCGGATAGATCAGGCCGAGCACCATCCGCATCGTTGTCGTCTTGCCCGCGCCGTTGGCCCCGAGCAATCCGAAGATTTCACCAGCACCAACGTTAAAATTGATGCTGTTCACCGCGATTTTATCGCCGTATTGTTTCGTCACTCTCTCTACTTGCAATGGAAACATCATCTTACCTCTCCCTTAACCTCAAGTTATCTGATAGTTTGCTTGCCGTGTTTCTCAATCATATACTGCATGATCTCATCAAGCGGAATCGGTTGAGACTGATAGATGACGACGCCCTGGCGCTTGAGCTCTGCCGAAGCCTTCGCATAATCATCTGCGATCAAGCGATTGGGCTGTCTGGAATCGACGATGCAGATCCCATCGACCTCGGATAGATGAGCCCCGCTTCCTTCGATCCACAGTTCCCGCCAATCCTCGAGCAGACTGTCCTTCTCGTACATCCCCAGCACCTGGCCTTCATACATAAATACGATGTAGTCGGCTAGGCGTCTCACCTCCTCGATGACATGCGTTGCGATCACGACTGTATGGCCCGGCTGCTCCATATAGCGGGTGATCTCATCGATCATATCCCGCCAGGCGAGCGGGTCGAGTCCCAGGCTCGGTTCATCAAGCAGCAGCAGTTCCGGACGCCGCGCGAGCACCTGTATCAGCGAGAATTTCTGTTGCGTCCCCTTGGACATCTTGCGGATCCTCATACGGTCATTCACCTTGAACCGTTTGATCAGCCGCTCATACTCTGCTTCGTCCCAACTGGAATAGAACTGCCTTACAAAGTTTTTCACCTTTCTCGCCCTAAGCGAATCATCGATCACTTCCGAGCTGTCAAGCATATAGCCGATTCTGTGCTTCAGTTCAACGTCGTGTTCGGGGTATGATCGTCCCAACACCTGGAGCTGCCCTTCTTCGGGCTTGACCAGATCCATGAGTAAGCGGAACAGCGTGCTTTTGCCTGACCCATTAGGCCCAACGATCGCCGTGATGTAGCCGGCAGGAATCTCAAGGTCGATTGGCCCGAGAGTAAAGGGCTCCACTTTTTTCTTGATTCCCCTGAGGATGATACTGTGCTCGTTAGTCAAGCTAATCCTCCTTCTCCCGATTCATCAAGCATTTTATGAACAATGATTGGATCTCCTCATCGTCGTACTGATGCTGCCTTGCGATGTTGATTGCTTCCTCCATCGCATGGATAACAGCCTCGAGCTTGTGCTTCTCCTTCTCGGTCTGTTCGATGTGTGCGACGAATGTGCCGGTGCCTTGCCGTGTCTTGAGCAATCCTTCCATTTCCAGATCCTGATAGACACGGCGTATGGTAATCACGCTGCAGGACAGATCATTGGCCAACTCCCTGATCGATGGGAGGAGCATTCCCTGCTCCAGTTGCCCGCTCATGATCAATGCTCGCAGCTGCGTCTTGATCTGATGATACATGGGCTCGGGATGATCAAGCGACACCCGGATGGGAATGCGCACTCAGCTCACCGCCTTGTAATCGTAGTATTCTCGATGCGCCAGCCGTTGGGTGGTGAGGCGCCAGATCATATAGACCACGAACGCCGCGACTAACGCCGATGCACCATACACCAGTGGACTTATTCCCTCCTGAACTTGCTGCATGAGACGTTCCGAGATGCGGAAACCTGATATGGTCAGGTAGATGGTAACCACCGAAGTGCAGAGAAGCATGATCAAACTGACAAAGAAATACACACGACCTCCGAAACCAACTTCCAAATAAGCATAGATACAGGCAAACACGACGCTCGCCAGATAGAGGAAGAACAGATAGCCAATTAGCTCAGGGAACGTGATGGCCTCGTTGATGTTCGAGTATATCCCATAGGCAGGGACATACAGCATGAAGAGATTGACAGCAGACAGGATGAAGATTGGAATGAGCCGTGCCGCTGCCAGATATTCTGTGCGTATCGGCAAGGTTCTCATGACGCGCACCAACCTCGTATAAGGATCGGAGCGGAATGGATTGACGAGATTGTATTTGTTGAATCCAAGCCCCACGATCTGCACCATCGCGACCATGACGAGATCGGCCAATATGATGAGATCCTCGTCTCGAAAATACGAATTATAGAAGAAGATCGCGAATACCACGCCATAGACGCAATAAAACAACGCTGAGGACGCATATCCGAACATGAATAAGCGCAATTGGCCCACTACCAAAGCTCTCAGATGTTTCAACGAAAGATTCACCTGCCTCCCGGTGTGTATACTGTGTATATCTATATACACAGTATACTCATTAAGAAACAGATTGCAAGTGTTTTTTTCCATTTCACACACAAAAAAACCGGGCAACCCCTGTTGCCCGGCTGTTGGATTCTTTATTGCAAGATGGCCTCGATCTTCTGCAATTCTTCGGTTGAGAATTCCAGATTATCGAGTGCTTTCACATTGTCATCGATCTGACTGACGCGGCTGGCGCCGATCAACGCCGATGTCACCCGTCCGCCCCGCAGCACCCAAGCAAGCGCCAGCTGTGCCAGCGTCTGTCCGCGCTGCTTAGCGATCTCGTTGAGTGCCCTGATCTTGCTCAGCTTCTCTTCGGTAATATCCCGCGCGTTCAAGAACGGAGACGATGGCTTGCCAGCCCGCGAATCCTCCGGAATGCCCGATAGGTATTTGTCCGTCAAGAGGCCTTGCGCCAATGGACTGAAGACGATGCTGCCCACGCCATGCTGATCGAGGACATCCTGAAGGCCGTTCTCGATCCAGCGGTCGAACATGTTATAGCGCGGTTGATGGATGAGCAGCGGCGTCCCAAGTTCCTTCAGGATACGGATCGCTTCCTCCGTCTTTTCCGGACTGTAGTTGGAGATGCCTACGTAGAGTGCCTTTCCTTGCTTGACGATGCTGTCCAGGGCGCCCATCGTTTCCTCTAGCGGCGTGTCCGGGTCGTAACGGTGGGAGTAGAAGATGTCGACATAATCAAGCCCCATCCGCTTCAGGCTTTGATCGAGGCTGGAGATGAGGTATTTGCGTGAGCCCTTGTCCCCGTATGGACCCGGCCACATATAATAGCCTGCCTTCGTGGAGATGATCAGCTCATCACGGTGCGCTGCCAGATCCTGTTTCAGGATGCGGCCGAAGTTCTCCTCCGCGGAACCAGGAGGTGGGCCGTAGTTGTTGGCCAGATCGAAGTGTGTGATCCCCAGGTCAAAGGAGCGGTGCACGATAGCACGCATATTTTCATAGGAATCAACGCCGCCAAAGTTATGCCAAAGACCCAGCGAGATCGCGGGAAGCAGCAGCCCTGACCGACCGCATCGGTTGTATTTCATTCGCTCATATCTATCCTCATTCGGTATGTATGCAGCCATGGAAAGCCCTCCTTAAAGATATTGTGGATCGAACTCTTCCATCTTACCAACTATTCTCTTCTTTGTACATGTTGCCCTTTGGCTAACCCCTGTATATTAGGAGGTATATAAGCAACCGCCATCAGGGCATGATCCCAACTTCTCAGACTGTGCATCATCACACCGCCATAGGAGCATTCTCCCACTCAATCAGGAAATCCTATACCCCCACTTCCCTCAGCTCATTCACCCAGATATTTAGGTTCGCCCTTATCACCCACTTCATATTCTTCCAAAGCTATTGAACCACCATCAAACTGAATCACGGGAAGCATGCACAGATTCGCAACTGGATATGTCTCTGGGAATCGTGCGAAGATGATGCAGAAGGAGATGCTCTCACGCCCATCAGCCATCTCCTGATCATGGGGATCATGCTCAACAGGATAGATTCGAACTGCAACAAAAAAGCTTAGCCCCTCCAACCTTCGTTAAGAGAGACTAAGCTCAACCACATCAATCAATTCCCATCAGCGTAATACCGCATCCCAGATGCTGCCAACATCACCCGGATACATGACATACAGCAGAATATAAACCGCTAAACCGGTTAATGCCGTTATGAACCACATCACGGCAGTCCACCTGCCGAATCGGCGATGCTTATTAAATCTCTCGCGGAAAGCGAGGGTGATTGTCACAATACCGAATATCGCAGACGTAGTAGACAAGATAATATGCGTCCATAGGAAGATCAGATACGGGATACGCATATAGTCCGGTCCGCCGAACGCCAAGTTCCCTGATACAGCGGTTCTGGTCATGTACAGGATGAAGAAAGCCAGAGCGAAACCCGCCGCCGTCAACATCACCTTCTTGTGCTGTTCACGCCTGCCGCGGATGATCAATGTCCACCCGATGGCGACTAGAATCGCACTGGTCATAATAAAGGATGTCGTAAAAATGGGTAGGATCGTATGCATCTGTTTATTCCCCCGATTATACTTGTTTCATGCGCCTGCGCCATTCCAGGATCACAGCTTCATCATCCTGCTCAGCCTCGCGCTTCCTCTCCTTCGTAAACCACTGCCTGAACACCCATGCCAGGATCGAAATGTACAAGATCTCCTGAATCAGCTTCATCGAGATGCCGCCGATCTGCTGATGATCAACAGGCGTCAGCTTCGTGAAATATCCTGGACCCTCGAACATCTCCAGAAACATCTCCGGATTGCCGGGGATACAGTACGTTAATGCCGTTGCCCAGACAAGCGGATTGGAATAGGTCTCATAAAGCGAGGATGGCGCGAAAATGATCAGCGCACACGCCGGTGTGAGGAGCACTCCCGCAATGATGATATACGCCATCTTCTGCAATTCGCTCATCCGATTGCGCTCCGGAACCGGGCACATGAGCGGCCACCACATAAGAATCGAAGTCAGGAACAGCACCGCATACAGAATCCTGTGAACGGTGAAGTTCTGCATGACGTAGTCCAGGATGACCGGCATGTGGTATAGCGAGAACAGCCCGTTAAACAAGATGATCGAAACAACCGGGCGGGCCAGAAACTTGAAAGGCCGCAAGAACTTCAGCTCCAAGAACCTCCGCCACACCCAGGCAGGTATCCCGCTGATCAACAGCGGCGGTGCGATGATGTATGATACCGTCATCGCAATCATATGCGCGCTGAACAGAATATGAGCCAGCACTTCCAAAGGCCCGGACTGCGCGAAGTAGAATAGGAAGAGACCGAGCAGGAACATCAATCTGCGTCCCCAACTGATCGGTTCCGTATCCGTGAACAGCTTGCGATATGGCCCGGTAATCAGCAGATACGCGGCAGCGATGATCACATAGATGAACAGAACAACCGGACTCCAAAGCTCTGCAAAACTGAAATTATTCAAACCAAACATGAGAATAAGCCTCCTTTCTCCAGCATAAATGAGTCGATTCTAAGATGTCAACGTTTCCCCCGAAGCCTATCCTGACGATTGTTTGAACCTTGAACAAACTGTGAAGAACACACAAGCTCATCATCGAACCGTATCCTGAGAATAAATGAAAAGGGGGCAATGTATCATTGCCCCCTCCAAGATAACTTATCAGACGAACCAGATCCAGAATACTGCAGAAGCGACGGCGTATACGACGACGAGTGCGCCGAAGATGATCGCCAGCGTCGGCCAGAAATGCCCGCGATCCTTCAAGTGCATCCAGAAACCGAGCTGTACGATAACCTGCAGTATTGCCATGAGCACGAGCAGGCTGTATACGAAGCCTTTGCTGATGCCAGGAATGGAAACTGCGGCGAAAGCCAGAATGGTTAAAATGATCGATATTGCAAATGTAATCAGGTGGTTGCGTGGTCCCTCATGTCCCTTGCTGCGCTTGACCTGATCGCCTGCTGGCGCTTGCCCAACATGTGCCATAGATCAGCCCACCTTCCCCATCAAATATACGACCGTAAAGATGAACACCCATACCACGTCGATGAAGTGCCAGTACAGGCTCGCCACATAGACTTTCGGTGCCGTTACCACCGTCAGGCCTTTCTTGAACAGTTGGCCGATCAGCAAGCTGATCCAGACGATCCCGATGGCGACGTGTGTTCCGTGACATCCAACCAGCACGTAGAACGTTGTACTGAACGGGCTTTGTTGGATGTTAAATTCGTATTCATGCACGTAATGAACGAACTCGTAAATTTCCAGCCCGAGGAATCCAAGTGCGAGCAGCACCGTAATCCCCAGCCACAACGCAACACCCTTCAGTTCATGGCGGTGCATAGCCTGGATCGCCATAACGCTCGTCATACTACTGGTGAGCAGCAGAGCGGTCATGATGGCCACAATCGGCAGGGAGAAGATCTCCGCACCAGACACGCCGCCGTTCAATTCGCCGCGAAGACCGATGTGAGCAGCGAACAGCGTACCGAAGATAACCATTTCGGCGCCCAGGAAGATCCAGAATCCAAGGATCTTATTCTTTCCTTCGAGGGTCGCTCTCTCCAAGTGATCGATCGTATTACCTTCCACGTGTGCGTGACTCATGCCTTAACCCCCTTGCCTTCAATCTCTTCAGGTTCGATATGATAGCCTGGATCGTCGATCAGCGAACGCAGGATCATGCAGATAACCAGTACGGCAAGTCCGCCGATAATCGCCCAGAGCGTATCATACATAAATCCGATGCCTGCAATGAACAATCCGATCGACATGATGAATGGCAGGATCGAACCGTTAGGCATATGGATCGGGCCAACAGGTTCAGCAGGAGTCATCTCCTTGTTGCCGGCTCTCTTCTCAACCCACCAAGCGTCCAGACCTCGAACCAGCGGAGTTTGCTTGAAGTTGTATTCAGGCGGCGGCGAAGAGATCGCCCATTCCATCGTACGACCGTCTTCCCAAGGATCTGCAGGAGCGTTCTTCGGCTTCATCAGAGTGATCACGATGTTGATCACCACAAGGAGAACCGCAACGCCCATCAGGATGGCACCGATCGTGCTGACGAAGTTCATCTCGTTCCAGCCAGGTTGACCGTCCAGATATGTGTATACGCGGCGCGGCATGCCAACAACACCGAGCCAGTGTTGGATGAAGAACGTCAGGTTGAAGCCGATGAGCAAGAGCCAGAACGTAATCTTGCCCAGCGTCTCGTTCAAGGTTCTGCCGAACATCTTCGGGAACCAGTAGAACAATGCTGCGAAGATACCGTGTACCGTACCGCCTACGATAACGTAGTGGAAGTGCGCTACAACGAAGTAAGTATCATGGAAGACATAGTCGGATGCAGCCATCGCCAACATGACACCGGTCACGCCGCCAACGGTAAATGACGGAATGAAGCCGATCGCGAACAAGTTGGCAGTTGTGAATCTGACCTGTCCTTTCCACATCGTGAAGATCCAGTTGAAGATCTTGATACCTGTCGGTACCGCGATCAACATCGTCGCAACCGCAAACATCGTGTTCGCTACTGCGCCCATACCAACCGTGAACATATGGTGCGCCCATACCATGAAGCCGAGGAAGCCGATGATCGAGGTCGCGAACACCATGGATGTGTAACCGAACAGCCGCTTGCGCGAGAAGGTCGGAATAACTTCAGACAGAATACCGAATGCCGGCAATACCAGGATGTAAACTTCCGGGTGTCCGAAGATCCAGAAAATATGTTGCCACAGGATCTCGTTGCCGCCTGCTGCGGTATTGAAGAAATTGCCACCGAACAAACGGTCAAAAGAAATCATGAGCAATCCAACTGCAAGTGCGGAGAACGCGAACACGATCAGGATCGATGTGATGAATGCCGTCCAAACAAACAGCGGCATGCGCATCATCGTCATTCCTGGTGCGCGCATGTTGACGATCGTAACAACGAAGTTCAAACCGCCGAGCAGGGTACCGATACCGGACAACTGCAAACCGATCGAATACAGGTCCATGCCTGTTCCTGGCGAATATTCCGTTGCGAGCGGCGCATATGCGGTCCAACCCGAATCCGGAAGGCCATCTCCGGTGATGAAACCGAGATTGAGCAGGATTCCACCGAAGAAGAACGTCCAGAAGCCTAGCGAGTTCAGGAATGGGAACGCAACGTCGCGAGCTCCGATCTGCAGTGGAATGATGTAGTTGAAGAATCCGTACAGAATCGGCAGTGCTGCCAAGAACAACATCGTTGTGCCGTGCATCGTGATCAATTCATTGAACCTTTGGGCACTGACGACTTCATTCATCGGATATGCCAACTGCAAGCGGATGAAGAGGGCTTCCAACCCCCCGATGGCGAAGAACAGCAATCCCGCGAACAGATACAGAATTCCGATCTTTTTATGGTCTACTGTTGTGATCCAGTCCATGATGCCTGTGTAGCGCTTTTTATGTCCATGAGCATGTGCGTGAGCCACCGATTCATACCTCCTTTATCTGTGATTAGTGTAGGCTTTGCAAGTATTTGACGATCTCATTGATCTCATCAGTGGTCAATTCATTTTCAAACGGAGGCATCGTCACACCCGGTTTCATTCCAATTGGATTCTTGATCCACTGTGCCAGTTTCTCTGCATTGTTGTCGATGAAACCACCGATGTACATGCGATCAGCGAATCCATTAAGGTTCGGACCAACAGAGCTCATACCCGGGTCAACCGCGTGGCATACCAAGCACTTTGCGTTGAACAATTCTGCACCGAGTTGCGTCTCAGCCGTTACTTCTGCTGTTAGCAGCATGTCTGCGACCCATGCCTCATATTCGTCTTTCTCCAGAGCGATCAGCTTGAAGTCCATCAGAGCATGGCTCTGACCGCAGAGTTCCGTACATTTACCTTTGTAGACTCCAGGTTCATCAGCCTGAAGGTACAGGTAGTTGATCGTTTTGCTGCCTGGGTTGGCGTCCTTCTTACCAGCCAGTTGAGGTACCCAGAAGGAGTGTATAACGTCAGCGGAAGACAACTCGAAGACAACCTTCTCACCAACCGGGATATAAACCTCTTGCGCTGTCACGATGCCCTCTTCCGGGTAGGTGAATTCCCACCAGAACTGCTTGCCGACGACCTTGATCACCCTCTGGCCTTCAACCGCTTGCGCTTCCTCTTCCAGATTGAACGTGAGCGCAACAGTCGGCACTGCCATGATAAACAGGAGGAAGATCGGAATGATCGTCCATGTTGCTTCCAGCTTGTGATTTCCTTCGATCTGTTCTGGGATTTGATTATCTTGCCCACGTCTTCTGCGGAAACGGAAAATCGCCGTGAAGAACAATACAAAGACGACCAGAAGCACGAAGATCATCACGATCAGAGACCACAGGATCAGTTCGAGTTGTTTCTCAGCAACCGGTCCTTTTGGCGCGAGCGCTCCGGCCAATTGAAAATCGCAGCCAGTCAGGAACAATACCATCATGGCCATTAACGGGACAAGACGCTTCATCCACCGCTTCACCATACATCAACCTCTTTCTACATTATTCCAATACTTGCTCTGGATGAATCTAAACTGGCTAACCAGTTCTTAACAGAAGAAATAACTGCCCGTACTTAGGCAGTTCATATCGTGAACAGGAATGAAACCCGGTCGGATGTCATCATTGGGGAATCATTACTGTCTAGATAGGTATTCAGCTAGTATTGCTTACGAATGAATCCGCGGCATGTGCACATTGCAACATATGTACATTAATATATGTACAAACGGTTTGGCAGCATCTGATGTCGAAAAATGTGCAGACCTGCCGCTAGCCACTATTTACTATAACTGTGCCTAATCTGATTTGTCAATGTTCGTCCCCTTGATTCACAAAAAGTTCGGAAAGATTGTGATACCGGTCATTTTTATGATTGTCGAAGATGGTTTCCATGCGTTTATTCATAATGTTTTATTGCCAAATCACCTCCATTTTATGCAAGCTTGAACAGGGCCGAACACCCTTGTGCTGCCATCATCCAACTGTTGACAAACGTGCAGATCATGTTACTATGTAGTTGAAACACTGGGGGAGCTGAAGAAGCTGAGATTGGACGGCGCCGTCCTAAACCCTTAGAACCTGAACTGGGTAGTGCCAGCGTAGGGAAGTGGGCATATAAGAACGCTCTGTACGATCGGGGATTCGATCGTATCGGTCATTCCATATACCGCTCCCTTCACGGGAGCATTTTTTTATGCGGATGGCCGTTGTGCTAGCAAGCCTGGTGTTTACATCGATAACACAAGGAGTTGGGAAGATGTCTCAAACGGTTCAACATCATGTTAAGGGGCTTAAACTGGTTGATATTCTTGTGACAATTGTCATTGCTGTAGTTTTCGGGATCGTATATAAGCTGTGGTCTCCGGTCTATTATGCGGTTAAACCCTTCGGCTTTCAGATGGATCAGCTGGTTTACGGCATGTACTTCATCGCATCAACGGTCGCCTATCTGATCATCCGCAAGCCGGGCGTCGCTCTGCTAGCCGAGATCGGAGCCGCATCCGCCGAGCTCATCACCGGTTCGGAGTGGGGCCTCAGCGTACTCGTATCCGGCATCGTTCAGGGGCTGTTCGCAGAGCTCGTGTTCGCTGCTTTCCGCTACCGCAAGTTCGGACTCGGTGTGGTCTGCCTGGCTGGGATCGCCGCATCGATCGCTTCCATTATTATGGATCTGTATTATAACTACATCGATGATCTGGCTGTCTGGAACCTGACGATCATGATCATCGCCCGAGCCATCAGCTCGATCATCATCACTGGTGTATTCGCCTATTATCTGGTTAAGGCTCTGGAACTCACCGGCGTGACCAACCTGCTCCGCCCGGTGTCCAAAGCGGATTATGACGCATTGGAGAATTCATGATGCAAGCTACCAAAGTCACCAATCTTCGTCTCAAATTTCCCGGAACACCGGAGCTTCAGTTCAAGGATCTGACGCTCGGGATCGAACGGGGTGAGAAGGTTCTACTGCTTGGTCCCAGCGGCTGCGGCAAGTCCACACTGCTGCAAGTGCTCACCGGGCTTATCCCGCATTCAATCGAGGTTCCGATCAAGTACGATGAGCTCATCATCCCGAATAGCTGGAGCTTCGTGTTCCAGGATCCGGACACCCAGTTCTGCATGCCCTACGTGGATGAAGAGCTCGCTTTTGTGCTGGAAAACTTGCAGGTGCCGCATGATCGAATGCCGGCCTTGATTGATGAATACCTACAGCAAGTGGGGCTCAGGTTGGAAGATCGGCACACGCCGATCTCCTCTCTGTCCCAGGGCATGAAACAGCGTCTGGCGATCGCTTCGGCGATCGCTCTTCAGCCCGACGTGCTGCTGCTCGATGAGCCAACCGCCCTGCTCGATCCGGAAGGAACCACGGAGGTCTGGGAGACGATCAAGCGGTTGGCGGAGGACAAGACGCTGATCGTCGTCGAGCACAAGATCGACCATATCATCGATCTCATCGACCGCATCGTGCTGTTCAATGCCTCCGGCGAGATCATCGCTGACGGTCCAAGAGATCATATCTTTACTCGATATAAAGAGGAAATCATCCGTTACGGCATCTGGTATCCGGGCGTATGGCAAGACTATGTCAACAGCCCGGACTATGCAGCGGCTGGCAGGAACAACGGAGAACGCGCGCCCGGACAGGCAACGAGATCTGGCGAAACGGTCCCGCTCATCGAGATGCAGCATTTTCTGGCGTATCGCGGCAAGCGGCCGACCACATCCGTTGTCTCCGGACGCATCATGCCGGGAGACTGGGTGACCATCGTCGGCCGCAATGGCGCGGGCAAGAGCACGCTGTTGCTCGGGCTGATGCAACTCGTCAAGACTAAGGGCGAGTATCGGATCATGGGTCAACCCATTGATTCGTTGCGAGATTTGTCCGATTTGCTGGCGTTCGTCTTTCAGAATCCGGAATTTCAATTCGTGACTAACCGCGTATGGGACGAGATCGCGTATACGCTGCGCCTGAGCGGTGCAGCTCCTGACGAGATCCAACGTAAGGTGGATGGTCTATTGCAACAATTCGCCCTGGCAGCACAGCGGGATCAACACCCGTATCAGTTGTCCACGGGCCAGAAGCGGAGATTGAGCGTAGCCAGTGCGGTTGTGAAGGAACAGCCGATCCTGCTGCTTGATGAACCGACGTTCGGACAGGATGCGCAGAATACCTTCGCCATCCTGAAGAAGCTGGAGGACTGGCGGCTAAGCGGGGGCGCGATTATCATGGTCACGCATGATCTGAACATCGTGCGCCATTTTGCCACTCAGGTCTGGCATGTCCATGACGGCCTGGTGGATCTATACGGCGATCCAGAGGATTACTTCACGCTGATGTCGGAAGAAACGCCTGAGCAATCGACCGGGCTAACCTGCGAAGAGGTTATCTGGAACGAGACGGCCAGGGCTTCAGGAGAAGCAGCCACTAGCACCGAAACATCCGAACCACACAGCGACACATCGGCAGCATCAAACCGCAGGTTCTTAGATGCGTCCATAGAGAAGGTGAGCCTATGAACTTCGAGCATAAGGAAACATGGCTGCATCGGGTGAACCCGAGCATCAAGCTGCTCGTCTTCGTGTTGTACTTCATCGCGATCCTGTTCATTCACAACATCAATGTGCTGATCAATCTGACCTACGCGAATCTGTTTCTGCTGATCGCTTATTCCGGACATCCCTTCAAGCGGCTCTTGCTCTACTCCTCCCCGTTCCTGCTGATCTTCATCTCCTCTTCGACGGCGATGATGTTCTTCGGCGAGGGGGAGACAACTTGGGTGAGATGGGGACTCCTGCATATCACCGAGGAGAGCTTCTACCGCGGCTTGCATATCGGCTTCCGCGCATTGAACTTTGCGTCGCTCGGCCTTCTGTTCGCCTTGACGACAAGTCCCGTGCGGCTCTTCTACTCGCTCATGCAGCAGCTCAGGCTTCCGCCGAAGTTCTCGTACAGCTTCATGGCGGCGATTCGCCTCATCCCGATCATGTTCGAGGAATTCCAGACGCTGCGCCAAGCTGCACGAGTGCGCGGCGGGTTGAGCGGCCGCGGCTTGCGCGCAGCTTACAAGAAACTGCGCTTCTACGCCGTCCCGCTGCTCGCCCAGAGCATCCGCCGAGCCCAACGCATCGCCGTAGCGATGGAGGCGAAGCGTTTCGTATCCAATAGAGAGAGAACCTACTATTATATAATTGGTTATTCGTGGTACGATGCATTATACATCTTCGTCCTGATCGCCGCTGTAGCCTGCGCCTGGTGGACCGGCTCCGGCTGGCCATACTTCGACATCACTGATGTGCGCGGCTAATCGCAGATAACCGAATGATCAGACACAAAGAGGCCATGCTCCTCTCACATGAGAGGCCGCATGGCCTTAAGTATCATCTATTCGGTAAGTGCTTGACCGGTGTAATTGATTCTTACCAGGTTACCCAACCCTTCGATCCTGGGCCGGAGTTGAGCAGATCGATAAACGGCATCGTGTAGGCGAAGACGATCAACACAGCGAGGATGATGATCCAGATCCACCACTTGTCGAGAACTGCTGGTGTTGTGCCTGCCGCTTCGCTCACTTCGCCGATCGGGAACTCCTCATCGCCCTTCGGCGCACGAACCATCATAATCAAGCTGATGACGAGCAGGATGATGGCGATGAACAGAATCGTGCCGCTGATCGCCATGACCCTTTCATAGGTGAGCCATTCCAGAGCAACCGGATGATCGTTGTAGGTCGTATAAGCCGTGCGGCGCGGTGCGCCGAACAAACCGACGATATGCATCGCGCCAGACATGATCACCATGCCGATGGCCCAGGTGATTGTCACCCAGATCCCCATCCGGTTCAGCTTCTTCGTGAACTTCCGTCCCGTCAGATGCGGTACCAACCAGTACGTAACGCCGAAGAAGGTAAGGGCAACGGTTGTTGCAACGGTCAGGTGGAAGTGACCTGTAACCCACAGGGTGTTATGAACGACTGCGTTCATTTGGTTACTTGCATTGATGATACCGCCTGCTCCAGCCGGAATGAACAGCAGCATGCCAACGAACGGTGCAAGGAAACGCACATCACCGTAAGGCAACTTGCGAATCCAGCCGAACAGCCCCTTCGCTCCCTTCGATCTGCCGAACGACTCGAAGGTCGCAAACATCGCGAAGGCAGTCATCAGAGACGGGACGACAACGAGGAACGTAAGCACGACCTGAATGTACTTCCATGTCGGAGAGATGCCTGGCTCCATCAACTGATGGTGCAAGCCGACCGGAATCGAGAAGATCAGGAACAGGATAAATGCCAGTCTGGCCATCGAGTCACTGAAGATCTTGCCGCCAATAATCTTCGGCAGGATGACATACCATACCATGTAGGTTGGCAACAGCCAGAAATAAACGAGCGGATGGCCGAAATACCAGAACAGGGTCCGGCTGATCATGACATTGATCGTATCCACCCAACCGAACGACCACGGGATGAACTGCAGAAGCACGGTCGCAGCCACACCCAGCGTGGCGATGAACCACAGGATCATCGTCGATGCCGCCATGAATGCGAAGAGCGGCGACATCTTGCCCTTATGCGTTCTCTTCCAATAACGGAATTGCGATACAATCGCCACCAATGCACACCAACTGCCGACCACGATAAGCACCAGCGCCACGTAGAACCATGGCGAAGCCTTCATCGGAGCATAGAAGGTGTAGAGAACGGTTGCCTTGTTGAGCAGCACCATGATGACACCGAGCACGGTGCCGACGGTCATCATCAGAAAGCCGACCCAAGCGATCTTGTTCACCGTCGGAATCAGAGGACCAGTCGTCCTCACCATACCGGCGTACAGGAAACCGATGATGAAGAATGTTGTAAATACAAGAGCCATCAGCACACCATGTGCTGTCAACACTTGATAATAACCTATCCCCAACGGCAGCTCTATAACCCCGCCGCGTACCATACCTTGAAGCATCCCGCAGATGCCGCCGATGGTGAGTGCGACATAGGCGACCAATATATGGGCCAGAGACAGCTTCGAATCAGTCGTTTTATGCACCGAGATCACCCTTTCACCGTTATGGTCGTCGCCATGTATTCATGACCGATGCCGCAGTACTCATTACAGAGCAGCAAATATTCTGCGGGCTCGTCAAATGTATAAGTCATTTCATTCACTTCACCCGGTACGGCCATCATGTTCACGATTGTTCCCGGGATGTTGAAACCATGCACCACATCAGCGCTTGTAACATAGAAGTGAACCGTGGCGCCTACCGGAATTTCGATGTTGCCGGGATTGTATCCATAGATGTAAGCAACGATATAAGCGTTGTATTCGTTCTCGCCGATCTTCTCCAGACCCGGATTATCAAACGGCGGCGTCTCATAGACTTTCTCAGGGTCCAGCTTGATCGCGGAAGTATGTCCCGGCGGATGGTTGCCCATGGCAAACGCGCCAATTCCAATCGCGACGAGGAAGACAACCAACATAGCGGTCCCTATGATGATCCAGATTTTCTCCAGACGGTGAATATGCATTTTCCTTATCCCTGCCTTCACTGTTTAATAGTCCAACCCATCTCTACGAACGATAAAGGAACAACAAAAATACCCCTATCCATGACACTGCGATGAAAGCTCCAAGCATGAGCACCGAGGCAAAAGTCCCTTTTAAAGGTTCATCTTGACCATGTTCCTGCTTGTTGCCGTTATATGTCTGTTTGGACTCCATCTGATCGCGCCGTGCATCCATGAGATACCCTCCTTTGTGATAACTGTCACTGCTCTATTCTAGGAATAACTATCTACTCGCCACTGTGATTGAACTCACACCTCACTTAACAGATGTGACAAAACGATGACCTAATGTGATTTTTTTCACATGAGTGTGATATTTGTCACACAGCCCCCTCGAAGCGATGTGTTATACTTGATTCATCAATCCTCGACTGGAGGGATTTTAATGAACACCTTATTAAGAAACAACGATGTTGGCGCACACTTCTGCATCTCACCGATCAACATGCAACGTCTGCAAGAGATTATGATAGACCATAAAGTGAGCAAAGACTCCCCGCTATTCTGGGAGAATGACCCGGCCGATAAACTTTACTACATTAAGAAAGGCCGGATCAAAGTCACCAAGACCTCAAATGATGGGAAAGTATTCGTCCTGTATGTATTTCAGGAAGGAGACATCGTGGGGCAGCTCGATCCGTATCAGGATTCGGTTCAATCCTTCAACGGCATCGCGGATGAGGACAGCATCGTCGGCGTCATTCAGAAGACCGATCTTGAACTGTTGCTATGGCAATACAGCGACCTGGCGATCGACATGATGAAGTGGATGGGACTCGTCTCCCGCCTCACCCAGACGAAATTCCGCGATCTGATCATGTATGGCAAGCAAGGAGCGCTGTGCTCGACCTTGATCCGCCTGGCGAACACTTACGGAGAAGAGACGCCGGACGGCATCCTGATCAAACATCGGCTTACCAACACCGATCTGGCGGACTATATCGGCGCGGCTCGCGAGAGCGTCAGCAGGATGCTCAGCAGCCTGAAGAAGGAAGGAGCCGTCGATATCGTGGGCGGATATCTGCTGATCCAGGATATCGACTACTTGAAGGACATCTGCCATTGCGAATTGTGTCCGAAGCAGATTTGCAGAATCTGATCCAAGCACAAGGGGTATATCCGGTTGCGATCGCGACCAGATATACCCCTTTCGTTATGCACGGACTTGCACGAACTTGGCTGACGTATACGGTAAGTTTAAGATCTGGAACGGATTTCTTGCCGCATGAAGATGTAATACGATATCGCGAAGCAGATCAGCGTCGCCGCGATCATCGCCGTCAGTTGCGGCCAGCTAACAAGCAGGCTCTGCAGGAAGCTGAGCGGCGTATCCGGAATCATGAAAAACTCATTCTGGCTGGCAAGAATCGACGATCCCAGCGTATTCACCGTCGGATACAGCAGCGTTGTCGTCACTTCACCGAACAGATAGGACGGAGACAAGCGCATGAGGAACATCATGATGCTCTCATAATTGAGCAATGACTCAAGTGTCACTTCACTCGGAACCAGCGCTTTCCCCAGCAGTTCCACGATCATGTTATAGAAGACGCTGAAGAACAGCCATACCGCGATTCCGGCGAGCGCCGCCGTTGCTGGCTGCTTGAAGAGCACCGAGAACAGGATCGACAGATTGAGCCAGAACGCCACATAGACGAGACTCATCAGCAGATAGCTGAGGATTCGCAGGAATTCCTCGAACGACAGCTCGATGCCGGTGACGATAATCCCCAGTCCCATGACGAGAAGCCCGAGCGCCAGGAACATCGTGCCGATCACAGCCAGTGCCGCAACGAACTTCGCATTGATCACATAATCGCGCGGAACAGGCTGCGCTAGAATGCGGCTGAGCGTTCCTTTGTTGCGCTCCGAATTGATCGCATCGAACCCGAGCCCTATGCCGAGCAGCGGACCGAGGAACGTGATGAACGACAGGAATGAAGGCACGGTGCCATTCGATACGGTGAACAGGCGCAAGAACAGGAACTCTATCCGCGCGTCAGCCGCAGCAGCCGAACTGGAGATGGCGGACAATGCGGTGTACAGCGAACCCAGGCAAGTCAACATGATGATCCCGATCAGGATGAAGAACCGCCAGCTATGCAGGTAATCGGCCACTTCCTTGCGGACGATTACCCAGAACGTACGCTTGTTCATTTACGCCGCACCTCCCTCGAAATACCGCAGATAGATCTCGTCGAGACCGTAGTCATGCTGCCGCAGCGACAATAGTCTTGCTCCGTTCTTCACCGCCAGCTCGGCAACCATGTGCGTGAGGTCAGTGTGTGAGTGCATGATCCATTCCTCAGACTTCTCATCGTACTCCACGTCTATCACCTGCTCCAGACCGCGGATTTGTCCGATCAGCTCGTCTGTTGCCGTCGATATGCGGAAGCGAATCTCGATCTTCTCATCCGGGAACAATTGCTTGGCAAGTGAACCGACATCGCCTTGTGCAAGCAGCTTGCCTTTGACGAACAGGCCAACTCTATCGCAAACCTCTTGCACCTGATGCAACTGGTGCGAGGACAACAGTACCGTCATCCCCTCTTGCCTGCTCAAGCGGCGAATCAGTTGCATCAGTTCCTTGACCCCTTCAGGGTCAAGGCCAAGCGTTGGCTCATCGAGTATAATCACTTCCGGACGCTTGATCAGCACATCAGCCAGGCCGAGCCTTTGCCGCATACCACGGGAATAGGTGCCGACCTTCTTGTGCTTGGCTTCGCTCAATCCAACCTGTTCAAGCAGCCGGTCTGCTTCCTTCCGCGCCTCATCATCAGGAATCTGGTTGAGACGGGCTGTGAACATCAGGTTCTGCACCGCGTTCATGTCTTCATAGAAGCCCACATCGTCAGCCAGATACCCTACCTTGCGCTTGACGAGGATCGGTTCCCGGGTAGGGTCAACGCCGCATACATTGGCCGAGCCTTCGCTCGGTTCCGAGAGACCGAGCATCATCAGAATCGTCGTTGACTTCCCAGCGCCGTTCGGTCCGAGCAATCCGAATATTTCACCGCGCTTGATCGTGAGGCTGAGATGGTCGACCGCGACCAGTTCGCCATACCGTTTCGTGAGTCCGCTTAACGTGATGACGGAATCCTCCATCGTGCCGACCATCTGTTATCTCCTCCCGTATTTGCGGATCAAATAATAGATGCCTCCGATAACTACAAGGATGATCAGAACTCCGATCAAGCCCCAGAGCATGGACGTTTCAACGGTGATGCGGAACACCACGCTGTCCGAAGTTTCGCTTGTGCGTGCAGTGATGTTAGCCACATAGTCACCCGCGATGGATGCCTTGTCTGCCTTGACGACCGCTTGCACATTCACCGTTTCGCCTGCCGGCAGGCTTTCGATCACAGCCGGTTCAAAAGTCACTTCCCAATTCGTCGGGTTTACTGAGCTTAAGTTAATATTCTTGAGCTCGATGGTACCGGTATTTTGCACCGTCAGATCGAGCGTCTTCTGTCCGCCTGCAGTGATGTCGGTGCTGAGCACTCCGCTTGTCGTGCTAAGCTTCAGCGAATAGGAACCAGTGATTACGACCTCCAGTTCCGTCTCAACGCTCGAGTCATTATTCACCGCGCGGATGGGGATCTTGTAGGTGCCTGCTTCCACTTGGGTTGGCGGCGTAACATTGATCGCAATCGTCTGGGAAGCGAACGGATCAACCTGAACAGCGGTCACGCTGTCTCCGCCCACCTTGAACTCCACCCTCCAACCCGGATCAGCAGCGTACTGGAGAGCGTAGTTCTGCGTATCCGCCGACTGGTTCTCCAAGGTCGCCGAGAAGTTGAACTTCGAATCCGCATGGCCTTGCAGGTTCGGTTGATCCACCGTCAGTTCGGTGCTGTACACCCCTTGTTCCGTAACGGTTACTGTCAACGGCAGCTTGGTGATGCCATCGACATTGACGTTAAAGTTATACGTTCCTTTGTTTACCAGATAGGGAACTTCGACACGCAGCGTGATCGTTTCCGAGCTTCCCGGCTTAACCGAGATTCTATCGATACTGTATGAAGAGGATTGCAGGGAGTATGTCCAGTCGCTCGGCAGACCGGATACGCTGAGTCTGCCCGTCTGAATCGCTGATGTGTTGTTGATCACTTCTACCGAATAGCTGATTTTCTCTCCTGGAGTGACAGCGATGCTGGCATGTTTCGTATACAGATCAAGTTCGCCCGCAGCATAAGCTGGCGAGACGCCCAGCGTCAGCATGAACAGCAATGCCGTCAGCCACAAGACAAATCCTTTCTTTAGCGTTGCTTTCATCTGTTCTACCCCTCCAAAAAAGTCTTTATCGTTTACATAGAGAGTATAAGTCGCGATAATTAAAGACAGCTAAATTTTACCTTAAAGCAACATTAAATTTGTGTCGAAGTTGCAACATGGCGAAACTTCCTGTACTTTACTTGCGTTAATAAAGTGTTGCCTGCCACATACCACATAGCAAGGAGTTGAAGGAAAACGATGCGCAGATGGGTTGTAGCGGCTTGCTGCACCATGCTGTTGCTCGGAGGATGCAACAACAGTGCAGACGGAGAGTCACAGAAGAATCAGAATGAACCATCGCTAGAAGCCTTGAATCCTCTAGGACAAGCCAACTTGCTTGTCGACGGACAGAACACGAATGGCGAAGAGATCGGGACGGAGATACTGCCGGTAGGTCCCGAGCTGGTCAAGGATGTGACAATCCGGCAATCAGATGGCACTTCTCTTCATGCCCAGAGCAGTGCGATTGCCAATGAGACAATCGGATATTATCTATACATACTTCCGGGATATAGCAGCAAGATCAACCCCGATTCTGGCACCCTGGCGATTACACGAGAGAATGGCACAGAGGTGATTATCGAGGCGTTGCCACCGCAAGCCGATGCCCAGTTGGCCGCTGACGAACTATGGAGAGTGCTTCAACAGATCGATGAGGATGCGCGGCAACTCACCGAATATTCCCGGTATGAGGAATGGGAGGATGCATACATATACCGCGCGTATCGCAATGATACACGTTTGACTGCCATGATCAAGAAAGTGGACGATATCGTGTTTCGCATCACGATCAGCGAACCGGCGGACATCGATGAACTCAGAATGATCATGGCGATGATCGCCTCCATCGATACGGATGATATCCAGCTATTCACACAAGCAGATGAGACATTCGTTCTTTCTCTGCTCACAGAAGCTTATCGGATGCAATTAACCGTTATGGACCACTTCGGCATCTCATCAGCCAGCGAATCAGAATCAGGCGATTCAACCGGCGATGTACCGCTGGATGATGCTCCAGGGCTTCCGGACGGAACGCCTGAAGTTGCCGTTATCCCTCTGTCCGAGATGATCGGCTCCAGGGATGACGTTCTGGCCATGTTTAGTTATTTCTATACATACGATGCTGCTGAGTCAGTCGCCGACATGCTGAAGATCGTGGAATATGGCGGGGTTGTCGGATCTTCGGCCACGATCGAAGGAACCAAGTTGTTATGGGATCAGGCGAAGATTAACGTGATCAGCGATAACGATACGAGGAAACGTTACTTGTTGCGAGTTCCCTTTGACCTTGAAGGCACGTTCAAACTGTACGAGATTGAACTTCGCAAACAGGCTGAAGGCTGGCGCATTAATACGCCACTGAAGACGCACGACGATGTGCCGGATGTTCCTGAAGCATAGCGATACTCCATAACCGCTCATCAATCACAAGGCACGCCAATCAGCATGTCCAACCTGTCATCCGGAGTCTCCCTCCTATGACGTGAACGTTGCCCTGCTGATGCGTGCCTTGAATCATTGTATTCTCCTATTACACCTGACTCTGTGCGGCAAAGTAATTGCCCATCTCAACGATCATGCCGCCCATCCGTTGATTGCTCGGTTGGACGATCCGCTTCACCCCATGATCCTCCAGGGCTTCTGCCGTCACGATGCCGACCGCCACGGCAAGCGTCCGATCAGCGAACAGATCCCGCAGGGATTGGTCCGCATCATATCGTCTTGCCGCTTCGAACAGATAGTACACCTGCACGGCACTGGTAAACGCCACCGCATCGAACGTCCCCGTGAGCAGCTCGTCGATAAAGGCCCTCATCTGAGACTCGGGCGGAGTTACATGCTGATACGGCATGATTTCAAAATAATCGGCTCCTTGTGCTTTCAGCCACTTGTCAAACTTGTCGGAACGTTCTCCATATAGTTGCAGCGCTACACGCTGACCTGTAAGCGATATGTTCGCCGACTCAAACTTCTGGATCAGTCCTCGGACAGTCCCGTCTTCATCCGATATGCTCGAAGCAATGCCGATGCTCTTCAAGAAATTCCTCGTCTTGTAGCCCCTCGCGGCGATCTTGGCTTGTCTCATCACACCGAGCAATTGCTCGCGATAGCCCATGCGCTCTGCCATATCCAACAAGGTCTGCGAACCGATCCCTGTCGTGAGAATCAGCCAATCCGTCCCTTCCTTCAGCAGGCGCTCGATATCCGGCCCTACCTGGGATTCATCGAGTATAATCGTCCCCTGTGTCGGTCTGATGTATGGAGTGCCACCAAGATTCTCGATCAGCTTGCTGATCTCATCGCCTTTTCTGGCGCCAGTGACCGCAATGTGTTTGCCTTGCAAACCGGACAACATGCTCACCTCTGCTCTACCTGATCTATACGGCAATTATACCAATGACTCCCAATGAGGTCGATCAAAAGTTATGAAGTAAGCCATGTGTCCACGACATCGCAGGCCATATCAATCATCGAGAGATCTATAAGATCAATATTCCACTGTGATCAATGGAGTCCCCAGAGTAACTCGATAAGTGCCATCCGTGGTCGATTGATGAACAGCCGCTTGTACACTGACCAGGTGGCCACGCACTCTTGCTTCACTCGCAAGATAGGGCACATAGAAGGTCCTGCTGATGGAATTCGCGTCACGATACTCCCCGGATGGTACACTTGTCGCTCCGTATGCGTCCAATGTCTCCCAGACCTGTTTCGGACTAAGTGAATGTTGCAGTGTCGATTGCACATTCAATCTCCAATCCAGCCCAATCCTTGATTTCGCCAGATGATCCTTCATTGCCGCGAGCCACGATGGGTAGTCGGACAGATCGTCCAGTTGAGAAGAGATTAACTTGACCGCGACCAAAGCTTGCGATTCCGCATACTTCTGTACGGTTGCCGATAGCATCGTATGATCGCTGAGTGTGACAAGACCTGTCGCCGAATCGGCCGTCGAAGTATATTCAACCTCATCGTAATCTGCCAACAGTGAATTCAACACGTCTGCTGGGCTTTTATCCACCTGTATATTCCCATACCCCAGGGCTGTAAACGACATATCCGAATCACTCCATTGCTTCATGACATCAAACAGCCAAACCAGATCTTCATAAATATCAGAATGATTGCCAAATTGGTCATTCAAACCGTGATCCTTAGACGCGTATGAGATCACAGAAGAACCCGCAATCGCACCTGCTAAGCAAACAATCCCAAACAACCATTTGATGTCGCTCCATCCGATTCTCATCCTCACACCCCCTGCATACATCCATCTACATCTCTATCATGTCCCAAATGATAGATTCATATACTTACTTGCCCCTCATTCGACCATCTGGCAGTGGGAAATTGTTTGGGGTTAACCTGACTCATTGGGATGATGTACTGCGGGAGTTACAAGCGATGACCTGGGATGGATTCACATTGCCGAAGGCACTGGGATTTTGTGCTCATCAAGTAAAAAGGCGCGAACCTTAGCCCGTAATAGGACCAGTTCGCGCCAACCACATCGTATCTCGGCTTACTGACCGATGGAATCCAGGTACTCCCGAACCTGCTCCGGAGTTTTGGCGAATTTGCTGTGCAGATGAGCGATCTTCTCGCCATTTTTGTACACCAGCAAACTCGGAATTCCGCGCACGTCATTCTCTTCCGCGATGGACTGCAGTTCCTCCGCATCGATCGAGTACCACTGTTTGTCCTTGTGCTCAGCAATAATATCGTCGATGAAGCGATCCAGATTTTTGCAGTCTGGGCACCAGGTCGTGTAATACTTAATCACTGTCGGCTGATCGGATTGGATGATTTGTTTATACTGTTCAACGCTTGTAATCTTCTCCACTCGTCACCACTCCATTCTCACACTTATGATTTATCATGCTAAACTGCCGCCCGGAAATCACTGACCGTCCCATGAGAAGCCGATCGCATCCAGGAATGCTCTAGCCAGCACCATATGTCCGGCTGTATTCGGATGAATGCGGTCGCCGGCCAATTCGTAGGAATGAACATGCTGCATCAGCTTGTCATACGCCGCCTGGGTATCCACGAAGAGAGCGTCATGCTTTGCTGCGAGCTCTTTGACGATCCGGCCATATTCATCCATGCGTTGGCGCATCGGATCGTTCATATCCAGGCTCAGATAGAACGGCGTCATCAACACCAGCCCTTGCAGCTTCGGCCTCGTCTGCTCGAGCAGCCTGTCGTACGTTTCGGTATACTCCTGTATATAAACATGCGATTCTGTGATCGTTGGGCTGTCAAATTGGCGCCATACATCGTTGGTACCAATCATGACGGATAACCAGTCCGGCTTCAAATCCAGCACATCCGACTGCCATCTCTCCGCAAGGTCCCGCACACGATTGCCGCTGATGCCCACATTCACGACGCGAATATGCAACTGAGGATAAACCGCGCTCAGCAGAGCATCAACCAAGCTGACATATCCATTGCCCAATCCACCGAACGGCTTTTCGCCGATTGGCCTTGCACGCCCCGTATCCGTAATCGAATCCCCGATGAAAACAAGCTTCTGATTCGCAGACAGTTTCATCATCATCATTCTCCCCCACTACAATCTACTCCTAGTATGTCCGAACCAACTTCCATTGTCAAAGTAGCACCGCATCAATCAATAAAAATAAAATGAACACCAGGCATCCGATAGCCACCACTGTCCAATCGGCTCCCGTCATCTTCAATTGATAGCTGGAGGTTCGAGGTGTACGCAAGTCTCTTAGTCCGCGTGCTTGCATCGCAATCGTTAGGTCCGAAGCCAACTGAAACAAAGACAGGATGAGCGGGATCATCATGGGCGGCAACTGCCTGAACCCGATTCCTTCTTTGTGCGGACGGTCCTTGCTGCGCGCTTTGACAATCTTGCTGAAGCGACGGTACTCCTGGGCAAGCACCGGAATAAACCTCAGCAAGAGCGAAGCTCCAAGCGCGATCGCACCGACTGGCAAGCGAAGATGCTGCAGGAACCCCAGGCTCCGCTCGATCGCCTGCTTCATCATCAATTGGCTGGTCGTCATGGTAAGGGCCAGGCCCAGCATCGATACGATCCAGATCTTAAGAAGCTCAAACAGCGTCCGCCACGAGGATGCCATTTGCAGTTGAAAGCCGCCGCCTGATCCAATACCCGAAACCACCACAGAGGCAACAAACAACAGCAACAAAGGAATCGACAGCTTGACCATTGGTCTTAACGGCACCTTGGCACACAAGATGAACAAGAATGAAACGGCCATACCACCTGCCAGTCCCATCCAATGCCCCTGAATCAGGATGCTGATCGACAGCATCATGTAGAACAACCATTTGCTGCGCGGATCAAGCCGTGTCAGATATAGAAGTATAGGCGATTTCACGCTTTTGCCTGCTGGCTCCGTGGAGAGCGAGAAGGTACTGTGTGCGATAGCCTCATGCGATGCCGTGCTTGGCTGAGAATCAGCCTGGCGCGTTGCATATGGCTCCAAGTGCAATGCTGAATGGCTTCGTGTAGTCTTTAATCTATGCGCCTGGACGATCGCATCAGCCAGCTCACGCGGATTCGGGCAACTATCGCCGAGCTGCAAACCTGATCGCCGCACCATGTCTGCCAGCTTGAGCGGCGTTGGCACAGTCAAGCCAACACGCTCCAACCTATCAACCATGCTCATCATCGCATCGCGCGTAACCTCTGCGGCGACATGGCCTGCTTGCATCACGATGATATGATCAGCAAGAGGAAGCAGCGTTTCCAGATCGTGCGTCGCAATGACAACGCTGCACCCCATGCTCCGCACCTGCCCGATATACTCCAGCAGGGCAGATACACCCTCAGCATCAAGTCCAGATGTTGGTTCATCCAACAACAGCCATTTCGGCTGAATCGCGATTGTCGAGGCCAATGCAACCCGGCGTTTCTGTCCGCCGCTAAGCAGGTGCGGCGTCTCCTTAAGCAGCCGCTCTGGAAGCCGCATGCGCTCGAGCGATGTAACCGCACGCTTCACAACCTCAACCTGCGGCAATTTCAAGTACCGCAGCGAATACGCCATCTCACGTTCCACGGTCGGTGCAAACAACTGCTGTTCCGGATACTGGAACACATTCCCGATGCGGCGGAGAACATCGTCGTTCAGTTTATTCCCCTGCCAGAGGGGCAGGTCATCATATAGGATGGTGCCATTACTTAGTCGAATCAGTCCCGACATCGCATCCAGCATGGTAGACTTACCCGCCCCATTGCGGCCGACGATCAAGGTAACGGATGAGTCGGGCAACGTTGCGCGAATATTCTTCAGGATGAGCCTTCCTTGCTGATCCGTCACATCCACGTCCCGGACCATCAACGGCATAATCGGCTCACCGCCTCCATGCAATCATCCACACGCACTGGCCTCATGTCCAATAGATATCCTCTCGCCCTAAGTTCATGAATGACCGCAATCGAATAAGGCATGCGAAAACCGAGTTCAACACATGGAGGATTCGTGCCATAAAAAAAATCCTCCGGTGACCCGGTGTAAGAAATCATTCCTTCATGCAGAACGACCACGCGATCTGCATAGCCAACCTCGTCCAGTGATTGCGTCGCCCATACGACGGTTTTGCCTTCGCGCTTTAGTTGTTCCAATATCCGCAACATGCGCGTTTTCGATGCAGGGTCCAGCATCGCCGTAGGCTCATCGAAGACGATCATCGGCGTCCGCATTGCGATCGCAGAAGCGATGCAGACAAGCTGCTTCTGCCCGCCCGACAGTTGCACGACCGGTACATCCTCGTAACCGCTGAGCCCAACCGCAGCAAGGGCTTCCCGTGCCCGTTCTTGCATCTGCTCAGGGGGTACTGCGATATTCTCCAGGCCGAAGCAGATGTCTTCGTATACCGTCTCGCCTACGATCTGCGCATCCGGGTTCTGGAAGACGATCGGAATGATTGATGCTTCGTCCCTCCTCGCAACCGTACCTCGCGATAAACCGGTAAGCCCTGCGATCACCTGCAACAAGGTGCTCTTGCCGCTGCCGTTGCCGCCGACCAATACGATCGTCTCACCAACGGCGATTTCCAGGTCAATCCGCTGCAGGACACGCCTCACTTCGCCGTTGTGCTCATATGCAACCGTCACGTCACGCAAGGCCAGTTCTACCGATCGTACCATGGCGGCTTCCTCCAAGTAAAAACTGGAACAATTACCCATTTTTGATGTTGACATGACATATAGTATTCCTGTATCTTTACCATGTTATTATATTACTCTATCAGTCATCGGATAGGAAGATAGCCAAAGGAGAGAATCCCATGAAGAGAAATGACAAACTGGTCGATCTGATCCGCGGTATCGTATTCAGTGCGTTATTCGCGGCATTGATGGTGGTTATGAGTTTCGTAAACATCCATCTGGGCTTTACACCGGTTCCGATTACTTTGGAGAATATGGGACCGATGCTGGCAGGTGCGTTTCTCGGACCGATCTTTGGTTTCATCAGCATATTCCTCGTCGTCTTCTTGACCGCTCTCGGACTTCCTCTGATGCACGGTCAGCAAGGCCTGGCCTTTGTACTCGGCCCGACAGGCGGCTTCATCTGGATGTTCCCGATCAGCGCTTTACTGACTGGGCTAATCGTCAGCCGCATCAAGGGTACTGGCCCTTGGGCATATGTGAAAGTGTTCCTGGCCATCTGGCTGTGCTCGCTGACCGTGTTTCTGACTGGCGTGCCATGGCTTGCCTATAAGCTGTCCAAAACTTTGCCTGAAGCGTTGGCGCTTGGATTCTATCCATATATCATAGGCGATATCCTGAAAGCTCTGGCAGCGACCCTGATCGTAGTGCCGATCCGCAATATCTTCCCGACCTCGAGATTGATCGGCAACAGAGATGCGCGGGTCGTCAATCTGCGGGACGAATAAGTCGAACGAAACCTCCATCTGCCCGCTATAGCTTCAACCGCTGCAGGCGCAACGCATTCAGTACGACGGAGACCGAGCTGAGCGCCATCGCCGCGCCGGCTAACCATGGCGCAAGAAAGCCGCTGGCCGCGATTGGGATGCCAAGGGAATTGTAGGCCAGCGCCCAGAACAGGTTCTGCCGGATATTGCGCATCGTCCGTTTGCTCAGCTCGATCGCGTCGCTGATCGCGGTCAGATCACCGCGCATCAGCGTAACGTCGGCCGCCTCCATCGCAATATCCGTGCCTGTGCCGATGGCCATGCCGATGTCAGCCTGTGCGAGCGCCGGTGCATCGTTGATGCCATCGCCGACCATCGCCACGCGCTTGCCTTGCTCCTGCAGACGGCGAATCTCGGCCGACTTGCCTTCCGGCAACACCTGCGCCAGCACGTGCCGGATGCCCACCTGCTGCGCAATCGCCTGAGCCGTGCGCTCGTTGTCCCCGGTGATCATGACCACTTCAAGGCCGAGTTGACTCAGCCTCTCCACCGCTTCCCGCGAAGATTCCTTCACCGTATCAGCAACCGCCAGCACACCTGCGTACTGCCCGTCAATGGCGATGAGCATGGCGGTTTTGCCTTGCTGTTCCAACTGCTCGAGCTGTTTCTCAGCTTCTCCATAACCAATTCCCCGCCCTGCAAGCAACTTCCGTGTGCCGACGAGCACTTCACGGCCAACAACGGTCGCCTGCACGCCGTATCCGGGGATGGCTTCGAACTGCTCGGCACGCTGAACGGCGAAGCCCCGGCCACGGACCCCGCTCACGATCGCATCGGCGAGCGGATGCTCCGAGTTCGCCTCGGCTGCACCAGCCAGAGCCAGAACCTCTGCCTCAGCATAAGGCTCCGTGACGAACACATCCGTCAGTTGCGGCTTGCCGTGCGTAATCGTTCCCGTCTTGTCGAGGACGATCGTATCGATGCGGTGCGTCTGCTCCAGGTGCTCGCCGCCCTTAAACAGGATGCCGTATTCGGCCGCACGGCCGGAACCGGCCATGATCGAAGTTGGCGTCGCCAGGCCAAGCGCGCACGGACAAGCAATCACGAGCACGGCGATCGCCTTCTCCAGCGCCCCGGCGAAGTTGCCCGGATCAAGCGCCGCGATCCAGAGCAAGAACGTAACCCCCGCGATCCCGACCACAATCGGCACGAACACGCCCGATATCTTGTCTGCGACACGCTGGATCGGCGCCTTCGAGCCCTGCGCTTCTTCCACGATACGGATGATCTGGGCAAGCGCTGTATCCTTGCCGATCCTCGTGGCCCGGATACGCAGCAGCCCATTCTGGTTCATTGTCGCGCCATAGACCACATCGCCTGCCTGCTTGTCTACCGGGATGCTCTCGCCAGTCAGCATCGATTCATCGACAGACGATCGTCCATCAAGCACGATGCCATCCACGGGAACCTTCTCTCCCGGTTTGATGATCAGCGCATCCCCGATCACCACTTGCTCCACGGGGATGAGCTGCTCGACCCCATCGCGAATGACAAGCGCTGTCTTCGCCTGCAGTTTCATCAGCGACTGGATCGCCTCTGAAGTGCGTCCCTTGGCCAGCGCTTCGAGCAGCTTGCCGAGCAGGATCAGCGTGATCAGGATCGCACTTGTTTCAAAATACAGGTCGGGCATATCATGCGCCATATCCGATTGCCATGCCCAGCGCATCGTCAGGTAGACGCTGTAGGCATAAGCGGCAGTTGTACCAAGCGCGACGAGAACATCCATATTCGCTCCGCCGCTGCGCAGCGCCTTGTATGCGCCGACATAGAACGGCCATCCGATCCACAGTTGCACCGGCGTGGCAAGCGCAAGCTGCATCCACGGATTCAAGAACAAGTCAGGCACCCACACGAACGACGTCCAGGCAAAATGCTCCACCATCGACCAGAGCAAGGGCAAAGAGAGAACCGCCGAGATGAGGAATCGGATCATCTGCCTCCTGATCTCCGCCTTGCGGCGCTCGCTCCCCTCAGCTTCATCGCGTTTCAGGACGGCGCCGTATCCCAGCTGCTCCACTTTGCGGATGACATCCTGCACCGATGCGCTGGATGCGTCAAGCTCGACACGCGCTGTCTCCATGGCCAGGTTCACAGCAGCATCAGTCACACCGGGCAGCTTGCGCAGGCCTTTCTCGATTCTCGCTGCGCATGCGGCGCACGTCATGCCCGTAATCTGCAGATTCACCTGCAATTTGGATCCATCCATATCGATCAAGACTCCACGTCGTAGCCTTGATCCTCGATGGCTTCCTTGATCTTGTCCAGGTTGATCAGAGCATCGTCGTATTCCACGGTGACCTGCTTGCTGCCCAGATCAACGCTACCCTTCGCCCCGATCTCCTTCAATGCCTTCTCCACCGACATCACACAATGATTGCACGACATCCCGTTTACCTTCAACGTAATGGTAGCCATGTACATTTCCCTCCACATAAATAGATTGTTGTTACTTCATTAGTTTGTTCACGGTTGTAAGCAGTTCATCGATGACCTCGTGCTCGCCAGCTTGCAAACGCTCAACCACGCAGCTCCGCATATGCCCTTCCAGCAGCAACCGGCTGACACTGTTCAAGGCGGACTGCACTGCGGCGATCTGATTCAACACATCATCGCAGTACGTATCCTTCTCGATCATCGACTTGATACCGCGGATCTGGCCTTCGATACGGTTGAGCCTGACCAGCAGATTGCTCTTCATCTCATCCGAATGATGGCTCCTCCTGTGCTGCCCGTGTTCATGATTCATGCATATATACCTCCAGGGGGTATATTATATACATCGACATCTTACTATACCCCCATAGGGTATGTCAAGCAAGCGAAAACGATGCATGAACGGTTTCCGTTCCGCACAGATTAAAATCACACACAATGGAAGGAGGAATGTCATGAGAATCAAGCTGTCCGGGCGAGTGCAGCATCTCCTGCTCATGATGTTGATGATCCTATTGGCAAGCATGGCCAGTGCTTGCGGGTTGAATGAGACATTGATCGTCGGAGTCGAGACGGGCTTCGAACCTTTCGCCTATGTGGAAGGGGAGAAAGAACAGGGGTTCGACATCGATCTATGGAGATCGGCTGCGGAGAAGGCTGGCATCAAATACAAATTCAAAGCGATGAGCCAAGGAGAAATGATGAGTGCGTTAAAGCGCGGAGAGATCGATGTCGCCCTGGCCGGCATCACGATCAAGGAAGATCGCAAGCGGGACTTCGACTTTACTTTGCCTTATTTCGATACTGGTCTCGTCATGCTCACCCTTAAGGAGAATGATTCGATTCGCAACGTTACGGACCTGAAGGGCAAAGTGGTTGCCACGAAAAGCGGTTCAAGCGCCTATGACTACGCCTCCAAGGTGAAAGGAATTAAGGAAATCCGCGCTTTCCCGGCAATCGAGGAAGCGTATGAGGCTCTGCTGAACAAAGAAGCAGATGTGGCAATCTTCGACGAAGCCAACGCGAAGCATTACATGCAGGAACATATGCCTGGCAAAGTCAAAATCGTCGGAAACATGCTCACCAACGAACAATATGCATTCGCATTTCAGAAAGGGAATCGTCTTGTCGGACGAGTGAATAATGCTTTGCGTGAACTATCGGAGAATGGTACGTATGAGAAGCTGTATCAAAAGTGGTTCGGAAACAAACCTGATTCCAAGCCGGGCGACACATAACTCTCATGATCCCATAGCAGTCCTGCTGGCTTCTGGCTCCTCCTGCGCTTCAGAACGAGCATCATCTTTGTAGAAAATAAGCGTAAACGTCGTTTCTTCGGGACCAGACTCGAAAGAGATGTCACCGTTGTTCTTCTCCATGATCTGCTTGCAGATCGCAAGCCCCAGGCCGGTTCCATCCTCCTTCGTCGTCGTGAATGGCCTGAACAATACCCCTCTGACTTCGTGCGGGATCTCCGGACCATTGTTGCTGATCGAAATGTAGGATGCCCGCTCATCGCTGTAAATATCAATTCGCATCCGTTTCTCTCGGTCCTGGTTCATGGACAACGCATCGATGCCATTGTTAAGGATGTTGGAGATCACCTGCTGAAGGGCAACCTTCTGCCCGTGAATATGGAACACTTCCTGCTCATTGACCTTCAGCTCCACATTTTCGTTGATTAGCCTGGGGCTGAGCAGAGAGATCATCGAATGCAGCAACTGATTGGCAGACAGATAGCTGAATGATTCCTCGATGATCTGCTTCTTGGAGAAACTAAGCAGCCCCGTGATCTGCATGTGGATGTTCTCAAATTCGCTCTCGATAATATTGATATACTTCTCAATATTCGGGCTAGCATCCGGGGGGATGTTGGCCCGGATCAGCTTCAGGAATCCTTTGATCGACGTCAGCGGATTGCGGATCTCATGCGCCATGCTGGCAGCCATCTTGCCGATCAGCGACAACCTGTCTTCGTGCAGCTCCGTCATATCATTCTCCCGCTTGATCAGCTCAAGTCTCGCATACTGACGGTTGATCTCGGTTTCCAGCTCATCCAGCCTGCCGATCACTTCCTTCACCACATGGATCGGGAACGGCTTGAAGGCTGCATCGTTATAGCCGATGAGCAGATGGCGCATGGCGGTCATGAAGATGCTGATTTTCTCGCTTGTGACTCCCTGTTCATACAAGAACCGGCAGTACTCTGGCAAGCTTGCCATTAATCTCTGCCGATTCATGGCCCCTTTCCCGTCGAAATCCAGCAAGTAGTCAAACAGAAACTGAAATTCTTCCGGTCTGATCAATTTCACAAGCTGTTCATGATGATTCTTGACCACGGTCAGCCACTGTTCCATAATGTGCCGCTGATTCTGTCGGATATAATTGACATACTTCTCCTTGTTCTCCTCTTGCGCGTTGGTCCATTTCATCCCGTACATCTGCTGCTCGGCATGTTTGATCAGCGCTTCATAGGTATCCCCGTTGGCCGGATATTGCGCGATCCCAACGGAGTATTTGACATCGCCGAGCGTATAGGCAAGCTTAAGCCTCTGGTGAAACGACTCGATGATCTTCCCCATCGCTCCCAGATCGAGATTTGGAGCAATGACGATAAACTCATCGTCGCCAAGCCGTGAGACATATGAATCCTTCGGACAAACAGCCATCAGCGCTCCAGAGAACGCACGAAGCAGATGATCGCCATACAGTTGTCCGAAATCATTGTTGACCCGCTTGAAATCATCCAGGTCAATGAGCGCAATGCATAACGGCCGTTTGCTTTTCTGTGCTTGCCGCATCAGCCGATTCATCATGCCGCGAATAAATCTTCGGTTATAGCAATCGGTCAGATCATCCTTCTTGGCCAAGTACGCCAGATGATCATACCGTCTGCCAGCCAGCACCCCCAGTAGCAGAATCAGGAGAGCTACAACTAAGGACCATACGGACCAACCTTGGGTAGAGACAAAAAAAACTGCTACAGTCAAGCTTGCAGCAATTGAGACTATCGTGCCTAGCATATTGAACTGCTACCCTCCTTTCCATACGAATTTGACATATGCTCCATATTATGGATTTACAGTCTGATGTTTATATATTCTCTTCTTTTTGACTGAACCCTCTATCGTCTGGATAAAAATTTTTAAGCGCTAGCCGCAGACCAATCCGCAGCAAGCGCTTTGCAAAGACTTACTCCTTCACCGATCCAAGCACAAGCCCCTTCACGAAATACTTCTGCAGAAACGGATAAACAAGCAGAATCGGCAACGCTCCGATGATGATCTGCGCCGAGGTGACGGTTTTCTGCGACATCAGCTTAAGATCCTCTGGGCTGATGCTCATCGAGGAGAAATCACGCTGCACGATCACCGTCTGCAAATAGGTGGCAAGCGGATATTTGGACGGCGTATGGATATAGAGCAACCCATCAAACCAGGAATTCCAATGGCCCACCATGCTGAACACCGCAAGCGTCGCGATCGCTGGCAGAGAGATAGGAAGGTAGATAACGAACAGCGTGCGCAGATGGCCGGCTCCGTCGATCAGGGCCGCCTCCTCCAACTCCTTCGGCACACCGCGGAAGAAATTCAGCAGGAGTATCGTCAGCCAGACATTGACCGCGCCGGGCAGGACGAGCACCCAGAAGGTATTCAATAGGCCAAGATTCTGAATGACCACATAGAAAGGTACAAGACCTCCGTTGAAGATCATCGTGAAGACGAACACCCACGCGTAGATCGTCCGGCCGCGAAACGCCGAGTTCTCTTTGGATAACGGATAGGCGGCGAGAAAGGCCAGCAACAACGTAATCACCGTACCGACAACCGTCCGCAGCACCGAATTCCACAGGGAGGTCAGAAACAGCGGATTATTCATCGTCTTCTTGTAAGATTCCAAAGTGAAATCGATCGGCCAGAATGTGACCAGGTTGGCATCGGCCGCGGACTTGGCGCTGAGCGAGACGGCCAGCACATGCACAAGCGGGATTACGCACAGCACGGCGATGACCGCCATGCCGATGTTGTTGAAGACAGTGAAGACGCGATATTGCCAGGTTTTGTGATACATGAGGCCCCCCTTCCTGACACCATATCCTACAGGACACTGGTGTCAGCTTGGTTATCCTTGTGTCTTACGTGAATGGACGACACTGATACGTTCTCTAAGACCTAGAAGATACGGTAGTTCGCCCAGCGGTAGGCGATATAGTAGGACAGGCCGATCAGGATCATGCTGACCACCGATTTGAACAAGCCGACCGCTGTGCCGAAGCCAAACTCGCCATTTAAGAGGCCGACCCGATACACGAATGTATCGATGATGTCCCCTTTCTCATAAACGAGCGGGTTATACAGATTAAAGATTTGGTCGAATCCCGCGTTTAGGATATTGCCCAGCGACAGCGTGCCAACGACGATCGCGATCGGGATCATCGCGGGAATCGTGATATAGATCGTCTGCTTGAAGCGGCCAGCTCCGTCCACTTCCGCCGCCTCATACAGCGTCGGATTGATGTTGGCAAGCGCCGCCAGGAAGACAATCGTGCCGAAGCCGAATTCCTTCCAGACATCGGAGACGATCACCGTCACGCGGAACCAATCGCCATTGCCGAGGAAGAACACCTGCGGCAGACCGACCGCCGCCAGCATACGGTTCACAATACCGCCGTCCGTCGACAGGATATCCAGCAGGATACCCCCGAGGATGACCCAGGACAGAAAGTGCGGCAGATACACCATCGTCTGGACGATACGCTTGAACACCTGCTTGCGGATCTCGTTCAAGAAGATCGCAAAGGTGAACGGCACGAGCAGATTGAAGATGATCTTGAGCCCCGCTATAAGCAGCGTGTTCCAGATCACCTGCAGGCTGTCCTTGCGCTCGAACAGGAACCGGTAATTGTCCAGGCCGATCCATTCCGAGCCGAGGATGCCGAGCCACGGCTTGAAGTCCTGAAATGACATGACGATACCCGCCATCGGAATGTAGTTGAATACGATCAGGAAGATAAGCGACGGCAGGATCATCAGGTGGAAGACCCACGTCTTGCGCCAATAGCGCCCCACCGTCTTGCGCGGCAAGTCATGCCCAGGGGCAGGTTTGTTCGCCAGCGCAGGTTCCAATTCCATACGGTCACCTCCCTACCTCAGTAAAGCGCTTGCTGGCTGAGGCAAATTTGTCATGGCAGTTGATTAAGAAGCGGCCCGAAGGCCGCCTCTTTCGTCCCAACTGCGACTATTAACCTTTCGTGCTGTCATACCAATCGTTGACTTCCTTCGTGATCTGATCGCCGCCTCCCAACTTCCAGTCTTTGACGAACTGGTCGAAGGCATCGAGCGGCTTCTCGCCGTAGATGATGGCGTTGAACGTTTCCCGCTCCAACTTCTGCAAGTAATCCCACTTGGACTTCATCGTCTCGGTCGGCGAGCCGACGAACATATTCTTCTTCGAGATTTCCTCCTGCTCGAGCAGCACAACCGCAGCGTTCGCGGTTTCCGGACCGTAGTAGAGAACCACTTCCTTCTCCCGCACGGTCGTCGGTTCTTTGCCCGAAGCCAGATTGAGCAGCGCCTTCATCTGAGCATCCGGGATGCGCGCACCATCGCGCACGAGGAAGTATCTGAGCGGCGCTGTGACTGAACCGCCGGGCACATCATCGCCAGTCAGCAGGTTACCATTTTCATCAAACGCATAATCATAACCTTCGAACACGCCATGCTCGAACACGCCTCCGACCGGCGGGTCAGCCAGATGTTCGAACAGATAGTTCTGATAGGTGAAGAACGCTTCAGGGTGTTTCATGTCCTTGTGGATCAAGGTGACGCCGTTGGTGAAATGCGTTCCGTGGCGCATCGCTGTGCCATCCGGCCCTGTCGGGATCTTGTAAGGCTTCCAGACTGCGCCTTCGACGTTCTTCTCCGTATCCTGCAGCGGCCAACCGCTCATCCAGTATGGACCAGGAATGATGCCAACCTTGCCCGCCACCGCCGGTTCCGCTGTCTTGTTCTCATCCCATAGTGCCGCCTCTTGCGGAATATATCCTTTGCCCAGCCACTCCTTTAACTTGGCCAGCCCTTGCTTCATGCCCGGATGAATAGAACCGTATTCGAGTGAACCGTCTGTTGCCAGATTCCATTGCTCCGGCAACGTGCCGAACATGCCGAATACCCAGGAAGGATCGGACATCCATGTGTTCATCGAATTTTTGAATCCAATATCGAGCGGAATCACATCATCCGGCGCAAGACCTTGCGGGTTGTTGTACTTGAACGCCTCCATGACCTGCTCCAGCTCTTCCAAGGTCTCCGGCGCCTTGAGGCCAAGTGCATCCAGCCAATCCTGGCGAATCCAGAGCAGATAGTCGTGGTTGTACGCATAATCGAGCACCGGTATGCCGTAACGCTGGCCGTCCTTCATATATGGCAGCCAGACGTTCGGATCCAGATTCATCGCCTTCTTCCAGATGTCGTTTGCATATTCGTCAAACAACGTTCCGACTTCCCGGTACATGCCGGAGTCGATCAGGTCATGGACAAGCTGCGTATCGCCGGCTCCCAGAGTGACAACTTCAGGCATCGGCTGGCCGGACGTCATTGCCAGCCTCAGCTTCGTTGCAAACGCCCCGTTCGTGTCTGTGACGGACCAGAGCGATTCGATCTTGATGCCAAGCGTCTCAAGCGCCCATCTCGTCGCCACATTGTTCTCGATCGTCTCCCCGTTTTTGAACGTCAGTGCTGGGTCAACGCCCCATGCCGTCGTGATCGTAACGGGCGGATCGTACTTGTCACGGTATGGATGCTCACCCTGGCCGCCAGACCCCTCTCCAGAACCCGTCCCGCCTGACGGAATGCCGTTGGTTGATGTACCCCCAGTTGGTGATACGGGTTGATCGTTCGACCGATTCGAGCAGGCAACGAACAACGAGATGATCATGATCAAGCTTAACGTCATGAACCATGCCTTCTGCAGCTTCGATCTCATTCGTGCTCCCCCTAACCCTGTAAAATGATTACAAATTTATTATAGGTAAGCACGTCTTGCCATCCTATGTCACGATGTGAACATTTCTGCACCTTTCGCAACCATCTGTGTGCCGTCATCCACCGGTTTCGCGGAACTCAGCGGGCGTTAGGCCATAGTACTTTTTGAACACCTTGCTGAAATATTGCGGATTTTGGTAACCAAGCTCGTTCGTGATCTCATAGATTCTTCGGTTCGTATGTTTAAGCAGATACAGCGCCCTCTCCATCCGCATGCGGATGATATAGTCCCCGAGGCTTTCACCAGTAACCGACTTGAATACCTTGGACAGATAGACCGGGTGGAGATAGACGCGGTCAGCGATCGTCTTCACGGAGATATCTTGGCCGAGCATGCTGGCGACCAACTGTCTAACCTGATTGACAATATGATGTTTCGTATGCTGCTCCTGACTGGACAGCTCATCCTGCATCCTGAGCAGCATCTGTTCCGTCCACCTGCGAAGCTCTTCCAGAGATTGCAGGGCGCTCTGGTCGAGGAGCCAGTCATGACCAAGCTGATAGATGGAACATCCCTGCTTGTGAGCGGTATACATGAATGCATTGCTCATCGACAGATAGATTTCGTACAGATTTTCCCTTGTATAGCTGGTCTGCCCGAGCAAAGAGAACACTTCCTGCAGCTTGCTGCGCAACGCATCCCATTGATGGGCCTCGGCGAGATGGAGCAGCGTCGGTGGCCGGTGGAGCGCTTCCAGGAAGAACTGCGGCGATCCGGCCAAAGCCCGTTCTTCCTCCAGATAGATCTCTTTCTCCAGCGGGTCCTTCTTCAACATGAAGAAATAACGGAGACCATGGCGATATGCTGTTTCGATCGCTTCCGGGAAATCGAAGCTATTGGTCACCACGACCGAAATATCTCCGCGCAGATACTCATTCACATTCGACCTGAGAACCGGCAACAGCTTCTTCAGTTGCTGCCGTTCAAACTGCTCCCGTTCACCATGCTCCAATTGCCGCACCAGCTCTGGACGCAGCATCGCGATGATCGTGAGACACTCGTGCGGCGACTGGCACGACCAGACATGGAAACACTCCGACAGCACTTCTTCGGCGATGTTGCCGATCGCATATTCCATCAGGGCAAGCGATTCCTTATCCATCGTTTCATAGTAAGTCCCCAGTTGCACCAACATCATCACCGCTCGCTCGCCTGCAACAAGCGGAATCTCATAGCTGGAGAGCCTCTGCTCAACCATCTGGCGAGTCATCCGGCGCCCTAGGAGCAACTCGCGCAGCAGGTTGTTGCGCAAGATCGTCAGATCTGCCTTGCGTTCGTAGATGAGCCGGTAATATTGCTCGACTTGTGCCCATTCATCCCTCAGCGAGTCGATGGCGCCGGAGATCGAGGAGATGAATTCCTGATCATCCACCGGCTTCAGCACGTAGTCGAACACCTGGAGTTCAATTGCTTTCTTGGCATAGTGAAATTCCGAATGTCCTGTAAGCAGCATGCACCTGAGATGCGGCCACCTCGCTTGAGCTGTCTCGATCAACTTGAGGCCGCTCATCTCCGGCATCTGGATATCCGTCACCAGGATATCGATCTGATGCTGCTCGAGTAACTCCAATGCCTCTTTCGCCGACTCCGCCTGATATACGTTTCTGACCCCCAGGTCTTCCCATGGGATCGTTGCTTTCAGGCTTTCCGTCACATACGATTCGTCATCAACCAGTAAGACTTCGATCATAGGTCAGAACCTCCCCCCTGAGCCGGTCCTGTTCACCCTCATGCCACATGAGACTAACCTTTAGTCCGCCCAGATCGGACCGATCCAGACGCAGTTTCGCCTCATCTCCATAACGCAACGTCACACGCTGCTGCACATTCCACAGTCCGCACCCCATCTCCTCGTCCATCGGTTGCATCAGACGTTGCTTGAGCGAACGAATCTCCTCTTCGCTCATTCCCTTGCCGTTGTCCTCGACGATGATGCAGGCCATATTGCCGTCCATACAGCCGGTGATGCGAATCAAACCCGCTCCCGCCTTCACTTCCACCCCATGCACCACAGCGTTCTCCACCAGCGGTTGGATGAGCAAGCGGGGAATGAGCAGGTTATTCATATCCGTCTGAATATCGATCACGTAATCAATCCGCTTCTTGCGAAGCTTGTGGATCTCCAGATAATTGCGGATAAAGTCGATCTCTTCCGCCAACGTTGCCAAGTCCTTCTCCTGGCGGGTCGTGTATCGGTAATAGTTCGATAGATTTTGCGACATGGCGATCACCGCCTGCGTATCCTTCAGCTTCGCCATACTCGATATGAAAGAGAAACAGTTATAGAAGAAATGCGGATTGATCTGCGATTGCAGTTGCTTGAGCCTGGCCTCGCGCACGTGGATTTTCTCCAGATAGACGCGCTCGAACAACTCCTGTATCTGCTCCACCATCGAATTGAAGCGGACGAACACAAAGCTGAATTCATTCTTGCCTTTGGGTTCGAGACGGATCGAGTAATCTTCATTTTTCAGCCGTTGGAAGCCCTTGATCAGTTGCTTAAGAGGAACCTGAACCTGGGCATACAACATGTACGCGGTGATGCAGCTCATGAGCAGGAGAGCAACCACAGAGGTATAGAACAGTCGATTCGAATGCTCGATCGGCTTCATCACTTCCATGAGCGGCATGTAGTCGATCAGATACCAGCCGATCACATCGGAATAGACGATATGCACCATGTATTTCTCGCCGTTGATGCTGACGATCTTGTTTGTGATCGGTTCGAGCGTACTCTTGTCGAGCCTGGCCACAAGCTCTGCTGCAAGTTCCCGATCCGCGCTGCGATTGAAGATCAGACCAACATCCTCGCGGTAATAGAACGGATCGCGTCTGCCATCCTGCTTGAACTGATCCAACATCTTCTCGATGTTGCGGCTTGAGAACTGCACTTCGATGATCAGGTTAGGCTGAGCGACAGTATGATAGGAATACGGAGAAACGATTACCAGTTTGAAGATAAAGTTTTCCCCATTAGGAACCACTTGCCAGACGCCGCCCTTCAGATTGCTCATCAGCTCCTGATGATCGTATTCCTTAACGTCATTAACCGAGATCACACGCCGCATGGAAGGCGAGTAGATCAGGATCGTGCTGACAAAATCGGAGGAGCTCTGCTGGATATTGATTTTCGATTGGATTCGCTTCATGAGGTTGATCTTGTCGAGGTCGAGGTACTTCTGGTAAGTCCAGATGTCCCGCAGATTGGAAATGTCGGGGTCCTGCAGCAGCAGGTTCGGCCACAATGACAGAAGCCCGATGTTGGTGTTAATCTGATTCTGGAAGAAGATCAGTTGGTTTGTGTTGGACTGGGTAAGCTCGGTTGCAAGCACGTTTGTGCTGGTCTTGTTGGAGTAGAAATAAAGCACCACGATCGGGATCAACAAGATCACATTCAGAAGGACCAGCTTCTTGAACAAGTTATACCTGGGCATTCGGGCAGCTCCCCTTGTCATATGCATCAACGGCAGAATGTTCCTAGCTGCAAATATCCAATTTGTTGGTGTGGTAGTTAACTCTATTATAAAACACAGGATATGGCACAATTGAAATATATCTTCACTTTTTATAGCTTCTTCTCTCTTACCTCCATGGAACATAGAAAGCCAACAAAAACGCCATCACCGTAATTCGGTGATGGCGAATGAGCCAACAAGTTACAGAATTGGTGACAGGAGTCTCGCGATCGATTCCCGGAAACGCAAGGAGAGCGGACGCTTCTTGTACTCTTCCAGAGTCAATTGGTCACAATGCTCAAGATCGTCCAGAAAGATGCGCGCCAGCTTGGCTGCTGAAGCACTGTCATAGATGATCGCGTTGCTCTCAAAATTCAGACGAAAGCTGCGGATGTCCATGTTCGCCGTGCCGACAGAGGCAACTTCACCGTCAACGACCAGCGTCTTGGCGTGCAGGAAGCCTTTCTTATAAACATAGCAAGACACACCCGCTTCCAGCATATGCTCAAAGTAAGAGATGGAAGCCCAGTAGACGAACTTGTGATCCGGTTTGCTAGGCATCATCAGGCGAACATCGACACCGGACATCGCTGCGATGCGCAGTGCTGCATACATGCTCTCGTCGGGAATGAAATACGGCGTCTGGATATAAACGTATCGCCGTGCGGAAGAGATCATGCGAATATAAGCGTTCTTAATCTGTTCCTCGGCATTGTTCGGTCCGCTCGACAAGATCTGAATGCCCGCTCTGCCGCGGCCCGGAATATCCGGGAAATACGGCAGCTCCAACCGATTGAAGTGGTCAGTATCCTTCGACAGCTGGGAAACATGCCAGTCCATCAGAAACTGCACCTGCATCTGTTTCACGGCGCTTCCTTCGATCCTCAGATGAGTATCCCGCCAATACCCGAAGCGCGGATTGAGTCCCAGATACTCGTCCCCCACATTAAACCCGCCGATATATCCGATGGTTCCATCGATGATCACCATCTTGCGGTGATTGCGGAAATTCAGCCTGAGGCTCAACGTCGGCAGCTTCAAAGGGAAGAAATAGGCCACCTTCCCGCCTGCTCTCCGAAGCTCATCGTAGAAATTGCCCGGCGTATTGATGGAGCCGAGATGGTCGATGAGCAACCGAACTTCGACCCCTTCCGCAGCCTTTCTTGCCAAGGCGCGCAAGACCTCGCGTCCCAGATCATCACCGCGAAAGATATAATACTGGATGTGGATGTGATGCTTCGCATCCATGATCTTCTGCAACAGGTCGGCAAACTTCTCTTTGCCATCAGTAAAGATGGTGACCTCATTGTCCTGAGTATACACGGAATTTCCGCTTACCAGATTCATCTGGATCAGACGCCTGTGATGCTCTGTCGCCGGATCATGGAAACTCATGGACTGAAGCTCGGAATGCTGTTTGGCCACGACCTGATGGAGCGTATTGATCTGTTCGTTGGCCAACCGATAGACCTTGCGTCTGTTTAGGTTCTGGCCAAGGAAGATATAAACGAAGAATCCTGCGACCGGCAGGAAGAACAAGACAAGGAGCCAAGCCCAGGTCACAACCACATTGCGCCGCTCCAGGAAAATAACCGTGATGGCAAAGATCATATTCACGACAAGAATAATCAGAGAGAGGATTGCACCGGAACTAATATGCATACTGTTTCCTTTCTGTGTGAATCTGGATCGTATTCTTCGCCCAACACTTTCCTATCTTAAATATTATATGATATAACATCAAGTCAACCAACACCCTCACATCCCATGCAACGATAGACCGCACAGGAGCCATATGCACAATAAGGAAGAGAATGGGGAGATCCAGAACCGCCAGACACAAAAAAGCCGTGGGCATCAATAGATGCCCGCGGCTCGCTTCAATCATCCGCCAGACCATGTTTGAATGCATAGATCGCCGCCTGGGTGCGGTCTTCGACACCAAGCTTCGCCAGGATGTTGGTGACATGGAACTTCACCGTCTTCACACCGATCACCAGCTCATCCGCCACCTCCTGGTTGGACTTGCCCTTGGCGATCAGCCTGAGCACCTCCATCTCCCGCTCCGTCAGTTCCTCGTGCGGCAGATGCTCGGCAGGCTTCCGGAAGCGGTTCATGATCTTCGAAGCAACCTGCGCCTCTAGCACCGGCTGTCCTTTGGCTGCCGAGCGGATCGCCTGGGCGATCTCGCCAGCCCGCGAAGTTTTCAGCAGGTAGCTGAACGCGCCAGCTTCAAGTACCGGATAGATCTTCGCGTCATCGATATAGCTCGTCAGCACGATGACCTTACAATCAGGCAACTCCTTCAAGATACGGCGCGTCGTCTCGATGCCGTCCATGCCCTCCATGACGAGATCCATCAGCACGACATCCGGCTTGTACTGCAGAGCAAGGCGGATCCCTTCCTCCCCGCTTGCCGCTTCACCTACGAGATCGATGTCATCCTCGGTTCCCAGCACGGCGGACAGACCGATCCGCACCATCTCATGATCATCAACCAGCAGCACCTTAATCTTGTCTCTGTTCATCCGCATTACTCACCCCTTCTATCAGGATCGGCACGCGTATATCGATCCTTGTGCCCTTGCCCGGCGCGGACAGGATATGGATAGACCCGCCGATTTCATTGACTCTTTCCTGCATCGAGACGATCCCGTAGGAAGCTGTCTTCTTGACATTCATGTCGAAACCGATGCCGTTGTCACGAATAAACAGCCTGACGTACTCCGGCTTTCGCTGCAGGCGTACCTCCAGCTTATCCGCCTTGGAGTGGCGGAGCGTGTTCGACAGGGCTTCCTGCACGATGCGGAACAGGTGATCCTCAATGCCGCGCGGCAATTGCACCTCATCGTCCATCTCCAATTGAATCTCGATCGGCACCTTGGCGCGAAGCTCCTGGACGAGTTCGTACATGCCCTGCGCCAGCCGCTTGCCCTCGAGGTGAATCGGGCGCAGGTGAAGGAGCAAGGCGCGCATCTCCGACTGTGCAACCGCCGCCATCTCCTCGATCAGCGATACCTGCCGCTGCGCCTTGGCGAAGTCCTTGTCCATCGTGCGCGCCAGCGCCGTCGCCGTCATCGAGATGGCGAACAACTGCTGGCTGACCGCATCATGCAGCTCGCGGGCAAGACGTTGCCGCTCCTCTGTCACTGCGGAGAATCGGACGCGTTCCGCTAGTTCGGCATTATTGGCCGACAATCTCTGCAGCGAGGTGACCTGCTCCTCCCACTTCTTGCTGATGCGCCCCAGTTGTTCGCCGAGCCGGCCAACCTCATCCTCTCCAAGATCAGGAACAGCGCGGGAGAGCTGCCCCTTCTCCAGCATGAGCATCGCCTCCGATAGCACCTCCAGCCGCCGCTTCACCTTGCCGCTCTGCCAGTATCCGAAGATTGCGCCCAGCCCGAGGACGATGAGCAGGATGGTCGCCACATTGCGCACGATGCTGGTCCAATGTCCGGATAAATCCACATAGCCGTATACGTACAGGAAATACACGATCAATGCTGCGAGCAAGACGCTGAACATGATCGACTGCCCCATGCTTCGCCATATCATGTTTTTAAGTTTGCGTTCACGGTTCATCGTCTGCTCTCCTCCCGTCCAGCGGCTCACAGCAACTTCACATTGATGTCTCCGACCAAGTAAGACAACGTAATGATCACCCGATGCTCAGCCGTATCGAAGTTCAACGACTGCCAGCTCATCTTCGTGCCGAGGCCATCCTGCTGGTCGTATCCAATCTTCGTCTGTCCGATGATCAGCGTCGAATCGACGCGTACGCCGATATCATCCGGGACGATGATATCGATATCGCCGACGATGCCCTGGAACACCATCGTCGTCTCCGGTTCATCGATGATGGCAAGCGACAGATCGATGTTCATCTCTCCCACGATTGACCAGATGCTCAGATTTTGCAGCACCCAAGGCTCCCGATTCCAACGTATGCTGGCCAAAAATTGGTGCCGCTGTTGATAGGTAGGCTCCTTGTGAAGCTGCTTAGAACGAACGAGGAAATAACCGAATGAGATGAGCAGAACAGCGAAGATGATCACCAGATGGTTAAGTGCCAGGAACAAGAGGCCAACGCCGATCAGAATATAGCCTGAACGGGCTTCGCCAGAGCGCAACTGATAGATGCCAAGAGCAACGATCAATAGAGCCGTGACGGTAAGAAACCCGATCGCATTGCCAAGAAACAGGTACAAGCCCGTACCGATCAGCAACAGTGCCGTATTGCGACTGCGTTGATTCATACCGTCACCCCTCTCGTTGTTGGACTTCAGCCCATACATCCCATGCGCAATGTCATTCATATAGATAAAGAAACTTAGCTTTCGCCGGCATCGATACATCGCCGGCGAAAGCCTAGTTTGCGAATCATGCAAACGGAATCAACCATTAGCATATCATATCTGATTGTCTCTTGAAACGGGTCATTCAGCAGATCCGACGTTCAGCTTCTCCTTCAATGCGTTCATCTCCGCTTCCAGCTTCTCGTTCAACACCGCATCTCCCGGTTTGCCGTAGCTGCTTGGTACGTACGGCCTCTTGCTGATCTCAGCTTCGATCTCCATCTGCATGATCTTCTCCTCCATGCGCTGGAAACCAATCGCTGCGCTGCCAGCGCCGATGTGCGCGGCCGAGGTAACCTGCGCCATCTGCTTCTTCGCCTTGGCGATCTGCGCGCGGCTGATCAGCTCATTGCGCTTGTTGCGCATTTGATAAAACTCATTCTTCATCTCATGCAATTGCTGCATCAGCTCATCTGCCTGAGCCTTCGCTTCAGCATGCATCGCTTGGTACTCCGCTGCCTTCTCCGCTGCTTGCAGCTTCTCAGCCAGCGCCTGCTTCGCAGACGCTTCCTGACCATCTCGCAGCGCAGCGATTGCCGCTTGCTCACGTTCCTGAACGACACGGCTCATCTCATCCAGGCGCTGTTTCAGCCTGCGCTCGTTCGCCATCTGCTTGGCGACCGTAACCTCCGCCTGCGCAATTTCTTCCTCCATATCGCGGATGTACTGATTCAACATCTTGATCGGATCCTCTACCTTGTCCAGCAGCTCATTTACCGATGCCTTTGTCATGTCCTTGATTCTTTGAAATACTCCCATTGTCATTATTCTCCCTTCTCTTGTTCATATTTGGCCAAACGTTGCTTCAGTTCTTCAATTTCCTTGCGAAGCGCCTTTGTCTCCAGATCCCGCATCAGCGAGTCCAGATTGTCTTCGGCGGTTTGCTCCTGGCTCGAAGCATGCGACGCGGTGCTGTAGCTCATCGGATCATGCATCGAAGGTCCAGCGCGGTGTCCGGCATACGAATCACGGTTTCCTTTGCCATGCTTGCCATTCCAACCGCTGCCCCAGCATGAATGCTGTTTGCCGTACGGCCCGCCAACCGGATCGAAGCCATAACCATGCCGATGCGAACTCCAGTCCGCCGGTTCCTCCGGAATGATCAGCCCTGCCACCAGGTATAACAGGCCTGCTGTTCCGCCCGAGAAGATCGTCGCGATGACGACTACGAAGCGAAGCAGCGTCGAATCAACATTCAGCGTCTGTCCCAAACCTCCGCATACGCCGAAGATTTTCCTGTCAGTAGCGGAACGGTACAGTTTCGTGGTCAAAGCTTGATTCCCTCCTTCGCCAGCTTCTCCCGCAACCGGGAGAGCTCATGCTCCAATTCATCCTTGAGCGCCGCTCCGGCTCGATAAATCGTCTCCTCCGTAATCTGCCGCAGCTCTCGCAGCGTCATCGTCTCCAGCTCCATATCGGAGACGCGATCCTCCAGGCGGCGGAAGGCGTTCTCTGCGCCGCGCCAGCCTGCGCCGCGAGCTCGCTCGTTCATCCGCTGCCGCAGCCGGATCGACTCCATGCGCGCCGCATAATATTGCCGCTTCGACAGGACCTCGTCATATTCGGCCCGCAGTTGGGCCAGCTCCTGATCGAGCTCTGACGTACTGGTCATCGCCTGCTCGTACAGTTCCTTGTACCGCTGCGATTGCTCTTCGCTCTGCAGCTTATCCTGCAGCGCGATGCGGGCGATATCCTCCTCACCTGCTTTAAGCGCGATGCTCGCCTGTTGTTCTCTCTTCTCGGCGCGAAGCTTCGCCTGGAGATACTGCTCGCGCATCGCCGCCATGTGCTTCTTGCACTGAGCAAGAAGCTGCTCGGTCTGCCAGATGTGATTTCTCTGCGCCGCCAGGAAATCATCGATCATCTTAACCGGATCTTCTGACTGCTCAAGCATGTCGTTCAGATTCGCCATCGTGATGTCCCTTACCCGCTTCATTACGCCCATCGTATGTTCCTCCTTCTGCTTATGTCTCTTCTATATGGTTCTCTCTCGATTTTTGAGCAGATACACTCCGTATATGATCAGCACGATCGCGACCAGCCAACCGATAACTCCCATCAGCTTGCCGAATAGGATCAGACCGCCGAGGATGGCGAGCGGCCAACCGATGAACCCGCTGCGATGCTTGATGAGGCTGTAGCCGATCAGGAGAAGCACGATCGGGAAGATCCAGTTCATGAGCGAGCCAAGTCCGAAGCCCAGCTTGTCGATCAAGATCAGACCGCCCAGCAGGATGAGGATCACAGCGAAAGTGATATTTCGATTCATGTTCAATGTCATTCACCGCCTTTCAGGTGCTTCGTCGTTCTTGATGTCTCTATTGTAGGTGATTCGCGAGAAGCTCAAAACAGACCGGGGATGGTTTTTGATCCCCGACCTAGGTCGGGGATGCTTTCCTACCTGTGAAGGGGCTCCTGAAGATTATTTGGCTTCATGATTTATATAAAAAAACAGGGTATCCGATCCGCCATGCGAATCAGATACCCTGTATTGTATCGGGTATGCCTGGATAAGTCCGATTCCTTACTTCTCCTCTACTGCTTCAAGGACTGCCGACAGGAACGCCAGGACAAGACCTTGGCCCCAGCCCTGCGCCCATTTGCGATCGATGTTCAGATAACCATGGACGTCCCTCATCACCGCCGTGCCGCCGGAGACATTCAACACTCGTCCGTTCGGCGCGATATTATCCAGGATGCCCTTGAGCGCTTTACGCACATACTTGCCGTGCAGCGGGCTGGCGTTGGTCACCATCGCTGCGGCGATACCGGCTGATGCCGAAACCTCGCCATAAGCCTCCGGATGGTCTAGCACCGTCCCCCACAGGCCGTCCTCCCGCTGCAGGACCTTAAGCGCAGCCAGTTGGTCGCGCGACGATCCCCAGATATCCATGATCGGCGGATACAGATAGGCCTCCGGCAATATCTTCGCCGTCCGCGTCATCGTATAGGCTGCCCATGCGTTGCCGCGCGCCCAGAAGATGCCCGACATATGATCCTTGGTCATATTATTATAGCCATGATACCAGAGCGCGGTATTCTCATCCTGAAGATAATGGATATGCCAGACGAATTGATTCAGCGCATCATCGATGAGCCGTCTCTCATTCTGCATGATACCAACACGCAGCATGAAGTATGCGGCCATGAACAGCGTATCCGCCCAGCATTGCTCTGGGAAATCATTCTTGGCAGATACGGTGTGCTGCAGCACGCGGTCACCGAATCTGAGGGCGCGATGCTCCAGATAATCGATCTTGCTCATGATCAGATCCAGGTATTTGGGGTCCTGCGTATACTGGTAAAGCGTGATCAGCATATGACCCATCGCACACGTATTCACGGTCCACTCAGAAGGCAGCCCTTCCTCGATGTATTCATCCACCCAGTTGATCATTCGTTTCAGATAGGACTCGTTGCCGGTCGCTTCATAAGCCCGGCTGACGCCATAGTAGGCAACGCCGCATGGCCAGTCCCAGGTCAGGTCCATCTTGAGCGTATAATCAACCACGCGGTCGATCGTCTCTCTCAGTTGCTCCTTATCGATATCAAGTTTCAGCATCGTACCCCTCCCACATACTAGCAATTGACACGCAACACTACCATTATAACGCATGTCCGGCCAGTGAACAGAAGTTATTTCATGGCGCTTGCGTGAGTTTATTACGGTTTAGCGTGATAAGCGTGACTGATCCCAGGTTCGATTGGAAAGCTGAGAGCCCCCGCGTCTGCAGGGGCTTCAGCTATCTGATCGGATGGCCTATGCTGCCTTAATGGATAATGTTGCCTGCGTCATATGCTGCTTTCTTCTCGTCGAGGATCTTCTGATAACCTGCGTCGAGGAATTTCTTCTTCGCCGATTCATACTTCGCGTCGAATTGATCCGGCGACGACATCACGATATCCAGATACAGCTCTTGGAACAGGTTGTTCAGGTCGGCTTTGTACTTGCTGACCGATTCGATCGGTACAGTGAACAGCGGGTCCGCATACAGATACGGCAGCGTCTCTTCTCTGTACTTCAGCATGTCTTCCACGATATATTCATATCCTGGCGGCGACCAGAAGCTCTTGAGCGCTTCGATCGTCTCTTCTTCCGAGCCGTATACCGGCGATTCCACTACCAGGCACCAGTAGTCCTTGTTGTTGTTCGGCGACAGCTTCGCTTCACCGTCATAGTCCGCATTCTTGATCGGCAAGCCGCTTTCGTCCAGACCATTGTAGTTCATCCCGTCAAAACCGTTCTGAAGCGCGAACAGATTCTCCGGTTGGCTCATCCACTCGAGGTAGAGCCATACCGCGATGCGCTCTTGTTCCGAGGATTCATGGTTGATGCCCATGATCATGCCGAACGGCCAATCCGCACGTCCTTGCGGCACTCCACCTTCCGGAACGCTTGCCATCGGAGGCAACACGGCAAACTCCGCTTCCGGATTGTTCTTCAGAACCGCTTCGAAGATGTCGGTGTTGCTGGCGATGTATTCGCCGTAGGTTCCCGTTCGGCCTGCAACGAACTCTGCCTTCACCTTGTTGGCGTCATCACGCAGGTAGAATTCCTGGTCGATCAGCTTGTTGTTGTATTGATAGTTGAGATTGCGCAGCCATTTCTCCGTTGCTTCGGTTGTGAAGTCTGCCACAGACAGGTCGGTGTAAAGCGCATGTTGTTCAGGATCTACCGGCCAGTCGCGGAACGGATAGCTGTAGTTAAAGGTGTTGCGTTGCAGGGAGCCGCCTGCTGTACCCAGTCCTGCGTCTCTCCATTTCACCAGCATCTCATTAAACTTCTCCAGAGAAGTCAGGTCTTCGACCTTCATGCCAACGGCTTCAACCCAGTCCTTACGGATGATTGTTACCCAGTTGCTGACATTCGGGCGTTCAGCGAAGAAGAAGATCTGCTGACCGTCAACTTGACCGTAACGTTCAATCGTATCCTTCATCTTATTCCAATAGGTCGGAGCGTACTGAGCAATCTCCTCCACATTCAGGGGCTGCATCACTTCGGATGAATAATAGTTCAGCGCTTGCGGCATGTCGTAATGCATGATGATATCCGGCGCTTTACGTGATGCGAGCAGTTGCTGGTAGTCCTGCACTTCCGTGGCGCGGCCGATCGGCGTGAACTTCACTTCGACGTTGTACTTCTCGCCGAATTCCTGTTGAATCCAGCGCGTGTAGTAGTTGTCCGATACGTTCCAGCCTTCGAATGCGCGGTCATAAACCGGGATCTCCAGCGTGACGCGCTCAGGGAAGCCGTTGCGGTAGTCGACATTTTCACCCGAACTCTGGTTGCCTGTAGCGGCACCCGAATCGGACTGCGAGTTTTTGTTGCCCGAGCAACCGGCGAGTACGCCAAGTACCAGAACAACAATCGCTAGCAAAGAGAGTAGCTGCTTTTTCATTTTCATTTCCCCCTAGTCATTAGTGTGGTTATTCTTTAACTGCACCAATCATGACGCCTTGTACGAAATATTTCTGGATGAACGGATAGACGAGCAAGATCGGCACAGTCGCAAACACAACTACAGATGCTTTCAACACTTCAGGATTGCTCAGGTTGACGTTGGAAACCTCAAGCTGGAAGCTTTCGCTGGCTTGTACAACCAGGTAGTACAGCTTCAATTGAAGCGGCCTGAGTTCAGTTGCGTGTTTGATGTAGAACAGCGCATCCTGATAAGCGTTCCACCTGCCGACTGCATAGAACAGTGACAATGTGGCGATGATCGGCTTGGACAGCGGCAACACAATCGACCATAGGATGCGGAAATGTCCGGCACCGTCGATCCTCGCTGCCTCTTCCAGGCTGTCCGGGATACTGCTCCTGAGGGAAGTTCTCATAATAAGCAGATTATAAGCACTGAACGCTCCCGGCAAGATCAACGCCCAAAGTGTATCCAATAATCCCAGATTGCTGATATTGATGTATTCCGGGATGATACCGCCGCCAAAATAAAGCGTAAACATGAAGATGAAGGTAAGTACTGCCCCGCCCTTCAGATTCCTGCGGGAGAGCGGATATGCCGCGCAGGTCGTTACGATCATCCCAAGCACCGTAAAGGTAACGGTTACAAATACCGAGACATACAGCGATCTCAAGATGCTGGCGTCAGCGAAGATCTTCTGGTAGGCCTCCGTTGTAAACCCTTTCGGCCAGAGGAAGACTTTGTTCGCGATGACATAAGCATCGGTACTAAGCGACTTCGCGATTACGTGAACGAATGGCAACAGACAAACCAGCGATATAAGCGCTATCAAAGTATAGATCACGATATCCCATGTATCAAATCTTCTGCGGCTCGCTGGTTGGATGGTTCCTGTAACTGCCATGCTTCGCCACCTCCCTTCTATAGCAGCCCGTCTTCGCCAAGCTTCTTGGCGATGCGATCGGCAATAAGTATCAGGATAAGACCAACGACGGACTGGAACAAGCCAACAGCGGTTGCCCGGCTGAAGTCGCCGCTCTCGATCCCCCAGCGGTAGACGAGAACCGGGATCGTCGTGGTGAATTCATTGGTGGCCTTGTTCTGCAAGGCGAAGATCTGCTCGAATGAGCCGCCCATGATTCGGCCCAGATTCAAGATCAGCAACGTGATGATCGTCGGTCGGATAGACGGAAGCGTTACATTCCACATCTTGCGCCAGCGTCCTGCGCCATCCACCGTTGCCGCTTCATACAGCTCCGGATTGACACCGCTGATTGCTGCGAGATAGATGATCGTTCCCCAACCCATGCTTGCCCACACGCCGATCCCGACGTAACTGGCCAGCCAATGATAGTCGCTCTGCAGGAACGGAATCCTGTCTCCTCCCAGCATCTCGATGACATTGTTTACGAGACCGCTTCCAAGACCGAGCAACTGGTAAGCAAGTGCGCCGATGATCGGCCAGGACAGGAAGTGCGGCAGATAGAGCAGGGATTGATTGACCCGCTTGTACATCGAATGCCTGATCTCATTCAGCAGAAGCGCCAGGAAGATCGGTGCGGTGAAGCTGAAGATCAGATCCAGTCCGTTCAGCAATAAGGTATTGCGTAAGGCCCTGATGAAATCCCGATGCGCGAAGATGTCCTGGAATACCTGAAAACCTACCCATTCACTGCCCCAGATGCCTCTGGCGATCTTGTAATCCTTAAAAGCAAGCACCAGACCGGACAGTGGAGCATATTTGAACGTGAGCGCAAATGCCAGCGGGATGAGCAGAAGGATGTACAACTGCCAGTTCTGGCGGAAGTAGTTCTTCAACTCTCTGCGTTGAGACTTCTTCATCTGTTTATCCGCCAAAGCGCTTTCAACGTTCATAATCTCACCTCCCAATTAATGTCTCTCATTCTCGGTTGCTCATTCAGGAAGTGATTCCCGAACTCCATGTTGACGCTTTCAGCATATCCCCGAAATCGACAAATCGTAAATGGTATGGTTTGATACCAGGGGTCATTTTTGATCGATCAAAAATGCGTGACTTAGGCGGGACAAGGCTTTGACAAACGCTTACATAATCAAATCTGACCGACAGTAGCAAAAATGAAAAGCCAGATCATCCGCATATCTTGCATGCATCTGATCTGACTCCACCATAAGTTTGGGTCTGTTCGGTTTCTTCATGTGGCGTTACATGGAAGGCAAGGAAGCCCCCGCATTCGCGAGGGCTTAAGCAGCAGGTTTCGCTGTTTCTGTTGATCTCCTGATTTATTCGAGGATATATCCGGCGTCATAGGCCGCTTTCTTCTCGTCGATGATTTCCTGATAGCCAGCTTCGAGGAATCGCTTCTTCGCCGCTTCATACTTCGCGTCGAATTGATCCGGCGGCGACATCACGATGTCCAGATACAGCTCCTGGAACAGGTTGTTTAGGTCGGCTTTGTACTTGCTGACCGACTCGATCGGTACAGTGAACAGCGGGTCCGGATATTGATACGGCAGGACTTCTTCCCTGTATTTCAGCATGTCTTCCACGATATATTCATATCCTGGCGGCGACCAGAAGCTCTTAAGCGCCCGGATCGTTTGCTCCTCCGTACCATAGCTTGGCGCTTCGATGACCAGGCACCAGTAGTCCTTGTTGTTGTTTGGCGAGAGCTTGGCTTCTCCGTCATAGCCCTCATTCTTGATCGGCACGCCATGTTCATCCAGGCCATTGTAGTTCATCCCGTCAAAACCGTTCTGAAGCGCGAACAGATTCTCCGGTTGGCTCATCCACTCGAGGTAGAGCCACACCGCGATGCGCTCCAGGTCACTTGACTCGTAGTTGATGCCCATGATCATGCCGAACGGCCAGTCCGCACGCCCTTGCGGCACGCCGCCTTCCGGTATGCCGGCATACGGAGGAATCACGGCAAACTCCGCTTCCGGATTGTTCTTCTTCACCGCTTCGAAAAGATCGGTGTTGCTGGCGATGTATTCGCCGTAGGTTCCCGTCCTGCCTGCGACGAACTCCGCCTTCACCTTGTTGGCGTCGTCACGCAGATAGAATTCCTGATCGATCAGCTTGTTGTTGTATTGATAGTTAAGATTGCGCAGCCATTTCTCCGTTGCTTCGGTTGTGAAGTCAGCAACGGACAGATCGGTATAGATCGCATGCGTTTCCGGATCTACCGGCCAGTTACGGAATGCATAGCTGTAGTTGAAAACATTGCGTTGCAGGGAACCGCCTGCGGTACCCAGTCCAGCGTCTCTCCATTTCACGAGCATCTCATTAAACTTCTCCAGCGAAGTGAGGTCCTCCACCTTCATGCCAACGGCTTCTACCCAGTCTTTACGGATGATGGTAACCCAGTTGCTAACATTCGGGCGTTTCGCGAAGAAGAACATTTGCTTGCCCTCGATAACCCCGTAACGCTCGATCGTATCCTTCATATTGTTCCAATACGTTGGGGCATAGTGGGCGATCTCATTCACATCCAGCGGCTGCATCACCTCGGATGCATAGTAGTTCAGCGCTTGCGGCATGTCGTAATGCATGATGATATCCGGCGCTCTGTGGGAAGCAAGCAACTGCTGATAGTCCTGAACCTCGGTGGAGCGGCCGATCGGCGTAAATTTCACTTCCACGTTGTACTTGTCGCCGAATTCCTTCTGAATCCAGCGCGTGTAGTAGTTGTCCGTCACGTTCCAACCCTCGAATGCGCGGTCATAGACCGGGATCTCCAGCGTGACACGCTCAGGGAAGCCGTTGCGGTAATCGGCCTCTCCTCCCGTATTCGTATCACCGCCGGATGATGGCGAAGTGCCTCCCCCTGTTGTTGTCGTCGTATTGCCACCCGTGTTGGAAGTGTTGTTGGCAGGCTCATTATTCTTATTGCCTGAGCAAGCAACTAGTACGCCAAGCACCAGCACGAAGACAGCAAGCAACAGAACAAGCTTCTTCATATATCCTTTCCCCCTACACAAAATATTGAAAACCGTTCTTTACTCCTTAATCGCGCCGATTAAGACGCCTTGCACGAAATACTTCTGGATAAATGGATATACGAGCAAGATCGGTACAGTCGCAAACACGACCACGGACGCTTTGAGCACCTCGGGATTGCTCAGATTGACATTGGTCATCTCAAGCTGGAAGCTTTCGCTGGCCTGCACCACCAGATAATAGAGCTTCAACTGCAACGGCCGAAGTTCGGTCGCATATTTGATGTAAAACAGCGCATCCTGATAAGCGTTCCACCTGCCGACTGCATAGAACAGTGACAATGTGGCGATGATCGGCTTGGACAGCGGCAACACGATCGTGAGCAGGACGCGGAAGTGGCCGGCTCCGTCGATTCTCGCCGCTTCCTCCAGGCTGTCCGGAATATTGCTTCGAATCGATGTACGCATGATCAGCAGATTGAAGGCGCTGAATGCAGGCGGCAGGATCAACGACCACACGGTATCCAATAAGCCTAGGTTGCTGATGTTGATGTATTCAGGAATGATGCCGCCGCCAAAATATAGCGTAAACATGAAGATGAACGTCAGCACCGCATTGCCCTTCAGATTCCTGCGCGAGAGCGGATAGGCCGCGCAGGTGGTAATGATCATGCCAAGCACCGTAAACGTAACCGTTATGAAGATGGTCACATACAGCGAACGGATGATGCTGGCATCAGCGAAGATCTTCTGATACGCTTCGATCGTAAAACCTTCCGGCCAGAGGAACACCTTATTCGCGATGACATAGGCATCCGTGCTGAGCGACTTGGCTACCACATGTACAAACGGCAACAAGCAGGCCAGTGACGCGAGGGCGATCGCGCTGTAGATGACCACATCCCACGGGTCGAAACGTCTTCGGTGATGTACGGCGCGAATGATACCAGAACCTTGCATGGTTCACCTCCCTTCTATAGCAATCCGTCTTCGCCAAGTTTCTTGGCGATCCGGTCGGCTATCAGTATTAGGATCAGCCCTACCACGGATTGGAACAACCCGACGGCAGTCGCGCGGCTGAAGTTGCCGCCTTCGATCCCCCATCGGTAAACGAGTACCGGGATCGTCGTGGTAAATTCGGTGGTGGCCTTGTTCTGCAAAGCATAGATCTGTTCAAACGACCCGCCCATGATTCTGCCCAGATTCAGAATCAGCAGCGTGACGATTGTGGCACGTATACCGGGAAGTGTCACGTACCACATCCTGCGCCAGCGTCCAGCACCGTCCACCGTTGCTGCTTCATACAGCTCGGGATTGACTCCGCTGATCGCCGCCAGATAGATGATCGTGCCCCAGCCCATACTGGCCCATACTCCGATTCCGACATAGCTGGCGAGCCAGTGATAGTCGCTCTGCAGGAACGGAATTCGCTCTCCTCCCATCATCTCGATGAGATTGTTGACGAGTCCATTGCCCAGACCAAGGAGCTGATAGGCGAGCGCGCCGATGATCGGCCAGGACAGGAAGTGCGGCAGATAGAGCAAAGATTGATTGACACGTTTATATGCGGTATGTCTGATCTCATTCAGCAACAGGGCAAGCAGGATCGGTGCCGTAAAGCTGAAGATCAGGTCCAGCGTATTAAGCAGCAAGGTGTTGCGAAGCGCACGGAGGAATTCCCGATGACGGAAGATTTCTTCGAATACCTGGAATCCGACCCACTCGCTGCCCCAGAAGCCTCTGGCAATCTTGTAATCCTTGAAGGCCAGGATCAAGCCCGAGAGCGGAGCATATTTAAACGTTAGGGCAAATCCCAACGGAATGACCAAGAGGGCATACAATTGCCAGTTTTGAACCATATAGCTGCGGAATTGCTTCCTCTTCAGCTTTCTCGCGTCAATGACAATCTGACTGCCTTCGCCGCCGATCTGTGTGGAAGCGCCTTCAACTTTCATCTCTCTGATCTCACCTCCTCAAGGTACCTCTCATCACTGCCAATGAGACTGCAGCATGAAATTTCCATTCCATTGATTACGCTTTCATATTAGCTATTGGGTAATTTGGCGTAAACGATTGGAATTGATCATTCTTGTTATTTTTGATCGAACCGTCACGAAAGAACGGAGAAATGCGGCTTTGACCCGTGTCAGAAGAAGCAAATCTGAACAGGATGAGCAAAAATGAAAAGCCAGCCCCGCTCGCTTGTTGCGAGCAGGACTGGCTGAATGGGTTGATCGGAGCAGAATCTTCGTCAAGATTTGCCCGATGAGAGTTTGATATTACGGTATTGGCTTGGTGACATGCCTTCGTATTTGCGGAAGAAGCGGTTGAAGCTCTGCACATTGTGGTATCCGATCCTCTCCGCAATCTGGGAGATTGTCAGCTCCATATCGAGGAGCAATTCCTTGGACTTCTCGATGCGCAACAGGTTGAGATAGTCGATCAGACTCTTACCCGTCTGCTCGGATACGATCTTCCGCATGTAGGAGTAGCTGATGCCGATTTCCTTAGCCATATCTTCGAAGATGATGTCTTCATTGTAATGATTCTGCAGATACTGCACGATGCGGTCCAGGTGATTGATCTTGTTCGTGCTCTGGTCGAGGCTTCTGATGATCTCCTCGAAGAATTCAATCATATACTCCTCGATTTCTTCCAGGGTGTCGAATGACGCCAGGGTCGAATAGATGTTGCTCTGGCCAGCGAAGACGCGGGATGTCATGGCGTTCTCACGCATGTACCGGATCGTGACCCCCGCAAGCTGATAATAGATGAACAGAATATTGTCGTAGGAGATGTATGGGACCGAGCGAATCTCCTGGCGGATATTCTCCAATTCTTTGTAGATGTTCTCTATATCCTTCGTCTCCAGATAGTTCAGGATCCGCCGCTCGCTCGTCGCCGGATAGATGTACTTGTGGCTGACTCCCGCATCCTCCTGCCAATACATGATGTGGCCGCCGCCCTTGATGATGCGTTGTTTGATGAGCTCGATCGATTCCGTCATCAGATCAGGCAGTGACAGGACATCCGTCGTGGCATCGCTGACGCCGATCGTCACCGTATGCTCAAACAGGCGCTTCGCTTCCCCGCTGATCTTGATCAACGCGGCTTTGAGCGATTCGTGAACGTTGTCCAGGCCGGCTCCGTTTAGCACGATCGCGAAGTAGCCGTCGCCTTGATAAACGATCTGCGCATGCACGTCCTCAGGGAACAGGCCCGCACACTTCTGGATGAACAGATAGCGATGGTAGCTGCGCGTCTCCCGGCTGTTCTTGCTCACATAATGTCGATAGCGGTCGATGGAGAGCACCGCGACGCGGTAATAGGGCTCCGGGAACACCTCCGCGTACTGTTCCGCCAGCTCGCCCCGCAGCAGCCTCTGGGCCGTCAGGTTGCGCACGTCCTGATCACGCTCCTGCAGAAGCTGCTGGAGCGCCTTCTCTTCCTCCTGCATGCGCTTGAAGGCATCATCGAGGAAGGCCAGTTCATTGTGTTTGTTCAGCGTGCCCAGTGCGGGATGAGACCGGACCGTGGTCACCAGCTTGCGAAGCGGCTGGGACAGCCATCTCGCCAGGATAACCGACACGACCGTTGTCAGGATGATCATGATGATCGTTGTCAGGAAGATGTTGCGTTGCACCGATGTGGTTCGGAGCAGCAGCTCGTCCATCGAATAGATCTTGATGATCGTCCAGTCACGCCGCACCGTGCTCGTCCAAACGATGAGCTGCCTCTCTCCCTCCGATTCGCGGATCTGATAGCCCTGTCTCTGCGCTTTCTCCAGGATGTCCTGGATAAAAGGCTGGTCCGAGGTTGTGTGCAGCTTGGTCTTGTCATTGTTGGAGACGATCAGACCGTCTTTGTTCAGCAGGTAGTAATCCTTCTCCCCTTGATCGGACGAGCGGAGATAGGAGCTGATCTGGGACTCGCGAAGGTTGATGACCAGCGTGCCGCGAGTTGCCGTCGTCAGACTGCTCGTCGGCAACACATAGGACAACACCGGGATTCCGTTGGCCAGCCTGCGCGGATACCATCTGCCGCCGATCCCTCTGCTCTGGTCCATCGCAGCCGTCAACCAATCCAGAGACTCATAACGTTCCAGCTTGGTGACCCCTTTGTCGGTGGAGATCACATAATCCGAGTCCTCCAGGTAGAAGAAGGTGGAATACACGCCATCCACGATATTGTTCAGATTTCTAAGTTCACGGAAGATGGAGAGCGCCCGGTTCACGTTCTCGTAGTTGTCATTAAGCTCATCATAGGTCTCGATGTATCGGATCGAATCGATGAGATTGTTCGGCGCTGTCAGGCGAACCGCGTGGCTCGCGAGATTGCTGAGAGCGCTCTCGAAAAAATTACGGCTGGTCGTAAGGCCCGCAAGTGAAGTTTCAGCGATCGTCTCCTCCGAATACTCGAGAAAACTTGACCCGCTGTAAGAAGTCAGGATGGTCGTCGGAATAACCATGACGATGAACATGATGATGACTAGTTGCAGCATCATTGGTATCCGTCTCATAATGGTCCCCCTATCTATCTCATTCCAACAGGACGCTCCGCATCAATGCTCGCCTTCACATGGCATACTGTCGGACGATACAACAATAAACAATATTGTACGCTTTCATATTAGCTTAATACAATCGTTCATTTTACTTCAATATGATTAACAATTCCACTTCACCTCTCCTATCTGGGAAGTTTTTTGATAGGAATTGCTTTCTATGGATTGACATTTGTCGAGATGGCTCATATAATCTCTCTATCAAATTAATCCTATAAACTAACTATGAATTGGGGGATGGAAGAAAATCATGTCAACCTATCTATCAACAAAACGTAAACTGGCACTTGTTCTGGGCGTCCTGATGCTCGTTCTGATGATCAGTGCTTGCGGCAACAACGATGGCGGCAATTCGGCTTCGGGCAGCAACAACAGCGGGACCAATGCGGCCCAATCCAACAACGACAGCGGCAGCAATCCTGAGGCTGACGGCAATAGCAGCGAAGAAGAACGGTATAGTCTCGTCGTTGGCGTAACGGCTGGCGTACACGAACAGATCGTGGAGAAAGTTCGTGAGGTTGCAGAGGCCAACGGCCTGGATATCGAGATCAAGGTCTTCAGCGACTTCATCATCCCGAATGTGGCCCTGGTTGAAGGGGAACTCGACGCGAACATCTACCAGCACCGGCCGTTCCTGAACTCCTACAAGGAAGAAAAAGGCGCAAGCGAACTCGTCGATGTCGCAGAGACCGTGCTCAACCCGATGGGGTTCTACTCGAAGAAACTCAAGAGCATCGATGAGATCAAGGAAAACGACCGTATCGGCTTGCCCAATGACCCGACGAACAGCGCACGCGCTCTGCTCATGTTTGAATCAGCCGGCCTGATCAAGATTCGCGAAGGTGTGCGCGAAGAGGCAACTGTTCTCGACGTGGTGGAAAATCCGTTGAACCTGGAACTGATCGAGCTTGAAGCAGCGCAAATCCCGAATCTGCTAGATGAGCTGGCCGCGGCTGCGATCAACACGAGCTTCGCGACCAATGCGGGCCTGACGCTGACTGATGATGCGATCTTCGTGGAAACGCACACTTCTCCTTGGGTCAACGTCATCGTCACAACCGAAGACCGCAAGGAAGATCCAGCGATTCAGAAGTTGATCGAAGCCTATCATTCCGATGAAACGAAGAAGTTCATCGAAGAAACGTTCAAGGGAGCGGTGGTTCCGCTGTGGTAAAGCGATGATCAGGCTAGAGCATATATCGAAGACGTTCACTACGAAGAAAGGCACAGTCGAAGCGCTGCGCGATGTTTCGCTGGAAGTGCGGCAAGGGGAAATCTTCGGCATCATCGGATACAGCGGCGCCGGCAAGAGCACGCTCATCCGCTGCGTCAACCTGCTGGAGAAGCCGACAAGCGGCAAGGTGATCATCCATGATCAGGATTGCACCTCGTATACGGAGAAGCAGTTGAGCGCGGTGCGGCGAAAGATTGGGATGATCTTCCAAAGCTTTCATCTGCTCAAGACAGCGACGGTATATGACAACATCGCGATCCCGCTGAAGCTGACGGGTTACAGCAAGGATGAGATCAAGCGGCGCATCGACAAGTATGTTCGGATCGTTGGCCTGGAGGACAAGCTGGACGCATATCCGCGCCAGTTGTCCGGCGGCCAGCAGCAACGGGTGGCGATCGCCAGAGCGCTCGCCCATGAACCGGAGTTGCTCCTCTGCGACGAAGCGACCAGTTCACTCGATCCCGAGACGACGGATTCGATCCTGGAATTGCTCATGGAGATCAACCGTGAGCTGGGCATCACGATCCTGCTGATCACGCATGAGATGCATGTCATCCAGAAGATATGCGATCGGGTTGCGGTCATGGAATCCGGGCAGGTCGTTGAACAGGGCCAGGTCATTGACCTGTTCACCCGGCCGCAGCACCCGACAACGAAGAAGTTTGTCAGAAGCTTGTATCGGGACGATCTCCAGGCGGAGTTCGTCTCTAGCTTGCGGCGGACCGGAGACGTGTTCCGCCTTACCTTCGTTGGAGATTGTGCGAACGAACCGCTTCTCGCCGAACTTAGCGTAGAGCTGAACGTGAGGCCGAACATACTCGCAGGTCAGATCGTTCAGCTCAAGAACGCCACATTCGGCGTCCTCGTCATCCATCTGACGGGTGATCCGGAGCAGATGAACCAGGCTTGCGAGTTCCTCTCAAGCCGCGGCGTCATGATAGAAAGGGTGGGGATAGCTTGAGCTTCTTCGAGACGAGAATGCCGTATATATGGGAAGCGCTGGTCGAGACGTTGCAGATGCTTGGCATATCCTTGCTGTTCTCGATCCTGATCGGTCTGCCGCTTGGCATCTTGCTCATCCTGACCAACAAGGGCGGGCCGCTGAGCAATCGATTCATCTATGAGACGCTCAATGTCATCATCAATATTATTCGTTCCATTCCATTTATTATCCTGTTGTTCTTTATTCTTCCTTTCACCAAGATTATCGTCGGTACGACGATCGGCGTCAAAGGCGTCATCGTACCTCTGGTCGTCTATGCTTCCCCATATGTCGCGCGCATCATGGAGACCGCGCTGCTCGAAGTGGACAGAGGGGTTGTGGAGGCGTACAGGGCGATGGGCATCAGCATGAGACAGATCATCTGGAACGTGATGCTGCGCGAGGCCCGGCCATCGATCATCTCTGGACTGACGATCGCCACGGTCAGCCTGCTCGGCGCCACGGCCATGGCTGGTCTGGTCGGGGCTGGCGGGCTCGGCGATCTGGCCTACCGGTTCGGCCATCTCCGCTACGAGGTCGATGTCATGTATGTGACGGTTGGCATCCTGATTCTGCTCGTGCAAGGCATCCAGACGCTCGGCAACCGCCTCGTCGCCCGCTTCAAGAAGTAATCCGCAATGCCAGGGGAATATCCTGTCATAGTGTCCGTTTGAAAGGAGTATGGTCTGCCATGAACGAGCTGCTGGTGCATCATCAAAACCATGTTGCCACGATTACCTTCAACAGACCGCACAAGAAGAATGCGCTGACTCTGGACATGTTCACCGAACTGACGCGCCTGTTGGACGAGTTGGAAAGTGATCCAAAGGTCTTCGTCCTGGTACTTAGAGGCACTGAAGGAGTCGCTTTCTCTTCCGGTGCGGATATCTCCGAATTTCTGAACAACCGCGCTTCGAAGGACGCGGCCAAGCATTACAATGACCGCGCGCTTGAAGCCGTAGACCGGCTGCAGCGTTTCAGCAAGCCAACGATCGCATTGATCCACACCTATGCCATCGGCGGCGGTCTGGATATTGCACTCGCCTGTGACTTCCGCTTCAGCACCGAAGATGCCCGCTTCGCGATCACCCCGTCCAAGCTGGGCATCATCTACAACCTGGCCAGCGTGAAACGCTTGACCGATCTGGTCGGTCCGTCCAAAGCGAAGGACATCCTGTATACGGGTCGTCTGCTGAACGCCGAAGAAGCGCTGCGCATCGGGCTCGTTGACCGGCTGTATCCGGCTGATCAGATCGAACAGGAAACCTATGCGTACGCCGCCTTAATCGCCCAGCGCTCGCAGGTTTCGGTACGCGGAACGAAAGCGATCATCCGCGAGCTTTCTCTGGGAGCTGTGGAGGAATCGGACGAAATCGCCGAGATGATCCTGAGTTCCTACGAATCCGATGATTATCGGGAAGGCGTTCAGGCCTTCTTGGAGAAGAGACAGCCCGACTTCACCCGCAACATCAGAGGAAAGGATGCATAATCCCATGAGTCAACACGGCGAACTGAAAGATCAAGATACGCGATTTACCGCAGTAGGCAGTGTGCCGTCCGAATTCCCGTTCCGCATCGAGGAATGGGAAGCTCTTGCCCAGAGCACCGCTCCACGTGAGGCGTTCGATTATGCTGCGGGCGGATCCGGCGCTGAGCAAACGATGCGCCGCAATGTGGAGGCTTTCTCCCGCTGGGCGATACTGCCACGAACGCTGCGCGATGTCAGCGATCGGAGTACAGCGATTACGCTGTGGGGGCAGCAGTATGCCGCACCGGTCATGCTCGCTCCGATCGGCATGCAGAGGATCATCCATCCGGAGGGCGAGCTGGCTTCATCCAGAGCAGCGGCGAAGCATAACATCCCCTTCGTGACCAGCACGGTATCGTCCTATTCGTTGGAGGAGATCGCCGAGCAGATGGGCGATCGTCCCCGCTGGTTCCAATTGTACTGGTCCAACGATCGGGAGATCTCGGCCAGCATGGTGCGTCGTGCGGAACGAGCAGGTTACTCTGCGGTCGTGCTGACCGTTGACACGATCCTGCTCGGCTGGAAGGTACGGGACCTGCGCAACGGTTACTCGCCGCTTAAGCTGGGCATGGGCATGGCCAATTATGTTGCCGATCCCGTATTTTCTGCGAAGTACGGCCAATATCCCGAGATCTCCAAGGAAGAAGTCGTTGCCGCGATCCTGGAGAACGTCTATCATCCGAGCCTCAGCTTCGATGACATCCGATTCCTGCGCGAACAGACGAAGCTGCCGATCGCGATCAAGGGAATCCTCCATCCCGATGATGCCGTCGCTTGCATCGAGGCAGGCGCCGATGCGATCATCGTCTCGAACCATGGCGGAAGGCAACTTGACGGGGCAGCAGCCAGCATCGAAGCGTTGCCTGGCGTAGTCCGGGCCGTGCAAGGCCGGATACCGGTGCTGCTCGACAGCGGCGTGCGAACCGGCGCCGATGTGATCAAAGCGCTCGCTCTCGGAGCGTCCGCCGTCTTCTACGGCCGGCCTTATCTGTACGGACTCGCCGTAGCAGGAGAACACGGCGTCGATGCGGTCATCCGCAATCTGCTGTCCGAGTTCGATATCTCCCTTGCGCTCAGCGGTTGCCGCACGCCTGCGGAGCTGGACGCTTCGATACTGCATGAAGTCAGATGAAACTGGACGACACTGGAGGATGAACATGCAAGAGGTTTTAAGCAAGATGAAGGTCATCGACCTGACACAGATCCTGGCCGGCCCGTATTGTACGATGGTGCTGGCTGACATGGGCGCCGACGTGATCAAGGTCGAGAAATATCCGCATGGGGATGATACCCGCGCGATGGGGCCATTCATCAACGAAGAGAGCAGCCTGTACATGATGGTCAATCGAAACAAGCGCGGCATCCGGCTGAACCTGAAGCACGACGATGGACGGGAGGCCCTGTATCGCCTGGTTGAACAAGCTGACGTATTCATCGAGAACTTCCGCCCCGGTGTCGCGGATCAGCTCGGCATCGGCTACGAGCAACTGAAGAAAATCAATCCTGGCATCATCTACTGTTCCATCTCCGGATATGGACAGACAGGACCGTATCGTAACAAAGGCGGTTTCGACATCATGGTGCAAGGGATGTCCGGCATGATGAGCATGACCGGTGAACGCGGCGGGCGCCCGGTCAAAACCGGTATCGCCATCCACGACATCTCGGCCGCGATGACCGCCCTGTATTCGATCCTGCTCGCCTACATTCATAAACTGAATACCGGCCAGGGCCAATACATCGACGTCTCGCTGCTCGACTCCGGCCTGGCATGGACGGTTTGGGAAGCTGCGGCTTACTTCGCAGCGGGAATCATCCCGCAGGCGAACGGATCGGCACATCGCGCGGCTGCGCCTTACCAGGGGTTTCGCACGCGTGACGGCTATGTGCTGATCGGCGCTGCCAACCAGAAGCTGTGGGAGCTGTTCTGCCGTAAAGTCATCGAGCAGGAGCACTGGATCGAAGATCCGCGTTACCTTACCAACGCTGATCGGGTGCGGAACGTCGATGAACTGGAACGCGAGATTGAAGCGATCCTCACCACCAAGGATTCGGCGTATTGGTTGGAGAAGCTGGAGAGCGCAGGCATCCCCTGCAGCCCGATCAATCGGTACGACGAGCTGTTCGCCGATACGGAACTGATCGAGAGCAGACAGATGCGTCTACCGCTTGAACATCCGGTGGCCGGCTTAACTCATACGCTGGGCTTCGCTGCGAAGATGTCGGAGACGCCCGGGAAGCTCAAGCGGCCTGCACCAACTCTCGGCCAACATACGGCCGAAGTGCTGAAGGAGCTTGGCTACAGCGATGAGGAAATCGCCGAATTCGCAGCCAACCAGACGATCTGACAAATGCCAATAAGGGGTTGAACCTTGTGTACCGAGCACAAGTGTTCAACCCCTTCTGCATGTCCGCTATTTGGTTTGGGACCTGGCTATTCAACCAGCAATCGCTTTGTATTGATCATCGTTCAAGACGCGGCGAGCTGTAATATACCGTTTCGAGAAGTACTCGTCATCCAGATCGTTGATCTGCACCTTCGTGGACAGCGCATTGGCGATCTTGCCATTCCCCATGTAGATGGCGACGTGCGTAATCGTGCCCGACGGGCCATACGTGTTGAAGAAGACCAGATCTCCCTTGCGCAGATCACTTCTGGCGACCTGCGTGCCAACCTCCGCCTGCTCTTTGGAGGAACGCGGCAACTCAACCCCGTACTTGGCCATCACATACTGCGTGAAGCCAGAACAGTCAAACCCTTTGGTCGTGGTGCCTCCCCAGACATAAGGGACGCCGAGCAGCTTCTGCACCACCTGATCCAGCCCAGATACGGCCTTTGTACCTCTCAGATACTTCGCTGCAACCGGCTCTTTCGTCACCTTCGAGGCGATCTCCCTGGAGCTGACGAGCATGCCGTTTACCGTCGTCTCCTCGATCGTCACGAGCCGCTCCCCGGACACACCTGGCTTGATTACTTTCGTCTGCCCTTCCGGCATGGTGGGATCGGATTCGTAGTCGATCGGGAACGGGATCTCTTCCTTCTGTTCAACCGTCTGCGTCACTTGCACGGAAACGAGCGGTTGCCATACGGTCAAGTTCAGCTCATCTCCCGGATGGATCAGGTCATTTTTGATCCACGTATTGTTTCGGTAGATGACTTCGCTTGAGACATTGTATTTCTTCGCTATCTCATAGATCGTGTCGCCCTTCTGCACGATATAGGTTACCGGCTCGATGCCGCCGGTCTGAATGCGTTCGAGCAGTTCCTCTGGATCGGACAGCTCTGTCGGCTGGATGGCAACGGTCTGTTGTTCAACCTCTTCCACGAACTCAACCTGCTTGCTCAGCACCACACGATCTTCCGACTCTGCACTGGAGGATGCGATGGTTATGACACCCTTGTCGTTGTCTGGGTCAAGCGATTGTTCGGGATCGTAGGACTGCATGATTCTGCCCAGAAGCTCATCCGCCGCTTGCTGATCTTTCACATACCCGATCAACTCGCCGTCGATGCGGATCGCCACGGCCAACGACCGAACCTGAATCCGGTCTGCGAGCTTCGCCAGCACCTCGCGGTCAGCGGCCGCATATTCGCTCATGGTCCGTTCGACATAGGCGAGGTCACCGTACTCCAGTTGGAGCTGCATGTCAGGATATTGTGACTGCATCCGGATGTATCGATCAACGATATATTCCTCAACCACTTGCGGGTCGCTGATGAACCCAAGCGACTCCCCAGATACCGTTACCTCGTACAAAGTATAGGCGGCATCCGCCGCTTGGAAAACCTCGACTTGGCCCTCATCTTGGTTGCCCTGACGGAACCCGCCAAACACGCCAATCCCTGCAGCCATCAAGACCAAGCCTCCTGCAAGGATCAGCATCGGGCGAAGTCCGATGCGTCTCATGGACGCATGCCCGCCTTCCCCTGTCTGAATCCGGTTCATACGGATGCGTTTGAGGTTCAGGTTGTTGCCGGCGCTCTTCACCGCCCGGCCCCATGACTTTAAAGCGTTTACAACCCGCTTGGCGGGGTTGGCTTGAACTTGCGAGACGACGGCATGTTGAAGCTCGCCAGCCGCTTGCTTCTTGCTGCGCTGACGCACATCAGGTTGGGAAGCCGCTGCGGCACGCATGGCTGCAGCCTTCTTCCGTATCTTCGCGCTGATCTTGGAAATGACGCTCATAAGCAGTACTCCTGTTATCGTAGGATGTCAAACCAGTACATGCCAACTTACTTTCCTATACGCCTCCATGCTTATTCGACAACAAGCTCAGAAATTCCTTCCTCGACACCAATCATACCAAAAAATGCGCTCCCGTCTGTGGACAAGAGTCGAAAATGGCACATTTCAAGCAGATGCCCGGACATGCTGTCGGCGCTCGTCCATGAAACGTCAATGACGTGACCACATTCAGATCGTTTCCAATCTGTACAGGGTCTGGATCATATGCGACACCAGCTCGGGTATATCCTCGATCTGCGCTTCGCCTATCTTGCGGTCAAAACGCACATCCGCCAGTATCTGCCTGTAACGGTTGACCCCAAGTACGGGATCATAGCGGCCTATGGTCGCAAGTTCCAGCTCAACCTCGGTTCCCCAGATGTCTCTCAGCAGTTGGGTGATGCGTCCGCAGACTTCCTCGCTGACCGGCATATTCAGGCTGAAGCGAAGCTCCAGATTGCTTAACTGCAGGTCATCGGTCTGCTCCAGAATCTCAGCGGCCAGATCCTTGATGGATGCCGCAAGCCGCACCTCTGCTGTTATATCGGGCTGGTCGATCAAGGCGAATCGCAGTTCCAGACGCCTGGACAGCACAGCCATATCGAGCAGATCTGCGCGGTGGATGACCGTTATCCCTTCCCCATGATTATCAAGATCATAGATGCAGTTTTCAAAGGCTACCTTCAGATTCTCGAACACTGTCGGATGCATCATCATGCGTTACTGCACTCCTTCCATATGCTTGCCTGTCACCCTGCAAGCTCAGAAGTGGTTGTCTGTATGATCCATCATACATAAACAAGCAGATCGCATGCAAAACCTGTGTGGTTGTACGATTTTTCGTACAAAATCAAGTCTTTCAGCCGCCAACGCAGCCGTTTTGTACGATTTTTCGCACAGAATCATGCCTTTCAGCCGCAAGCACACCCATTTTGTACGATTTTTCGCACAGAATCATGCCTTTCAGCCGCCAACGCAGCCGTTTTGTACGATTTTGCGTACCTCATGTTACTAGATCAGGTTATCTCTCAAACCGGGACATCTCAAGCCGGCTTGCCATCTGGGCAGTTGCTTCGATGAGCATCAATCCGATCTTGTCGAAATGGTCACGGGTAAGCCTGCTCTTCAGTTCCGTGACGCTGAATGCGCCGACCGTACGTCGTTGCGAATCGATGACCGGAGCGCCGAGACAACATATTCCGTACTCCCCTTCCTCATCGTCGATCGCATAGCCTTTCTTGCGAAACTCCTGTATTTGCTTAAGCAACTGTTCCGGAGTGGTGATTGTGTATTCCGTTCTCGCCTCGTATCGGTCACGAGGTATGATGCCGAGGATCTGTTCATCGCTCATGCCCATCAAGATCGCCTTGCCGACACTTGTCAGATGCAGTAGATGCCGCTGGCCGACATATGTATTGAATTGCACGAAACCAGGCCCCTCGGCCTTGGCGATGTACACCGTCTCCATTCCCTGTCTGACGGCCAGATGCACCGTCATCCCGGTTGCCTCTGACAGTTGCTCTGCAATTGGCGTGCCAACTTCCCTGAGGACATTCAGATACGTGTGGCCGAATATCACACCATAGATGCTTTGGCTGATCGTGTATTTGTTATCTGGCAGCTTATCGATCAACCCCTCATGCTCCAACGTGTACAAGATCATGAAACACGTCGTCTTAGGCGCATCTATCGCCCGTCCGATCTCTGACACCGTCATCGGTCTGGAATTGCTGAGCAGCTTCAGGATCGCGATCGCTCTGCGCACGGATTGTACGAAGTACATATCGGCAACTGATCCATGCACCCGGAACACCTCCTGTATGCAGATCCATTGGCCATGCAGCCTTGTCATTCACTTCAGGGTGCTCTCTTCGAGTCCAAACAGTTTCAGGTTATCGCGAAAGGTTGATTCTCGCGATGTCTTCCTCCAGGATGTGCTCCCCCCTTGCCTCCATGCGGCATGATCCGGGAATCGCCACGACACATCGTCAGACGAACGCTTCATCACCTCCCAAAATGATAGGTTATATTACACATTCGCCGCCAACCACCCTATAATTATGTAAGGTTTTATTACATTTTTTTCTCAATTCTATTGAATGTTCGTACAAATGTCAACGAAATAACAGAACGTTTGTGTATACAAACACTCACCCGATTCCAAGCGTCATGTTTGATGACATACCCGTTTGTCAGGCACAACGTTTCAGCCAGCCTCACTGCGGCTTCTAATGCATGCTATAGCAACAGAAAAAGCCCTGGACACCAAGGCTTTGGATGAGACGTTATGCGATTTAGCCGATCTTTCGGTCCGATTATCGGTTGTCGATCTTCTCCGGATACAGATCGTGATTCATGAGCCGGTATTCGGCCATCTTCTCGTACTTCGTGCCGGGTCTTCCCCAGTTGCAATACGGATCGATCGAGATGCCGCCGCGCGGCGTGAACTTGCCCCATACTTCGATATAGCGGGGATTCATCACCTTGATCAGGTCGTTCATGATGATGTTGACGCAATCCTCATGGAAGTCACCGTGATTGCGGAAGCTGAACAGGTACAGCTTGAGCGACTTGCTCTCGACCATCTTCACGTCGGGAATGTAGGAGATGTAGATCGTCGCAAAATCCGGCTGTCCCGTCATCGGACAGAGGCTGGTGAACTCCGGACAGTTGAATTTTACAAAATAATCGCGGTCCGGATGCTTGTTGTCGAACACCTCCAGCAGTTCAGGCGAATAGTCGAAGATATACTTCGTCCCCTTGCTCCCAAGCTGCGTGATCTCCTTCAATTCGTCTGCGGTGCGTCCTGCGCGGGACTGTTGTTCGGTCATTGGGTATCCCTTCCTTGCTTCGTTCAATTTTGTATACATAATACCTTATCACAGTTCGCAGGATTTTCAACTGACCCCACGTGACACAAATCTCGCCCCATTATCACACGATGCAACTATGCGAGTTCACCACGGCGGTATTGGATCGGCGAAACGCCCATCGCCTTCTTGAACACCTTGCTGAAATAATGCTGCGTCTCATAGCCGAGCTGTTCGGAGATTTCGAGGATCGACAGATCGGTTGAGTTAAGCAGCTCGACAGCTTTCTTCATCCGGATATCCGTCAACAGTTGTGAGAAGGATACACCAAGCTCCTGCTTCAGCGTCCGGCTGAGATAGACCGGATTGCACTTCAGATCCTCCGCCGCCTTCTCCAGCGTGAGGTCGCGATCAGCGTAATGCTCCTGGAGGTAGAGCCGGGCGCGCCGCACGATCGGCGACAAGCGGGCATCCCGGTAGACGTCCTGCTTCGCTTCGCGGTACACCTGCGGCACATCCGCCAACTTGCCAAGCAGAGGTTTGAATGACAAGGTGACGGACAGCTTCAGATATTCGATGATCGAACTTGAGATGGAGGAGAATACCCCCTCATCGCAGTCCCCCCATATGATGACGCCGATGAGGCCGCCCGTGTCACGGAAGATGATGTGCCGAACGTCCTGCAGCCACTCGCCGACGATGTTCTCCACGGCGAACATCGTGAGTTGCCGGTCGCTTTCCTTGATCAGCGTTCGCTCTAATGCCGGATCGGACCATCGAATAACGCCGATCCAGGTCGGACACATGGCAGGAAGCTCCAGAAACTCCATCTGTTCGAGAATCTCCGCTTCGCTCAGATTGCCTTCGATCCATTCGAGACAGAAACGCTCGCTGAGCAGAGGGTAGCTGCGCCGAATCTGGCGGGAAGCGAGCAGCAGGTGCTTCTTCTGCTGCCATTCCTCCTCCAGGCCTCTGCGGACCGTCTCCAGCACCTGGTACAGTTGCGCCGGATTGGCCGGCTTCAGGATATACTCCGCGACATTCAGCCGAATCGCCTCGCGCGCATACTGGAACTCATCATGTCCGGTGATGATGATGAGTCGCGCATCCGGCAGAGACTCCCGGACATGTTTCATCAGCGTGATGCCATCCATGATCGGCATGTTCAGATCAACGAGCAGGATGTCCACTTGATGCTGGATGGCAAGCTCCAGCGCTTCCTCTCCATCCTCCGCTTCCGCAACGACCTCCATATGGAGCGACGGCCAATCGATCGCCATGCGCACCCCCTCGCGAATGATCGGCTCATCATCCGCGATCAACACCTTCCATATGCGGTTCATGCGAATCACCTCCGCTTCGTCCTCCCTCGATAATCGGGTGGACGATCGTAACGGTTGTTCCTTCTCCATATGTGCTCTCCACCTTGACGCCATACTCTTCGCCGAACGACAGCTTCACCCTCGCTTGAACATTCACGATGCCATAACCCGAGCCGCCGGCAGCCGTCTGCGTCTGGCTGGGCTGCCCGCTTGAAGCTGCGGGATAGGGTTGCGCATGTGAGGCAGCCACCATCTGTTGCCCAAACGAACCTGTCGCCGACGGTTGAACGCCTGAAGCTGTCGTCAACGGTTGCTCAGCCGCGCTCAGCTTCGCCTGAAGCTCGGCCAACTGCTCGACAGTCATGCCGACGCCGTCATCCTCAACGATAAGGAGCAGGAGATGCCCCTCCCGCTTCGCTGCGATCCGTATGTTGCCCGGTCCGCGGCGTTGCTTAAGCCCATGATAGATCGCATTCTCCACGATCGGTTGGAAGACGATCTTGAGCACCTCCAGATGCTGCACCGCCGGATCGATATCGATCGTATAGTTCAGTTTGTCGCGGTACCTCGTCTTCTGGATCTTCAGATAACTGCGGATGTGCTCGATCTCATCCATGAGCGGGATCATTTCGTTGCCGCGGCTAAGGCCGATGCGGAACAGGCGGGACAGCGACTCGACGACCTCCGCCACGTCATCTGCGCCTTTGCGTCTCGCCAGCCAATGGATCGTATCCAGCGTGTTGTACAGGAAATGCGGCTTAATATGCGCCTGCAGACTCTTCAATTCCGCCTCCCGCTTCTGCCGCTCCTGCAGCTCCGTCAGCTCAAGCAGCCTGCGCAACTGAACGAGCATCTTGTTGAAACTCCGTCCCAGCTTGCCGATCTCATCCTGACGGCTGCTCGTCAGCCTCACCGTCAGATCACCGGACTCCGCCTTATGCATGAAGGACTGCAACTGCTGCAGCGGTCTTGATATCGAATGGGAGACATACAGCGAGGCGGTGATCCCCATGACGCAGATGAGGAAGACGAAGCTGACCACGTAGAACTGTATCTCCCGCACCTCTACAGCCGATTCATGCGTCGGGAAGACGCCTACCGTCGTCCAGTTCGTAAACGGCGATGTCAGATAGATGAATTGCAGCGATCTGCCGCCCACCTCCCTGGAGAACGTGCCCGAAGGCTGGTCGCGGAACCATTCGATCGGCACATGGTCGATGATCGGGTTGGCTGGGGCATAGATGTTCTCACCCTTGTGATCAATCACCATCAGATAGCCCGTCTTACCGAGACGAACGTCCTTGGCGGTCTCGGCGATGACGCGCAGTTTCAGGTCGACGAGCACAACGCCCTGTACCCGTTGCGTGTCCGGCTCGACTATCGCCCGCACCACCGAGACGACTTCGGACGGGCTGTAGTTGGTGTGCGTCGTGACATTACGACTCTCCGGATGCCCGACGATCGTGAAGATGCCGCGGCTCTCCACCGCCTGCTGATACCACAGCTCCTCCGTCAGCGGCACTTTCGTTCTCGCATACATATCGTTGCTAAGGTAGTGCCCGTTCCGGTCGGCGACCAGGATGCCCGCCACCTCCGGATACAGCGTCGTGAAGCCCTGGAGGAATCGGGACACCGTATACATTTCCTCGGCATCAAGCTCCTGCCCGGATAGGAATTGCCGCACGTTCGGGTCGAAGGAGATAAAGTACGTCACATTCTGCATATTGCTGATAACATGCTCGAGCGAGGTGTTCACCTTGCCGATGATTTGCAACGTATGGTCGTTGACCTGATCGTCGATGATGCGTGTCACCGTGTAGCTGACGAGCAGTCCCAGCAGGAAGGACGGAACGATACTGATCAGCATGAAGTGAAGGATCAGCTTGTAGCGAATCGGCCAGTTATTCATCTGGAACAATAATGCCCGCTTCATCATGCGCCACCGCCGTCATCTCGCATAGTAGTCCTCCACATTGCTTCGCGTCACAACGGTAACCCCGGTATCCACGTTCGGGGGCAGCAGTTGCTGGTTGCCGCCTGCGCTGGCGCTTTGCGGAACAAACCCATGATGCAGATGGAACAGAAACAGCAGCGACCAATAGCCCATATTCCATGTGCCCTGCGCCAGCGTTGCCGAGATCACGCCGTCCCGGATCATATCGAGTGTTCCCTTGTCCGTATCGAAGCTGATGATCGTCACCCTGCCCAGATTGCCGGTCGATATGACCGCCTGGCCGACCCCGACGCCGCCAACCGCCTCCGTGATGAAAATGCCGCGCAGATCCGGATAATCCTCGATCGCCTCGATCGCCATATCCCGCGACACCACCACATCTCCCTTTCCGTCCTTAATCGCCACCACCCGCATCTGCGGATACTGCTCGCGGATCGTATCCTGGAAGCCTGCCACTCTCTGCTGGTGATTCTGTTGATTGGGCAGGGTGATGATCGCGACTTCTCCATGTTCATCCATACGCTTGGCGATTTCATGGGCAGCGACGACACCGGCATTGTAATTGTCCGTGCCGAGGAAGGAATACGCCTTGCTGCCGGCCGCCCCCGAATCAAACAGAACGACCGGAATGCCGGCATCAACAGCCTTGTTGATGGAAGCGGTAAGCGCTTCCGGATCAATCGACGTAAGTGCGATGCCCGCCGGCTTCCTGGCAATCACCTGCTCCAGCACCGTGATCTGTTCATGCACATCCCGCTGCGTCGAACCGCGGTAATCAACCGATACGCCCAACGCCTCCGCAGCATCCTCGAAGCCCTTCAGTGCCGGTTTCCAGTAATCAATCCCCGCTTGAAACGTCACCATCACATACTGCTCGCCGATATCCCCCTGCAAGCCCCTATCCACCTCATCCCAGGAATCGAGCTGTGAAGGCCGGAAGTAGATCATGATGATGAGCAGAAACCCCAACGCCAACGTGCCATACAACAACACCAGCTTATTCATCCGGACCCCTCCTGATTCTCGCAAGCCAGCTCATGACTTAAGAAATACTTGGCCGGCACCAGTCCATCAAGGCGCAGGTGGCAGCTTGGTATTTCTTAACGCGTAAGAAAGTTCATCATAAGTACAGCTTTAGTATACAGGACTTTCCTATTGATGGATAAAACCTTCCATGATCGATACGACCCTTCACTCACGAATGGCTTCGACAAAGGTCCTATCCTGTCTTACGAGAAAATATGGGAACTTATACGTTCGATAAGACCAAGACCGGCTTGCCCGTCTCTGAGCAGACGAACAAGCCTGTCTGTTTTCCAGCTTATATCCATTTTATAATGCCGGTGCCCGATGGCAACCCCCAGATTGCCGCCGCTGGCTCGCGGCTGTTCGATACGAATCTGGATGTCAATTGCTGCGATTTTTGATATAGAAGTCAAATGCGACCGCGAACAGCAGCACCAGTCCTTTGATCGCCTGTTGCCAGTCGACGCTGATGCCGATCAGCGACATACCGTTGTTCATGACACCCATCACGAGACCGCCGACGATCGCGCCGATGACCGTCCCCACACCTCCGGTTGCGGACGCCCCGCCGATGAAGCAAGCCGCAATCGCGTCCAGCTCGAACAGGTTGCCGGCCTTGGGCGTCGCCGCACTCAGGCGGGACGCGAAGATGATGCCGGCCAGCGCCGACAGTACTCCCATATTGACGAACACCATAAACGTCACACGTTTCGTCTTGATCCCCGACAATGCCGCTGCCTTCACATTGCCGCCTGTCGCGTAGATATGCCGACCGATCACTGTGCGGTTGGTGATAAACGAATATGCGGCGATCAGCAGCACGAGGATGATGAGCAGATTCGGAATGCCTGCATAGGAAGCGAGTATGAACATAAATGCATTGAGCACCGCGACCAGCAAAGCCACCTTAACGATGAACAAGCTGATGTGCACGGTTTCCACACCGTACTTCTTCTGCACCGCACGCTGGCGCCATTCCGACCAGATGAGCAGCAGGGACAGCAGCACACCGACCAGGATGGTCGTCAGATGGAGCCCGCCAGAGTCGCCGAACAGATCCGGTACAAATCCGGAACTGATGTTCAGGAAGGACTGGGGCAGCGAAGCGATCGACTGGCCTTCGAGGATGACCATCGTAAGCCCGCGGAACAGCAGCATGCCAGCCAGGGTGACGATGAAGGCCGGGATACCGACGTAGGCGATCCAGAAACCCTGCCAGGCCCCAATCAGCGCTCCGATCAGCAGACAGATGATCAGCGTGAGCCATACCGGCACCTGCATATGCACCATCAGGATGGCCGCTATCGCGCCGATCACGGCGGCAATCGAACCGACAGACAGATCGATATGGCCGGTGATGATCACCAGCACCATGCCGATCGCCAGCACGAGGATATAGCTGTTCTGCAGAATGAGATTCGTAATATTGAGCGGCTGCATCAGAATCCCGTCTGACAGGAGCTGAAACAGCAGCATGATGAAGATTAAGGCAATGATCATGCCATACTGCCGAATATTAGATTTGAATGATTTAGCCAGTGTTTCCAAGCTTACCGCCCCCCGTTCCCGTCATCATCTTCATCAGCTTCTCCTGGTCCGCATCTTCCCTGCTGATCTCCCCGGTGATCCGCCCTTCGCACATCGCGTAGATGCGGTCGCAGATTCCGAGAATTTCCGGCAGTTCCGAAGAGATGACCAGGATGCCTTTGCCATCGTTTGCAAGCTGCTGAATGATCGTGTAGATCTCGTATTTGGCTCCGACATCGATGCCGCGCGTCGGTTCATCCAGGATGAGCACTTCCGGCTCTGCGAAGATCCACTTGCTGAGCACGACCTTCTGCTGATTGCCGCCGCTGAGGTTGCCCGTCTTCTGATGGACGCTGGGCGTCTTGATCTGCATCTTGGCGCGGAACATCTCCGCTTCCTGCACCTCACGGTACTCCTGGGTGATGCCGTATCGCGAGATCTTCTGCAGATTCGCCAGCGTCGTATTGCGCTTGATGTCGTCGATCAGGATCAGCCCGTAGTTCTTGCGATCCTCCGTCACGTAGGCGATGCCATGACGGATCGCTGCGCTGACATCCGGAACGTCGATCTCACGCCCGTTCTTCAAGATCGTCCCGCTGATCTGCCTGCCATAAGACCTGCCGAACAGGCTCATCGCCAGCTCCGTTCTGCCGGCGCCCATGAGTCCGGCGATGCCGACGATCTCGCCGCGGCGAATGTGAAAGTGAACGTCGTGGATGATCTTCCGTCCAGCATGCAGCGGATGATAGACATTCCAGCCTCGAACCTCGAACAGCACCTCGCCGATGTTAGCCTTCCTCTCCGGGTAACGGTGGGTCATGTCGCGACCGACCATTCCTTTGATGATCCGATCTTCGGTCACCTGGTCCTGCCGCACGTCCATCGTCTCGATCGTCCGGCCGTCGCGCAGCACCGTGATGGAATCGGCGATCGCCATCACCTCGTTCAGCTTGTGCGAGATCAGGATGGACGTGATGCCCTGCTTCTTCAGCTCCACCAGCAGATCGAGCAGGTTCTTGCTGTCATCTTCGTTCAGCGCTGCGGTCGGCTCATCTAAGATAAGCAGTTCCACCTTCTTCGCGAGCGCTTTGGCGATCTCCACCAACTGCTGCTTGCCTACCCCGATGTTCATGACCAGCGTATCCGGCGATTCGTCGAGGCCCACCCGCTCCATCAGCTTGCGCGCTTCCATCGTTGTCTCATGCCAGTTGATGATGCCGCGGCGCTGCCGCTCATTGCTGAGGAAGATGTTCTCCGCGATCGACAGGTACGGGATGAGCGCCAGCTCCTGGTGGATGATGACGATGCCACGCTCCTCGCTGTGCTTAATATCTTTGAATTCACACCGCTCCCCGTTGAAAATGATCTCTCCACTGTACGTATCATGCGGATACACGCCGCTGAGCACCTTCATCAGCGTAGATTTGCCCGCTCCGTTCTCGCCGACGAGCGCATGGATCTCGCCGCGCTTGACCTTCATATTGACTCCGTCCAGCGCCTTGACGCCGGGAAACGTCTTCGTGATGTCCTTCATCTCGAGAATGACTTCCGTCATCTAACGTGCCCCCTCTCCCGAAACCGGAGCACATGCCGCCTGGCTGCGCCCGAATGTGCAAACAGCGGCGGCAGAAGCCGCCGCGTCTGGATTACTTCAGTTGATCAGCCGTGTAATAACCGCTGCCGATCAACACCTCTTCATAGTTGGTGATATCAACTGATATCGGCTCGAGCAGATAGGATGGAACCACCTTCACTCCATTGTCATAGGTGGTGGTGTCGTTGACTTCCGCCTCTTCGCCCTTGAGCAGTGCATCCGCCATCTCCACCGCCTTCTTCGCCAGAGCGCGGGTATCCTTGAACACTGTCTGCGTTTGCTCTCCCGCGAGGATCGACTTGACCGATGCCAGCTCGGCATCTTGACCGGTGACAACCGGCAACGGTTTGTTGGCCGTTCCGTAACCAACGCCCTTCAGCGATGCGATGATCCCGATGCTGATGCCGTCATATGGCGACAATACCGCATCTACCCGTTCGGTCGTGTAGTGAGCGCTCAGCAGGTTATCCATCCGCTTCTGCGCTTCCGCGCCGTCCCAGCGCAGCGTTGCCACCTGGTCGAACGCGGTCTGGCCGCTTCGTACGACGAGCTTGCCGCTATCGATATACGGCTGCAGCACGCTGAGCGCGCCATTGAAGAAGAAGTAGGCGTTATTGTCGTCCGGCGAGCCAGCGAACAGCTCGATGTTGAACGGCCCCTTGCCTTCCTTCAGGCCAAGCTTCTCTTCAATATAGGACGCCTGCAGCACACCTACCTTGAAGTTGTCGAAGGTGGCGTAGTAGCTCACATGCTCCGAGTTGCGGATCAACCGGTCATAAGCGATAACCGGGATCTTGGCTTCTGCTGCTTTGTTCAGCACATTCGTCAGCGATTCGCCGTCGATCGAAGCGATGACGAGCACGTCAACACCTTTGGTGATCATGTTCTCGATCTGCGAGATTTGGTTCTCAACGATGTCTTCCCCATACTGCAGGTCCGTCTTGTAGCCGAGCGCTTCGAACTCCTTCACCATGTTGTTGCCATCCAGCACCCAACGTTCCGATGATTTGGTGGGCATCGCGATGCCAACAAACTTATCGCCGCCTGAGCCGCCGGAACCGCTCTTCCCGCCACACGCGGCGAGAAACAGCAATGCCGCAACCATCACAATCATCAACCACAATTTCCTCATACCATGTCCCCCTCACTTCTCAATCGTTACCCGCAGGTCCGCAGATGCTGCACTTTCCTCACGGGCTTGACTTGAGTATACGAAGGGAAACGAACCCGGTCTTTGTCATAAATGTACATTTTTTATAAAAATAAGACTTACTCATTGCCTCAATATGCTAACTTTCAGTAAGTGTCGAAGTATGATATAATAAGAGCATGATGAATCATTATTGAGGTGAAGACCATGAAAGCCGATGATGAATTTCACCTGTGTCCAAAATTTGAAGCTGCTTTCGAACTGCTCGGCAAGCGCTGGACAGGGCTGATCATCCGCGTGCTGATGGAAGGTCCGAAGCGGTTCAAAGATATATCACATGTGATTCCGAACATGAGCGACAAGATGCTCACCGAGCGATTCAAGGAACTGGAGGCGGAAGGCATCATCGTCCGCCGTGTATATAACGAGATGCCCGTGCGGATCGAATACGAGCTCACGGACAAAGGCAAGGCTCTGGAAGGTGTCATGAGGGAATGCCAGGAATGGGCTGACCGCTATGTCGATGTTCCGTATTCCGAATCTAAGAAATGAAGAATAGAGCGAACCGAGTCATATGACTCGGTTTTTTTGTTTATGTTGTTAATGAGTACCGGAGTATGTTCGGGTATCCAAGTTCGCTGACGGAAATCGTTGACACCTGGGTTTCTGAGCATTATAATATAACTATACTTTTGTAAGTAAGTATTATTATTTTAGCTTATTAATTATTTTCTTGGAGGTATTCATTCATGGCTAAGACAAAATGGAATCTGGATGCAGCCCACAGCAGTGTCGACTTCTCCATCAGACATATGATGATCGCGAAGGTCAAGGGCACCTTCCACTCCTTCGATGCCACCATCGAAGCAGATCCTGAAGATCTGACAACCGCGGACATCGAGTTCAACGTTGATCTGTCCAGCATCGACACCCGCAGCAACGACCGCGATGCTCACCTGCGCTCCGCAGACTTCTTCGACGTGGAGAATTATCCGAAGGCAACGTTCAAGTCGACTTCCATTCGCAAAACGGGAGATAACGTGTACGAGGTAACGGGCGACCTGACGATCCGCGGCGTAACGCATCCGGAAACGTTCACCGTCGTATATGAAGGCGGCGGCAAGGACCCTTGGGGCAATGAGAAGGCAGGCTTCAGCGTCACAGGCTCGATCGACCGGACGAAGTACGGCCTCGTATGGAACGCGGTTCTGGAAACAGGCGGCGTATTGGTCGGCGAAGAAGTGAAGGTATCTCTGGAGATCGAAGCTGCCAAGGCTTCCTGAGGCGGAGTTTCACCGAATGGCATAGACGCAAAAGGGTATCGGCTCGCAAACTGCGAAACCGATACCCTTTGTTGTTATGGTTGATGATTGGCTGTCGGGTTACGCCTTCAGAACATCGTGGTCCACATAACGTTCGCCGTTCAGTTCGCTGATGACGTTGATGGCCACTTTGGCACCGTCACCGGCAGTGATGATCGTATGTACGCTCACACCTGCGATCGTGCCGGCACCCCATACCCCTTCAACGTTCGTTCTGCCTGCTGCGTCCACATCGAGGATCGTCTTGACGCGCGGCTCTGTACCCGGCTTCGTCTTGAGGCCGCTGGCTTCCGCAACATCGGCGGCGAAACCGGTAGCGACGATCACATGCTTCGCGGAGTAGCTCTGACCCTCCGTCAGTACGGTCAGGCCTTGTTCACCCTTCTCGATCTTCGTTACAGTGCCGTCTACGAATTCTGCTCCAAACTTCTCGGCTTGCTTCTTGCCTGTCTCAACCAGGTCAGGTCCCGAGATGTCAGGCGCTCCGTAATGGTTTGCGATCCAAGCACGCTTCGTGACACCCTTGTCGTTGTCGATTACAAGCGTCTTCTTGCCAGCCTTGGCAGTGAAGATGGCGGCGCTTGCTCCAGCAGGCCCTGCGCCGATGATGATGACGTCGTACATGTTCTCATACACTCCTTCTCCAGTCAGGATCAAGATGGTAATGTGGCCCGAGAGCGCTGTGACCATCGCCCGGGCGTTATTGTCAGGAAGTTGCGGTTTGCTTCTTCTCTGATCACCGCTTATAATCCATGATAAAGAAATACTTGACTGGCGCCAAGTTCTTAAGGACGCCGGCAACCGCGTAGTATTTCTTTCCTCACAGGAAAGTTCCTTATGTCTGCATCACCATGCAGAATCTGACTCTCCCGCTCGCGATAAAGCTTTCCTGGTAAACGCGGCAAACGCGGTCGTTCAGCCACGAATGGCTTCGATGAAGGTTTTATCATGTCGTACGTGAATTGATGGAGGTTATAAATGCCATCCGATCAATGGAGACGGTCTCAACTTATCATACATGAAAGTAGACAAAGTCTGCCATTGACCATTATAGTACCGTCACTCACTTTTCGCAAGTGAGCGGTAGAGGCGGCGTCGCTTCGCGATGGCTGCATGATGGTCCCACATCATGAGAGGAGAACGGTAATGGGGATTACGATCAAGGAGATTGCGGCGCTGTGCGGCGTATCGGTCGGCACGGTCGACCGCGCGCTTAACAATCGCCCTGGCATCAGTCCCAAGACCAAGGCGAAGATACTGGAGGTCGCCAAGCAGTACAATTATAAGCCGGACTTTCTGGCGCAGAGCCTGGCCAAAGGCCGCACCATGACGATTGGACTCGTTCTGTTCGATCTGTACAACCGATCGTTCGCCCAGCTCGCCAATGCAGTGGAGGCAAGCGCTCGCGAGCGAGGCTACTCGGTCGATCTCGTGTTGACGGACAAGGACCCGGCCATCGAGCGGGACGTCTTGCGGCGACTGCGCGATCGCAAGACCGACGGCATCATCCTGTTCCCGATCAATGAAGGCGCCGAGTTCGAGCAATTCCTCCATTCCCTTGGCACGCCGCTCGTCACCGTGTGCAACCGCCTGTCCGATGCCTGGGATTATGTCGGGATCAACGACCGCCAGGCGATGAAGGATGCAGCCCGCCATGTGCTTGAGCGGGGCTATCGCCATCTCGTCTATATCTGTCCGCCCCTCTCCTACCGCGGAGTCACGAATATCTATACGCAAGAGGAACGATACCAGGGCTTTCTGGAAGCGCTTGATGCCCATCGCCCTAAGATCGGCGTGACGGTCATCGAAGACAAGCAATACCTGCGCGCGCTGGACGCACTCCCGCTCACCGGACGGAAGACGGCGGTGATGTGCTCCTGCGACGCCTATGCGCTGGAGGTCTTGCATTACCTGCAACACGAACGGCAGTTGCGCGTACCCGAGGATGTGGGGCTCATCGGCTTCGACCATATCGATATGTTGAAGTACGTCCAGCCCCATCTGACGACAGTCGAATATAACGTCGAGCTCATGGGCCGCGAAGCGGTTCGTCTCTTGCTCGAACGCATCGAATCAGGAAGCGAAGCGGTGAGGCGCGAGACGATCGTGGAGTATGCGATCATCTCTGGATCGTCCATATGATTGTTCGGTGAAGGAAGCTAGTGACGGCATTCCGTGATTCCCGTGACATCCGTGGCTCCACATGTGACCGGCACAGGCCTTCAGGAAGATGCAGGCAGACAGGGCCAAAAAATACGTTGACATTCCGTCCAGCGAATGATACGTTATCCTCGAAAACTAAATCGTGCGCGCACACGATAAAGGAGATTGGGTGATCAACCATGTCGAAGAACCGTCTGATTTTGAATGCAGATATCGAACGCGGAACGATCAGCAAGCATATCTACGGGCATTTCTCGGAGCATCTCGGCCGCTGTATCTATGAAGGAATCTGGGTGGGCGAAGACTCCCCCATTCCGAACGTGAATGGCATCCGCAAGGACGTGTTGGAAGCGCTTAAGGCGATCCAGATCCCTGTCCTGCGTTGGCCGGGCGGCTGCTTCGCCGATGAGTACCATTGGAAGGACGGCATCGGCCCGCGCGAGAAGCGCAAGAAGATGATCAACACGCATTGGGGCGGCGTGACGGAGAACAACCATTTCGGCACGCATGAATTCATGATGCTCTGCGAGCTGCTCGGTTGCGAACCGTACATATGCGGCAACGTCGGCAGCGGAACCGTACAGGAAATGTCCGAATGGGTCGAATACATGACCTTCGACGGCGAGTCGCCGATGGCGAACTGGCGTGCCGAGAACGGCCGCAAGGAGCCGTGGAAGCTGAAATACTTCGGCGTGGGCAACGAGAACTGGGGCTGCGGCGGCAACATGCGCGCCGAGTATTATGCGGATGAATACCGCCGTTACCAGACCTATGTGCGCAACTATGGCTCGAACCGTATCTACCGCATCGCCGGAGGCCCGAACGTTGATGACTACCACTGGATGGAAGTGCTGATGCGCGAAGCGAGACATGCCATGAACGGCGTCAGCCTCCACTATTACACGGTTCCTGGAGAATGGTCGAACAAAGGATCGGCAACGGAATTCGACGAACAGGCATGGTTCACGACGCTGTCCAAGGCGCTGTTCATGGATAAGCTCATCCGCAATCACTCGGCGATCATGGACCGCTACGATCCAGATAAGCGCATCGGGCTGATCGTCGACGAATGGGGTACCTGGTATGACGTTGAGCCTGGCACGAATCCGGGCTTCCTGTATCAGCAGAATACGCTTCGCGACGCGCTTGTGGCTGGCATCCACCTGAATATCTTCAACAACCACAACGACCGCGTCCATATGGCGAATATCGCGCAGACGGTCAACGTTCTGCAGGCGATGATCCTGACCGAAGGCGAGAAGATGATCGTCACCCCGACCTATCATGTATTTGATATGTTCAAAGTGCATCAGGACGCAACCCGCGTTGACCTCTATGTGGAGAGCGAAGATTATGAACTGGACGGCAAGAAGATTCCGAAGCTGAGCGCATCCGCGTCGAAGGACGCGTCTGGCCGCATCAACATCACACTCTGCAATCTCGACCACGAACAAGGCGCCGATGTGCCGATCGACCTGCGCGGTCTGGGCGAAGCGCGGAACGTATCCGGCATTGTGCTGACGGCGGATCGCATGCAGGCACACAACACGTTCGACAAGCCGGATGCGGTGAAGCCTGCAGACTTCGGGGAGTTCTCGCTGAACGGCTCCGTCTTGAACGTGAAGATGCCGGCGAAGTCCGTCGTGCGTCTGACAGTTGAAGCATGATCCAGGAGCGCAGCGAGCCTTGTAAGGGCTGCTCGGCCAGCGTGCATGTCGAAGACCGGCAACTGGAACGCATCATCCGTGCTTTGGAAGCCCGTCCCGATGCGTGTGTCGATCAGGCGACGTACGAGGCGCGCCTCAGCATCTGCGAGACCTGTCCTTCTCTCGCCTACGACACCACGTGCATGCATTGCGGTTGCCTGGTCGCCGTACGCGCCAAGCTCAAGGACAAAGCCTGCCCCTACCCGGGACATGCCAAGTGGTGAATAGAAACAAACTGCCGACGAGCGCTTCGTCGGCAGTTTGTGTTAGGGCATCAGATCAACGTCGTGATGATCGGCGCGCCCTTCGTGATGATGATCGTATGTTCATATTGCGCTACATAGCCGCGCTCCGGCAACACGAGCGTCCAACCGTCCGGCATGCCGATCACGTAGTCCGAACTGGTCGACAGGAACGGCTCGACCGTGATGACCAGCCCATCCTTGAGCACACGCTTGTCATGCTTGTTGTATACTGGCTCAATCTCCTTCGGATATTCGTGCAGTCCCCGGCCGATGCCGTGGCTGCACAGATTGCGCACGACCTTGTAGCCGCCCTTCGCCGCCTCCTGCTCGAACATCCGCCCCACTTCATTCAGTTTGATTCCATGACGCAGCTTCTTGATGACCTTCATCATCGTCTGCTCCGTATATTCGCACAGGCGCGTGATATCCGGCGAAAGCGGGGGCACCTGGAACGATTGGCCCGAATCCGCATAATAGCCATCCTTCTCCGCCGATACGTCGATATTGATCACATCGCCCGCTTTGATCACACGATCCCCTGGAATGCCGTGGGCAGCCTCCTCGTTCAGGCTGATGCATGTATAACCCGGGAAGTTGTAGGTGACCATCGGTGCGGAATTGGCCCCGTGTCGCCGCAGGATCTCTCCTCCCAACTCATCAAGTTCCTTGGTTGTCATACCCGGCCGAACCGCCTCGCGCATCTCTTTGATCGTCAAGGCAACGATTCGACCAATTTCCTTCAATCCTTCGATGTCTTTTTCAGAACTGACAATCATGCTGTGACGCTCCTTTAATTATGGTTTCCACCGCTGCTTAAGACTGTTATCAAATTATATCATATATTCCCCTGAAGGGTGACAAACGGGTGTGAAATCAAAAATACTCATGCCATTTCGTCCAAAACGAACAGATTAAGGCGAACTTTCGTGCGTCGCATGATATAATGGGTTCAAGGCATATTGAAACCTGGCGACAAAGAATCACGTATATCAGATATGTAAAGGTCAATCGGCAACAGCTAAGCGTACACATAATGAGTGTGTGTCTTAAGGAATACTTTCCATACAAGGAGGAGAAGCACATGAGCATCATTAAGAGAATGTTTCGGATCGGCAAGGCTAACGTCAACTCCGCACTGGATAAACTGGAAGACCCAGTTAAGATGATTGACCAGATTCTGCGGGAACTGGACGAAGACATCGCCAAGATGACCGCGGCAGTCACATCGCAGTTGGCCGTCGAGAAACGCTTCGAGCGCGAGCTGCAGGAGACGGAGAATATCATCGCCAAACGGGATGAACAAGCACGCGTAGCCGTGGAACGCGGAGACGACAACTTGGCCAGGGAAGCGCTCATCGACAAGAAACGCCACATGGAGAAGCGTGACGCCCTCAAAGCCAATTATGAGAAGGCTCGTGAAAATTCCGCGCGCCTGCGTAAACAGCTCGAAGAAATGAAGAGCAAAGTGCAGGACATGAAGACGAAGCGCAGCTCTCTGATCGCCCAAGCTGAAGCAGCCAAAGCGACGAAGAAGATCACGGAGACGATGAGCGGTGTCGGCAATGAGGATCTGGTTGCAAGCTTCTACAAGATGGAAGAGAAGATCCAGCAACTGCACGACGAAGCGCAAGCCGCCCAGGAGCTGGCTGACAGCGAGCGTTCACTCGACAGCAAGTTCGAAGAGCTGCTCAGCAAGACAGCCGACAAGGATGTCGAGGATGAACTGGCTCAACTCAAGTCTTCCTTGAACAAATAAGAGCCGCTCCCCCCGAAAAGCTTGGAAGCCTACTTCCAAGCTTTTCTTAGATGATCCAACCTCATGGAACAGGAGTCGGTTGTCTTGCATAAGTCCAGGACAAGATCTTCATCTATTCATTTCCTCGCGAAAGGGGATCGTACAATGAACCATTCATCGAAGAATCGTTATCGCATGTTTGCATCGATCCTGCTCATGCTCGCGCTGCTGTTCTTGCCTGCGACCGCAATGGCAGCCGATTTCCCCGACCAGGACGGGTACGTGACGGATGAAGCAGGCATACTGAGCGGCAGCGATATTGCTGCGATTGAAGAAGCCGTCAAACGGGCGAGCTTCGATCTATATGTCTATACAACCGATGATTTGAACGGCACGCCTATCGACGAATATGCAACCAGTCTCTATTCCGCTTGGTCTCTTCAGGCTGATGATGCACTCCTGATCGTCGATATGGGCTACCGCGAAGCTTATCTGGAGATGACGATCAACAGCAAGCTGGAGCGAGCCTTGCTGAATTCCGTTAAATATTCCGGTCAGGACAGTTACAGCCGGTTGCTGGATGAAACGTTCATCCCTTATGCCATCGACGGCGACTTCGGAGGCGCGATCGTGGCGGTCATCAACGAACTGGAGCAGTTACTAAGCGTGTACAATCAGGGGACTGCCGCTCCGGCAAATCCCGGTACAGGGCAAGGTTCCGCCCCGGCAACACCATCAGCGCCGTCAACCCAGGCTCCATCGGCCCCCTCCTCGCCAGCGAACACGGCCACATCTGGTCCGAACGGCCCTCTCATCTTCGGTATCATCATCGGGCTGGCCTTGCTCGCTGCCGCATTCTACCAATGGTCTCAGCGCAGGACTGTGAAACGTCAATATGCCGAGCTTCAGGAGGCTTACCGGGCGGCGCTCGGTGCGGTCAATAAGCTGGAACAAGAACTGGCCCCGCTCGTTCAGTTGTCCAGAGGCGAGTCGCTGGCTTACCTGAAATCGTTACAGGATCGGCACTATGTACTGCTGCAAGCTTCCACAGACTATCGCAGCGAACTCGACGCATTCAAACTGCCTGTCTGGGTATCCGGCCATGTTAAGGCGACGCTAGGCACGCTGTCGAAGCGCGTCCAGTCTTTCCAGCAGCAGGCGGACGAACTGCAAGCAGCAGTGAATCAGTACAAATCCAGGGAAAACGAAGTCACCGAACTGATCAAGGCCAGTCAGCAGGAATGGCAAACGGCTGTACACACCCTCACCTCGCTCATCCAGTCATCCGGCTGGAGATTCGAGAAGCTCTCGCTGGAACTGAATCAAGTGCAACAGCAGCTTGAGGAGTACATCGATGCGGTGACGTTCGACCCGCTCTCTGTCGAGGAGAATGTTCGGACGCTTGACGGACAGATTGGCCAGTTGGCCGATCACATTCGCGTTGCGGCACATTGTGCAGACGAGCGTGCACAACTCCCGGAACGAATCGCCTCCGCGAGGTCGAAGATCGACCAGCTCGTGCGAACCGAGCGGCTGATCCTGTCCGAGATTGATCCGTATGCCATCTTGGGGGAAATGCCGAATCACCTTGCGCAGCTTGAACATGCGCTTCATGGCGGAGATGTGGCGAGGGCGTCGGAGATAGCGGACCGCATGAACGGCCGGATCAACGAAGCGGTGCAACTCGTAACAGACTCAGTCGCAGCCAGGGACTGGAACGTGCAGGCCGAGGAGCAGATCCGGTCACAACTTACGCACTTCTCCCCCAGCCACATCACCCAGCTCGGGGAGCAGTTAACGCGCGTGCAGGAGCGTTATGAGGAACACCATTGGGCGGATATACCGGCGAAGATCACCTGGATCGCCGATTCTGCCGCAGAGATCAGCAGGCAGTTACCAGAAGCATACCGCCTGAACGACGTTGCCCAGCAACGATACCTGGAATGCCGCAGACGGCTCGAACAATTCCTGGCCAGCCTAGAGGAAATGCATGAGCTATCGGAGGAGATATCCCAGCGTCGCGAACGGCTGGATCAACAGTTCAACGAACTGAACGATCGCATCGCGCAGATCAAGCAGCAGTACACGGCATGTACAACCGACGCACGCAAGCATTCGCTTCCGAACACGGATCAGATCATGGAAGCGATCAGCCGTACAGATGCGGCGCTCGCGGAGTTGGATCCCATCGTGACAGCCAATCTGCGGAATATCGATGCGCTCACGGAAAGCGTGAATACTGCAGCGGAAGCTTGCAACACGCTTGCGGGAAGCGTCCGAGCGATGATCGCGAAGAAACAGGAAGCCGAACGGCTGGCCGGACAATTGCACAGCAAATTCCGGTCGACATCAAGTTCCTGCGCACGATTCGTCAATACGTCCAGCTACAAGAAACGGTACGACGTCATCGCAGGCGCAATCATCCAGGCGATCCAGATCGGCGATTATGACCATGTACACAGTTGTGTGAAGGAAGGCGAAGCGCTCATCCAGCAGATGAAGCATGAATATCAGGTGAAACTGGCCGCGCACCAGGAGGCCGAGCGCAGACGGCGCATGCAGCAGATGCATCGGCATCCGCCCTTTGGCGGGGGCGGCGGTTTCGGCGGAGGCTTTGGTGGAGGCGGCTTCGGCGGCGGAGGTTTTGGCGGAGGTTCCCGCGGTGGCGGCAGCGGCTTCGGTGGAGGCTCCCGCGGTGGCGGCAGCGGCTTCGGCGGGGGTTCCCGCGGTGGCGGCAGCGGCTTCGGTGGAGGCTCCCGCGGCGGGGGCTCCAAGTTCTGAGCTTCTCCCCCAATCGATTATCGGTCTGGCCTAATAAGCTGTCGCCAGTGTCAACATGACCTGGGGGCAGCTTTTTCTGTCGGCATAATTGAACATTTAACCGCATAAAATGCTCGACACATCGAAAAGTTTCGATTATCGTTTATGGTGAATCCTTACTTCAGAGACGCCAGGCCTTCATGCTCCGCTCGCAGAGGGCGCATGCGGAACGCAAGCTGCCAGCGTTCATGAAGATTGTGGACAGAAGACGGTTGTTTTCCCATCATATTAGGCAAGCTAGACGTAGAAAGGAATGATCATTCGTGAACGCCGTCGTATTCGACCTGGAATTGGTGAAAAGGTTCCGCAAAGGGCAGCCATCGGAGATTGTTGAGATCGGAGCATGCAAGGTCGATCTGGACACGCGACAAATCATCGATCAATTCCAGATCTATATATCGCCGCGCAAAGGATACATCGCCAAAAGCACACGAAACTTCATCAATATGAGCAAGAAAGATATGCAGAATGCGGTACCATTCCGGGAAGGAATCCGCCGGTTCGTCGAATGGCTCGGCAGTGATTATTATCTCTGCTCTTGGGGCAAGGACGACCGCATCCACCTCATCGACGAATGCATCCGCAAGAAGATCGGACTCAGTTGGCTGCGCAATTACAACGACATCCAGCAACAGATCGGCGCGCTCCTGCGCGAAGACAACCGCAATCAGCTTGGCCTCCAGAATGCGCTGGAGCTGGCCAACATCGAACCGACCGGGCTCGCCCACCGCGGCATCGACGATGCGATCAATACGGCGCGGCTCATGATTCTATTGCTGGACCGCATCAAGCTGCAGCGCAATGAGGTCACGGACAAGGAGATCGCCAAGTTCAAGCACAGGCTGCAGATGAAACGCCAAGAACGGAAGAAGATGCTTAACCAGGCTAATCAAAAAGCCCGCACAACAGCGGGCGAACCTACGGATCAAGAGCCATCTTCGTAAACCGAGCTAAGTGCGGCCTTCGAGGCTGCACGGCTCATGCACAGCCGACGAAGCGGCATGGCGTGCATCCCCTATAACCATCACCTGCCCATCACCATAACCACTCAAGGATCAGCATCGCACCGATCCCAGTCAGCACCGTGACAAGCAAGCTTCTCGTCAGGACAGCAGCGAGAAGCGTCGGCACCAGCGCGATCAGGTTGAGGTTATCCTGCAGCGGTATCCATGCCTCGTCCTCAGTCAGTACCGACTGGGCCAGCAGCGCCGTCATCACGGCGATCGGCACGTAGCGCAGGAAAGTAAGCAGCCATTGCGGCATGTTGATCTTACTGAACAGCACCATCGGCAGCACACGCGGGATCAGCGTCACCAGCGAGACACCAGCCAACAGCCATATGAACCCTCTGCTTATCTCCATCTCTCCACCACCATTCCCGTTATCGCTGCTGCGATGGCAGCGAGTATAACCGCCACATGGGAAGGTAACCATAGAAACGCCAAGGCGAAATAAATAATCGTACAGCCTGCCACGACCAGGTCTGTCCGAAGTTGCTTGCGCTGCATCAAGGCTTGCACCACAAGACCTGCAAACATCGCCGGGAGCGCGAACTGCAGGCCGAATTGCTCGGGATTCGGCAGCCAGATGCCGCACCAGGCGCCAACAAGCGTCGCAACCACCCAGTTCACCTGTGCGGTAACGTTCAGCCCGAGCATCCACTTATCACGCCCTTCAGCCTGTAGCGACAGGCGGCTGATGGCGACGCCGAACGTCTCGTCCGTCAGTTGCGCGCCGAGCAGAATGTTCTTCTTCGCCGTGTACTGGCGGAAATATGGCGCAACCGCTGCGCTGAGCAGCAGGTGGCGAAGGTTGACGAAGAAGACCGTGACGATGATCGAGGCGATCGTGCTGCCTGAACCGAGCATCGCGGCCACGATGAATTGTGCCGTGCCGGTATAGAGGAAGACGGACATCAATCCGATCTCCAGGACGCTGAGACCTTCAGTCTCGCCGACAACGCCAGCCGCAAAGCCGATGCTCCAGTAGCCAAGCAGCGTCGGGATACAATCACGCACTCCTCCCCAGAAGGTCAGGTTCTCTCCTGTTCTCTCTCCCACCGCTTCATTCACCTCAGTCTGAACATGTTGCATCAGGAACTGCCATATCTTCAACGCGGGTTTGCACGATGTTTACCACTGAACCTGACCGCCATATGACGGCCCTTTCACACCGTTCGTTTCCTGCCCGTCTCAAGCCGACGTTCCGGCCAGTTTCCCGTCGCGAGCTTTGCGCTGCACGATCAGCAGCCGGAACAGAAAGCCGCAGGCAGCGCATGTCAGGCCGACCGTGATGCCAACCCAGAATCCATAGGCGCCCAGATCCGTGAATGAAGACAGCAGATAGCCGGTCGGCAGCCCGATCACCCAATACGAGATGAGCGCTGTGACAAACGGAACCGTAACATCCTTGTAACCCCGCAGCACCCCCTGTAAGGAAGCTTGGGACGCATCTGACAATTGATAGATGATAGCGAACAGGAAAAATTGCTTCGCCAGCTCGATCACTTCCCGCTCGTCATTGTACAGAGCGGCGACCTGGCCGCGGAAGATAAGCAGCATCAACGCACTGATGGCCATGATGCCAAGCGCACTGAACACGCCCAGCTTCGTATACTGCCTGGCATCGCGATAACGCTCTCCCCCGACCTCATAAGCGACCATGATCGTCAGCGACATCGAGATGCTGAGCGGTATCATGAACATGAGCGAAGAGAAATTCATCGCCACCTGATGCGCAGCCAGCGTCACCGTATCGAACATCCCGGCGATCAGCAGCGATACAAGCGAGAATATGCTCGCCTCGAAGAAGATCGACAGGCCGATCGGCACACCGATCTTCATCTGCGTTAACCACGCACGCCACGACGGCCGGAACCATTGCCTGAACAGCTTGTACGGGCGGAAGTCCTCTATGCTTACCGCCAGCCATATGCTGATGCCAAGGATGATCCAATACGTGACGGCGGTCGCATATCCAGCCCCTACTCCTCCCAGGGCAGGGAATCCCAGCTTGCCGAAGATGAGAAGGTAGTTCAGCACACCGTTGATCGGCAGCCCGATCAAGATGATGAGCATCGTGATGCGTGTGTAACCCTGGGCGTCGAAGAAATAGCGGATCACCTGTGTGGCGAAATACGGGATGATGCCGAAGCCGATGGCGATCAGGTAATGCTTCGCCACGCGGTACACCTCCGGATCATCGATGCTCATCAGTTGCAGAACTGGGTCCAGCAGCAACGCTCCTGCACCCAGCAACACAACCGCTATCAAAATCGACAGATACAAGCCCTGCATAACAGCTTGCGAGATCGCCTTACGATCTCCTCTACCCAAGAGTTGCCCGACGATCGGCGTGATTGCCAGCAGGATGCCGCCGAGACCGATCGACACTGGCATCCAGATGTTGAAGCCGATCGACACACCGGCCAGTTGCTCCGTACCGGCGCGGCCGGACATCATCGTATCAAGGACCGTCATCGCATTGTATCCCACTTGTGTGATCAGGATCGGCCATAAGATTCTCAGGAACAATCCAATCTTCTCTCGCCAATTGTGTGTCGGATGCATAAGGTTATGGTCTCCTTGCAAGGATAATAAAGCGAAAAATGAAACCCAGGGGACGCATCACCCTGGGTTATACCCTCATCCGAATTGTAATGGATAGGCTAACAGACGGTCAAGCCTTATACTCCCCTTACCAATCATCATTGATATTCTTGTCGATGTTATTCAGACTTGGCGGACGTTTCTTCATCTTGCCCAGCTTCGGCGTCACGGCTTCTTCCTTGATGGACGCGTTGCGCTGCAGCTCATGAGATGATTCACTCCGATTGTGCGGCAATGGACACACCCCTTTCCGGTGTTTAGTATCCACTGACCGCACGCTTACTATGCAGCATCAATATGCGAGCGTAAACAGGCCGCGAATATGCGACAGATAGCGGATATTGCTCGCTTCTTTCATCAGGGCGGCAGGTGTTCCCTTGAGCTTCAGGCCGCTGGCGCCGATCGTGCCGATCGCGTCCTTGCGTCCGAGGCTGGCAAGCGTACCGGAGAATACCGGCTGGAATTCCTTCATCGCCCCGCCTCTAAGCGCAGCGAACAGGTTGTAGCCAACCGTCTCGCCCATCTGCCAAGCGAGCTGTGCAGTTGGCGGATATGGTGCGCCCTGCGGGTTCATGACAACTGCGCTGTCTCCCGCCAGGAAAACATCCGGGTGCGAAGTCGATTGCAGATAAGCATTTACCGTTGCACGGCCGCGGTTGACTTCGATGCCGCAGTTCGCCACTACCGAGTTGCCTTGTACGCCGCCTGTCCAAACGACGGTGTTCGCCGTGATCGTCCGGCCATCCTTCAGCGTAACCACATTGCCGGCCACTTCTGTGATCGGCACACCGACGATGAACTTGACACCGCGGTTCTGCAGGCTGACCGTTGCGCGCTCCACCAGGTCTTCCGGGAATCCGCGCAGGATGCCTGGAGCCGCTTCGACGACATGCAAATTGATGTCCTTGAAGTCCACGCCGTTCTTCGCGCACAGTTCAGGCAGCATGTCGGCCAGCTCGCCAACAAGCTCGATGCCGGTCAGGCCGCCTCCGCCGATGACGAATGTGGCATCGGCCGGGTCCTTGCTCGACGCATAGCGTTCGATGCTCGACACGATATGTTGATGGATGCGGTTAGCGTCATCCACAGACTTGAGCACGAAGCTGTTTTCCTGCAGGCCCGGGATGCCGAAGAACGCCGTTTCACTTCCGAGCGCGATCACGAGCTTGTCATATCCAAGCGTTAAGCCGCTTGCCAGTTTGACCTGCTTGTCGTCCGGCAAGATCTCCGTAACGGAGTCGACACGGATGCCAACGTCCGTTCCGTCCAGCAGCTTGTGCAGCGGCAGGGAAACGGCCTTCTCGCTGACATTGCCGGCTGCCAGTCTGTGCAATTCCGTAATAATCTGATGGGAAGAGTACCGGTTGACGACCGTAATTTCCGCTTCTTCAGCCGTCAGATAACGACGAGCAGACAGAGCACTGAGCAAGCCGCCGTATCCGCCGCCAAGAATCAATATCTGTTTCTTCATCGCTTATTCACCTCGTCCTTAACGTTGTTGTTCCCGTTCCGAGATTACATTCATGAATGCTTGAACGAATCGGAACATCTTCTGTACTTGCGGGTCCTTCAGCAGCTTGACCAGATCGAACAGCCCGATCGTCGTCTTGTCCGTCTTAGCGCGATCGCCTGCTTCAATCGCAGCGGAAGCATAATACTTGACTTTATCCTTCACCGGTCCAAGCATTTCCGCCATGCTGCCCTTCATATCCTCGATCAGTATGCGGTCATTGACAACGGTTTGCACGAGGTCATAGGTCTTCGTGAGCGTCGTCATCATCTCGGTGAGTTTCGGCAGTTGCTCCAAGAGCGCGTTCAAGGACGCCTGAACTTCAGGGTTGATCAATTGGTCGAGCACATCTTTGGACGTTTGCTGTGCGCTCGTTTGCTCGATGTCCGCTGCTGCGGTTTCGGGTTTGTTAGCATTCTCCATTCGGACTTATCCTCCTTCGCTGTTTCACACCAGAACTTGAGTTTGCATGTTTTTGCTCGCGGGGATATTCATCCGCAGCAGGAATGTACATTTTTTCACATTCATGGTTGCATTTATTCCTGATATAGATGAACGATCCTGTTTTCCGCTGTGATCGATTGCTTTGATCCATCTTATGATGACAACTAGAATAACGCCTCTCTCCACCCACCACCTGCTCATGTTTAGTATCTCTACAGAAACTCGCCCCTATCCGTCCTACAACATTATACACCAATTTTTCGATTTTTCACGACTTTATGTACTTTTGGTGTACTTTTTTTGTCATGGACGATCGATTTATCTATCACACAAGGCATGGACATCCGATTCTCTCATCCTTCGACATCGTGCAGATACAGCGTGGCGTTATAGATGCGGCGTACGAGCGAGTGAAAATAAGCGGCTTGCACCGACAACACGGCGATGGAGATCAGATTGCTGAGCACCATCTTCTGTTCGCTGGTCAGATCCCGTCCAGCCACAGCTTCATCGGCTTTGCGCTTGACGACATATTTCAACATGTGATCCTGATTCAGCAAAGCGATCTCCGACCGGCCGATGTCCATGATCTGGTTGTCATCCTTGTCGAGCTCCTCGAATATCGTCGAATAGAGCTGGAACAGTTCGACGGGCGAGATCAGATCATCGCTGTCGTCATTTGGATTGTTGAACACGAAGGAGAACAGCTTGCGGATCGAGTGGAAATCGAGCGTCGTCTTGATGTCCTCCACGATGAACAGCATGGCGGCTTGGTCCACGGAATATTTGCGTCCGATGCGCGGTGTGCCGATGTGGTCCTTGATGTCCCGCTTCACCCAATTCTGTACCGAAGTTGCGGAGATTTGAGTATATTCAATCTGATTGCCCAAAGCGACGATCTCGTTAAGCGACAGCCCCTTGTCCGTTCCCCTCATCTGGATGATCCGTTCGAAGATCGGCGGAAGATAGGTGGACAGGAAGGCTTCCCATGAGTAGCCCTCGCGTATCTTCCCTTGATGCCGCCTGATCCACAGCTCTTTCATCGCTTCCAGCACAGAACCATTGTTTTTCATCGCCAGTAACAGGCTGGCCATTTCTTTGCGCGTGATGAAGAAAGTTTCCATCCGAATCACCCGTTTTCCCATCCGATTGGTCTCATCATAAAATTACTAGACTTATCATAAAAATTCGTGCGTCTTAAGTCAAAGTAGAATTTGTACGAGCGATCCCCTTCTTGTCCCTGCTTTCGTCAAATCTTCTCGAATTGAGCCATAAGCACGTAATTACGAACTTTGCCATTCCGATAACCAGTTCATATAATAAGATCATATGAACTCGAATTTAATCCAAAAGGAGCTATTTATTCTTTTATGTTACTTAACGTCGTGTTGTTCATTCTCCTGATCCTCTTTACCGCCTTTTTCGTCGCCACGGAGTTCGCCATCGTCAAGATGCGGCCTAGCCGGGTAGACCAGCTCGTCGAAGAAGGGCGCAAAAATGCGCTCGCCATCAAAGAAGTCACGAGCAATCTGGACGGTTATCTGTCAGCGTGTCAGCTCGGCATCACGATCACTTCCCTCGGACTTGGTTGGTTAGGGGAACCAACGGTAGAAGGATTGCTCCACCCGCTGCTCGGACATGTGAATCTGCCCGAGTCGGTGACCACCGGCATCTCCTTCATCCTCGCCTTTGCGGTTACGACGTTCCTGCATGTGGTGGCAGGTGAACTTGCACCGAAATCTCTGGCTATCCAGAAGACAGAGACGATCGTCGGTCTCATGGCCAGGCCGATCATCGTATTCTATAAGGTCATGTATCCGTTCATCTGGTTGCTCAACACCTCGGCCAACCTGTTCATCCGCATGTTCGGACTGAAGCCGGCGAGCGAGAAGGAAGAAGCAGCCAGCGAGGAAGAATTGCAGATTATCATCCGCGAAAGCTATCGCAAAGGCAAGATCAACCAAGCCGAATACGGCTATGTGAACCGGATCTTCGCCTTTGACGAACTGGTGGCGCGAGAGATCATGGTGCCGCGGACCGATATGGTCTGCTTGGATATCACCGACTCGCAAGAGGATATCCTGCGCAAGATCCGCGAGGAGCAGTTCACCCGCTTCCCCGTCATCAAAGACAGCAAGGACAATGTGATCGGCATGATCAATGCCAAGGAATACCTGCTACGATACGCGGAGGACGAAAACGTAAGCCTGCAATCGCTGCTCAAGCCTGTGCTTCAGGTGTCCGAGACAACGCCTGTCAACAACCTGCTCAAGAAGATGCAACAGAAACGCATGCATATCGCCGTGTTGATCGACGAGTATGGAGGAACCTCCGGTATGGTGACGATCGAAGACATCCTGGAGGAGATCGTCGGCGACATCAAGGACGAATTCGATGCGGATGAATCCGATGATATCATACAGATCGACGAAAGAACGCTGATCGTAGATGGCAAGGTGACGATCAACAGGATCAATGAATGGTACCATATAGAGATCGAACATGAGGATGTGGATACGATCGGCGGCTGGTTGTACAGCCAGAACCCGGAATTGAAGAAGAATGCCGAACTGAAGGCATACGGACTCACGTTCAAAATTCTCGAGAAGGATCGGCTGCGGATTCGCCGGGTTCAGATCACCAGAACGGACGCATCCGCGACGAATCCGGACGATCAAGCTCCGTCCGCTGCCGCCTCTGGAGCTGCTCAAGCCGCAGAAGCTTGATCACACGCAAGTTCGAACTTCATATCGACCGCATCTATCCGATATTGCACGGCGAGATTCCGCCGGTTGAAGAGAGTGGCAAGAATCACGCAGAGTGGTATCCCGCTGATAGGAGATCCCTTTAATGATAAAGCACCTGACCAGTTCCCCTTGTGTGGAGCGGATCAGGTGCTTTCTGTTTGATGATTCGTTATGGATCCGATGCAGCTTTGTTGCGAGGCGCACCGGTTACACGGTCAAGCGAATCCAGTTGCCAGAAGGATCTTGCACGAACGAAGTGCCGTCTCTCTCCTCCAGCGTTATGTCTTGCCCGCGCAGCCTCGCAAGCGTCTCTTGCAGTGACGGTTCGTCTGGAAATTCAATCGTATAGTAAGCGAGTCCCGTGCCGTGCTCAGGCGGACGCGGCGCTCCCCGGCCTGCCCACACGTTGAGGCCAAGATGATGGTGATAGCCGCCTGCGGACACGAACAACGCTCCCATGAACCGCCCACCATCGACCATCAGATCGAAGCCGAGCTGTTCGCAGTAGAATTGGTGGGCAGCGTTCAGATCATGCACATGCAGATGCACATGTCCGATCTTCGTGCCAGACGGAATCCCGTGCCACTCATGACCTTCCGCCTCGCGGAGCAGTCCTCTCCAGTCGATCGGCTCGGTCACCATGTGCACATTGCCGTTCGCCTCATATTCCCATTCGCTTCGCGGACGGTCGCGGTAGATCTCGATTCCGTTATGATCCGGGTCGGAGATATACAGCGCCTCGCTGACGCCGTGATCGGCCTGGCCGATGTCGATGCCGAGTTCGATCAGCCTGCGCAGCGCGATGCCAAGATCGCGGCGGGTCGGCAGCAGCACCGCGTAGTGGTACAAACCAGTCGTCCGGTTCGGCGGTACGACCACGGCATCAGGAATCTCCTCCAGCACGAGAAGCGTTGGACCGTCCGGCGCACCGAGTTCGGCGACGTTTCCGTCACGGCGCTTGACCGTAAAGCCGAGCACCTCCTGGTAATAGACAAGCGATCGTGTCAGGTTGCTGACCTTAAGCTTAACTTCCCCAAGCTCGATGTTGGCTGGCAATTTATTGGTTGACATGGCATAGCCGCCTTTCTTCTGTTTTGATTGGATGAGATCGGTCACTTGATAAATCCAGATGACTTAGTTACTTTTCGTAAGTATATAATATTATTTCAGTAATTTCAAGATTGGGCAAGATGTGAGTACTTGGGATAGCGGGAGCCTGTTAGGGGAAGATGGGATCATGCATCGGCAGGATGCGTACACGGGAGCGAGAACCTGTTTCGGTAACGCGTACACGTGAAGATGGGAACCAGGCCAAGACCTAACGGAATATGGTTCCGCTATTTCGCCTGATTCCCCCATTTCGCATATGCTAACGGAACGTCGTTCTTCTATTCCCCGATTGCAAGGGGGGAGATGAAGAGATTCTCGACCAATAACGGATCGTTGTTCCGTTAGGGTCGTGTAACGACCGCTTTTGCCACAAATAGCGGAATGCCGTTCCGTTACGACCCGGCAATCCAGCGGCTCCGCCCCTTACATCCCGCATACCTCCTCTCATCCACACCAGCTCGCCACACCCCGCATAAACCTCGTCAACGCATGCCCCATGGCCGACCGTCTCAGCCTGCCAATTACCACATTTATCTACTTTGTAAACCTATAAGTTGACTAAGTTTCGTTAATCCGTTAAACTGTTCATATACTCAAGTGATACTTGGCTAGCGGCATGTCCTTCGGACGTCGGCGGCAGCTTCGTATGGCTTAAGTCGCACGGGAGATTACATGCTATGCAACCATGACAGAGAGCTGCGAGCGGAAGAGAAAGGATCATCTTTTTCTTCCGCTGTTTACTTTCTTGCAGTTCGACAACTTCCCAGAAAGGTGAACTTCATATGATGTCGAAATATAGAGTACTGCTTTTTTATAAATATATTCCGATCCCTGACGCACCAAGCTTTGCTGCCGAACATCTCGCCTATTGCAGGGAGCTTGGAGTAAAGGGGCGCATCCTGGTTGCTGACGAAGGTATCAACGGCACGCTTTCGGGTACATTCCAGCAAACCGAGCAATACATGCAAGACCTGCGCAGCAATCCGCTGTTCAGCGACATCGTGTTCAAGATCGATGATGCCGAATCTCATGCATTCCGCAAGATCTTCGTCCGCTATCGCCCCGAGCTTGTTACGCTTCGCTACACCAGGAAGCTCGATCCGAACCGTGAAGGCGGCAAACGACTCAAGCCGGAGCAATTCTACGATATGCTGCAGCGCGAAGATGTTGTCGTACTGGATGGGCGCACCGGGTACGAGTACGATCTTGGCCACTTCCGCGGCGCGATCCGCCCAGAGGTTGATTCGTTCCGTGAATTTCCAGAGTGGCTGTCTGAGAACTTCGCTTCCTACAAGGACAAACCGGTCCTCACCTACTGTACGGGAGGCATACGCTGCGAGATGCTGACGGCCGTCCTGCGTGACAATGGCTTCCGTGAGGTGTATCAGCTCGATGGCGGCATTGTTACCTACGGCAAGGACCCATCCGTACAAGGCCGCGGCTTTGAAGGAAGCTGCTACGTCTTCGATGAACGCATCTCCGTTTCAGTCAACCATACGGAGGAGCGCTCGATCGTCGGCAAGTGCCATCATTGCGGGCAGCCGACGGAACGCTACATCAACTGCGCGGATGATACATGCCATCACCAGCATCTCGTCTGCGATGAGTGCCTTGAGAGCAAGCATGGCTACTGTTCGCCCGAATGTGAGGCGCACGATCAACAGTTGAGTTTGGCACACTGACGGTCTCCCATTGATCCATGTGAAGCGCATGATCAGGAGCCTGCCCGATCGCCCTCCACAATATCATGCGCCTCGCATAACCCAAGGCGGAGGCGAAGCAAGACCACCTACAGAACATCATGCGAAGATGTTTGCTTATGAATGGATTCCATAACGCTGTCGATTCCTGGCATCATGCGATCACGCACGACGCATAGCCGAGTCCATCGTGCTGACGGCCACGATAGAAAGTGTGAAACCTGGCATGATGCAGATTATCATCATATTCCAGAAACGGGCGGTGATACTATGTATGAGCAGACTGATCTTTCAACGCGCGACAAAATCATGCATATGCTGAAAGTCAACGGTGAACTGAGCGCCAAGGAGATCACCGAACAACTGGGCATAACCGGAATGGCGGTGCGGCGCCATATTGCCACGCTGGAACGCGACAATCTGATCGAGTCCACAACGGTACGCCAGCCGATGGGACGGCCCGCAGCCGTATACCGTTTGACCAGACAGGCAGAGGAATACTTCCCCAAAAATTATCATACGATCGCGCTGGATCTGCTCGCCGAGCTGGAACGTGAAGCTGGCACGGAGACGGTGAACCGGCTGTTCGAGCGTCGCCAGGCTACGCTTTACAACAAATACCGCGAGCAACTGTCCGCCTTGGATCTTGAACAGAAGGTCGCCGCGCTCGCGGATATCCAGAATGACAATGGCTATATGGCCAAGTGGCATAAGGACGAGAACGGCGAGTATGTGCTCACCGAATTCAACTGTCCGATCTTCCAGGTAGCAGGCAGGTACAGGCAGGCCTGCTCCTGCGAACGCAGCCTGTTCGAATCCCTGCTGGATGCTGAAGTGGAACGGACCGATTGTCTGGCAGACGGCGGCAACAAATGCGTCTATCGCATCAGACGCGAACAACAGCAAGGAGCTGGCCAAACGTGAACTTGGGACTCGTCATCATCGAAGTGTGCAATCGCAACGCAGTCAACACATCCAGTTTGGACGCCTTCGAGGAACAGCATCCGGATGTTGCCGTATTGCATGAGGAATGTTTGAACAACTGCGAATTGTGCGCGCTCAGGCCATTCGTCTATGTGAATGGCAAGACGGTTACAGCCCCTACTGCTGCTGGTTGTGTGGAACGGATCGAACGTTTTGTGAGCAAAGAGTTGAAGGCATATGAGGATATCGACAGCGAAATCTGATGAGAGATCAGTTGGCGCTGCGGTATCCTCTTTTTATTTTCTGACAGGAGCCGTATGATGGTAAGAGAACTTGAAGGATCGAAATATCGCTCATAATCGAGGTGTCTATCCATATGCCGAACCGAAACCCCATACTCGTCGTCGAAGATGACCAGACGATTGCCATGGGCATCGAATATTCCCTGAAGCAGGAGGGCTATCTTGTCGACGTGCGCCATGACGCTGCTTCAGCGCGGGAAGCACTCGCAAGTTCAAGCTACCAGTTGGTGCTGCTCGACATCTCACTTCCCGATGGTACCGGCTTCGATCTGTGCCGCCTGATCCGCAGCAACAGCGACACGCCCGTCATCTTCCTGACGGCACGCGACGATGAAGTGAATATCGTCATGGGGCTGGACATGGGTGCGGATGACTACGTGACCAAGCCGTTTCGTGTACGCGAGCTCATCTCCCGCATCAAGAGCGTATTGCGCCGTTACCAGCAACACGAAACCGCGCGTCAGCCATTGATCCGCATCGGCGACATCCTGATCTATCCCGATCAAGCTCGAGTCACCAAGCGCGGCCAAGAGATTCTGCTCACCGCCATGGAGTACAAGCTGTTGCTCACGCTGGCCACTCATCAGGGGCAAGTGCTGACGCGAAGTCAGATTCTGGAGAGCATATGGGATGTCGCCGGGGAATTCGTCAACGACAATACATTGACGGTATACATCAAGCGGCTGAGAGAAAAGTTGGAAGACGATCCGCAAGCTCCAAAATACATCCATACGGTGCGCGGTCTCGGCTACAAGGTGGGTGGAGAAACATGCGATTGATGCGCAACCCTGAGGTGAGAAGATTCCTGCTGGTCCTATCCGCCCTGCTCATCTTCTTCGCCCTGCTCTCCTATGCCGTAAGTGTTGTCAGTCTCCGCTCTTACGTCAAACCGCTGCTGGAGCACCAAGCAGCCTACATCGGCATCGTCACCCAGCACTATCCAGAAGCGGAACAGGACGTCATCCATCTCCTCGCAGAACCGAATGCAGATGCCATCCGCCAAGGGAAGCAACTGCTCCAGCGATACGGTTATGCCTCGGATGAGATGCTGCTGGATACATCGATTTTGCGAAGCCAATCCCGCACCCAGTTGCTGCTGTACGTATCCATGACAATCATCGTCTTCATAGCACTTGTTACGGTCTTCCTCATCTTCCTCTCCCGCCGCTACCGCACGGTCAGCGAACTGAACGACTATGCCGTACGCATCGCCAGTGGCGAGCAATCGCTCGATATCCGCGACAACGGCGAAGGAGAATTCAGCATCCTGAAAAATGAAATCTACAAGATCACTACGATGCTGAGAGAGCAATCAGCGACCCTGAAGCGAGACAAGCTCAAGTTGGCCGATTCGATCGCCGACATCAGCCATCAGTTGAAGACGCCGCTCACCTCGCTGTCCATGATGACTGATCTGCTCATGGACGAGCCGTCGGAGAAGATGCGCGCAGAATTTCTGGAACGCATCCGTTCCCAGCTCGACCGCATGGAATGGCTCGTCGCTTCCTTGCTCAAGCTGTCGAAGCTCGATGCCGGTACGATCATCATGAAGCGCGAACCATTCGCCGTCAGCAGCCTGATCCGTCGGGTGCTCGATACGCTCGCCATCCCGATCGAGACCAGGCAGCTTCAGGTCCACGTGGAAAACGGCCCGGATGTAGAGATAATAGGCGATCTGGAATGGACGGCGGAAGCGGTGATCAATATCTTGAAGAACGGCATCGAGCATACCCCCGAGCACGGTCTCATTCGCATCGCCTGGGAAGCCAATCCGATCTTCACCCGCATCACGATCGCCGACAACGGGCAAGGCATCGATGCACAGGATCTGCCCTATATCTTTAACCGCTTCTACAAAGGCAAGAACGCCGGCAAAGACAGCGTCGGCATCGGCCTGGCGATGGCGCATGAGATCGTCAAACGACAGAACGGCGATATTACCGTACGAAGCGCTCCAGGTGCAGGCACTTCCTTCTTCATCACCTTCTACCAAAAACATATCTAACCGATGGCTCATCGGGTTGACGATACAGCGCCCACGGATGCCGGAACTTGCCACCCGGACGGCCTGCCGAAAGTGACAAAATTGTCACCTGCAACGTCACCGTATTGTCATCTTGACCGGCTAAGATGGTAATCAGAGAAAAGTGTTCAGAAGGAGTGCATGATACATGACCATACTCAGAGTGGAAAACCTGTGCAAAATATACGGCAAAGGCGAATCGCAGGTGACCGCCCTCGACAATGTCTCATTCAGCGTTAACAAAGGAGAGTTCGTGGCGATCGTCGGGGCCTCCGGTTCCGGCAAGTCCACCCTGCTCCACATGATGGGCGGCGTGGACCGGCCAACGAGCGGCAAGGTGTTCATCGACGGCACCGACATCTATGCCTTAAACGAAGCGCAGCTCGCCATCTTCCGCCGGCGGCAGATCGGGCTGATCTACCAGTTCTACAACCTGATACCGATCCTCAATGTGGAAGAGAACATCACCCTGCCGCTGCTGCTCGACAACCGCAAGGTCGATCACAAGAGATTGCGGAGCATCATCGAAACACTGGGGCTGGAGGGACGCACGGGTCACCTGCCGAACGAACTGTCCGGCGGGCAGCAGCAGCGCGTGTCCATCGGCCGCGCCCTGATCAATCAACCGGCGATTGTGCTGGCGGACGAGCCTACCGGCAACTTGGACAGCAAAAATTCCCGTGAAATCCTCGACCTGCTCAAATACTCCAATCGCCACTATCATCAGACATTGATCATGATTACCCATGATCCGAACATCGCCCTGCAGGCGGACCGCATGATCACGCTGGAGGACGGACGCGTCATCAAGGATGAGGTGATCCGCAGATGAATGTACTCAGCCAACTCACGCTGCGCAACCTGAGACTCAATCGCAAGCGCACGATCGTGACGATCATCGGCATCATACTCGCCGGCGCGATGATCTGCGGGGTTGCCACGCTGGTCGCCAGCTTCCAGGATGTCATGATCCGCTCGACGGCGCAGACCGATGGGAGTCATCACGTTACATTCAAGCAAGTGCGCTATGAGAATAGCAAATACATCACCGAGCATGCGAATACCGAAACCTCCATGCTGACGCGACAGGTTGGATTCGCACCGCTGGAGGGGCTGCGCAACGCGGATAAGCCCTATCTCGTCATCCATGCTTACGACGGCCCGGCGTTCGCGCATCTGCCCCTTACCTTGATATCCGGCCGTTATCCGCAAGAGGCCGGGGAAATGATCATCGCCGAAGATGTCTTCCTAAACGGCGGAGTGGAGATCCAGATCGGCGATACGCTGACTCTGGATATCGGGCAGAGAACAGACAACGGAGCGGTCCTGGTCGACGAGCCGTTATCCGAGACAGAGACATTCACGAGCGAGTATACACGGACTTACACCGTAACAGGCATCTTCGAACGGCCCTGGTATCTATCCTACGCGATTCCCGGTTATATGGCGATCGCCTATCTGGACGAGACGGAACTCACTCCTGACACCCTGGTCGATGTATCGATCACCGCGAAGAAGCCGCGCCGCATCTATGACACGGCTCCAGAGCTGGCAACAACCACTCAAGCCGCTGAGATCTCGTATAACAGCGAACTGCTCCGATGGATGGGCATCACCAACAGTCCAGAGCTTGCTGATATCTTCGAGACGATCGGCCTCATCGTCATCCTGCTCGTTGTCATCGGCTCTGTCTCTGTGATCTACAATGCCTTCGCCATCTCGGTGAGCGAGCGGAAGAAGCAGTTTGGCATGCTGTCCAGCGTTGGCGCGACCGGCAGACAGATTCGCCTGATGGTCTTCTATGAAGCGTTTGTTCTCGGACTGGTCGGCATCCCGATCGGCATCCTCTCCGGCATCGGAGGCATCTGGGTGACGCTCCAGGTTATCAACCGGCTCATGCCCGGCTCCTTCATGAATGCCGGCACCGAGCTTGAGCTGGTCGTGCTTCCGAGCAGCATCATTGTCTCAGTCTGTTTCATCGCCCTGACGATCTTCCTCTCGGCCTTCATACCGGCCCGGCGCGCGGCCCGCATCTCGCCGATCGACGCGATCCGCCTGACGACAGAGATCCAGATCAAGGGCAAGCAGCTTCGCACTTCCCGTCTGACCAGACGGCTGTTCGGCATCGAGGGGGAACTGGCGCTGAAGAATCTGAAACGGCAGCGCAAGCGTTATCGGGCAACCGTATTCTCCCTGTTCATCAGCATCGTGCTGTATGTGTCCTTTTCTTCCTTCATGACGTATGGGTTCGCGGGAAGCAATCTGTATTATACGGACCGCGGGTTCGATATCGCCGTGCAGAAATACGATGAGTCAACCTATGAAGTAAAACTGGAGCTTTATGAGAAGATCTCGGACATGGACGTGGTAGAACAGTACGCGATCGTCCGGTACCAGGATCTCATCACGACAGAGATCGATGAATCGATGTTCAGCGACTATGTGCGTGAGGAGTTCATCCATTCGTCGAATGATACGCTCAGGAGTTTATACATGCGGGCCGATAGTATGGGCGGGTCTCCATGGTTGCAGGTATTCCTGGTATCGATCGGCAGGGACGCCTTCACCGCGTACGCCAGTGAACTGCAGCTTGATGCGGCCGAGTACTTGGATGCGGATCATCCACGCGGCATCCTGATCAACAGGAATCGGCTGCAAACACCTTTCATACTGACGGAGTATGAACCGATGAACATCCAACCTGGCGACAGGTTGAGCTTGCAGGATTATGACTTTGATGACGGAATAACACCTTACCGCTTCGAGCTGGAGATCGGAGCGGTGACGGACGTCTTCCCATACGGCGTAACACCCGGCGGCCCTCATGTACAGGTGATCGTCTCGGAGGAAGTGTATGAATCGATCATTCCCCGGTTGCATCCGGAGTCCCAGACGAACAATGCGATGCTGTATATGGAAGTGGAAGAAAGCGCTGATCACCAGGCGATCATGAACCAGATCGAAGATATCAACGCAAGATTGCATCCAGGCGGCCTGTACATCCACAACTCGAAGCTCAATCAGGAGACCATACAGAACACGAAAACAGTTATCTCCATCTTCCTGTACGGGTTCGTCTCGCTAATCGCCCTCATCGGCGTAACCAACATCTTCAACACCATCAGCACCAATGTCGCACTGCGCCGAAGGGAATTCGCCATGCTCAAATCGGTCGGCATGACGCCTGCTGGATTCAGCCGCATGCTCAATTACGAATGTATCTTCTACGGCCTCAAGTCGCTGATGTACGGCTTGCCCGTCAGCATCCTGATCAGTTATTGGCTGTACAATTCGATGACCGGCCTGTTCGGCTTCGGCTTCACGCTCCCTTGGCGGGAAATCGCGATCTGCGTCGCCAGCGTCTTCCTCATCGTGTTCATCACGATGCTGCAATCCAGCTCCAAGATGAAGAAAGAAAACATCATCGACGCGCTGAAAGCGGAGAACGTATAAAGTACCGAGTAGCAGCAGACGGGGTTATGTCCACATTCCTGCGCAGTGGCCATAACCCCGTCCTTTTGCGTGGATGAGTTTAATGGATTCCGGTCAAGCTCGCATTGTAGAAAGCTCCCTTGTGATCCACCGTGATTTTGATGATCTCGACGCCCTTGACATTTACCTTGATCGGCAGCGGATCATCCGCGGTTTCAAAAAAATTGCATGCTGTACCACCAAATGATCTTCTCCTGAGGAGAAGAATGGATTTGACAACACAAAGCCAATGCTATATGTTGGTCTTGTAGCCATTGAGTTTGATCGGAAAGGGTGAACGTCAGAGCGATGGACAACTAATCCTATTCACTGCGAAACGGATATGGAAGGACAGTGGACAGACAGTTGCAAACGCAAGGTTTGTTTCCGCACGCCTTCACCAGCAGTTTCAGAATAGGATCAGGCCATAGCTCGGACATACCTCTATAAACGGTTATGTACAGGCACGTTCAGCACACTGTGCTGTTCACCTGTTTCCCAGGCATGCCTCCTATTCTGGACACCAGAATCAGGGGGCATGATTCGTTATCGCGATTCTGCTCCCAACCGCAAGGAGTTGATCGTATGATCTTGTTGGAAGCAACCAATCTGAAAATATACGTGAAGGATCGACTGCTTATCGATATCCCGCATCTGCGCATCGACACGAATGCCCGAATCGGACTCGTCGGGCGGAACGGCAGCGGCAAGACGACGCTCTTGGAAGTGCTCGCGGGTCTGAAGGCGCCTGATGAAGGCCAGGTGTTCATCCGCTCCCGCTTGGGCCTTATCCCCCAGTTGCCTGAACCGGATATGACGAAGAGCGGCGGCGAGCAGACCCAGCAAGCGATCCTTCATGCGCTCGCGCAAGATCCTGAGCTGCTGCTCGCAGACGAACCGACCACCAACCTCGACACCTCACACATGGAATGGCTGGAGAAACAATTGCTGGGCTGGCAAGGCGCGCTTGTCATGGTATCCCATGACCGGTCTTTCCTCGATGCGGTATGCACCTCGATCTGGGAGATTCGGGACAGCAAGTTGCATGTTTACAAAGGAAACTATTCGGATTACGCAGCAGAGCGCGAGCTGAGAGACAGGCAACATGACGAGGCATATGAACGATATATGCAGGAACGCAGACAGCTTGAGCGTGCCATCAGGCTCAAGGAGGAGAATGCCGCTCGCGCCACGAAGAAGCCGAAGAATGTCAGCCCCTCCGAAGCCAGGATCACTGGTGCCAAGCCTTACTTCGCCAAGAAGCAGAAGAAGCTGCATCAGACGGTGCAGGCGATGGAGACGCAGCTGGAGAAGCTGGAGACAGTCGAGAAGCGACGCGAGCCGCCGCCGATCAAGATTAGCCTGCTGCACGGCGACGTCATCAGCGGCAAGATCGTCCTGCGCGTGGAGAAGCTGGCAGGCCGTATCGGCAAACGTATCCTATGGGAACAGGCGAGCTTCCACGTGCGCAGCGGAGACAAGCTGGCGATCATCGGACCGAACGGCGCGGGCAAGACGACGTTGGTGAAGAAACTGCTGCAGCAGGATGAGCATGTCCTCCTCTCTCCGGCCATCCGCATCGGCTATTTCAGCCAGCGGATTGAGGTACTGGACCCGGACAGATCGATACTGGACAATGTCCGCGCCACTTCTTCCCAGGATGAGACCACCATCCGCACGGTGCTGGCCCGATTGCATTTCTTCCGCGACGACGTTTACAAGCCTGTCCACGTGCTAAGCGGCGGGGAACGTGTCAAGGTTGCGCTGGCCAAGATCTTCGTCAGCGATGTGAACATGCTCGTGCTCGATGAGCCAACCAACTTCCTCGACATCGAGACGATCGAGGCGCTCGAAGCACTGCTTAGCGATTACGAAGGCACTGTGCTGTTCGTCTCGCATGACCGCCGCTTCATCAGCAATCTCGCCACGCGAATATTGGCCTTCGAGGAAGGGCGGATCAGGCTGTTTGAAGGAACCTATGATCAGTATAAGCAGCATCAAGCCGAGGCTCGACCTTCGGCAAGCAACGAGGAGGCTCACAGGCAGGAGCGTCTCTTGGTGATCGAGACGCGGATTAGCGAGGTGCTCAGCCGTCTCAGCCTGGAACCTTCGCAGCAATTGGAGGAGGAGTTTCAGCAGCTCCTCGCAGAGAAACGAAAGCTGCTGCATTCATAGACCGGGATCGCGCTGTGACTGCCTCCAACTTGCAACGACGGAAAGAGGAACAGTTGCCTATACGCCTGAGGTAATTGGATGTTTTCCAACAAACCCGCTGGCTCGTTGCCACAGAACAAAGGCTATGGCGAAACAAGCTTGTTATCGCCATAGCCTTCATGCTTCCCGGCCAGTTTGGATGACCACGGAAACACCGCAACCTAACCGCTGGCGGAATCGTTAACCGATGCCGGCCTGGTCAATACCCCATCTCCTTCAGGATGCGCGACAGCGTGCGCAGCCGCTCGCCGAGCAGTTCACCGTCTTCGCTGAGCGCCTGCTGGAACAGCTTAATATCCTCATCGATCCTCTCATTGTCCGTGCACACTGCCACCGTCATCGCATCTCCCTGCAGGCCAACCCGGTCGATGACAGGTTGATTCGGATCGTACAGCTTCTCGTACCGATACGCATCCTGGAAGTACAGCGACGCCTTGCATACAAGGATCGCCAGGTCCAACACGCGATGGAGCGGCAGTTCTTCCGATTGGCGCGACCATTTGCCGCCGGTATGCCGCCATACCTTGGCCGAGATTTCAACCTTGCCGCGCTCATTCCACTGCGCCAGTCCCAGCGACAACCCCTTCGCGTCCGACTTGTAGGCATAGCGTCCATCCACATTTTCGTAATTTTCCGAGACGAAGACCGGTTTATGTTTCAGTGTTGTTGGGATTTTCATGCTCATCTGCTCCACTCCGCATTCAGTAGTTTAGTAAATTAGTCATTTAGTAAAATCAAAAGTAACTCTACTCTACACGTCCAGCACACATTTGTCAATAGACCAACTTCCAGCCCCCTTCCGACGATCCCCATGACACGGCAAAAGCGGCACAGGACCTGAGTCCCATGCCGCCTACGTTACCCGTTCAATGTACATAGAGGAAATAGATGAGTGCGACAAGCATAAAGCGATAGATCGCAAACGGGATGAGCTTGATGCGGTTGATCAGCTTCAGGAAGAAACGGATCGAGAGCAATGCGAAGACAAAAGCGCTGATGAACCCGACTATGAAGAACGGCAATGCATCCATCGTGAAATACTCCCAATTCTTCGCCAACGAGAGCAGGCTCGCCCCCGCCATGATCGGCACCGCCATGATGAACGTGAAGTCCGATGCGGTTCGGTGATTCATGCCCAGCAGAACGCCGCCGGAGATCGTCGATCCTGAACGGGAGAAACCCGGCCACAGCGACAGGCATTGGATCAAACCAACGAGCAATGCCTGCTTATACGTGATCTGGTCAACCGATTCGGTCTTCGGTACCTCCGGCCCGAACAGGTCGGCGACGATCATCAGCACCGCACCTGCAAGCAGTCCAACCAGCACCGTCTGAGTCGTAAACAGATGCTCGTCAATAAAATCTTCAAACAACACGCCCAGCACCCCAGCCGGCAACAATCCGACGATGACATGCGTCAGCTTCAGATGACCTTTGGAACGATCGATGCCCGATCCACCCTTCAAGAGATGTCCCATCCCTAGCAGATCGAAGAATCGGCGCCAGAACACCACCACAACGGCCAGTATCGAACCTAACTGAATGCAGATCTTGAACGTATTGGCAGGGTATTGTCCGAGGAATTCCACCGACCTCAGCCACATATCATCCACGAGAATCATATGCCCGGTCGACGAGACAGGCGCGAACTCCGTTAAGCCCTCCACCAATCCAAGGATGACCGCCTTGAGCAACTCGATAAATTCCATTCCCGTATTCGTAACTCCTTCATATCGCTAAACTGCCTCTAGTACAGGCTTATTCATTGTATCACGTTTCTATCCCTCAACATATACCAAAATTTCATTAATCTGTCTTCCGTTTCTGATCAGATCCTTTTATGATCGCCTCATCATGGACTCGGGAGAATTCTTCCGGCGTCACCGCCTTAGCGAACAATGCCTGAATCTGATTCAGATGCACCTCTGAAACGCTCGCGTTCATCTGTATGTCGGCGAACAAGGTGAAGCTTCGCGCCTGATTCACCTCGTTTAGCAGATCGAGATAGAGCTGAGGCAAGTCAAAGGACGATGCATCCACCTTCGTAGCCGGGATCACGCCCGCTTCCGTAACGGCCAGTTCCCCCCAACGCTCCACGAAATGTTTAACGAATCGCTTCGCCTCCTCCTTCACAGGGGAGTTCTCGGCGACGAACAGCCCTACGCCAGGGCCGCCGATCCAGTCATCGATATGCCCTTTGCCGCCCGTTACCGAAGGAAATTTGAAGAAGCCCACATGGTTCCGAAACTCCAGCGGAATGTCCGTATTCGTCGTAAAGTCCGGCACCATCCAGGAACCCATCAGATACATGGCAGCTCTTCCGCTTAAGAATTCCGCTCTCGCCTCCTCATTGGACAAGCCGTTGAAGCCTCGGACAAAGGCATGGCTGTCGACGAGCTCCTGCACTTCTTCCGCCGCTTTCACCAGATCGTCAGAGAGGAAGGATGACCGTCCTTCCAGGGCATCGGCCAAGACCTCCTGTCCAGTGTACCGGTCCGCCAGATACATGTACCAGAGAGAGCCGGTCCAGCGATCTTTGTTGCCCAGAGCGATCGGCGTAAAGTTCTGTTCCGCCAGCACAGCGATGACGTGTTTCAGATCATCCAGCGTCGTTGGGATCTCGAGTCTGAACTGACGGAAGATCTCCTTGTTGTAGTAGATCGGAGCGACGTTGAATTCAAGCGGCAATGCGTAAGTGTGGCCGTCGATTGCGAAAGCTTCCGTTGTCCCCGGGATGAACGAGTCGGCGAAATCGCCATCCAACAGATCATCCAGAGGCGCAAACAGCGCTCCTTCCACATAGGGAGATAGAAAGCCTGCCGCCCACGTCAAGCCAACATCCGGCAGCTCATTGGTAGCGGAGAGGATCTTCAGTTTGTTCTTGTATTGCTCGTTCTCCAGATCTTCTCTTATGATCGACACATGCGGATACAGATCTTCGTATTCCTCGGCGATCTGCTCGACAACCCGATATTGTCCGGAGGATATCGCCTCTGGCCACAGATGCAGGAAACGGATCGTCACTTGTTCAGCTTCGCTGTCCCCGCTGTTCGTCTCGCTGCTGTCCATGCAGCCGGCCACGAGCAATAGGCAGAGCAGGAACAGAACCCTCAGCTTCCGGTACATGACATACATCCCTTCTGTAAAGTAGGATCGTCGTTGTGATGAAGCAAGCATCAATGGTTAGACTCTTCGTCCATATCCCGGATGATCAACGGGTCCGGATCAACCATGGACTTGCGATAATGGCCAGGACTCATTCCTTCCACCGAACGGAAAACCTTCACGAAGTACTTATCGGTCTGGTAGCCGGCCGCTTCGGCAATCTCCGCTATGGTCATGCGCGTATTGGTGAGCAGTTCCTTGGCGCGTTGGATCCGCCTTCTCGTCAGGTATTCGGTGAAAGTCATGCCCATCTGCTCCTTGAACAACACGCTCAAGTAGCTGGCATTGACATGCAGATGGTCCGCGATATCCCGCAGTTGCAGCGGCTCCTTCAGATGCAGATCAACGTATCGGATCGTATCCTGGACGACCGGACTGTAAGTCCCCTCATGCTCAACCGTCTCCATCAGCTTATTGTCGACGAGCTTGCTCATCAGATTGATGCGGGATCGCTCCGCTTCCTTCTCGATCGCCAGCTCCACCGCCTGGATCAGCTTGCCTTTCTCAAGCGGCTTCAGCAGATACTCGATCGCGCCGTGTTTGAGCGCCTTCTGGGCATATTCAAATTCGGCATATCCGGATATCAGGATGATGACAGGAGAACGAGGACCTTTCGCCACCGTCTCGATCAGGTCGATGCCGCTGATCTGCGGCATGCGAATGTCGGTGATCATGACATGCACCTCATGCTCTTCCAACAACGAGAGCGCTTCTAACCCATTCGCTGCCGTCATGATCCGATGCTGGCCCGCCGACCAGGCTTCAAGTACCTTGCGCACGCCTTCTCTTGTTCGCGGCTCATCATCCACGATCAATATCGTCTTCATCATTTATACACGCTCCTGGTTCGGTATGATAAATGATACACAAGTGCCTTGTCCCGGCCGGCTGTCAATCTTCAGACCGCTTGTCTTCGATTTGTAATTCAACCGCAACCGCTGTTCCACGTTGGCCATGCCAAGGCCGGTACTCTTGCTCGAGGAGGTCGATGCGGCATCCTTCAGATCCCTTAAGCGGCTTAACGTCTCTTCATCCATTCCCGGACCGTCATCGATCACTTCGATCTTCGTATATTCCCCGGTTTCATCCAGCGTCGCCCGGATGACCACCGTCCCCGGCTCGATTCGCTGTTCGACGCCATGCATGACGGCATTTTCAACAAGCGGCTGGATGAGCAACTTCGGGATGCGTACCGAGCGGGTATACTCCGCAGCCTCGATCCGCCACTTCAACCGGTCCATAAGCCGCATGCTCATGATCGTCAGGTATCGCTCCGCATGATCCAGTTCATCGCCGACCGTGACCCACGCCTCTTCATCCTCACGGCTGATCACATAGCGGAACAATCCGGACATCGCCACCATGATGCGCGCCAGCTCCTCCTCGCCCTTCTCCTCCAGCGCCCAATAGAACGCTTCCAGTGTGTTGAAGAGGAAATGCGGATTGATCTGCGCCTGCAACGCCTTCAATTCGGTTCGGCTGCGGATGAGCTCCTTCTGGTACACCATCTCATTCAGCTCATTCAGGGATTGCACCATCGCATTGTAGGTATAGTTAAGCTCATTAATCTCCATCATCCGCGATTGCACCGTGATCGGCTTGAGCGAACCGAAACGCGCGTTGCGCATCGCCTTAATCAGATCAAGGATCGGTCGGCTCAGCATCCCGGACAGGATGTACGCCACGATCAGGAAGATCGCGCCGCCAACCACCACGGACACCACTACCACTGTCCGCAGCACGGACAACCCTTCCGTCGTATAGGAAACCGGCGTCAGGATGACGATGCTCCAGGCAATCTCCGGTGAATGCTGCCTCACAGCCAGATACCGCTCGCCGCCAATATCAAGCTCGTCTTGCTCCAGCAGGACGTTGCTGATGTCCATGTCTGCCGGGAAATCCGCCGTGATCACCTCTCCATGCTCGTCCAGCAGCGCCATGTACTCTCTCGACTCAAGATTGGGGCTAACCTCACCGCTGTGATCCGTCAGATCGAAATATCTTCGTTCGATCTGCACCAGGACATACCCGCCCCGAACATACGAGCGGTCCATCATCCGAACCTGCCGCATCGCGATCAACATGTCTGGATTCCGGGGATCTGTACCCAGCCAGACGAGTCCGCCGCGCGCAGCGTCCACCTGCCCCAGCCATTCCGTCGGTATCCGCTCATCCAAGTGGTCATCGGTTAATGGCGTTAATCTTCGGTAATCGCTTGTATACAGCTCGATCGACCGAACCCCTTGCGTGTACGCTTCGATACTGCGCACCTCTTGCTGCAGCGCCTGCCGTTCATCGAAGGTGAGCGGCGTGCCGTCCAGCTCCTGCTCGAAGAATTCCTGGACTACAGCGTTGGTCACGGTTTGCGTCGTGATCATCCTCACCTGGTCGAGCAGCACCTCCAGCTTACCCATCGCTTGTGCCGCAGTTTGCTGGATGTGCCGTTCGGCGTTGCTCTTCAGCATGTATGAAACCTGATTGTACACGAATGTTCCGACCGCTGACAGGACGATCACCATCGCGAACATGAATCCGATGAAGATCTGCTTGCGCAGTGTCAGGCGACCACCTAGCTTCAACAATCCTTTTCCCCCTTCGGGCTACTCGTCCAGTGTCCCCATCTCTGTCTGATGCTGCTCTGGCACGCGGCATGTTCTTTATCTTGCTGCATCAATTTGCACTGTTCCAGGCGCCGTACTCACCATCTGTACTTCCTGTTATTTCGCCGCTCTCGTCATGAACGTTCAAGCGCCGAGATTCTTCCCATCTCTTCCTCAGTCAGTTGGAAGTCGAAGATATCGGCATTCTCACGCATTCTTGCCTCGCGGCTGGACTTCGGAATCGCCACAACACCACTTTGGATATGCCAGCGGAGGATGATCTGCGCCGGAGTCTTGCCGTATTTCTCCCCCAGCTCTGCGAAGACCGGCTCCGACAGCAGCCGTCCTTTGCCAAGCGGCCCCCAGGCTTCCAGCTGAATGCCGTTCTCCCGGCAATATTGGTGCAGTGCGCGGCGCGTGCGGGTTGGATGAAACTCCACCTGATTGACAACCGGTTTATGTCCGGTTCGTTCGATGATATAGGCTAGCTGCCCAGGCTCGAAGTTGCTGACGCCGATGGACCGGACTCTGCCTTGCTTCTGCAGCTCGATCAGCGCTTGCCATGACCCCAGATTGTCCTCATCCGAACCTGGCCAATGGATAAGGTACAGATCCACCGTCTCCAGCCCCAGCTCCTGATAGCTTCGTTCGAAGGCGGCAAGCGTGCGTTCGTAACCGAGTTCGGTCTTCCAGACCTTCGTCGTGACGAAGAGTTCCTCCCGCGAGGCGATGCCTTGCTCCACCGCCTTGCGCACGGCCGCGCCTACCTCAGCTTCATTGGCGTACATGGCCGCGGTGTCGATCAGACGATATCCGAGACGGATCGCCGTAAGGACGGCTTCCGTCACATCCCCCTCGATCTGATACGCGCCAAGGCCCAGTACGGGCATCTGCACTCCGTCATGCAAGGTTACTCTCTTATCGGCGATATGGCTCATAGGATCAATCTCCTTTTATCTTAATTGGCAATTCGGCTATAGTAGCTATGCACTGGCAACCCCATGCTCATTCCAGTGTCCACAGAACATACCAGACAAGCAATGAAGGCGCAATTAATGGAATTCTTTCATTCTAATTCTAATATGCCACCGTGCAAAAAACCAGCTTGTCACCATACTGCCATATCCATGATGTCTGACGATGCGCCCGTACGACGATCACCGCCAGTTCCCCTCCATCATATCCTATAGGCATGAGAGGAGTTGAGCTTCATGCCGCAATACCGCATCATCGTCGATCTGTCTGATCGCCGGCTGTATGTGTTGGATGGCGATACCGTCGTTCGCGCTTTTCCCGTTGGAATCGGCAGGATGGTCACTCAAACACCGGTTGGCGAGTATACGATCATCAACAAGCAAGAGAATCCCGGCGGCCCGTTTGGTGTGCTGTGGATGGGATTGTCGAAGCCGCACTATGGCATCCATGGCACAAACGATCCTTCTTCCATCGGCCACGAAGTCTCGCATGGTTGTATCCGAATGTACAACGAAGACGTGCTGCAACTATCCGCCATGGTACCTGTCGGCACCCGCGTCACGATCCGCCCATGATCGCCGCTCCCAATACCGGCAAAGGCGTGTTCATAGCTTCCCATGCTATGACACGCCTTGTCTGTTTATATCCGATATACCCGCGCTTCATGCGGACGCAGCTTGCACGACTTGATCGAATCCCCGGCAAGGACGTCCGGATAATTGGCAATCAGCAACTCCTTACGCTCATCATCGAAACCGTCCGGTAGCGTGAAGCAGGATTCATGATCCGCATGATTGAGCATGATGAGCAGGCGATCGCCTTCATAACTGCGCGTAAATACATACAGATGCTCGTCACCTGGCAGCAGGTCCTCGTAATCGCCATATACAACTGCGGGATAAGTCCGGCGCAAGGCAATCAGCTTCTGGTAATAACGGTAGATGGAGTCCGGGCTCGCCAGATCCCGGCGAACATTGATCTCCTTATAGTTCGGATTGGCGCCGATCCACGGCTCCCCAGTGGTGAAACCGGCATGGTCGCCGTCATCCCACTGCATCGGGGTGCGCGAATTGTCCCGGCTTAAGACTTGCAGTTCAGCCAGCACTTCTTGCGGGTCCCTGCCCTTGCCGACTTCCTCCTCGTAACGGTTCCGCATCATGATATCCCGGTAATCATGGATCGAGGGGAACCGCACGGCGGTCATGCCGATCTCCTCACCCTGATAGATATAAGGATTGCCGGGCAGCAGATGATTCAACGTCGCCAACAGCTTCGCCGATTCGACCCGGTACTTGCCGTCGTTGCCATAGCGTGACACCTGACGGACGTGATCGTGGTTGTTCAGAAACTGCGCGATCCACCCCCGGCCGTACATCACCCGATGCCACTCTCGCTGAATGTGCTTGAACCGCAGCATGTCCCAAGCCGGCATCTCGTCCGCCACCTGGAAGTGAAACAGCGTATGCAGCTCTCCGCGATCCTCGCCCACGAACTTCAGCCCTTCCTCCGGCGTAACGAACGCGACCTCGCCAACCGTCATAATATCGTAATGGCGAAGCACCCGCTCGTTCATCTCCCGCAGATAGTCATGCAATCCGGGGTTATTGGTCAAGTAGCGAATATCATACGGATCGGCCGCGTCCCCGAACACCTCCGGCTTCGCCAGGAGCGCGATCGCATCGAGCCGGAAGCCGTCGATGCCCTTATCCAGCCAGAAGCGCATCATACGGTAGATCTCCTCGCGCACTTCCGGGTTGGCCCAATTCAGATCAGGTTGGCTGGTGGCGAAAGAGTGAAAATAATACTGCCCCGTCTGCTCATCCCACTCCCACACCGACGGTGTGAAGTAAGAGCGCCAGTTGTTGGGCGGCTGACCGTCTTCGCGCGCATCCCGCCAGATATACCAATCCCGTTTCAGATTGTCGCGGCTGGAACGCGATTCGATGAACCACGGATGGCGGTCGGACGTATGGTTGACGACCAGATCCATGATCAACTTCATCCCGCGGCGATGCGTCTCCTCCAGCAGCCTCTCCCAGATCTGCATCGTTCCGGCTTTCTCCATAATGGTATAATAATCGGATATATCATAGCCGTTATCCTCATCCGGCGAACGATAGACGGGATTCAGCCAGATGACATCCACGCCCAGCTCCCGTATATAATCCAGCTTCTCGATCACGCCCTGCAGGTCTCCGTAACCGTCCCCGTCCGTATCGTAGAAGCTGCGCCAATACACCTGATAGACGACCGATTCTTTCCACCACGTTTTCCGCAACAGGATGATTCCTCCCAGTCAACAATCGATTTTCACAGATATTATAGGAACGGCCGATCATGGAGGTCAAGGTGATTTTATTCGTTTTTACTAATTATTTTACTAGATTTTATCTAGATTTTATATTTAATTTACCCGTTTTATTGGAGGTGAACTTATCTGACGGTATGTCTCCAGGCGATCGTGGCATGGATCTTGAATGGCTCGCGGCTCGTTGTCCCATTGATCATCGAGAGCAATTCCTTCGCGGCGATATATCCGCTCTCATAACGCGGGATCGATACCGTCGTAAGCCCCTTCAACATGGCCGTCTCGGAGTCATCGAAGCCCGTGACGGAGATATCGTCTGGCACCCGGATCCCGTGTTCGGCGAACGCTTTGATCGCCCCAATCGCCATATTGTCATTGGCGCAGACCAAGATCTCAGGCATGTCATGGCTCAGGATCATGATCTTCGCCGCCTGGTAGCCGCTGTTCTCCCGATAGTTGCCGTGGTAGTAGTACCTGCGGTCGAAGGGAATGCCATTTCGCTTGAGTGTATCCTCGAATGCGGCGAACCGTTCCTGATTGTCCAAGGTGTGAGCCAGCCCGCCCAAGAAGCCGAAACGCTTGAAGCCCCTGTCGATCAGCTTCTGCACCAGCGCACTCATCACCGGGTAGTTATCGACGATGACGCTCTTGATATAGGGGGATTGATCCTGGATGATGCGGTCCATCAGGACGATCGGCAGCCTGGCCCTGGAGCAAGAAATGAGCATCTCATCGGATAACTTGCCGTCGAGACTGATGATCCCGCAGGCCAGATTCCCCCGCATGAACCTGGCGCTGGATCGGTTCGTGCAGATCATCAGGTCGTAGCCGTTCTCTTCCAGGCAGTCGCTGATTCCTTCGATGATCTTCAGGTAGAAGTCCCGGTCGAAGTCGCTGAAGATGAACATGGCGGTACGGCTAGCCATCGGTTGCTCTCCTGGTTGATTGGCGTGTTGGTAGCCGTACTCCTCGCATATTTTCAATATCCGCTCACGCGTCTCCTTGCCGACATTCTTGCGTCCGTTCAGCGCATTGGACACCGTTGAGACCGATACTCCGGCGATTTGTGCGATTTCTTTCATTCCGATCATGCTGCCGATAAACCTCCACGCTTGTTGTTTCCTTTAATATAACAAGGTTTATCAAGTTTAGTAAAATGGGTTTTACTAAAAATTGATCGGACCGCATGAAAAGTTTCACCGGAACTAAACCATACAAGCACTATGCATCATTCGTATATGGAATACATCTTCATACGTGGAATCTTGAGGCAAGATAATTATCAGGACCGTTGATTCCATCTATCGAGGCGGGGGTAACTTCATATTCTTAGGGGATAAAGCATTCATTGCATGGAGCAATGGTAAGGGGGAACTTCAAAGAGAATTAATCTTGCTGTACAGATAAGGTTTGCAGTTGATTACCGCATATACTCTTCATCATAAAAAGAGACGGCTTACGCCGTCTCTCCTTCTGCTTAGTCACTCCACCGGTCGATAAACCACTGCGCATCCTTGAGCAGGGCAGCGTGCACCTGCGGGTCGACGTTATCCTTGGAAGCGCGGTTGTTCAGATGCTTGATGAAGTTCTGCATATGCTGGATCGCCTGTTTTAGCCTGCCCGCATCTAGATGATGTTCAACCTGATTCAGGCTGTTGAGCAGTTGGGTCTGCACCGGGCCGCTCAGCTTCAGCGTCACGACGTGCCGCAGGGCGTTCAAGCTAGGCGTATAATCGATATTCTCCTCTTCCAACTGTCCGAGCAGCACCTGATCCCGGATGTCCTCGCCGAGGTAGAAGCTGATGTGCGGCGGCTGGTTGTAGGTGATGTTCTGCCAAGCGATGCCCATCCGGTAGACCGGATCATGCATCAGCGTATACAGCCTGTACTCCGTCGGGATCGTCGTGCTGTAGATCCTCAGCTCCGAATCATCCGGCGTGCGGTAGATGACTTCCTCGCGCCAATCGCCGAAGATGTCGGCCTGCAGCGTCGGATTCGCCTTCGTGCCGTTGTTGCTAACGACGCCCTCGAAACTGCGCATCACATTGACCGTGCTGGTGTTCTCATCATACTTGTAGATGACCGTGCCATCCAGCAGCTCATGCAGCAGGTCTCCATCCCAGTACGTGACGAAGTTCATCGGCAAGCCGATGTCGCGCGAGCTCTCCTCCACGACATATCCCTGCACGTTGTACACGCCGCCTCCTGTCTCGACGGTCGATCCGCCAGCGCCCCAGATCTCATAACCCGGGCGGGAGGTAATATTGCCGGCGACTCCGCGGCCCGCATCCTTGTAAGCGAAGAATGCCATCAGCGTCTCCCCGGTCGCACCGTCATGGTATTCGAGGGAAGCCACCGTATCCACCTCATGCGGCCCGAAGACATGCAAGCCTTCGCGATCAGGATCGAAGGCACCCACATGCAGCGCATCGCCATGCGACCCCTGATAACGGCCCATCTCGCCGTCCATCACATAGAGGATCGATCCGTCATGGTCAAGCGTCAGGGACCCGGCGATGATCTCATCGAACCCGTCGTTGTCGACGTCGCCGACGGACAGGTTATGGTTGCCCATTCCTTCCCCTCTGCCGCCATGATCATCCGTATCGAAGCGCCATATCTCATGCAGCTTCCCGTCGATCAGGCTATAAGCGACGAAGCCCGTTCTGGCATAGTAACCGCGGTTATATATCGCACTAGGCCGGATGCCGTCGAGATAAGCCAAGGCAGCGAGGAAGCGGTCGGAGCGGTTGTAGAAGTTATCCCCCCAGGAGATGCCGCCATCCCCGGGCACCTTCTCCACCGGGAAGGCAAAATCAATCGTATCGATCACTGCTCCTGTTAAACCGTCGAATACCGAGATATACTCCGGTCCTCCGGTAACATGGCCGCCTTCATTCACCCAGTCAGCGGTCGGATCTCCGATCACACTGATCACTTTGCTGCTGTCATAGATACCATTCGTCGTCCCATAGGAGATCGTCCCATCCGCCGTCTTGATCAGAAACTCGGATCGGCCATCGCCATCCATATCGCCAACGACGAACTGATGGTACTGCGGCCCTGATGTCAGGTTCGGCCCCATGTTGATCCGCCACATGAGCGTTCCATCCAGCTTGTAAGCGTCGAAGATGGTTGGCCCCGTAACGACATCCTCCAGCGCATACATCGAGTTGGTCGGCGTCCACATCAGGATGATCTCATACTCGCCGTCACCGTCCAGATCACCCACGCTGGCGTCATTCGAGGTGTACTCATACGGCCCGGTCTCCGTTTCTCCGCCCTCTGGCTTCTGCAGAGGGATCGAGAAATAGTCCTTGTCCTGCGCGAGCGCATCGAAGGTGCTCACCGCAACCCCGCGGACGAGCGTCTCGACCGTGTATCGGTCACCCGGCTGTCCTGCCGGATCGACGAAATTGGTGACAAACAGCGGCGCCGCATTCAACTTCTGCCCATTGCGGTAGATGTTGAACTTGACGTCCTCCGCATACTCATCCGCCAGCAGCCGCCAACTGATGAAGATGCCGTCATTGGAAGGCAACGCCACCACTCCACGATTGAGCCATTCCACTTCCTGCGGAAGGTCGATCGGATGCAGCCGGTTATATACGTATTGGGTGGCGTAGCGCCCGAACGGATTGGCCGTATAGTCCGTATCCGCAAGTGTTCCCCTGAATTCGTAAACGCCTGATTCATCAGGGTCCCACACCTTGCCGATCGCCGTCCACTCACTGACGGGAACAGTCACAACCGCCCCGCTAGCGAGCGTCACGGGCACTTCTTCAGGCAGACCGATCGATCCGATATCGGCGGTTGTCTCCCCGACATATACCCGGATGTACGGCAGCCATTCGGTCTTGGAGATCACCTCATCCGACACCGGAATATGATAGATGCCGAAGTTGTCCAAATACGTCGTCCACGTCAGATTGTTGCCGTTGGTGCGCACGCCAGCCAGGCGGATCATCTTGAGCGACCCGCTGAAGTTCACGCCGTCAAGCGATACGTCATACTCCTCGGTGACTCCGCCCTGGTTAGCCAGGCTCAGCTCCACCTCGTTCGAGATCAGGTTAAACAGCACCTCGACATGATACCATTCCTCCGGATTGGCGAAACCGGTGTAGTTCAGCGGCTGATTGCCCGCATAGTAGGCGAGATTGGAGTTGTTCGTATTATTGATCGAGAAAACCACATTGCCCGTACTGTCCAGGAACTTGATCTCGCCTCCGTTTTCGAACGGGTTGCTGCCGCGGTCGTTCACATCTCCCGGATACCAGTCAAAGGCGAACAGGATCTTCAATCCGCCGACCGGTGAAGCCAGTTCTTTCGTGGCGATCCGCCCGCCGGACTGATCGACGATGTTGTATTGCAACTTCGAAGAGGTGTTGCCCCCGACATCTCCTGTGTGGATCACGAGAGTGGAAGCGAACGGGACGAAGCCCCAGTAGGCCGGATCAAGGGGACCGCTGTCGCCAAAATCGGTATAATCCACCGTGATGTACTCATCCAGTTCGTCAGCCAGTACACTTGTCCCGAAGATGGGCACCAGGCTTGTCCACAACAGCCCCCATATGACCAGAGCCGAAACCAACTTACCTGGTTGTCTGCGATTGCTCATGTATCCTTTCACTCCTTCGTTGATTATTCATCCATAGATCCGATCCATCCCAGCAACACGTTGGTGTATCAATTTCCCTCCTTCGATAAAATGAACATGGCACAGTTGCGTCGAGCTCTCCTTCACGATCACCCCCATCTCCTTCATCATATGTAAGCGTATTCATTTTCAATCTATCACTAACCATTCATGATATCTATTCCACATTTTTGGGGGCGGAACAGAGGGGTTCTCCGTTCGAAGTTGCACATTTTTGCAGATGTTACGAATTTTTGCATCTGATAATCCCAGAAATTCCAAGATCTAAACGGTTTCTGGGCAAACGGCTGAACGTTCAGGCACCTCTGCGGCCTGGTTCATCCCGACGATTCGCTGCAAAGAAGTTGAATACATAAAGAATGCCCTCGGCATCCCGAGAGCAGATTCTGTCTTGTAAACCTATCTATTCAAGAGACTGGCTTATCACACCGCTTTACGCTGAAAGTAAAGATATCCCGCCAGGAAGAACAGGACGAAGCTGCCACCCACAACCGTCAGAAGCTGCTCCAACGGGATGAAGAAGACATCATCCGTGCTGCCGCCGATGTACATCATGGAGAACGGCTGCGCCCATGGGTAGTAGGGTCCGAAACGCTCCGAGTTGACAACCAGGATGGACGGGAGCGTGAAGATGACGTTCACCGAGAACGGCGCGGCGAAGCTCTTCCACATCATCGACATCCAGAGCTGGAGAGCTGCGAGCGGGAACACAGCGACCCAGCCGCCGATAATGCTCTTCCAGACGATCTCAAGCGGGAACGGATCGGTGATTCCCTGGACCGTTCCTGCGGCATACAACGCCGCCAGATACAGCAGTTGCATCACCAACACAAGCAACATGATGACCGTATACTTGGCGACGAACACCTGGCCTCTCGTCACCGGCGATGCCAATAGCTGCTTCCAACCACCCGCCTGATGCTCGTATCGGCATACGAGGCCAGCCCAGACACCGGTGATCAGCGGCAGGAACAGCAGGCCATAGATCAGATTCGCTCCAAACAGCGGTATAAACCATTCGTTGACGATGCCTTTGAGCATGTCAAACGATGACATGAGTCCCCCGCCGAAGCCAACGAGCGGCGCTGCCAGGAGGGCCCATAAAGATCCTGACTTGCGAAATTTATACCATTCTGAAGTGAGTGCACGCAGCATCTACTTCACGTCCCTTCGTACAAAATCCATCATTCCAACCATATAGATGACCAGACCTACAGCCAGCCCCATCAGCCCGTTGTACAACGGCTCTTGCCAGGCATTCATCAGAGTCGTCCATTTCCAGATCGCCCAGTCTGGCAACGAATAGGCCGAATAGGTCAAGATCACATTCAGCACGCCGGCGGTGATCGGCAAACCTTGATTCTCGCTGACCATCGCCACCCATAGCTGCAACGCCAGGATCGGAAGCGATGCGAAGAACGGGAAGAAGCTGTACTCCAAGAGCTCGAAGACCGGAACCCCGCTGCCGAAGTCCAGAGTCAGCCCGTACGCCAGCGTGGCCACACACAGCAGGATCGATGCGAGAAACAACAGTCCGGCCAGCACGGTAAACTTGGCCAGATATACATGCGTCTTGCGTACAGGCAGAGCCAGCAGTTGCTTCCAGGCGTTCGTTTCATTCTCGATGCTGGCCATGAACGACGTGAGGATCGCGATGCCAAGCACCAGCGCCAGCGGCGTAAATCCGCTGACATTCTGCAGATAGAACAGCCAATCATCATCGCTCAGCGTCTTGAGATAATCCCAGCGCACGCTGTAATTGACGACCTGCAACGCCACGACGCCGATCGGCCCGAGGAAGGTCAGGAACCAGAATCCCTTGCGCTTGATCTTCATCAGCTCAACCCGAAGCAGTTTCCCCATCATACGGCTCGCTCCTTCGTCGTCATCTGCAGGAAGATCTCCTCAAGCGAGCGCTTGTCCTCCTCGATCCGATAAACCGAGATCTGCTCCCGGACGAGTGCGCGTACCGCTGCCGCAACTGTGTCATCATCCGTATGGTCGTTCAAGGTGACCACGTCGCCCTCGAACTGCGTCTTGATGCCTGCCGCCATCAGGCTGCGCCACGCGCGTTCCCCGTGACTGACGCGGAACGAGATATGATGCTGCGAATGGCGGCGCAACGCTTCGATCGAATCTTGATAGATCATCTTGCCCTTCGTGACGATGCCGACCGTCGTAGCCACTTGTTCGATCTCCGACAGCAAGTGGCTGGAGATCAGCACCGTCATTCCATATTCATGCGGCAGGCTCTTGATCAGATTCCGTACCTCGATGATGCCCGAAGGGTCAAGTCCGTTGGTCGGCTCGTCGAGGATCAGGAGCTCCGGACGGTTCAGGAGCGCCATCGCGATACCCAGCCGTTGCCGCATGCCGAGCGAGAAGCCCTTCACCTTCTTGTTCGTCGCGTTCGTCAGACCGACGATCTCCAGCACTTCGTGGATGCGCGCCTTCTCGCAGCCTACGATCTTGCGCATCGCCTCCAGATTCTCATAAGCCGTCAGATGCGGATAATAGGACGGATTCTCGACGAGCGAGCCCACTTTTCTTAGGATGTTCAGCTTGTCGCGATTCAGATCTTTCCCGAAGATGTGCACCGAACCCGATGTCGGCTTCATCAGCCCAAGCAGCATGCGGATCGTCGTCGTCTTGCCTGCGCCGTTCGGCCCGAGGAAGCCGTAGATCTCACCGCGCCGTATGTGCATGTTCAATCCTTCAACAGCCGTATCTTTGCCGAATTTTTTGGTCAGATTTTTCGTTTCTACGATATACTCCACTTCTATCACCTCGAAACCCATTGTATAAGGCCAAGGTTAAATCCCGGTGCGAGTGAAGTTTAAATTCTGTTTAAAAAATAAAAAGGAGTTGGTTAAACTTCCGATACGCAAGGAATAGGGCGATGATGCGGAGAATGGGGAGGAAACATATGGAACCGGGTGTACAGGATCCTGATCAACACCAAGGCTCCTCCATGGGCATTCATTCACTCGTCTTCCCAAAGAGGAGCCTCTTGTATACAGTAAACCACACAGCCTATGCCGCTTGTTTCCGCTGCCGCTTGATCACAATGGTGGTGCCGCGCTCGTCAAACTGCATATCCCAATCGAGGTCCATCCCGCGCAGCATGCGGTCCACGATCGACAGGCCGATGCCGGCGCCTCTCTCCTCCGATTGGCCGTTTCTCATACCTGGTCCACGGTCGGCGATGATGACCGCATCATGCAGTTCCAGCGAAGCTGTCGCCACCTTGATGTACCGGCCGCTCTTGGCATGGCGCAGCACATTCTGATAGAGATTGTCCAGCACACGCCCCATCCAGATCGGATCGATCTGCCATACGTGCTGGCGGAGAAGCTGCAGGTCCACGTCGACCTCGATGCCTTCTTTCTCAAACAGCGGATACCAGGTGGCGAGATGCTCCTTCACCAGCCGCACGATATCGGTATCCTGAGGATTATACGTGTATCTGTTGGCCATCAGGAGTGTATATGACATCAGGTTGTCGATCAACCGGTCCAGATTGACGACTGACCTCTCCAGCGCTTCGATCGCTCTTCTGGCCTCTTCCGACACTTCTGCTTTGCCGATCGTATAGGCCTGAGCGCGAATCTTCGTTAGTGGCGTGCGCAGGTCATGGGACAAGTTGGCGATCAGTTCCCGGCGCAACTGCTCCTCCTGCTGTTCGCGGCGCTTGCTCTCCTTCAGCTCCACCACCATGTCGTTAAACGATCGCTCCAGGCTGCCGATCTCATCCTTACCCGACAGTCCGATTATCACCGGCAAGCCGTCCACATCGCGGATCGACATCGCCTCCTGCAACTGCATCAGCCGCTTTCGGATTCGGCGGAAGAACAGGTACGAGATCAGGATAAACAAGACAACGATCACGACCATGCCGATGCCCAACCAGGTTCCGAACTGGTCATAGACCTGCTGGATCGGCGGATCGAACGTGGACCGGGGCAGCTCGATGACGACGAAACCTCCGCTGCCCACACCGACGAACGCGATCACCGTAAACGGGTCACCGTTATAGCGTTCCTTGATGAATTGCGCCGTCGATACCGCTGTCCACTGAGCAGGCAGGTCTCCTTCCCTTCCTTCCCTGCCCACCGTCTGCTCCCGAAGCACGCCATCCGCGTCTACCCAGAACATCGATGCGGCTGGATAGCGCGCCTGCCAGCGAGCGAACAGATCGGAGATCTCCGCGGGAGATCCTTCAGCTAATCCGCCAGCCTCCTCATGCCAATCTCGTTCGACTTGGCTCGCACTCACGACGGGTTCCACGTTCATGCCAAACGACATGGTGATGGAGAGCAACACGTACCCTGCCTGGATCAGAATCAGGGCGGTCAGGATGATCAACATATATCTGGCTTGCAGTGAACGGAACAATCGTCTCATCTCCTCACCCTGTACCCGATGCCGCGGATCGTCTCGATGATCTGCGGATCTGCGGGGTCCTGTTCGATCTTCTCCCGAAGATAACGGATATGGACCATCAGCGTCTTGTCGCCCTCGAGATAGGGCTCACCCCATACCGCCTCATAGAGCTGTTCTTTGGTCAGGATCTGGTTGAGATGCCGCAGGAAATACTGGAACAGATGATACTGCTTGCCCGTCAGCACGATTTCTTCCCCGGTTCGCGTATCAACGATCTGCATGTTCTTAAGTTGAATCCGTAGATGCTTGAGCGTCAGCACATCCTCGAACTTCTGGGTGCGCCTCAGCAGCACCTCGATGCGCGCCGCCAGCTCCTCTGGATGGAACGGCTTCGTCAGGTAATCATCCGCGAAACTCAGTCCTTCCACCTTGTCCTCCACAGCACTGCGCGCGGACAACATCAGGATCGGCAGGTCAGGCGCTTCCCGCTTCAAGCGCTTGCCAACGGAGAACCCGTCCAGACCTGGCAACATCACGTCGAGAACCGCAACATCCGCTTGCCTCGCATGCTGCTCCGCCTGTTCCCCGCTTGTCAGCCACGTCACTTGGTAGCCCCGTTCCATCAGATCCTTGGTCACCCATTCACCGATCTCAAGTTCATCCTCTATATACAAAATACTGACCATACCCTCACCCTTCACCCCAGTCGCAATCTCCCCACTTGTTGCCACTCTAGTCTACCATTTCTCCTAAAGCAAAAGAAACAGACCTGATACGGCCTGCTTCTTAATGTCAGCACGAGAAGGATGAGCCCTGTCCGTGCGATGCGTCATTTTACGATTAAGACCGGACAATCCACATGCTTGGCCACCTTATGACTGACGCTACCCATCACTAATTCTTGCAATGAACTCAATCCGCGGCTGCCGATGACGACCAGATCGAATTCATGCTTGTTGGCGTACTCCACGATCGCCTGCCCTGGTTTCCCCTCCAGCAGGATCGTTCCGAATCTGGCTCCCGCCTGGCGCAGCACATCCTCAACCGGCTGCAGCTTCACTCTCCGTTTGTTGCTGTGTTCCAAGTTCTCCAGCATCGCATCATCAGGATCAACGACATACACGACGCTGATATAGCTTTCGGCATCGTAGCTCGCGATCATCGCCGCTTGGTCTGCCGCTTTCAAGGAGTGTTCCGATCCATCAGCTGCGAGCAGTATCCGCTTGAACATAACGACCTTTCTCCCCTATGAAATGTCTCTATTATATCCATTTAAACTATCGTAAACGAAGCTTGTCAAGGTTGTATGTGCGCGGCATCACCCGTTGCGATGCGATTCTCTCACTCTCATCAGCCTCAAGCTGTTCACTGCCACCAGCAGCGTCGCGCCCATGTCACTTGCTATCGCGATCCACAGCGACAGCCACCCGGGAACAACAAGCAGCAAGGCCAGCAACTTGATGAGCAGGGCAAATGCGATATTCTGCTTGATGACCGCAATCGCCCTGCGGCTCAAGCGGATCGCGAACGGCAGCTTGCCCAGATCGTCCCCCATCAGCGCCACATCAGCCGCCGCAAGCGCCGCATCTGTCCCCGTGCCGGCCATGGCGATCCCGACCGTCGCAGCGGCGAGTGCCGGGGCATCGTTGACACCGTCGCCCACCATTGCCACCTGGCCATATGCATCCCGCAGCCGCTTAATCTCGTTCAGCTTGTCTTGTGGCAGCAGTTCTGCCCGCACTTCATCGATTCCGCTCTGGCCCGCGATGGCTTCGGCGGTTGCCGGGTTGTCGCCGGTCAACATCACGGTCTTCCCGATCCCGAGCTGGCGCAGTCTGCGGATAGACACGCTAGCTGATGGGCGCACTTCGTCTGCTGCGGCGAGCACCGCACAGATGCGGCGGTCTTCTCCGGCCAACATGACGGTTTTGCCCTCCAGCCGGAGGCGATCTGCGAGCTTCCTCTGATCATCGGACAGCACTGCATCAATCTCCTGAAACAGCCGTTCGTTGCCGATATAGTAACGTCTGCCTCCCACCGTCCCTTGGATTCCTTTGCCTGTGAGCGATAGGAACTGGTCCACCTGTATCTGATCCTCAAGGACTCCGTCTTCCAGGAGTTTCTGCACAACGGCCGCCGCAAGCGGATGCTGTGAGCGATGCTCCAGCGCCGCGACGATGGCAAGCAGCCGCTCCCGATCCACATCATCCGCCACAACTACATCCGTCACCTTCGGGATGCCGCTGGTCAACGTGCCTGTCTTGTCAAATGCAACAGCCTTCACCGCAGCCAACTGCTCCAAATACATGCCACCCTTGATCAACACCCCGTGCCTTGCCGCATTGCCAATCGCCGACACGATCGCGATCGGCGTTGAGATGACGAGCGCACACGGGCAGCCGACGACGAGGACGGACAAGCCTTGGTAGATCCACGGCTCCCATCTGCCGCCGAAGATCGGCGGCAGCACGGCAACGGCAAGCGCAGCGACCATGATGAACGGCGTATAATACTTGGCGAAGCGATCGACGAAAGCTTGCGCAGGCGCGCGTTCGCCTTGCGCCTCTTCCACCAATTGGATGATCTTCGCGAGCGTGGTATCCCCGACCAGCTTCGTGACGCGAACCTCCAGCAGCCCTTCCCCGTTCAAGGTGCCTGCGAACACCTCATCGCCCGGCGCTTTCTCGGCAGGCATGGGCTCTCCGGTGATCGCCGCCTGGTTGACCGCCGAAGCGCCGCTCATCACGATGCCGTCCATCGCAATCTTCTGCCCGGGCTTTACGATGATCGTGTCGCCCACGGCAATATCCTCGACGCGCAGCATAAGCTCGCGTCCATCCCGCCTGACAAGCGCCTCCTGCGGCGTCATGTTCATCAGCGAGCGGATCGAGCGCCGTGCGTTGTCCATCGAATACCGTTCCAGCGCTTCGCTCAGCGCGAACAAGATCACGACCACTGCCCCTTCTGCCCATTCGCCGATGAACGCCGCACCGATGATCGCAACGGTCATGAGCGTCCGCATGTCGAACTCCAGTCGCCGCAGATTGCGAAGTCCTGCGGAGAACAGCCTGAACCCGCCGAGCAGGATTGCGGCTGCGAACAAGAGCGTGGTAGCGAGATGATGCTCTCCGATGGCGAACAGGGAGACGTAGCCAAGCACGGTCAGCACGGCAGACGTCAGGAGCAGGCTGTAGCGTTTATAGAATGGCGCAGAACCACCCGCTTCTTGGCGTCCCGCTGCCTGGGCTGCGTGGTTCGTCCCCATGGCATCTGCTGCTTCGGCTGCGGCCGCACCATTTATTCGCGCAGGCCGTTCCGGGATGACCTTCAGATGCTCGAACGCGCCCGCCTGCTCAAGCTCCTCTATGGTGGCTTCCCCGATGACCGTTATCTTCGAAGCGCCAAAGTTCACCTTCGCATCCTGCACGCCCGGCAATCGCTTCACGTTAGACTCGAACTTCCCTGCGCAGTTCGCGCAAGTGAACCCCTCTACACGGTATACCGTTACGGACTCTGGCATGTGGCGAGTCTCACTCAACTGCGCTCACCTCCGTCGGTCGTGCGGCCATGCGGACGATCGATCGCAGCCGGTCATCCCGTAGGGCATAGAAGACGAGCTTGCCTTCCCGGCGGTACTTCGCGATGCCCATGTTGCGAAGCAGCCGCAGATGATGCGATGCGGTGGCCATGCTGGAACCGATGATATTGGCCACATCGCAGACGCACAGTTCGGCTGCCTCGCACAGCGTGCAGGCGATCCTGAGCCTCGTCTCGTCAGCCAACACCTTGAACAGATGCGCCATCTCCTGAAAATCATACTCGCCAAGCCGCGCCTGCACCCGCCGAACCTTCACTTCGTCATAGCAGAATATATCGCACACATCCGCTCCGTCTCGTTTCCCGACCATGATCCTGATCACCTTCCCGATTTCCGTCCTGCCGGTTTATGGAGCATCCATCCCGAACATGAACGTTTATCCTACACACCAATATTCAAACAATCATTTGATTATTAGAATATGCAGCACCCTTAGCGATGTCAATCACCATGCCAATAAATACCATATACTTCCGGCAGCACGATGAACTAATACTGCCGGTTCTCCACTTCCCGCTTGGCCATGACCTCCGTGTACACACTTTCCGGCGGAACGATCCGCTTCGGCAAGGTATGCCCTTCCATGAGCTCTCGTACGGCTTGCATCAGAATCGGGCCAAGCAGCGGATTACATTCGACGACGCAATTGATCTTGCCTTCCACCATCATCTCGAACGCTTTGCGGGTACCATCAACCGAGATGATGATGATGTCTTTCCCGGGCCGAAGCCCGTATTCCTCTATCGCCTCGATGGCGCCGATCGCCATGTCATCGTTGTGCGCGAACAACACATCGATATCCCCGCCCATGTCCTGCAAGATCTGGCGCATCGCCTCCCGGCCCTGATCCAGCGTGAAGTCCGCATGCTCGACCCGCTCGATCACCAGATCGCTTCTCGTGCTGATGATCTCCCGGAAGCCCCCTGCGCGTTCGATCGTCGGAGAAGAATCCTTCGTGCCCTGCAACTCAACGATGCGGATCGGCCCTGGCCGGTCGCGCACCTTATCGAGCAGATATTTGCCCGCCTTGCGGCCTTCTTCATAGAAGTCGGAACCGATCGTCGTCACATACAATGTCGGGTCGCTGACCTGCACAGCGCGATCAGACAAGATCACGGGGATGCCCGCCTGTCTCGCTTCCTCCAAGATCGGCTCCCAGCCGAACTCCACCACTGGCGAGATCGCGATCACATCGACCTTCTGCGCGATGAAGCTGCGGATCGCCTCAAACTGCTTCTCCTGCGATTGTTCTGCATTCTCGAACAGCAGCTTGATCCCCGCTTCTCTCGCCGCCTCCTGTATCGATCGGGTATTCGCCCTGCGCCAGTCGCTCTCCGAGCCGAGCTGCGAGAAGCCAAGCACGATCTGCCGCTCCTCCGCTTCCGGACTCTCTATCTCTTGCGCGACAGCGGGGAGCCGCTGCTCATCTTGCTTCATCGCCGGATCGACAGCCGTCTCACTGCCTGTCCGATCACACGCTGTAAGAAGCATATGCAGCAAGAGGCAGACCAGCACGACACCGATCAACCCGCGATTCCCCCTTCTCCGCATGACCACGCCCCCTTCCACCGTGTTCACCAGTGATCATCATCCGCATATCAACAGCCGAACGAATAGAACAGCAGACGCCCTGTGACTCGTACATGCCAGTCCGAATCCATCATGCCTGATCATCTGGACATGCCCGATCACAGAGCGCTTGCTCTTCGTCATTTCTATTTCCTATTATAGGTTACATCGCCTTCTGACTGGAAGATCCTGCGTTCAGGATGCGTTGCAGCAGGATGAACAGGAACAGGAGAAGCCCGATGACGATCTTCGTCCACCATGAACTGAGCGTTCCTTCGAAGGTGATGATCGTCTGGATGACGCCCTGGATCATGACGCCGAAGAATGTCCCCGCCACATAGCCGACTCCGCCTGTGAGCAACGTGCCGCCGATCACCACCGCGGCGATCGCATCCAATTCCAGCCCGACCGCATGCAGCCCATACCCGGATAACATGTAGAAAGTGAAGACGACCCCGCCCAGCGCCGAGCAGAAGCCACTGAACGCATAGACAAGCATCTTCGTACGGGCAATCGGCAGGCCCATCAGGATGGCGGACTGCTCATTGCCGCCGATCGCATAGACATTGCGGCCGAATCGCGTGAAGTGGGCCAGATACAGAGCCAGCAGGAAGATGATCAAGGCGATGAGCACGCTGATCGAGATGAAGCTTCCGTCCGGGAAACGGATCTTCGTCAGTGCCATCTTCGTATAGAAAGGATCATTGATCGTGATCGTCTGAATACTGATCACATAACACAGCCCTCTCGCCAGGAACATGCCGGCAAGCGTCACGATAAACGGCTGGATACGGAAGTAATGGATCACCGCACCCATCCCGCAGCCAAACAGCGCCCCGAGCAGGAGCACCAGCGGAATGACCACATACGGAGGCACGCCATGCTCTTGAACCAGCGACGCCGACAACATCGTCGTCAGGGCGACAACCGAACCGACCGACAGGTCGATGCCTCCAGACAGGATCACGAAGGTCATGCCGATCGCCACGATAAGCAGAAACGCGTTGTCGATCAGCAGATTGAACAATACTTGAACGGAGAAGAAACCGTTGTATCTGAGCGAACCCGCGAGGAATGCGAGTGCGAACAGGCCGATGGTGATCAACACCGGTACGAATGGCCGTTTAAGCATGGCGGCTCACCTCACGATCCGCAGGAAGTCTTCGGCGGCGGCGCGCGGAAGTGAACAATCCCCGGAAATTCTCGGATTGGATGAGACAAACAGCGAATACGACGATCGCCTTCACGACAAGGGTGATCTCTGGCGGCACCCCGATCGTATAGATCGTGGTCGTGAGCGTCTGGATGATCAACGCGCCAACGATCGTCCCCGACAGGTAGAAACGCCCGCCGGTGAGCGCCGTCCCGCCGATGACCACCGCTAGGATCGCATCCAGTTCAAACCATAGTCCGGCATTGTTGCCGTCGGCGCCGGACACGTTCGAACTGACGATGAGCCCGGCGATTCCCGAGCACAAGGCACAGAACATGTACACCGTAAGCAGAACGGTGCGTGAGCCGATGCCTGCGAGGCGGCTGGCCGTCGGGTTGGCTCCGACGGATTCGATAAACATGCCAAGCGCCGTTTTCCTGGTGATCCAGGCCGTGATCAGCCATACGACAGCGACGATGAAGATCGAGAAAGGCAGCATCGCAAGCCAGCCCATGCCGATATAACGATACGGCTCACTGTTAATGGTGATGATCTGGCCGCTTGTGATGAGTTGCGCAACGCCGCGTCCGGCGACCATCAGGATCAGCGTGGCAATGATCGGCTGAATGCCCGCTCCGGCAACGAGCAGTCCATTCCAGAAGCCGAGCAGGATCGACAGGCCGAGCGCCAGAGCGACAGCCAGCAGCACGGCGCCGAGGCTGTTCTGATCAGCGCTTCTGCTGATCATCAGGCATGCCATCGCGCCGGATATCGCCACAAGCGAACCGACGGACAGATCGATGCCGCCGGTGGCGATCACCAGCGTCATGCCGATCGCCACCAGCATGAGCGGCGAGCCGTAGTTCAGAATATCGATCAAGCTGCCGTAGAGATGGCCGCCTTGGATGCGGATGGAGAAGAAGCCGGGATTGTACACGGCATTAAACAGGAGCAGGACCAGAAGCGCAACAAGCGGCCAGAACAGATGATGCTTCGATATGCGTGTCCACATGTTTCTCATCCTCCCGCTATCTCTTTCATCACATTCTCCTGGCTGATCTCACCCTGCTCCATCATCTTCGTCAGCCTTCGGTCGCGCAGCACCGCGATGCGGTCGCTGACGCGAATCACCTCTTCCAGTTCCGATGAGATGAACAAGACCGCCATTCCCTCCCTGGACAATTCCAATACAAGCTTCTGAATCTCCGTCTTGGCGCCGATGTCGATGCCGCGCGTCGGTTCATCCAAGATGAACAGCTTCGGCTCCAGGAGCAGCCACCTGGCAAGCAATACCTTCTGCTGGTTGCCGCCGCTTAAGTTGCGCACGGGAATCTCCGGATCCTTCGGGTTGATGTTGATCTTGCGAATGTACTCATCGGCGATCTCCTCTTGCCGCTTGCGCGAGAGGGCGCGATACCAACCGCGTCTCGCCTGCAGCGCCAGGATGATGTTCTCCCGCACCGACAAGTCAGCGATGATGCCTTCTGTCTTGCGGTTCTCCGAGCAGAAGGCGATGCCCTGCCGAATCGCATGGCGCGGGGAATCGATGACGGCACGTTGCCCGCCGGCGATCTTCACGTATCCGCGATCCGCCCGGTCAGCGCCGAACAGCAGCCTGGCCGCCTCCGTCCGCCCGGAACCAAGCAAGCCCGCGAAGCCGATGATCTCGCCGCGATGGATCGTCAGATCGAAGTCTTCAACCTGGCGGCTGCGGCCGAGTCCCTTCGCCTCCAGAAACGCTTCATCAGAGCGCGAGGCCGAGCGATCCGCCCGGTCGGTGAGTTGCCTGAGCACCTGCAGATCCTTGCCGATCATATGCATGACCAGATCGATGCGCGGCAGTTCGGATGTCATATATTCACCGACCAGCTCTCCGGAGCGGAGGATCGTGATGCGGTCCGAGATCTCGTACACCTGATCCAAGAAATGTGTGACGAACAGGATGGCCAGCCCCTGTTCCTTTAATTTCCGCATCACGGTGAACAACTGCTCCACCTCGTGCCGGTCCAAGCTGGATGTCGGTTCGTCTAGGACAAGGATACGAGCAGATATGTTCAGCGCCCGCGCGATCGCCACGAGCTGCTGGATCGCCACGGAATACGAGCCCAGCGGCTGCGTCACATCGATGTTGACATGGAGCCTCGACCTGAGCAGCTCATCCGCCCGCCGGTTCATCTCCTTCCACAGGATTCGCCCGAAGCGAAGCGGCTCCCGGCCGATGAAGATATTCTCCGCGACGCTTAAGTTCGGGCACAGATTCACCTCCTGATACACCGTGGCGATGCCCGCTTCCTGCGCTTCATAGGGATTGGCAACCCGAAGCTCCTTGCCGTCATACAGGATCTCGCCCTCATCAACGGTGTATACACCGGTCAGCACCTTGATCAGCGTCGATTTGCCGGCACCGTTCTCCCCCATCAGCGCATGCACCTCGCCCGGAAACAGGCGAAAGCTGACATTATTCAGCGCAACGAATCCGGAGAATTGCTTGTGGATGCCATGCATCTCCAGAATAGGACGCTTGTTCGTCACTTCTCTCACGACCTCTCATCTATCTTAATCGACAAGACCAAGAAAAGAGTCGGCCCGGCCGTTCCTTCAATCAGGCTGAGCGACTCTTTCCCCGTATCGGCCATCTGTTCTAGTACTTCCGGTTAGGCAGGGCGGCCTTCGCTTCTTCCGATGTGAAGGTACCTTCTTCAACAGCGACGCGCTTCGGCACTTCCTTGCCTGCCACGATATCCTTCACGATCTCCATGAGCTGCGGACCAAGCAGCGGATTACACTCGACGATGAAGTTGATCTTGCCTTCAGCCGCCGCTTGCATGCCGTCCTTTACTGCATCCACCGTGATGATGATGATGTCCTTGCCTGGAACAAGCCCTGCGGCCTCGATCGCCTGGATCGCTCCGAGACCCATGTCGTCATTATGCGCGTATAGCACATCGATGTCCGGATGCGCCTGCAGGAAGGATTGCATAACCTCCTTGCCCTTGGCCCGCGTGAAGTCCCCTGTCTGCGAAGCGATGATCTGGAGATTCGGATTCTCCTTAATGACCTTTTCGAATCCTGCTTTCCGGTCAATCGCCGGCGCAGATCCCGTCGTACCCTGCAGTTCAACAATCTTCACAGGTTCCGTGGCATCCTTGAACTGCTCTAGCAGCCATTGTCCGGCGCGGCGGCCTTCCTCCACGAAGTCCGAGCCGATAAACGAGGTGTAGAGCGATTCATCATCCGAATCGATCGCCCGGTCCGTGAGCACAACCGGAATGCCCGCCTCCTTCGCTTCCTGCAATACCGTTTCCCAACCGGATTCGACAACCGGAGAGAATGCGATCACATCGACTTTCTGCTGAATGAAAGAACGGATCGCTTTGATCTGGTTCTCCTGTTTCTGCTGGGCATCTGAGAACTTCAGTTCAATTCCAGCATCAGCGGCGGCTTGTTTGATCGATTCCGTGTTGGCCGTGCGCCAACCGCTCTCCGCACCTACCTGAGCGAATCCGAGGACGATCTTGTCCTGCCCTCCTCCGCCTCCGCCGCTTGATTGCTTCGTTCCACCGCCGCCGGAATTGCCTCCGTTGCTGCACGCTGAAGCGAACAGCATGAGCACCGCCACAGCGACGGCCATAAGAAACTTCATCCTTCTTCCGCTCATGTTCTCCATACCTCCCTATCATTCACCTGAACCGGTGTGCGGCTCTATTATAAAGCGCTTCCAAACATGGATAATACAGAGATTCATGCGGTTTAATTTGGTTATTAAGCGGTTTTGCCGGGTAGGCGGGGGAGATTCTTTGGATGATTTGCGAAAATGTTCTGTTTTTTTATTTTCCGGATGCGCTTACATATTGTTTTATTATATGATGGTTTTACCATAGGATAGATTGGCAAGAGAGGTCTTGCACGCAGATGGCCAGATTAACCCGTTTCGCGTTATGGAGTCTCCGTACCAAATTATTGGTTATGTTCATCGGTCTGACCCTGATCCCACTGATCGCTGTCGGACTCATCGCTTACCTGAAGTCGTTCGATACGATCGCGGATCACAGTAAGGCGGCCTCGCTGTTTATCGCTGACGAGCTGGCACGCAGCATCGATATACAATTTCAAGAGACACGGCGGCTCCTGGAGCTGGAGAATAACTCAACCGTTCGGCAATTTCTGTTCAGGCAGACCGATTCGTATGCCGATGCCAAGCAGATCCTGCAAACCTTCAATCTGTACCGCGATACTTACACGTATGAGAACGTGCTGAACATCTCGATGGTGAACCTGTACGGCAGGGGCATCAGTGAGCGCAGAGGCGTCTTCTCACTAAACCAGAATCCGCTCCGCAATCCGCACTTCACCTACTTGATGGAACATCCCGAAGACGTGCTGATCATCCCTGCGGCCAACTCATCGCCCCTGGACAGACTGGACGGGTTTACTTATCCGGACGACAACCTCATCTCCGTGATGGCGACGATCAAGCAGCGCATCACCCATGAAGTCATCGGCTTCATCGTCATCGACCTGAATGACTCCTTCGTACGGAACTTCCTGGAGAGCTACACCTTCGGCCAAACCGGCATCTTCTATGTCACCGATGCCGAAGGGCACCCGATCTACATGCCACCTGCATCTGAGCACCGCTTGCCAGCGATGGAAACTGGAACATGGCTTGCGGCTCCTAAGGACAGCCTCGTCACGGTCGATGCGGAGTCTGGCATTTCCTGGTTCGTCACATACACCACCTCACAGGAGACAGGTTGGAAGATCATAGGCGTGGCCCCGCTCGCTGAGATCGTCGCAGATGCCTTCAACATTCGCCGACTGATCTTCATCAGCGTGGCCTTAAGCATCCTGTTTATCGCCATTCTCTACTTCTTCATGACCAATCGGCTGACCAGGCCGATCCAGATCCTGATGCGGAAGATGCGCCAGGCTGCCGGCGGCAACCTGGACGCCAAGGTTCATCCTTCCGGTTCGGACGAGATCGCCGCTCTTGGCAGCAGCTTCAACACGATGATCGAGCGCATCAAGGAGCTCATGGAACGCAGCATTCGCGAGCAGCGGCTCATCCAGATGGCGGAGCTGCGCATGCTGCAAGCCCAGATCAACCCGCACTTCCTCTACAACACGCTGGATTCGGTCATCTGGATGGCGGAAGCCGGCAACAAGGAACAGGTTATACAAGTCATCCAGGCGCTGTCCAAGTTCTTCCGCATCAGCCTCAGTAAAGGCCGGGAACTCATCACGATCTGGGAAGAACTTGAACATGTGCGGAGTTATCTGGTCATCCAGCAGGTGAGATATCGCGACATCCTCGATTATTCGATCGAGGTTCCGAAGGAGATGTATTCCTATCTGATCCTGAAGATGACGCTCCAGCCCATCGTCGAGAACGCCCTGTACCATGGCATCAAGAATAAACGCGGGCGAGGCATGATCCGGATCAGCGGGCAGATGCAGGATGGCGCGATGCTGATCACCGTAACCGACAACGGAGCGGGCATGAGCCGCGAGAAGTTGGAAGCGCTCACCAGACGATACCAAACTGCTTCGGATCTCGAACTCGGCGAGGAATTGATCAATGACCGCGATCAAAGCGGCTATGGCTTATATAATGTTGAACAGCGCATCAGGCTGTTCTATGGAGATGAATATGGAATCACCATCATGAGCGAAGAAGGAGCAGGGACGAGCGTGACCGTCCGGATCCCTGCAAGTACAGGAGGTATGCGTCATGAGCAAGCGTATCTTTCTGGTTGATGATGAGATCGTCATTCGTGAGAATATCCGCAATTGCATCAATTGGACCCAGGAAGGGTTCATCTACTGCGGAGACGCGTCAGACGGAGAGATGGCGCTGCCGCTCATCGAAGAACTGAAGCCGGACATCCTGATCACCGATATCAAGATGCCGTTCATGAACGGGCTCGAACTGAGCGCGATCGTGCGCAAGCAATTACCGGAGACGAAGATCATCTTGATCAGCGGACATGATGAGTTCGACTATGTCCGACAGGCGCTCAGGATTGGAGTCGAGGACTATTGCCTGAAGCCCGTCGGTTCTGCAGAACTCATTCGCTTGCTGCGGGAAGTGGCGGAGAAGATCGACCGCGAAGCCGAGTTCAAGAGACGAATCGAACAACTGGCCAGGAATCTGTCCGACCGCGAGCATCAATCCCGTGAGCAATTGATCAGCAATCTGTGCGGCGGCCTGATCTCATCCGCGGAAGCCCTTGAAACCGCAGCCGCGCTGCAGATACCGCTGATTGCCCGCTTCTATGCCGTGATCCTGACCGATATTCGAACCTCGGGGGCTGCTCATGAGGACATGCCGGTCCATCCCGTCAGCGCCGCGGAGAGCGCGATTCAATCCATCCTGAGTCAGCATGCCGAATATCTGACGGCGAGACGCAGCCGGACGGAGAACATCTGGGTGCTGAAATCAGACTGCAGAGAGCGGTTGGAAGAGCTATGCAGCGGATTCGGCGATGCCATCCATTCCGTGGAGTCCAGATATGGCTTAAGCATCGCTTACGGAATCGGCAGCATCCAGCATCGGCTGCATGGCGTGCATACGTCCTTCATCGAAGCTGAAGAAGACAAACATTGGCGGAAGATCACACGCCAGCACCGCGACACATTGCTTAATATGACCACGGGGTCCACTCAACCGGAGGCGTTCCTAAGCCGCGATGAGTTCCTGGATTATCTCATCCTAGGGTCTCGGGATCAGGCGGAGTTCCATATACGCAAGCTTGCAGAGGGACTATCCAAGATCGAATGGCCTTCGTCACTGTATGGCTATTATGCGCTGACGGACCTGACCTTTGCCGTTCTGAACAAAGCTAGGCAATTGTACCGGACAGCGGAACGGATCGAAGAATCGGTCGACTCCTTACGGCAGTTGATTCAATCGATCCAATCCTGGGAGGATGCTTGCCGATATCTGATGCGGCTTGCTGAACTGTTCTGGAAGTGGCGGTCCGAAGCTGCCGGTCCGTATGGGGAGCTGATTGCACAGGTGAAGTCCTTCGTCCTGCAGCATTACAGCCAGATCGATCTCTCCTTGCAGGACGCTGCTAATCATGTGAATGTCAGCCCCAGCCACCTCAGCAAGATCTTCAGCCAGGAGACCGGACAAACATTCATCGATTTCCTGATGAAGACGCGCATCCGCAAGGCGATGGAACTGCTCATCAACACCAATGCCAAGTCCTACGAAATCGCTTATCAGGTCGGGTACCATGATCCGAGCTACTTCTCCAATCTGTTCAAAAGGGTGACCGGGATGACGATCCGCGAATTCCGCAAGAATGGGGGGCAGCATGCGAATCTGCTCAAGGGGGAGGATATCATTGCCTCTTCTTCATGATGTGCAGTTACGCAAGGTCCTGGCCATGTCCATGCTCATCGTCCTTATCCTGCTGTCCAGCGGCTGCGAATCTTCCGATGGCACGGAGCTGACCACCACATACTTCAAGGCTGCTGGTCCGGGTGAAGCGCCGAAGTTCACCTTCGGCATCATCTATCCCCTCGTTCATCCTTATTATGAGATCGTCACAGAGGGCGCGGAGCAAGCGGCGAAGGGAGCGGGCGGCCGCATCATCATCAAGGCGCCGGATGAAGCCAATCTGGAACAGCAGATTCGGATGATCGAGGATATGATCCGGCAGCAGGTCGACGGGATCGCCATTTCCCCGATCGACAGCCAGGAGCTCACACCGTATATCAACAAGGCGATCGAGGCAGGCATCCCGGTCATCTGCTTCGAATCGGACGCCCCAGCGAGCGGCAGACTCAGTTTCATCGGCGGCGACAACGAACGCGCCGGTGCGATGATCGCCGAAGCCCTTCAGGCGATCATGGGCAACGAAGGCATGGTGCTCGTCGGGAATGGAATGCCCAGCATGCGGAGCCATGTGCAGAGGCTGAACGGCTTAATCGACTACATCCGGGAGAGCACGAACATCCAGGTGCTGGAGGTGGCCAGCCACGATGGTTCAGACGAGATGGCGCTCAGCGAGATCGAGCGGATGATCGATGCACATCCCCATTTTGACGCCTTCATCTCGCTGGATTATGTATCCGTGAACAGTTCGATACTGGCTTGGAAAGCGATGGGGCTGGGCAGGTATGCGCTCACCTTCGGTATGATGCCGGCGGTAGAAGAGGCGCTCATGAACGGCCAGATCTCGCTCGCCCTCTCGCAGAACGAAGCCGTCTGGGGGGAAGAGATCGTGCATGCCCTCCTCACCCTCATGCAAGGCGAAGAACTTCCGGACAGAATCCATACCGGTGATCAGATCATCTACGCAGCTTCTGTTCAAACTCTGAGATCGTTTTGAGAAGACTGGAACAGCCATTTCACCCGTCGCCTCTTCTACACCATACTCTTGGAGTAACCGCAACAGGTTTCGTATCTCTTGTACGCTCGATGAACATCTGACGGATCAGTTGGGCGGATACCTTCATCAGGCATCCGCCCATCTCTTATGTCTGTATGCCAATGCTCCACACGAAGGCCTGAGCAAACTACCTCGTCATCTGATCTATTGGCGCGCTCCCCCCATAGTCAACTTTATACATAGTATTGCTATGCATAGATATACTAGGTATAATAAAACCAACCATGATACATGAGGTGAACTTATGAGGATCAGCAAAGAGTTGCTCAAAGGGACAACCGGCACGCTCATCTTGAGCCTGCTAAGCAAACAGGACATGTACGGATACCAGTTGATCAAAGAGCTGGAGCTGGCATCGGACCGTACCTTCACCTTAAAGGAAGGCACCCTGTACCCGATCCTGCATGCCCTGGAATCCGAAGGCTCTGTGGAAGCATACTGGCAAGAAGCAGACGGAAGGAAGCGCAAATATTACCGAATCACGGACAACGGCAGAAGACAACTGCAAGAGAAACAGCAGGAATGGCGTTTGTTCAGAGGCGCGGTCGACCGCGTGCTTGGGGAGGGCTCCATATGACCAGAGAAAAAACGAATATCCATCCCCTTGTGGAGCAGTATGTTTCGGATGTTTGTTCCCAGGTGAAGGCCAAGGAGATTCGTCCAGACATTCAAGAGGAACTGCTGGGCCATCTGGATGAACTGATCGATGCGAGGTTGGCCGCCAAGCCTGATGAAGACCGGGAGGCCGCAACACGCTGGGCGATTCGGCAGATGGGAGCCTCTCATGAAGTCGCAAGCGGCCTAAATCGCGTCCATAAGCCTCGTATCCCGTGGGCCATGCTCGGAGCACTGGGGCTTCTGCTCATCATCGCGATCATTGTCATGTATGCCGTGACCGATGCCTACGCCTCCAGTGAGATGGGCATGTTCCCACGGAGAAATTTCGCGATCAATTACATACTTTATACGGCGCTTGGACTTGCGGCCATGTTCCTGCTGAGCCGAATCCATTATCAACGCATCATTCAACATGCTAACTGGCTGTATGCGCTGACCGTCATCTTGATGCTGGTCACACTCACATGGGGATCTACATTGAATGGCGCTTCCATATTGATGTTGGGAACGGTCTCCGTCAATTTCTATGAAACAAGCGTGTACATCCTGATGGTTCTGGCGGCGATTTCCCTGTCCCGCGGCAACCCGGCAAGCTGGCAGGATGTGGTCTGGCATCTCAGCATGTATACCGTTGTACCGCTCGTTCTATATGGGTTCGCCTACAGATATTCGTATCTGATGATCTACGCACTGGCTTCCACGATCCTGATCCTGATCTACCGCCGTACCTGGCGGTGGCTGGTTCCACAGGCTGGCTTGCTTATGGCCATAGGCGGCTACCTCCTGTTCTTCAACCACTATGGAAGTACACGAATCGCATCTTTATTCGAGATGGTTGCATCCGGAGATTATCTGATCCAACAGACAGGCGAAGCCATCCGAAGCTCATCGTGGTTCGGCCATGGAGTGGGATCGATAGCGGATCGGCTCCGCTACATCCACAGCGAGTCGATCTTCACCTTCATCGTCCACAGCCTGGGATGGCTATTCGGCATCAGTGTTCTGGCCTGTATCCTGCTGCTGATGCATCAGTTTGTACGAGCAGCAAGACAAGTGCGCCACACCCCTGGGCGGATGATCATCCATGCGATCGTGATCGTGCTCGCCATCCAGTATCTGATCAACATCCCAATGGCGCTTGGCTGGTTGCCGGTTCTGAGCATTCCGATGCCGTTCATCAGCTACGGAGGCTCCGCCCTTCTCACCAATCTGGCAGCCATCGGGCTCATCTACTCCATCTACCGCCTTAAGGACATGGTTCGCGTCACCGCTTGATGCATCGCCTCTAGAGGTTGCTTGAAGTTGCTTGATCATGCCGACGTTGCAACTGGCTTCTCTCCCTCTACTGGCTCCCTTACGAAGAACAACGGGCTGCCCCGATGGAGCAGCCCGTTCTGCTGGCAGGATTAAGGCACAACCTCCGCGAACGTCGCATCGGCGTTGAATTGCGCCCCCGATCCGCTCTGGGCATACAGCAGATAGCCGTAATGGCGCAAGTAGCGGCTTGAATCCGTCCACATCTGATACGACCATTGGGCCGGGTTCGCAAGTCCTGCAACACGCCGGAACGTTGCATCGTTAGCGAATGCGGTCGTATTGTCATTCTGATCAAGCCATACTTCGCCGTTGGAACGGACGCGCAGATAATATCCCGGAAAGTTGACCGATTCGAATGAGATACCGCTAGATCCGGCAAGTCCGCTGACGATCTTGAACTGGGCATCCTGAGCCGGAGAGACGTTGGCGTCGATCCGGGCGCGGAAGCCGCTGTGCCTTACGTAACGGTCAGGGTAGTTGTTCGATTGCAATCGTCGGATGTCGTTGCTGGTCTCCCCGTTGCCTACCAGATAGATGCTTGGCGTAGGCGGCGTTGACATGCCATCGCCCAAGAAGAAGCTGGTATGCGGCGGCTGGTTGTACCCGACGTTCTGCCAGGCGACGCTCAGGCGGTAGATCGGATCATGCATCAAGGTGTAGATCCTGTGCGTGGTCGTCGCGGTCGTCGTGTAGATGCGCAGCGCTGTGCTGTCCGATGTCGGCCAGATGACCTCCTCTCGCCAGTCACCGAGGATATCCGCCTGAAGGCTCGGATTCCCTTTGGTTCCATTAATCGACACCGCACCGCTTGCGGTAAGCAGACGAGTGGTCGTGGAACTGCTGTAATTCCACTTGTCGATGATGCCGGTGCCGCCCGAGTGGTCGAGCAGTTCACGCAGCAGATCGCCGTCCCAATAGATCGCGAAATTGATCGACGGCGTGTTGCTCGTAATGAGTTGCCCTGTCACCGTTCTGACACCTACGCCGCTGGATGCCCACATCTCTGCACCAGGATACCTCGGGTCGATGTCAGCAGCAAGACCGCGCCCTGTGTCAGCACCTGTGCGTACGCCCCACAGGATCTGCCCTGTATTCGCATCATGCAGTTCAGCGCCATATGCCGCCGACGTGTTCTCATGCACGCCGAACACTTCCAGCCCTGGACGGCTCGGGTTGAAATCGCCCAAGTGCAGCGCATCGCCGTGCCCGAGCCCGGTCGTATATTTGCCCGTACCGTTGTCGTCGATCACCGCAGCCCCGTATACTATCTCATCCTTCGAGTCGCCGTCCACATCGCCGATCGCTAAGCTGTGATAGCCCTGACCAGCATAAGCGCTGTTGCCGGGGCTGGTTGAGCTGAACGTCCACAGCTTGGTCAATTGTCCGTTGCGCCAGTTATACGCAACGATGACCGTCTTCGCGTAGTAGCCGCGCGCCATGATGATGCTCGGCCGCTGCCCGTCCAGATAGGCCACCCCGGCCAGGAAACGATCCGAACGATTGCCGTAATTGTCACCCCAGTCGGACACATTGCCCCTCGCCGGTTCAAAATTGATCGTAGCCATGGCTTGTCCAGTCAAGCCGTTGAACACGGTCAGATATTCCGGACCGCTCAGGATACGCCCCGCGCTGTTCCGATAATCGGCGTTTGCATTTCCGATCACATTGCCGACTCCGTCCACGGTTCCGTCTGCCGTCTTCATGACGACCTCAGCCTTGCCATCGCCATCGAAGTCATATACGAGGAACTGCGTATAATGCGCCCCCGCACGGATATTGCGGCCAAGATTGATTCGCCAGAGCAGAGTGCCGTCCATCCGGTAAGCATCGATGATCACTGGACCGGTATAGCCGTCATGCGCATTGTCCTTGGAGTTCGACGGGTCCCACTTGAGGACGATTTCATATTTGCCGTCTCCATCCAGATCGCCGACGCTGGCATCATTCGGGCTGTACGTATAGCTCTCGCCGCTCGGCGTCGTTCCACCCGCGGGCCGTTGCAACGGCACCGTCAGGTAGTTCTGGGCCCACACAGCAGCAGGCGGCGAAACCGGACCTTCCACCCCATTGATCACGGACCGGACTGTATACACAGAACTGTTCGTACCACCGGTATCCACGTAGTTGGTCGCCCCGGTGATCGGGCTTGAATTGATTTTCGTGCCGTTGCGGTACAGATTAAATGCGATATTGCTCGGATCTGTTCCGAACAGTCTCCAACTGAGAAATACGCCATTGCTGACTTTAACCGCCACCAATCCCCGATCGAGGGCCTCCATCTGTCTGGGTGTGGCAGCTTGAACATTCTGCTGGACTGGAGGGATCAGGGTAAGAGTCAATAGAACAGCCAGCGCAATCATCAACACTTTACTCACGAACTTCGCCTTGTAAACCATCATTAATTTCCTCCTATACTATAAATTGGAATTTTAAACGTCAAAGAAGTTCTGACCTGGAGTATAGGTTCTGCGCTTCTGGCTGAATGCGGTGAGCAGGCTGTGTGTTTGCTCTTGCAATGGAGTTTGGAAATCTAGTGTGGAGATAGGTTTCACGGCAGATTCATGAATCGGGTGCGGATGGTACATGTTAGGTGCAGGGGAGATGCGTAATCGGTGAATGATTGGTGAAACATCGGCTAATAATCCATCATCATGGCCGCATATCGTTCGCCCTCCTTTCTTCTTGGCATATTTCGATTTTTTCCGTAAATCTTCTGCTCACCTTCTTCCATTGTATACGTTTACATAATTTTTGGAAAGACCTATATTTTCTGTAAATGAACCAAGTAGAATCGTCCTAGCTTCGTCATCCCCTGCCACAACTTTCGACAGCTTGCAGTGAAGACGCCTTGTCTCTCTCTTGTTCCGGTTTCCCATGATCTGTCGGAATGTCGAATATTGCGATGAGTTATCGGCCAGCCTTGCCTGGAACGGCAAAACGCCCCTGATCACATACATGATCAGAGGCGCAAACGGTGGTTGCACTCGATAAGCTCGTATTCAGCATATGGAATGGATCCAATCAGAACAAACAGGGTCATTCCTGTTCATTTATTCCTTCAACGTGCGACAGCTTGGTCGGGTCAACCATTACAGATGAACCATCCAGCCGAACGGATCAGCGATCTTGCCAGTCTGGATGCCCGTGATCGTCTCATAGACGCGCGCGGACAGTTCGCCGATCGAACCGTCGCCGATCGTGAGCTTCTCACCTTGCCAGTACAGGGAGCCAACCGCGGAGATCACCGCCGCTGTGCCGGTGCCGAACATTTCCTTCAGGCTGCCATCCCGATGTGCTTGTACCAGTTCGTCGATCGAGATGAGCCGTTCCTCCACATTGATTCCCCAATGGCGAAGCACATGGATGACAGAGTCCCGGGTGATGCCCGGCAACAATCCGCCGGTGAGCGCTGGCGTTACTACCGTATCATGGATGCGGAAGAACACATTCATACTGCCAACTTCCTCAACGTAGCGGCGATGCACGCCATCCAGCCAAAGCACCTGAGAGCAGCCTTGTTCCGTAGCGCCTTCCTGCGCCTTGAGTCCTGCGGCATAGTTGCCCGCCGTCTTCACGTGGCCGACCCCGCCCGCTACCGCGCGGACATATTCGGATTCCACATAGATGGATACAGGTTTAAGCCCCTCCGCATAGTATGCGCCTACCGGAGACATGATGATCATGAATTTATACTGCTTGGATGGCGAGACGCCAAGCGCCGCCTCCGTTGCAATGACGAAAGGTCTGATATACAACGATGTTTGCGGTGCGTCCGGCACCCAGTCCTGATCGACCATGACCAATTGCTTGAGCGCCTCCAGTACCAACTGTTCGTCAATCTCCGGTATGCTCATCCGATCGTTCGAGCGGTTCAGACGCTTGGCGTTCATGTCCGGGCGGAACAACGCGATGGAGCCGGATTCTGTGCGATAAGCCTTAAGCCCCTCGAATACCGTCTGCCCGTAGTGGAAAACTTTCGCCGCCGGGTCCAGCGTGATCGGCTGATAAGGCACGATCCGGGCGTCATGCCAGCCCAGGTCCTCATCATAATCCAGGATAAACATATGGTCTGTGTAATACTTTCCGAAACCCAGTTCATTGGAATGTGGCTTCGGTTTGGGCGTCTGTGTGCGCTCGATGCGAATCAATTGGGTCATGTTCGATCACCTTTCCGTTGATAAGTTGTTAATTGAATCGTAACCGATCGAAGAGTATATTGGAAATATCTATTTTATACAAATATCATACCTATTAAGTATAGCACGATTATGGAGGTGACCGGCCATATGGATATCCGCCAATTGCGTTATTTTCTGACAGTGGCTGAGGAGGGACAAGTCACCGCCGCAGCTAAGAAGCTGAACATGGAACAGCCTCCGCTCAGCCGGCAGATCAGGCAACTGGAGGAAGAAATCGGCGTAACCCTGTTCGACCGAAGCGGCAAGCGCCTGACGCTCACACACGCCGGACAGTTGCTAAGGCGAAGAGCGGAGGAGCTGATCAGGCAACTGCAAGAAACGATCGAGGAAGTGCAGGAGCTGGACGAAGGCATCCACGGCACGCTGTCGATCGGTTGTGTCGTCTCCTGCTATTCTCTGCTCCCGCCGCGGCTCGAACGATTTCACGAGCTTTATCCGAGAGTCACCTTCAAGATACACGAAGGCGACCATTTCCTCCTCGGGGAACAACTGGAGAAGCGCAACCTGGAACTGATCATCGCCCGTCTGCCGTTTGAAGCAGCGTCCGAGCCGGATCGCTATGAGGTTCTGAATCTGCCTGCCGACCCGTTCGTTGCGCTGCTGCCCAGCAGTTGGCCCCACTCCGAGGAGCGCAAGATGGGGATGGAGGAATTAGCTAAGCATCCTTTCCTGAGTCTGAAGAGCGCCCATACGACCGGCATGCACGAACGGGTATTGAAAGCCTTCCACGATGCCGGGCAGGAACCGCGCATCCTGTGCGAGTGCTCCAGCGTAACGATCATCCTGTCACTCGTAGCCGCAGGCATCGGCGCATCCATCCTGCCGAAGTCCGTGCTGACGACCTTCCCGCTGCCAAGCATCCGAATGGTCGAGCTGGACTGCGAACCGTTCTACTCGGAAGTTGGGCTCATCTGGATCAAAGACCGCTACCTGTCCAAGAGGGCAAGGCATTTCATCGAAGTCTTCTCGTCTTGATGGCATGCTCCCGCTCATCGTTATGGATTCTTCGACGTCAAGTAACGAAGCCGCTCGTCCGGCACAAACGTCCCCGATGCCGCCCACATCCTAACGGAACGTCATCCCGTTCATCGGCGATTATCGCCCACTTCACCTGTGGCTAACGGAACCGGATTCCGCTACTGCCTGCGTTCGCGCTGATATGCCCCTCAAATCACCGAATAGCGGATCTGCGTTCCGTTAGATCTCAAGACAGGCCTATTTTTTGAAAATAACGGAACCACGTTCCTATACAGCACCACGACCACTACTGTCTCCATCCGTACATCACATAACAACCCATCCTGGCTCCCCGCACATTGAAGATTTGAAAATCATCCGACTGACGCATCCTATATCCCATGAATGGAAAAAAGGGAACTTTCATCACACTGAAGGGGTCTATATCTTTAGGAAAGGGGTGTGGCCGTGCAAGAACAAGAACGCTACTTGCAATTTGTGAAGGAACTGGATGTCGCGGACATTCGGAGCATGATGGAGAACTATGGGGAGGATGTGTGGAATTACGCATTTTTCCTCACCAGGGATGCGCATCTCGCTGACGATATCGCCCAGGAAACCTTCATCAAGGCGTATCGGCGTTTTCATACCTATCGCCGGGAATCCTCGCTCCGAACCTGGCTGCTCAGGATCACGAGGAATACCGCCTTTACTTACAAGAACAAAGCCTTCCTCAAACGGGTCATCCTGCTTGACAGCAGATCAACACGCTATGCGGGTTCACTTGAGATGCAGATGCGGGAGATGGTCCCATCAGCCGAATCGGCTGCCATGGCCAACGAGACAGAGATCGAACTATGGTCTGCGATTATGAAACTGCCGCGAAAATACCGCGATCCGTTGCTGCTTCGCCTTCATTATCAGATGAGCATGGAGGAGATTGCAGATATTCTGGGCGTGTCCGTAGGAACCGTCAAGTCAAGACTTCACCGTGCCAAACAGAAAGCAGCCAATCTGCTCAAGGGGAGGGATATCCATGCCTCATCATGATGATTTCTGGAAAGAGAAACTCGCTCGTCCGCCTTGGCCAAGCAAGCGGTTTACGCAGGAGATGATGGCGAATGTGGAGCAGCGTTTAATCACCAGCCCGAAAACTCGATCCCCAAGCTATCCGATGTGGTCGTTAGCTGCGGTGTTGGTTCTGGTTGCGGTCCTGTTCCTGCCCAGCCTGTTCACGCCCGATGAAGCCGGAATTCCTCCAGTGACAACACGACCTGTGGTTGTGGTGCCTAGGGACGATGCAGAACCGGCGGAGCATAAGCTGCAAGCAGGCGATGGCGGCGATCTTGCAACATGGGAAGCGATGGATACAAGCGCCTATCGGCAGGCGGATCAGACCTTGATCGAATTCACAATAGCGCTTATACGCCGGGAACTCGGTGCGATGGGCGGACCATCGGTACCTACCGATCGTTTGTGGGAAGAGGTGGAACGCAAGCGCGTGCTGGACAGATATGAGGTTTCCAGCCCATGGATTCAGGAGGTGCATATCGAACAGGTTGAGGAATCCGGAGATGTGATCGATTACACGCTGCTGCTGACGCTCACCGATTCCACTCAGGCGACGTTCGAGGAACGTCTGCGGCTTAGCATCGTAATCGACTCCCACCTGATCCGGGATGTTGAGATTCGAGACGGTGAAGATTCCGCCGCTAAGTCCATAGAGTCCGAGGAACCCGTCGCCGATGCCGAACAGGAACTTCCGCCCAAGGACCACACGCTCTATCTGCTGGCTGAGGATACGGAACATAAGGTTGCCGTATATGCCACGGCCATGCCAACGCCCGACACATACAAGGAGATGACCGTCTTCTACGGAGATCGCTCGCGCACCTTTGAAGAGTGGACGAACTCGTCGTTTGATGCATTCTACCCCCTGCTGTGGGTAACGGACGTAACCGGAGACGGCGAGAATGAAATTGTGATCGAGCTCATCGTTCATCACGGTACGGGCTATCACGGGCCTGAACTTCACGTGTTGGATGCGAATCTCGAAGAGATTCCGGTTGCGGACCCTGTGCAGGCAGCCAGATCAGCCCTGGAATACACGCTTGAGTCCAACGAGGAAAGCCGAACCTATACATTCCGAATGAATGGCGACGAGCATACCTTTTCTTACAAGGAGAGCGATGCCGGCTATTGGTTCGAAGCGCCCTATCTGGGCAATGTCGTCGAGTACTGGGTACAGGATGCCGTCATTTACGCGGAAGTGCCTGTCCAGATCTCTCCGGGAACCTTCCCGATCGATACGGTCATGCAGTATGATTATGTCGATGGGATGTTTGCCATCGTGGACGTGAAGCTCGAAGAATAGCCGCATCTCGTTACGTGACACCGTGCTCCCGCTGCCTGGCGGAACGGCAGTACGCTGTCAGGGAACCTTCGCCCCTGTTGCAGATGCGAACGGAACGAACTCTCGCAATTGACCCCAGCGCCGATCCCAAGGGTGCGGCTTCATTCGTCCGACCACACAAGATATGAGGTGAAACGATGAACCTGAAAACCGTGACCGAATATTGTCTGTCCAAGCCAGGCGCACGCGAGGATTATCCCTTTGGCCCTGATCCGCTCGTCATGAAGGTCGGCTCGAAGATGTTCGCCCTGCTCGCAGTATGGCCCGATGGCCGCGAACAGATCAGCCTCAAATGCGACCCATTCCTCGCCGAAAGTCTGCGCCAGCAGCATAAGTCGGTGATCCCAGGCTATCATCTGAACAAGACACATTGGAATACCGTGTTTCTGGACGGCACCATTCCGGACGAGGATATCCTTAGCATGGTTGATCATTCCTATGAGTTGGTTTTCAAGAGCTTGAAGAAAGCTGAGAAAGAGTCCATTCTCGCGGGGTAAGGCTGACGGCAACAGTATGCTCTGCCGGGAGAAATCGTAGTTACAGCAGGCTCTCCATATCACGAGAGCTTGAACGAACACGTCGATCCATACCAACCAACCTGGTACGGATATATGTCCGTACCAGGTTGATTTATTGTGCGGATACAGTCACTTGCTCTTCCTGCCATACGGCTTCTTCACACCGGTAACGCCTGTTTCCTGGAAACGTGAATCATCTCATGCGGATAGAACTTCCTGAAATACTTAACCACCTTAATATGCAAATCAGCATCATACCACTTCGACAGATCATGCTCCGCGAACAACTGCCGCATCCCGAGCCGCTCCGAGCGTTTGCCCATTGAGCCGTCGCCGATGCTGAGCGTATCGATCCAGATCCGGTCCACGATGCCCTCAAGCGCCTTGGGAAAGTCCGGAGTGAACGGCAGGACAGGCGAGATCGCCGCTTGCGTCCTGATGCCGGCATCGTGCAACGCTCGCAATGCTTTCAAACGCAGCTTGATACCAGGCGCCAGAGGCGCGAAGATTCGTTTCACGTCCTCCCGATCCGTCTCCACCGTCATCGAGACAACCAGCTCGCACCGCTCCTTCAACTGCACAAGCAGATCTATGTCTCTCGTAACCAGCGGACCGCGCGTTTGAACCGTCAGCATATCCGGCGGATGTTCCAGCATCTCTTGAAGTAACTCCCGCGTGATCCCCGCTTCCCGCTCCACCGGCTGATAGGGGTCCGTAGCAGACGACATGAAGATGCGGACGGGTTTACTCCTGCGCCGCAGGTTCATGATCTCCTTCCGATAGCTGGCGGCAGCGTTCACCTTGATGTTCAGCCAGGTCCCCCACGGCTCCTCCTTGAACTTCTGCACCGGCAATTCCCGAACATAGCAATACTTGCAGGCAAAGGCGCACCCGCTGTACGGATTGAGCGAATGGGTAAATCCGACGTCCAGATAGCCTTGCGCCTCCGTCAAGATTTTCTTCGCCAATATTTCACTTCGCAGCATCTCCATGTGTCTGCTCACCTCCTCTTATCCTGATTGTGCGACAAATCACACACATTGGCAACCCGCATTCAGATCGATTCCCGCACCCCCTGCCATCCTCCGATGAGGGTCACCATCTCGTTCTCCTCCTTCGCAAAGCCATCAACCTTCCTCTCTGACTTATCCTTGAGCAAATAAAAAGACCGCATACCCTTCAACCAGGCAGCGGCCGCCACACAAGCGAAATCATCCGCATCCAATCAAACCGATCATGCCGCCTTACTCCGCCTTCTCCTTCATGCGCTCCTTCTGATCGGACGTCAGATGCAACTCGCGGTACTTGCCGGGCGTGATGCCTTCCTTCTTGCGAAAGGTCGCAACGAAATGGCTGACATCGTTGAATCCCGTCTGCTCCGCCACCTCACGCAAAGCCTTGTTCGGGTGCTGCAGCAGGATGCGCTTCGCTTCCCGCAGACGCAACTGGAGAAAGTACGAATAAGGGCTCATATCGAACGCTTGCTGAAACAGCTCATGCAAGCTGTGAATGCCCATATTGGCATATTCGGCGATCTCTTGCAGGCCGATGTTGTCCGCGAGATGCTGTTCCATCCAGTTCAGGATCGGCGCCAGCTTGCGGTAATATTGGGACAGCGACGGGCCATCGTTCATCATGCCGAACTTGCGCAGTTGCATCAGAAAGTGATACAGATCCGATGACACCTCGATATCCGAATGGGATGGGGATCGCTCGATTCGCAGGAGCAGATCATGGAACAGCTCGTCGAACGAATGGTCATCTCCTTCTTCATAGAAGATCGAGGTGTTCATGCCGAGCGATTCCATGATGGCCGGAGCCGCTGATCCGCCAAATGTCAGATAGATGGTCGCCCATCGGTCTGACGCCGGATAATAACTGTGCGGGGTGAATGGGGTGAGCAGCACGCCTTTGCCCTTCGTCAGCTTAAACGTATCGCCGAACAGCTCGAAGCGGCCTTCCCCATCCAGCGTGTGCAGCCAATGATAGTACGGATAGCCCTCGGGACGCTCGAAGATGCGCTCCCATGCGCTGTAGCCTATGGATTCGAGAAACAAGGGAATCCAGCGTTCCATCGGCGTAAACACGTAGCGAATATTCTCATTGCCCCATCTCACGAGCCATCACCACCTGAGTGTTGATCACTCTAATTATGAATGACGTGCAACACTCCTAGCAATATCCCCGGAACAGCCCGTCAGGATGTTTCATTCGGTGTGGCATCGATCTTTCATGTCGTTGATTGATTAGCCAGGTTAATCATCATGAAGTTCTAATCAGGAAACCTCCATCTCCCGTTAGAATTGGACGATCTCCCCCGGTCATTCACTCCTGCTTAAACGCATCGAGCGAAGGCAGCTTGTTGCCCCTGTAATCAAACAACGTCAGGTTCGACCAATTGTTCTCATGCTCCACCGACCATGTCGCCTTGGCAGGATACCAGCACGGCTCCCAGTAATACAGTCCGCGGCCAAGCCCATCCGGCACCTCTTTGATCCGCCGCATCAGCTCCAGCAGCCACCTGCGCTGACCATCGACAGTTGGCGGGAAGCCCGGGTAGACCCACTCTTCCTTGTTGAAGATGAGCGGATTGTCATCCGGCGGGGTCATCGTCCATGGATAGGCGACCTCCACAATGACGATCGGCTTCCGGTATCGTTCTGCCAGATCATGCATATTGGCCGAGAACTCCTCCAGCGTGCCATGCCACCATGAATAGTAGGAAAGCCCGATCACGTCATAGTCGGTCCCGTAATCTTCCAGCTTGTCATAGAAATACCGGCTGCCTGCATTGTCCCCGCCGCGATCGATATGGATCATCACCGAGATCGGCTTCTCCTCCGTGGACACTGACCGCACCCCGCGCACCCCCGCCGCGACAAGCGCCATCAGCTTATCCCACTGCTCCGGCTTGTCATAGTCGCCGTTCACCCGGCCTGCGTCCCACAGCATGCCGTTGGTGATCTCATTGCCGATCTGCACCATGTCAGGAAGCGCACCTGCCGCCTTAAGCTCTCTCAGGATGGAAGCCGTAAACGACTCCACTTCCTGGACGAGCTGAGGAAAGCTTAAATTGCGCCATGCCTTCGGCATGGTCTGCTTGGAGGGGTCCGCCCAATAGTCGGAGTAATGGAAGTCGAGCAGAAAATGCAGCCCCTTCTCCTTGATCCGCTGCGCCATTCGAATCGTCCTCTTAGGGTTGCAATATTCAAACTTCGGCTCATTCCAGAGGCGCAGCCGTGCGGAATTGATCCCGCTGTCCTTCAGAATATCAAGCACATCACGCTGCTCACCGTTGTCGTAATAGGCGCCGCCTTCACTCTCGATCTCATCGACAAACGAGATATCGGCGCCTTTGATCCACTTGATCGTATCCATCATCTTTAGCTCCTTTAACTATTCTGTAAGTTCAACTCCGCCAAGGTTCCCCTTGATGCGGCAATCATATCGCGATGATCACCCGAACTTCGTCAGCCCTTCGTGCCGCCCGCGGCCAGTCCCGAGATGAGATATTTCTGCAGGAACAGATAGACCGCCGCGATCGGCACGGCGATCAGGATCGCCCCCGCCGCGAACACGGTGAAGTTGCCGGCGTACCGCTCATTCACGAATTGGTACAAGCCGACGGCCAGCGTATACTTGCTCTTGTCGTGCAAGATGATCGACGGCAGGATGAAGTCGAAGATCGGCAGCATGAAGTTGGTCAGCGCCACGATAGCCAGAATCGGCGTGATCAGCGGCAGCAGGATGCGGATGAACAGGCGGATCGGCCCTGCTCCATCGATCTTCGCCGCATCGTCCAACTCCCGCGAGATCGTGTCCATGTACCCCTTCACCAGCCAGGCGTTGAACGGAATCTGCCCGCCGACATAGATGAGGACCAGACCGATCAAGGTATTCAGCAGCCCGATCAGATTCAGGAAAATATAAAGGGCCACCATCGCCATCATGACCGGGAACATCTGCAACAGCAGAAATGCGTACATCCCCGACCTGCGCCCGACAAAATCAAACCGCGACAGCGCATAGGCCGTCATCGACGTGAATACGACAGACAGCAGGCTGTTCAGCGTCGAAACATAGAGCGTGTTGCGGTACCAGGTCAGATAGTTGCTGTCCGGACTGGTGAACAGCCAGCGATAATGCTCCAGCGTCGGCTCTTTCGGGAACATGCTGGACGAATATACGCTAGTGCCGGCGCTGAAGGACAGCCCGATCGCCCAGGCAAGCGGATAGAAGATGATGACGGCCATCACCCCGATGATCAGGTAGATGCCCGCAACTTCCAGCATCGATCTCGTGCGTCTTCTCATCTATTGATCACGCTCCTCTCGGAACGACCTCGTTCTGCGGAACTGGATGAAGGCGAAGGCGATGACGATCACGCCGATGATCAGCGATATGGCCGCCGCCATGTTGTAGTTGTTCGTCGTGAAGGTCAGTTTGTACACCCAGGAGATCAGGATGTCCGTCCCGCCGGCGGTCTGCCCGCGAACAGCCGGTCCGCCCCCGTTAAACAGATAGATGATATTGAAGTTGTTGAAGTTCGACGTATATTGGATGATCAATAGCGGTGCCGTGGCGAACAGCACATGCGGCAGCGTGATATGGCGGAACTTCTGCCAGCGCGTCGCGCCATCCACTTCTGCCGCCTCGTAGATATCCTGCGAGGTGCTCTGCAGCACGCCGGTGAACAGTGCGAACAGGAACGGGAAGCCGAGCCATACCTGGATGCTGATGAGCGCAATCTTCGTATACAGCGGGTCCGTCAACCACGGGATCGGCGCGATCTGCAGCGCGCTTAGGATGTTGCGGTTGATCGCCCCGAACTGGTCATTGAACAGCGCCGAGAAGATCATGATCGTCACGAAGCTTGGAATCGCCCAGGGCAGGATCAGGATCGTGCGGATCAGGCGCTTGAAGCGAATGCGCTTGTCGTTCACCAGCACCGCCAGGAAGAGCCCCAGCGCGATCTGCAGCGTCGTCGAAACCACCGTCCAGACGAGAGTCCAGGACAGGACGTTCAGAAACGATTGATTCCAGATCGGGACGGTCACGAGGTTCACGAAGTTGTCGAAGCCTACCCAGTCGACGAGATTGCGCGGCGGCGAATGGTACAGGTCATAATTTGTGAAAGCCAGCGAGATGGCGAACATCAGCGGGAAGATGACCACGAAGATCAACATGATGAATCCCGGCACAGATAACAGATAAGGGAAGCTCGCCATATACGCTTGCTTCATCGCCTCACTCAGCTTCGGCCGCTGCCAGCCGCTTGCGATCCGCTCCGCCTGGATCTTAGCATCCCGGATGTTGAGGATGTAGATCAGCGCGGCGATGGCCAGCATGATCAGTGACAGCAGTCCGTATACGAGCAGGAAGATCGAATGGTCCACCTTCGGGATCGTGCCGAGCGTTGCAATCCCCCACAGTCCCAGACCGATGAAATCCTTGAAGGTCACGATAAAGGCCAGCTCCAGCAAGATCAGGACGATGCCTTTGATGTAGCTGCGATTGTACAACTGCCCGAGCCCCGCAAACAACACCGACAGCATCACAGCCAGCCAGGGCTTGTGCGCGGTGGTCCGCGTCGCCCGGTCGATATGCAGTTCCATGGTGATTCCTCCCGTACAAGATAGCGAACACATGGCATGCCGTGCTCTTCTCCATGAAGCGAAACGAAGGGAGCATCGCGCGCCCCGGCGCGCTCAAGCCCCCTTCCCGGCACTCATGAATCATTGGCCATAAGTCTGGATCTGGGCCGCGATCTGTGCGGTGATCTCATCCAACACGGACTTCGGATCATCACCCTGCACGATGAAGTCCACGGCTTTATCCATCTCCCACACCGCACTCATCTCCGGAATGTTCGGCATCGGAATCCCGCTTGCGATCTGCGCGACGAATCCGGCATACAGCGGATCGCTGATGTTCTGCTGCGCATCCGGGTGCGCGGGGATCTCACCCGTCTCCTCGTAGTAGATATCGCCGCTGCTCTCGCTGGTCAGATACAATGCCAGTTGCTTCGCCCATGAAGGATGCTTCGAATAGGAGGAGATGAACCACGACTTCACGCCGACGAAGGATGTTGCCGGCTTGCCGTTCACGGTTGGAATCGCGGCCGTTCCCAGTTTGTCGCCAAGCTGATCCGCATACGGCTTCATCGCCCACAGCCCGTTGATGACCATGCCAACCTTGCCTTCGAGGAACAGCGTGTCCATGATGTCGATCGTCATCGTTGGCGGGATGCTGTTGTCTTGGATGAACTTGGCGTAAGCCGTCATCCCCTGGACCGTGCCGTCGTTGTTCAGGCCAAGATCCTTCGGATCATACTTGCCATTCGACTCACCGAAGATATATCCGCCGTAGTTCGTAATGAACGGTATCGTATAGTAGAAATCCGGAACCATCAGGAACGCATATTCATCACTGGCCACATTCGTGAGCCGTTCGGACAGCTTCGCCACATCCTCAAGGGCATCTGGCACTTGATCAACAAGCTCCTTGTTGTAGAACACCGCATACGTCTCAATCGAGATCGGGAAGCCGTAGATCTCACCCTCATACTGAACGGCGTTAATCGCCGCTTCACTGTATTGGGCCAGCTCATCCGCCGACAGATCGAGCGGCTCGGCCAGACCTTGCACGACGATGTCCCCCAGGCGGTCCTGCGGCTGATAGAACAGGTCCGGACCATTGCCCGCCGGAGCCGCCAGCGCAAGCTTCTGCACCTGCTCGGAGCCGGTAACCGGCACGATCTCTACCGGGATGCCGGTCTCCTCGGTGAACGCTGCAGCCAGACGCTCCACAGCGGCGACATGCTTGGCGTCGTCGTTGGACCAGACGATCAGCTTATCGGGCTTGTCGGCTAGCGAACCGCTCTCTCCAGACGCCTGCTGTTGGCGTTCTCCGCCGCTGCCCCCCGCCGTATCCGCCCCATTGTTCGTTGCGCTCCTGTCCGGCGCACAGGCAGCCAGCGCGAACACGAGCATGTTGATGAGCACATATACGATCCATTTCTTCATGTCCTATTTCCCCCTTCACTTAACCCTAGGGAAATTATAAAACGCTTCCAGAACCCGATATATATAAAAAAACTTAACGGCGTATATAATAATCTTCTGCCTGCCTCGCCCGACAATGTAAAGAGCAGCCTGCGCGGGGCGATCTGCCCGCCAGACTGCTCGTGCACGAGGCGGCTCTTGAGCCGCTCAATTGGTCTTGTACAGCTTGACGTGATCGAGATTCATCCAGTTGTAGGCGTTAGCGTTGGAATACACCCCAATCTCCATCTGCCCGTTGGTCACGTTGATGTTCTCGATCTTCACCTTCACCCATTTAACCGGACTGGTCGGAAGATTCACGGTGCGCTGTGGTCCGCCATAATTCTTGGCGTAGAGATGGACGGTGTTCTGACCGCCGCTGTTCAGCACCCAAGCTGACAGGGTATACGTGCCATTGCTCAGCCCCGTAATCGTCTGATAGGTCGAAACCTCATATGCCGTATCCTTCCAATGGGTCAGCTTGAAGTTGCCGGTTACGCCATTGCTCTCCACCTTGATGGCGCTGAGCATGCTGGAGTTGGCCGCCCACCGGTTCCAACCCGTAGGCGTGGTGGTCCAGCCGTCTGCCTCGAAGCTCGGATTGACGACCACATTACCCGGAGTGGGCTCGGTGAAGACCGACACGGTGGGCAGCAGGTTGCCGTTAAAATCAAACAGCGTCATGTTGTCCCAAGGATTGGACAGGAGTCCCGTATCATTGTTGTACAGCTTGCCAGCATCGGTCCCCCAGTTCGCTCCCAGCACCGGCAGCCAGGTCGGCTCCCACCAGAAGATGCCTCGCCCGCGATTGTTCGGGACATCCTTCACGATCTCCTTCAGATCTCGCAGATACGCCGTTTGGCCTGCTACCGATGCCGGATAGCCGCCCACGCTTTCCTCCGTGGTGTAGAATGAATTGCCGAGGCCATCGCCATCCGCCAGCGTGAAGGCATACGCCGTCTCCACGATCATCACGTCCTTGTTGTATCGGTTCGCGAGATCGTTCAGGTTGTACGCCAGCTCGCCCATCGTGCCGTGCCAGAACGGGTAGTATGTCAAACCGATGATATCATAGTCCACGCCCTCCGCCTCAATCTTGTCGAACCACCATCTGTACAGGTTGTTGTCACCGCCATGATCCAGATGGAGCACGATCTCGATGTCCTCCCATGGCGAGAGAGCCGCGTTGATGCCGTTAATCGCGGATTTCAACAATTCCCCCAGTTTCGTAAAATCATCGATGCCGCCGCCGACCTTGCCGTCCGGCCACAGGATGCCGCTGCTCGCCTCATTGCCGACCTGTACCATGTCAGGCAACGCACCGGCCGCCTTCATCTGCGTGATGACGCTGTACGTGTAGTTGTAAACCGCCGTCAGCAACTGGTTGTAGGACAAGCCCTGCCATGCTTTGGGCTTGTTCTGCTTGCCAGGGTCCGCCCAGAAATCGCTGAGATGGAGATTCAAGAGCACCTCCATACCCAGAGCCTTGGCCCGTTGGGCAAGCGCGATCGTGGTGGGCAGATCGTTGGTCCCGCCGCCATACGGATTGCCCTGGCTGTCGTATGGATCGACCCAGAGCCGCAAGCGAACCGCATTCATCCCATGATCCGCGAGAATCTGCAGCGCATCCTTCTGTATGTGATTGTCATAGAATTTGCCGCCAAGCTGCTCGACCTCATAGAGCATGGACACGTCTCCGCCCATCAGGAAGCCGCCTGACGCCTTCGCTTTAGGTGCCGGAGACCAGGCGGATACCGACAAGAAGAGAACGCTTACAATAACAAGGATACCTGCCTTGAGCGACCTAAACATGACGATTCAACCCCTTTACCAATTGGAAATTTGATGCACCCCAATTATAAAGCGGTTCCAAAATTGATTGGAATATAAAAAAACTTCCAGAAGAATATAAGATTTATAGGCCGTCCACCGGCGGTTGCCATCGCTTTACATTCATCGGCTCACCTTCGGAGGCATGACGGCAATTACGACAGGTTCCAGGCAAAGGCAACCATCAAGAAAATATCCCGGTTCGAACCTGCAAGGTCCGCCCCGGGATGACACTTCAGCCCGTTCGCTTAAACTGGCTGTTATATAGGTCGTAGTAGAATCCCTTCTGCCGCAATAGCTCGTCATGCGTCCCCCGCTCGATGATCGAGCCGTGGTTGATGACGAGGATCTGATCCGCCTCGCGGATCGTCCCCAGCCGGTGCGCGATGACGAAGCTCGTGCGCCCGTGCATCAGCTTGCGCATCGCCGTCTGGATGTGCATCTCGGTGCGCGTATCGATGCTGCTCGTCGCTTCGTCCAGGATGAGGATCGCCGGGTCAGCGAGCACGGCGCGCGCGATCGTGAGCAATTGCCGCTGCCCCTGGCTCAGGTTCGTGCCGCCAGCGGTCAGCATCGTATCATAGCACTGCGGCAGTTTCTGGATGAATCCGTGGGCATTGGCGAGCCGCGCGGCGGCTTCCACCTCTTCGTCCGTCGCATCCAGCCTGCCGAAGCGAATGTTCTCCCGGACCGTCGCGGAGAACAGATACGCATCCTGCAGCACGAGTCCGATGCGGCTGCGCAGGCTGTCCTTGTCGATCTCTCGGATGTCGATGCCGTCGATCGTGATGCGGCCGGAATCGATCTCGTAGAACCGCGTCAGCAGGTTGATGATCGTCGTCTTGCCCGCTCCGGTCGGCCCTACCAGGGCGATCATCTGGCCCGGGCTGGCCGTAAGCGACACATTCTTCAGGATCGGACTCCCCTCCTGATAACTGAATGACACGTCCTCGAACACGACCTCGCCACGCACCGCGTCCAGCTTGCGCTGTCCGGCATGCCGCTCGTACTCCGACTCCGTATCGATCGTCTCGAAGACGCGCTCGGCGCCGGCGATCGCGGACTGCACCAAGTTGAACTGGTTCGCCAGGTCATTGAGCGGACGCTGGAACTGCTTCGAATATTGCAGGAAAGCCACAACCACCCCGACCGTTGTCCAATCCCTGAACGCCATCCACCCGCCGACTGCGGCCATCAGCGCGAAACTGATATTGTTCAGCATATTCATCACCGGACCCACCGTTCCGGAGAAGATCTGGGCGCGGATGCTCGCCCCCGTCAGCGTGCCGTTGATCTCGCTGAATCGCTCCAGTGCCGTCTGCTCCCGTCGGTATACCTTCACGACCTTCTGCCCGGAGATCGTCTCCTCGATGAAGCCGTTCAGCTCACCCAGATGCTGCTGTTGCTTACTGAAGTATTGCCTCGTCCAACCGGCGACGAACTTCGTGAACAGCATAACGAGCGGGATCGTCACCATGCTGACGAGCGTCAGCCAGATGTTCAATGAAACCATGATGGCGACCGAACCGATCAGTGACAGCACGCTGGAGATAAGCTGCGTGACGCTCTGGTTCAAGGTGCCGGACACGTTCTCGATGTCGTTGGTCGTGCGGCTCATCAGCTCACCATGCGTCTTGCTGTCGAAGAAGCGGATCGGCAGTACCTGCAGACGCGAGAAAATATCCCGCCGCATCTCCTTCACCGAATGCATGGATACCTTCACCATGATGAACTGCTGCAACCAGGTGAACAGAGACTGGCCGGCATAAACGGCCAGCAGGATGATACCGAGCCTTACGAGTCCCGGATAATCGCCGGGGATGATGTAGTCATCCACCGCTGAACCGAGCAGATAAGGAGCGATCAGTGAGCAAACCGTGGTGATGATCGTGGATACGAGCACGCCGATCAGGCCTATCTTGTACCCCTTCAAATACAGCCAGATGCGGCCGAGCGTCTGCCAGACATTCTTCGGCTTGGCCTTGGTCATGACGAACCCTCTTGGGCCGCCGCCTCTCATACTGAGGTCGGGCGGGCTTGGCGGCATCGGGCGTTCTGACTGCGCATTAGCCATAGCTCACTTCCTCCTTCCCCAGTTGTGACTCGTAAATCTCTTGATAGATCTTGCTGCTTGCGAGCAGTTCGGCATGCGTTCCGGAATCGACCAATCTGCCTTGATCCATCACGAAGATCTTGTCAGCATCCATGACGGACGAGATGCGCTGCGCGATCAGGATGCTCGTGCGTCCGCGCATCAGTTCGGCGAGTGCCCGCTGCAGCCGAGATTCCGTGCCCATATCGAGCGCGCTCGTGCTGTCATCCAAGATCAGGATCGGCGGCTGGAGGATCAAGGCGCGTGCGATGGCGAGCCGCTGCTTCTGACCGCCGGACAGATTGACCCCTCTCTGTCCGAGCATCGTATCATAGCCACTTGGCAATTGGCTGATAAAATCATGCGCCTGAGCCGCCTTCGCCGCAGCGATCACCTCTTCATCCGTGGCGTCTGGCTTGCCGTAGCGGATGTTGTCGCGGATCGTACCGGTAAACAGGATCGTCTCCTGAAGCACGATGCCGATGCTCCTGCGCAGCGAATCCAGATCGTGATCACGCACATCCACTCCGCCTACGAGCACGGAGCCGCTGGTCGTGTCATAGAGCCGCGGGATCAGCGCGACGAGCGATGACTTACCCGAACCTGTGGCGCCGATGACCGCCACCTTCTGGCCAGGTTCGATGGAGAAGCTGACGTTATCCAGCGCCAACTCCGATTCCGAACCGTACGAGAAGCTGACGTTCTTGAACTCGATTCGGCCCATTCGCTCGTCCGCCGGGATGACCGCCGCGTTGTTCTTGCTAACGATCTCCGATTCCGTATTCATCACTTCCAGGATGCGGTCGGCGGATACCTTCGCGCTCGATATGCGGACGAGCATCATCGCCACCGACGACAAGGCGAACAGCACTTGTGTCACATAGTTAATAAATGCGACGAGATTGCCCACCTCGAACGATCCACCGATCGCATCCTTGCCTCCGAGCAGGAGCACGGCGACGATGCTGATGTTGAGGATCATCGTCAGGATCGGCATATTGATCGCCACGAGCCGTTGCGCCTTGACCGCTGTATCGGTATAGTCCTCGTTGGCGCGGCCGAAGCGATCTCTCTCGTAGTCCGCTCGCACGAACGCCTTGGAGACGCGCATCCCGGCCAGATTCTCTTGCAGGACAGTATTCACTCTGTCCAACCTCTGCTGCACCTTGGCGAACATCGGCAAGGTCAGACGGATGAGCGAGAACATGACGATGAACAGGATCGGGATCGAGATCGCCAGGATAAGCGCGAGCTTCGGGCTTATGATCACGGCCATGACGATGCTGCCGATGGCAAGCAGCGGCGAGCGGACGAAGATGCGCAGCATCATCTGCACCAGCATCTGCAGTTGCACGATGTCGTTGGTCAGCCGCGTGATCAGCGAGCCTGTCTTCAGCTCATCCAGATTGCGAAATGAGAACGTCTGTACATGTTGGAAGAGGTCTTGCCTTAAGTCTGCGCCGAAGCGCATCGATGCGATTGATGAATAGATGGTGCAACCCACACCGCCGATGATGCCGATGAGCGCAACGGTGACCATAAGCACGCCTGTCTTGCCGATGTGCCCGAGATCTCCCGTCATGACACCGTTGTCGATGATGCTGGCCATTAGCATCGGCTGGAACAGGTCCATGACGACTTCCAGCAGCATCAAGAGCGGCGCCAGCAGCGCCGCCTTCCAATGGGGCCGCAGATAAGATAATAATTTAATCATGCTGCACCTCGTTATGCTCCTCGTTATGATGGACACGTTTCGCCCGGTCATGTCCGGTGTGGTTAGTCGCCATGGACCGGACATTGTGCTTGATGCGATGCAGCAAGCCGCGGAGCAGGCTGATCTCCTCTTCCGTAAGGCCTGCGATGGCTTGCTGCTCCAGTCTGTCCAATGTCTCCCGAACAACCTGCAAGGTCTCGAAGCCTTTGTCCGTCATATAGATGCGCGAGACTCGCTGATCTGCCGGATCAGCTTCGCGGCGCACCAGGCCATTCTTCTCCATGCGGTTGATCATCACCGTCAGCGTCGCCGCTTTGATGTCCAGTTGTTCGGCAAGCTCCTTCTGGCTCTGGCCGTTCCGCCTGGCCAGCGAGAACATCAACGGCGGCTGTCCGGGGTATACGTCATACTCTCTAAGCTCCGCGTGAATATGGTTAAAGTGATGTCTGCTGATATGATGCATCATAGCCAGCAACGGCCGGTCTCGACCATGCGCGGACATCGTACTCCCCCTTCCCGGCAGTTTGTTAGCCGGCTAACATTTAGCCGACTAACTATTAAGCTACTCCAATCTTCACCAGATGTCAATTTCTATTTCACCACATGATGGACCGATTTCACCCGCCGCTCACTCCATATAACAATCAGGCACTGCCGCATGCAGCGCCTGATCTGGTCCCCTTATCATCAGCCGGTTTCAACCGCATGGCTGAACGCGATGCAAGCCTCACCCGCTTCGGAGTTGTACGCCCGCACAGAACCGCCTAGCTTCTCTGTCAACATCTTCACAATGTACAGCCCAAGGCCGGAATGACTCCCTTTGCCGCCGCGCGCTTCTTCGCCCCGATAAAATTTCTGGAACATACGCTCCAGATCTCTGCCGGTGAATGGCGGGCCCGTGTTGCAGATCTCATAGGCCACCCTGTTCGGCTCCACGCTCACTGAGACCCGGACGCTGCCGCCTTCCGGCGTATACTCCAAGCTATTCGAGACGACGTTGTGCAGGATTCGTTCCACCTTGTCCGTATCGAATCGCACAATCGCTTCGGAATCCCCCCGAAGGTCGCTGACGATGCGAATCCCCTTCTGTTTGGCCAGCAACTCGAAATGAGACAGCTTCTCCTGGATGAACGGGCCGATGCGCACTGACACCGGAGCCAGTTCAGGCCCGGAACTCTCCAGATCAGAGATGTACAGCATCTGCCGAACGAGCGCTGAGCTCTTCTCCGCGTTCTCCTTGATGATGGTTAAGTATCGCGCACGCTTCATCGAGCCTCCCAGCTCTTCGTCGCCGATCAGAGCTTCCGCATATCCGAGGATAAGCGAGAGAGGCGTCTTGAGATCATGCGCCAACGCTTCGGTCATGCTGCGGCGCTCCTCTTCCAGCCTCCACTGCGCGGACAACGAGCTCTCAAGCTCGTCCTTCATATCGGAGAACGCGGCGCACAGTTGGCCCAGCTCGTTGCCCGAGCGGTAGCCCAGTTCAAAATCTAGGTTCCGGTTTTTGATCTGATTGGACGCCTCCACCAGCATCTGCAACGGCTCGTTCACCCGGCGTGCGAAACGTCTGGAGAAGAGAATCGTGAACAAGATCAGATAGACAAACGGGGCCACGAATACCGCGATGAACAATACCACAATCCACAGCCGTCCGCCGCTGCCTGCCGAAGACACCTGAAGCTCGTAGGCCAGCAATGCCGCTCCGCCATACTCCCCTTGCTCGCCGAAGATCGGCACGGCACGGACAAGCTTGCCCCTGGAAGAGAAGGTGGTATTCAGCCGCCCATATACTTCACCCGGATGGTCCACATAAGACCCGGCAACTGATCCGTACAACACTTCCCCCTTCGCATCGAGCACCTGGTAATCCACTCCTTCGAGCGGAATCAGCCTTTCCAGCTCGTCCTTCGCCACAGGGTCCACCAAAGCAGTGCCTTGCTTACGGATATACGTTTCGATGTCAGGCAACTGTTTCTCGTAGTAATTGGCCGGATAGATGCTGTTGTATTCCAATTGGATGAATATGAAGACGGCGATAGCATAGGTGATGATCGTGGCCAGCAGACTGGATGCGAGGATGAGGATGATCGTCAGGCGAAACTGGGATTTTAATGACCTGTCCTTCATGAGTTAATCTCCTCTGTCAGAGTTACTTTTTGATCCACTTGTAGCCGATCCCCCACACCGTCGCGATGTACTCCGTGTCCGGATCGACGGCGGCGAGCTTGGCCCGTATCTTCTTCACATGCTCAACAACGGTGGACGAGTCACCTTCCGCATCATACCCCCAGATCTTCTCATAGATCTGTTCCCTGGAGAACACTTGGCCGCTGTGTACAGCGAGCAGCTCGATGATCTCGTATTCCCTCCGCGTCAACGGGATCGGTTTGCCCTCGATCACGACGGAACGCTCCCGCAGGTCCAACCCCAACCTCCCGAAGAACAACTTCGGGCGCTTATGCTCCGCGTTCAGGTACTGGGCCCGCTGCTCCCGCCGCAGATTCGCCTCGATCCTCGCCAGTAGCTCCCGCAGTCCGAAGGGCTTGAGCACGTAGTCATCGCCGCCCAGGTTGAAGCCCTTGATGCGGTCAGCCTCGGACTGCTTCGCGCTGAGGAAGATGATCGGACACAGCACTTCGTCGCGGATCGCCCGGCACACCTCGAACCCATCCATGTTCGGCATCATAATGTCGAGGATGATCAGATCCGGCTGTTTCTTCGCCTGCCGTACTCCTTCTTCCCCGTCATAAGCCGTCAACACTTCATGTCCTCTCGCCTCCAATTCGTCCTTCAACAGAGTGACGAGATCCACCGCATCGTCAATGATTAAAATGCTGCTCATTCAGCCAGCCACCTCGCTCCATAATACCATCCTATGGTGATCACAAGTCTCCCTTATCGCAGATAAGCATGAGGTTATTCCTCATGCTTACGCCCTTCCCAACGACGAAACCATGCCAGACTGAGCACAGCTATAGCAACGAACAACAGAGTGGCATAGAGCAATCCCGGATACAGCTCGATCTCAGAAGCAATCGGATGCATCGCCAGCCGCACCGGCCAAGCCCAAGGGACAACCTCCCAGATGGCATCGCCGGCAACTGTCGCGCCGATGATCGCGGCCACGAGCACCCCCGCTCCGCCGATCCCGACACTGGCTCCGATGCCCAGCGCGAAACTCAGCCACAGGTGGAGCGTACTCAGCGCCAACGCTCCTGCTGCGCCCAGCAGCACCCCTTCAGCAAACACTCGGATATCCATACCGTCGAGCCCCAATCCGTACTTCATGCCAAGCACCGCCACAATCGCCGACACCGCCATGCTCCCGAGAAGCATGAGGATGAGCATCAGCCATTTGCTCGCATAGATCAGGAACCGGGAGACAGGAGAGCCGAGCACCGCACTGAAACTGCCTGCCTGTTCCTCCTGCAAACTCATGAGTCCCGTAAGCACCCCAAGGATGATCGGCGTGAAAGAGGCCCACACTTCGAAGAATACCTGATAGATCATGGTCGGGAGCTCTGGCGTCACTTTGTAAGACGAGAAGTACCACAACAGCAGCAGCGGATAGGCGATGGTCCCTACGAAGAGAGCCCAGCGGACCGGCGTCCGCTTCATCTTCAGCCAGTCCGCCCGCAGCAAGCGCCACATCGTCATCGTTAACGCACCTCTCTTCGCGCGAACCACCAAGCGGTCAGCGAGGCGGATACGACCAGGAACAGGAGCGAAGCCGCGATCCCAAACGGAATCACGGAAGCATCCAGCATCGGATCGCCTGGGGACAGCATCACTCCGTTCGGATGAACACCGATCATCGGGGCCATGAGCCTCGTCGGCCAGCTCCACGGAACGAACAACCAATAGGACTCCTGAGCGCTGAGCACCCCGAGGAGAATGGCCGCAACTCCAGAAGCCAATCCGGCGAATACACCGAAGCGTGCAGCCACGAATAAATGAATCGGAATCAGGCTAAGTGCGAGCAGCCAGATCAAGAGGCTCGCTTCCGCGATCTGCATGAATGGAACAGCCCCTTCCGCTTTCCACACGCCGACCGCCAGCACAACTAGGATCAATACTACGGATGATAACAACATATACAGGCTAATGGCAACTATTTTGCTGAACCACAGCTTGCTTAAGCTGATATTGTTGGAGTAAATGCTGCGATAGTTGCCCGCCCGTTTCTCCCGATTCTCCGCCAGGGTGCATAAGAGCGCTATGCCCAGCGGGACAAACAGCACCGGCCACCAGTTGAAGACCATGCTGAGCAGCAGATCCCAGGACAGCTTCTCCTGATCGGGCAGATAGATGTGGAGGATCACTCCATACAGGGCGAAGAAGCACGGGGCGATCAACGCAAGCTTGCTGGCGAAGCTCCTCTTATACTTAATCAATTCGGACGCGATCATCGTTCTCATCTCGCCGCTACCCCCCTGCTTGATGGCAGGACAACATTCATGAACAGCGATTCCAGATCGGTCTCCCTGTCCAGACGGCTCTGATACCGAAGCTTCCCGCCGCTGATGATGCCCACATCATCGACGATCTGCTCTACTTCCGACAGCGCATGACTGGAGAGCAGCACCGTGATGCCTCGCGCAGGGAAGGAGCGGATCAGCTCCCGAAGCTCCTGTATGCCGATCGGATCAAGCCCGTTCGTCGGCTCATCGAGGATGAGGAGACGAGGCTGCTTGAGAAGCGCGATCGCGATGCCCAGCCTCTGCTTCATCCCAAGCGAGAATTGGGATGCCCTTTTCTTCCCGGTGTGAGCCAGATCCACCGTCTTCAGCACGTCATCGATGCGCGGCTCAGGCAGTCCTAACATCAGCGTGTGTACCTTCAGGTTCTCCCGTGCGGTCAGATTGCCGTACAGGGCTGGCGATTCGATCAATGTCCCGATTTGCTCCAGGCTTGCCCTGCTCCATGGCTTACCATCGAAATGGATCTCGCCGCTGGTGGGCTGGATGAGCCCTGCGATCATCTTGAGGAACGTCGTTTTGCCCGCGCCATTAGGACCGAGCAGTCCATACACGGTCCCGCGCCTTACGTTTAAGGATACCTGATCGACAGCAGGATGCCCCTTGAAATGCTTGCATAACCGATCGGTCTTCAGAATGTACGTTGATTGGTCACTCATGACTGTAACTTCCTTTCTGCTCATGCTTGTTAACTCTTATGGAGACATCCTAACAAGCAAAAATAAAGAAATGATAAAGACCGATCGGCGAATGTGTGATTTCTCCCCTGGCTCATCCACAACGACAGGTTGGACCATCCGCTAATGTTTCATTAATCTGCCATAATGGGGCCCTATGAACGTATAAAGGCGTCCCTTCGGTCATCGATGATGGCCTGGAGACGCCTTTCTTATGTGTTCTTATGTGATAGGTAATCAGACAAGCCCGAAGAGTTCGCTGGCCGTCACGAAGCGATAGCCCGCTTCGGCCAGTTCCCCAACGAGGATGCGGACGGCCTCCACGGTCTGCGAACGATCGCCGAAACCGTCATGGAAGATCAGGATGCTGCCAGGGGTAACCGCGTTTCGCGAATGATGGAGGATGTGTCCGGTGCCCGGCTGGTCCCAGTCACGGGCCTCCAGATTGGTCGCGCCGAGAGGCTTGTAGCCGAGCTCCTCAACCAGCGCGATGATCGCATCGTTCGCGTCGAAGAACGGCGGACGGAACGTCCGTACGGGCTTTCCGCCTGTCACTTCACGAATCCGTTCCTCCGTCCGGAGCAGCTCTTCGCGCGCCGCCTCCAGATCGATCCTGGTCAGGAAAGGATGTGTATACGTATGATTGGCAATCTCATGACCAGCCGCATGGACTGCGGCCGCCACGTCCGGATTCTTGTCGATCTGTGATCCGACCATACAGAATGTCGCTTTGCCGCCCGCTTCCTGGAAAATCTCCAGAAGCTGCGGCGTATACACCGCGTCTGGCCCATCGTCAAATGTGAAAGCGACAACTCGCTCCTTCGTTTCCATACGATTTATGATTCCTGGATGCATCCTGAGTCTCTCCCTTCATACTTTCTCAAACAATGCTCTTATCCTATTCATACAATACGCCTTCATTCGCAGGCAACACTCTTTGTACGTAAAAACTTTCAAACTTCAGCGGCTGGCTACGCTAGCAACCAAGCTTGCAGCGGAACTCGACAGCCATCCTCCGGATGCCACCTGTACCGCATCAAACACCGAGCGTATCCTGCGCCTGTTCCCTTCTGCTTGTGGCGATACTCGCTTGGTCTTCGTTGCGATTGCCGAAGATCATCTTGAGCATCGGCGGAGTGACCACCGTTGTCAAGATCACGACGATGATCGTCGATGTATAATACTCCGGATGGAGCAAACCATTCTCCAATCCCATCGCCGCCAGGATCAACGCGACCTCGCCGCGGGACACCATCCCTGCGCCGATTCCCAGTGAGGATTTGAAGTTGAACCCGGACAACTTCGCTCCGAGACCACAGCCGATGATCTTCGACAGGATGGCGATCACCGTGAAGATGACGAGGAACCAGATCTGGCTACCGATCCCCTCGAAGGTAACCGACAGTCCGATGCTGACGAAGAAGAACGGAATGAACAGTCCATTGGCGATCGGGTCTACCTTATGTTCGATCTCTTCCTTAAACTTGGTCTGGCCGATCGCAACTCCAGCGAAGAACGTGCCGATGATGCCTGCGACTCCGAGCGACTCAGCGAAATATGCGCAAGCAAACGCGATGATCAACCCTGCGCTTAACACCACTTGGGTGACTTTAAATCTCGAAAACAGCTTGATGAAGTGCGGCACCACCCATTTGGCCGCGATGAACAGGACGACGAAGAAGATGGCCATCTTCCCCAGGAGCCAGCCAATGCTTGTATCCGCTCCGCCATGGGAGGCAGAGATGCCGAAGATGCTCGATGCCACCGCGATCAGGATCACGACGATAATATCATCCAGCACAGCGGCGCCCAGCAGGGCCGAACCTTCTTTCGTGTTCAGCCAGCCCAGCTCTCTCAACGTCTGGACGGAGATGCTAACCGAGGTTGCGGCGAGCAACAGGCCCAAGAAGATCGCTTCAGCAACCGTAAATCCGAACAGTTGCGCGAGCCAATAGGACATGAGTATCGGGAAGATTACGCCGCCAACAGCGACGAGCAACGCCGCTTTCATGTTATTGTTCAATTCTTTCAGATTGGCTTCCAATCCCGCAAGGAACATCAGGAGCAAGACCCCAATCTCGCTGAACACTTCGATCACTTCCGAATGATGCACCCATCCAAGCACCGCAGGCCCAAGCAGGATGCCGACGATAATCTTGCCCAGCACCGAGGGTTGTCCCAGGATTACGCTGATGTGGCCAGCAAGCTTTACGGCAAATAACACAAGTACGATTTGCAAGATAAATTCCAGTACCAATTCCTTACCTCCCCCAGTATATTCTGTCAATGGAAAAAACCAAAAAGGAGCCTGTTTTTGACAGACTCCTCCATTGATCAACACGATTAAGTTGTTTGCTTGCCTAGTTATTATATCGACTTGAGACGTTCGTTGTCAATGCAATAAGGGGGACGGAAATCATGCCGCGCCCCATGGCGACCGTAACCCCGTCCCCCCATCACGTTACTTGCTCATCTCTTGCCATGTCTTCTGGAAGCTCTCCAGAAGCTCTTCTCGGGTCATCTTATTGCCGATATAGGCCTGCATCGCATCCGCGAACTTGTTGCTGGTCGCTTCGCCGCTCGGGAACTTGAACCAGTTCCAACTGATCGTCTTGCCTTCCTTGCTGTAACGGATGATGTCCGCTGCCAGCGGTCCAAGCACCTCTTCGCTGGCTTCGATCGACTTGAATGCCGGGATGAATTTGAACTCCTCGGTGATATAACGTCTGCCCACATCGGAGCTGACCATCCAGTTCAGGAACGCCTTCGCTTCTTCCTTCACCGGCGAGTTCTTGTGCACGACCCAGTTGTTAGGTACGCCGACCGGCAGTTTATCCATGTCATCAGCGTTGTTGTTGATCGGCATCGGCAAGAAACCGATGTTGATATCCGGATTCGTCTCCGAGATCGCCAGCTGCGTCCAGTTGCCCTGTTGTGTCATCGCAGCCTTGCCGGTGGCGAACTCCGTGACCTGCGTGTTGTAATCGGTCTGGAGCGGATTGGCTTTGCCGTATTTCAGCGTCAGGTCGAACAGATCCAGCCATTGTTCGAACACTTCATTGCCCGCGAATGTCTCGGTTCCGTCATTCAGACCTTGGATGAAAGCGTTTGGATCATCCTGCTGAGCGAAGGGGATATTCACGAAGTGGTTGCCGAGCACCCACCATTCTGCGTAACCGTTGACGAACGGCGTGATCCCCGCATCCTGAAGCTGTTTCGCTACCGCCTCCAACTCATCCAGCGTTCTCGGCAGCTTGGTGATGCCCGCCTGCGCGAACAGATCCTTGTTATAAATAAATCCGTACCCTTCCAGGTTGAGCGGTTGCCCATAGATCTTGCCGTCCTTGGTCATCGGTTCCTTGGCGACATCGACGAGATCAGCCACCCAAGGCTCTCCCGACAGATCCTCCAGATGCTCGATCCACAGATCGAGTTCCGTGAAGCCGCCATTATTGAAAATGTCCGGCTTGTCTCCGGAATTGAACTTCGCTTTCAGAGCCGCACCATAGTCCGCTCCGCCGCCTACCGTCTCCACCTCGATGTTGATGTTCGGATGCAGGTTCTCGTATTCCTCGATCAGCTTGCTGAGCTGCTCCGCGATCTCGACCTTGAACTGGAACATGCGGATCGTGATCTTCTCATCCTGTCCGTTTCCGCTGCTGCCTCCCGCATTGCCGCTGTTCTTACTTCCCCCGGAGCCGCATGCCGCAAGCAACATGACTAGCGAGATCACACACAGGATCAGGCTTTTTTTACCCCATCTGATCATTCTATAGCCCTCCCAATTTCTTGTTTGTATTTTTCGACATTATTGTAAATTTGAAGAACTCAAGGATAAAACCGACGATATTGAACAGAATGGTGGAGTTTGTTGTCCCTACCCTTTGACCGCACCTGCCGATATCCCTTCGATGATGTGCTTCTGCATCAGCAGGAAGAAAACGACCATCGGCGTCACACCAAGCACGAGGCCAGCCAGCGCCATATCCCACTGCTTCGTATATTGCCCGAAGAACGCATACACTTGCAAGGGAATCGTGCGAATCTCGGGCGAATGCAGGACAAGCGACGGCAGGAGGAAGTCATTCCAGATCCACAGGCTGTTCAGCAGGATAACGGTGATCGTCATCGGCTTGAGCAGCGGGAAGACGATCCTCCAGAACACGCCGTACGGCGTGCATCCGTCCACCACCGCGGACTCCTCGATCTCATGCGGGATCGACTTGATGAATCCGTGATACAGGAACAGGTTCAGCGATACGCCGAAACCGAAGTAACAGATGATAAGGCCGTAATGGCTGTTCATCAAACCCACTTCCGATGCCACGCGAACAAGCGGGATCATGATCGACTGGAACGGGATGACCATCGCCGCAACGAACAGGAAGAACAGCACCTTGTTGGTCCGGGTTGGCCTGCGCACCATCTGATACGCGGCCATCGAGCTGATGACGACCAGCCCAACATTGCTGATCACCGTGATCAGCAGCGAATTCACGAGCGCCTGTGGATACCTCATGATGTCCCATACCTTGCTGTAATTATCGAAGCGGAATTGGCTCGGCCACCCTGCGGCATTGCTCATGATGTCACCGAAGCTCTTCACGGAATTGACCAGTACGAAATAAAACGGAACTAGAAACAATAGCGCCAGAAGTACTGTCAGAGCCTCCATGACAAGCAGCCGCACGTTATAGCGGGATGTGTGCTCCATCATGCCTCGACCTCCTTCCGCTTCGTATACAGTACCTGCATCGTCGTCACAGCCGCGACGATGACGAAGAAGATCAGCGCCTTGGCGGTTCCGAGGCCGTATCGGTTATTCTGGAATGCTTCCCGGTAGATGTTCAGCGCCACCGATTCAGTCGAGCCGAATGGTCCGCCGCCGGTCAGCGACAGATTGAGATCAAACACCTTGAACGACCAAGAGATCGTCAGGAACAGGCAAACGGTGAAAGCCGGCATCGTTAGCGGGATGATCATGCTGCGCAACATCTGCCAGCGGTTCGCCCCATCGATGCGCGCCGCTTCCAGTAGCTCGCGCGGTATATTGATTAAGGCGGAGATATAGATCACCATCAGATACCCGGCATTCTGCCAGATGCTGACGATCACGATGCCCCAGAAGGCCGTTGACTCTGTTCCAAGCCAAGGCAGTTGGAAAAATCCGATCCCCGTCACCTCGCCCACCGCCGCGAAACCCTTCACGAAGATGAACGACCATATGAATCCAAGCAGCAATCCGGCGATGACATTCGGCAAGAAAAAGATCGTGCGCAGCACATTCCTCGACTTGAGCGGCTGTGTGAGGAGAAGGGCGAGCGCGAACCCGACGGTATTGGTGAGCAGCACAGCTACCAAGGTATATCTGGCGGTAAACCAGAACGACGTTCGGAACCCTTCATCCTCCAAGAAGATGCGTTTGAAGTTGTCCACTCCGGTCCAGACGACCTGTGAAGTGACGCCGTTCCATTCGGTGAAGCTGTAGTATATGCTCATCAAAAATGGTACCACCACGATCAGACAGAAAAACAACAATGCCGGACCGATGAACACCGCCTGCTGTACATGCCCGGCGAAACGCCTGGTCCTCTGCGGCACATGAATCTCCTCCTTAATATTGATCATGGAATTGCTTTCAGTATAGGGGAGTATGTATACCATGACCACTGAGGATCATGATGATTCAGGTGGAATTTATTGATCTGTATTGATATAATGTAACCGTTTCCACTCGTGGGTATATCGTAAAGATCGGAGGTGTCAAGGTATGGGAATCATGCGCCGGAACAGCTTGCGTGACAAGCTGATCCTGTTTCTGCTTGCGTCGATCATCCTGCCGATCTCCACCTCCATCTTGATCACTTATGCCTATACCAAGGAATCCGTGAAGCAATACCATATCCGCGAGACCACCAACCTGATCCACCAGGGCGCGATGAATATCATGAATTATATGAATCAGGCCAACGAAGCCTCTCTGCTCGTTTACAACAATTTATCCGAGGCGAACAGCCTGTATCAGCTCATCCAGGATGGCAGCCAGACCTACCTGGAGGACCGGGAGATGTACCGCAACCTGCAATTTATCGCCAATTCGGTGAAGGAGATCGAGCAAGTCTATCTGTACTCATCCGTCGAAGACATATCCTACCGCTTCGCCTACAATCTGATGCGGTCCTCCCCCGGACAGACGTACGAAGCGCCGGCATTCGGGAATGAAGCCGTATGGACCGAAGCCGTCCATATGAGCCATGAATACGGAGTGGGTAAGCCCCGTTTCTCCTACCATATCGAGCAGGAGGTCTTTACGATCCATCGCGCTATCCTCGAAGCGCCAAGCGATCATATCCTGGGACATCTGGCCATCGACATCCGCACGGATAAGATTCGTGAGATCAGCGAAGCCCTGTATACACCGGGCGAGCAGTTGTACATCTTCGACGATCATGGACGATTGATCTACGCCCCGCATTCCAGCAGCTTGTTGGACGAGGACAGCAGGGGCTGGATGAAGGAGATTCTGGAGCGGAAGGAGCAACAGGACAGCTTTCAATACGAGGACAGCAGCTTCAATGGCATCCATGTGTATGAGCGCATGAGCGTCCCCGGTATCGGCTGGGTGCTCGTCAAACGCATTCCCTATGAGACGCTCTATCAGGATGCTCGCCAATTGACGCTGATCAACAGCCTGGTTCTGTCCCTGTTCCTGATCATCGCGGTGATTGCGACGCTGTATATCTCCTTCTGGTTCACCGAACCGATCAAAAAGTTGATTCGCTACATCACCCAGATCGAGTACGGCCGCTTCGACTCTTCGATCAGCATCCAGCGTTCCGACGAGATCGGCATACTGGCCAGAAGGTTTCAGCAGTTGATGGAGCGGCTGCACCAATTGATCATGCGCGAATACCGCCTGGAGCTGGCGAACAAGACCAATCAGCTTAAGGCGTTGCAGGCGCAGGTCAACCCGCACTTCCTGAACAACGCCCTGCAGTCGATCGGCACCTTGGCGCTGCAACATGGCGATCGCAAGGTATATTCGCTCATCACCTCGCTCGGCAAGATGATGCGCTACCAGTCGCAGACCGACGTGACCGCCGTCCCCCTGTCCTCGGAGATCGAATATGTGAGGTCGTACCTGTCCTTGCAAAGCCAACGATTCGAAGGGCAATTGCAATACCGGATCGAGGTTGAGGAGCAGGCGGCGTACATTCAGGTACCGAAGATGATCATGCAGCCGATCGTCGAGAATTATTTCAAACACGGCTTCCAAGGCGGCGCCTATATGGGAGAGATCGTGATCACCTGCCGGATCGAGGGGAATGAAGAAGCTCCGCTGCTCAGGATTGTGGTCGAAGATAACGGAAGCGGCATCGAGGAAAGCAAGCGCAACAAGCTGCAGACGATGCTGAACCGGACGATCACCGGCTTTGAACCGGGGGGTGAGGAACGGGAACACGAGCATCTCGGCCTGAATAATGTCGTATCGAGGTTGCGCTTATTCTACGAGAGAGATGTGCGGATGACGCTCGAGCCGCGCATGCCCCATGGTCTGCGCGTCATCATCATCATTCCGCTGAAGACAGGAGGCAGATGACAGTGAAAGCATTGATCGTGGATGATGAGAAGCATGTGCGGGATGCGATCCGCATGCTGGTCGATTGGGAGCGGCATGGGATTCGGGAACTGTATGAGGCGCCGGAGGGAGCTACGGCGATGAGCATCATCGAGCGGGAACAGCCGGAGATCGTCTTCACCGACATGCGCATGCCGCTTGTCGGAGGAACGGAACTCATGCAGTGGATTCATGAGCACTACCCGGCTTGCAAGATGATCGTCATAAGCGGCCACGATGATTTCGAATACGTGCGCCATACTGTGAAATATGGTGGCTTGGACTACATTCTGAAGCCAATTGACGCCGATGAGCTCAATGAGGCGCTGGCTAAGGCTGTTGAGAGCTGGAAACAGGAGCATGAGGCCCGGTTGCGCGAACAGAAGCGCACGATCACGATGAATCAGATCAAGCCGGTGTATTGGGATAAGCTGTTCTCCAGTCTCGTGCAGGGGGAGGGCGTCTATACAGAATTCGCCGTTGATCTCCGGCAAGAGTTCTGCTTGCCGGAACTTCCGCAGCTTGCCCAGGTTGCGATCATCAGCCTCGATACGATGCCCGGCAGCTTGCGCAGCAAGTTCGCGGCGAACCTGGATCTGCTGTTCTTCTCCCTGGCCAATATCGCCAACGAGTATCTGCGTCAGCATCAATCGGGGTACGCATTCCGCTACTGGAACAGCATGCATGAGCTCGTGATCATCTTCTGGGGTCCCGAGCATACGTTCATGGAGCAGTTGCGCCGCATCAATGACGGCATCCTGTTCGCGCTGAAGTGCAGATTGGACATCGGCACCGGTACGCGCAGGAGCTTCCCCGGCGGCCTGGCCGAATCGTATCGGGAAGCGCGTCAGGCGCTCCGGCAGCGCAACCTCTTACAGCCGACGGGGCGGATTCATCTGGCTGCAGCCAATGAAGCATCACTTACGCCTGCGCTGCCTTTCGGCCGATACGAGGCCGACCTGCGGGCAGCAGTGCTGAGCAATCATGAAGACCAGATCCGGGATATGGCCGCAAGATGGATCACGGCGATCGAGCAGTTCGACTGCATCACGGTCGAGCAGATGGAACTGTGGAACCATGAGTATGCCGTCTTCAAGTCCAGGCTGATCAGCGAATACCGGCAGGAAGATCCGGTGGATGAACAGATGGTCGAGCAGCCTCATGAAGTTCAACATGATGTACAGATCATGCCGATGGACGAACATGGTCAGCTCAACCTTCATCTGTTGCTGGAGGAAATCACCCAGGATCTGCTCCGCCTGTCTTCGAGGATCGCCAAACTTCGCCAGCGGGAACGCAGCATCGTCCATGACATCGTCAGCTATATCGAGCAGCATTACCAGGAAGAGTTGACCCTGCAGCATATCTCCGACCGGTTCCACCTGAGCCGGGAGTATATCTCCCGCCGCTTCAAACAGGATCTGGGCGAGAACCTTTCTGATTACATCACGCGCATTCGCATCGAGAAGGCCAAGCTGCTGCTCATGAATCCGCAGTTACGCATTGTCCAGATCGCAGAGATGGTCGGCTACCGCGATGAGAAATACTTCAGCAAGGTGTTCAAGAAGACTACCGGACTGTCGCCGAACCAATACCGTGCATCTGGAACATAACAGAAGGACGGGGTTAGGTCGCATATTTCTCGCGATAACTAACCCCGTCCTTCGGTCATTTTTATGATGCCATTACTTTCTCGATTGCTTCCAACACACGTTCCGATTGCAAAGGTTTGACAATGAAATCCTGGGCACCAGCTTTAATGGCACGCACAACCATCTCTTGCTGGCCCATCGCGGAGCACATGATGATCTTCGCCTTGGGGTCCATCCCCCGAATGAGCTGTACCGCATCGATTCCTTCCATGACCGGCATCGTGATGTCCATCGTTACCACGTCCGGCTTCAATCGGCCGTACTGCTCAACCGCTTCGGCACCGTTCTCCGCTTCGCCTACCACCTCATGTCCGTTCTTCTCCAAGATATCCTTCATCACCAACCGCATGAATGCTGCGTCGTCCACTACCAAGACTTTTGCCATGTTCCTGTTTCCACTCCCTGTTGATCTAGCTGCAATTTACCATGACATAGCGTTGTTCCTTCGTGTTTTGCGCCGTAGGCTTACCCTGTATTCTAATATATTTCATAAGGCCAAGGAAAGACTTGGATCACACAAAATCTATGAAGTGAGGTGCGCCATGATACAAGAAAACATCTTGGGCAATACCGCTTGAGCATCGGAGAGGCCCGCTTCGAATATCACTTTGGGCATTCCGTATACCACGCATGACTCTTCGGCTTCCGTCAATATGGTGCCCCCATGCTTCTTCACAGCCCGGCAGCCTTCCAGCCCATCACTCCCCATGCCAGTCAGCACGGCGGTAAGCATCTTATCCTGATAGATCGGCGCCAGCGACTGCAGAGTTACATCAATCGATGGCTTATACAGCATGGTCGGCCCATCCCCAACTTTGAGCACCACTTTCCCATCCGACAGTCTGCGCGCAGTGGTCTGAAATCCGGCACGGCGATACATACAACACGCAGGATGTTATGTCGGAATATTCCATGAACAGACAACACTACAGTTAGGAATATACCACATCACCGTTAGGATGATATACAATCAAAAGCATGAATATAGGGAACCTTTATGAATTTCCGTGATGAAAAGGTTTTCAAAGTGTCGCTGCCACAAAAAACTGGGGCATATCAGCGACATCCGCTGCCCATGGCCCCAGTTTCAAAGAGATGCACCATCACACGTCAAGACGCACCCAGGATATAATCGTTCCACTTCTTCTGCCATGCAACATCTGACCAGAACGGATGATGCGGCGCACAGTTGGAGCACAGCACCATGCCCCAGAACCCGTAGTCCATGCCTTTGCGAATCGCGTATTCGGCGATCGCCTTGCCTACGGGCCCCTCTTCAAATTGGGCATACAGCGGCGTGTACCCCACATATCCTTCACCGATGGAGACCGGTACCTGGTGGTCGCTAGCCCAATCCGCGATTTCCGCGAAACGGTTGTCCACCTTCTGCAGCATGGCCAGACGATGACCGCTGTAATGTTCATACAGGTACAGATCCCATTTGACCGGATCGCACCAGTCATGAAGGTACAACAGCTTCAAGCCCACTGGATTGCCATGCAATCTCCATTCTTCCCCCTCCGGCAATTGATACTCCTCGAATGGAGGCGCATCATCCCGCAATAACGATTGAACGAGCGGATTCGGGAAAGGAACATCGGGATTGCGAATACCCGTTTCATCCATGAGTTGCTGAAGAACTCCGTTGATGTACATGTGAAAATGACCGACCTGCATATTGTCAGGCAGATACGCCTTGGAGTAAGGCTCGCTAAGCGTATAACAACCCGTCATCATTATGTCCGGATGGCGTTCCTGCAGATAGGCCAGCGCCTCTTCCACATAAGGCGTCGTTGATTTGATGAGGCGCGACACCTGCGACTCAGGTACCCCTTCGTCCAATGCCACCTGATTCAAACGCCCGTACTCGATCTCGTTGTGCAGCTCCACATAGGCGATGCGATCCCCGTAACCCGCTTCCTTCACGTAATGGATCAATTGGTTCATGGATGCCGCCATGGTCATGAACCGTTCCTTCGGCGGGATCGCCAGAAGTTCGTCGAACAACTCGCGCGTTTTCAGGAAACTGACGCTCTGCTGGTACTCCCAGGAAGAGAGTATCAGGAAGCAGTTATGCTTCTTCGCTTCCCGAAACAGCGCAAGCAGCCGTTCGTGGCCGTCGATGACAGCCCCGCCCTGGCAGTTATACCAGCGGGTGCGGATGCCAACCTGCCCCAGATTGGCGAACTGAAGGGGCCCTGGACGCGGCCCGTCCGGTGTGAACAACAGATAGGGCATCGCGCAGATACGCACAGTATTGTAACCCCGTTCCACCGCCTCTGCGAAGCATCTCGCCAGATCCTCATACGGCTCGCCCGGCATGCTCATCGTGTACCAAGAGAAATCCCACATCGTGATCGCCAGCTTGCGGGGAAGGTGTTCAGGTATGTTCCTCATCAGATTGCCTCCTCTTATTTCATGTATCTGCATAGGTGTACAGTGTTATGGAGCCGTTACCATCGCCTGGGCTGCCGGGTGTGACGCTTGATCCACCCCGTTGTTACAAGCGAACGTAGCCTCACCGGTCCTGGCCATTACCCTTTCGGACTGCTGCGGAAGGAGGACGGAGAGCAGCCCATCCGCTTGCGGAACAGACGGGAGAAGTAATAAGGGTCATCGATCCCCACAACCGCGGCCACTTCCTTGACGCTCATACTGGTCAGATGGAGCAGTTGTCCGGCTTTCTGCATCTTCAGGCGCAGGAAATACTCAATCGGCGGCATGCCTGTTTCCTGCTTGAACAGATGGATCAGATGCTGGCGAGAGATGCCGGTATGTCTGGCCAATTCCTCCAGCGAGATGTTCTGATCCAACCGTTCAGCCATATAGGCGAAAGCCCTCTCCAGATGGCGGTCACCCGGTTCGCTTCGCCCTGCGCGCACGGCTGCCATCCCGATCCCGCTGAGCAGGCGCCGCACGGACTGGGCAGCATGGACATGCACTTGCAGGCTATACGGTCTGTCCTCGAGCAGGGCATAACATTCGTCGAAGATTCCGATCATCTCGGCATATGAAGCATGCGGCAGATCGATCGGCCCTTGATCCAGCCCGTACAGGCGAATCAGCTCGGCCGCATCATGCCCATGCAGATGAAACCAGTAGATCGTCCATGGATCATGGCCGGATGCGCCATACCGATGCGGAACTCCTGCCGGTATAACGACCATCTGCCGGTGGGAGATGCGCATAGTGGAACCGTTACCCAGATCGACCCATCCTTCGCCGTCTGCACAGAAGATGAAGATATGCGTATGGCAGCCCTCCGCCCGCTCGCGATAATGGTATCGTGCTCGGGGGAAGTAACCGATGTCCGTTATGTGCAGGGACCTGGTCAGTTCAGCGCTGGTAAGTTCCTCGGTCACATACTCCGGCATCACCAGCAGCTTCTCCGCTTCGAATCCTTCTGATTTGCGAATCTCGTCCATTATCGTTGTCATACACCCTTCTTCAACGCGATTTTAACAAATCGAAAGATAAGAATATAATCCATCAAAAACCGTTCATTGTCAATTTGTTTTTCAGCTTAAGCGAGATACATTATAGACAAAACCACGCAAAGGAGGAGATCCGATGACCACCATCAAGAACAAGACCCACGTGCGGGTGGAGAAGCGGGACATCCCCACATACGGAATCGGCAAGCCGGACCGCAATCCGATGTTTCTCGAGAAGCGCGTCTATCAGGGAAGCTCGGGCCGTGTCTATCCGTACCCGGTCATCGACAAGATTCTGGATGAGAAGCAAGCGAAGACCTACCAACTGGCTGTGCTGGAGAATGAGTATCTGCACATCGAGATCATGCCGGAGCTGGGCGGGCGCATCTATCGGGCTCTGGACAAGACCAACAACTATGACTTCGTTTATTACAACCGCGTGATCAAGCCGGCGCTTGTCGGCCTGGCCGGACCGTGGATATCGGGCGGTATCGAGTTCAACTGGCCGCAACACCATCGGCCGAATACGTTCGGTCCCGTGGAATGGCACCTGAAGGAGAATGAAGACGGCAGCGCCACCTTATGGGTGAGCGAGATCGACCGTATGTACGGCACCAAGGTGACGACAGGATTTACGCTGTATCCGGGCAAGGCTTACCTGGAGATTCATGCCCAGCTATACAACCGTACTCCATTCCCGCAGACGTTCCTGTGGTGGGCCAATCCGGCCGTCAGCGTCAACGACCATACCCAATCGGTGTTCCCGCCTGACGTCACCGCCGTATTCGACCACGGCAAGCGGGATGTATCGCGCTTCCCAATCGCTACAGGCATCTATTACAAGATGGACTACGCGGAAGGGGTCGACATTTCCAGATACAAAAATATTCCCGTACCGACCAGCTACATGGCCTACAAATCCGACTACGACTTCATCGGTGGCTACGATCACGGGGTGCAAGCGGGGCTTCTGCATGTCGCCAATCATCACGTCTCGCCTGGCAAGAAGCAATGGACGTGGGGCTGCGGAGATTTCGGACAGGCCTGGGACCGCCATCTGACCGACGAGGACGGGCCTTATATCGAGCTCATGACCGGCGTGTTCACGGACAACCAGCCTGACTTCTCCTGGCTGATGCCGTATGAGGAGAAATCGTTCAAGCAGTACTTCATGCCTTACAAGAACATTGGCGTCGTCAAGAATGCTTCCTTGGATGCGGCGGTGAACTTGGAGGTGGATGAGGAATCCCGGACAGCGGTGGTGCAAGCATACGCGTCGTCTGAGTTTGCCGATGCTGTCATCGAGCTGGTCGGCCGAAACCGCGTCTATCTTAAGGAACGCTTCCATCTCTCCCCGGTTTCGACATTCAAGTCCGAGGTAGCGCTGGACCAAGAAGATGCGCCTCACGATCTGAAGGTGACGGTGCGGGATGCTTCAGGCCGTCTCTTGGTGTCGTACCGTCCAGCCAAGCCATCGATCGAGCGGGTACCAGACCCGGCGGAGCCGCTGCCGGCACCGGAAGAACTGAAGACGAACGAGCAGTTGTATCTGGCTGGCCTGCATCTGGAGCAGTACCGCCATGCTACCTTTGAACCCGAAGACTATTATCTGGAAGGGCTGAAGCGTGACGCTTCCGACATCCGCCTCAACGTCGCATATGGTACGCTGTTGATGCGCCGCGGACTGTTCGCTGAGAGCGAGCGATACTTCCGCCGTGCGATTCGTTCGCTCACCTGGCGCAACCCGAATCCGTATGACAGTGAGGCATATTATCAACTCGGCCTTTCTCTGCAGCTACAAGGACGGCTGGAGGAAGCCTATGCAGCTTTCTATAAGGCGGTATGGTCGGCCGCTTGGCAGGACAGCGGGTACTTCGCACTGGCTCAGATCGCATGTACGCAAGGCGCGTATGATGAAGCGCTTGAACTGGTGGAGTCATCCCTGAACCGCAACGTCCGCCATTACCGGGCTCGCAACCTGAAGGCCGCGCTCTTGCGCAAGCTTGGACGCTTCGCAGAAGCACAAGCGTTCGCGGAGGAAACCTTGCGGCTGGATGTGGCCGACTTCGGCGCATACAACGAGCTCGCACTGGCCTTGGCCGCACAAGGCGAACTAGCGCGCGCCGATCAGGTGATCGCGGAACTGCGCCGCCTGATGCGAGGTGACGAGCACAACTATCTGAACCTGGCGGCAGACTACGCGTTCTGCGGTTTGCTGGAGGAAGGTATCAGCGTGCTCGAACGGCTCGTGTCGGACAACAACGCACCAGCCACCGATGCAGCGCTCAGAGGAGCGCAGCAACCGAACCTCATCCCGATGGTCCACTATGCGCTGGCTTATCTGTATAAGCAGGCTGGCCGTACCGAGCAGGCCGCGCAACATCGAAAACTTGGTTGCCAAGCATCGCCGGATTACTGCTTCCCGAACACGCTGTTTGACTATCTCGTGCTGGAAAGTGCGCTTGCTGCGGATGGGTACGATGACCGCGCGCACTACTATCTTGGCAACTGGTTGTACGATAAGAAGCGTTATGACGATGCGATCCGTCACTGGGAAGCTTCACGTGCGCTGAACGGCACATTCCCGACTGTACATCGCAACCTGGCGCTAGCGTACTATAACAAGAGGAACGATCCACAGACTGCCTTGGCATCGCTGGAACGAGCTTTCGCCCTGCAGCCGGATGACGCACGCATCTTCTACGAGCTTGATCAATTGCATAAGAAGATGGGGCATCCGCCTGAAGAACGTTACGCCCGTCTGGAGAAGCATCTGCAACTGGTGCAGGAACGCGATGACCTGTATGTGGAATACGTCACTTTGCTGAATACCCTCGGACGCCATGAGGATGCAATCGCTGCGATGAACGCGCGCACGTTCCATCCGTGGGAAGGCGGCGAAGGCAAGATCACCGCTCAGCACGTGTTCGCCCATGTGGAGCTGGCCAAGCAAGCTCTGCAAGAGGAGCGGTATGCTGATGCGGCTCATCTGCTCAATCAAGCGCTCGTATACCCGCTTAACCTCGGGGAAGGCAAGCTTGCGGGCGCCCAGGACAACCAGATCCATTATTACCTGGGCTGTGCGTATGAAGGAATGCAGCAGTCCAGCAAGGCGGCCGAACATTTCCTCTTGGCTTCTCAAGGAATTGATGAGCCTGTGAGCGCGATGTACTATAACGATCAACCGCCGGACACGATCTTCTACCAAGGGCTGGCATGGCGGAAGCTCGGCAACGAGAAGGAAGCTAAACGCCGATTCAACAAGCTCATCGATTATGGCGAGAAGCATCTGTTCGACGACGTAACGTTCGATTTCTTCGCCGTCTCTCTGCCTGACTTCCTTGTGTTCGACGATGACCTGAACAAGCGCAACAAGATCCACTGCCATTACATGATCGGGCTGGGCCATCTCGGACACGGACGCCTGAAGCAGGCCGGCGCGATGTTCGAAGAGACCCTGCGTCTTGAACCGAGCCACCAGGGCGCATCCGTGCACAAACGGATGTGCGAATAAGGAAGCAATGATAGGCGCCATGACAGCCTATCCCAGCCAATCATAGAAGACATCATAAACGGGGTTGCCAGGAAGGCTATGGAATGCAGGCCGACTGGCAACCCCCTTCATTTGTAAGGTTGATTCGGTTATATGTTCGCTTCGGTTGCCATCTGTGGTTGCTTTTCATCTGCTGGGCCTGGCGCACAACGGAACGTGATTCCGCTATTTCTGCGGATTGAAGCATGTTGTGATTGCTAACGGAACACAGATTCGTTATTTGTGGAATGATCGAGCAATCACCATATAGAAACTTGCAATAACGATATGATGTTCCCTTAGCTGTGAGAAACGGCCCATTTTGTCACAAATAACGAAATGACGTTCCGTTACGGCGAAAGGTGTTCTCAGCAAGACCTGTTAACCCTTCATATCGCGGGCATCCGCCTTGCTGCCTTCCTAAAGACATGATTAAAAAGAATAGACGGAAAACCGCATTGGCCTTCCATCCACTGATCATGTTATGAACTTTTTAGACAGTCCTTTTCTCCTCCCGCTCTTCTCCCATCGCGTTCCCGAACCGCAAACACGATCATCGCGAGCAGCAAGACGAGCGAACCGAACAAATAGGGAAAAGTATGCCTAACATCGTACAACACTCCCGCCGCAAGCGGCCCAAACACATTGCCCAGGCTCATATACGTGTTGCCCAATCCCTGTACATAACCTTGCTCATGGTCGCTGGCGCGCTTGGACAGGAGTGTGCTGATCGCCGGACGCAGCAATGACTGGCACGTAAAAAACACCACGGAGATGAGCAATACATAGACGAGATCACCCCATACCAAGAGCAGAGACAACGAGCAGGCTGCGATGAACAGCGAGACATGGATCAACCGGACTTCGCCGAAGCTCCTGATCAACCAAGACAACAAGAAATACTGGACAACCACGCCCATGACCGCACCCGCCGTGATGATGACCGCGATCTCCCTGGACGTGTACCCGTAATAATCATTCGATAACAGCGGAAATGCCGTTTCAAAGTTCATAATGCCGAAGTTCAATATGAAGCTGAGAATCAGCAGGACGAAATACGGTGAGCGCACAGGCTGGCTGAAGCTGCGTAGCAATCCCGCTTTCTCTTGTGGCCGAACGGCGGTTTCCGCCATCAGCGCATGCGTTCGGCGGGTCTCCGGAAGCCAGAACACGGTGAGCGCCGCCAGAATGACGAGCACGGCAGCGGTATAATAGGGCGTGCGAATGCTGAACTCGGCCAAGAAACCGCCAATTCCCGGACCGATGGCGATTCCCAGGCTGACGGCTGCTCCTATCCAGCCCATGCCCTTGGCTCGGTTATCCCGATCTGTGACATCGGCCACGTAAGCCATGGAAGCGGGCATGGAGAAGCCGAGCCCGATCCCGCCGATCATCCGCGCCAGGTACAACAAACCGATATGATCCGCCAATGCAAACAACAGGTGGGACAACCCGTTCATGACAAGTCCAATCAGCAGCATGGGCTTGCGTCCGTACTTGTCCGACCATCTCCCGCCGATAGGCGAGATCAGAAATTGCGTTATGCCGAACATGGCGACCAGTAAACCCGCGGCCATCCCGCTTGCCTGGAAGTAGTCCAGATAGGCCGGGAGCACGGGTATGATAATCCCCACACCAAGTAGAACAATAAACGTATTAAGCATCAACAAGAACAATGGTATCTTCTGCATAACCTCTCCCGTTGCAATTGGCTGTCAGAAACTCATGCCAGTGATCCTATTCTCCATTCATCTATCATTATCGCCTGATCGGGGAAGCGGGTGCTACCACGAATAAGACCTGATATTGTCATTATTACGACTTTGCTTCTGCAAAATTGACTTGCATCCATTCTGGCTACACAGCGGCCTGGTGCTTGTTACGTACAGTCAAACGAAAAGAGGGGGCTCCGTCACGCATTCATCACGCGATCCTAACCCCCGTCATCCTGTTTCACCATCTTCAGTTATTCGGTTCAACATGCACGTGAACCTCGTATATATCATGCTTCTCTTTCAATGCCTGCTCCACTCGGGTGGAGATATCATGGGCTTCGTTAATATTCAGAGATGAATGCACGGTGATTACGATGTCAACCACGGGATTATTGCCATAGTATCTGCCCTTGATGTCTTTGATCCTCTTCACACCAGGTACGCTCTGAATGGTTTTCCTGTAGAGTTTGATCTTCTCGTCATCGAAGCCATCCGTAAGTTGATGGGTCGCCTCCCGGAAGATGCCCCATGCGGTATAACAGATCAGCAAGCCGACGGCTATCGCTGTCACCACGTCGAGCCAGGGCATATGGAACTGCGAGCCGAATATCCCGATCGCTGCGCCGATGCTTACCCATGCGTCGGATAGGTTGTCTTTGGCAGCGGCCATTAACGATTGGCTGTTGATCCTGGAAGCCAGGCTTTTATTATAGCGATACACTCCATACATGGCCAGTGCCGACAATATGCCGAACCAACCCGCGATCATGTCGGGCGATTCGCTGTCTCCGGCCATCAATGAGGAACCTGCTGAGATCAATACCTGGATCCCGACGACGAACATGATGAATGACGCGATCAGAGAAGCGATGGCTTCACTTTTCCAATGTCCATATGCGTGGTCATGATCAGGCGGTTTCCGCGAAAACCTCAGCCCGATGAGGACCGCGAGCGAAGCCATGATATCCGTCGCATTGTTTAACCCGTCAGCACTAAGCGCATGGGAATCGGCCAAATAGCCGATGATCAATTTCATGGAAGACAAGATCAGGTACGCGATGATGCTGATGACCGCGCCCTTTTCTCCCCTCTTTAAGTCCATATACTTCTGCTCATCCATCTTGACTGTCCTCCACTCTCTCATTGGCACCTTATAGTGTAACAACAGAAAGCGGAGTGGGTCTATGCAAACATTGTTGTCCTCGGAAAGACAAGTTTCCTCACTTACAAAAGGTTGAACAAGGGCAAGAAACGTGGTACGGGGAATACATTCCCCCTGTTTCCCAGTCCCCATCTCATCGGACTTTAGCAAAATATGCTCTCGTCGCCTGGCGGATCTGTTCAGGCAGATCCCTGCGGAGTTCCTCATGCAGCCATGCCAATGTCTTACCTCTCAAGTATTCGCGCATTTTCTCCTCGGCTTCAATCATCGTCAGGTTAATCGTGCAGAAACCAAGAGCACAGCCGGCATACCGGTCATCCTGGTAGAGGATGCATTGATCCTTTACATTCTTGCACTGGAAGATCGGCCTCGGACCTTCCACGGCCTCAACCACATCCCAGAAGGTGATCTCGTCAGGAGACTTCGCAAGTCTGTATCCTCCCTTTACTCCCGGGACGGATCGGACGATCCCGGCCTTGGCCAACTTGCCGAATACCTTGGACAGATACGTCTCCGATACGCCCTGGAAGGAAGCAAGCTCTTTGATGCCGATCGTGGAATCTGCCGGCAGATCGATAAGATAGACGAGACAATGCAATCCGTATTCAACACCCACACTGTAATGCATGCCAACACCAGCTTTCGAAGGAATATAGCCCTTTCATCCATCTTAGGAATCGAATTTTCCATTGTCAACCGATGATCTCCGTCATTGGCCGCAATTGGAGTTGACTGGAAATGACTGATCGGTTATAATGCAGACAAAATAAATCGTCGATTAATATTGTCTACAATTTCAGAAGAGGAGAGGATACCAATGGAGAAACTGCTGGTGATCAATGCCCATCCCAGGGTGGAGGATGCGGCGTCCGTCAGTTTGCAGGTGCTGAAGCATTTTATCGCATCTTACAAACAGCTCGCGGCAGGGGCACCCATCGAACAGATCGACCTGTATCGTGATGAAGTGCCCGCCATCAATCATGTCGTGCTGGACGCCTGGGGGAAGCTGGGACGCATCAATGCGGCCAACCGCGCTCTTAACCAGGAGCTGACCGAAGAAGAGCACTGCGTGGCTGATCGCACAGAGGCGATCCTGCAGCAGTTCAAAAGCGCGAAGAAATACGTCATCGCCATGCCGCTGCATAACTTCAATGTGCCCTCGAAGCTCAAAGACTACATGGACAACATCCTGATCGCTAAGGAAACCTTCGCCTATACGAAGAATGGTTCCGTCGGCCTGCTGACCGACGGCCGGAAGGTGCTGGTCATCCAGTCCAGCGACGGCATCTATACGAACAACGACTGGTATACAGAGGTGGAATATTCCCACAAATATTTGAAATCCATGTTTAACTTCATCGGCATCGACGATTACCGGATCATCCGGGCGCAGGGGAATCTCTCTCTCCCCCGTGATGAAATATTGGCGAAGGCCTATCAGGAAGCGGAGGCGGCCGCTGCAGCTTTCATACAGGCATAACAAGACAGGCGGGGCTCATGTCACACAACAGCGTGACACGCCCCGTCCCCTCTACTTCTGGATAACTCCCCCCTGGTATCAGAACCCTGTTCATGTTTTATTATGTTGACATTCCTTCCGTCACCTCGTATAATTTACTATCGAATAGTTAAGCGCTTAACTATATCCATCCGCAATGAGGTGAATGGCCATTACCCTCTACGATCCGTTTCAACATCCTTCAACGGAAGTCCAGTTATTCTTGTCGCTGTACAAAGCCAATCTGACCAATGTCCGGCAAGTGGAAGAAAAACTCGCCCCCCTCCAATTGTCATTGGGTCGCTTATGTCTATTGTACGCCCTGCAGCGTATCGGACGGCCAGCACTGCCATCGGAACTCGGCGACGATCTGGCGGTCACCCGCTCCAACATCAGCGGGCTGCTCAGAGGCTTGGAGAAAGAAGGGATGATCCGGCGGGAGATTGACAACGAAGATAGGCGACGGATCTGGGTACACCTGACACCGACTGGCATGGAAACGTTGGAGAAAGCATGGCCCATTTACGAGGAGACCATCGCCGAACGTTTTCAATCTTTGAGTTCAGATGAGAGAGACGTTCTGCTCTCGATCTTGAGCAAACTATCCGAGAGATATTAGACCCTGAACTCGACTGCATGATCCTTCTTCTTTTTTGTCTAATAATTAAGTAATTAATTATTTGTTGTTTAATTATTAAACGATAAATTTGGAGGCTGATCTTATCATGATGTCTGTGAGTACATCAGGTCGTTTGCTGCCGATACTGGCATTCTGCTCTTTCCTTGTTGGCTTTGATGCCATTGCCACTGTCCCCTTATTACCGGAAATAGCCGCTTCAACAGACATGGCGCTAAAGTCCGGCGGGCTGTTGTACGCCAGTTACGCGATTGCCTATGCGCTGATGGCTCCGATTATGGGAAACCTGTCCGACCGTTGGAACCGGAAAGGAATCCTCTTGATCGGTATCGCGCTGTTTGGCATATCCACCGCGCTGGTCGGGTTCGGTAAGACAACCACTGAGCTGATCTTATATCGTATCCTGACCGGAATCGGCGCCGGCATGATCGAACCTGCCGTCTATGCCATCGCTGGCGACACGTATGCCTATGAACAGCGCGGCCGCGCCATGGGCGTGATTACTGCTGCATTGATCTCTTCCAGCGTGATTGGCGTTCCTCTAGCGGGAATGATCACCGAATACGTGTCCTGGACTTGGACTTTCTGGATCATCGCCATCCTGGCCTTGATCGCACTGGCATGGGCCATACTCATCATCCCGAATCCAAGGCGGGATCGGCACGCAACAGCTCCTTCCACTCAGTTCATCAAAGTGTTTATGAATTCGCATGTGTTTGCTTCCTTGCTAGCTTCGTTCCTGTATTTCGGCGCATTGCAAGGCATGTTCGCCATAGCGGGTGTTTTCTACTTTACCTTTTATGGCCTCGGATCGGGCGAGACAGGACTTCTGCTGATGGCCGCTGGAGCAAGCAGCATCGTGGGCAGTTTGCTTGGGGGCAAGTGGGCGGATCGGTACCGGAAGAATCGTGTGGTTGCGATTGCCAGCATGCTGGCTGGCGTATTCGTCTTCGCATTGAGCCTGTTTACCAATAACTTGTGGCTTTCTGTCCTGTTGCACGTGATGTGGGCGGCCTTATATGCCGCTGGCCAGTCTGCATTCACTGCGCTGGTCTCGGAACTTGACCCAGATTCTAGAGGCACGGTGTTGTCGTTCAACAGCTCCGCCATGTATATTGGGGCAAGTGCCGCATCAGCCACGGCAACCGTTCTGCTTAAATCGGGATCATTCTGGCCAATCGGCCTCATGTGCGGCATGGCCAACATACTTGTGACATTGATCGTGGTCTTCGTTATTCGAGAGAAGGGAGCAGGGCAGTAAATGCCTGCCCTCTTTCCCAGTCGAGATAGAGGCATTATTTGTGGAAAACAAGCCGTCATCGAGAAATTAGCTTCCTTCTTAACGTCGATCATCAATTTGATCGCGAAGGGCATCATCATGACGATCGTTTGCCATCCCCCGTCCACTGGGACCATACTTGTGCTCGGGTTCCGGATATCCTTTGCGGACGGTCGATACAGTAAAATCCAGTTGATCGGCCAGTTCCTTCTAAGTAAGCCCGCCCAGAAGGCCATGGAACCGGAGCAACATCATCATGGACGCAACGCCGCACGTAATATCCGGATCGTAATTCTGCTCTCTTTGGCAAACAAAGAAGCCGTACTTCATATGCGTGTCTCCTTTCCATGATCCGATGCCGTCATGACGGAATTCGCCTTTATTGGAAAAGAGGGCAGCCCTAAGACGTTCTCATCAGGACTACCCTCTAGATGTTTAAATGGATGAAATTCTTGTGGTTCCAGACTTTTGGGCTGGTTCCACCATTTTCATCATCGGACACGAATCCCCGCTGCGCTGCGCTTACTCTACCGTCACGCTCTTCGCGAGGTTGCGTGGTTTGTCGACGTCGTTGCCGCGAGCCAGCGACGCATAGTAAGCGAGCAGTTGCAACGGAACAACGGACAGCGCCGGCGACAGAAGGTCCAGCGTCTTCGGAATATAGAACACCTCGTCTACCGACTTCTGCAGAACATCGTCTCCTTCGGAAGCGATGCCGAGCACATACGCGCCGCGGGCTCGTACCTCGATGATATTGCTGACCGTCTTCTCCATCACATCGGTCTGGGTTGCCAACGCGATCACCGGCGTGCCATGCTCGATCAGCGCCAGTGTGCCATGCTTCAGTTCACCCGCCGCATATGCCTCAGAGTGAATATAGGAGATCTCCTTCAGCTTCAGCGAGCCTTCCTGCACCACCGCATAGTCGAGGCCACGGCCGATGAAGAACAGATTGTCGTGCGTCGAGATCTTCTCCGCGATTGCCTTGATGTTCTCCGCCTGATGGAGAATCGTCTGCACCTGCGCAGGCAATTGCTGCAGATGAGTCAGGATATTCTCGATGAGCGCTGGATCAGCAGTGCCCAAGAGCTGAGCGAAATGCATACCCAGCAGATAGAACACGATGAGCTGTGACGTATAAGCCTTCGTCGACGCGACCGCGATCTCCGGACCGGCCCAGGTGATGATCGTATCGTCCGCTTCCCGGGCAACCGAACTGCCAACGACGTTGGTGATCGCGATGACCCGCGCTCCTTGCCGCTTCGCCTCGCGCAGCGCCGCAAGCGTATCCGCCGTCTCACCCGACTGGCTGACGACGATGACCAACGTATGCTGGTCGATGATCGGATTGCGGTAGCGGTATTCCGAAGCCACATCCGTCTCCACCGGAATGCGCGCGAGCTGCTCGATCACATGTTTGCCGATCAGACCTGCATGGTAAGCCGTGCCGCAAGCGACGATATGAATGTGGCGAATATTCCGCAGGTCATTCGCCGTCAGCTTCACTTCGTCCAGGATCACCCGCTTACCAGAGTCGTCGATGCGTGCTCCCATCGTATCGCGATAGGCCTTCGGTTGCTCATGGATTTCCTTCAACATAAAGTGATCATATCCAGCTTTTTCCGCCGTCTCGATATCCCAATCGACACGAAAGATTTCCCGGGCAATAAAATTCCCCTCGATCGTCATCAATTCGACACGATCTTTCGTCAGAACCGCCATCTCACCATCGTTCAGAATATACACGTTTCGCGTATAATCGAGGATGGCCGGGATGTCGGAGCCGATGAAGTTCTCCCCTTCGCCCACGCCGATGATCAGCGGGCTGGCCAGACGCACCGCAACCAGCTTATCCGGCTCGTTGCCGCACAGCACAGCCAGCGCATAGGCGCCGCGCATCTCCTTCACCGCACGGCGTACTGTGGAGACGATATCGCCATCATACAGATCCGCCAGCAGATGGGCGATGACCTCCGTATCCGTTTCCGAAGTGAAAGTGTATCCTTTCGCAAGCAGGCGCTCCTTGATGACCATGAAATTCTCGATGATGCCGTTATGCACCACGGAGATGTTCACCTTGGAATCCGCATGCGTATGGGGATGGGCATTCTCATCCGAAGGCTTGCCGTGTGTCGCCCAACGCGTATGGCCGATGCCGATCGAACCGTTCAGCGGTTCCTCCTGCAGCTTCTCCTCCAGGACTGCAATTCTGCCCTGCGACTTGCTGACCTTCAGCCCCTCGTTCGTATAGACGGCGATGCCTGCCGAATCATACCCCCGATACTCCAACTTCTTCAGTCCATGAAGCAAGATTTCCTGGGAATCCCGATTCCCTATATATCCAACAATACCGCACATGTTATTCAAGTCCCTCCTGAGTCCTATCCAATTAAATTCGTCGTTCAATCAATAGTTGATCAGGCCCGTGCCATACCACGAACCTTCTGCATCCGATCAACACGTTCCAGAAACAATGCGAAACCAAGCCTCCTGTCCAGAAGCCTAGCAAACCTGTTTTCAACGATTAACGCAGATGAAGACAATGTGAAACTGAGCCTCCTCTTCCAACCTTTCAAGGCTTGGAAGGAAAGCCGTCCAACCGTATGATCATCATTGCCGATCCCATGTTCCCCCGGTATCTCTGTGGCCAGCACGGAACAAGCCTGCAGCACGTCTCCGTTCGTCGTCCAATTCTTCATGCTGCCAAGCTTACGCTGATTCTATTCGTGTGCAATTCCAAGTAAGATGCATCACAATGGAAATATCCATACATCTCACACATCTGTCAGAGCTTTGGCCGGCAAGTCACCCCGCCGTTTTCTTCTCTGACTCACAGCCCGATGCCTGGACTGGAAGGTCCCCGCCGAAAACTCCGAACACCTTCACCTCGTCAACTTATGCCAACGCGGCATCTGTACCGTCCATCCGCGTATCCGTTCGTTGCTTAACGTCCCCAAGCAACGAGCGGCCATAAGTTCTGGCGCTTAAGTAATGTCCCAACGATCCTCCTTTCCAATCACGAGTTATTCCTATTTTATGCAAAGGCCTTATAAAGCGCAACTGTTATTTTCTTTCATATGTCCAGTCGCCCCGCTATCTGCCAACAAACGTCAAACCGCACGCTGCGCCCAGCGTGCGGTGTCATAACTACTGCAATTCAGTGCGAATGACTTCTGCGATCTCATTCACATAGGATTCGACCAAAGCTCCGTCCGGACCCTCCGCCATGACGCGGATCAGCGATTCCGTACCCGATGGACGGACCAGTACCCGGCCATCGTCGCCCAGCTTGGACTCCACTTCGCGGATGACTTCCGAGATTCTCGCATTGTCTTTGTATTTGCTCTTATCGGCAACGCGCACATTGACGAGTACCTGAGGATATTTCTTCATCACCCGCTTCAACTCGCTGAGCTTCTTGCCCGATGCGATGATCGTGTCCGTTAGCTGCAGCGAGGTGAGGATGCCGTCACCAGTTGTACTGTAGTCGAGGAAAATCACATGGCCGGATTGCTCGCCACCCAGGTTGTAACCGCCCTTGCGCATCTCCTCCATCACATACCGGTCGCCAACAGCCGTCTGTGCCGTGTTGAGACCCATGCTCTCGACCGCTTTGTAGAAGCCGATATTGCTCATCACCGTCGAAACGATCGTTCGATGCTTGAGCCGGCCTTCGTTGGCCATCGCCTGCCCGCATATGCTCAAGATATAGTCGCCGTCCACCTCTTCACCGGTGTCGTCGATGGCGATCAGCCGGTCGGCATCACCGTCGTAGGACAACCCGAAGTCCGCACGATGTTTCAGCACCGCTTCCTTCAGGCTCTCCGGATGCGTGCTTCCGCAGTTCAGGTTGATATTCAACCCATTCGGCTCGTTGTGGATCGTGATCACCTCTGCGCCCAACTCGCGGAAGACGAGCGGCGCCAGTTCATACGCGGCGCCATTGGCGCAGTCCATGACGATCTTCTTGCCAGCAAAGCTGTTGCGGACCGTAGTCTTGAGATACTCCAGGTAGCGGAATTTGGCGTGTTCATGGTTCGTGACCGTGCCGAGTCCAGCCCCGATCGGGCGAGGCAATTCATCCGCAGATTCATCCATGAGGCGTTCGATCTCCAGCTCCGTCTCATCCGATAGCTTGAAACCATCGCTACCGAAGAATTTGATTCCGTTATCCTGGACCGGATTATGGGAAGCCGAGATCATCACACCGGCGTCTGCCTTCATCACTCTGGTCAGATATGCGACGCATGGCGTCGTAACGACCCCCAGCCGTACGACGTTTGCGCCGATAGAGAGCAGCCCTGCTGTCAGCGCGGCCTCCAGCATCGGTCCAGAGATGCGCGTGTCCATGCCGATCAGCACCGTTGGCTTCTCCTTCTGCGCTTGGCGAGTCAGCACATATCCTCCGCAACGGCCGATACGATACGCCAGCTCTGCGGTTAACTGCTCGTTCGCCACCCCTCGCACGCCATCAGTTCCAAAATATTTCCCCATATTCGCTCTCCTCTAGAAACTTGTTATCAGATGCAGCTATTCGAGTTGCAAAAATGACTACTATCTATTATGCGCGGATGCCTATGCTGGTGATAAGCGGTCAACCGCTGTAAATCGCTGACTGTCCATGAACGGAGCCAGCGTCAGCTATGTCGGTCGGCGATGAAGCGTCTGCGGTTTCCGCGGCACTGTCATCCGTATCAGTCGAAGCATCATCGTTGGTCGGCTGTTCGGATTCGCTACCGCCTCCGTCGCCTCCACTGCCCGATGTTTCGTCCGCAGGTACCGTAACGACGACGCTTGCTCTGAGCAGATCTCCCGTTGCCAGCTCAACGAACTTCGGCAGATTCACACGCAGCGGGAGAACGAAGCTGCCCGGTGCAACGTTGCTGACATCGAGGATGACTTGAACATCACCGGCAGTCAACGAATTCACGAGCGCCGCGGCACCTTGGACGGTCAGGCTGACAACTCCGCTCGCCGGATCGACCAGTTCAATCTCATAGGCTTCATTCTGTCCAAACAAGCGTATCGGTACGCTGTTGAACGTTCTCTGCACCGTAGGCTCCAGATCGATGCTGACCTGAACCTCACTCGGCTCCACGCTTGTGATGCCCGTCTTGAGCGGCAGCTCCACCGTCACCGTGGAGTCGCCCGTCAACTTGGACAGATCCACGATGACACCCTCATAGAACTCGATGGCATCGATCATCTCCTGCGGGCCAGAGATCGTGACGAACGATACGTTCTGGCTCACGCTCGCGACACTCAGTCCTGCCGGCGGCGCGCCTGTGAAACTGACCTGCAGCGGTACAGAACGAATCGGCGGCGTGATCGGTACTTCCACGCTGACGATCGACGGGCTGATCGCCACACCTTCGAGCTTCTGCCCGGACGCGTTGTATGCCTCGAGCTTCACCTCACGCACTACTGTTTCTGACGCGCCTTCGATATCCAGATAACCGCGAATGCTGGCCACCTGAACCAATTGGCTCGAAGGCACGGTTACATGCACCCTTGACGGACTTGCCACGGGTACGCCGGCTTTCAATCCTTCCTGCGGCGTTCCGGTCAGCTCGATGCTGACATCGAACTGCTTCGTATCCATCCGTTCGATCGTGACCGTCACCGTATCTGGATTGAGCTTGACATCCACACCCGTCGGGAAGTTCTGGGCGATAAGCGGCACCTGGTGAGTACCTTCGGTGTATCCTGACACATCTGCGATGATCGCATACTGTGAAGATGGGATACGATTGAGGGCGGATGTCGTCCCTTCGACGATGATATCCACCTCATCCGGCGTGATCGAAGCCAGATAAAATTGATCCGTATCCAGCCCGGCAATCGTCACCTTCGCGTCGGCGATCGTATCGGTTTGGAACATGGGATTATTCTGTGTCGTCGTAGTCTGCTCATAATTGAGCTTGACAACCAACCATAGGAGAATGCCTAGGAGCAGTGCAGCGACCCGTACAACATTCACATTGTTAAACCATTTATCCACGGCGCCCTCTCCTTCTCCAGAACGGCTTCTTCGAGTTCGCGCTCTTCGGCTTCAATTCCTCGTGCAGCTTGGAGATCAGCGATTCTTCCTTGATGTCGCGGACAACTTGTCCGTTGATCGACAGGGAGACTTGTCCAGTTTCTTCGGACACAACGACCACAACCGCATCCGATACTTCCGTCATGCCGATCGCAGCGCGATGTCTCGTGCCAAGCTCTTTGCTGATGAATGGATTCTCTGACAAAGGCAAATAGCAACCCGCTGCCATTAGCTGGTTGCCACTAATGATGACCGCTCCGTCATGCAACGGTGTATTCGGGATGAAGATGTTGATCAAGAGTTCTGATGTGATCTTTGCATTCAACTTGATGCCTGACTCGATGTAATCCATGAGCCCCGTCTCACGCTCGAACACGATGAGCGCCCCGATCTTGCGCTTGGCCAGGTGGTTGATCGCCTTGTATACTTCGGAGATCGTGTCGTTGAGCGCAGACTCCTCAGCGGTAGAGGTACGGGCGAACAGCTTGCCTCGCCCTAGCTGTTCAAGCGCGCGACGCAACTCCGGCTGAAATATGATAATCACCGCCAGAACACCGAAAGTGAATGCCTGATTCATCATCCAGTTTAACGTATGCAACTGAAAGGCAATGCTTAGTCCCCAGGCGATGATCAGCACCACGATTCCTTTCAGCAGTTGAACAGCCCGAGTGCCGCGAACTAACATGATCAGCTTGTATATGACATAACTGACGATGAGTATATCGATGATATCCCATATGCGTATATTGGCAAAAAAATCCATCGTCAATCCTCCAACCGCCTGTATGTGCTCCATCCAAATTGACTAGGCCATGCCACAAAGCTTACAAATGCACAACTTGTTTCTATTCTATACAGTTCCAAACCATCCTGCAATCTTATACCATATCCAGTCAAACATCCGGTTGACGATTGTGATGCGTCCCCCGATATTCGCGCTGGACGCCGTGTAGCTTCCATCGATGACGACCAGATTCCCTAGCAGCATGCCCTCAACGATGATCTCCCCATTCTCCACGATCAAATCGCCGTTGATCGTCTGCCCTTCTGGCACGATGACGCGGTTGCCATCAACGATAATTTTCTCGAACTCATTCGTGCTGATCACGAGTTGTTCGTTCGTATCCCACAAGGTGGCGAAACTGCTGAACATGACGATGACGAAGATCGCTGCTGCCGTCAACGCAGGATGGCGTTTCAGCCAGTTCAACACGGTCCGGCTCTTCTGCTGAGGCGGCAAACTGGCCATGATGCGGTCGGTAAGATCCGGTGCTGCTTTCATACGCAGCATCTGCACACGCTCTTCAACAATCTCCAGTTCCTTAAAGTGTTCTCGGCAACTGCTGCATTGTCTCAGATGTTCATCTAGAATCGCTTGGTTGGAACTGTTCAATTCTCCATCCATATATTCATGTATCCAAGAGACGGCTTGTTTGCAATCCACCTTAAGCCTCCCCTTTCATTATCTACGCATTAAAAGTCCTGTACCTTAATCATACGAAACAGAGAGGATTATGTTTCAACAACGAACGAATACACCCTGCTACCCAGACTCTTGGCTGTGTTCGATCCTGCTGCGTAGAAATTCTCTGCCTCGATGCAATCTCGTCTTGATCGTCGTTACTGGAAGTTCAAGCACATCACTGATTTCCTGCAAGGATAGATCGTGCAGATAACGCAGGATCATGATCGATTTGTATTGCTCCGGCATCATGTCCAGCGCCTCGCGCACTTGCCGTCTCGTCTCGGACAACACCAGGAGATTCTCCGGTTGTTCCGCTTCATCCATCGGCATAAAATCATAACCGTCTGAACTTTCCGAATCAAACAGATTGGCATCCAGTGAGATGTTTCGCTTTCGTTTACGTTTGCGCAAGATGTCAATGCATAGATTCGTCCCTATTCGGTAGATCCAGGTTGAGAATTTCTGCGCAGGGTCATAACGCATGAGGTTCTTGTATACTCTCAGGAAAGTTTCTTGCACGACGTCCTCTGCCTCATGGGCGTTGCCAAGCATCCGGTAGGCGAGATGGTATATTTTATTCTGATAATGATCAACTAGCTGCCGAAATGCTACCCGGTCTCCATTTCGTGCCAACTGGGCAAGCCTTGCTTCGTACAGATCCATCCATCCACCCCCCATCCGCTTCTGCCTTGTCAGAGCTTGTCCTATCCAAACCAAGAATATGTAACGCCTAATGCTGATAGTTCAAGAAAGAGCCAGGCTCCGTCAGAGCCCGACTCTTCTTATGCCATTGCCTAATATAACCCGATTGGGCCTGAGATCAACCGGTATTTCTCATGCCAGCAGCGATACCGTTGATCGTCAGTAGCACCTCGCGCAACAACTCTGCGTCATCCTGTCCTTGTTCGCGAAGCGAACGCAATTCTTGCAGCAGCTTTACCTGCAGATAGCTCAGCGGATCGACGTACGGGTTGCGCAAACGGATCGATTCTTGAATGACAGGAACATTGTCGAGAATTTCCTGCTGACCCGTAATCTTCAGTATAAGCTCACTTGTCAGCTTATGTTCATTTACGATCTGCTCGAGGATTCGTTTCTTCGTTTCCTCATTCTTCACGAGTCCCGCATACTCTGTCGCGATCTTGAGGTCTGACTTGGAGAGAGCCATCTGCAGATTGTCGATCAACGACTGGAAGAAGGACCAGTTGTTATACATGTCGCGGAGTTCCTGCAGCCTCTCTTCCTTGCCCTGATAGTAGCTGTTGAGTCCTGTTCCGGCAGCGTACCAAGCCGGGAACAAGTAGCGGCTCTGCGTCCAGCCGAACACCCACGGTATCGCACGCAGATCCTCGAACCGGTCGCTGTTCTTCCGCTTCGCAGGACGGGAGCCGATATTCAACTCGCCAACCTCCGGCATCGGCGTCGATTCCTTGAAGAAGGTGTAGAAGTCCGGATCGCGGAAGACCAGATCCTGATACTTCTCAAGCGCGACCTCGGAGATGCCTTTGACGATCTCCTCCCAACGCTCTTCCTTCTGTGTCACTTCAGGATATTTGCGCATGAGGAGTGCGGTGAGCAGTGCTGATGTAGCCTGCTCCAAGCTGCGATAGGCGATGCCTTGCAGCGAATATCGGGACGACAGCACTTCCCCTTGTTCGGTGATCTTGATGCCTGCCCCCAGTGTGCTCGGCGGCTGTGCGAGAATGCTGCGGTTGAGCGGCATACCGCCTCTTCCGAGCGCTCCGCCTCGTCCATGGAAGAACTTGACCTTGACGTTATACTTCTCGGATACATCCGTCAGCGTCTTAAGCGCCACACGCAGTTCCCAGTTCGCGGTAACGACGCCCCCGTCCTTGTTGCTATCCGAATAGCCGAGCATGATCTCCTGAACGCCGTCCATCGCCTTTACGCCGTCCATGAAGGCTGGCAGTTCATACAGAGTGGACATGATCTTCGGCGCCTCATGCAGGTCCTCGATCGTCTCGAACAGCGGCACAGGTTGTAACGTGCAGATGACCTTGCCATCGGGCATACGCTGGTACAAGCCCGTCTCCTTAGCCAGCAGCAATACCTCCAGCATATCGCTGGCGCCTGCTGTCATACTGATCAAATAGCTGCGGATGCAATTTTGTCCGAATTCCTGTTGCCCTCTCCGTACGGTTCGGAATACATCCAGCACCTCGCGCGTACTGTCCGAATATTGGTGATAAGGGGAAGTCAGCGGTCGAGGATCGAGCAACAGATCATGCAGCAGCTTAATCTTGCTCTCCTCGGACAACTCCGAGTAGTTGTTTGTGATGCCCATATTCGACAGGATCTCCGTCATCGCCAGTTCATGTTCCTTGCTGTGTTGGCGAATATCCAGCGTCGCCACGTGGAATCCGAACAGTTCCGCTTGCCGGATCAGCTTCTTGATGTATTCATCCGCGACGTAATCGGCGTAGTGGCTGCGCAGGCTGCGGTCGAGGATTCTCAGATCTTCGATGAACTCCTGCACATCATTGTATCTGGCGGCCTCGGTCTCGCCATCTTCAACCGGCTTGCCGGTATTTCGAATCTTCTTGATCATGTAGCACAGCTTGATCCGATACGGTTCTTTGCTGTTGCGCCACAGGAAGTCAGAGCGAAGTTGGATCTTCTCCTTGTCCTTCTCGATGGAAGCCAGCAGTTCATCGGTAACCTTGACGATATTCGTGCTGAAGCTCAGCATCTTGAGCAGATTCATCAAGCTGGCTTCGTATTTGCTCAGAGCGAGCTCTCTGTGCATCTTCAAGGTCTCCCAGGTGACCTCATGGGTTACGGATGGATTGCCGTCTCTGTCTCCGCCGATCCAGGAGCCGAAACGCAGGAAAGGAGGCACATGCCAGGACTTGTCGGGATAATACTTGTCGAGGCATCGTTCAAGCTCGATATACACGTCCGGAATAACGTCAAACAACGTTTCATCGAAATAGTACAGACCGTTGCGAACTTCGTCGAGCACCGTCGGTTTGCGATCGCGCAGCTCATCGGTTTGCCACAGCGTGATCACTTCATTGAGCAGCTTATTTCTCAGCGTCTCTCTCTCACGATAGGTAAGCGTCGGATCATCGAGCTTCATCATGTCGTCGGCGATACGCTTATGTATCTCCAGAACAGCTCTGCGCGTCGCTTCCGTTGGATGAGCGGTCATGATGAGCTCCAAGTAGATGCCTTGCATCATCTCCTGAACTTCGTCAGCCGCGATATTCTTTTCTTTCAGCTTCATCACAGCATCTTCAATCGATCCGGGTTGGATCTGCTCGCCGGCAGAGCGTTCATATTCACGTTTACGGCGTATGCGGTGGTTCTGTTCAGCGATGTTCACCAGGTGGAAATATATCGAGAACGCGCGGATCACCTGATGCCTTACTTCCGGCTTGAGCTCTTGGATGCATTTCTTCAACTCATCGTTGGACTTATTCGGATCTGCGCGCAATGTTTTGCTCATCTCACGAATGTGTTCGACAATATCCAACAACTCCGTACCGCCTTGGTGGACCAGCACTTCCCCAAGTATGTTGCCCAGGAATCTTACATCGCGGCGCAACGCATTGTTGATGGATTGCCGGTTACTCTCCTGATTGATGGCTTCACTCATAAAAATCCGTTCACCCCATTTGAATACTGCTTATCTATCTAGCTATGGCCTTCAAGAGCGCAATAAAATGTTCTTATCTAAGCAATTGTAACAAAAAATCAAAATAAATTCCTTATTTTCGCGCAATTTTATGTAAAAAAATATGCTCCAATATATTGAAAATTAAAATTACCATCCTCACAGCATCCCATACTGCACGACTTGTGTCCATACGTGTGAAGATTCAGGCGGGTCTTTATGCAGCTTATATGTGAATATAACAAAAAAACCGCGCTTTTACGCGGTTTTTCTGATGGAGCGGGTGAAGGGAATCGAACCCTCGACAACAGCTTGGAAGGCTGTGGTTTTACCACTAAACTACACCCGCAATAGAAATGGTCGGGACGACACGATTTGAACATGCGACCCCCTGGTCCC